>Ga0209204_1000011_pt1 | contig 201693 bp, 151 predicted proteins | sample AD_JPNMR2_MetaG_FD_184425 | JGI IMG/M metagenome (GOLD analysis project Ga0209204, IMG submission 184425) | Active sludge microbial communities of municipal wastewater-treating anaerobic digesters from Japan - AD_JPNMR2_MetaG (SPAdes) (version 2) | ecosystem: Engineered > Bioreactor >...
GCGTCCTGCAGACCACACGGAGCGGATGGCGCGGGCGAGACTTTCGCTGGAAGGTCTCTCGGTGGGCGATGGCTTTGGCGAATGCTTCTTCGGAATGAACGCCGACGGACTCATCGCTTCGCGGCGGTTGCCTGCAGCGCCGTGGTGCTGGACGGACGATACGGCCATGGCTCTGTCGATCTACGAAGTGCTCAACGAGTTCGGCGGAATTGATTGCGATGCGCTGGCTGATTGCTTTGCCCGGCGGCATGCACAAGATCCCAACCGCGGCTATGGCAGCATGGCTCGGCGCATTCTGTTCAGCATCGAACGGGGCGAGCCCTGGGCAGTGGCTGCACAGAATGCATTCTCTGGTGATGGCTCAATGGGCAACGGTGGGGCCATGCGGGTCGGGCCGGTAGGCGGGTATTTCGCGGATGATCTTGCTGCGGTGGTTGAGCACGCCCGGCGATCCGCCATGGTCACGCACGCCCATCCCGATGGTCAAGCGGGTGCAATTGCGGTTGCCGTGGCGGCGGCCTGCGCGTTCCGCATGCGCGGTGACGTTCATGTGGATTCAGGGCGCATACTCATGGATACGGTGATCGAGTATACGCCGGAGGGCCCCACGCGATCGGGTCTGGTGAAGGCGCGAGCTCTCGATTTTGGTGAGGATGTGGTGACGGCCGCCCGCGCATTGGGCAACGGTGGCCAGGTTATCTCTTCCGACACGGTCCCACTGGCCGTCTGGTGCGCGGCCCGGCACCTGGACGATTTCGAGCAGGCGATGTGGACGACCGTCTCAGCCTGGGGCGACATCGACACGAATTGCGCCATTGTGGGTTCTATTGTTGCCTTGGCTGTTGGGTTGGAAGGCATCCCACAGGAGTGGCGGGTCGCGCGCGAACCGTTGCCTCTAAAAGGATGCATGTAGACCGAGGGCGCTAGAATATGACTTATCACCCTGGGTAATTGAGCATGGAGAGATTTAACTGATGTCAGCGGATGACGTGCGGATCCTCTATGAAGGCAAGTATCTCAACCTGGTTGCCCGAGGCAAGTGGGAGTTCGTTCGCCGTACGGGCAGCAACGGCGTGGTGGGTATTCTCGCGGTGACCGACGAGGGCCGGTTGATCCTGGTGGAGCAGTATCGTCCGCCCATCGCTCGGCCGTCCATCGAGTTGCCGGCCGGCCTGGTCGGCGACGTGGCCGGAGCAAGCGATGAGTCGCTGATGACGGCCGCCCGGCGCGAGCTGTTCGAGGAGACCGGCTACGAAGCAGCCGAGATGATCGAGCTGGCCGAGGGCGTCTCGTCGGCCGGAATGTCCGACGAGATGGTCACGCTGATGCTCGCCCGCGGTCTCAAGAAGAACGGCCGCGGCGGCGGCGACGCGTCGGAGAAGATCACCGTGCACGAGGTGCCGGTGGGTGAGGTGCACGCATTCCTTCAACAACAGGCCCGCGCGGGCAAGGCCCTGGACTTCAAGATCTACGCGGGGTTGTACCTCCTGCAGGTCGTGGACAGACGTACCTGATACCTCCCTTCACACCTTCCACATGCACCAGCCGGGATCACGGGCAGTCGAGGCTTCTCAATGACCGCATGTGATCCTGCGACACAGCTTGGGGTGCGCCGCCACACCAACTTCAGAACCATCCCGGCATACAAATAACGCTCTTTGCTGTCCCACCATCGCGCACGGTCGTTCAGCGTCTCATCGTTCGCCCATGTCACAACTGGGGAAGGAGCAGTATCATACGCTCCGATGAGGCTGCTATTGATCTTCGTTGCTTTGGGTGTCTTGTTCGCGATTCCGCTGGCGATCTTCGGCGAGCAGTTTGACCGCGCGTTCGTGGAGCGCGGCGGAGTGGAGTGGCTGCGCGGGTTTGGCGCATGGGCCTGGGCGGTGGGGATTGGCCTGCTGGTGGCCGACCTCGTGCTGCCGGTGCCGGCCACGCCGGTGATGTCGGCTTTGGGCATCTTGTACGGGCCGATTGCCGGCGGATTGATCGGCGGGTTGGGCTCGATGCTGGCTGGTTCGATCGCCTACGGGCTGACACGGATGCTGGGCCGCCGGGCGGCGGTATTCCTGGCCGGCGAACGCGACCTGCGGAGGTCGGAAGCGTTCTTCAACCGTACCGGCGGTTGGGCGGTGGCGGTGGCCCGGCCGGTGCCGCTGCTGGCCGAGGTAATCGTGTGTCTGGCGGGGCTGGCACGGATGCGGCCGGGGAAGTTCTTCGTGGCTCTGGCCTGCGGAAGCCTGCCCATGGGGATGGTGTTCGCTGCGCTGGGCCACAGCGGGGCGGAACGGCCGATGCTGGCCCTGGCGATCAGTGCGCTGGCGCCGATGGTGCTGTGGCCGGTGGCGCGGTGGATGGTCGGAAACAGGCGGGAAGATGTGGGAAAGTGAGAAAGTGAGAAAGTGAGAAGGTGGGAAGGTGTGAGGGTGTGAAAGTGGGAAGGTGACGAAGTGACCGGTCCATTCCGGCCTCCAGGCTCGAATCGGCGGAACGGATAGTCCGTTTCCAGCTCACCACCCGGAGCCTTCCTCACTTCCTCACTTCCGGAGCTTCCCTCTCTTGATCCATCCTTGCTCAGGATTGTTCAACTGCTCCACGGCGCTCGTACAACTGGAGACGACCGGGATGCTTACCCCCTGAGCCCTGATCCCTCAACCCCCGAACTCTTCAAATGCGGGCAGGATATCCACTCCCTGAACCCTGAACCCTCTGAAGGCGGGCAAGATGCCCGCCCCCCTGAACCCTGAACCCCGAACCCTGAACCCTGAACCCCGAACCCTGAACCCTGTCCCGAACCCTGAACCCTGAACCCTCCAAAGGCGGGCAAGATGCCCGCCCTCCGGGCGGCCGGATGCCCTCTCAGGCCTTGGTGCGTTCGAGGATGTCGGCCTTGATGGCCTCCAACTTGGCGGTGGCCCGGGCTTTTGCCTCTGACAGGTTCTCGGCCGGTTCGTGGACCAGGAAATAGAACTTGATCTTGGGCTCGGTGCCGCTGGGTCGGGCGATGATCTTGCTGCCGTCGGCCAGCTTGAGCAGTAGCACGTTGCTGGCGGGCAGATCGTACCGGCCGGCGGGCGCGCCGGTGCGGGCGTCGCGAATTTCGCCGGTCTGCAGATCGGCCAGCGTCTCAACGGCGATGCCGGCCACGGTCTTCGGCGGGTCTTTGCGCAGCGCCTCCATGATGGCCTTGATGCGGGCGGCGCCTTCCACGCCGGGAAGTTCCAGACTCTTCGCGCCTTCCTTGAAGAAACCGTATTTTCGGTAGAGATCTTCCAGAATCTCGTAGAGGGTGCGGCCCTGTTCGGCGGCCAGAGCGGCCAGGTCGGCCACGAAGGCGGCCGAGGTGACCGCGTCCTTGTCGCGCACGTACGTGGCCGGCATGTAGCCGTAGCTCTCCTCGAAGCCGAACAAGTACTTTTTGGAGGGCTCGCCCGGTGCGCCCTGGGCCTCGAATTCGCCGACCTTGGCGCCGATCCACTTGAAGCCGGTCAGCACCTCGATGACCTCGGCTCCGTAGGCGCGGGCGATTTCCTTGGCCAGGTCCCCGGAGACGATGGTGGTCAGGACGGCGCCGTTCCGGGGGAACTGGCCGGCGCGGGTGAGCTGTTCGCAGACATACCAGGTAAGCAGGGCTCCGGTCTGGTTGCCGGTGAGCAATTCGTAGGCGGCTTGCTGGCCGGCCCCGCCGCGATCGGAGGATGCGCCGGGGGGAAGTTTGACCGCGATGCCGATGCGGTCTGCGTCCGGATCGCTTCCGATGACCACGTCGGCGTTTTCGCGGGCGGCCAGCTCGACGGCCAGGGTGAGGGCCTCGGGTTCCTCGGGATTGGGCGACTTCACCGTGGGGAACTCGCCATCGGGAGTGGCTTGCTCGGCAACTTCGATCACATGCTGGAATCCCCGGCGGCGCAGGGCCTCAGGGATAAGCTGCCCGCCGGTGCCGTGCAGGCTGGTGTAGACGATCTTGAGACGCTGACCCTGTTTGCGGCAGATATCCGGCACGAGGCAGGATTTCTGCACCTCGTTCAGGAAGGCCTCGTCCACCTCCCGGCCGATCAGTTTGATCAGGCCGCGGTCGAGGGCTTCCTGGTAAGCCATGGCCCGCACGTTGGCGAAGCCGCCGACCTTGCGGACCTCGGCGATAATGGCCCCGTCCTGCGGGGGGACGATGCCCACGCCGTCGGACCAGTAGACTTTATAACCGTTGTAGGCCGGGGGGTTATGGCTGGCGGTGATGACGATGCCGGCCGTGCAGCGCAGATGGCGCACTGCGAAGGATAGCTCGGGGGTGGGGCGAAGCTTTTCGAACAGGTACGCGGTGATGCCGTTGCCGGCCAGGACCTCGGCGGCCCGGCGGGCAAAGACGTCACTCTTCCGCCGGCAGTCGTAAGCGATGGCGACGCCGGCTTTCCTGGCCGCTTCGCCCTGCTGGGCGATGTAGTTGGCCAGACCCTGGGTGGCGGCCCCCACGGTGTAGACGTTCATGCGGTTGATCCCCGCCCCGATCACGGCGCGCAGGCCGCCGGTGCCGAATTCGAGCTCGCGGTAGAAGCGGTCGGCGAGTTCCTTTTCGTCGCCGGCCGTGATGAGTTGGCGGATTTCCGTCTTATCGGCTTCGGTAATGCCGGGATCGTTAAGCCAGCGATCGACAGCGGCTTGAATGTTGGCGTTCATCAAGGGGCTTTCTCCTGGATAGTGGGCCGGCTGGCCCGGGCCTCTCTCATCTCACCATGGTGATACGCAGAATCTTGCGAATACAGCACTTAAATATATCGCCCAGCGGGGCTCCGGTCTTGAAGCCGGTCTGGCCTCGGTCCGTCGCGGCCCCGCAGGGGGGGCCAGATCATCAGTTGGGCGATTAATCTGCCTGCACCAATGGTATATGCCGGAACACGTTTGTCCCGTCGAGTTGGGTTCGTTTTTTCGTGGGACGCGAGGGGAAAGCGATCCTGACGACAGTGCCCGCCAGTTGCATATAGGTTCGTTTAGCGTTGGTGCTCTGGGCAGGACGGCTGGCCGTCTGGGTAGGCCGGGCCTGTCGTGGGTTCATTTCGTCGTGGGCGATTTGGACATGTTCAAGCTCCCTCCCTGGGACCTCGGGTGATCCACACCTGAGACCCTGCGGGGATAAACCTCCTGCGTTCCGTTGGAGAGGGGTGAAACTGAACGGGGAGCTCAATTGAGGATTGTGAATTTCGGATTGCGCATAAAGAGGTGGGTACCGGGGCTAGGAGATAAGGTGGTGGGAGCAAGGAGAAAAAGGGAAATGGGCGGAAGCCGGCCACCAATGGCCGAGAACAGAATGCCGCGATAGCCAAGCTGATTGCAGCGGCATGCCAATTAGATGTTGTCCGAAAGCAACTCGTCAAGCGAGTCAAATTCAACGAAGGTCAGGTCATCTGTTGTGCCCACGCGGGCTTTGAGGCGTTGGATGTCAAGACGGCAGGGGCCGCGGATGTATCGAGCCGGATTTCGCAAGAACCATATGCCAATCTTCCCTGTGCCTTGTTGGAACCGTTTGCCAAAATGGATCCACACAATGAGATCAGCTCGTAAATCCTTCGCTTTTAGCTCTTGAAAGGCGTGTTCATCTGTCCGTTGTTGACAATGACGGGAAAGCGGTTGATTGCTTTGAAGCGTGGTACTGTTGCCATGGCTGTCTCGGACGTGATCTTTTCGAATACCGGTCCCCGCGGGATGCCAAGGGCCTCTGCACAAACCAATCATGCATGATTCAGTGAGTGTCCCGTCCACTGCCAGGCTTGTGTGGTGGATGGCGATGAAACAGGGCTGGCTTGTGGGCGGCGGCGGGTGTGGTTAGGCTTGTGGCTCGCCCGGGGTGGGCATTTTCGGAGATCTTCTGATGCAAAAGAGCTGGAAGAGCGGAATGCAATCGATGCTTTGCCTCAAGGTGATGCTCACTTGCATTCTGCTGGTATGCGTCCTCGCGCGGGGGAGTGGAGCCGCCGAACCGCAGGCGTCGGCTGCCGCCGTGTTCCCCGCCGATTTCTTTCCGATCCTGCCCTGGGACCCTCAGCACGGCTGGACGGAGCCGTTCATCGATCGCCAGGACGGCCTGGAAGGCATCGCGGAGTGCGGGTTTACGCTGGCCGGCTTCGTTCAGCCCCGGGACCTGCCGTTGTGCGAAAAGCTGGGGTTGGCCGCCATCATGGCCCCGCCGCCGGGCAAAGAGCCTTATTTCGGGCCATGGCGCGATCTGACGGATGAACAGATCGACGCACACGTCAAGGCCATGGTAGAGCGGGCCGGCAACAGCAAGGCGGTGGTCGGTTATTTCCTCTCCGACGAGCCCGGCACGCCGCTCTTCCCCAAGCTGGCCCGGGCCGTGGCGGCCGTGCGTAAATATGCCCCCGGCAAGCTCGCGTACATCAACCTCTTCCCCGGCTATGCCACCATCGGTGCCCCGGACACGTCGCAACTGGGTGCAGCCAGCTTCACCGAGTACCTCGAGCGCTATGTCACCGAGGTCAAGCCGCAGTTCATCAGCTATGACAATTACATGGTCCAGTACTCCGACGATCTGCGCGATGCGCAGAAAGCGGCCATGTACTACCACGACCTGCTGGAGGTCCGGCGGGTGGCCCTCAAGTACAACCTGCCCTTCTGGAACATCGTGTCCGCCAGTCAGATCGTGCCGGTCGCGCCGCCGCCATCCCCGGCGGACTTGCTCTTCCAGGCCTGGACCACGCTGGCCGCCGGTGGCCGGGGCGTTTCCTGGTACACCTATTACGGCAGCACCACCACGGCCCCGGGCTATGCTTACGCCGCGGTCACCCACAGCGGCGAACGGACGCCCACCTGGGGCTACCTCCAGACGGTTAACCGCCAGCTCCGCCAGATAGGGCCCTTGATGAACCGCCTGCAGTCCACCGGTGTGTATTTCACTTCGCCGCCGCCGGTGGCGGGCCTGCCGCTGCTGCCCGGCAAGGTGGTCAAAGCGGTGGAATCCCGGTCCTCGCGCCAGGCCGCTTCGGACTCGGCGATGCCGGTCATGGTTGGCGAGTTCACTGGCCCCACCGGCGCCGAGTACGTCGTGGTGGTGAATCTCAGCCTGGAGAAGACGGCCAACCTGGTGCTGCGTACGCACAAGCCCTATGCGCGAAAAGAGGTGATTTCCGCTCAGGACGGCCGGCCGCTCCCGCTGGACGATAAGAAAGGCCTCTGGCTTCCTGCGGGACAAGGCGCACTCATTCAGCTTAAGTGAGCGCTGTGCCTGTTATCTGCTGAATCCTGACATCAGCGATCTCCACTGATTGCACGTCGTTCCGGAGCGGCCGGTACGGAGCCTGGCAGCCATGACCCGGCGAGGGGGTGCATAAGCCTTGCTGACGGATCGGCGTTGCGCGGACTTGTGGGCGACGGGGGGACCGGATAGGCTTTGTACCGGCCCGGGTGGGCGTTTACGGAGAATCTTGAGATGCAGAAGAGTTGGAAGAGCGGACTGGTAGTCGGTGCGGCGTTGATCGTGTTGGCAGGGTGGGCGGTCCAGGGCGGCCTGGGGCAGGTTGCGGCGCCCCCGGCACAGCCGGCCGTTAAGGCGGCTGGCGAGAATACGGCCATCGTGCCGGTCTCTCGGCCGGAGGAGTGGTGGAACAAACGCCACGAATCCATGAATGAGCGGGTCCGGCAGGGCAACGTCGACCTGATCTTCATCGGCGACTCCATTACCCACGGCTGGGAGGGGGCCGGCAAGGAGGTCTGGGCCGAACGCTATGCGAAACGCAACGCGGTGAACCTCGGGATCAGCGGCGACCGCACGCAGCACGTCCTCTGGCGGCTGGACCACGGCAACATCGACGGCATTCAGCCCAAGGTGGCCGTGGTGATGATCGGCACCAACAACTCCAACAAGGAAGACCACACCGTCGCCCAGATCGCCGAAGGCGTGACCGCGATTGTGAAAAAGCTTCGGGAGAAGCTGCCGGAGACGAAGATCCTGCTGCTGGGCATCTTCCCGCGCGGCGCGGAGCCCAATAACCAGCGCGGCAAGATCCTGCAGGTCAACCAGATCCTCAACAAGCTGGCGGACGGCCGGCACGTGTGGTTCATCGATTTCGGATACAAGTTCGTGGATGCCAAGGGGAACATTCCCAAGGACATCATGCCGGACTATCTGCATCTGACGAAGGAAGGTTACCAGATCTGGGCGGATTCGATCGAGGGTAAGCTGGCGGAGCTGATGGGGGAGAAGTAGCGGAAGCGGTCAGCGATCAGCTTTCAGCGGTCAGCTTTCAGCCCGCAAGAATGCTTTGCCGGCCGTTTGGTATCTGAAAGAGTTTCCAGCACCCGGTTCCCGGTATCCAGTTGGGCAGCGCTGCGATGTCTTTACTGGAAACCGGGAACTGGCAACTGGGAACCTGAGCATTGCGTGATCAGGATCAGTTCTCGTTCGCTGGCTTGGTGGCCGGAGAGGTCAGTTCTTTGACCTTCTCCCCGGCTCGCTCGGCCGCGTCGCCGGCGGTCTCGGCAGCCTGTCCGGCCGCCTCCCGGGCCTTGTCGGCTGTCTCTTTGGCTTTTTCACCAGCCTTCCTTGCCTCCTCGCTGTTGATCGCGCGGTTCGCCGCCTCGCCGGCCTTGTCCAGGCCGCGGTCCACGGCATCGCCGGCTTTGTCGGCTGCCTTCTCGACGTCCTCGCCGGCCTTCCTGGCGTCCTCCCGGTCGCAGCCTGTCCAAAGGCTGCCGGCAGCGAAAGTCAGCGCGGCGATCAGGGCCGCCCTGTGCAGTAGCTTGTTCATGTTGCGTTCCTTTCCTGATGATGAGCTGCCTGGCGTCAAGTGCCCTGTGAATGATAGCAGCGGGTAAGGCGGGGCGTTTCCCGTTGCGGGCTTTAGCTCTACAGCGCGAAGCGAGTCATGTTCCGTACCGGCCGTTCGTGGAGTAAACGGCCGGTACGGAGCCCGGCCGCTACCGTGTCGGAATGCTATAGCGAGGATGATCGGTGCAAATCACGGCCGGTACAGCCGTGTGTTGTCGTGATCACACGGCAAGGACCAAAGCGGTGTCGATACCCCCGCACTCGAATGTCCCCTCGCTCTCCATTCCCTTGTCCCCGTGTCTCCTTGTCCCCTTGTCTCCGTGTCTCCTTGTCACCTCGTCCCGTGTCGCCGTATGTATCCCCCCATCCCCTCCCTTACCCTCGGCGCTCTTGCTCACTTGAGCCCCAGGGCGTGCTCGAAATAGCCGATCGTCTTCTTGAGCCCTTCCTCCAGCGAGACCTTCGGCTCGTAGCCGAGGATCTTGCGGGCTCTGGTCAGGTCCGGCCGCCGGCGCGTGGGGTCGTCCTGGGGCAGCGGCTTGTGCTCGACCTTGAGTGGTCGGCGCGTGGCGGCCTCGATGGCTTGGACCAGGCGGAGCATGGTGAGCTCCTCGTCGTTGCCAAGGTTGACCGGCTCGTGGAAGTCGCTGTTCATCAGGCGGATGAGTCCATCCACCAGGTCGGAGACATAGCAGAAGCTGCGCGTCTGGGTACCGTCACCGTAGACGGTGATGGGCTCGCCCCGGAGGGCCTGGCAGATGAAATTGCTCATCACTCGCCCGTCGTTGACGGACATGTTGGGGCCGTAGGTATTGAAGATGCGGGCGATGCGGATGGGCAGCTTGTGCTGGCGGTGATAGTCCATCATGAGCGTCTCGGCCACGCGCTTGCCCTCGTCGTAGCAGCTTCGGATGCCGATGGGGTTGACGTTGCCCCAATAGGTTTCCGGCTGGGGGTGAATGGTGGGGTCGCCGTAGACCTCGGAGGTGCTGGCCTGAAGGATGCGGGCGCGGACCCGCTTGGCCAGCCCGAGCATGTTATAGGTGCCGATCACGTTGGTCTTGATGGTCTTGACCGGGTTGTACTGGTAGTGGACAGGGCTGGCCGGACAGGCGAGGTGATAGATCTGGTCCACCTCCAGGATGATGGGCTGGATCACATCATGGCGGATCCACTCAAACCGCCCGCTCAGGAGCAGCTCCTGGTAACGGTCGCCGAAGTTTTCGATCCGGCCGGTGAAGTAGTTGTCCAGGCAGATGACGTGATGGCCTTCATCGAAGAGGCGCAGGCACAGGTGAGATCCGATAAAGCCGGCCCCGCCGGTGACGAGAATAGTCTGTCGGGTCATGAGATCGCCTCACGCTTCAGAAGCCGTTCGCCCGCAGAGGAAATATCCTTCAGGCGGATAAACCCTCATGGGTACACGGGATACGACGGATTTGCGGCGGCCGCGAACGGCCCTTCCCTCGCCTCCGGCGTCCCTGCTGCGAAAAGTGGCTGCATGAAAAAAGGTTTCGTATGCCCACTGACGCTTAAACTTTATCCATTTCAAGGCCGTAATCAACCAGGGATCGCAGGCCAGGAGGAGGTTGCCCGGGCGGGCGCCCCTCGCATAGAGTTGGATTGATTGGAATCCTCGGGGTGGCCTGCATGCCGGTGGAGATATTCGGAGATAACGAGGCCGATGCGGCTGGTGAAGACCGTCTTTCACGTTCACAGCGATTACTCTTTTGACTGCGACTATCCGCTTGAGGCGCTGATCCAGGACGCGCGCGCCCGGGGCGTGCAGTGCGTGACCCTCACGGATCACGACACGATGGAGGGCGTGCGGGCGGCGCAGGAGCTGGCGGGGCGGGACCTGCAGATCATCGCGGGGCAGGAGATCACCACGCGCGAAGGGCACCTGATCGGACTGTTTCTGCATGAGGAAATCGAGCCGGGCTTAAGCGCGCGGCGGACGGCCGAGTTGATCCGCCGGCAAGGGGGCCTGGTGGTGGTGCCGCATCCGTTCAACCGTCTGTTCAACTGCAGCCTGCGCGAGAGCGTTTACGAGCTCATCGATTTGGTGGATATCGTCGAGGTGAGCAACGCGCAGAACTTCCTGTCGTCGCCCAACCGCCAGGCCCGGGCCCTGGCCGAGCGATACCAGCTACCCATGCTGACCGGGGTGGATGCCCATCATCCGGGCTACCTGGATTCGTCTTACCAGTGGATCCCCGTATTCAAGGGACCGCGGGAGTTCCTGGCCGCCGTACGGCAGGCTCAACGGGTCGAAGGCCGGCACCCGGCCAGTTACTTTTTCAAGACGGCATTGTATGAGTTCGCGAGCAAGTGCGGCTTGGGGGCCCCTGAGCGATACGGGCGGAACTGCCCGTACATGGAGCGCGAGCCGGCCGCGGAGAAGGCTTGACCGGTCAGTTCCAGCGGAAACACGCCGGATTGGAAGCTCGCGGAACAAACCAGGCCAAACTCTGCTCTCTTCCCTGGATTCAAGTTTTTCATTGGCTTGCCGGGGACGGGGGGGCGTTGAAAGAGTGTTTCCCCCGGTCCCTTATCGTGTTACACTCCTCGCGGGTACGAAATTGTCTGCAGGAGCTTTGGTGATGAGCAATATCGTGGCGTGTCGGATCGCCAGCTACGGAGACTATCAGGATCGCGCGTGGACGCATCTGCCGGAGTTGGGGATCCTCTTTGTCGAGATACCCGTCCCGGCGCCCGGCGAGATGGAGGCGGTCAAACAGCGGCTCAAGCAGAGCGGGCTGGTGGCCTCTTCGCTGCAGGCCCGCTGCGATGTGACCAGCGCGGATGCGGTGGAAGTCATGCGGCCGCAGTTGGACGCCTGCGCTGAACTGGAGGCCAAGGTGTGCTTCCTGAGCGCGAAGGCGGGCGATTGCGACCGGAACCTCGTTTATGAGCGACTCGGGCGCATCGGGGACGAGGCCGCCCGCCGTGGGGTGACCGTTGCCCTGGAGACGCATCCGGACTTGGCCATGAACGGGGATCAGGCCCTGGCAACCATGCGCGCGGTGGATCACCCGCACGTGCGAATCAATTTCGATACGGCGAATGTGTACTTTTACAATCAAAATGTTACGGCCGTGGGGGAGTTGCAGAAGATCCTGGACTACGTGGCGTCGGTACACCTGAAAGACACCACGGGCGGATACCAGGAGTGGAACTTCCCCGCCCTGGGGACGGGGGTGGTGGATTTTCCCGAAATCTTTGGCATGCTCAATTACCGGGGATTCCGGGGTCCCTTCACGATGGAGCTGGAGGGCACTAAGGGGGTTGTGCGGAGCGAGGCCGAACAGCTCGCTTATGTGGCGGAATCGGTGGCTTATCTGAAGCGAATTGCGGCCTTCGGAGCGGAGTATTGACTCAACTCCGGGGCGGGTTCAACCGATGATCCCAGCAGACGTATAAGTTATCGGGAACACGGCGCCGGTCCACTGCTGATCCTGGCGCTTAAGATAAGTGGTTTCCGCGTAACCCCTTACATTAGGAGGATGGGCATGAACAAGGGCCCCATCTGCCAGAAGATCGGTCGGTGGCTGTGCGTGATGTTGTTGATCGTGACCAGTGGCGGCTCGACCTTTGTGTTGAGCGGCTGCGACCCGGAGGTCTCTGCGCTGGTGCTGACCGGTTTCCAGGATCTCACGGTTACCTTTGTGGATGCCTTCTTCACGCTGCTGGCCAATCAGGCGGCGGAGGATGCTGGTACCCCAAGTGGAGCCATAGACAACGCCACGTAACCGAGCCCGCCTTCATCGCCTTGTGCGGGCGGGGCTCGGCTCCGTGCCAGACTCATCCAGACCAACTGCTGACCAGGGCTGTGTCGCGATCCCGGCACAGCCCTGGTCGGCTTTTGGGGAGTTCCGCGCCTGCGAAGCCCCTTGGGTCGACACAGGCGCAACCTGCAAAAATCGCACTTCGCCACCGCAGCCCACTATAAGGGACATTTGAAGTGCTATTTTCGGACTCTTCATTCAAGAGTCAGGGGTACGCAAGGGTTGCGTATTTCTTTGGGGTTGTCGTGTTCCCCCTGCCGGGGGATTCGAGCGCGGAAAAGATCCTCTTTCACAGGAGAAGGTGATGCATCGGACCGTTCTCGCATTGGTCGTGGCGGCGGGTCTGGGTGTAACCGGATATCTTTGGGCCGGCGACGGAGGAAAGAAGGAATGCCCCCTCAAGGCTGCGGCGGCAGGCAAGGGGGGAGGGTGTAGTCAGGCATGTGCGGACAAGAAGAAAGGAGCCTGCAAGGAACTTGCCGCGTACGCCAGCTATCAACGGGCCAACGAGGTGTTGAAGGGCTGGCAGGAAGGGTCGGCCAAGCTGGCGGCCCTGTCCGAAGCCGAGAAGGGCGAGCTTCAGGTGACCTTCGCCAGGTTTGAGGAGGCACACCCGGCTGGTTCAATCGTCAAGCCGACCATGGCCTTCCTGCATAAAGGCCTGGGCACGGTGGTGCGGATGGACGCCGCCGCCGGCAAGATGTGTGCGCAAGGCTGTCAGGCGGCCACGCCTGCGGCCGGTGAAATCGCCGCGGCGGCCGAGCCGCAGGGATGTGCGAAGAAGGCGGCGATGGCCTCCGCCCACAAAAAGCTGCAGCAGTCGGTGGCCCTGACGGCCAAGGCCCATGAATTGATGCTGGTGGCCTACCAGGCGGGTGGCAAAGAAGGTTGCTCCGGGAAGGGCAAGTCAGGCGGATGCTCGGAGAAGGCCGCCGTGTCGGCCGAAGGGCAGAAGGGCGGTTGCGGGGCGAAAACCGAGGCCACGCTGACGGCCGCCACGGGCGAGAAAGAGGAGGCCAGGCAGTGTGCCAAGACTGCCAAGGCTGCCGAGGCCGCTGGCTGCGGTGCGAAAACGGAAGCGGCCCTGACTGCTGCGGCCGGCGAGAAGCAGTGCAGTAAGGCGAGTGGGGCAAGCGGTTGCGGTGCGAAAGCCGAGGCCGCGCTGACGGCCGCCACGGGCGAGAAGCAATGCGACAAAGCCTGCGCGGACAAGGCCGAGTGCGCCAAGAAGCTGACCGCTCAGGGGCAGGCGGTCATCGCGGAAAGCGGCGAGCTGCTGGCCCGGTGGCAGGGGGCCGGCATCCGGCTGGCGAGCATGGAGAACGCCGATCGCGAGGCGGCCGAGAAGGCCGCGAGCGCGGCCGCATCTGGCTGCCCATTAGGGTCGCGCATGCCGGAGACGCTGGAGACGATCGCGGCCTTGTTGAACGACGCGGCCACTCTGAACGCCCAGGCGCTGGCCGCGGCTGCCAAGCACGCCGAGAAGGGCAAGACGATTCCGGCCGAAGTCCAGCAGTTGGCCCAGACGCGCGGCGAAGTGATTGCGGCCCTGATCAACGTGCTGGAGAAGAGCAACAGAACCATGCAGCCGGCCCGGCAGGTGGTTTCGGCGCAGTAATGCCCGAGACTCGGGTACGGTTATTGTGAAGCGCTGATGCAGCGGCCGGCCTTTGTGCCGGCCGTTTTTGTTTCCCTGGTCATCCGCGCCCGGCAGGGATGCCGCGTGTTGCATGGTTCCCGTCGCAAACCTGGGCAGGTTCCTGCCCGGTTGTTGCTCGCTGCGCTCCAGACCGTTTGAATCTTCGCGCCCTCACCTCTGATGATGTTTGATTCTCTGACCGGGTAATAGCGGGCCGGGTGGCCGGCTTTATGACGTTTGATTCTCTAACCGGGTAATGGCGAGCAGCGGGTGGCCCACCTCTGGAAGAGGTGGGCCCCCCAGCGATTACCTGAGCGACCAACACATCTCCAGCCTCAGACTCACTCCGGCTTCAGCCGGGCGTGCCGGAGAACTCGTCGCTGGAAACCGCATCGCGGGGTTGCTGGCCGCTGTTGATGTCGGGCAGGAGCTTCCAGGGGTTGTGGATGGTCAGTTCGTCGAAGAGTTCGTAACCGAGCAGGTCGATGGCGGCGCGCAAGCCCTCCAGACGCGGGTGGAGCGTGTCCAGCCGGTGCAGGTCCGTGGCCAGCAGGAAATAGCGACCCTCTTTCGAAAACCGCTCGACGGCCATTCGGGTCGGCGAATCGGGCGGGTCGCGGAAGCATTGCAGGTTGCCCTGAAACAGAACGCCCATCTCGGCGACCCGGCCGATCAGTACGGGGTCGTTATGAAAGGCCTCGATCCGCTCGGGGTGGGCCAGGATGACCGTCAGGCCCAGCGACTGCAGGTGACGCACGCCGGGTTCAAACTCCGGCGGGAGCGTCTCGGCCCAGAAATCGATCAGCACGTACCGGCCGTCCACGCCGTAGGTGGGAACGTCGGCCCGGTCCCAGTGCGACAGCGTCGGCCACATGCCGGGCAGGTTAATCTCGCCGCCGGGGAAAAGCTGGAGGGGCAGGCCGCCGGCGGTGAACTTGGCCTGGAGGTCTTTGGTCCAGCGAACAATGTTCTTCCAGGTATTCTCCGGATAGCCCGGCCAGATATGGGGCGTGCAGAACAGCATGCGATAGCCGCAATCCACGAGGTGGCGCGCACAGGTCAGGGATTCATCAAGGGAGGGACAGCCGTCATCCACGCCCGGAAGAATATGGGCGTGAACCTCAAAGCGGCCGGGGGTTGGACACACACTCATTGTATAATGCCTCCGCTGTCAGGTCCCCTGGTGAATTTCTACAAGCATTGTAGACTTCCTGTGCCCAGCGGAGAATGGCAGCGAGAGGCAGCCCGGCGCGGAGCACTCGGGAAAGCGCGCCTGAGCAGGAGTGAATCACATGAACTGTCCGAAATGTAGTGCTTTGATGGAATCTGTGACTGTGGAGTCGATGCAGGTGGATCGCTGCACCGGCTGCTCAGGGCTGTGGTTTGACCTGCGCGAGCACGAGCACCTCAAGAGCGTGCGTGGCGCCGAGGAGGTCGATACCGGCGATCCGGCTCGAGGTAAACAGCAGGACGCGGCGCGGAACGTAATGTGCCCGAAGTGCAAGACGCGCATGATCAGCATGGTGTTCCCCGAGCAGCCACATATCCATTACGAGATGTGTTCGGTCTGCTCTGGGGTATACCTTGATGCAGGGGAGTTCGCGGACTACAAGCAGATGACGCTGGCGGAGCGGGTGAAGTATGCGCTCACCCCGCTGATGAAAAGATGAACCAGACTGCATCACGAAACTCGGGATGCGCGCGATGATGGGGCGATTTGATGCCAGTGGCGATGCCTCAATGGACCGGATGCGCGAGTCCTTCAATCCGGCACATGTGGACCAGCAGATCTGCCGCATGGTGGATCGAGCTCTTCGAGATTTGCGAGACGATAGTGCGGCATTCGGTATTCAGGCCAAGTGACGTCATGATCGGGTTCTGAGGTTCCCATTCAGGGCCACATTGCGTGCTTCCTGTTGTGCTGTTCCGCTCCAGCATCTGCCGCGCCGCGTAACGTCGTGGTCATGATCGGCGACGATCACGGGCTCGATGCGGGCTGCCATGGGCATCCGGTCATCAAGACGCCGGCCATGGACCGTCTGGCGCGGAGGGAACGCGCTTTACACACGCCTTCGCGGCCGTGGCGAGTTGCAGCCGGCGCAGCATCGACGCGTTCCTGCATCGCCCGCGGGAGGAGCTGTACGACCTGCGGGCTGATCCCGATGAGGTCAACAACCTCGCCGATGAACCCGCTCACCGGGAAACGCTGGAGCGGCTGCACGCACAGCTCAAAGACTGGCAGAAGCAGACGGGCGACCCCTGGCAGATTAAATACCTCCACGAATGAGAGCGGCTTTTAACTTGCAGCGGCCGGGCCGGGTCCCCGGCGAAAGTCGGGTGCGGGTCGTTCCTGCTGTACCGACCGTTTTCGCTCCGCCAGCCGTTCCTGCCGTGCCGCCAGTTCTCGCGAAAGGCCGCGTGGAACGACGGAACGGGAAAAGGGCCCCGGCTCTCAGCGCCCACGGGCAATTGGTGTTGAAAGTGGCTCCGACCCGCGATGCCCGCGACCGGCGGACCCGGACCCGATAGAGGGGCGCGAAGGCGCAATAGACGGCAATTCGTCAGCAGGGGGTGTGTGTTCCCCAAAAAACTTTGACATTTGGACCGGAAGTGTGCACAGTATTAAAAGGCCTATACCCCGAAAGTGAGTCATGGGGGGCGCGGGTCTTTGGGCAGAGGTCGCTGATGACCTTGGGGCGTGGGTTAGCTGGCCGGCGCGTGATTGTGTGCATATCGCCGGTTTTTGAGGGCATGCCCCTATGGAGAAGTTATATGCCGACGGGGAAGGTCAAGTGGTTCAATGATCAGAAGGGCTTTGGCTTCATCCAGTCGGATGAGGGCGGCCCGGATGTGTTCGTGCACTACAGCGTGATCCGTATGGAAGGCATGAGAACCCTGGCTGAAGGCCAGCCTGTGGAATTCGAGTTCATTATGAGCGACAGGGGTCTCAAGGCCACGCAAGTCAAGCCGATGCAAAACTGATCGTTGTGAGCCGGACGCAGGGAACAGGGCGCCCGTCGAGCCTTGCCGGTTCGAGGGGTCAGGTCCTATCGTAGTGCATGCCGAAAACAGGTCTGGTCTTTTCACGCCGCTACCTGGAGCATGACACGGGATCGCACCACCCGGAGCGAGCAGCTCGTCTGCGCGCCATTGAGGAGCGATTTGCCGGGTCGGGTTTGGCTGCGCGCATGTCCTGCCTGGAGGCGCGCCCCGCGAGCCCCGAGGAAATCGAGACGGTCCACGATGCGGCCTACGTTGAACGCTTCCGCCAGGCCTGCGCGGCGGGATTGGCGTTGATCGACACGGCGGACTGCCCCATCTGCCCGGCCAGCTTCGAGATTGCCCAACTGGCCGTCGGGGGTACGGTGGTGGCGGTAGAGGCGGTGATGGCGGGGGTGGTACGAAATGCGTTCGTCGCCTGCCGGCCTCCCGGCCATCACGCCGAGCGCAACCGGGCCATGGGGTTCTGCTTCTTCAATAACGTTGCCATCGCCGCCGAGCGGTTGCGGATCGATCACGGGCTCAAGCGCATCGCGATCGTGGACTGGGACGTCCACCACGGCAACGGCACTCAGCATCACTTCGAGGCCGATCCGGACGTCTTTTTCTGCAGCATCCATCAACATCCGGACACCCTCTACCCGGGCACGGGCTATATCTGGGAGAAGGGGCATGGCCCGGGGGTGGGCACGACCTTGAATGTGCCCCTGCGCCCGGGCAGCGGTGACGAGGCGTTCCGCCAAGCCTTCGAAGAGCAGATCTTGCCGGCCGTGGCCAACTTTCGCCCCGAGTTCATCCTGATCTCGGCCGGCTTCGACGCCCATGCCGCCGATCCGCTGGCCAATCTCGAGGTGAGCACCGAGGGGTTCCGGTGGATGACCCGGCAAACAAGAGCTCTGGCCGAGTCGCAGTGTAACGGCCGACTGGTCAGCGTGCTGGAGGGAGGCTACGAGCTGGAGGCATTGGCCGACAGCGTGCAGGTGCATGTCGAAGAGCTGCTGTCGTGAGCATCAGCCTGATGCGGCGGCAGCCGTGTCTGTTTCAAATCCCACATTCGGAACGGCCGGGGGACCATTTTCACAATACCCGGATCGGAGGCGGATCAACGGCTTGAGGCCTGTGTCACCGTGGCATCATCCGGCTTCACGGCCGCCTGGGCTTCGTGGGTGGCCTGGTCGGTTCCTGACGATCCGGCAGCGGGTTTCTGCGGACGCATATGCTCGCTGACATACCATTTAATTTCGCTGGCGAGGGTTCGGAGCGATTTGACGGCCAGCCAGGCGACGCTCATCAGGCATCGTCCCCGTTCGCAGGCGGAAAGCGGCGCCTGCATGACGCCACGACAATATTCATAAAGGGTTCGCCAAGTATACATGTCCACGCGACTTCGCCGGGTGTCAAACCACTGGGCACGTTCCCTGCGCGGCCGCGATACGGAACGACGGTCGTGATTGCGATTCAAAAACAGATACTCGGGATACTCTCGCAGCGTCCCATAGAGCGCGACAACCGCCAGCAACACACGGTCTGATCCCGTGTATGGCTGGATCAGTGGAGTGCGGGCCAGAACCTGTCGGCGAAACAGGCCGAAGACCTGGTGACAGAGGTGGTACCGATGGATCATGTCAGAGAACCGAAGATGAGGTCGCGGCGACTCCACCCGTAAGCTGGAGGTATCCAACCTGGCTGTGAACTGCTCATCACGGGTGCCATCCGCGTTGATACCCCAGGTGCGCGGGTAACACAGCACGGCTTGAGCATCGGCATCCAGCGTTTCGACGCAGCGCTCAAGATACTGTGGCAAACAGATGTCATCGTGAGCGGCCCATTTGAAGTATTCTCCCTGTGCCAGATGAAACGCCCGATTGAAGTTCGGGGCCGCGCCCAAATTCACCTCGTTGCGATAGTACCGGATGCGGGAATCAAGCCGGGCATACCGCTCGCAAATCGCGGGGGTGCTGTCCGTCGAGCCGTTGTCGGATATGATCAGCTCGAAGTCGGTGAAAGTCTGAGCGAGAATCGACTCAATCGCTTCCGCGAGGAATCGCTCGCCGTTGTACACCGGCATACCAATGCTGACGCGCGGCATCTGGGCCACCCTTCCTGCGTAACTGCTTCTGCAGCGAACTCTTGAAGACCATCCGGACCACCCGGAAGCGGCTTGCCTCTGTCGTTTGCCACTGCGAAGACACCACGCGACGTGCCTTCCGAGGCGGCTTCTGCGGATTTGCACGGAAGTCCCCGTACAGAGGACTTCTTATGTACGAAAAAAGGAGCACACCATTTACGCCTGGGCTTAAGGTTGCAGAATTGGATGTCCTCTTATTGCCCTCGCAGGGATAACCTGCGTGACAATGCCCTGGTCTCCCTTTGGTGCCACTCGCTTTAGCCCTGGTGGTTCACTGCCATTACCAAATTGTCATAGTCGCGCGAGCGCGAAAGTCAATGTCGGGGGTATGCCATGAAGACAATGACGACGATATGCCATCCTGGCAACGGGGGCTGAGAAATACCCGGTCAGGGGCAGGGATGACCACGAATCGCCATTGCCCGATGGAACCACCGGTCTTCACGTTATAGTGCATAAATTAATTGAATATAGAAACTTGTGCAACCTACTGCTACCCCTTCCGACCGCCTCTGGCCCCCGGAGCAGCGGTGCCAACCGAGTCCGTTTGTCGTCCCCCGGCACTGTCGCTTGGGCCGGGGCACTCCCGCAAAGTGACAGGCTCAACCCGGCCGGGAGGGGGCAAGGAGTGAGGCCGAGTAATACCCAGGGCATATACCCGGTCCGGGCGGAGCCGGCCGGCGGCGTCTGAAGGGGGATAGGACCCGCCCACAACTGGTTCTGCACCTCTCTGCAAAACTGTCGTGCACATCCTGGCACTGCCGCGTTGACGGCCGGCACTTTGTCCTGTAATCTTCGCAACGCGTTGATTTTCATGCCCATAGAGGACCGCCGGGATGTTTGCTTCCGGCGACGATTTCCCCGATCGGAGGTCACAATGGGGCGCTGGTGGCTGGGAAACGACTTCTCGGCGATGGCAGGCAAAGTGGCCATCGGTGCGCTGGTGGTGCTGCTGATCAACCGTGCGGGTTTCGCACAAAACCAGCCGGTGGCGGAAGCTCCCGTGGAGGATGCGACAGTAGCCCCTGCGGAAGAGGCCCCCGCAGAGGAGACTCCCGCAGTCGAGATGGCCGCGGAGCAGCCCGCGGCGGATCCGGCCGCACCTACGGATGCGGAGACGGAAGCCACCGCCGACGAAGCCGCCGGGCAGCAAACGGCTCCCCCTCCGCAGGCGGGCGACTTTGAGCGGCTGGAGCAGGACTTTTCGAGCTTCCTGCACTTCTCGGTGATCGGCCGCTTCGACATGGCCGAAGGCATCGCCCGCTCGCTGCTGCAGCATCCGGATCTTAACCCGCTGTCCGAGGGCGGCGCGCAGCAGATGCTGGAGCTGTCGGAAAAGTATGAGAACAGCCTGGACACCCTGCTGCTGCTGATCAACAACCCGCAGGTGGGTGATGAGAGCCGGAAGATTCTGGACATCATTTACGAGTCACACCGCCGTGCGCGGATGGATCCGGCCCGGATCAAGGAGAACCTCGAACGCCTGGCCGGCGCGCCCAACCAGCAGGCTTTCGCGCTCGACCGGCTGACGGAATCCGGCGAGTACGCCGTGCCCTGGATGCTGGAAGCGCTGGTCGATCCGGCGCGGGCCCGGCTCCACCCCTTCATCGTTCGCACGTTGCCGAAGCTCGGCCGGCCGGCGGTCAATCCGCTGGTGCAGGCCCTCTCCGTGGATAACGATGTCATCCAGCGGTTTGCGGCCCAGGCCCTGGGGCGGATCGGTTATCCGCAGGCCCTGGCCTACCTGAGGCGGCTGGCGGTCCGGGACGGCGAGAACCAGGCCGTGCGCGAGGCGGCTACCGAGGCCATCGGGCAGATCGTGGCCAACGATCCTCGTCTGCGGGGATTGGCGGAAGCGTCCCCCAGCGCGCTGTTCTTCGGCCTGGCCGAGCAGTATTACGCGGGCGTGGAGTCGATCAGCCCCGATCCGCGCGAGCCCAAGGTGAATGTGTGGTTCCCCGGCGGCAAGAGTCTGGTACGGGTGGAGGTGCCCCGGGACATCTACAACCCGGTGATGTGCATGCGCTGCTGCGAGGCCTCGCTGGAGCTGGCCAAGGAACAGCCGGCGGTGTCCGCCCTGTGGGTGGCGGCCAACTTCCGGCGCGAGGCCCGGCTGGGGCTGAACGTCCAGAGCGACGAGCCGGCCCAGACCGAAGACCTGACCCGCCTGCCGGACTTCCCGCGAAGCATCTACTTCGCCCGCAGCGCCGGTCCGGACGTGTGCCGGCTGGTCCTGAGCCGGGGTGTTCGCGACCGTGATCGCGATGTGGCCCTGGGCTCCATTGCGGCCCTGGCCGTCACCGCAGGTCCGGCGGCCATGACCACCATGACCGGCCCGGAGTCGACGAGCCTGGTGGAGGCCCTGCAGTTCCCCGATCTGCTGGTTCGCATCAAGGCGGCCCTGGCGGTCGGCAAGTCCATGCCGCCCGAGACGTTCCGCGGCGCGGATGACGTGGTGCGGGTACTGGCCGGGGCGCTGGCTCTGACCGGCAAACAGCACTTTGTGCTGGTGGATGGAGACGCGGCGGCCCGCGACGCGCTGGCCACCGCGCTGGCCCAGCGGGACGCGACGGTCGTTGCCGCGGCTCGGCTGGATGAGGCTCTCACCCAGGCGGAACGCGAGCTGCCGCACGTGGACGCCATCCTCCTGGCCAGCGATCTCAAGGCTCCCAACGTTATTGAGGCGGCGCGGGCCCTGACCGGCCACGAGCGGTTCTCGCTTACGCCGGTGCTGGTCTACGTCAAGCAGGCCGACAACCTGGTGGCCGACCGGCTGGCCGGTGTGAGCCCGAAGGCCGGCGTCGTGTTTGTCGAAAATGGCAACGGCGCTGACTGGGGCAAGCTGGTAGATGCGCTGGCCCGGCAGTTCCCGCGGACGGCGGCGAAATATGGGCATGTGCCCTTCACTCCCGAGGTCAGCCTGGCGCTGGCCTTGGACGCCGCGGCCACGTTGCGGGGCATGGCCGCGCACAATTCGGGCGTGTTTGACCTGGGCATTGCCGAGCAACCGCTGATAAAGGCTTTGAGTCATCCGTCCGAGGAGCTGCGCATCGCCAGCCTGCGGGTGCTGGCCCTGTTGGATTCCCAGGCCGCCCAGCGGGCGATCGCCGCGGTGGCGCTCAACCTCGAGGCGAGTCCATCCCTGCGAATGGCCGCGTTTGCGGCCCTGGCCGACTCAGGGCGGCATTTCGGCTCGTGCCTGGAGCCGGCCATACTGGAAGTGCTGGTCCGCCAGGCGCTGTCCTTGCCGGACCTGGTCCTGAGGACGGCGGCCAGCCAGGCATTGGGCGCGTTGAACCCGCCGGGAACGAGCGTGGCGGATGTCATTCTCGCTTACCCGTCCCGCCCGGTGCTGGCCCCGGCGACGCAGCCCGCCGCAGGGCGGTAAATCTTCCGGATCCGAGCATCACGGCGATACTTCCGCGCCCACGGGCATCAGGCCCCCCAACGCAGTGCCCCCTAGCACTGTGTCCACACCCATTGGCCGACTCCCCGGCCAGTAACAGCCGGCCGATCAACCACCCGGCCTGAATCGCCGTAGCCGCGCGATCGGCGCGACTCTGCCGTTGGCTTTGCCGGACGCGCTGAATCCATGTCCCCAGACTGCCTGACCGGCCGATGTGCCGGGATCAGGTCTCACCATCATTAATTCTTCTTTACTGGATGACCTCTGCGACAAGGCGTTCTAAGAATGAGATGGCACGTGGGCATTTCTGAACCTGGTACAAGGAAGGAGACAGGACATGAAATGCTGGACCATCCTGGCAACGTTGGTACTGGTTTCATCCGCTCAAGCCAATCTTCGCCCGCTTTTTGATGCCATTCGCGAGGTGGAATCCGGGGGGAATCCGGATGCCGTAGGCGATGGCGGCCGGAGTATCGGCCCCTATCAGATCCAGTGGGCCTACTGGAAGGATTCCGGCGTGCCCGGCAAGTACCACCAAGTCCGCGACCACCGCTATGCGGAGCGGGTGATGATCGCCTACTGGAAGCGCTATTGTCCCCAGGCCCTCGCCCGGCGCGACTACCAGACCCTGGCCCGCGTACACAACGGCGGGCTGACCGGTCACCGCAAAGCCGCGACGCTGCCTTACTGGCACAAAGTGGCGAGGGAGCTGCGAGCGCGCAAGGCGGTCTCATCGCGCTGATGTCACCTGGAGTTGGGGCGTTCCGTCTACAGAGGCTCCAAAACAGGCCCTTCACTCTCTTTCTCTGTTTGCACCGATCCGCCCGGCCTCAGTCGGGCCTACATGTGCGCGTTGAAGTTCGGTGTATGAACGGTGGATTTGTGCAAGTATAAGTTGTATTCTTGCGCGTTGGCGGGGTCGTCTTGTTCTCAGAGCAAGGCGGCCGTCGGTCTCATGCCTTGGAGAGTGGGGGTACATATTGAGAAGGGGTGATCACATGTTGGCGCAGCATCCGAGGTTCATGTGCAGAGGGCTCACTTATAGTCTTGTGGTATTCTCGCTGACCCTTGTGACCCGCGTCCCGGCGCAGGAGCTCAAACCGCCCCAGCCCAACCCCGACAAACCGGTGGATTACATCGAATGGATTAACCGCACTTTGGGCAGCGGTATCCAGGAGAACGCCGCTGACGTGTATCGCCGCGCGGCGAGCACGACCACACCGTTCGAGGGCGAATGGGAGCCGATGCTGACTCAGCCCTGGGCTGACCGGCCGGATGTCGAAAAATGGCTCCAGGCCCACCGCAAACAGATGGAACTCTTCAAACAAGCCGCGGCCATGGAGCAATGCTTCTTCTCGCATAACGTGGCCCCATCCGAAGGCGAAGAGACTGACCCGCGGTTCGAGAAGGTGCTCATAGCTGTTACGCTTCCTGAACTGTCGCCAATGCGACACCTGGCCAAAGGGCTGTTGGCTGATGGCTTCCGGAAGTGGGGGGGCGGTGATCACAAGACCTTGCCCGCCAATGCGGGCCTGCTCTTGCGGACATCCCGTCATCTGGCGTCGGGGCCCTCACTCATGCACCGATTGGTTGCCCTGGGGATGGCTGACAGCTCTTACAAATCCCTGCGGCACGCCCTGCGACACTCGGATGAACCGTCGAAAACCGCGGGCGAGTTGCTGGTCGTGTTGCGCAAGACAGATCGACCATGGCCGGCTTTGCAGAAAGTCTACGAGATAGAGCGCATTACAGCCTGGGACTACGTTCAGCGCGTCTTTGTTCCCGTCGGCGCTGTCCAGCGCCTCCTGGTTCCTGGCGGCGGTGGTACACATCGGATCCACGCCAACATCTCGCAGTTTGATATTAAGGAACGGCAACGCTGCAGAAGATCGGCTACCAGGCCACGCTTCAAGAGATCAACGACTATCATGACCAACTCCATGAGTGGGTGGGCGTTCCCTATCCCCAGGCCGCAAGGGAAGCTGAAGAGCTTCAGCAAATCCTCGCCGCGTCGAAAAAACCTTTGACTGTCGCCCTCCTTTCATCGCTGACACGTGCGCGGGAACTTGAGGAACGTGTGCAGGCCAGTCGCCGGGGCGCGTACCTGGTACTGTATCTGTTTGATCACCAGCGCCGGATCGGCTCATTTCCCAAGTCATTGGGTGAGCTGAAGGCCTCTGGTCTTGCTCAACTCCGGATCGATCCCTTCAGCGGAAAGGATTTTGTCTACCGCCCGAGCGGCAAAGACTTTGTGCTCTACAGCGTGGGGGCGAACCTGAAAGACGACGGCGGCCGTCAGGGCAAGCAATCGAGCGAGGGTGATTACGTGTACTGGCCGGTGACGGACGAAGCCAGCCCCAAGCCGGCCGGCAAACAGGGAAGCGCAGGCAAAAAGTAGGGATCAGTGCTATAGGTAGCATGTGAAGCTGGTTATTCTTTCAGATCACCTCAGGGTTATAATGGGGTGGTATGCTCGCTCCGCACGATGACGCGGAAGAGGATAACGCCGGTGGGCCGCCTGTTTGAGAAAATCCGCGGGTTAGTGCTCGAAGGCCGCTACGTCGTTGGCCAACACGCTGTGGAGCGATTGGATGAGCGTGGCGGGCTTGAGTGGCAGGTCATTGATGGCATCGCGTATGGTCAGCTATTGGCCGAGAGGCCGGATGCCGTGCCGAACCCGGCGGTTGAGGTTCGCCAATTACTGGCGGACGGTACCGAGATCAAAGCGGTCTGGTCGCACTTGGCGTCTGCAGATGTGGCCAAATTGGTGACCGTGCACTTTTTTGATGCGTGAGTTCCCATGCAACTGCCTGGAAAAAGAGTCAAGCGTACCCGGCTCGTCAGGACAGACCAGTTCGTCGTTGCTGTCGAGGTTGAGGCGGTCATCCCCGACGCCGACCCAACCGAGCCCTGCTATGAGCCGCACGTTGTGGAGCTTCTGCGCCAGATCGAGGTGCATGCCAGGGCAGGGGATGTGGAGTGGCTCAAGAGACACGGCAAGGTTTATGCCGCGGTCGACGCTGCCTGAGAGCCGGTCCGTGCTGCCGGTGCCCTCGCTGGCGGTTGGTCGTCCGACCTCGCCACTCACGACGCCTTCCGCCGAACCCGACTCACGAGTCGGGACTCATTGCCGCGACCTTCGGGAGGGGGGCTGTCTTGCCCGCCTCAAGAAAAAGCGGGCGTCTTGGCCGCCCAGCGAAGCGTGGGCGTCCTGCCTGCCGCAGCCCGTTGCATTCGGCTTGATTGGTATCCCAATCCCCGCTACCCTCCCTCATTCGAGCCCGGGTGGGGCTCGTGTTTGAAGTCCTACTGTTTCCGGATGGTGAAATGAGTTCCGCAATCGAATCCCGCGTCATTGAGGCAGCCAAGAACGCCGTTCGTATGACCACTGCGGCTGGCTCCGGCCACCCGTCCAGCGCTACCTCGCTGGCTCACCTGGTCTCCACCTTGATGTATCAGCAGATGCGCTGGGACCCGGCGGACCCCTGGAACCCCGGCAACGACCGCCTGGTGCTCAGCGAGGGGCACGCGGTCCCCATCGTCTACGCCGTCTACGCCGACCTGAACGGGGTGGTAGGCAAGAGCCCGGCTGAAAAGCGCTCGCTTAAGGTCGAAGACCTCAAGACCTTGCGCGAGATCGACAGTGTCCTTGACGGCCATCCCAACCCGGCCGAAGGCTTCCCGTTCTTCGATGCCGCCACCGGCTCGCTGGGCCAGGGGCTGTCCGTCGGCGCGGGCCTGGCCCTGGCCGCGCGGTGCAACAAGATCGACAAGCGGATTTACGTCATCATCGGCGACGGCGAATCCCGCGAGGGCCAGGTCTGGGAAGCTCTTGACTTCATCATGGATCACAAGCTCACCCACGTGGGCACGATCTTCAACTGCAACGGCCAGGGCCAGGCCGACTACGTCTCCCAGCAGCAATCGGCTGAGAAGCTGGCCGCCAAGCTGGCCGCCTTCGGCTTCCAGGTCGAGGTCATCGATGGCCATAACATCGAAGCCATCACCGCGGCGTTGGCCAAGGTGGGCACGGGCGACAAGCCGGTCGCCATCGTCGCCAAGACCGTGAAAGGCTGGGGCGTGGATTCGCTCAAGGACAAGAGCAATCACGGTAAGCCATTGGCGGAGAAGGACTTGGCTGCCGCCGAGGAGAGTCTCGATAAGGTCGCCAGAGAGCTCAATATCCGCGTTACCAGCAACGAGGTTCCGCGCCCGCCGCAGCCGGTCAAGGCCCCGGCTCTGCCCGGCCCGGACAAGAAGATCGCCATCGCGCCCTTCGCCGAAGCCATGGAACGCGCGAAGCTCACCGAGGCCGTGGCCAAGAACAAGCTCTCCACCCGCCGGGCCTATGGCGCGGCCCTGCTGGCCCTCGGTCATGCCGATGAGCGCATCGTCGCGGTGGATGGCGACGTGAGCAACTCCACCTTTGCCAATATGTTCGCCAAGGCCTTCCCGGACCGCTTCTTCGAGTGCAAGATCGCTGAGCAGAACATGGTTTCCGTGGCCGCGGGGCTGGCCGCCGGCGGCATGATCCCCTTCGCGAGCTCCTTTGCGAAGTTCCTGGCCCGCGCCTACGACCAGATCGAGATGGCCGCCATTACCCGGGCCAATGTCAACCTCGTCGGCTCGCACTCCGGCGTGTCGCTGGGCGCTGACGGTCCCAGCCAGATGAGCCTGCCGGATATGGCGTATTTCCGAGCCTACGGCAGCGTGGATGACGGTTTCGGCCGGCCCATCGCGCATCTGTTCCACCCGGCCGATGCCGTCGCGGCCTACCGCCTGACCGAACTGGCCGCCAATACCGCGAATCTCTGCTACGTCCGCACGCATCGCCCGGACGTGGCCCTGCTCTATCCGCAGGACGCCACCTTCCGCCTGGGCGGCTCGGCCCAGTTGATGGAGGGCGATGCCCTGACGCTGGTCTCCAGCGGCTATATGGTCACCGAGACGCTCAAGGCCGCCCGCGAGCTGGAGAAGGCCGGCGTTAAGTGCAACGTGTTTGACGCCTACTGTCTGCCGCTGGACACGGCCCCGATCCTGGCGGCCGCAAAGAAGACCGGCGGCGTGATCCTGACCGTCGAGGACAACCTCGTCGGCGGCGTGGGCAGCGCCTTGGCCGAGGCGGCCGCGCTGACCGGCGACGTCCGCGTGCACATGATGACCGTGGCCCGCATGCCCAAGTCCGGCAAGAGCGCGGCGGACGTGCTGGCTCTGTGCGGCCTGTCCACTGCGGACATCGTGAACAAGGCCAAGTTGCTGGTGAAGTGACGGGCGGCGGGCATCCTGCCCGCCTTCGTGCAGGGGCGCTCACCTCTTCAGAGGCGGGGTACTCCGAAAGCGCGAAGATTCAGGACATCGGGGACCTGCTGATAAACCAACAGCGAAAACAGGGGCGCGCAGATTACGCAGAAGCCGTGTGATCTGCGTTCTTCATTTGGGGGCAAGGGGCGTTGAAACAGGTAGCGTCGGCTAAAGCCGCAACGGTTATCGTGTCGATGTGAGAGGCGGCCTTCGGGACTTTGCTCAGGCCCTTGGGATCTGAGGCAGATGATCGAAATGGAGGTCTCGGGTAAACAGCGCCAGGCCGTGTTGGATGACCAGGGCGGCGATCCACAGGTCGTTGGTGGGGATGGGCGTGCCGGCGCGGCGGAGTTGCGTGTATACGTCCGCGTAGACGTGGGTGGTCTGTTCGTCGGGCAATAGGACGGTCACGCGGTCAGACTGCAGGAACCGTGAAAGGACGGCTTCGTTGGCCGTGGTCCGCCGGCCGCCGCGAAAGCCGGCCCTCAGCTCCGCCAATACAATGAAGGGCACGAAAATCTCCCGCGCCCGGCGAAAGCAGGCCACCGCTTCATCGACGCCGCGAACGAAGTCCACGTAACGATTGACATCGATGGCGATTCTCAGGGCCATGCTTCAGGGTCCACCATGTCCTGTGCCGCGATGATTTCATCGAAGGCCGGGTCTTCCTGCCAGGTTCCGATCAAGTGGTCGAGATCGTGGGAGATCTGCTGCTGCTCCGGCAACCCCAGACCGCGTTTCAAGGCCTCACGGGCGACTTGATTGAGGCTCTTACCCTCGCGCTTGGCCCTCTCGCGAAGAGCCCTGTCAAGGGCCGGAGGAATGCCCCGCAGCGTGTATTGGCGATCATCCGCTCTCATGCCTACATTTTATGATTGCATATGCCTGCAGTCAAGCAGGCATCTCGACATAGGCCTTTCATTTCGCTTGATGAACTTTTACTCTGACCCGTGTGACCCAATAAGCAACCAGCGCTTTCTCGACGTGCTGCGAGGGCCGAATGGAGTCTTCCCTGGATCGCCTGCGGGCCTTGTATGCCGAACACGCCCCGATGCTGTTGCGCTATCTGTACCGGCTGACGGGACGGCGGGACGAGGCCGAAGACCTGCTCCAGGAGACGTTCGTGCAGGCTCTCAAGGGGCTGGACCGGCTCGAGGCGGCCGCCTCACCCAGGGCCTGGCTCTTCGCCATCGCCCGGCACCTGGGGCTCAATGCCCGGCAACGCCGCCGGGAGATGCTGCCCCTGGACGGGCAGTTGGCCGCCCCGGCCGACAATGAGCCGGACGCCCGACTGGAGCGCATGCGCGAAGCCATCGCGGCCCTGCCCGAAAAGCAGCGCGACGCCCTCCAGCTTCGCCTGGGCGAGGGCCTGACGTACGAGGAAATCGCTGTGGTGCTGGATATTCCCGTGGGTACCGTCCGCTCGCGGCTGCATACGGCCGTCCGTAGCCTGCGAGAGTTGTTTAATCAGGAGTGATGGTGATGGATTCCACAACGCTGGAGCGGCTCTTGATGGATCGGGCTTTGGGCCAGCTTTCGCCGGATACCGAGGCCCTGCTGGCTGCCTGGCTGGCCGAGCACCCGGCCGCCCGAACCCTCGGCGAGGAGATCGAATTGACCGTGGCCGCTGCAAGGAACACCCTGACCGCCGGACCGGCGATACCGGTTCCCTCGTTTCCGGCGGCTGAGATCGTTCGGCGGGCGGGCCGGTCCTGGTCCATGTGGAGAATGGCTGGGAAAGCGGCCAGTCTGGCCGCCTGTGTCCTGCTGGGCATCGGGCTTCATGCGCTCTGGAACTCTGAGGCCTCGCCACACGCGCCACACATCGAACCCCTTCAGCTCGTCGAGAACTCTGCCCCGGCTCCTCTGCCCCCGGTTGCCGCCCCGTCTCCGGAGTCCGGCTTCTGGTCGGCCAACCGTTTACGGGAACAGGTCCGGCAGCGTCGGCCGGAGCGCGGCACGCGCGTGATCTGGGATTCGCCGCTGTCCATGCCTCGATTGGGAGATGCGACATGAAACGCGGGTGGGCGTGGTTGGTTTTGGCAGTGATGGTCACGGTGTTCCTGGGGTGTGTGCCGCGGCGACTGTTCTGGTCGCCCGATGGCCGGCATGGCGCGGTCATCGGCACGGAAGGCCTCTATCTGTGCGATCCGCAGGGAAGGCTTTCCGAGCCGGTCGCCACCAACGTGGAGCTTGTGGCCTGGTTTCCCGATTCTCGGGAGTTCATTGCCGTGCAGGCGGAGTCGCCCGGGTTGGCGACATGGGAGGAAGCCCTGCCCCTCATCCCCGAGCAGCGCAGGTCGGAGCTGATTGCCCTGGCCGAGCAGTTCCGCGCGGAAGTGTTTGCCTACCAGGGCAGGTGGCGGGACTTCAAACCCTCATTCAGAGACCAGCTCACCGGGGGCGAGCTTGTGGCCCTGTTTCTCTACATGCGCGACCATCGCAACGAGGGCTTGCCGGAGAAGTTCGGGGACGACTGGGAAACAATGAAGGCCTTGAGGCTGGTTCCCCGCCGGCTACAGACGTACGAGGTGACGGAGGACGGGGCCAGGCCGGGCAGGGTTATTGCCACGCTGTTGGAAACCCTGTTGGACCTCCGCATATCGCCGGACGGCAGAGCGGTGGCCGTCACGGTCTCGATACCTTCCAATGTGGATGATGGCCTTGCGTTGGGCCGGCTGCTGCTCTTCGCCACCCAGGAAAACCGCCCTCCCGTGATCGTGGCCAACCACGTCTCGGCGTACTCTGACTGGTCGCCCGATGGCAGATTTCTCTACTATGGCACCACCCGGACACCGCCCACGGAGGACCGGGGGGCGCCTGTGCTTGGGTCACTGACGCGCCGCCAAGTGGTGGATGACGCCGGCCGGCTCATGACCGAGCTGCCCAAGCCGGAAGACCTGGTGGGCTTGATGTTCTGGAGCCGGATGAAGGTTCGCTGTCTGGTGGACGGGAGAGTTCTATTTAGTACTTGCGAGGTCAGCCTGCCGGTGACCACCGCGGAGATGCCCCAGCAGATCGGGTTGTTTGTCATCGATCCGGACCGACAACCGACCGTGAGCCGGATCTTGCCGCGCACCGCCGCCGCCGATCTGGAAGGACTGAGTCTGGGAGAGTTCGAATTGAGCCCCGACGGCCGGAGACTGGTGGCCACCGACGCCTCAAGCGGCGTCTCCGTGCTCACCCTGGCTACCGGCCAGGTGGATGTGGTGATCCCCTCGGAGGGGACGGACAACCTGCCCAGCATGCCGGCCTGGAGGACGGCCGAGGAGCTGACCGTCATGGTGCCGGCGAAAGCCCAGTACGGCTCCCCGGACCGCCCGGAGGTGTTGAGGTTTGCGGTCGGCAGAGACATTCGTTTCAGCGGCAGCATCAGCCGGGACTGGCCGGATTTATTCAGAAAGCCCGAGTCGCCTGCCACCGCGCCGGCGAGTGTACCGGCGGACCAGTGAAGGTCGGTACGGCTCAAAGCAGGTCCCCTGAACGAGCGGCGGATCCGTCGTTGAGGGGGGTCTATGCCGTCGGGTACCGTTCAAGACGGCTCGAAAACGGTGACACACGACCTTCCGGGATCGATTCTCAGCCGATGACTTTGGCCACGGTCTCACCGATGTCGGCCGGCGAGCGAGCCACGTGGATGCCGGCCGCTTCCAGGGCGGCGATTTTGCTGGCGGCCGTGCCTTCGCCGCCGGAGATGATCGCTCCGGCATGACCCATGCGTCGGCCCGGCGGGGCGGTCTGTCCGGCGATGAAGGCTACGACCGGCTTGGTCACGTGGTCCTTGATGAACGCGGCGGCCTGCTCCTCGTCAGTTCCGCCGATCTCGCCGATCAGGACGATCGCATGGGTGTCCGGGTCCGCCTCAAAGAGCTTCAGCAGATCGATGAAGTTGAGCCCTTTCACCGGGTCGCCGCCGATACCGACGCAGGTGGACTGAGAAATGTTGCGCGTTGAGCACTGCCAGACGGCCTCGTACGTCAGCGTGCCGCTGCGCGAAATGATGCCCACGTTCTTTGAGCCGGGTTGCGGGGGACGGTGAATGTAGCCCGGCATGATTCCGATCTTGCATTCTCCCGGGGTGATGATGCCGGGGCAGTTGGGCCCGATGAGCTTGACCCTGTGATCGTCGAGATATTTTCTCAGGCGGACCATGTCCAGCGTCGGAATACCTTCGGTGATGAGCACAATGAGCTCGATGCCCGCATCGGCGGCTTCCATGGCCGCATCGGCGGCAAAACCGGCGGGCACGAAGATCATGGTGGCGTTGGCCCCCGTGGCCTTCACCGCCTCGCCGCAGCTTTCAAAGACCGGCAGGCCGTGCTCGCTGGTGGTCCCGCCTTTGCCGGGACTGACGCCGCCGACCACTTTAGTCCCATAATCGAGGCACTGGCGCGTATGAAACGCCCCCGCCTTCCCGGTAATGCCTTGACAGATGACACGGGTGTCACGATTTGCGATAATGCTCATATGGTTTTAGTCCTCTCTGGGGCCGCGAACGTACTTACCCATAGCCGATCTTTCGGCTCGCGGCAAGCCTGGAGGCTGCAAGGGGAAAGTTGAATCTTACAGAAGGAGAAATCTGGTGCGAAATGGGACAATGATGAGCTGCCTGGGGGTGACTCTCACCCTGGCCATCGCGGCCCAGGGCCAGACCACATTATTACCGACTGATCCGCAAGCGGAGGCCTGGTTCGGAATGTCGGTGGCGATCAGTGGCGACACCGCCGTCGTCGGCTCGCCGCAGGCGAATGGGGTGGTGAATCTCTCCGGGGCAGCGTACGTGTTTGTCCGCCAGGATGGAGCGTGGAACCAGCAGGCGAAACTGGTTCCGCCCGACGGTGTCGGTTCACAGTTCGGCGGCGCGGTCGCTATTGACGGCGACACCATCGTGGTGGGCGCACGTCTCGCGGACGCCGGTGGGGCGGTCTATGTCTACGTGCGCGATGGTGTGAACTGGGTGCAGCAAGGTCCGCCCCTGCGGGCTGACGATGCGGCCGCGGATGACTGGTTCGGATCCTCGGTGGCCATTGACGGCGACACCATCGTGGTCGGGGCGGTGTTCGAGGAGGACGATGCCGCCAATTCCGGCCGGGGCGCGGCGTATGTGTTCGTTCGCTCCGGCGAAACCTGGTCCCAGCAGGCCAAGCTGACGGCCGGCGATGGTGCGGGCGGTGATCAATTCGGCTCCGCCGTCGCCATCAGCGGCGAACGCGTGATTGTCGGAGCGCCGTTCGCTACCGCCGGCGCGTCCCAGTCGGGTGCCGCGTACGTGTTCGTCCGTTCGGGCACGACCTGGAGTCCGCAGGGCAAGATCCAGGTTGACGAAGTCAGAGCCGCGCTGGGCACATCCGTCTCGCTGGATGGTGATTTCGCCGCGGTCGGCGCGCCCAACCACGACGAAGCCGGGATCATCAATGCCGGTGCGGTTTACCTCTATCAGTTCCAGGCTCCTGATTCCTGGACGTTGGTCAAGACCTTTGTCGCCACCGATCCCAACGTCGGTAATGCCTTCGGTAATTCGGTCGCCCTGGCGGGTGATGCCATCGCCATTGGCGCTCAGGGCGAAGGTAACACCCGGGGAACGGTGTATGTCTTCCGGGGCGGCGGCGCGAATTGGAACCAGGAGAGGAAAGTCTTTGCGACCCTCCCCGGAACCAACACCCTCTTCGGCGGCTCTGTCTCGCTGAGCGGCGGGATTGTGCTCGCCGGCGCGGCTCTCGCGGACTTGGGGGCCGGCAAGGACCAGGGGGCCGCGTTGGTCTTCTCACCCGCTGAAATCCCGGATGCCGACGGCGACAGTATCGCCGATTTCGGTGACAACTGCCCCGCCAGCGCCAACGCCGATCAGCTTGATACCGATGGCGACGGACTGGGCGACGCCTGCGACCCGGACGACGATAACGACGGAGTTGCCGACGAGGTCGATGGCTGTCCGCTCAATCCGAACAAGACTGCGCCGGGCGCATGCGGCTGCGATTTCTTTGGCGCGGAGACCGATTCGGACGGCGACGGGATCCCCGACTGCCTGGATACGACCGGCGGGACGGGCGGAAACAACGGCGACGGCCAGGTACCTGACGAGGAGGGCGACGACAACCCCGGCGACGATGATGCCGGCGAGCCCGGGCCGGGCGAAGAGCAGGTGGTGCCAGGCATGGATGAGGCCGGTTGCGGCTGCGTGCCCGCGCCTGCGGCGCTGGCCAGCCTGGCGGGCCTGGGCTACCTGGGGCTGAACTCCCGGCGGCGACGCCTGTAGTCGAAACCTTGCTTCACCAGCAAGGCTGATCGAGCACCGTATGAGCGATGGAGAGTGCGAGAGATGGAGAGAGAACGAGCGGCAATGTTCTCTCTCCATCGCTCCAGCTTTCCATCTTTGTTCTGAGCGTCCGGGGTGACTGTTCAGACCCTACAGCGCAAAGTGGGCCATTTGCTGAAGCGGCCGGGCTCCGTACCGGCCGTTTTGCTTGTAAAACGTCCGGCACCCACCTTTCGCCGGGTACCCGGCCCGACTGCTACGGCCTTGCGCTGCAGTGTCAGAATTATGCCGTGCCGGGCGGCGGCAGCAGGCCGACGGACTGGCGGTATTCCTGGTAGGCCCGCACGGCATCCAGGTCGATGTTGGCGGCCAGCAGGCCGGGACGACCGGCGGACAGTTTGGTCTGGAGGGCGTCGAAGTCCGGGCGTTTGCCCGGATCGGTGATGCTGGCGCCGCCGCTGGTGTAGTGCACGCTCCGGGTGCGCGTGCCGCCGACCAGGCCGATTGATTCGTGCCGGCCTTCGGCCCAGTCGGCCACCACCACCGGCAGGCCGTTCTCCATGGCCCGGGTCAGGGCAAGATTCCACCACAGCTTGCGGGCGTAATCGATGCGGCTCTGTGAGGGGACAGCAGTCTTGGCGGGCACGGCCAGCAGATCGGCCCGGCCGACCAGTTCGCGGGCCATGGCCGGTTCCCACAGGTCGCCGCAGATCAGAACGGCCACTCTAATTCCTTCTAAATCGAAGATCCCGGCTTCGTTTCCGGGCCGGCGGTCGGCCTGCTCGGCGGCGAAGAGCACCCGCTTGTGATAGGCGCCCACCTCCTCGCCCTGGCGGTTGACCACCCAGCAGGTGTTGCGACGCTGAGCGTCAGAGTGCTGGTAATCGATGCTGCCGCCGACGATAGCCGCGTTGGTGGCCTTGGCCAGCGTCGCGAGAAACTGGCGGGCCTGCGGGCCGGCGCTGGGGTCCATGTCGCAGTGAACGCCGTTGAATACCTCTGGCAGGACGATAATGTCCGCGGGCGTGGTGGCTATCTGCTTCTCGATGGTCTGGCGCAGCAGGTGCAGGTTGGGCATCTGCTGCTGCCAGCGCAGCGCCGGCTGAAGCGTTAAGACTCGGATGATGCGGGCGATGGTTTGCCTCCGTCTCGGTGGTGAAATGCCTAATGTCTAAATCCCAATGTCTAAAGAATGTCGAATGCTCAAATGCCTAATGCCCAAAAAGGACAGCAGCTACGGTCATCATTAGTCATTTGGTCCTTAGGGCTTCTTTAGACATTGGTCATTAGACATTGTCTCTCATCGCGGTCGCGCTATCCATGCTAGCGCGTAGCACAACGCCCCGGCCACGAAGACCCAGGTAAACCCGGCGATGACCGCCAGGACGATACAGAAGATCGAGCCGACCACCGAGGCCACGCCGTTGATGCCCCAGAGGGCCGAGACCGGGGCGGCCGTGGGGTCCAGCGCCATCCGCCGGAGGCCCAGCGGGAAGGGCATGCCCATCAGGAAGCCGAACGGGAAGACCATGGCCACCGCGAGGGCGATCCGTGGATAGAGACCCAGCGGCAGGGCGGCACGGACCACCGGCGGGAGGGCAACAGAGGCGGTTGCCACCAGCACGATTACCAGCGCGATGATCACCCCCAGTCGGCGGTGGATCTGCTCGGGGGCGAACCGTCGGGCGTAGAGGCTGCCCAGGCTGCTGGCCAGCAGGATGGTGAAGAGGATCACCACCAGCGTGTAGATCGGATGCCCCAGCAGCAGAATGAGCCGCTGCATGAGGGCGATCTCGCAGATGATAAAACCCAGGCCCAACGCGCCGAAGTAGGCGACCGTCCGCGGCCCGGGCGGACGAAACCCCGCCCGCTTGCCGGCCAGCAGGAGCACCAGCGTGAAGGCGATGACAATCCCGATGGGGATGCCGAACCATTGCAGAACGAAGTTGTGCATGCCCAACGGCTTGTCGTAGGCGAAGTAGAAGGGCCGGTCGTCCGTCACCGGCGTGGCCAGCGTCTCGAAGCTGTCGGTGTACTCGGCGAAGCTCATCTTCCCGGAGAAAAGTTGCCGGTACTGCGGGCAGTCGGGCGCGGGCTCCCGCCCGGGAGCGTGCAACACGTACAGGTTCTGGTGGCCGGCTAGCAGCTTGTCCACCCGCTCGGGCGTCAGCGGCGAACGGCTGAGCAGGAAGAGGGTCTCCGGGGGCAGTTCGTCGGAGGCCGAAGGCGTCGTGTTCCAGGCCGGATCCCGTTCCGCGACGGTCATGATGTGCCCGCCGATCTGCTCGATGCTCATGCCCCGGGCGGAGAGAAAATCGACCGCATTGGCGACCAGCCGCCGCACGTCCACCGGCCAGCGGACGATGGCCAGGACGCCGTCGTCGGTCAGGCGATCGTAGTAGGCTTCGATGGCCTCGCGCGTGTAGAGATAATTCTCCGTCAAGGACAGGCCGCCGCTGGAGACCGCCGCGAAGGTGTCCACGAAGCCGAGCATGATCACGTCGTACTTCTCCGGTGTGCGCTCGACGAAATTGCGGCCCTCGCTCATGACCAGGTCTACGTTGGGGTGGTCGTAGACGCGCCCGGCCTCGTCGCCGAACGCCTGGACCGCGTCAATGATGAGCGGGTTCATCTCCACAGCCGTGACCATCGGACTGCCGGCGGCAATGGCCAGCACCACGTCGGTAGCGCCACCGGGACCGATGATCATGACTCTGGGCTTCTCGCTCACGCGGAAGGGGACGGCCCGGAACCAGTTGCGCCCGTCGGCCGGATGCGCGGGGTTGCCGTCCCAGTGCATGACGTTGGTCCAGTTGTCGCTGTCGATGAAGATCCGGGCGAGGTTATCGGCGTCGGGGCTGCGGACGGAGGTGATGCGCGAATAGACGTTCCACTTGTCAGATTCCAGCCGCGATCCGGGGTACTGGCGTCGGAACTTATAGAGAGCTTTGTCGGGCGCATCGCGGATGGTGAATGGTTGGCTGTGATGGTTCCACGCCACCAGTCCGACGATAGCGGCCAGCAGGGCAACGGCCATAAGTGGCAACACCCTGGGGCGCTGGGCTTTATCGGCCGACCAAGCCAGCAGCACGGCCGCCATGGCCGGCAGGATGGCGGTGGCCAGCACGGCCGTCTCAGCCCCGAACAAGCCGATCACCAGGGGCACGCCCAGGACTCCCAGCGCCGCCCCGGAGAGATCGGCGAAGTAGAGGCGGTTGGCGTCGCTGCCATAGGCTTCAAACACCAGGCTGAGAGCCGCACCGCCGGCCAGAAAGGGCAACAGGCTCAGCAGGAAGTAGGCGATCAGGTACTGCGGCTTGAATGGGAATTGAAGGATGGCGATCAGGAACACGGGCATGAGCAGGCCGGGTAGCATGGCCAGGAGCGGGAGAATGGACTTGAGCCGCGGGTGTTGGCCCAGCCGGAGCAGGAAGACCAGAAACCCGCCCAACCCCCAGCCGAACAGGGCCACGGAAATGGCGACGAAAGCGTAGTGATACCAGATGGTGGCCGAAAAGATCCGCGTCAGGATCAGCTCGAACATCAACCCGGAAGCGGCCAGCATGAGGACGGCCGCCAGCAGGGCGGCAGAGGCGCGGGGGCGCGAAGCTGCGAGCGGCTGATGCAATTGGATGGGCTCCAGGGACTCCCGGTCAGAGGTTATAGCCATGACTCTTCCCATTGTTAGCGTCTGGTTGACCGCGGCGGGCGGCCGGAAAGGTCTGAGGGTACTCGATGGGTAGATCGAAAGCCACGGACCGAGGCGGCCGGCTCCGCCGAGATGCCGAGAGGGGGGCCGCCAGAGGGCACCGGCAGAGGCGGTAAGCCGGACCCCGCCGGATCGGGTGGCAACGGGTAGATGCCGGGGGATTCATCATTTACGATGGCCAGGGGAGCCGGCTGCGCCACGGCCGGCGCGGTTCCGAGACGAGGTTCAGAGGGGGTGGATTTTCGTGCTGAGGCCATCGCCTTGCGGAGCGCTGGCGGTCGTCGGGGCGGTCCCTAAAATGGCGGGCATGGAGCGGTACATCCCCCGGATGCCACGCGATGATGAGCCGATTCCGGCTGAGCTGAACTTGCGATGTACCACCTGTGGATTCTGTCTCACAGGCTTGCTGGAGCGGCGCTGTCCGGAGTGCGGAGAGGCATTCGAGCCGCGCGAGACGTGGCTGGAAAATGAGCGCTCGACCTGGGAGTACCACTTCGCGAACGTGCGCTCCAAGGCCGACTATGCCCGGATCGCGTACCTGGCGGTGGCGATCCTCTGCTTCCTGGCGCTGGTGTGCGCGGATTTCAAAACGATCTTCGCCTTTCCGGTGGTGGTGCTGGGGGAGATGAGTATCCTGCGGCTGGGCGAGCCGGCGCTGCGGGTTCGAATGGCTTACTGGACGGTTTGCGTGGGATGGGGCGTGCTGATGGCGGTATTCCAGTAACAGGGAGCTTGGGACGGGTGGCTATGGTTGTGGGGCAGATCGACGGGCATGTGGGAGGGCTGGTGCTGGGCCTGGGGGTAGTGGCCCTGGTGGCTTTGGCCGGGGCCTTCGTGGCCCGGATGCGCCAGTGGCGGTTTCCGTATCCGGTCTCGTTCTGGTATACGGTCAACTGGCTGTATTGCCGGCTGTTTTTTCGCTTGCAGCGGGTAGGGCCGTGCACGGTACCGGCCGAGGGGCCGGTCATCGTGGTGGCGAACCATACCTGCGGGATCGATCCGTTGCTGCTGGTGGCCAGCATTCCCCATCGGGTGCCGGCGTTCATGGTGGCGGCGGAGTTTTCCAATCCGCCGATCGGGGGACGGGTCATGCGCGCGATCGAGTGTATTCCTGTACGGCGGGATGGGCAGGACACGATCGCGACGCGGGCGGCGCTGCGGCATCTCAAGGCGGGTAAGGCGCTGGGTATTTTTATTGAGGGGCGGATCCCCCGGCCGGGCGAAGTGGCCGAAGCCAAGGACGGGGCCACCGTGCTGGCTTTACACAGCGGAGCTCGCGTGGTGCCGGCTCATATTTCGGGAACACTCTGGGACGCGAGCCTGCTGCGGTCGTTTTTCCGGCCACACAAGGCGCGGGTACGGTTTGGCACGCCGATCGATTTGCGTGCGTACGCCGGCCGGCATGCGGACAAGGAGACAGTGGGCAAACTCAGCACCATGTTGCTCCAGACCATCCGGGAGCTGGGGGCGCGATCGTAAGGCCCATCACGAGAACCAAAAAGCCGGAGGGCGGGCAAGACGCCCGCCCTCCTCGATAAGTTGAATGGGACCAACCATTCCTTCAGGCGATCGGCAGGTTTGACACCGGCTGACCGCTGATTACTGATCGCTGATCGATAGTTGCCAGGCGAACTATTCTTTCAGGAGATCGGCGGGTTTAACGCCCTTCTGGTGGCCGGCGAAGCCGAACGGCAGCGGCTTGTATGCGCCGACGAGATCTACTTTGGCTTTCGCCGGAATCTTGTCCTCCAGGCCCACGCACCAATAGGCGGCGTTGACCAACAGGCGACGCAGGCCTTCGCTCGGGAGGTCGTTGGCGCTGCCCATCGTGGTGGTGAAGACACGGCCGGTCTTGCCCTCGGCGCCCCGGTAGGTCTTGATCCAGGCGATGGGCATCATGGGGTCGTTCTTCGCACCGCTCACCGGCTTGTCGTCCGGTTCCATGCCTTCGAGCACCTGGCCGAGAACCAGCGGCTGGCTGTCGCCGGGCAGGGGCAGACGCACGGTGTAGACGTCGGTGGGGCCCCAGATATCTTCGCAGCCGCGGACGATGGGGTGGTTCTTCTGATTGGGGGCGATGACGCCGCGCGTGCTCTCTTTGCCGTGCTTGCCATGATGATCGATCCAGGTCTCACCCAGGATCTGCCGGCCGAAGCCGCCCTCGAAATTGGGGTCCTTGTTGTCCCATGAATACTTGGCGTAGGTCTTGTCCTTCGGAATCTTGAAGGCATGTGTGGCCGTGCGCAGGCCCATCACCGGCTTGGCCGATTCAAGGTAATCGACGATGTATTTCATCTGATCGTCGGGCAGGTCGCGGAAGCGGGTGGCGATGATCATGAGATCGGCGGTTTTGAGCGCTTCCAGGCCGGGGATATTGTTCCTGATTTCCGGGTTAATGGTGCCGTCCGCGGGGTCGATGGCGAAGAGGACGGTGCACTTGAAGCCGTGGTGGCGGGCGAGGATCCGGGCGAGCTGGGGAAGGGCCTGCTCGGAGCGATATTCCTCGTCACCGGAGATGAGGACGACATGTTTGCCTTTGCCGGGGCCCTCGCGTCCTTCAAAGCGAATCCAGGGGTCGGCGGCAAGTGCGGTAGAGGCAAATGCCAGGACAGACAATCCAACCATGACCAGAAAGTTTCTCATCCTTGTGCTCCTGCTGGGTGTTGATGATGTTATGCCGGCAGTTTAGAGCATTTCTCATCACAATCAAACCGCCAGCCCGGCCCTCAGTCGTGAGCATCGGCGAGCGGGCCATTTGACCTCGCTGTGCGGCCGGTAGATGATTGCACCGCACACGACGGGAGAACAGATGAGATGGATGATCGGCTGGAAAAACAGATCGGTTTTGCAATGGCAGCGGACAGGCTCAAGGGGGTGATCCGGCGATCGCTGACGCTGGGCGGCGAGCGCGGGGAGAACTCGGCGGAGCACTCATGGCACCTGGCGCTCATGGTCATGCTGCTGGCGGAGTACGCCGATGAGCCGCTGGACGAGGGCCGGGCGATTCGTATGGCCCTGTTGCATGACCTGGTGGAGATCGAAGCGGGGGACACGTACTGCTACGACCAGGAGGCCTGCCAGGACCAGGCGGCGCGCGAGCGAGCGGCGGCCGAGCGGGTATTCGGGCTGCTGCCGCCGGACCAGGCGGCCGAGTTTCGGGCGTTGTGGGACGAGTTCGAGGCCCATGCCACGCCGGAGTCGCGATTCGTGCATGCCGTAGATCGGTTGCAGCCGTTGCTCTTGAATTACCATACGCAGGGACGGTCCTGGCGCGAGCACGGGGTGACCAGCGGGCAGGTGGTGGAGCGCTGCCAGGTGATCGAGGAGGGATCGAAGCGTTTGTGGGAGTACGGACGGAAGTTGATCGATGATGCGGTGGCGAAGGGGTATGTGAGCAGGTAGTCAGTGGTCAGTTGTCCGTTGTCAGTTGTTGGGTGGTTGGTCCTTTGGTCAGTTGTGGGACGCTTGGTGGACTTACGGCTGGGACTGAGACGGATCTAGAGCCCTCGGTGTAAGAAATCGCGAACCCACCTTCGGAGAAGGTGGGCCACCCGGCGCGAAGAATCAAGCTATCAGCAGCGGGGCGGCCAACAACCCGGTAGGAACCTGCTCAAGCTTGCAACGGAAACCGTATGAGACGGATCCAGAGCTCTCGGCGTAAGAAATCGTGAACCCACCTTCAGAGAAGGTGGGCCACCCGGCGGCTACGATGTATCACCGCATTGCGGCTGGGACTGAGATGGATCGAGAGCCTTTGGCGCAAGAAATCGCGAACCCACCTTCGGAGAAGGTGGGCCACCCGGGATGGGGGAGCATCGGGGAATCAGGAATTCATCTCTTTTGCGTACACCTGCTCTGTGGTCTCTGCGGGCTCCGGGGACTGTGCGTTTGAATGGGTGGCCACCGCGGGTGGCGCGCTCAGGTCGTAGAAGGGCAGGCGGGACATGTACAGCAGGCCGCCTGGCCAGACGCCGATGACCAGGATCGCGATGCAGCAGCCCAGTAATCCCAGGCGAATGCCGGCGGTGCGCGGCTCCGCGATCGGCTCCGCAACCGGTTCACGCAGGTAGCAGGTGGCCACAATGCGCAGGTAGTAGCCGGCGGCGATGGCCGAGTTGATCAGGCCGATGACCGCCAGCACGATGAGCGAGAGGCCATGCCAGCCGGCCGCGCCGTTGGAGATGGCCGCACTGAACACGTACACCTTCGCGAAGAACCCGGCGGTGGGGGGCAGGCCCATCAGGCTGAACACGCAGATGGCCAGGGCCAGGGCCGCAAGCGGCTCCCGCCGACCCAGGCCCGCGAGGTCGTCCAGTTCCTCGGCCGGACGGCCGCGAGCCTGGATGAGGGCCAGTACGGCGAAGGCGCCGAGATTCATGATCCCGTAGACCACGATGTAAAAGAGCATGGCCGAGAGGCCGTCGCGCAGGGGGCCGCCGCTGGCTACCGGGCCGGCCAGCAGGGCCACGAGCATGTAGCCGGAGTGGGCGATACTCGAATAGGCCAGCATGCGTTTGACGTTGGTCTGCATGAGGCCCAGCACGTTACCCAGGGTCATGGTGGCGGCTGCGACCACCCACAGGAACACGAACGCCGCGCCGGGCATGTTCCAGCCGGCGGTGAGCAGATCGGACGGTTGCATGAGGAAGAGCAGCTTGATCAGGGCGACAAAGCCGGCCACCTTGGGGAAAAAGCCCAGCAGGCCGGTCACGGGCGCGGCCGCGCCCTGGTAGACGTCGGCGGCGTACACATGGAAGGGCGCGGCGGCGATCTTGAAGGCCACGCCCGCGAAGGCCAGGAGCAGGCCGATGGTGACAAACCCGCCGGCCGGACTGAGCTGCATGCGGCTCAGGTTGGTGGTGCCGGCAGCGCCGTACAGAAAGCTGAAGCCGTACACCAGCAGGGCGGCCGAGAGAGTGCCCAGGAAGAAGTATTTCAGACCGGCCTCCTGGGCGCGGATGTCGCTGCGGCCGATGGAGACCAGAATGTAGGTGGGAATGCTGACCAGCTCGATGGTCAGGAACAGCAGGACCAGGTCATTCGCCAGGCTGGTGAGCATGATGCCGGCCAGGCTGAAGAGGATCATGGCGAAGACGTCGCCGCGCTCGGCAGGGTGAGGCAGGTGCCAGTGGACCAGCAACACCAGGGCGCCGACAGACAGGGCGATGAGACGGATATAGTACGCCAGGGAGTCGAAGCGCATGCCGGCCAACTCCAGGGGCTTGGCCGGCGACGGGCCGTAATACCAGGTCACGAGGAAGGCGGCAAAAACGCTCAGTAACGCCAGGGCCCGCGGGGCACTGCGGGCGCCTGGTGAGGCGCCCAGGCCGAGCAGCAGGGCCAAAACGGCCCCGCCGATGACGATCAACTCAGGAGCCAGAAGCGTGAACAGGTCGCCGTTCATCTATGCGTGACCTCCGGAACTGCGGAGTCTGGTATCCGGCTGAAGTCAGAGAAGGGGAAGAAACCAGGGGACTGGTCCTCGCCCCACCTGCTGAAACAGGTGGCAAACCCTGATTGGCTGAAGCCGACCGTTGAGCGCGACAAGCGGTCTTTGTCCTCGCCTCCCTCCTTCGCCCCCGGGCCTGCTGAACGAGCTGGCGCTCCAGCGTCGCGTGGAGCGATCGCGCCTGCGAAGGCCGCGTCAGTGTCGCCAGCGTAAACCCAGGCCAGCACCTGCTGCTGGGCGGCCGGCTGGATGGAGTCGATGACCGGCTTGGGATACACGCCCAGGATCAGGCAGGCGAGGGCGATGGGGGTCAGGATGGTGATTTCGCGGCGGGTCAGATCGGGGCGGAGGCCGCCGGAGGTATCCGGGGTATGTTCCGGTTCCTTGAGCTGGCCGAACAGCAGGCGCTGCACCATGGCCAGCATATAGACGGCGCTGAGGATAATGCCCACGGCCGCAATCACCCCGTAGGGCGCTCCCAGGGGGCCGGCAGGCCAGCCGTCCAGGGGGTTTCGCGAAGTAAAGGTACCCAGCAGGACCAGGAACTCGCTGATAAAGCCGTTGAGGCCCGGCAGAGCGATGCTGCTGAGCACGAAGAACACGAGGAAGAAAGCCATCCAGGGCATGCGCCGGGCCAGGCCGCCCAACTTGTCGAACTGGCGGGTGTGGTAGCGCTCGTAGATCATGCCGATCACAAGGAACAGGGCCCCGGTGGACAGGCCGTGATTGATCATGTACAGCACCGAGCCGGTCAGGCCGGCCTGGTTGAGGGCGAACATGCCCAACATGCAGAAGCCCAGGTGAGAGACGGACGAATACGCCACCAGGCGTTTGAAGTCGTCCTGCACCCATGCGACCAGCGCGCCGTAAATGATGCCGATGATGGCCAGCACAGCCACGAGCGGGGCCAGCTCCTGCGTCGCCGCGGGGAGCATGGGCAGATTGAAGCGCAGGAAGCCGTATGTCCCCAATTTCAGCAGCAGGCCGGCCAGCAGCACGCTGCCGGCGGTGGGCGCCTCGGTGTGCGCCAGGGGCAACCACGTGTGGAACGGGAACAGCGGCACCTTGATGGCAAAGCCGGCCGTAAAGGCCAGGAAGAGCCAGAACTGCTCTCGCTCGGTAAGTTGCAGCCGGTAAAGCGTGTCGATATCGAAGGTGAAGACGCCGCCTTGGCGGGCCGCCTGCCAGGCCAGATAGAGCACGCCGGCGAAGGTGAGCATGCTGCCGGCGAAGGTGTAGAGGAAGAACTTGCCGGCCGCCGCCCACTTCTGCGGGCCACCCCAGATCCCGATGATGAAGAACAGCGGGATGAGCGTGAATTCGAAGAAGATGTAGAACAACAGCAGGTCGCGGGCGCAGAAGACGCCGATCACACTCGCTTCCAGCAGCAGCATGAGCGCGTAGTACTCACGCTGGCGGTGGCGGATGCCGCTGAAACTGGCCCAGATGGACAACGGGGTGATGAACGCGGTCAGGGCCACCAGCCAGATGCTCAGACCGTCCACGCCCAGGTGGTAGCGGAAGTCGATCTGCCGGCGGGCGGTTTCCGAGTCGGCAACCCAGGTGAGATCCTGCACCAGGGCGAATCCGCCCGCGCGGGCCAGGTTCTGTCCGGTCTCGCTCGTGGCGGTGAAGAAGAGGGCCACGGCCAGGATGGTCAGCACGCCGGTGGCCAGAGAAAAGGCCAGGGCCATCTGCCCCAGGCGCGGCCCGCGCGGCTCATCGTGGTTCTCGCCGCTGCGGGGAACGAGCGGGCGTCCCCCGGCGCCGGCAATGGCCACCGCTACCGCTCCGACCAGCGGCAGGACGATCAGCAACGTCAGTATCCATTCCTGCAGAAAGAGCATCAGGTTCTACTCACCAGCCAGACAATCAGCACGATCACGGCCATGCCGGCGGTCATGGACACGCCGTAACTCTGGAGGGCCCCGTTCTGGAGCGGGCGCACCAGGAAGCCCATAACCCGCGGCACGGCCGACACCGCCCAGACCAGTCCGTCTACCACAATGCGATCGACTCCGAAGAGAACGCGGCTCGAATCCCACAACGGCCGGACAATCGCGGCGTCGTTAAGCTCGTCCACGTAATATTTGTTGTGCAACACCTGGTACGCGACCGGGAAGGCCTCGCGGGCCTGCTTGGCCCAGTCACGGCGGCGAACGTAGAGGACATACGCGACCAGGATGCCGGCGATGGCCAGCAGGGCGGAGATGTACATGAGCACGTGCCCCTCGTGCGCGGCGCCGGCGGCCTCATGGCCGACGCGGGCATGTAGCGTCGCGGCGTATGGCTCCACGACTGGCGCAAGGAACCGGTGGAACGGCCCGTGCGGCTCGATGAAGCCGAGGAACCCGCCCGCCTTCATGTGTACGCCCACGTATCCGGCCCCGACGGCGCCGACGGCCAGCAGCACCAGCGGCACGAGCATCCACCGGCCGGACTCGTGCGGGTGCGTACCGGCCGGGATCCGCTCAGGCCCGGCAAAGGCCATAAAGACCATGCGGAAGGTGTAGAAGGCGGTCAGCACCGCGGTGATCAACCCGATGGTTCCCAGCACCGGATGGTGAGCGAAGGCGGCGTGGATGATCTCGTCCTTGCTGAAAAAGCCGGACAGCAGCGGGAAGCCGGCCAGAGCCAGCGCACCGATCACGAAGGTGGCGTAGGTCACCGGCAGAACGCGCCGCAGGCCGCCGAACTGCCGCAAGTCGATGATGCCGGCCAGGGCGTGCATGACGCTGCCGGCGCCGAGGAACAGCAGGGCCTTGAAGAAGGCGTGGGTAAACAGGTGGAAGATGGCCGAGTCGGCCGCCAGCACGCCCACGCCCAGGAACATGTAGCCGAGCTGGCTGATGGTCGAGTAGGCCAGGATGCGTTTCATGTCGTACTGGGCGACGGCGATGGTGGCGGCAAACAGGGCGGTCACCGCTCCGACCGCCGCGACGATGGCCAGGGCCACGGGGGCCTGCACGAAAATCTCGCCGCAGCGTACGACCATGTACACGCCGGCGGTGACCATCGTGGCCGCGTGAATGAGGGCGGACACGGGGCTGGGGCCCTCCATTGCGTCGGGCAGCCAGACGTAGAGCGGCAACTGGGCGCTCTTGCCCACGGCCCCGCAGAACAGCAGCAGGGCGATGGTGGTAATCTGCCAGGTGTCGAGGCGGTGGATTGTGGCGAAGGCAACGTCATAGTCCAGTGGACTTCGCCCATCGGGAGCCCAGGGCGAGAGCCACAGGTAGAGGAACAGAATGCCCAGGCCGAAGCCGAAATCGCCGATGCGGTTGACCAGGAAGGCCTTTTTCGCGGCGGCCGCGGCGGCGGGACGCTGGTAATAGAACCCGATGAGCAGGTAACTGCACAGGCCGACCGCCTCCCAGCCCAGGTAGAGCAGCAGGAAGTTGCCGGCCAGCACCAGCGTGCACATGCTGAAGACGAACAGGCCGATGAAGGCGAAATAGCGCTCGTAGCCGCGCTCCGGCACGGGCTGATGGTGGCCGGACTGATGGCCGTGGACGTGCGGGTCGGCGAGACGCTCGGCGGCGGATGGGCCGCCTTCGTGTCCTTCGGGAGTCTCGGTCTCGGTGACGCGCATGTAGTCGCGAGAGTAGATCGCCACCAGCAGGGAGATGCCGCAGACGGTCACGAGCATGATGGCGGTCAGGGCGTCGATGCAGAAATTGACGTCGAACCAGAGGCCCTCAAGGGGCGAGAACCAGGAGAAGAGGCGATAGGTAGTGTCGGGTTGTCCGGCGGGTGTGCCGGGCTGTGCGGACGCGACCGCGCCCAGGATGAGGAAGCTGGCGACCAGCGCGCCGGCGATCCCGATGATCACCGGCCAGTGGCTGGCCCCCTTGAGCATCCGCGTGCCCAGCAGGCCGACCAGCGCGGCCCCCAACAGCGGCAGGAGCGGCACCAGGGGGGCTGCGTTGAGCATCCCGGCTTCGGTAGAGCCGAATGGAACCATCATCAGTACGTCGCCTCCGTCGAGAATGTCTAATGTCTAAATCCCAATGTCTAAAGAAGCCCCAATGACGAAATGCCTAATGACTAAACATGGACGCCCGTTTTAGTCATTCGACCTTAGTGCTTGGTCATTCTTTAGACATTGGTCATTAGACATTAGTCATTTCCTGCTCATCCTTTCATCGTCGCCCATGCATCCGCGTCCAGCGTGCCCTTCCGGCGGAAGAGCAGCACCACCAGGCCCAGGGCCACGCCGGCCTCTACCGCCGCAATCACCAGCAGAAACAGCGCAAACGCCTGCCCGTGCAGATCGCCGCGGCGAACTCCGAAACCCACCAGGTTGAGGATCACGCCCTGGAACATGAGTTCCGTCGCAAGGAACATCACGATCAGGTTGCGCCTAGCCAGGAAGCCGGTCACGCCAATGGCAAAGAGCAGGCCGCCGGTGAGCACGTAAGCGTGAGTTACATCCAGGTCCATGGGTTTCTCTCGGGGGTTCTCCCAGGGTTTCTCTTTGGGTTTCTTCCATGGTTTCTCACATCTCAGATGTGAGAAACCAAATCTGAAATTCGAAATTTCAAATTCCAGATTTCAAATCTCCAAACTCCAGCCGCACATTCCATCCCAATAAGCTTCACATCCCATCCCAACAAACTGCACCCTTCATCTCAAAACGGCGCGGCCTGTCGTCCGCGCTGGTGCAGGTCTTTGCGTTCCTCCAGACGGCGGCGTTCCTCCGGCGTCAACGCCGCCGGGTCAATGCGCTTGCGGGCTATGGCAATGGCTCCGACCACGGCCACCAGCAGAAGGACGCCGGCGATCTCCACCGCCATCACGTAGGTGGTCATCAGCACCTGGCCGACGGCCCAGGTGTTACCGATCGGCGGGGCGTCGCTTTGCTGGCTCGGAGCGGCCGGCGCCGCGGGGCCATTCGCCGTCGGGCCATCCGCCACCGGGCGGACGGTCTGGTCAGAGGGCCTGGCCACGGCATAACGGAACGAGCTGACCGTCTGGCCGGCATGAGCGGCGATGGGATCGCGCACCGTGAGTGCCTGGGCCGTTGCCGCCACGAGCAAAAATCCCATCAGCACCGCCGCCAACGGCTCGCGGGCGTTGCGGTCATACAGCGACTCGCCGGTCTGCTGGGCCAGCATGATCACGAAGATGTACGTCACCAGAATGGCCCCGCCATAAATGATCAGCAGGGCCATGGCTAGGAATTCGGCCGCCACCAGGAGGCTCAGCCCCGTCGAGGCCAATACCACCAGGATGAAGTACACCACGCAGTACACCGGGCGGGGATGCGTGACCACCCGCACGGCGGCGGCAATGGCCAGCACGGCGAAGAGCACAAATAAACCGTTCCCCAACCCCTGGGCGCCGATCCAGCGAACCAGGTAAGCGGCCAGACCGGCCAGGGCCGCCGTGCCGAGAATAGCACCAGCCATGCGCAGCCGGGGCGCATCCGCCCGGGTGCTGGGCAGGATCATGTAAAGCCCGGCCGCTCCCGCCGCCAGAATCGCGTACAATACGTATAGTGCCGTCTGACTCACTCTTCCTCGCTCTCTTCCCTGTTTTCGCACGACCGGCCCAGCCGGGGCATATCCGCCCGGGGCGCCCGACTAGCGTTGGGGTTGGCCCGGAGCCTTGAGCCCCTCCGTCTGGTCATCGGACGGCGGGATCGGCCCGCCGGTGTTGTATTCATAGCCGGTGATGACCGGGTTCTTGCGCGGTTTGAGCTCCCGGGTGCGGTCGAACATTTCGAGAAGCTTTTCCTTGTCGAACACCATCTCCTCGCGGGAGAGGCCGACGATGGAGAACTCCGGGGTAAGCTCGATGGCATCCACCGGGCAGGCCTCTTCGCACATGCCGCAGTAGATGCAGCGCAGCTCGTCGATGTCGAACTTGATCGGGTACTTCTCGCGGTCCGGCCAGGGGGCCTCGCCGCCCTCGATGTGGATGCAGTGCGCGGGGCAGGCGGTCTCACACATGAAGCAGGCTACGCAGGCGACCCGGCCCTTTTCGTCCTTGTTCAGTCGGTGAACCCCGCGGTAGTTCTCGACGCGCATGGGGCGCTTCTCTTCCGGGTATTGGAGCGTCACCTTCTTTTTGAACAGGTGCCGGAAGGTCGTCTTGAGGCCCATGACCACCTGCGGCAGATAGAGTCTGTCCGCGGCGGTCAAACGGGGCTCGTCGACGAAGACGATATCGCTGTCCCTGATCATTTCACGTATACCTCGATAGGCCCGTCCTGGCCTTTCTTGAGCGTAAATGTTCCCGCAGCCGGCCGGCCCGGCTCCACCCCGGTGATCCTGTAATCACCGAAGAAGCCGCGGAAGCTCGCCCGGCCGCCGTCGCCGACGGTCACCTCGGTGGTCGTCCACCACTTGCCCTTGATCAGTCCCCTGAGGACATCGTAGGCGGGCTTGGGGGTCATGTCCTTGCGCAGGAAGCCGGCCGGGGCCTGCTGCCATGCGCCGGCGTCGCTGAAGTCCCACCAGGTGATGGCTTCCACGGCCGGATGACTGAAGAGCACCGTGTAGAAGCGGGCCACCTCCTCGGCCTGGCGCTTCTCGCCTTCCGGGGTGGTGGTCCAGGGCTCGTTGGGGTTCTTGGAGGCCAGCTCCCACCCCAGCTTGCCCGAGAGGATGGTCGCTTCGGTAAAGTGCAGGGGTTTCCCAAACTTCGCGAAGCGCTCGCAGATCTCCCAGGTCTTTTGGGCCGACCAGGCCTTGCCGTGCTGGTGGCACTGGATGCCGATCACGTCATAGAGCGGCTGGCCCTCCTCGCCCACCAGTTTGGTGATGACCTTGTCGATGTAGTCCGCGTCGGTGCGATAGTCATTGATGATCAGCACCGCGTCGGGATTAGCCTGGCGAGCGGTCTTGAACGCCTGCTGAATGAAGGCGGGCACGCCGATCTGGGTGATCGCCTCGGTCAGGAGCGGAGCGTTCTTCTTAAGCGTGTCGCGGTCGTAGTGGGTGGCCTCGTTGACCACGTCCCAGTAGCCAATGTCGTCCTTAAACCGGGACACGCAGGCGGTGATGCGCTCCATCTGAAGCTGTATCACCCTGGCCGAATCCTTGGGCAGCCACTTGGGGTCTACATAGTTCCACGCCAGCGGGTGGCCCTTGCAGATGATGTTATGCTGGCGGCACCAGTGGATGATCGCCTCGGTGCGGGCGTAGTCGGGCTTGCCCTGTTCGGTCTCGTAGGCCCACCAGTAGAACGGCAAGGTGGCGAAGTTCAGCAGCTCCGCGAAACGCTGGCCGTATGCCTCGTTGAGTTTCGGGTCGTTGTGGCGGGCGAGCATGAAGATGTTGGCGCCGAACAGGAAGGCGTGGCGGGTCTGTTCAATCCGGACTTTCGTTCCGGCCGGGAGTGGCTTGCCGTCGGGGCCGGTAATGACCAGGGTGGCGTCCGCCTTGCGGTGCTTTTCGATGCGGGCATCAGCCTGGCCGAGGATGTCGGCCTCTGAAATCGGCGCTGCCCAGGCGGCATTGAGCAGTGACGCCAGGGACAGGAGCGCAACACAGCCGGCAAGCGGTGTGCGGCAAAGACGGGCGAAACGCACGCCCCTCTGCACTGGCGAGAGGCCGGCGCCACCCTGAGCCCTGAACCCTGAACCCTGAATCCTCAATCCGCTCATCGTTCCCTCAGCGTGTCCCCGCGAAACCGGTTACCGGGGGCAGATGCGTTTGACGGCCGGTCACCGTCGGCTTGCGTACCACCTGCCAGAGCATGATCACGGCCACGATAATCAGGTTGCCGACCGGCGCCCAGAACGTGGCCGGCTGGCCGCGGTAAACCAGCAGACCGGTCAGGGCGACCAGGCCAAGCCCCATGGGCACCATGCCGCGCCAGGCCAGTCGCATCAGTTGGTCGAAGCGGAACCGGGGAATCGTCCAGCGTACCCACATGAAGAAGAAGATGAAGAAGAAGATCTTCCCGGCCATGATCGCAAAACGCAGGAGCATGGCCGCGATCGACGGGGACGTATTCAGCCAGTCGATCCAGCCCCAGCCGAGCCGCCCGCTTCCGGGGAAAAGCTCCCAGCCGCCCAGAAACAACACGGCGATGAACGCGCTGGAGGTGATCATGTGCGCGTATTCGCCCAGGTAGAACAGGCCCATCTTCATGGCGCTGTATTCGGTCTGATAGCCGCCGATCAGTTCCTGCTCGGCCTCGGCCAGATCAAAGGGCAGGCGGTTGGCCTCGGCGAACACGGTGATGAGCATCAGGACGAAAGCCAGCGGATGCAGCAGCAGGTTCCAAACGCCGCCGGCGGCGGGATCGATCTGCCAGGCGACGATGTTTTCCAAACGAAGCTGGCCGGTGGTCAGCACCACCACCAGGATGGCCAGGCCCAGGGGAATCTCGTAGCTGAGCATCTGGGCGGTGGCCCGCATCGCCCCGTAGAAGGAGTACTTATTGTTGCTGGCCCAGCCGCCCAGCACGACGCCGTAGACGGCCAGCGAGCCCACGGCCAGCAGATAGAGCAGGCCCACGTCGATGCTGGCTACCTGGACCTCCAGCAGATTGCCGCCGAGCCGCACCTGGCCGGCCCAGGGGATCACCGCGAAACCGATCAGCGCCACGGTGAAGGCGATGGCCGGGGCCAGCACGAACAGCGGCTTATCGACGTTGCGCGAGATGATGTCTTCTTTGAGGAGAAATTTGACGCCGTCGGCCAGCGGCTGCAGCAGCCCGAAAGGCCCCGCGCGGTTGGGCCCGATGCGGTCCTGCACCCACGCGGCCACCTTGCGCTCCAGCAGAATGCAGTAGGCCACCGCGGTCATGATGATGCCCAGGAGCACCGCCATGAGCAGGATGCTGAAGCCGAACTGGTGCGTAAAAAACTCGTACATCCGTCATCTGCTCCAAAGTGAGAAGTGAGAACTGAGAAGTGAGAACTGAGAAGTGAGAAGTGAGAGAGGGGCCGACCCATTATGGGCCTTTTTGCTGACGGGTACACTCTCGCACTTCTTTGACGAGCTAACGACTAAACCCGATGCACTGCTCATTGCCTTTCTCACTTCTCACTTCTCACTTCGCACTTCTCATGTCAGTGCTGATGCTCCGGCACCGGGGGCGGCACGTGCAATTGGCCGAACTCCGGCATGGTTTTCGCCATCATCTCGCGCACGCGCCGGCCGGTGTAGAGTCCCGTATGGCCGGCCAGGGCGTAGAGATACTGTCCGTCGCGCACGGCTCCTTCCGGCGGGTCGATGGCCCGGTCGAAGGGCTGGAGCTTGCCGGCGTGGTTCATGAAGGTGCCCTCGCGCTCCACCCACGCACAGAAGGGCAGCACGATCCGGGCCGCCTCGGTCAGCGGACCGGGGAACAGGTCCTGCACGATGAGCAGTTCAACCTTGCCGGCCGCATCGATCAGCGGCTTGCCGGCCCAGCCGGGCTGCGGATAGCCGCCGGCGATCCACAGGGCTTTGAACTCGCCCTTGCCGGCCCGCGCGGCGAGATCCTCGCGCGAGATCACGTTACCGCCCAGCCCGTTGATAACCGCCTCCACGCCGCGGCGGTTGGGGTTCTTTTCCGGCCGGATGATGAACTTGACGTCCCCGTCGGTCGCGCCGAAGGGGAACTTTTCTTCCTGGCCGACGATCTGTACGTCGCCCAAAGCCAGCGATGCCTCGGGAGCGATGGAGCGGATGAAAGTCGCCAGCAGCCAGGCCTCTTCGCAGGCCATCTCCGGCGAGAGCTGCACTGCAACCGACGCCGGACCATGCTTCTGGACCACGGCCGTCAGGTGCTGCCGGATGATCACCGGCAGGTCGTCCCAGGGTGGCGTCTCCGTGGCGGCTCCGCGCCGCACGACGGGCGTCGTGATCCGCCGCTCGTCGTGCACGAACTTCCAGCCGAAGCGGCCTTCATCGCAGATCCACCACTCGTTCACGCCGGGGTTGTATCGCGGCTTGAGGCGGTAAAGGATGTTCCTGTTCTGATCCACGCGGATCGCGCAGCCGGTGCTGCACGCCCGGCAGATGGAATCGGTGCCGTTCAGGAACCAGACCCGCTGGCGGAACAGAAAATCCTTATCCAGCAGGGCGCCCACCGGGCAGAGATCCACCACGTTGCCCTGGAGCTTGTTCTCCAACGGCATACCCGGGAACACGTCGATCTCGGCGCGATCTCCGCGGTTGACGATGCACAGCTCACCGCTGCCGGCGACTTCCTGGGCGAAGCGCACGCAGCGCGAGCAGAGCACGCAGCGGTCCTGGTAGAGCAGGGTGCGCGAGCCGATGTCTTTCTTGGGGTTCTTGACCTTGGGGTCCACAGTCCGCGCGTAGGGCTTGCCGAACTGGAAGCTGTAGTCCTGCAGGTAGCATTCGCCGGCCTGGTCGCACACCGGGCAGTCCAGCGGGTGATTGACCAGGTAGTATTCCATCACCTTGTCGCGGTTAGCGATCACCGCCGAGGAGTTGAAGCGGACCTCCATGCCCTCCTTGACCAGGGTCTGGCAACTGGGCACCAGTTTTGGCGACCAGACCATCTCCTTGGTCTTGGGGTCGGGCATCTTCATTTCCATGAGGCACAGCCGGCAGGAGGCCACGATGGACAGACCGGGATGGTAACAATAATGGGGGACATTCAGTCCGGCCTCCAGCGCCGCCTGAAGGACCGGGATTTTGTCCCGGCACTGGATCTCAACTCCGTCTATGATGATCTTCGGCATCGTTATTCCCGGAGAGGCGGATGTCTGCCCGCCTCGTGTGGCGCCGGCATCTGGCCGGTACCGTGTGCTACGGCTCTTCGAACCGTGCTTTGACCATCGTTGGCTCTCTGCTTCTTCACCACGGCGAACACGGCCGTGGCCCAATCCTTCATGCTCCCGATGACGCGGCCGTCGGCCAGGTCACCTGCGCGGGCCTCTGGCCCAGGATCGGCAGTTCATAGGCCGACGGCACCCGTTCTTTGATTACCTCCACCGTCCGGCTGGATGCCTGTTGAGCAATGTGCCGCTCAAATTCGGCGCGATACTTCTGGATGATGGTGCGGATCGGATACACCGCTCCATCGGGCAGGCCGCAGATGCTCAGCCCGGGCATCATGCCCATACTGAAAGTCTGCTCCACCAGCAGATCGAGATCTGCGGAGCGGCCCGCCCCCTCGGCGATTCGCCGGGCGATGCGATACATCCAGCCGGTGCCCTCGCGGCACTGCGTACACTGGCCGCAGGATTCCATCGCGTAGAAGCGGCAGGTGTTGAGCAGTACGTGGCGGATGTCGGCATCGTCGCCAATGACAATGGCCGCCGCCGTGCCCAGACCCAGCAGGCCGTATTTCTTGGGATCATCGAAGTCCAGCTTGCAGTCCAACTCGTCGGCGGTGAGGATGCCCACCGAAAGCCCGCCGGGGATCACTCCCTTGACCTTGCGTCCGCCGGCCATGCCTCGGGCGAAATCGTCGCCGAAAATCAGCTCCCGGCAGGTGAGTCCCAGCGGGGCCTCGAAGCACCCCGGGCGGTTCACCGGCCCGGAGACCTGGTAGAGCTTGGGCCCGGCGCTGCCGGGCGTGCCGATGGATGAGAACCACTCCGGGCCGCGCTCGATAATGTGCACCAGGCAGGCGAGCGTTTCGACATTGTTGACCACGGTGGGCTTGCGGAACGCGCCCTCAATGGCCGGGAAGGGCGGCTTGATGCGCGGCCAGCCGCGCTTGCCCTCCAGCGACTCGATCAGGCCGGTCTCCTCGCCGCACACGTAGGCACCCGCGCCACGGTGGATGTAGCATTCCAGGCTGTAATCGGTGCCGAAGATGTTCCGGCCGAAAAGGCCGGCCGCATAGGCCTCATCGAGGGCCCGCTGCAGGATGTGGAAGGTCTCGTGGAACTCCACGCGGATATAGATGTACGCGGTCGTGGCCCGGGTCGCATAGCCGGCGATCAGGATGCCCTCGAGCAACTGGTGCGGATCGTGATCCACGAGGTAGCGGTTGTTGAAGGTGCCCGGCTCGGACTCGTCAAAGTTGACGCACAGGTAGGTGATGGTGCGATCCTTGGGCAGAAACGACCATTTCATGCCGGTGGGGAAGCCCGCCCCGCCTCGCCCGCGCAGGCCGGACTTCTTGGTGATCTCCGTGACCTCTTCGGGGCTCATGGTGGTCAGGGCTTTGCGTGCGGCGGCGTATCCTCCGCGCGACTCGTAGACGCGCAGCGTCCGCGAGCCTTCCACCCCGACGTTTCTGAGCAACACTGGTTCGAACCTGGCCATTCAAAAGCACTCAGCTTTCAGCGATCAGCGGTCAGCCATCAGCAATCAGCTTTCAGCAGTTAGCTTTCAGCTTCTCAGGACTCCTTCATCTCCTTGATATCCGAGGTCAGGCCGATTTTGGCCTCGCCCTTCGCGCCCTTCGGCGGCGACTTCGGGGAAGCGGGCGTCTCGTCCGCCTTTTGTGGCGCCGGCGCCTCGCCGGTGATCCGTGCCGCTTGCCGCTCCTGTTCGCTGGGCCCGTCGTAGAGCGTACTGCGGGGAAGGTCAATCTTGTCGTTATTCGGATCGGCCAGCAGGCGCGGCACGTCCTCGGCTTTCACGCACTTATGCAGCTTCTCGTTAATCAGCAGGCACGGGCCGTGCTCGCAGGCCCCCAGGCACTCTTCGGTGACGAAAGTGTACTGCCCGTCGGCGGTAGTGCCGTGCTCGCGAATGCCCAGATATTGCTCAATGGCCGCCTTGACCTCACGGGCCCCCGTGAGTTCGCAGGAAAGGCTGCGGCACATCACGATCAGCTTCCGGCCCCTGGGATGCGTCCAGAAATGGGTATAGAAGCTCACCGTGTCGAGGACCTGGGCCGGGGGGATCTCCAGCAGTTCGGCGATGTCGCGCATGGCCCGGTGGCTGATGTAGCCGTAGGTTTCCTGCACGATGTGCAGGGCCGGCAGCAACACGGCCCGCTTGCTGGGGTAGCGCGGAAAGAACGCGCGGATCTTTTCCTTGACCGCCTCATCAAGTTGCGGCTCTGTCGCGTCGTCTTTCGCGGGGGTGATTCGATCGATTGCCTTCCAGGCCATAAAGCCACCTTACATCCGGGATCTGTCAACCGCAGAGGCGTACTTTCGAGATTTGAAATTTGAAATCCAGTATTTGAAATTCCCAAGTAGAACTCGCCATTACCGATCCAACTCCGCCGCAATGATGTTCAGGCTGCCCAGGATCGCAACCACATCGCTGATCTGATGGCCCACCACCAGCTTCTCGAACGTTGAATAATGGATAAAACTCGGCGGCCGGACGCGGATACGGTATGGGGTCTTGTCGCCATCGCTGGCCAGATAGTAGCCCTGCTCGCCGTTGGAGGTCTCCGTCGCACCGTACACCTCGCCAACCGGCGGGGTGAATCCGCGGTTGGTCATGATCAGCTCAAAGTGATGGATCAGCCCCTCGATGCTGAAATACACCTCGCGCTTGTTGGGCAGACCCACCTTGCCTTCCGGCAGCACGTTGATAGGGCCGGCCGGAATGTTGTCCACAAGCTGCTCGATGATGTGCAGCGACTGGCGCATCTCTTCAAGCCGCACGAGATACCGGGCCAGACAGTCTCCCCCACGCGAGATGGGAACCTTGAAATCCACCCCGGAGGAGCCCTTCCCGTCCCAGTTGTCCGCATAGCACAGATAGGGTTCATCCTTGCGCAGATCTCGCCGGACGCCCGAAGCGCGGGCCAACGGCCCGGTCCAGCCCCAGGCGATCGCGTCCTCGGCGCTCAGGTACCCGATCCCCTTGGTCCGCTCGATGAAAATCCGGTTGCGATTCAGCAGCGCTTCGACGTCATCCAGCGCGGCGGGCAGTTTCTTGCAGAAGGCTTTCACGTGGGCCGGCCACTCCGGGGGCATGTCCTGCATGAGGCCGCCCACACGCGTAAAGCTCGGATGGAAACGCGAGCCGGAGATCTCTTCGATCAGGTCGTAGATGGCTTCCCGCTCGTTGAATCCAAACAGGAAGGCGGTCATCGCGCCCAGATCCAGGGCCGCCGCGCCCACGCAGAGCAAGTGATCCTGGATGCGGGCCAACTCGGCACAGATGGTGCGGATCGCTTGGCAACGCGGGGTCAACGTGAGGTTGAAGAGTCTTTCACAGGCATGGTGAAAAGTGATGTTGTTGGCGATCGGGCTGACGTAATTGATCCGCTCGGTAACGGTGACGTACTGGTTGTAATCCAGGTGCTCGCCGAGCTTCTCGAAGCCGCTGTGCAGATAGCCGATGTGCGGCGTGCAAGCCACCACCGTCTCGCCGTCCAGCTCCATGACCATGCGCAAGGTGGTGTGCGTGGCCGGGTGCTGCGGCCCGAAATTGAGCGTCCACAGATCGCCCGTCGCGCCGTCGCCGGCCAGGTCTTCGGGAACCAGGGTCGATGGTTGGGGCGGTAAAACAGCCACAACAACCTTCCTCTCATGCCGATGGAGTTTTCGCGTCCAAAGACCCTGTGAGGCCGGCGGTCCAGCCCGTCTGCCGCCAGTCATTGTTACGGATTTCACAAGGCCGTCATGATCCTAGGACTATAGCGGGCGAGTGACAAGATGCAAGATGTGCAAGTCACGGAGGTTTCCGGGCTTCCAATCCTCAACGGGTTTACGTTCTTTCCGGCTTCGCTTTAGATCGCCTGGCGGATATACCCGGCGGACGGACGATCGATGCGTCAGTCCGCCCAGCCTTCCTCCCCAATGAGTTTGACGAACCGGCACGGGAACTGAGGCGTCTGGTGCAGCCCCGCGCCAGTGCGCTCAATGACCATCAGGGTCTGCTCGGTTTCTCCGCCTACCGGAATCACCAGACGTCCGCCATCGACCAACTGGTTCAGCAGGGTTCGAGGTGCGTCGGGCGCGGCGGCGGTAACGATAATCCCGTCGAAGGGAGCGGCCTCCGGCCAGCCGAGCGTGCCGTCGCCGGTGCGGTAGGAGACGTTGAGAATGCCCAACATGGCCAACACCTCGCGGGCGGTTCGCTGGAGCGGCTCAATCCGCTCGATGGTGTAAACCTCGGCGGCCAGTTCAGCCAGGATGGCCGTCTGATAGCCGGAGCCGGTGCCGATCTCGAGAATCCGGTGCTGGGGCTGGATGGCCAGCGCCTCGGTCATGGCCGCTACGACAAAGGGTTGAGAAATAGACTGGCCGGCCGGCAGGGCAAGGGCCTGGTCCGCATAGGCGAAGATCTGGCCGGCCGGGGGCACAAACCGTTCCCGCGGAACGCGCTCCATGACCGCCAGGACCCGCCCGTCGAGAATGCCACGCGCGCGGATCTGCTCTTCCACCATTCGGCGACGGTCTTTCTCGAAGGGATCAGTCCACTGCATGCTCATGAATCAACATTTCCAATCTGCAAAGTGACCGCGCCTTTCCCTACTGCTTCTCCATAAGCCTCCGCCCTTGCTCGCAGCGATTCTCTCTGTGCCCTCTGTGGCGGTAATTTTGTCTTTGTGTCCTCAGTGGCGAGCATCCCATCTCGTGTCTGCTGTGGCCGGCGGCTCCATGGACGCGGGGCTTATCAGCCAAACGGCAACTCAAACTGCGCCCCCGGGGTCACGGGCTCAGGCGGCACACGGAAGGTGCACTCCTCGCGGGTTTCCATCGAGTCCGTCAAGCCGTGGCGGCGGGCCGCAACGGAGAAAAGCTGCATGATGGAATCCCAGTATGTTCCCCGGCCATGCATCCGCTCGCCGAAACGGCCATCGTTCAATGCGCCGCCGCGGATTTCACGGATGCGGTGTTCGATCCGCTCATATCGTAGCGGCATGACCTTCCGCAGTCGCGACAGGAATACGTCCTCGACGCTGCCGGGCAGTCGCAGGGCGATGCAGCCTGCGGCGGATGCCCCGCAGTCCGCGGCCCGCGCGAGCAATTCGGGAATGTCGCGATCGTTCAGGCCCGGAATGATTGGCGCGACCATAATACCCGTGGGCACGCCTGCGTCGGTGAGCCGGCGCATGGCCTCGAACCGTCGCTGCGGCGTGGGCGCTCCCGGCTCGAGCAGACGCGCGTCCTGGGGGTCGCGAAAGGGAATGCTGAACATGACCCGCGACGCGGTTTCTCTGGCCAGGTCCGATAAGATCGCGGCGTCACGCACTACCAGGTAGGATTTGGTGACCACGCTGGCCGGGTTGCGGAACCGCAGGCAGACCTCCAGGCAGGCCCGGGTCAGCCCGTACACGGCCTCCAACGGCTGGTAGCAGTCGGTTACGCCGGAGAAGGCGACCAGTTCGCCCTTCCAGCTTTTCGCCCGGAACTCGTGGTCCAGCAGTTCGGCCGCATTGGTCTTGACCACAATCCGCGTCTCGAAGTCGCTGCCGGCGCCGAAGCCAAGGTATTCATGCGTCGGCCGGGCATAGCAGTAGATGCAGCCGTGTTGACAGCCGCGGTAGGGATTGACGCTGAAACGGTAGCCGACGTCCGGCGAGTCGTTCTCGGCGATGATCGACCGGGCCTGCTCCTCAAACACCTCCACCTTCACCGGCGGCGGAGGCTCCAGCCACTCGTGATGCGCGGTCACGTAGGGGTTAGGTGGGTTGTCCAGGCGTTTCATGTAGAGCCTTCAGCGGTCAGCGATCAGCAATCAGCGATCAGCTTTCAGCGGTCAGCCATCAGCTTTGCGTGCCGGGCAGGTTGGCTGCCTGGATCTACTGTAGTTGGTATTTGTTAGGTATTCAACCGGGAGTTTCAGGCCGGTTGTGCAGTCCAGGGCCGCGACGTCGGCCACGATCTCGCGTACCGCTTCCAGGATCGGATCAGTCGAATTCACTGCTGAACTCCTCTACCGCGCTGATGAGTTTCCGTTCTGGGGGCTTCGGCGCCTCGCGGTTGCCTGTGCCGAAGACCCGTTCCGCCAATTCCGCGTAGGATTCATCCACGAACTGGGCGTAGATGCTGGTGACCATGGGGTGGGCGTGGCCGAGCTGCCGTTGAACGAAAAGCAGGTTGCCCCCGGTCCGCAGGTAGGCCAGATAGCCGTAGGTGTGCCGCAGAAGCTGAACGCTGGCCCGATCCCCCAGCCCGGCGGCAGTTAGAATCCGCACCACCCGGCGGTACAGACCGGTCCGTTCGAAAGGCCGGCCACGCTCATTCAAGACCAGTGGCCCATCAGGGTCGTCCGGATGGATTTCCGGCGGCAACAATTCCTTGCGAACTGATGTGATGTACTCATGAATCAGGGCGCCCGGCTCTGCCGGTAAATAGACGGTGCGCTCCTCACCTTTAGTTTCCACGACCCTCAGCATCGGCCGGCCCTCGCTCACCAGGGCGTCCGCCAACCGTAGCCGGCAAAACTCAGAGTTCCTAAGTCCTGAAAACATCATGGCTTCGACAATGAGTCGATCCAGGAAGGCCGTAGTTCCGCCCTCTTGGGCCCGCTCACGGACGTGGGCCAGCAGGCTCTGAACCTCGTCCAGAGACAGGAACATCTCCCGCGTGATTTCCCAGGGTGCTCGTGCCATATCTCATCTCCAATCTGTATTGATGGTGATGAGGTTAACGGCACAAAGCTGATCTGTCGAGAGGATTTTCAGGGGTCCCCAAAAGAAAAAAACGAGGGAGCTGGCTGGCTCCCTCGGTATTGGACTGAATCGTTCTCAGTTCGCCTGGCTTATCCCCACCGTACCAGGCCGACGTGATAGCGTGCGGCCATCTCCGGGTGGTGAGGGACGATGCGAAGGGCGTAGCCGTACTGGCCGCTGTATTCGCAGGGGATTGCGCCCGTGTAGCGATAGGTATCCGCCGAGCCGTTGCTCCCCACGCAGGACAGCGGCGCGGCATTGCCGGTGGTGATCAACCCGCGGGCATCCAGCGGGCCGTAATACAGCTCGACGGACACCTCTTCGGGTTTGATGGAGCCCAGGCGAATGCTCGCGGTGACCGGCAGCTCGTTGCCGACCACGGTCTCCGGGGGAATGTCGGCTTCCACGGATTCGATGCGCACCTCGTCCCACTTCTCCTGGAGCTTGCGGCGCCAGGCGGCCACTTCCTTGCAGATGCTGTATTTTTCCTGGCTGAACCGATTCCACCGGCGGGCGGCCGGCAGGTAGAAGCGGTCGGTGTACTCGCGCACCATCCGGTTGGTGTTGAAGACCGGGCAGCACGTACGCATGGAGGCCTTCATGGTGGCGATCCAGCGGCGCGGCAGATTGTCCACGCTGCGGTCATAGAACCGCGGGATGATCTCCTTCTCCAGCATCTCGTAGAAGGATTCGGCCTCCATGTGATCCTGGTAGTCCTGGTTGTTATAGATTCGCCGGTCGCCGATGGCCCAGCCGTTGGTGCCGTCAAAGGCCTCCGGCCACCAGCCGTCGAGTACGGACATGTTGATGCCGCCGTTGGGCGTGACCTTCATGCCGCTGGTTCCGCTGGCCTCGTGGAGCTTGGTGGGGGTGTTCACCCACACGTCCACGCCCTGGACCAGGGCCCGGGCCACGCTCATGTCGTAATCTTCGAGGAAGACGATGCGGTTGCGCACGTGGGGCTGTTTGGCGAATGCGACCACGCGCTTGATCATTTCCTTGCCGGCCTCATCCTTGGGGTGGGCCTTGCCGGAGATGACGAGCTGGACCGGGCGCTGCGGGTTGGTGAGGATTCGCGTCAGCCGTTCCGGATCCCGGAACAGCAGGGTGGCGCGTTTATAGGTGGCAAACCGCCGGGCAAACCCGAGGGTCAGAGCTTCGGGGTCGAGAATCTCGTCGGCCGAATCCACTTCCGCCGGCGGAGCGCCTCGGGCGATCAGTTGCAGCCGCAGCCGGCGCCGGGCAAACGCCACCAGCCGCTCGCGCATCCGTTCGTGTGAGCGCCAGAGTTCCGCATCGGGGATGAGATCCACGCGCTGCCAGATGCTCTGGTTGAGCGGGTCATCCGCCCATTGCGGCCCCAGATACTGGTCGAACAGGTGGGCCGTCTCGGGCGAGAGCCAGCTTCGAATGTGGATGCCGTTGGTGATCGAGGTGATGGGCACTTCGTTCACCGGCACACCGGGGTAGACCCGGCTGAACATTTTGCGGGAGACGTCGCCATGGAGCTGGCTCACGCCGTTGCTCAAGTGCGACAGCCGCAGGGCCAGCACGGCCATGCAGAAGGGCTCGTTGTGGTCGAACTGGTTCATCCGGCCGAGTTCGAGCAACGTACTCTCGCCGATGCCCAAATCGCGGCAGTAGCCGGCCATGTACTTGGTGACCAGGTTGGGCGGGAACGTATCGATCCCGGCCGGCACCGGGGTATGCGTCGTAAAGACGGTTCCGGTCGCCACCACTTCTTTGGCCTGGTCAAAGGTGAGCCCGTCGCGGCGCATGTGTTGGTGAATGCGCTCCAGAGCCAGGAAGGCGGAATGTCCCTCATTCATGTGACAGACCGAGGGGGTGATGCCCAGTGCGGAGAGGGCTCGCACGCCGCCAATCCCGAGGATGATCTCCTGGCGGATTCGCATCTCCTGGTCACCGCCATAGAGCCGGGCAGTGATCTCGCGATCTTCGGGCCGGTTGGCGGGAAGATTGGTATCGAGGAGGAAGAGCACCACACGACCCACCTTCACACACCAGACCAGGGCATGAACCTCGAAGCCGCCCACGTCGCAGGAGATAGTCAGGTGTTGTCCGTTGCTGTCGCGCACAGGACTGATCGGCAATGTGGAGAAGTCCAGTTCGGGGTAATCTTCAAACTGGTAGCCGTCGCTGGTCAGGTACTGATGGAAGTAGCCCTGACGATAGAGCAATCCGACGCCCACGAGCGGGAGGCCCAGATCGCTGGCGCTCTTGAGATGGTCGCCGGCCAGAATGCCCAAGCCGCCGGAATAGATGGGCAGGCACTCGTGCAGACCAAATTCGGCGGAGAAATAGGCAATGGTGCCGATCTTCTCCGGGCCGTAGTTTTCCTCAAACCACGTGGGCCGTTGGAGATAAGCATTGAAGGCTTCCCGCACACGACCCAACGAGGCGATATAGGCCGGATCCCGGGCCAACCGATCGAGTCGTTCCTGTTTCATGCGGGCCAGCATGCCCACGGGGTTGTGTTTGAGCTCACGCCAGAGGTCGAGGTCGAGCCGGCGGAACAGCTCGATGGCCTCCGGATGCCAGGTCCACCAGAGATTGTGGGCCAACTCCCGCAACGGCTTAAGAGGCTCGGGGAGGGCAGGCAAGACGGTGAAACTACGCACTTGTGTCATAACCATTGCACCGTAGGCTTAGTAAGAACGAATCCGACCGAGTTAACACGTCTCCCGACGCAGATAGTTATCGGACGAGGCCTGCGGGTCAACCCCTCAGCAGGCTTCCTCCATATCGGTCCCGCGAATTGTAGCATCGGCAGAAATGGCGGGTTCCTCTTGGATTCTGCTTCCAGATCGCGCTTAAAAGCCGTCACTACAATGGTTAGTGACGTATTTCCGTCGGTTTTGCCCGTCGCGGTGAGTGGGTTTATAACTGAGGAACTACGGATTGGCTGAAGAAAGGCGCGCGGGCAAACGGATGGCGGGCATGAAATTGGGGTAAATGGCCTGGGAGTAAAGACATATGGTAAGTGAAGAGATTCTCGTCGAAGGGCATATCATCGATTCGCTGATCCTATCCAAGATTCTGGATGAGATTTTGCAATTTGGAGGTGATTTCCGGCTGAAGGAGGTGCATGTCGGGCAGAGGCGGGACGACCGCAGTCAGGCCTTGATCGAAGTTCAGGCCCCCGATGCCAACCAGTTAGGCCGGATCTTGAACCAGATCAGCAAACACGGGGCAACCTTCCGCACGCCGGAAGATGTTCACCTGATCCCTGCCGAACAGGCGGGCGTCTTTCCAGAGGGTTTTTACTCTACCACCAACCAGCGGACCCTGGTTCGGTATCAGGGCCAGTGGCTCGAGGTGCGCAAACAGGAGATGGATTGCGGGATCCGCTACAACCCGGCCGAGGGGACCTTCGAGTGCGTTCCGGTGATTCATATCCGGGCGGGAGACCTCATCGTGGTTGGGCACCGGGGGGTAAAGGTCATCCCGCTGGAGCGCTCGCGCGAGCTGGGGACTTTCGAGTTCATGAGCTCCAACGTCTCCACCGAGAAGCCCAAGAACGTCATCATCCACGACGTGGCCCAGAAGATGCGCTCGGTCAAAGAAGCCGGTGGCAAAATCCTGCTGGTGGGAGGGCCGGCGATTGTGCATACGGGGTCGGTGCGGCACGTGGTACGGCTGATCGAGGAGGGTTTTGTGCGCATCCTCTTCGCGGGCAACGCCCTGGCCACGCATGACATTGAGCTCGCCCTGTTTGGGACGTCGCTGGGGGTGCACATGGACCGGGCCATTCCCGCGGACACCGGGCACGAGCATCATCTGCGGGCGATCAACACCATCCGCCGGTACGGCTCCATCCGGGCGGCGGTGGAGGCGGGTGTGGTCACCAGCGGGATCATGCACGCGTGCATCCGGCACAACGTGGATTTCGTGCTGGCCGGGTCCATCCGGGACGATGGGCCGTTGCCGGAGGTGATTACCGACGTGCTGGTCGCACAGGACAGGATGCGCGAGTTCGTGCCGGAAGTCGGTTTTGCGCTGATGGTGGCGACGACGCTGCACTCGGTGGCCACGGGCAACCTGCTGCCGGCCTGGGTGCCGGTGGTGTGCGTGGATATCTCGCCTTCGACGGTGACCAAGCTTTCGGATCGCGGCACGTTCCAGACGGTGGGAGTAGTCACCGACGTGGAGCCGTTCTTCCGCGAGTTGCTGAGTGAGTTGGGCGTTTCGTGAGCACGCGCAAGTCCGCTGCGGATGGATTACACGCCCGGGAACGCGATCGGGGGGTGGGCAATCCTGCCCGCCGGTGCCAGCGCGGTACGATTGTCCGGTCGATCGGCGTCCTGACGATCGTCTCCCGGCCGTCGGTTACCTGGTCAGGAAGTCGAACACCTTCACGCCTGCCCAGTGCGCCTTGTACTTGTCCATGTATTGCAGATGCAGCGGGTGGGTACTGTAGACGTCGTAGCCTTCCTTGTCATCGAAGTAGACGACCAGGCCGACGGTGAAGCTCTTGTCGTTGACGTCGCGGTTGAGCCGCACGTCGCGCCGGCCGCTGTCAATTTTGCGGACGGAAGGGATTTTCGCGAGGAGCTGTTCGGCATCGGCGATCTGGCTGTCAATTTGCGCTTCGGGGGTGCCCTCCTTGAGGGTGAAGAAGACGGCGTGAACAAACTGCGCGGGCATGAGGGTTTCTCCTCTCACATTTGGAAATCAGGTGTTGAAAGACGGCGGTTCTTATACAATCTGCGGCCAGTGACGCCAAGTGCGCGTGAGCGTCGTGTTTTGGTCCACGAGGCGGGCAGGATGCCCGCCCCCCGACAGCGGCCCTTCTGGGGGGCGGGCATCCTGCCCGCCTGATTCGGCAAGAGTGGCCGGTATAACCAAACGGCTGGTACGGAGCCCGGCCGCTACAAACTGCGGAAGGCAGAACCGTCGGTAAGGAGCCCGGGCGACACAGACTGCAGTGGGGGGAACGGCCGGTATGGAGCCCGACCGGTACGCCGGGAGCGGCACTGGATGACCTCGACCTGTACAGGGCGGATGATGGAGCCGGATTGATGAAATACTGGATTGCGCTGGTACTGGCGCTGACGTTGAACGCGACGGCCAACCTGATGATGAAATTCGGATCGGTGGGGATGAAGGCGTCGCTGCAGGCCACCCCGCGCCGGGACCTGGGAACGCTGGCCGGCATCCTGGCTCAGAACTGGGTGCTGGTGCTGGGCCTGTTTTTCTTTGCCGCCAACGTGGTGCTGTATACGTATGCCCTCCAGGTGATCAAGATCAGCGTCGCCTACCCGATTATGGTGACGGTGGGATTTGCGATTATCGCCGTCATCGCCTGGCGCTATCTGGGCGAGAGCCTTTCGCCGGCCCAGTGGGCGGGTATTGGGCTGATCCTGGTGGGGGTGTATCTGGTCGCGCGGGACGTGCGGCTTACGGGTGCTTAAGTGTGAGAGATAGAGAGAAGGAGAGAGCGGCGCCGGTTCTTCTCTCACACTCTCCATCCGACATGCGGCCCCGATCCGACATGCGGTCCCCATTCACATGTTGTAGCGGCCGGGCTCCGTACCGGCCGTTTTGCCCATGAAACAGCCGGTACGGAGCCCGGCCGCTACACCTGCAGCGCCTCACACAAAGTCAATCTCTCCCGCATCCGGCACCAGGCCGGCGGCGTGGCCCCGGCGGAGTAATTCGCGGATGGCGTTCCGGCCGGCGTCGCCGTAGTCGAGCGTCCAGTGATTCACGTACATGCCCACAAAGCGATCGGCCAGATCGCGGCCCATGTCGCGGGCGTATTGGAGAGCGTGCTCGACGGCTTCGGCGCGATGGTCCAGCGAATACTGGATGCTGTTTTTGAGAATGCCGGCGATTTCGCGCATGTTGTCCGAGCCGAGATCCCGGCGGATGACGTTGCCGCCCAGGGGCAGGGGCAGCCCGGTCTGCTTTTGCCACCACACGCCCAGGTCCACCACACAGTGCAGCTTCTGATTCTGATAGGTGAGCTGGCCTTCGTGGATGATCAGTCCGGCGTCGGCCTTCCCGGCGGCCACGTGGTCAAGAATCTGGTCAAACATGACCAGTTCGTGCTGGAAGTTGTCCCGGCCCAGGCACAGGTTGAGGGCCAGGAAGGCGGTGGTCATGGTGCCGGGTACGGCGATGCGTTTGCCGCGCAGGTCTTCCAGCGTCATCGGTTCGCGGGTGACCACCATCGGCCCGTAGCCGTCGCCCATGCTCGATCCGCAGTTGGTCAGGGCGTACTTGTCGGCCACGTAGGGGTAGGCGTGGATGCTGATGGCGGTGATGTGCAACTCGCCGCGCAGGGCCCGCTCGTTGAGGGTCTGGATGTCCTGGAGGATGTGTTCGAAGCGCCATCGCCCGGAGTCCAGCTTGCCGGTGGCCAGGCCGTAGAACATGAAGGCGTCGTCGGGGTCGGGGCTGTGGCCCAAGAGCAGGGTTTGTGTAGTTGAAGAATCGGGCACGGGGGAACTCCACAGGTTTGGCACAAAGCTCGAAGTCGTAGCGGCCGGGCTCCGTACCGGCCGATCGGTCCCTGAAACGGCCGGTGACCCGGCCCTGCCAGGGAACGACCACCTTGCGCTCCGGCGCTCGTGTCAGACTATTGCGAGGTCACGGCGCCGAGCGTCGGGCTACCGGGCAGTCTATGCAGGATCCTCTTTGTTTGCAAACTCTTAGAATCTCACCAGAGGTGCGGGAGAGGATTGTCATCTCAAGGCGAGAGAGAATTCACCCGCGAGCGAAAAAGGATTCTTGCGTCAGCGAAACTTTCGTGCCCCGGCGTGGTAGTATGATCGAAGTGACTGCGGAGCAGGACCTTGAGCATGAGCCACGACAAGCTGACCGACGGCGAGCTGGTTCGAGCCGTTTTAGGTGGTGACCGCCAGGCCTTCGGGGTGCTGGTGGACCGGCACCTGTCGGCGGTGGTGGCCGTGGTCGGCCGGATCGTTTGTAACCGGGCGGATGTCGAGGACCTGGCCCAGGACACGTTTGTGCGGGCATTCGGACGACTGGGGCAGTACGGGCAGGAGCATTCCTTTCGCAACTGGCTGCTGAAGATCGCCACGAACCTGAGCCTGAACCATCTCCAGGCCCGCAAACGGGAACGCGGCCGGTACCTACGGCTGGCCGAGACCCGGGGCGAGGCGGTGGCGGAGGTGGACGAGGGGCCGGAACTGCCCAGCCCGCGCGAGTGGCAGTATTGGCTGTCCAAGCTGGATGAGTCCCAGCGGGCGGCGATTGTCCTGTTCCACTTTCACGAAATGTCGTACGCCGAAGTGGCGGAGGCGCTGGACGCACCCATCAACACGGTGCGAACGTACCTGCATCGCGGGCGAAAGCGTTTGCGCGAGTTGATGAGCGTCCGACCTTTGCCGGAGAGTGAACCATGCAGTGCCGTGATATAAAGCTGCAGATCGAGGCCTGGTGGGACCGGGACCTGCCGCCGGAAACCGCGGCCCGTGTCGAGCGACACCTCGAAACCTGCCCCGATTGCCGGGCGGAGTATGGGCCGGTGACGCAGTTGTTGCGCCATCCGGAGCCGGTGGCCGTTCCGGACGGGTTGCGAGACCGGATCTTGGCGGCGGTTGAACCACTGCCGCTGCCGGTGGCCGGGAAGTCCGATAACAGGCGTCATCCTCGTCCTTGGATTGGGTTCTTGCACGCGCCCTGGGCGGGGGCCCTGGCGGCGTGTTTGACCTTTGCTTTCCTGGCCTGGGTCAGCTCGATGATCCCGGTGGGCGGATCCCATATCGAGGAGCCGGTGGTTACGAATCCGCCAAGTCCACTGGTGCTGGCGAGCTGGGCCGGGGCTTTGACCATGCCTGGGCAGATGGGGGCGCTTCCGGCTATCGCGCGGGCCGCGGTGTTCGAACAGGTTGTCCAGGAGCGGGCCGCGCCGCCTGAAACGTTCGTTCGTAACCGGATCTCGGATCAGGATCTGCCGTCGCTGGACGCCACCCCCGCCATTCCACAGATCCCGATCCTTCTGAGACTGTCCGCATTGGGAGCATGATATGAGGATTCCAAAAAACACATCACACAGGAGCTTGCTCCGCGCTGCGGGATGGGCGCTGCTGGCGGCCTGCCTGACCTCGCTCGCGTGGGGTCAGGAGGCCCCGGAACCGGTCGATCGGTCGTTTTATTTCATCGAAAGATCGACCGAGGCCACGGAGTTGTTCAACGCGAAGCGGGTGCAGGAGGCTTTGGCGATCTTCCAGGAGCTGGCGGCCAATTACGCTGATCTCGATGACGAGGGCTACGCGGCCCTGGGCGTGGGTGATTGCCTGCTGGGGCTGGGCGACGTCGAGGCGGCCCGCGCCGCTTACGTCCAGGCGAAGTCCACCCGTCCCAACCTGCAGGCCGTGGTGGACGAGCGGCTGATCGAGCTTGAGCTCAAGGGGGAAGTGGGCGAAGAGCTGATCGCGCGGTTGCGGGCCATGGTGCAATCCCCGGACACGGATCGCCATGCGGTCCAGTGGCGGCTGGGCCGGGCGCTTCAGAAACGGGCAGTTTCCCTGGTGCAGGAGGCAGCCAGGGCGTTCCGGGCCGCGGCGGAAGCCCAGACGCCCGGTTGCACTCCGTCCGCGCGGATTTCATGGCTTGCCGGTCATGCGGTCATCCTGGATGAGTTAGGTCAGGATCTTCTAAAGATCGTCGACCAGGTCGAAAGGTCGTTGGAGCTGCATACGCGGGACTCCCGCGGCGCGGCCGGCGAGCAAACGCAGGAATGGGTCCTGGAGCGGGAGAAATCCGAATACCTGGTCCGGACCCGTGACGGCGGTCGTCTGGAGTTCCAGGTGCGTCAGGAGGCGGGTTCCTGCGAATTCCAGGTGCAGGTCAACGGGAAGCCCCTGGAGCTGACCGCCGAAGAGAGCAGGTCGTTGCAGCGTTATCAGGATCGGATCAATGAGCTCTTGAACAAGGCCGCGAGTCGAGCCAAGCAGTAAACAAGGGCAACCAGAAAGGAATATGAACATGAAACGGGCAATTGCTGTGCTGTGGATCGTCGCCGGCCTGATCTCAACGGCCGTGGGAGCTGAGCCGACCGCCGCCCCGGCGGTGACGGAGACGCCGAAGCAGATCGAGTTCAAATTCACGTTCGAGCCCGGGCGAACAACTGTCCAAAAAGTGGAGAGCAAGACTGTGGGCACGCTGAAGCTGCCCGGCCCTCTGCCCGAGCAGAAGTTCTCGCAGAGCTACGAGCAGGTGGTGACCAGCACCTGCCGCAAGGTCAACCCTGACAAATCCGTGGTCATGGACGTGACACTGGGCGGGATCAAGATGCGGATGAGCGTCGGCCCAATGGCCATCGACTACGATTCCGCCACGTTCAAGCCCGATGAGGCGGACCAGGTCGGGGGTTTTGTGGGCAAGCTGTTCCAGGCCATGGAGGGGGCCAAATTCAACGTCACGGTGTCGGAGACCGGCCGGCCCCTCAAGGTCGAAGGGCTCAGTGAGAGCCTGCGCAAGGCGCTTTCCAAAATCGGCGATACGGAGAGCGACCGACAGACCAAGAAGATCCTGGAAGGAATGAGCAAGGTGCTCAGCGACGACCAGATGAACGAGCAGATGCAAATGTACTACCGCATGGTTCCGCCCAAGCAGGGGCTTGTGAAAATCGGCGAGAAATGGGACCAGACCTGGTCGATGAAGATGCCGATGGTGGGCGGCAACTTCGAAGGCCGCGGCGAGTACCAGTTGATCGGCGTGGAGGAGGTGCACGGCCGGCCCTGTGCGAAGATCCGGGTGAAAGAGTCGTTCAAGTTGCAGCCGGGCGGGCAGGCCCCCGCGGGAGCCGAGGCGGATGAATGGCAGGCCCTTTTCAGCCAGATGAATATGGAGGTCTCCAGCAACAGCGGCGACGGCATCGCCTACGTGGACTACACACGAGGCGAGGTGGTCCGGCTCCGCCAGACACAGAAGATCACCATCAAGATCTCGCCCAAGGAGGGGGCCGGAGAGGGCGCGGCGGCGATCCCTGCCATGACACAGACGTTCAGCACCTCTGTGAAGCTGGAGTTGATCGACGAGGCGGCCGGCTCGGCGGCGAAGGGCGGAGGTGTGAAGGAGGGAAAGTGAGAAAGTGAGAACGTGGGAAGGTGGGAAGGTGGAAAAGCGGGAAGGTGGAAAAGCGGGAAGGTGGAAAAGCGGGAAGGTGAAAAAGTGAAAACGCGGGAAGGTGGGGAAGTGAAAACGTGGGAAGGTGAGAACGTGAGGAGCATTGGTTGAGGTGGTGCGCGAGCAGTTGCCGCTTCGGAGTGGAAATAGTCAGGTACCATGGCGGTCGGCAGGCGGTCGAGGTGGGGGCCGTCGATCTCGCGGAGGGTCGTCCACACATCGGCAGGGCTTCCGCCGAAGTGCCAGCGATTGAGCCCGAAGCGCAAGCGAGGGTTGTGATCCACAGGCCCTCGCTTGCGCTTCGGGCTCAGAGGTACCTCGGGCTCAGAAGCGCCTCGAGCTCCGATGCACTTCGGGCTCGGATACGCCTCGGGCTCGGAAGCCCGGGGTCATGCCCCTTACAGATTCATGATGCCTGAGTTGGAGGCGGGCGAGACGCTCACCCCCGGTGCCGCTGATAGCCGTGGCACATAGCCCTTGCCGGGGTGCGGTCGGAGGCGTAGACTCCCCGCGATGCGAATCGCTTATTTTGACTGTTTCAGTGGGGCCAGCGGGGACATGATCCTCGGGGCCTGCCTCCATGCAGGGCTGAGCCTGGAAGAGCTGCGGAGCGGGCTGGCCGGGCTCGACGTGTCCGGATACGCCATCAAGGCCGAAGCCATCCGCAAGCAGGGCTTCGCGGCCACGCAATTTGACGTCCAGGTGGATCCGACCACGGACAAGCCGCACCGGCACCTCAGGCATATTCGTGAGATCCTCGACCGCGGCAACCTGTCGGAAACGGTTCGCGGGCGGGCGTCGGCGATTTTCATGCGGCTGGCTCAGGCCGAGGCGGACGCCCACGGCACGACCATCGAAAAGGTCCACTTCCACGAGGTGGGGGCGATCGACGCGATTGTGGACATCGTGGGGGCGTGCATTGCCCTGGAGCGGCTGGGAATCGAAAAGGTGTACTGCTCGCCGATCCCCACCGGCAGCGGGACGGTGCAGTGCGAGCATGGGGTCATGCCGGTGCCCGCGCCGGGTACGGCCGCCCTGCTGAAGGGCGTGCCGCTGGCGGCCTCGGACGAGCCGGGGGAATTGACCACGCCGACCGGGGCGGCCATCCTGACCACGCTGGCTGCCGGTTACGGGCCGGTGCCGCCTATGACCATCGAGCGGATCGGCGTGGGGGCCGGGCGGCGCGACGGGCAGACGCGGCCGAACATTCTTCGCGTGTTGATCGGTGAGGCTTCGCCGGCCGCTTTGGGGCTGCCGGCCACCAGCTCCAGCGAGGAAACGGACGAAATCATTGTGCTGGAGACCAATCTCGATGATGTTTCGGGGGAGGTCATCGGGTATGTTTACGACCGGCTGTTCGAGGCAGGTGCGCTGGATGTGTTTACCTCGCCGATTTATATGAAAAAGAATCGTCCGGGCACGCTCCTGACCGTGTTGGCCGCCCCGGAGTTGCGGGAGAAACTGGAAGGCATCCTGTTTGCCGAGACGCCGACCCTGGGCATCCGCAGCTATCGGGCCGGGCGCAGCAAGCTGTCGCGCGAGGTCGAGACGGTGGACACGGCCGGCGGAACCATCCGGATCAAGGTCGGACGGCGGGGCGGCCAGGTGGTGTCGGCTTCGCCGGAGTATGAAGACTGCCGGCGGGCGGCGCGGGATTCAGGCCGGCCGTTGATAGATGTAATGGATGAGGCCATGCGGCTCTGGCGCTCGGGGCGGGGAAACACGGGGCTGGCGTGAGCATGTGCAGTGTGCGGGATCTATGAGGAGCTTCGAAGTGCTGGCATCCTTCCGGGAACTTTTCGCCGGCGACCAGGCTCGGCAGATGGTGCCGATTCTTCTGGCGGCGGTCGCCGCGTTTTTCATGATGCTGTCGCTGCGCAGAAAGCAACAACAGCGGAGGCAGCGTCCCGCCCGGCCGGCAGCGCCTCAACCGCAACCCCAGGTCGGCTCCGAGTTATACCGCGACTTGGACGAGCTGATTGTTGAGCTTCAAGAGCTGTCCCGTCGGATCAGCGCGGAGATCGACACGCGTTTTGCCAAGCTGGAGGCCGCTATCCGGGATGCCGACCGGCGGATTGCCGTCCTGCACCGGCTCAACCGCGGGGCGGGGGGCGCTTCGGTCGCCTCCACTCCCGGGGCCACTGCAGAGGTGGATGGTCGGCACAGCGTCATTTATGAACTGGCCGATGCAGGTTTCTCGCCGGTGGAGATCGCCCGGGAGTTGGGCAGGACGCCGGGTGAAGTTGAACTCATCCTCAATCTGCGAAAAGCGCCGGAAACCGCCCGCCCTGAAGTGGGAAAGTAATCATATACCCGTCGGGAAAGCTCTTCGGTGGCAGGGGTGCAACCCCGGGGCTATCATCTTGGGTATACGGAATGACCGTTTGCGGGTCTCGTTATCTGTTTACGAAGCAAGTTCGGGCGTTTTCGAGGTTCACTGGTTAACCGGAGGCCACCGCCAGGATGTTCGGGGTGAACTTACTGCTCTCCCTCGCGCGGAGCCGCCGAGTTGCTGCCTGCGGCGCCTTGGCCGTGGCGGCCTGCACATTCTGGCCGGTCGGACCGGAGGTGGTGGCCCAGCAGGTTGTTCGCCGCCCAGTCCTTGGTGGGCGGACCGGGCGGGACGCGCGCCAGGCCAATCCCTTCGCGGCAGTTTTGCATCCTTCTGAAGAAGCGACCACGCTGATGGCCCGGGCCCGGCAGGGGATCGAGCGCGAGGACTGGAAGCTGGTGGTGGATTCGCTCCAGCGAATCGTGGAATTGCCCGGCGAGCACGTGCTCACGTCCGATGGGCGGGTTTATGAAGCGGCCCGTCGCCAGGCCCAGCGCCGCATTGCCACCCTTCCGCCGGCGGGTCTGGCCGCCTATCGGCTGATGTATGATTCCGAGGCGGCGGCGCTATTGGCCAAGGCCGCCGATCAGCACGATCTGGCGCTGCTGCAAAGCGTGGTGGACCGTTATCTGGTCACCAAAGTGGGCGATGAAGCCGGGGCCATGCTGGCCGACTGGCTCATTGATGAGGGCCGGTTTGCGGAGGCGGTGGCGGTTTTGCAACTGATCGAGAGCATCTATCCCGACTCAGACCTGCCCCCCTGGGTGCTGCCCGGCAAACTGGCGGTGTGTTATGCGGGCATGGGTCGGCGACAACGGGCGGAGGCGGCCTTAAAAGAGGTGGTGGCCAGCCGACCGGCGGAGACAAGGCCCGGAGAAGCCCTGAAGGCGGACGAGCCGTCCGTTGCCCGGACGCGGTTAGACCTGATACGGGCCTACGCGGAGCGGCCGCTCAAGGGTGAGGAGACGCCGGATGCGGCGGGTTGGACGGTGGCCTATGGTCGGCCGTCGCGCGACGGGATCATGCCCCCCGTAGACCCCTCGCTGGTGGAGAACCTACCTTGGGCCGTGCCGCTGAGCCTTTCCGATGAATTAAGCGGGGTGGTGGAATACGCGCGCAAGCGAAAGCTTCTGCCGACCGCGCAGATGGTGGCCGGTGACCGCCTGTTGATTGTGAAATCGGGGCCGGTCTTGCAGGCCATCGACCTGGATACCTTCGAGGTACACTGGTGTCGCAAGCCGGGTTCCGTCAAGGACGATCCGGCCATCATCGAGGCGCCAGTGGGGGGAGCGGGCGGTTGGGCCCAGGTTCAGAGCGTGCGCGAAAGCGCGGAGCACCTGGATTCCAACGCGGTGGTTCGGCAGTTGCTCCGTGATTCGGTCAGTTCGGGGCTGAGCCTCGTCTCGGGCCTGGTGCTGACGCTGGAATGGCTGGGCGACCCGCCGACGGTGACCGGCTTTGAGCAGATCCGCGCCTGGCCGGGAGCGGGTGGTCTGGCCACGACCTACCCGAACCGGGTGGTGGCCTACTCGCTCAAGGACGGCGCGCAGGTATGGGAGAGCAACACCCGCCCGGGCGAGAACAAACTGGGCCTGGTCGAGTTTCTCGCGGCCCCGATCCCGGTGGACGGCTACCTGGTGGCGCCCTGCCGGGTGAACACCGACCTGTACGCGGCGGTGCTGGATCCGGCAACCGGCCAATTGGTCCGGCACGTCTATTTGTGTGGCACCGGTGGCGGGCCGTTCAACTCCCTGTATGCGTTGTTGCCATGCGTGGCGGACGGAGTGGTTTACATTCCCACCGGCCGGGGCGTGCTGATTGCCCTGGAAGCTTCGAGCTGGAGCATTCGCTGGGCGGTGCGCTATGACCACCTCAGTGAGCGCACAACCGAGAGCGCCTGGTTGCCCACGCCGGTCATCGCGGCGGCCGATTCGGTGTTGTTGGCCCCGCCGGATGCCAACCACCTGTTCTGCCTGGATCGGGCCACGGGTGAGATTCGCTGGCAGGTGGAGCGCGGGCAATCATCCTACGTGCTGGGGGCGAACGACCGGTATGCGTGGCTGGGCGGCGAGCAGGTGCAGTTGGTCGATGTGGAGACCGGCAAGGTGCTCTGGAGAAAGAGCGTTGCTGAGCCCAGCGGGCGCGGGGTGGTGGCCGGCGATCGGCTTTACCTGCCGACGGTCAGCGGGCTGATGGCATTGAATGCGCTAACGGGCGCGGTGATTGAGTTGGCATCGCCGGCCGAATCGCTGGTCCTGGGCAACCTGCTGGTATTTCACAACACGCTCTACAGCACCGACACGGCGGGCACGCGCGAGTTCCCTGACATGCAGCGCGGTTATGCGGAGGCCCTGCAGCGTCATCAGGCCAAGCCCGCGGAGCCGACCCATGCGATCCGGCTGGCCCGCCTGGAACTGCTGCGGCACTCGCCGGCCCGGGCCCTGGCGGCCTTGGAGAAGATCCCGGAATCGCTCAAGGCGGAGAATCTGCGGCGGTACCAGCAGGTCAATCACCTGCGCGTGACGGCGATGCTGGAGCTGGCTGCTTCGGGCGAAGTGTCGTCCGAACAGGCCCGGCGGCTGCTCGAAGAGGCCCGCCGGATTGCCCTGTCGCCGCAGGATGCGGTGGATAGCGCCCTGGCCCTGGGAGAGTATCACCGCCGCGAGAACCGCCCCCTCGAGGCATGTCAGCAGTATCTGCTGCTGGTGCTCTCGCGCGAGGGTGACCAGATGGTCTGCGAAGGCGATGAATTCCGGCAGCGAGCGCGGGGTGTGGCCGTGCGGAAATTGGCGGATGCGGCCAGGGCCCTGGATGCTGCCGGCAAGGCGAAGCTGGAGGAGAGCATCCGGCAGGCGCTGCGCGAGGCGGAGTCCGACCGAAACGGCGACGTGATGCTCTGGCTGGCGGAGAGCCCGGCGCTGGGCGCGGTTGCCGACCAGGCGGCGTTGATCCTGGGCCGCTGGGCGATGGAAGAGCTGCGGTTTGAACAGGCCGAAGGCTATTTCAACCAGGTCATAAGACGGGCTTCGTCGCCGGCCACTGAGGCGGAGGCCGCTGCGCGCCTGGCGGCGCTGTATCTGCTGCCGGATGAGTTGCACCTGCCGGTCAGCGCGCTGAAGCTGTTGGAGCGTCTGGAGCACGAGTTCGCCTCGGTGGAGGTGCCGGCCGATGTGCTGGCCATCGCGGGTGTGGAAACAGTGGCCACCCGCCCGGCAGCGCCAGAGGAACGGCGGTCGGGAGCAATCGTCGCCCGGGAGCTGCGCCAACGGGTGAACCGGACGGTGCTGGCCCGCCATCAGGCGGCCTTGGGTGCCATCAGACTGGGCCCGCCCGGTGAGCCATCTACCTCGCTGGTGCGTGGCGCCCGCCCGCTGCTGGTTCGCGATGATGGCATCGAGCCTCTGGTGAATCAGCACTTGGTTCTGCTGGAAGGCAAGAAGATCGAGGCCCGCGGGGTGGAGGATGGAAGAGTTCTCTGGCCGGCGGAATTGCGGCTGCTGAATGAGCTGGCGGTCGAGTCGCGGGTCGATGCCATGGTAGCGGAGCAGCGCCGCCTTTATGGACCCGCTCCGGGCCCGGGCATTCCGGCTAGAGGTGTGACCGACGGACAGACGTTGATTCTCAACAGCGCCTATGGCATTCACGCCATCGGCCTGCTGACCGGGCGGCGGCTGTGGTCCCGGCAGTTTGATCCGCCGGTCGTCCGGCCGCAGCAGGAGCGCAGCGCCTCGGATGCATGGCTGTGGGTCCATGACGGTTACGTGATCAGTGTGAACAAGGGAGGCGATTTAGAGGTCTCGTTGACCACGTCCGGCGATCGCCTGCTGTGGTCGCATCGGCGTCCGGGGCGGCGCTGGTACGCGGTGCGGGCCCGTGGCCCATACGTGGTGGCCGTGGATGACCAATTGGAACAGGTGGATGTGTTCCGCCTGGAGGATGGGCGTTACCTGGGCGCGTGCCACTTCAAACAGGGCGCCGCTTACAAGATGAACATCGCCCTGTTCGAGGACGTGATCTGCGGGCCGGCCTCGGAAAACGAAGTGGCGGCCCTGGAGCTGGCCACGCCGGGGGTAGAGCGGTGGCGGGTCTCGGCGGTCTCGGACCTGGCCCAACTCTTCAAGCCTTCGGCCGATCTGCTGGCCGTCGCGGACCAGGTGGGGCGCGTGCAGTTGGTGGATCCTCGCACCGGCCGGCGGCACATGGCCCCGGTTCGCGTGCAGGCTTGCGCCGAAGGGGTCATGGCCGGCACGCTGGAAGACGGTGTGCTGTACGTCTGCGGGTTCAAGAAGCGCGCCTCGGGGGCGGCGGATGCCGATCAGCAGCGCTGGGGGCTGGCTGCGATCCGCGTTGCGGATGCGACGGTGCTGTGGAGCCGGGATGACCTGGGCCCGCGGACCCATTTGAACCAGGAGGTGCTGGGCAGCGCGGTGAATGTGATTCCGGTGGCGGTGCTGACCACGGCGAATGAACGTCCTCGGCAGTTCCAGGCGGGGAGGCCGCGTACCGACAGGAGCGCATGGCTGGAGCTGACGCTGCTGGACAAGGCTACGGGTCAGAAGGTCGGTGAGTCGATCAGTGCGCCGGTCGATCCCGAGGCGGGGGCTGCGCGGGTTCTCAGCGTGCGGGTACGGCCCGGCGAAGTGCAGGTGACGGTGGGCGAGGCGTGGATGCGGTTCCCGACGGGTTCAGGAGTCGGCCAGGCGGCCACGAGGCCGGCAGACGATGAGAGTTCCCCGGCCGGTATTGACGTCGGAGAGAGCCGGGCAGGGGGAATGAAATGATGCACTTTCCGCCGACTGTGCAGCGATTGAGCTTCCGCCGGAAGGCCGCTCTGCGCGAACAGCGGCATTCCAGGATCTTTTCCGGGCCGGTTCAAGCCGGTCTGAGCGGCGTGGTTTATTCGTCCGTCCTGGGCCTGCTGGTGTTTGCCCAATTGTGGCTGGCAGTCCCGGCACGGGCCCAGGTTCCGCCGGCCCTGCCGCCGCTGGTGACGCCGGAGGCGCAGGCGGCCATCGATCGCGGCCTGGAATACCTGGCCCGCACGCAGAGCCGCGAGGGCGCCTGGCGTGAGCAGGGCTACATGGGTTCCTATCCGGTGGCCATGACCGCGTTGGCCGGGTTGGCCCTGTTGTGCAACGGCAACACCATGACGCAGGGCAAGTACGCCCCCAATGTGAGCCGGGCGGCGAACTTTCTGCTGGGCTGTTCGGGGCCGACCGGATTGATTTCGCGCATCGAGGAAGAAGGCCGCTCCATGCACGGGCATGGTTTCGCGATGCTGTTCCTGGGCGAGCTGTATGGCATGGAGGATGACGCCGAGCGGCAGGCGAAGATCAAGCGGGCGTTGTATGGCGCGGTCACCCTGACCTCGCGAAGCCAGAGCCGCAAGGGCGGCTGGTTGTATACGCCGGATGCGCAGGACGACGAGGGGTCGGTAACGGTCACGCAGTTGCAGGGTTTGCGCTCGGCCCGTAACGCCGGCATCGCCGTGCCCAAGCAAACCATCGATAAGGCGCTCAAGTATCTCGACCTGTCGGCTTTGCCGGATGGAGGCATCGCCTACAAGGCCGATCGTCAGGGTGGCAGCCGACCTCCGATCACTGCCGCGGCGGTGGTGTGCTGGTACAACGCCGGTGACCACGAGAACCCGTTGTGCCGGAAGGCGCTTCAGTACATCAAGGACCGCATCGGCCGGGGCGACAGTCGCGGCGGTAACTGGGGGCATTACTTCTACGCCCATCTGTACATGGCCCAGGCCATGTGGCTCTCCGGTGAGGAGAACTGGAGGTGGTACTACCCGGCGATGCGCGACAAGCTGATTGCCACCCAGGCCGCGGATGGCTCGTGGGACGGTGATCAGGTGGGCAAGGTCTATGGGACGGCGATTGCGACGATCATCCTGCAGATGCCCTATAACGCGACGCCGATTATGCAGCGGTGAGCGGAGCGGCGTTGATAGGTGCAGCGTTGATTCGTGCAGCGGTGAACCGTGTAGCTTTGAGCCGTGCAGCGGTGATTCCTGCTGCGTGGAGCTGAGATCTGAGGTGATCTGAGATCTGAAATTTGGGATTTGAGATTTCAAATTTCAAATTCGAGATCTCAAATCAGAGATTCAACAAGGATGGACTGATCGGCAAGGGACAGGCAGATCAAGAAGGGACTGACAGATCAACGCGGCTGGGCTGACCTAAAAGGACTGACTGAATGACGGAAAGATCATTGAAACCGGATGGTGAAGGCAACGGCGATCTGGCGGCCGCGCAGCGGCTTCGCGACGCCCACCAGCGGATCCTGGGCGAACTGGGCAAGGTCATCATCGGGCAGGAACGGGTGCTTGAGGAGCTGCTGATTGCCCTGTTCGCCGGCGGGCACTGCATCCTGGAGGGCGTACCGGGCCTGGCCAAGACGCTCATGATCTCGACGCTGGCCAAATCCCTGAGCCTGACCTTCTCGCGCATCCAGTTCACCCCGGACCTGATGCCCTCGGACATCACCGGGACGGAGGTGATCCAGGAGGACAAGGCCACCGGCACGCGGATCTTCCGGTTCCTGCCCGGCCCGGTGTTTGCCAATGTGGTGCTGGCCGACGAAATCAACCGCACCCCGCCCAAGACGCAGGCCGCCCTGCTGGAGGCCATGCAGGAGCGGCAGGTGACGGTGGGCGGCAAGCGCAATCCGCTGAGCCCGCCGTTCTTTGTCCTGGCCACCCAGAACCCCATCGAGCAGGAGGGCACCTATCCGCTGCCGGAGGCCCAGCAGGACCGGTTCATGTTCAAGGTCTTCGTGGGCTATCCCACGTATGAGGAGGAGATGCGTATCGCCGAATTGACGGCCTCGGACATCGCGGCGGCACGCGAGTCGATTCCCTCGTTTTTCGGGGCCGGGGAGGTGCTGGAATTGCAGGAGACGGTCCGGCGGGTGCCGGTCGCCCGGCACGTGGTGGCCCATGCCGTGGACCTGGTGCGGCGCACGCGCCCGCACGAGCCGGAGGCCGGCCCCTTGATCAAGCGGATGGTCAACTGGGGGGCCGGGCCGCGGGCGGTGCAGTTCATCGTGCAGGCGGCTAAGGCCCGCGCGATCCTGCACGGACGCTACCACGTTTCCACCGACGACATCCGGGCCGTGGTGCACCCCGTGTTACGACATCGGATTGTCCCCAACTTCTCGGCCGAAGCCGAAGGCTATACGACCGATCGGATCATCGACGAACTGCTGGCGACCACGCCGCCCAACGAATCGGCACTGACCCAGGATGGCAGATTACACAAAGTACTTGAAACCTGAGGTCCTCGCGAAGATCAGCCGGCTCGAACTGCGAGCCCGCATGGTCGTCGAGGGCTTTATCTCCGGCATGCACAAGAGCCCCTACCAGGGGTTCAGCGTGGAGTTTGCCGCCCACCGCGAGTACGCGCCGGGCGACGACATCCGGCACATCGACTGGCGCCTGTTCGCCCGCGGCGACCGGCTGTACATCAAGCAGTACGAGGAAGAGACCAACCTGCGCACGCACATTCTGCTGGACTGCTCCCGGTCGATGCTCTATCCCGAGCACGGGCGTGACGGGCGGATGAGCAAGTACGATTATGCGGCCACGCTGGCGGCGTCGCTGGTCTATCTGCTGATGCATCAGCAGGACGCCTGCGGGCTGGTGCTGTTCGATCACCAGATCCGCGAGCAGATCGCGCCCACCTCCAGCACGGTGCACCTGCGCTCCATGATCGATCTCATCGAGCGCAACCCGCCGGACCATACGACGGACGTGAAGATGCTCTTCTCTCAGCTTGCCGAGCAGATACGGCAGCGCGGTCTGGTAGTGCTCATCAGCGACCTGCTGACGGACGTGGACTCGCTGATCGCCGGATTGCAGCGGCTGCGCTACACGCGGCATGACGTGATCGTGCTGCACGTGATGGATCATGACGAGCTGGAGTTCCCCTTCGAGGACAATACCCTGTTCGAGGGGCTCGAAGCGCCGCAGATCCGGCTGCTGACCGATCCGCAGGCGCTGCGGAGCAGTTATCTCAAGATCGTGCAGGAATTCATCCGCAAGCTGCGCTCGGCGTGCATGGATCATCGGATCGATTATGCCCTGCTGTCCACCCGTGATCCGCTGGACGCGGGGTTGGCCAGGTATCTGGCGGGGCGGATGCACAGGCTTACCAGGTGAGCCGGGAGAAGTGAGAACTGAAGAGGATGGGGATGAGAGTATGAGAGATGGAGAGATAGAGAGAATGGCCGGAGAACATTTCTCTCCATCTCTCTTACGCTCCATCTCTCCATCGGGTCAGGGCACAGGATTGGCGGTTTAATGTTTATGATGGCGGGCATACTGGCAGCGATGGTCACACCGGCCCTTCTCGTGGCGGGGGCGGCGGCGATGTCGGTGCCGATCCTGATTCACCTGCTGACGCGCCGGCGATTTCAGCGGGTGCGCTGGGCGGCCACCGATTTCCTCCTGGAAGCCGAGCGCCAGAACCGCCGGCGCGTGCGCATCGAGGAGATCATCCTGCTGGCGCTGCGCTGCCTGGCCATGCTGCTGATCGGGCTGATGCTGGCCCGGGTATTCGTGCAACCCGAAGCTCTGGCGGCGATGCTGGGCGGACGGGCTCGCAGCGAGCGAATCGTCGTGCTGGATGATTCGTTCAGTATGGGGCTCAAGATTAGGGGCGAGGGACGAGGGGCGAGGGACGAGGGGAGAGGAGCGAGGGATGAGGGGCGAGGGGCGGGGGGTGAGGGTGGTGTGGATGAGGCCCCGGGGATACGCGAGGCCACGGTGTTCGGGCGAGCCAAGGCGGCCGTGGAGCGATTGGCCCACTGGCTGCGGGATGAATCGCCGGAGGACTCGTTCACCATCGTGTTGACCTCCCGGCCGGACCGTCCGCTGCGGGTCGAGACCGCCGTTGGCAAGATGGATTTCAACGCGCTGGCGGCCGAACTGGAGGGATTGGCCCCCTCCAGCCGTGCCGGGAACCTGCCTGCGACGATGGAGTCGGTCCGGCGGCTTCTCGAAGGCCGGCAGGGGCACGTCAATGCAACCGTCTACGTGGTGAGCGATTTCCAGCGGGTGGATTGGATCGGGGGAGATCCTGCCGGCGAAGGCCGTTCCGCCGAGCCATCGGGCTCGCCGGGCGCGGATGAGCCGAACACGGCCGTGCGGTTGAGAAATCCGGCCGCCGTATTGGCAAGCTGGGCGGGACAGGGGCGATCCCTGCGCATGGTACTGGTGGATACCGGCATCAAGGCGACGCACAACCTGTGTGTGACGGCCATCGAGCCCCAGCAGGCCCAGGCCGTGGCCGGGGTCAGCACGCGCTATATCGTGCGGGTGACCAACTTCGGGCAGACCGACGCGCAGCCTTCTGCCCTGCGCGTGTACGTGGGTGATGCGGCCCAGCCCGCCGTGGCGGTGCCGGTCGTGCCTGCAGGCGAGCACATCGAAGTGCCTGTGGAGGTCACTTTCCCGGCTGAAGGGGCCGATGCGGTGACCGTCGAGCTGGATCCCGATCCGCTGCCGGTCGACAACTCGCGGACGCTGGCCGTGCCGGTGACGCGGGCCCTGCGCGTGCTGGTGATCAACGGCGAGGCCGCGGCCGACCCGTTCCAGGACGAGGTGTATCTGCTGTTGGTGGCCATGCGGCCGGAAGGCCCGCAGTTCAGCGGTAACGACGTGACGGTGATGGATGAGAACGAGTTGGAGACGGTGAACCTGTCCGCTTACCACGTCGTGCTGTTGGCCAACGTCTATCGGATCACCGAGGAGGCGGCCGCGCGTCTGGAGCATTTCGTTGCCGCCGGAGGAGGCGTGGGCATCTTTCTGGGCGACCAAGTGGACCCGGATATTTACAACCGGATTCTCTATCGCGATGGCAAGGGGCTTATGCCGGCGCAACTGGGCGAAGTCATCTCCGCGCCGCAGGACCAGCCGGGGTTTGGCCTGGTCGATGTGGATGAAACCCATTCGCTGATCCGGCGGTTTGCCGATCCGCGGGCGGGTTTATTGCGGGGAGTGCTCGCGTGGCGGTTTGTGGCGGCCCAGCCGGCGATGCAAGGTGCTCTGAGCGCCGGCGAGACGCCGGGGCCACACGAGAAGGCGACGCCAGGCGAGCAGGATGCCCGCCCCCCGAAAGAGGCCCACCCCCCCGGGGGGGCGCCGGCGCGGGTGTTGTTGCGTTTTGAAGATCCCGACCGGCGACCGGCCCTGGTGGAACGATCCTTTGGCAACGGGCGCGTGGTATTGTGGACGAGCACGATTGACAAGGAATGGACCAACCTGCCGAATCGGCCGGTGTTCGTAGTGCTGGCCATGGAACTGGCCCAGTATCTGGCCCGTCCGCCAGCCCAAGGTGGTGAACAGCTTGTGGGCGAGCCCATCCGGCTGCGGCTGGATCCGGCCCGCTATCGACCGGTGGTCACGCTCCAGTCGCCGCGTTATCCCGAGGAGCCGGCCGTGCGCATCGAAGCACTGCCCGATCCGGACGACAACCTACCCACTATTTACTGGGCAGAGACTGGCCAGCCCGGGCTGTACCGGTTCGAGCTGACCGACACCAGCGGGTCCGAGGTGCTGGAGCAGATGGCGATCAATGTCGATCCGCGGGAGAGCAACCTGCAGCGGGCCGACCGGGCGGCGCTGCTGGACTCGCTGTCCGGTCTCCCGGCGGAGTATGTGACTGGCGAGGCCCTCCTGCATCAGGGCGACGATCAGGCCCGCCGGGAGCTCTGGCCCAGCCTGCTGATCGCCCTGGTGGCGGTGTTGATGCTCGAACAGGCGCTGGCGGTGTGGTTTGGCTCCGATCGCAACTGGCGGGCGCTGTGGCGCGGGAGGGGAGCATGAACGCGAACCTTCCCATGCTGGCGGCGGATGTGTGGGTGGAGCGGCGGCTGGAGTTCGCCCGTTTGCCCGGCGGGTGGGCGGCGGTCGGGCTGTTCGTGATGCTGATTGGGCTGCTGTACCTGGTCTTCTTTCTGTACCGACGCGAGGAGCGAGCGGGGGCGTCGTGGAGCCGGCGGATGATGCTCGCGTCGTTGCGGGCGGGAGCCATCCTGGTGTTGGCCGCAGTGTGGCTGGAGCCGGTGCTGGCGACATACATTCACCGGCGGGTGGAATCGCTGACGCTGCTGCTGGTGGATGCCTCGGCAAGTATGGGCCTGCGCGACCGTTATCCGCGCCCGGAGGATGCCCAACGGGTGGAACGGGCCCTGGCGGGCACGGGATCGGCGCCTGCCGGGTTAACTCGACAGCAACTGGTGGAAGCGGCGCTGGGGCGGGAAGCGGGGCGGCTGCTGCGTGAACTGGCCCAGCGCAACGCCGTGGAGGTGTTCGCCTTTGGCGACAAGCTGACGCCGTTGGGGCGGGTTACCGCGGAAGGGGACTTGGTGCCTGTTGCGCAGGGACAAGGAGACAAGGGGACAAGGGGACAAGGGGATGAGGGAAGCATCTCGGAGGTCACGTTGGCCTCGAGCAGTGGCGGGTTCCACCTTTCTCAATCCGCGCTGGGCACGGCGACGGATATTGGACGGGCCGTGCGTCAGGCGGTCGAGTCGCAGGGGGGGAGGCCGATTTCGGGCGTGATCGTTGTTTCGGATGGGCGGTTCAACCATGGTGAACCGGCCGAGGTCGTGGCCCGCTACGCCAGAGGGAAAAAGATCCCCATCATCGCCGTCGGGGTGGGTGATCCGTCGCCGCCGCGCAACATCACCGTTGCCGCCCTCGAAGCTCCTCCCAACGTATTCGTGAAAGATCCCTTCAAGGTGACGGCCCACCTGCGCGCGGAGGGCCTCGACGGGGCCGTGGTCCATGTCGAGCTGCTCCAGGGAACGCCGCCTTCCAGCACCCGGCCCGCGCTGAGTACCCAACCGGCCGTGGTCGATTCCAAACGCATCACCGTCGGCCCGGGCGGCGTCATAGAGCCGGTGACGTTCGACCGGCGGATCGACGAGCCCGGGGAAATGACCCTGGCCGTCCGTGTGGCTCCCCAGGAGGGTGAGACGCTCACGGATGACAATCAGCAGGAGACGACCGTTCGCGCCCTGGAGAACAAGATGCGCGTGTTGCTGGTCTCCGGCGGGCCGACGTGGGAGTATCAGTATCTCAGCCGGCTCCTGGAGCGCGACGCCACCTTCGACGTGAGCATATGGCTCCAGTCGGCCGACGAAGAGGCCGTCCGCGACGGCAACACGGTCATCGAGCGCTTTCCGCGTACGCAGGAAGAGTTGTTCCAATACGATTGCATCATCCTCCTCGATCCTCAGCCGGGCGACATTGATCCGGCTTGGACGGCCCACGTCGAGCAGCTTGTGGGCAGCTATGGCAGCGGGCTGCTCTACGTGGCCGGGCGCATTCACGGGCCGCGCTTCGCCCATGAGGCCGGCACGCAAGCCCTGCGGGACTTGCTTCCGGTGGTGATCGATGCGAACGAGGCCGATCTCATGCTCAACGAGATGGGTCACTTCCAGACCCAGGCCTGGCCGTTTGTCGTGCCCCCCCAGGTGACCGGACATCCGGTGCTGGCCATGTCCGATTCGCCGGCCGAAAACGTGCAGGTCTGGAGCCGGCTGACGGGGGTCTATTGGCATTACCCGGTGCGGCGCGAGAAACCCGTGGCCACGGTCCTGTTGCGGCATTCCAATCCGCGGATGCGCAATTCGTTCGGCGGGCACGTGCTGCTGGCCACTCAGTTTTTCGGCTCGGGGCGGACTGGATATCTGGCCTTCGACACGACCTGGCGCTGGCGGCGGCAGGGGGATCGCTACTTCAATCGCTTCTGGGTGCAGCTTCTGCGTCACCTGGTGGAAGGCAAGCTGGTATCCGGCCAGCAGCGCGGGCTGATCCAGTTTGAGCGGGATCGGTATGCGGTGGGCGAGGTCGTGCGGGTTGAGGCGCGCCTGCTGGATGCGCGGCACCTGCCGCTTCAGCAGGCCGAGGTGCGGGCCAACGTGCAGGTGGGCGGCACGGCCGGCCCGACGCTGACCCTCCAGCCGCAGCCCAATCGTCCCGGCTGGTATCGCGGCCAGTTCGTGCCCTCGGAGCTGGGGCCGCACACCGTGCGGATCGAGCTGCCCGGCGGGGCGGGCACGCCGGCGGCTCACATCAATGCGGAGGTGCGCGTGGGCCGGCCGGAGCTGGAGTTCCAGCGGCCGGAGCTGGATCGGGAAGCGTTGCAGCTTCTGGCCAGCCAGTCGGCCGGCGGCCGGTACCTGGACATCGACGAGCTGGAGCAGGTGCCGTCGCTGATCCCCAGCAAGACCACCAGCCTGATTCTCACCGGCCAGCCGATCCGGCTCTGGGACCGCTGGTGGACGCTGGCCTTGCTGGTGGTGCTGCTGGGGGTGGAGTGGCTGGTGCGCAAGCGTTCGCACCTGCTCTGATCGGTAGCGGGCGTCGTGCCCGCCTTGTGCGCGTAAGCCCGAGACGACCGGGCTCTGAAGGTCAAGAGAGACCGCATGGTCAACGAGGCCACACAACGACAGTTCGACGTCTCCCTCATCCCCCGGCTGCGGGGGCTGGGCCGGCGTTTGCGCCTGTACATACTGCTGGACGGGCTGGCGATCCTGTTTCCGGCGGCCATTGCGGGCATGTTGATTACCCTCCTGCTGGATCGGGCGTTCCGGCTGGAGCATGATATCCGCGTGGGGCAGCTCATCTCCGGGATCATCCTGCTGGGGCTTATTGCCTGGCGATGGGTCTGGCAGCCGTTGCGCGTGCCGGCCGGCAGCAGGGAACTCGCCCTGCTGGTCGAGCGGCGGTTTCCGCAGCTCAAGAGCCGGCTGATCAGCGCGGTCGAATTCGCGCGAGCTGATGCCGGCGACGGCTTACCCCTCTACTCGCGGGAGTTCATGGAAGCGGTCGTACGCGAGGCGGATCGACACACGGCCGACCTGCGTTTCGAGGATGTGCTCTGTCATCGCAGGGCCCGCAAGCAGGCGGCCGTGACCTTCGCCTGTATGGGCTTGCTGGCCATTTTCATCATCGGCGCCCGACCGACCATGGCTTTGTGGTTTCAGCGTAACATCCTCCTGATGGATACCGAGTGGCCGCAGCGAAACCGGTTGATGGTGGCCGGACTTCAGGAGGGCAAACTGCTCGCCGCCCGCGGCGACGATGTGAACGTGTTCGCGGACGTGGTGCCCGGCTACGAGACGCCCCGGCAGGTGTTCATCGAATCGCGAGCGTTGCACCAGGATGGTTCGACCGGCGCCACCGAACGCCGGCAGATGCCGGCGGTGGTGGCCCAGGCCGCCGGCGGGGCCGGGGGAACCACCAGCTTCACGCACATGTTCGAGCGGATCGAGGAGAGCCTGCTGTGTCGAATCAGCGGCGGCGATGCCCGCACCGACTGGTTTACCATCGAGGTGGTGGAACGCCCGCGGGTGGAGGAGGTGACCATGGCCGTTGCCCCGCCGGCCTACACCCGGCTGGAGGCTTATTCGCTGCGCTCCGGACAGACGGTGGCGGAAGTGCTGAAGGGCAGTCACCTTCAGTTCCACATCCGTACGAACAAGCCGGTGGTTAGGGCGGTCCTGGTTCGCGAGATGGGCGGGACACGGGCGGAGCTCGGTCCGGCGGGACGGGCCACGACCAGCGCTCCCTACCGGGGCGAACGGAACGCGTTCACCGCGGAAGACGCCCCGGGTGCCACGGCCTCCTATAGCTTCCTGCTGGAGGATGAGCTGGGCTTCACCAACGTCAGCGACCGCTCGCCGCCGCTGCGCCTGTCGGTGCGGTTGCTGGCCGACCGGCCCCCGGGCGTCAAGTTGCGCGTGAAGGGCGTCGGGGAGATGATCACCCCGCAGGCTGTGCTGCCCGTGGAAGTGGATTTCGCGGATGCGTATGGGCTGGCGACGGCCGACCTGGTTTACGATCCGGGTCGCAAGGACTCCCAGCCGGTCAGCGAGCCCCTGGAGGGTTTCGAGCCGGGAACCAAGACGTTTACCCGGACCATCGAATGGTCGGCGGCCGCCCATCGTCTGGCCGAGGGCGACCGGCTGACCCTCCGTGCGGAAGCCCGGGATTTTGACGATGTGTCCGGGCCGAACCTGGGGCAGTCAGCCAATGTAATCCTCCGCGTGGTCAGCCGTGAGGAGTTGCTGGCCGAACTGAATCGTCGCGAGCAGGAATACCGGCAGGATTTCGAGCGGCTCATCCGAGCCCAGGAGGAGTTGTACGCCGAGATGCTGTCGTTGAGCCGCCCGGTGCGCACGGCGGAGCCGAGTCGGGACCGGCTCAAGACATTCAACCTCCTGGCCCGACGTCAGCGCGACCACGCCAGTCGGCTCAATGTCATCCGCCTGCAGTTCGAGCAGGTGCTGTCCGAGCTGCAAATCAACGGCATGGCCAATCCCACGGTGGAAGCGCGCCTCGGCGGCGGCATCATCGAACCCATGGGGCGCATCAGCCGCACGCGCATGCCGACGGCCGCGGAAGGACTGGATGCCCTGTCTCGCGAGGTGCTGCCGGAGACGCTCGAAACCGCGAAGGCCGCCCAGGATGCCGTTCTGGCGGAAATGAACCGCGTCCTGGCCAACATGCAGAAGTGGGAAGGCTTCCAGGAGGCGATAGCCCTGCTGCGGGAGGTGCTCAAGATGCAAGGCAACCTCAACGAGGAGATCGAGAAACGCATCGAGGAGGAGATTTTTGGAACCGCCCCGGCGGGAACACAGCCGGCTGCAGAGCCGTCCAAATAGGGCCGGGGGGCGTTTTCCGGCCACTGCGTGTGCGGAAGAGGACTCGGCCACAGAGAGCACAGAGGGCACAGAGAATAGAATGGAATAGGCCGGTGGGGTGCTGGCATGAGGATGACCGTAGTGAAATGGTTTGTATTCATCCACCTTGTTGGTGCCTGGGCTGCTTTCGCTCAGGCGCCGGCTACTTCTCCCGCTGGTGATCCGGCCGGCCGGGCCCGCGATCCGCTGGCTACCCGGCAGCAGATCGTTCGCGACCGCATGACCCAACTGGAAGATCGAATGTTCCGGCTCACGGAGCAACTCTCCAGGACCGAGCCGGAGCAGGCCCGCAAGATGGAGGCGGCCATCAAGCGGGCCCAGGAGCTGCTCATTCGTCGCCACATGGAGGATGCGATTCAGCTCCTGGAGGAAGGCAAGCTGACCGACGCGGGGGAACGCCAGATCGCGGTGATGAAAGGCCTGGAAGGCGTGCTCAAGATCCTGCTGGAGGAAGGGGACAACACCCGCCAGCGCGCCGAGGAGATGGATCGCCTCAGGGAGTACCGCGCGCGGGTGCAGCGTCTGCTGGAGAACGAGCGGGAGCTCAAGACCCGGGTTGACGCCGCTCCCCGCCTGGCCCGCATGCTGGCCGGCATCCAGGCGGCCATTGCCCGGCTCGAGGCCCTGATAGAGAAGCAGCAGAAGGAAGTCGAGGCGGCGTCCGCTGCCGTCCAGGGAGCCGAGGCTGACACGGGCGGCAAACTGGCCCAAGCGCAGAACGCCGTCCGCCGGGAGACCGAAGAGCTGGGCAAACGCCTGGAAGACCCGGCCAACGCAGCCGATCCGCCGGAAGGTGAAGGCCGTCCCCAGGCTACCCCCGGCAAGCCAACGCCCGCCGGCGGCCCCGCCGACCAGCCGGAAGCACGTTCCCCGGGCGGCGATCGCCAATCCGGAGACAAGGCGGCTGGGAAAGATGCGGCCGACAAAGGGGCCAACGACCAGCCGACTCCAGAGCAGGCCGCTGAAGGCAAGAGCGAAGCGCCCGGGAATGAGGCGACCATCGAGGCCGGCATGCGGCAGGCGCGGGAAGATGTAAACCAGGCGGCCGGTCAGATGCATTCGGCGGAGAACGCCCTGGACAAGCAGGCCATCCCGGAAGCCCTGCCCATGCAGAAGAAGGCCCTGGAGTCGCTCCGGCGGGCCCTGCGGGAGCTCAGGAAGCAGGAGCAGGAGACGCGCCGGCAACTCGACCAGGCCGAAGCCGCCCGTCGGCAGCGCGAACTCCAAAAGCAGGCCGCCGATCTCGCCGAACGGATGAAGAACGGCCAGGCCGGAGATGCGAAGGAGGGCGGACAGCCGGGCGGCCAGCAATCCGGTCAGCAGCAGGGCGGGCCGCAGCAACAGGGAGAGCAGGGTGAGCAGGGCGAACAGAAAGCGCAGCGCCCCCAGCCGCCGGCCCCCGGGAATCACAACGTCGAACAGGCCGAGCAGCACATGCGCAAGGCCGTCGAAGAGCTTGAGAAGAACAAACCCCGGCAGGCCAGCCCCGAACAACAGAGAGCCATCGAGCAGCTCGAACAGGCCCAGCGCGAACTGGAACAGGCGCTGGATCAGCTTCGCCGCGAGCAACAGGAGGAGATTCTTCGCGGACTGGAGTCGCGCTTCCGGGCCATGCTGGCCCGGCAGACGCTGATCAACGAGGGCACCCTGGGGCTGGACAAGAAGGGCCGGCAAGCCTGGGATCGCACCGACGAGTTGAAGCTGGCGGGTCTCGCGCAAGACCAGGCCGGGGTCGCGGATCAGGCCGGCCAGGCGCTCAACATTCTCAAGGAAGAAGGCACTACCGTCGTGTTCCCGCGGATCGTCGAGCAGATGCGCGAGGACATGAGCCAGGTGGCCTCACTGCTGCACGACCGGCAGACCGGCGCGCGGACGCAGCGCATCCAGTCGGATATCGTGACCACCTTGAAGGAGTTGATCGGGGCCATCAGGCAGCTGCGCGACCAGCTCCAGAGTGGCCAGGCTGGCGGCAACGATAGTGGCCAGCAGAAGAATCCGCCGCTGCTACCCAGTTCGGCGGAGCTCAAGCTGCTGCGCACCTGCCAGGAGCGGGTGAACCGCCAGACGCAGGACTTCCATGCCGAGCACGCCGACGCGCCGGAAGCGGAGGCCCGCCGCGCGTTGGAGCAGATTGCCCGCCGGCAGCAGGAAGTCGCGGAGTTGGCCCGGAAGATGCACGAGCGGATCACCGGCCAGTAGGCACTGTGGCTTGCGGAGTGCGGACGGAACGCAAGGAACGTGGTGTGATGAGAGAGAAGTTTTCAGTTTTCAGTTTTCAGTTCTCAGTTCATGGCGCGGCTGCGCTGTTGTCGGTCGTTGCGGTGTCTGCATTCGCCGCCGAGACGCCGACGACCTTGCCGGCCACGCAGCCGGCCCTCGTCGAGCCGCGCCCTATTCTTTCGCCCCAACAGAAGCGTGAGGCGGCCCTCAAGGTGATCGATGCCTTCGTGGCCCATGTGAACGCTTCGCCGGCCGTGGCCGCCTCGGCGAAAACGGCCATCGCGCAGGGCTGGGAACAGCACCGCGCGGATGAAGACCCTTCGGAATTCCTGAGCGCCGGCATTGCCATCCTCTCCGAGCCGTATCGCAACGCGGTGGCGGCCCTTGAGAAGGAGGAGTATCCCCAGGCAGAAGCGGCGCTGCGATCCATGACGGACAACAAGGATCCCTACGTATCGCTGCATGCGTCGGCCCTGCTGGCCCGCGCCCTCGTGGAGCAGGAGAAACTTGAAGAGGCCCAGGCCGTGCTGGCCCCTTTGGCGACCCGCGAGCAGGATCTGATCGAGAAGAGCTTTCTGGAGGCGGAGGTGGACTTTCTGCTGGGTTACTGCCAACTGTCCAATCTCTACTACGAGGAGGCACAGAGAACACTTCAGAACTTTGAGCGCCAGCATCCGGACGCGCCCGAGCGGTTCCGGCTGTCGGTGCGACAGATGCTCCAGGAACTCGCCGCCCGCCGGCCGGAGGGTTTGGGTGAAGTAGCCGACCTGATGGTCTATGCGGGGCGTCGGCTGGGAGTCGGCCGGGCGGATAAGCCCGTCCAGACGAGGCAGGAGCGAGCCGTCGAACTGCTCAACAAACTGATCAAAGAGGCTGAGGACCAGGAAAACCAGCAGGCCAACTCCCAAAGTGGAGGCGGCAATTCTCAGGGCCAGGGCCAACAACAGGGCCAGGCGGGCGGTCAGCGTTCCGCTTCGCCGGCCGAGGAATCAACGCGGCCCGGCGGCAAGGGGCGGATCGGCGAGTTGCACCGTTCGGGCGTCGCTCGACCGGGCGAGGAGTGGGGTAAGATGCCGCCCGAGGAGCGCGAGCGCGTGCTCCAGTCGCTGCGCCGTCATTTCCCCAGCCAGTATCGCGAGCTGGTCGAGCAGTATTACCGGCAGCTTGCCAAGGAGCGGTAGACGAACGTGATTTCCACCTGGATCCTGACAGCACCATGCAAAACCGTAGCACCGCGCAAGACAGTAGCGGCCGGGCTCCGTACCGGCCGTTCTGTAGGCATGTCGGCCGGTACGGAGCCCGGCCGCTACAAATGTGGCCCGCTGTGCGCCGTCGTGCTAACGACTTGGCTGGCTGGCGCCTCAGTGCTCGCGGGGCCAGTGGCCGTGCGCGGCCTCACCATCGAGGGCGCCGCCATCGAGGGAACCTGGTCGGGCGTGACCCCGTCCGGGACCGTGGAGCTGGTCCATGGTGGTCAGAAGAAGGAATTCCCACCTGAGGAGCTGATGCTGCTGCGCTGGGCCGAGCCTCCGTCCAGTCGGCCGGCCACCGCATCCCAGCCCGCGACCGCGTATCTGACCGACGGCAGCATCCTGCCCGGCGCGATTGCCGGCTCGGATACCGGGACGATCACCTTCAACACGCGGCTGGTGCCCGATTTGAAACTCCCGCTGGCCCAACTGGCGGCCGTGCGCTTATTGCCGGACACGCATCCGGCCGCGGCGGAGGCGTTTGAGAAGGCGCGGGCCGAGCGCGATCCGGTCCAGGACGTGCTGCTGGTGGTGCGGGAGGATCGTGTTACCCCGCTGAAGGGCGTGATGGAGTCACTGACCGCCGAAGGCGGCTCTTTCAAGTGGCGCGAGCGCAGTGTGCCGCTCCGCCCGGATACCGCGTATGGCCTCGTTTTCGCGGCGGGCGTGCAGAAACCGGTCGCGCCGCAGGCCCTGGTGGCCCTGAAGGATGGCTCCATCTGGGGCGGACGCCTGGCCGGCGGCGACGCCGACGGGGTCACCATCGAGCGGGCCGATGGATTGCGGGTGAACCTGCCGGTCGCTGAACTGGCTGAGATTCGTTTCCGCAGTGACCGCGTGCTGTTTCTGAGCAGCCTGCAGCCGACGGAGTATGCTTTCGAGCCCTTCGCCACGACCCATTGGCCGTATCGAGTGAACCGCTCGGTGGCCAACCGTCCCATGCGGATCGGCGATCAGCATTTCGAGCAGGGCATCGGCGTGCATTCCCAATCGACGCTGACTTATGACTTGCCGGATGCGTTCAGCCGACTGGCCGCGGTCATCGGCATCGATGCCGCCGTGGCCCCGCGGGGGAACGTGGTGTTCCGCGTGACCGTCGATGGCAAAGAGGTCTTCAACAGCGGGCCGGTGACCGGGCGGGACGAGCCACGGCCTGTCAACGTGCCGATCGAAGGCGCCAGGCGCATTCAGCTCATCGTGGAGTTCGGTGAAGAGCTCGATATCGGCGATCAGGCGAATTGGGGTAATGTGCGCGTGATTAAGTGAGCGCGGCAGGGGGGAAGGTGATAAGGTGGAAAGGTGAGAAAGTAAGAATGTGGGAAGGCGAGAAGGTAGGAAGATAGGAAGGTGAGAAGGTGGGAAGGTGATACGGATTCCAAATGAATCTTGTGCGTTGGGTGCCCCACGTCTGGGGACGTTTGGTGTTCCACCTCCGCCGTTGGGTATCCTACATCTTCCGTCGGGTGCCCCACCTCTTCAGAGGTGGGGGAGTGCAGCCGCTCGAAGCCTGGGATGGCTTCACCGACGACCCGGCAGTAGCACACTCTCCGGCAGTCGTACACCTTCCGGCAGCGGTATACTCTTTGGTAGTAGTACACTTACCGGCAGGAGCACACGCTACAGCAGTCGCATCCTCTCTGCCTTTAGCACACTCTGGATTGTCCTCTCCATGCTGCTGGCAACCCCGGCTGTGGCGCGTGCCGAGGCAGTCTCTTCCGAAGCACTGGTCCGTGTTCAGGCTGCCGAACGCGAGCGCATCGAGGTCATGGCCCGCGCGGCCCGCAGCGTGGTCTGCATCTTCGATGAGCACCGCGCCGGCGGCGGCTCGGGCGTGATCATTACGCCGGACGGCTACGGCCTCACCAACTTTCACGTCGTGGCCGGCATGACGGGGCGGCGCAAGGGCCTCGGCGGCCTGTCGGACGGCCGGCTCTATCCGCTTGAGGTGCTGGGGATCGACCCCACGGGCGATCTGGCCATGTTCCGCCTCTCCGGGCGGGAGACGTTCGATTACGCTCCGCTGGGTGATTCCGACCAGGTGCGGGTGGGCGACTGGGTCTTCGCCATGGGCAACCCGTTCATGCTGGCCGAGGATTACACCCCGACGGTTACCCACGGCCTGGTCAGCGGCGTGCATCGCTACCAGTTCGGCGCCGATACGCGCTCGCTGGTGTACACCGACTGTATCCAGGTGGACGCCTCGATCAATCCGGGCAACTCCGGTGGTCCGCTGTTCAACATGCAAGGCGAGATCATCGGGATCAATGGCCGGGCCTCCTTCGAGACCCGCGGACGGGTCAATGTCGGGGCGGGTTACGCGATCTCCGCCAACCAGGTCAAGCGCTTCATTCCCGGCCTGCGTGCCGGTCTGCTGACCGAGCATGGCTCGCTGGGCGCGACCACTATCGACCTGGGATACCGCAAGGTCGTCTTCGAGAGAATGCTGGAGCCGTCGGTGGCCTCCGCCGCGGGTATCGAAGTGGGTGACGGGCTGGTTCGCTTTGGCGGCCACGAGATCCACAGCTCCAACCAGTTTGCCAACTACCTGGGCACGTATCCGGCCGGCTGGCCGGTCAGCGTTGAGTACCAGCGCGGAAGCCAACGGTTCTCCCGCGTCATCCGGCTTGAGCGTCTGCCGTTGAAGCTGCCCAAGCCCTTCGAGGTGGACGAAAGGATCAACCGGGCCGAGGCCCGGCGGGTGCTGGAGGCCGCCCGGAAACGGCTGGGCGATAGCCCGATACCGGGGACACTCACCTGGCGCGCGGTGCGCAGCATGCCCGGCAAGCTGCTGCCCGAGCAGGTCCAGGTCCGCGAGACCGCCGCCGGACGGGGCGAAGCCCGCGTCATGGACGCCACCGGCACGGTGATCGCCCGCTATGAGTACAACGGCCGGACCGCCCTGGCCGGGGCCGCCGAAGGGTCGCTGACCCCGGCCAGTCCGACAGAGTCGGCGCGGCTGAACCTGCTGATGGTGGCCCGGCAGGTGGTGCACGCGCCGCTCACAGATGAACGGCTAAAACGCTGGCGACACCTCGGCGGCGATGAGTACGAGGGACGGGTGATCGATCTGCTGGAATGTGACTTGGACGAGGGGCCGGACATCCGCGTGGGTATCGACCCCGCCACCCACGAGGTAGTGCGGGTCATGTGGCGGCCGGTGGATGCTCCCAGCCGCGAAGCCCCTGCGATCGAGATGGAGCTGGACGATTATCGTCCCGTGCATGGCATTCAATTGCCGCACCGGATCCGCACGTATGGGGGCGGTGCGCCCGCCGGTGTGGACATCATCCAGGGCTATGAGCTGGAGGCGCAGCCATGATCGCGCGCACCGCTCCATTGTGGATGTTGGCACTCCTGGCCTTTCCGGGGGGCGGGCATCCTGCCCGCCTTTTGGCCGCAGGCGATGCGGTACAGGTTTCCCAGCCAGCCCAGGCCAGCGCCACACCTTCCGCATCGGCACGCGACCTCCCCGCGATCCTCGCTGAAGCGAACCGGCGGGTGGTCAAGCTTTACGGCGCGGGCATCGGCCAGCGGCATGGCTACGCCAGCGGGGTCGTCGTCTCGCGGGACGGGTTGGTTGTGACCGTGCTGGGACTGTTTCTGGAAGCCACCAACCTTCGGGCGGTCACCGCCGACGGCCACATCTATCGCGCCGAGCCGGTCTATCGCGACGAGTATCGCCAGCTCGCCTTGCTCAAGCTGGCCGGTCGCCCTGATAACGTGGACACCGACGCCTCGGTGGACGAACAGATGGCTCGGATCGACCTGGACGCGTTCGATCCGGCGGAGGGCGCCGAGGTCCGCACAGGCGATTGGATCTTCGCGGTGGGTAACAACTTCAAGGTGGCCGAGGGCGAAGAGCCGGTCTCGGTGCTGAAGGGTATTGTCTCCGGCCGGATGAAACTCGACGCTTTGCGCGGCGTCCAGGCGTTTCCCTTCCGCGGTGAGGTACTGTTGCTCGATGCGATCACCAGCACGCCGGGGGCCCCCGGGGGCGCCCTGGTTGACCTGGAAGGCCGATGGGTCGGGCTGATCGGCGAGATCGCGACCGCGCGTCAGACCAACACGTACCTTAACTACGCTTACCCGATCGAAGAGCTCAGGGCCTTCCTCGCGGATGCCCGCTCCGGGGCCGAGGCGGCCACGCGACCCGCGAGCCCCGATGCGCCGCCGGGCTATCACGGCATCCGGCTGTCCAGAATCGCGTACCGCCGGCAGTTGCCGTTCGTCGAGCGCGTCGCGCCGGGCTCGCCGGCCGCGGCCGCGGGCGTCAAACCCGACGACCTGATCGTGAGCGCCAACGGAACGGCCATCTCGCGGGCCAACGTGTTCCATGAGCTGTGCGAACGTTTGCATGCCGGCGAGGAGTTGTCGCTGATCGTCAAACGCGGGGAGCAGCTTATCCCGATCCGGTTCAAGCTGTCGGAACCGCCGAAGTGAGCCACGGAGGGGATGGAGAGTTTGGGCCACAGAGGGCACAGAGGGTTTTACGGCCACAGAGGGCACAGAGGTCACAGAGAGAGTTTTATAGGCCACAGAGGACACAGAGATCACAGAGGGTAGAGAGATGGGTGTGGGTGGACTGAAAGGAATGGTGGCGGCGCTGCTTATGTGTGCCGGCGTGGTGTTCGGCCAAGCGGCCGTTCCTGACAATTCAGACCCGCTTAGCATCCAGCGCGCCCAGCAGGAGGTCTTTCGGCGGGCGGCCCGGCGCGTCGCACCCTGCGTGGTCACCATTGAAACCATCGGCGGCACCCAGCCGGTCGACGAACCGGCGCCCAGGCAGACTCTTCCCAGTGGACCGGGCGACCCTCCCGGCCGACCGCCGGGGCCTGAGCGGGGGCCCGGCTTTATCATCGCCGACGGCCCGACCACCGGCCTGATCTGGTCCGCCGACGGCCTGATCCTGACCAGCGCATTCAATTTCGTTCGCGATCCCTCGGTGATTACCGTCATTCTGCCCGACGGGCGGCGTTTTGTGGGCGAACTGCTGGCCCGCGACGAGGTCCGCCGGCTGGCCATGGTCAAGATTGGGGCCACCGGCCTGCCCGTCCCGGAGTGGGTCCGAGAGGCTGACGCCCTGCGGGTAGGGCAGTGGGCCCTGGCCCTGGGCCGCGGCTTCGGCGGGGAAGATCCATCGGTCAGTGCCGGTATCATCAGCGGCCTCAATCGCAAGGGCGGCGTGGCCGTGCAGACCGACGCCAAGCTCTCGCCGGCCAACTTCGGCGGGCCGTTGATCGACATCCAGGGGCGCGTGCTGGGCATCTGCGTGCCCATGGGCCTGGGCAATGACGCCCTGGCCGGCGTGGAGTGGTACGACTCGGGGATCGGTTTTGCCATTCCCTTCTGGCAGGCGGGCAAATCGGCCGAGAGCCTGGCCGTGGGGCATAATCTGCGGCGTGGCCTGCTGGGTGTGCAGGTCGATCCGCGGTTCAAGGGCGGCGTGCGCATCCGCAACCTCGCCGAGCCCTCGCCGGCTTCCCGCGCGGGTCTGGTGGCGGGCGATGTGATCCTCTCATTCGACGGCAAGCCGGTGCGCGAATTCGCCGATCTTCAGCGGCTCATGTCCGCCCGCGTGGCCGGCGAGAAGGTGGCGGTGCGCGTGAGACGCGAGCAGCGGGAGATGGACTTAACGGTGGTGCTGGGCGTGCCCGAGGACATGGGCCCGATGCCGGCACTGGAGGCGGAGACCGGCCCGACAGAGTCGGGGCCGGACCCATCGCGGGCTCAGGATGATTGATTCGCCTTCACGGACGGCAGGGAACGCCCGCATTCGGGGCATTTTGCGCCCAATGCCTGGAGGCCTCATGGCGCACCGCGGAGCAAACCAAGATGGCGAGCCATGCATGGCTGCATGGCTCGCCATCGTTCAATCTGCGATCTGCAATTTGAAATTGGGAATCAGATCCCCAACTCCACATCATCACCATGCCGCTTGGACGACTGGAGGGCTGCGTCGATGAAGGCCATGATCTCCAGCGTTTCCTCGAGCGCGACCGGTGACTCGCCGGTCTTGAAGAACTTGGCCATGGCCGCGACCAGGCCGGGATAGTAATCGCCCTTGGCGGTGAGCATCTGCGGCGCGCCCTTCTCGGTCAGCACCCAGGCCCCGTAGCCGCCGGCACCCTTGCGGATGCCGCGCATGGTCCCCAGCCGGTTATCCTTCCACGTGCCCACGGCCACGTCGCCATCTTCCGTGCTGGAGCATTCCACCTTCTTGCAGCCGGTGCCCATGAGGGTGTAGAGGATTTCCACCCCGTGGATGCCGTACCAGAACAGCCCGGGGTTGGTGGGCTCCAGGTGGGCGGGGCTGAAGGCGTCGCAGCCGAGCACCTTCCCGTGCTTGTCCTTTTCCTTGTTGAAGTTCACGAACGCGCTGTCGAACCGCAGCGAGGAGGTGCTGAACGCCGGCACCTTGGCTTCCTTGAGCAGACGAACCATCTCCTTGGCGTCGGCCAGGCTGGCGGCAAACGGCTTGTCGATGTAGACGGGCTTACGGGCCTTGACCACCGGCCGTAGCTCGGGCAGGTGCCGCCGGCCGTCCACGCTCTCGATCATGACCACGTCCACCTGCTCCAGCAGGGCGTCGATCGACTCCACCAGCTTCACGCCAAATTTCTCGTTGAGCTCTTTCTTGTACTGGTCCACTCGGTCGGCGCTGGACTTCACGTCCGGACTGAAGGACGGGTACAAGGCCACCACGCGGAACCCGGCCTGGTGGGCCGGGTGCTTTTCGTCGTGGAACATCTGCGTAAAGGCTTTGCAGTGAGAGGTGTCGGCGCCGATCATGCCGATTCGAATAACGTCTGCCATGCCAGGCTCCAGGTATCGGGGTCAGGGTTCAGGGCCTCGCGCCGGTTGGACAGTAACATGTCGAACCCGCGAACGCCTCCGCATCATCCAGCTTATAACGCTTGAATTGTACCCGGGTTGCGGAGCAGGTCCAGAGGCGGGAAGCTTCAAGCTGGTCCGCCACGGGCCGGTGGCAGGAAATTAATTCGCCTGGGTGGCCGTGGGGAAGTGCGTTTTTATGATCTGACGCAGCCGGTTCAAATCGTGCGTTCCGCCTTTGGCTCCCCGGATGATATTGCGATTGACCGTCCAGTGGTCGCGATACCACGTGCAGGCCTCGAAGGTATCGTTCAATTCGGCCAGCCGGCTTCTGAGCAGGCCGCGAAAACGCTCCAGCGTCTCCTGGTGGGCGGGGTCGAGGGCCAGGTTTCTGGTTTGCAGCGGGTCCGCCTGATTGTCGAACAGCAACTCTGCCTTGTCCGTCCGGTAGATCGCATAGGTATAGCGCTTGTCGCGCAAGCCGCGCCACTCATGGCCGTCCTTCCACAGGTAGGTATGGCCCATGCCCTGCAGGAGCGCCGCCTCCGGTTCCGGTCCCGGTTGGCCCTGGGCGAGGTGGCTCAGGTCGAGGCCCTCAACGCCCTTGGGGACCGGCAGCCCCATCATCGAAAGCAGCGTGGGCATGATGTCCGGCGTGCCCAGGCAGGCGTCGCTGACATGGCCGGCAGGGATCCGTCCCGGCCAACGAATAAGGAAAGGAACGCGTACCGATTCTTCGTAGAAGGTCAGCTTTGCGATGCGCCCGTGAGCCCCGAACATCTCGCCGTGATCCGAGGTGAACACCACGATGGTGTTGTCGGCCAGCTTGAGTTCCTCCAGCGCGGTCATCAGCCGGCCGACGTTGCGATCGAGATTGCGGGTCATGGCGTAGTAGACCCGCTGGAAATGGGGGATCCTCGGCTTCCAGAACTCCAGCCAGCGCTTCGGATCGGTAAAACGGTCCGCGCGCGGATCGGGAACGTCCGACCAGGTCTCCGGCAACGGAAATTCCACGTCCTTGAATGCTTCGTAATCTTCGGGCGGCACGTTGTCGCGCGTCCAGGGGTCGTGCGGCGTGCCCACCAGCAGGAACAGGGCAAAAGGCGATTGTCCCCGCGCCTGTTGGCGCAGGAACTCGATGGCCATGTCCGTCTGGCCGTCGGGTTCATAGACGCCTTTGCCCCAATGGAGTTTTTCGGCGGTGTCGCGATGATACCAGTTCTCGTAATAGCGATGATTGAAGTTGTAAGCCGCCCACAGGCCGTCAAAACCCAGCCGATACGGACCGGGGGGCACGAACTGGTTGTATACCGTGTCGTGCTTGCCGGCCTCGTTGGACCACAGGTGCCACTTGCCGATAAACCCGGTCTGATAGCCCGCGCGGGTCAGCACGTGGCCGAAGCATTCGTGATCCGGGCTGAGGCGCAGCTCGTTGACGACCATGCCCGTGCTGCTGGAGTACTTGCCGGTGAACAGCGAGGCCCGGTAGGCGGCGCAGACCGGCGTGCTCGAAACGGCATTGCGGAAGCTCACCCCCTGTGCAGCGAGGCGGTCGATGTGTGGCGTCTGCGCTTTGCGGTCGCCGGCATAACCGACCGACTGATAGCGCAGTTGGTCGGCCAGGATGAACACCAGATTGGGCCGGCGGCCGGAGGCGGTTTCAGCTCCCGCGGACCACTCCACGTGACCGAAGAGGCCGAACATCACGGACGAGAACACGACGCAAGAAAAGCTGTTCTTGATGGGGCGCATGCCGGCATTGTACGAACCCCCTTTTTCGGTTTCAAAGTTCCACGGAGCGCCGCGCAGACAGTCGGTACAAGAAGAAAGGTACAAGCGGAGAACGGCCGGTACGGAGCCCGGCCGCTACAACACGAATAGTACAGCGAGGAACGGCCGCTACAGGGTTTGGAACGTTCCACTGGACGTGGCGCTAAAAGGCCACCGGCAACGGCGCACCCGTGCCCGTGCTGTGCCGGGGCGCGGCGGATTCCCAAACGCCCGGCGTCTCGTGGCGGCATTTCGGGCAGCGCCCGCCGTCCATCCGGTTTTCCTTCACGTAGAAGCCGTACCGACGGATCAGCAGCTCGTCGCAGTTCGGGCAGTAGGTGTTCTCGCGGTTGCCCACCATCCCGGGAAGATTGCCGGGATAGACGAACTTCAGCCCTGCCGCCTTGCCGATGTCATACGCGCGGATCAATGTCTCCACCGGTGTGCGCGGCGGATCGGCCATCTTGTAGTCAGGATGAAACGCGGTCACATGCCAGGGAATCTCCGGCGAGATGCCCGCCAGGAACCGGGCGATTTCGCTCAACTCCTCGTCGCTGTCGTTGAAGCCGGGGACGATCAAAGTCACGATCTCCACCCAGAAGCCCATCGCCTTGAGCCGCTCGATGCTTTCCAGCACGTTGGCCAGCGTGCAGCCCAGTTTGCGGTAGTTCCCGTCGTTGAAGCTCTTGAGATCCACCTTGTAGAGGTCCACGTAAGGCCGGATGAATTCCAGCACCTCCGGCGTCGCATTGCCGTTGGACACAAAGCCGCACACGATCCCTTTTGCCCGGGCCAGTTTGAAAATCTCCACGGCCCAATCCGCGGTGATGAGCGGCTCGTTATAGGTGCTGACGATCACGGGGACGTTTTCCTCTACGGCCAGCTCGACCAGCCGTTTCGGGTTGACCTGTTGCGGTGGAGCCACGGCCCGATCATCCCGCAGGGCTTGGCTGGTGACCCAGTTCTGGCAGTAGGAACAATGCAGGTCGCAGCCGAGCATGCCAAACGAGAGGGCGTCCCGGCCGGGATAGGCATGGTAAAAAGGCTTTTTCTCGATCGGATCAACCTGCACCCCGGCCACGTAGCCGGCCGGAACGCGCAACTCGCCCGCGCGGTTGAACCGTACCCGGCACACGCCGGCCTTGCCCTCTGCGATCCGGCAACGGTGACCGCAGGCCAGGCAGCGCAGCACGCCGTCGCCTTCCGCGCGCACCAACTCGGGCGCGGAGGGCATGGTGTTATCCTCGAGCATTTGCTTCAGCGTCAGGGCAGCCATCTCAAAACCCCTTTCCGAGCTGAAATTAGATGACCGTGCGCGATGGTGAGACGGCCCGGGTCACGATCTATGTGCCCCCGGCTCTTGAGCCGTGCCGGGACGACCCGGGCGTTCCGCACTGCTCAGGAGCAGTGGTACACACAACACGGCGGGACGCCCCAAGGCGTGTCGCAGGATCGCGCCCGGTCATAATGAATCTCAATATTATAGTGATTTCGAGCACTGCCGACTGCCCGGCAGTTCCGGCAACGGTGCCGCTGGATGGCCCGCCGGTGTGCCGGGGGCGTTCTTTTCACGTCAGGCTCAGCTTGTCATGGCCGCGCATTGGTCCATAGAAATCGCGAGAGCCCCGCGCCTTTCGATAGTCGGGGTGGGTGATCCCGGCTGCCAGGGCTTCCGGTCTCAATCACAGGAGGCTGATCATGGCATCAGCGGTCCAGACTGCGCAGTCGGTGAACGGTGTGGATGTGTCCGCCCTGAAACAGACCATCGGCGCGATCCATCAGGATCCTGCCCTGGGCAAGTTCCAATTCCGGGTCCGGAACCGCTGGCTGGGCGCCGCACATAACCAGTCCACAATCCGGGATTTCTACGGCGCCGGCCAGGAGGACAACAGCCGCGAACAGGCGTATGTATTCGACTGTGATGAGCCGCCGGTCCTGCTCGGCCAGGATCAGGGCGCTAACCCCGTGGAGTATCTGCTGAATGCCCTGGCCGGTTGTCTGACCACGGCCCTGGTGATGCACGCCGCCGCGCGGGGCATCCGGATTGAGTCAGTCTGTTCCGAGCTGGAGGGCGACATTGACATCCGCGGCTTCCTGGGGTTGACCGACGAAGTTCCGCGCGGCTTTCAGAAGATCCGTGTGGCCATACATGTGAAATCCGACGCGCCTCCGGAGAAGCTCAAAGAGCTGGCCGCCTATTCGCCGGTGTTCAACACCATAGTGAATCCGACGCCAGTGGAACTCCAGATTCTGCCCGACTGACTGCACCGGGCCGCGTGACCGGATCGGCCGCGAGAGCTTTGACCCGTTTCCGCTTTCGGCGATAATCCGCACATGGGAGCGTGCGGCTCTCTTTCAGACGCGCATCACGTGGAGGAGCGGAGGCTATGTCGAGACGACTCGCGGCCTTTGGGGTTGGCATCGTGTGGGCCTCAAGCGTGCTGTTGTGCGGTTGTGATCGCAACCCGGATCAGGCGCGGCCGGAGACCGGCTCTACCGGGGCAACGAGTGCGGCCACCCAATCCGCGGCGGATCCGGCCCTGCCCGCTGAAACGAGCCGTCGGCCGACGGGGGTTGATCGGCAGGATGACCCCGCGGCGCCGCGGGCACTGCCCAAGACGCATGAGCTGCACGGCTGGATCAAAACCGAACCTGTTCAGGTCTTCCCTCCCGATCGGTTGGCTGAGGCCCTCTTTGCAACGGACCTGGCTGACGCCTTTGGCACCTTTCGTATCCGAAAGGCCGCTCGTTGTGCCTATCGACATGATTCCACCGTCGCCCAGGTCTTGTTGATCGAGGCGGAGTCGGCCAACGATGCGTTCGGCGTGTTCAGCATCATGACGCCGCGGTCGGGAGTATTTCATCCGGCTGACGGCACCATCAGGGTCGTGACCCGGGAATCTGGGGCGGTGGTGGCCACCGGCTGGCAGGGCGATATCGTGGCCCAGATCCGCTGTGTGGTCCAATCCGACGCCGGCGAGACCGCCTTGTCCGCCGAGCAATGTGAAGGCCTGCTGGTGCGCATCCTGTTCAACGTGCCCTCCGCCGAGCCGCCCTGGCTGTTGCGGGCCATCCTCAGCGAGAAGGGCGAGATGACCAAGGTGTGGTTGGTTCGCCGTACGGCGGCGCTGACCGCTGTTGGGCATCCCGTGCTGCGCCAGATCGATCCCGGGGTCATGGATGCCCGCCTGGGGCTCAATGGTGAGGTATTTCTGGCCGTGGCCTCGGTACCGGTGGCCAAGGGCGAGCGGCCCAATATCATTTGGCTGGTCAGGTATGAGACGCCTGCCGACGCCCAGGCGGCCGGACAACGCTACCAGCAGGCCCTCCAGTCCGCCCGTGGCGCCCTGGATGCGAACACGATTACCGACGAGCCCAAAGGCCGGTTTCTGGTCGGAAGTTGGACGGCGGACCAGGAATCCTTGCAGAACCTGCTGCCCAAGTTCAGGACCATCCTGCCGGATTAGGCGGATGAGTGGTGACGAAAACATGCCTCTCTGAGAAGGGGCCCAGCCTTGACCACCGATACACGCCCCCAGCATCTGGCCGCGAGAGGCCGGCAGTCAATTCTGGCCGGTTTGGTGGTCAATATCCTGTTGGCTGCCACCAAGACTGTTGCCGGACTGCTTGGGCATTCCTACGCCCTGGTGGCGGACGGGATTGAGTCTGCCGCCGATGTCTTCAGCTCAGTGATCGTGTGGAGCGGGTTGCGAATTGCTGCCGCCCCCCGGGATGCGAGTCATCCCTACGGCCACGGCAAGGCCGAACCCCTGGCCGCCATGGTCGTGGCCCTGTTGCTTCTGGGGGCGGCGGTGTGGATTGCGGTGCAGAGTCTCCGCGAGATCCGCGATCCCCACCAAGCCCCTGCCTTGTTCACGCTGCCGGTGCTGGTGGGGGTCGTCATTATCAAAGAACTCATGTTCAGATATATAGTTACGGTGGGGCAGGACATCGAGAGCCTGGCCGTCAAGACCGACGCCTGGCACCATCGGAGCGATGCTTTAACCTCCGCGGCGGCGTTCGTGGGCATCAGCATCGCCCTGCTGGGGGGGCCGGGCTACGAGTCGGCGGATGACTGGGCGGCACTGCTGGCCTCCGCCGTCATTGCCTATAACGGGTACCGGCTCTTCATGCCCGCTCTGCACGAGGTGATGGATGCCGCGCCGCAGTCCCACGTGGAGGCGGAAATCCGTCGCTCCGCTGCGCAAGTCCTTCAGGTAGCGGCGATTGAGAAATGTTTTGTTCGCAAAATGGGCTTCGAATACTATGTGGACATCCACGTCGAAGTAGACGGCAGTCTGACTGTCCGCGAGGGGCATGAGATCGCCCACCAGGTGAAAGAGGCTATTCGTCGCGCTCATCCTCGGGTGGCTGACGTTTTGGTGCACATCGAACCGGAAGGCATCGAGCATGAACAGAGGGGGGCCTGACCAGGCTCTCCTGTATTTCGTGAGATGCCGACGGTCTTTCGGGGTGAAGGTGTTCACCCTACGCTGGCAGGCGTTGGCGAGACAGTTGAGGCGCGGTAGGATAGCACCAGGTTTGCCCAGGCGCGGTCTGTCTGCGCTCGGGTAGGGATTGAAGCGCGCTTAAGTTGGCGCGCGCACTTTGCAATCCTCAGGACTCCAACAAATTAAGGTTCACAGCGGATGAGACGCGACACAAGCATCCAGCAGATCGGGGCCGTTATGACCAACCCGAAAATCGGCGCTGCGTGTTTTCACTTTAGGCCGAGCGTGGTGCTGTTGCTGGCCGTCATGGCGGTGGGCCTGCTTGCGCCCGCCACACTCTGGGCTGCCAATCCGACGGCTCGCGGCGTCTACGGATACCTCGAGAATGACCAGACTTATGTGGTCGTAGGGGTCAATGATCCTGACGATTTCGACCATTTGGTGATTGCTAACCTGCTGATTCCAGCCGGTTCCATCCTTCCCGGCAATCCCACTGCCGATCCACCCATCGAACCGATTCCCGCTCAGGATATTTCCATTGTCCAAGTTTGGGACGTCGTCGATCCAGATGATCCCCTGACGTGGGAAGCGCTGATTGTGCTCGACGTGAACCGGGATGATCTCGGGGTCATGAACCTGACGCGGATGAAAGTCTATCTGCAGGACGGGGACGACATCCTGGATGCACGTGAGCTTACCGGCAGTGATGCCTTGACCCTTGAAGTCCATGGCGGCTCCGGGAACGACACTATCTATGGCGGCGACGCCGACGATGAGCTGAAGGGCGACTCCGGCGACGATATCATTTACGGCGGAAAGGGCAGCGACGAGATCGACGGCGGATCCGGTAACGACATCCTCAACGGCGGTGACGATGACGATACGATCACGGGAGGGCCGGGCAACGACTTGGTTCGTGGTGACCGCGGCAGCGACACCTTGAGCGGCGGCGGCGGATGGGATGTCGTTGATTACGCCACCGATATTGGGCCTGGGGCTATTACCGTGAATCTCCCCGAGGGGTCCGCTACCGACGGATGGGGTGACGACGATGAATTGTCGAATTTTTCCGCGATTCGTGGCAAGGATACCGCCGACACGCTGATCGGTCACCGAGATGCCTCCACGACCATCGTCGGCGGCGGGGGTGACGACACCATCATCGGCGGGATAAGGGCAGACTACCTGGTCGGCGACGGTGGCGATGATTTCATCGAGGGCCACGGCGGCAGTGATGTTATCATCGGCGGCCCGGGCAACGACACCATCTTTGGCTTCGTGCATCCGAATACCGCTCCCTTTGATAACGATGTTGACGACGCGGATACGATTTCCGGCGATGGCACTGCTGACTGGGTCAGCTATGTGGATCCTGATACCGGCGTACGCCCGGACGGTCCGGACGGCCTGGAAGACCGGCCCTGGGCCTGGCCACCCATCGGCGCTGAGCCGGTCGTGTCGCCCGAGTTTTGGGGCCGGCTCTTCCCGCCTGCCCCGCCGGGTGTGGAGGATCCGGACAATCCCGGCCACCCCCTCCAGCCGGGTACGGTGCTGTTCCAGAATCTGAGCATCGGAAATGACGCGATCAAGGGCGGCAGCGGCGGCGACCTCATCTACGGCTGCGGCGGCGCCGATCGCATCAATGGCGACGACCCGGGCGACCAGCGAGCCGGCGACGACGTTATCTTCGGTGACTACGACTACGACCTGGATGACGACGGTTACTTCGAGTTCGGCGTCCAACTTCCTAATGACTCGGTCATGAGTTGGGGGGACCGCATCTGGGGTGGCCCCGGGGCGGATCGCATATGGGGCGGTCCCGGCGATGACGTCATCGCGGGTGGAGCCGATGCCATAGAGGGTGGCAAACCCATACCCGGCGGTCCCGGCGACGTCATCTCGGGCAACGCCGGCAATGATTATCTGTATGGCGATGATGCCGCCCTGGATAGTGATGGTTTCGTGATAATCACGAGCACCCCCACCTATCTGACCGGCAGCGCAAACGATACCGTTGACTACACCGCCGCTACGGCAGGGATCGGTAGCCAGTCCGCTCCGCTCCGGCTGGGCTCGAAAGTGAATGCTGTTGCTGGCCGGGGGTCTGACGGCGATGGCGGCACGGACACGCTTTACGGCATCGAAAACTTGATCGGCACGTTCTACGATGACTTTATTCAGGGCAGCGATGACAATCTGCCGACCACCGCGAGCTCCAACCGTTCTGTCAGGGATATCAATGGCAGACCCGTGATGTCTATTGGGGACGTGGTCTTCGTGCCGAGCGGCCTGAACGTGCTCTACACCCCGCCGACGGGCTTTGACAATATTCTGATCGGCGGATTTGGAAACGACACGATTTACGGCGGCATGGGCGTGGACGCCATCATCGGCGACTATCCCCCCGGCTACCTGCGGGTTATGTCCCAGCTGTGGGACCCCGCCGTAATGACTGCGGAGGCCGCGGCGGCCATGTTCGAAGGTGATGACATCCTGTACGGTGACATCGGCGACGGTGCAGTCGGTGATAACGACTATATCAGCGGCTGCGGCGGCGATGACGAGATTCACGGCGACGGGGGGGACGATGTCATCCGCGGCGGCACCGGCGCTGATATTCTCCACGGTGATGCCGGTGTTGACACGCTCGACTACTCGGAGTTTGGTACGCAACTCTCCGCGGTCAGCCCTGTGCGTGTGAACCTCTCCAACGTCGTCGTGGACGGGCAGCCGGCCGATTCCGCCACTGATGGCGGTAGTGAGACGCCGTCCGGGGGCACCATTCCGCCGGCCGTAGATACCATCGAAAACGGCCGGGCGAACCCGCGAAACCGTTTCGAGATCGTGTTCGGCAGTGAGGTCGTTGCTTTGGGTGGAACGGGGCAGGTAGACACACCACCCCTGCCCGCTCCCGACGGCGATGTGCTGGTGGGGCATGAATCGCTTCCCACCGTCATTTACGGTCTGAGGGGGAACGACACCCTCATCGGCGGTGGATACGTGGACAGCGTGAACAAAGACAAGGACATGCCGCTGCCGCTTGTTTACGGCGGCTATACGCTGTTCTCGGGCGACGACTACCTGCATGGCGGCCCCGGCGACGACGTGATCATGCCGGGAACCGGTAACGACAATGTGTTCGGCGGCGAGGGCGGCGAGATAAACGGCGACATGGTCAGTTATGAGAATCTGACCGCGCCGGATCCGGTCACGAAGAGGCTGGGGGTGGTGGTCAGCCTCTTTGACACGCACCCACAGGATACGCGGATCGCCGGGATCGACCGCATTCTGGGGTGTGAGAACCTCACCGGCTCGCCTTTCGATGACGACCTGACCGGTGACGCCCTGCCCAACTGGATCTTCGGCGGCGCCGGCGATGACCTCATCCGCGGCGGCGGAGACGAGGACCTGGTGGTCAATAATCAGAAGGTGATCCGCGAGGATTACCTGGTGGGTGGCGACGGTAACGATACCGCCATCTACGTCAGCGGCAATCCCGCTCTTGTGAGCGTGGATCTGGCCCTTGGACTGGCCGCCAATGACGGTGAGGGTGGCTCCGATCGCTTGTGGGAGATTGAAGACGCGCGTACCGTCAACCCGCCGCTGGTTGTTTCCGCGGGGCCGGATTTGACCGTCTCCATGGGCGGCAGTGTGGTGATCAACGCGTCGGTGACCGGCGGGACCCAACCGTACAGCTACATGTGGGAGCCGGCCGACGGGCTGGACGACCCGAGCACGCCCCTTGTCGGGGACGGGAGCACCCTGCTCCAGCCGACCGCCTCGCCGACCCGGACGACCACCTATAAGCTGACCGTCACGGATGCGGACGGCAGACAGGCGTTGGACTTCGTGACCATTGCCGTGGCTGAGGCGCTGGTGGTTTCTGCCGGTCCGGATCGCACCATCACGCTGGGGCAATCCACCCAGTTGGAAGGCCAGGCGACCGGCGGCGTGCCTCCCTACACCTACGTGTGGATGCCGACCGACGGCCTCTCCAGGGCCGATATCGCCCGGCCGATGGCCTCGCCCAATCACGACATCACCTATACCCTCACGGTGACCGATGGCCTGGGCCGGAGTGCGTCCGACGTCGTGGAGGTGCGGGTGACGACCTCGTTCTCCGTGTCCGCCGGTGCGGATGTCTCCATCCTGCCGGGTGGCACTGCCCTCCTGAACGTGACCGTCAACGGCGGCACGCCCCCGTTCAGCTACCATTGGACTCCTTCGACCGGGCTTTCCGCTGATGATATCCCCAATCCCAGCGCTCGCCCGGCTGCCACCACGGCCTATACCGTGCGGGTGACCGACGCGACCGGCCGCGAGGCCTCCGACACGGTGATCGTCACCGTTACCAGTGCCTCAGGTGGGGACTCGCCGGATGGTGGTTCGGACGGCAGTTCCGGTGGAGGTCAGCGGACCCCGCGCACGTCGCCTCCAGACAAGGACGGCGAGACCCAGCAGGTTTTGCCCGTCGGCTGCGGTAACGGTCTCGGCTTGGCCGTGGCCATGAATGCGCTGGTGTTGCTGGTCTTCCGACGACGCCAGGGCGCGTAAGGCAGCGGTTCGGAGCCGTGGGCTTCGGCTGAAAGATCGACCTGCAAGCGGGCCGACCTTCGAGTCGGTCCGCTCTGCTTTGGGGGGGCACGAGTGACGAAATCGCGTCAGAGTGTTTGATTGTGGCTTCTTAAGCCGATAAGTTATAATGCTGTCAGATTCAAGCGTCTGAATGGCCATCTGGCTCGCGAAGTGACTTAACCTCAGGTGTACCAGTGGCTTCCGTTTGTCTCTATTTCCAGGTTCATCAGCCGTGGCGCCTGCGGCGCTACAGCGTGTTTGACAGCGACACCAACTACTTCGACAGTCGCCGCAACGGGGATCTGTGTCGGGGGGTGGCCCAGCGCTGTTACCTGCCGGCCAATCGCATGATGCTGGATCTGATCAGGCAGCACGGTGGACGGTTCCGGCTGGCCTATTCGATCAGCGGCTCGACCCTCGAACAGTTTGAGCTGTACGCGCCGGAGGTTCTGGATAGTTTCCGGGAACTGGGCGATACCGGCTGCGTGGAATTCCTGGGCGAAACCGACAGCCACTCCCTGAGCTTCCTCTACTCGCGCGATGAGTTTGCCGAGCAGGTGCGGATGCACCAGGAGCGCGTGCGGGAACTGTTCGGACAAACCCCGCGTGTTTTCCGCAATACGGAATTGATCTTCAACAACGATTTGGCCCATTACGTCGAGGGCATGGGTTTCCAGGGGGCCCTGTGCGAGGGGGTGGATCATATTCTCGAATATCGCTCCCCCAACTTCCTGTATCGCGCCCCGGGGACCCGGCGCCTGGTGTTGCTCCTGAGGAACCACCGGCTCAGCGATGACATTGCCTACCGCTTCTCCAACCGCTCCTGGGCGGAATGGCCGTTGACCGCCGAGAAGTACGCCCGTTGGATTAACCAGGTCAATGGCAACGGGTACGTTGTGAACCTGTTCATGGCCTATGAGAGTCTGGGCGAGCGCCAGGCTGCGGAGACGGGGATATTTGATTTCTTCCGCGGACTGCCTGACGAGATCCTGAAGCATCCGGACAACCGTTTCCAGACCCCCTCGGAGGTGATCGCCGCCTGTCCCGTTTCCGGCGAGTACGATGTGCCGCACATGATCAGTTGGGCGGATTCGGAGCGCGACTTGTCCGCCTGGCTCGGTAACGCCATGCAGTCCAACGCTTTGCATGAGCTGTACCGGCTGGAGCGCGAGCTGAAGGCGGTCGGCGGCGGCCCCGATCTGCTGCGCGACTGGCGGCGTCTTCAGGCCTCCGATCACTTCTACTACATGTGCACCAAGTGTTTCGCGGATGGCGAGGTGCACAAGTACTTCAACGCCTACGAATCGCCGTATGACTCCTACATCAACTTCATGAACGTGCTGGACAATCTGCGGATCCGCATCAACACACGGCGCAAGGTGAGCGGGCTTCAGCCGGCGCTGGTCTAAGCATGGCCGCGGTCGTTGGCCGCTTGTACTTGCTGTCTTGACATTGTGTAGTCACGCTGTTATTCTTGGGGCTGCCCGAGCGGCAGAATGTCGTCCCGTCTGCCGAGATAAGGCCTTTCCGTCGAACGCAATCAATTCGTCCGGCCCATGAGAGAGGCGGCGCGGGCCGCGCTCTTGCGGCGGCGCAGATTCTCGCGAGGATGGCAGACCCATGAAGAGGCTGTATGTCGGGAACCTCTCGTTCCAGACGACCGACCAGGAGCTGCGCGAAGCGTTTGCTCCCTTTGGAGAGGTGGTCAGCGTGGCGGTTATGATGGATCGCTACAGCGGCAGGCCGCGAGGTTTCGGGTTCGTTGAGATGCGGGACGATGCCGAAGCCCAGGCGGCCATTGAGGGGATGAACGGCAAGGTGCTGGCCGGGCGCCAACTGGTCGTCAATGAGGCGCGCCCCATGGAGAAGAGGCGTGGAGGCGGCCCGCGCGGCGCTTACGGCGAGCGGAGCTGGGGCCAGGGGCGGGGCGGCGGATACCGTGGCGGGCCTGGTGGCCGTGCCGGCGGCGGCCAACCCGGCGAATATGCCGAGCGCGAGCGTGGCGGAGCGGGGCGCGGGGACCGGCACAACCACGACCGTCGCGGCGACCGGCACAACCACGACCGTCGCGGCGACCGGCACGCTAACTGGTAAAGCCGGCCGAGTTGTCCGGCCGAATTGTGTACGGGTTGTGTACGGACATTCGACCGCGGTCGAATGGATAACCTGCGGAGTTGGGCATTTCCCATGGCAAGAATGAGCGTTGCCCTCGTGGTCGCGGGCCTGTGCTTTGCGCTGGCACCTGCCCGCGGTGAGAACCTGTTGGTAAATCCCTCTGTTGAGCAGGGGGCGGCCGGCCAGACGCCGCCGGGCTGGGGCTTGTATCTTGGCGCGGGGAAGGCCCGGGTCTTCACCGCCACCGACGAGAGCCACTCGGGCAAGGCCTCGGCCTGCCTTGAACTGACCGGCTGGCATGTTCCGAAAGACGCGGCGGATACGCCGGAGAACCGCTCGGTGAGCGCGGCCCTCGTGCTGGCTCCGAACGATGGGTACAGGGGCCGAGGGGCGCTTCCCGGTCAACCGAGCACAACCTATTTCTTCTCCTTCTGGTACAAAGGCACGCTCTCGTCCGCCAAGGTGTCCGTTACCGCATGGCCCGATCTTGAGGCTGATCACACCAAGCGGATCAGCCTGTCCCCATTGATGGAGCCTTTGTGCCCGGGGCCTGCGTGGCAGCGCTGCGCGGGGACGTTTCGTCTGCCCGAGTCGGCGAAGTACTTCGCGCTTTCCGTTCGGGCCGGCGGGCGTCAAAGCGAGAACTTCCGCCTGGGCAAGCTTTACATTGATGACGCCGAGATCACCGCGAGGACCTACCCCGATGGGCAGATGAGAGCGATCTGGTGCGCGCTGCCCAAGGCCATGAATCGCGAGGCGGGGGTGCGCGAAGTGGCCGAAAAGCTCGACAAGGTGAAGGCCGCCGGGCTCAATACCCTGTTCGTCTGGTGCGAGTCCCTCTACCTGGCTTCCCTGAGCCGGCCGGACCTGTCCCAGCCGGACCCCCGGGCGGCTTGGGATGGACTGGGCGAGATGATCCGGGCGGCCGGAGAGCGGGGGCTCCAGGTCCACGCGTGGTATTCGCCCTGGATCTACAAGAACGTTGCCCGGGGGATAGAACTGCGCGAGCATCCCGAATGGGCCGCGGTGAACGCCAAGGGAGTTGCCGACACCAGCGGCATCTGCCTGGCCCGGCCGGAGGTACGGCAGTTCCAACTGGACCTGATCGTGCCGCTGATCGATCGGTACCCCGGCCTGGCGGGAATTCACATCGAGGAGCCGGGCTACAACTGGGGACAGTATTGCTACTGTGACTATTGCAAACGGTTGTGCCGGGAATGGTACGGCCTGGACATCGTCGCCGAGCCGGCCAGGGCCCGGCCGTTGCTGGATCATCTGGCCGCGTCGAGTTGCACGGATTTCATACTCCGGCTCCGGCAGGCGATCACGGATCGACGGCCGGAGATGTGGCTCTCGGCCAACGGTTCCAGCGGAGTGAATGCGGGGGCCGACTGGCGGATCGGCCGCGACTGGATCACCTGGGCCCGACGGGGATACATCGATTTCTACGTGCCGCAGATCTACACGCTTAACGAGGAGGCGTTTTACCAGGGAGGCTTGAGAACCCGGGAAGTCCTGGGGGCGTGCGACCTGGTGACCGGCATGGCGGTGAGCTGGAGCGGGATCTACCCCCGGCGACAAGACCCGGCGGTGATCCAGGCGCAGATCCGCGCGGCCGCGAAGCTGGGGGCCCGGGGATTCGCGGTCTATCACTTTGATCACTTCTTCGATGAGCATTTTCAGGCCATCCGGGAGGCGGTGACGGCCCCGCCGGCTACCGCCCCGGCGGCCCAGTAAAAAGAACCTTCCGGCAATAAGGCGGCCGTTCCTTCGTTACATCCCCAGGTTGGAACGTGTGCGAAAGGTCGAACGCCGAAAGGTCCGGAGCGCGGCATGCGACTGATGAAGAATGGTTCGCTCAGGGCGCTGGTCTTCGCAGGGGTGGTCTGTGGCTCGTTGGGCGCGGGGCCGGGGCCGGTGGAGCCGTTCGAGATCGAGCGTGGATTGGTGCCCGCCAATCGGGTGGACTCTCTGGTACAGGCCGGGCTGAAGAAACGCGGCATCGAGCCGGCCCACCTGTGCTCCGATGCCGTATTTATCCGCCGCGTTTACCTCGACGTCATCGGCGCGCTGCCGGAGCCCGCCCAGGTCGAGAAGTTTCTCCAGGACAAGGCCCCGAACAAGCGCGCGGCGCTGATCGATGCGCTGCTCGAAGAGCCGCGGTACGCCGAGTACTGGGCCATGAAGTGGGCCGATCTGCTGCGGGTCAAGTCCGAATTTCCCATCAACCTGTGGCCCAACGCGGTACAAGCTTATCATCGCTGGATTCGCGACGCGCTCCGCGAAAACAAGCCTTACGACCAGTTTGTTCGCGAGTTGCTGACCTCCAGCGGCAGCAACTTTCGGGTGCCGCCGGTCAACTTTTACCGGGCGGTGCAGGGGCGTCAGCCGACTGCCATCGCCGAGGCGGTGGCCTTGACCTTCATGGGGGTGCGGTTGGAACGCTGGCCGGAGGAGCGGCGGAGCCAGATGGCCAGGTTCTTCTCGCGGATCGCGTACAAGGCGACGGCCGAGTGGAAGGAGGAGATTGTCTACCTGGATCCGACGCCGGCCGGGCCGTTGGACGCGGTCTTCCCCGACGAAACCGTCGTCCGGATCGAGGCGGACCAGGACCCGCGCGAGGTCTTCGCGAAGTGGCTGATCACCCCGACCAACCCCTGGTTTGCCCGCAACATCGTCAACCGCACGTGGAGCTGGCTGCTGGGCCGGGGGATCATCCACGAGCCGGATGATATCCGCCCGGATAATCCGCCGGTCCATCCTGAGCTTTTAACCTTTCTGGAGCGGGAGTTTGTGAAGTCTCGGTATGACCTGAAGGCCCTCTACCGGCTGATTCTGAACTCGCGCACCTATCAGCAGTCATCCATTCCGCGCAGCCGGCATCCGGAGGCGGTGGCGTTCTTCGCCTGTTATCCGGTTCGCCGGCTGGAGGCGGAGGTGCTCTTGGACGCGCTGTGTCAAATGCTGGGGGGCGGACAGGGCTATGAGAGCGCCATCCCCGAGCCGTTCTCGTTTATTCCCGACTACCAGCCGGCCATCACGCTGGCTGACGGGAGCATCAGCAGCCCGTTCCTGGAGCTGTTCGGCCGGCCGGCCCGAGACACGGGATTGGAATCCGAACGCAACAATCAGCCGACCGATGCCCAGCGGCTGTATCTGCTCAATTCGAGCGAGATTCAACGGCGCCTCCAGAATAGCCAGCGGCTGCGTCGGGGGCTGCCAGGGCGGAAGAATCCTGCCGCGGCAATCCGCCAGATTTACCTGCTGATCCTGTCGCGCTATCCCACCCCGGCCGAGCTGGCCGTCGTCGAGGCCTATTTTCGCGGCAGCGGTTCCCGGCCGGACCAGGCGCTGAACGACCTGGCGTGGGCGCTGATCAACAGCAAAGAGTTTCTCTATCGGCATTAACCCAGATTACTAAGTTGCGCGAGAAGAACGGCCGTGTGCCACGGCTCTTGAGGCCGGGTGCCATGCTCACACGCGGCCCTCTATGATCCTGCGAATACCACTTGGTTTTGCGGCCGCGGGTGAGCATGTCCGACGCTGTTTGACTTCAACATGGCCACCCGCCCGAGTACAGGCGTGTGGCCATGGCACCCGTGCCGGTCGCCAGCCTGGCCGGATGCCATACTCCCCGCGGCCCCCGATGACGCCGCGATTACCACTTGGTTTTGTAGCCGCGGGTGAGCATGCCCGACGCTGTTGACTTCAACATGGCCACCCGCCCCTCCTTGTCTTGCAGGGCTGATTATATGGAGAGGGTGTAGAAGACCGTACCACTGCCGGGCCGACCGAATGCATAATCTGACGCGCAAACGTCTGGACATTCCTGTCTTGGCTCAGAATGGGCTCGTCGTCAGAACGATCGAAGGAGGCCGGCATGCTCGATTTCCTGATCAGGTTATTGCCGTGGATATTGCTGGCGGGAGCGGTAACCATACTCGCTCTGATCGCCAAGTAGATGCTCGACGTCCGCTCGACGCTACAGGACATTAGGCGCATCCTCGAGACTGAGCGCGCAGGAAGCACAACCGCACAGGGCCATTGAACGGGGAGACGGTAAGAAACAAACGAGAGGCGGCGTGACACGAGGCACGGCCGTTGCCGGAAGTGTGGTCTGCTCCTGCGAGGCCTGAGCCAGCCGCGAATGCTCAGGGTGTAACGCCATCTCCACGAATTGTTAACGTCGCGGCCTCGCGACTCCCTTCCGCACGGGTTCGCGGCCAACCTGCCGGTCTCATGTGTGGCTGTCAATGGGCAACCGGAGACGGCAGATCGGCCCGGTTGCGGGAACGCCTCATGGCCAGGCGGTCGGCCCATCAGGGGGGCGGGCATCCTGCCCGCCTCGGAGGTGTACAAGATACACGTCAGCCGGCATTTCAGGCGTGCAAGATGCACGCCCCCGAATTTGAGGCGTGCGGGATGGCGCCCTCCGGGGATCAGGTGAGCGAGAGGCTCATTTGGCCGGTTGCCGGCGAGAGGCCGAGGCCACAGCGCACTGCTCAAAACCCGGGGTACACACATCATGCGTCAGGTTGTCTCGTCGTCGCGCCCGGTCATCTCGTTTCGTCCCCCGGATCGACTGACACTGAAATAGAGGGCTTCGATGGTCTCATGCTCGTCACGGCGGAGCTCTCAAGGGTCGTTTCCAAAAAGCCTGTGGCCGTCGTGGCCAGGGCGGCAGATGATGTTTTTCTGTAATTGCGCAGGCAAAAGGGCGTAAGAATTCGTGCTTTATTGACAAGACAGGATAGCTGGGATAACAGTTGGCTGTCTCGGGGGCGGACCTAATTACATTACGGGGAGATCCTATGTCCACTGTTTCCGGTGATGTTCAGGTAGCCAGCGAGCGCGTGGAGGCCTTCGGCGAACAGGTTCGGGCCATCCAGCGGAGCCTGCACGAGGTGGTGGTGGGGCAGGATGCGACCATTGATCTGCTGCTGACCTGTGCGCTGACCGGCTCGCACGCCCTGCTGGTGGGTGTGCCGGGGCTGGCCAAGACGCTGATGGTCAAGGCGTTGGCGTCGGCGTTCCACTGGCGCTTTGCCCGCATCCAGTTCACGCCGGACCTGATGCCATCGGACATCACCGGGTATGAGTTGCTCGGCCGGGACGGCCAGCAGGACCGCTCGCCGGCCATGATTTTCCGGCAGGGGCCGGTGTTCGCGAACCTGGTGCTGGCCGACGAGATCAACCGGGCGGCGCCCAAGACACAGTCTGCGCTGCTGGAGGCCATGGCCGAAAAGCATGTCACTGTGGGCGGCAAGACCTATCCGTTGGAGGAGCCCTTCCTGGTGGTGGCCACGCAGAACCCCATCGAGCAGGAAGGCACCTATCCGCTGCCCGAAGCGCAGCTCGACCGCTTCATGATGGAGATCCGCCTTGACTATCCGACTCCAGAGCAGGAGGAGGAGATCGTTATGAAGACGACGCACGGCGAGGTGAAGTTGCCGGAGGCGGCGTTCGACCGGGCGGCGTTCCTGGAATTGCGGGATCTGGTGTGGGCGGTGCCGGTGCCCCGGACGGTGGCGGCGTATGCGGTCCGGCTGTGCGGGGCGAGCCGGCCGGGCGATTCACGGGCGGACGCGTACATCCGGGATTACGTGGCCTGGGGAGCGGGGCCGCGCGGGCCGCAGAATCTCGTTCTGGCGGCGAAGGCCCATGCGCTGCTGGCCGGGCGGACCGCGCCGACGCTGGAGGACGTGAGGGTGGTCGCGCCGCCGATCCTGCGGCATCGGATTATTCCCAACCATCGGGCGGTGGGGGATGGGGTGGGCGCGGAAGATATTGTGAAGCATCTGTTGGATAGGGTGGAGTAAGGGTTCAGGGTTCGGGGTTCAGGGTTCAGTGAAGGGGCACTGGGTGGGGTTGTTGCCAAGTGGAAGTGGGCGATTACTTCAGAGTGTCAACCGGGCGCGTGGCGAGCCCTTGAAACTGTTCATCACCTGTACGTTGCTCAACTGAAGGGCTACATCAGCACATGTGAATACGAGAGCTTTCGTGAGCGTTACTTGGAGTGCGTCAGGATGCTGAACGGGATGGGAAAAACCTTGGAGCGTCAGTTGCCCCAAACCGATCGGCGATGGCTCTCCTCAGGTGATGGGGATTGACGTTCCGGGAAGATAGAACCGCCGTGTTCTGAACCCTGAACCCCGAACCCTGAACCCTCTTAGGGGCGCAGTTATGGCATCGGTCGGCCTTTCATCGAGCCGGTTTCTGGATCTCAAGGCGCTGGCCTCGCTGGAGCACATGCGCTTCACGACGCGCAATCGCGTCGAGGGCTCGTACAGCGGACGGCATCAGTCCCGGCAGCAGGGCGGGGCGGGGGAATTCGTCGATTTTCGTGAGTACGTCGAAGGGGAGGATCTGCGCCGGTTGGATTGGAAGGTGCTGGCCCGGACGGGTCGGGCGTATACGCGGCTGTTCCAGGATGAAACCAATCTGTCGTGCACGCTGGTGCTTGATGCCAGCGCTTCCATGCGCTTCGGGGGGCGGTCGGTCCGCGATCTGACGGGCTCGAAGCTCGAATACACCCAGTATCTTGCGACCGCGCTGAGCCAGGTGATCAGCCGGCAGCAGGACCAGGTGGGGCTGGCCGTCTTGGCGGACGGTCTCCAGGAGTGTATTGCTCCCGGCGGGGCTCTCGGGCACGTCGCCCACCTTCAGCAGACCATCGAGCAGATCCAGACGCGGCCGGTGACGGACCTGGCCGGCGGTTTGCGGGCCCTGTTTCAGCGGCTTGCCCGCCGGGGCGTGCTGATGGTGATGAGCGATTTTCTGGTGGAGAACCTGGAAGCGGTATTTGGAGCCATCCGCCTCTTCCGGCATCGGCGCTGGGAAGTGGTCATACTGCATCTGGTCCATCCCGACGAGGAACGCTTGCCTGAAGGGCGTGCCTACCGGTTCGAGGGACTCGAAAACGAGGGATCGGTGAATTGTTCGCCGGCCGAGATCCGCCGGCTCTATCAGGACCGCTTTGAGGCCCACGCGGCGATGGTGCGCACGCTGGCCCTGGCCGGTGGATGCGATTACCGGCGGGTATCGACGGCCATTCCGTATCTGCAGACGTTGGGCGGGTTTCTTGTGGAGAGGAGTGGATAGTAAGTGTTCAGGGTTCGGGGTTCAGGGTTCAGGAATCTGAGGGGACGAGGTCGGGAAAGACAAGAGATTTGAGCTGGGATCGCAGGTTCGCCGGTCCTCCAATAGCGCCGCTGCGAATCTCTCCAAGAGGCATAGTGATCGTCACGTGAAGAACAAGATAGAAGGATGCTCAATGGGTTGAAACGAACATTGGAACGTCAATTGCCCGAGAGCTTGCGTCGTTGGAGGGAGCTGGAGACTTAAGCAGGGAACAACGGCTTGGGCCTGAACCCTGAACCCTGAACCCTGTAAACTCAAGGAAAGACATGACCTTTCTCCATCCATGGCTTCTCGGGCTCGGCATGGCGGCGATTGGGCTGCCGGTGCTGATCCATTATCTCACCCGGCCGCGGCCGGTGCGGCTGCCCATCTCCACGCTGCGCTTTATTCAAGAGGCCGTGCGGCAGCGGCGGGCCGTGCATCGCCTGCGGGATCTCATCATCCTGGGGTTGCGAAGCCTGGCGATTCTATTGATTGCGTGGGCGTTCGCCCGGCCGCTGATCGGCGAGAAGCCGCTGGTGTCGCCCGGCCAGAGCGGGCCGGCCAGCCGGGTGGTGATTGTGGATGCGAGCCAAAGCCTGGCGGCGAGTGTGAACGGCATACAGGCCTTCGAACGGGCCCGGTCGGCGGCGGCGCGGTATCTCGGTTATGCGCCCGGGCTGCGCGCCAATGTCATTCTGGCGGGGGCGCGACCGCATGCGGTGTTCGAGGGGCCCTCCAGCAACCTGGCGGCCTTGCGTGAAGCCCTGGCCCAGGCCCGGCCCAGGCCGGAACGTCTCGATGCCGGCGCCGCCCTCGCAGCCGCTGCCCAAATGCTTGTCCAAACGGCCGGCGGGGAGGATGCCCGCCGGGAATTGATCATCGTCAGCGATTTCCAGCACACCAACTGGGGCGACGTGGATTTCTCGGCGCTGCCCGAAAAGACGCGGATCCAGTTGGAGTCGGTCGCGCCACAGGAGACGCCGCCCAACCTCGCGCTGCTGCGCGTCAGCGGCCGGGGGCAGGCCGAGCAAGGCGGGCAGATTACTTTGGAGGCGGAAGTAGGCAACTATTCACCCACCCCCCGGCACGTGCAGGTTGAGTTTTCGCTGGCCGGGGCGGTTTACCGGGCGGAGGGAGATTGTCCGGCTTATTCCAGGACGATTCTATCCGTCCCGGCGGTGTTGCGAGCCGGCGGCTGGCAGGCGGGCGAGGCCCGGCTGATCGATGTTGAGGATGTCCTGCCCGGTGATGACGTTCGGCCGTTTGTGCTCAACGTCCGGCCGGGGGCCAACTACCTGCTCGTGACGCGCGAGCCGGCCGGCGCGCTGGCGTCGTCCAGCTATTACCTCGAACGGGCGCTGGTGCCCGTTCGGTCACGCGACGGCCAGGCGAGTGAGAAGGTGCATCGCGTCAGCCCGGACCAGCTCGATCGCGAGATGTTGACGAGGGCCGACCTGGTGGTGCTCGATCATCCGGGCAAACTGCCGGCGGAAGTCGTCAGTCTGCTGGCGGCGTTGATGGTCCGCGGCAAGTCGCTGCTGTACGTGGCGGCCGAGCCGGTGGATGCCTCCAACCTCAAGGTGCTGGCGGAGGCGGCCGGTCCAATGCTGAAGATGCCGGTCGAGTTCCAGCCCGCGACGGGCGGCGTCCTGCGCAACCTCCGGCTGGCGGAGGTGCGCGCCGATGTGCCGCCGTTCAGCCTGTTCGGCGATGGCGTGTCGGCGGCCATTTCATCCTTGCGCTTCACGGGCGGGCTGGTTTCACGATGGCTGGACGGGGGCCTGGCAGAGGAGGTGCTGGCCGGTTACAGCAACCAGTCGGCGGCGCTGGTCGTGACCGCGTGCGGATCGGGGGCGCTGGGGGTACTGAACGCGGATTTGCCGGCGTCGAATCTGGTGAGGTCGCCGGTGTTCGTGCCGCTGGTAGGGGAACTGGCCGGGCGGTTGCTGGGGCAACGCGAAGCGGCGGATGCGGTGTACTGTGGGGAGCCGCTGGTGGTCGATCTGCCGGCGGAGGCGGGATCTTCCGCGGGGTTGAGGGTGATGCCGCCCGGGCCGGCGGATGCGCCGGGCGAACTCGTGGATGAGACCGGCGGGTTGACCTGGCGGGTAGCCTCGGCCGGGGGGCCGGGAGTTTACCGCGTGAATCGCGGCGACACGACGTGCTTTGCGATGGCGACGGCCATCGCGCCGCAGGAAAGCGATTTACGGACCATCGATCCGGCCAGATTTGAACTCGCGGCTTCCGGCGGCCGGCAGGTCCACTACCGCGGGCGCGCGGACGACGATGAGCCCAGGGATACCCTGTGGGTGTGGCTGGCGGCCGGTTGCGCGGCGTGCATGTTGCTGGAATTGATCGCGCTCAAAGCGCTGAAGACGTGAGAAGGTGTGACACCGGCGTCTCGCCGGTGCAGTGCAGGCCAGACGCCGGTGCCACACAATTGCCTGGACACGTGTTATGGGCATGATGACGTTCGAGCCTTTGATCTCGCCGGCGCTGTGGACGGCAGTGGCGGCCCTGGCCGTGCCGTTGGTGGCATGGTATGCCTGGAGCCGGCCGCGGGAGATGGGGCGTGCCCGCTGGGCGGCCATCATCGGCTTGATGGGGCTGGGGTTGGCCGGGGTACTGCTGATTTTGCTGAACCCGACGTGGGTTGACGAGCTACCTCCGCCGGCGGGCAAGCCCCGGCTGACCATCCTGGTGGATTCATCAGGGAGCATGGGTGCGGCCGATGTGCCCGGAGGCCAGACTCGCTATCAGGCGGCGGTGCGGCGTGCGGCTGAAGTGGTGGAGGCGCTCGGCGGACAGTTTGAGATCCAGACGCGGGTCTTTTCCGAGACCATCTCTCCGGCAGAGGTTGCGGAGTTAGCGGATCGACGGCCGGAGGCTCAGGTCACGGACTTGGGAGCGGCCATTGCCTCCGTGGTCGGCGAGGATCATCCGGCCGGCCAGGCCGTCGTGCTCTTCAGCGATGGAAACCACAACGCGGGAGGCGGGGTGGCGCCGGTGCTGGCGGCCGTGCGGATGGCCAGGGCCATGGCCGCGCCGGTGTATTGTCAGACATTGGGCGGGGCGGCCGAGGTGCGGGACCTGTCCGTCCAACTGGGCGCACCTCAGGAGGTTGTCTTCGCCGGGCAGCGCGTATCCATCGAGGTATGGCTGACGCATCAGGGCCTGTCCGGCGGGCGGACGTCTGTGGCCCTGTACGGGGATGGCCAGGAGCTCTCGCGACGGGAGGTCATTCTCCCGCCGGACGGGCCTGCTCATGTTCGCTTCGAGGTGAGCCGGGCGGAGAAGGGTCTGGCCCGCTACGAGATCAAGGCCGACGCGATTCCCGGCGAGGCCACGGCGGGTAATAACACGGCGGTCTTCCTGCTGCGCACGGTGGACGAACCCATCCGCATCCTCCTTTTAGAAGGGAAGCCTTACTGGGACGGCAAGTTTCTCATGCGCACGCTGGCCGGCGATCCGTTGGCGGAGCTGGACTGTGTTGTGCGTATGACCGACAAGCGGTTCGTGCGCCAGACAATCAGTTCCAGACCGCCGGGCGCAACGCGGCCGGCTGCGACATCGACTGCCGGAACAGACGCCGGGCCGGCGGCCACTCAGCCGGTGCGCGAGCAGAAATGGACGGTGCTGACCGACTCCGCCGAGGTGCTGGCCAAGCCCGAATCCCTCCGGCAATATCAAATTGTGGTCCTCGGGCGCGACGCCGAAGTATTTCTGACCGATCCCGCGGTCAGCAATCTGCGCGACTGGGTGGCGCGCGAGGGCGGCGCGCTGTTGTGTTTTCGCGGGGCGCCCATGGCCCAGGTGACGGGCCGGCTGGCCAGCATGTTGCCGGTGGAGTGGACGTCGGGTCGCGAGTCGCGCTTCCATGTGCGGCTGACTGAGCTCGGACGTGAGATGCGCTGGTTGCCGGGGGCGGATGCGCAGCCGCCGGCGGAACTGGCGGAATTGCCCACGCTGGCGACGGTGGCCCAGATTGAGCGGACCAAGCCGCTGGCGACGGTGCTGGCCACGGCGGTCTTTGCCGACGGCCAACGGGATACGCCGGTGGTGACCTGGCAGCCTTACGGCACCGGTCGGACCGTGGTGATCGAGGGGGCGGGCATGTGGCGGTGGGCGTTTCTGCCGCCGGACCAGCAGGCGCACGACGCGCTCTACGGCACTCTGTGGCATAGCATCTTGCGGTGGATGGTGTCGGGCAGCGGGCTCCTGCCGGGGGAGAACCTGGCGATTCGCGGCGAGAAGGTTCTCTTCAGCACGCTCGAACCGGCCATGGCCACGTTGCGGGTGCGCGACTGGTCGAAGGTGCAACCGCCGATGGTGGAGTTAACTGCCGAAGGGCAGCAGCCGGCGCAGCGGTTTACGCCTGTTGCGTTGAAGGATGAGCCGGGGACCTATCGCGTCGTATTCGGCAAGCTGCCGCCCGGACGCTACCGGGCTCGGATGATCGATGCGTCGGGCGGTGCCGCGGGCGAGACGCTCTTTGACGTGGCCAGCTCGCTCCAGGAGCAGCTTGATGTGCGGGCCCGGCCGGAGCTCATGGCCCGTATCGCCGAGGGCAGCGGTGGGGCGGTCCTGGAGGAGGCGTCGCCGGGCGAGATTGCGAAACGCTTCCGCGAGTACATAGCCGTTAATCGCCCGCCGCAGGTCCGGCGCGTGACGGCCTGGGACCGCTGGTGGGTGCTGCTGGGACTCTTCGGGGTGTGGGGCACGACGTGGGCCCTGCGCCGCTCGGGAGGATTGATCTAAGCAGAGGGTCATTCAGTTGGTGACCCCGAAGGGGTTGCGTGAGTGTAGCCAGCAATGGCGCGAAGCGGAACTGGTGGTTGGTTTTCTCTCCGCTCCGTTTGGGCGGTGAAGACATTCGTGGAGTTTGATTGCGAACCCTCGTTTCGGGAACCCGAGAAAGCGTCGTACCGGATGCATAACGTCATGCGGAAACACGAATCTCTCTCCGCCACGCTGACCGAGGTTCGCCGGCGATTGCTGGCCATCGGCCTGGGCGCGGGCCTGGGCTGGGCGGCAGTGGGGGCAGTTCTATTCCTGCTGTTATGGATGTGGCTGGACCTGGCCCTTGAACTGACGCCGGGCTTACGCCTGGTGGCGGATGTGGGGGCGGTGGTGGTCGGCGGGGCCATCGTGCTCATTGCGGCTGGTTGGAGCCTGCGCATGGGCAACCCGCTGGCCCTGGCCCGGCGGCTGGATGCCATCGCAGGCACGCGCGGACAGATCCTCACCGGTGTGGACCTGATGGGGGAGGGACGAGGGGCGAGGGGCGAGGGACGAGGGATGAGGGGCGAGGGGCGGGGGATGGGGAGCGATGGGCGCGGGGCGGTTGCGGTGTTGAGCCCGGGGTTGAGGGCTTTGGCCATTGAGCGGGCCTCGGAGCTGGCGGGGAAGGTCTCGCGCGGTCTGGCAGTGCCGGCTCGGCCGTTGGCCTGGCCGGTGGTTGGTCTGGCAGTTCTATTCGGAGGGATCGGGATTCTCGGAGTGATGGCTCCGCGGTTGGTGGGTACGCAATGGAAGCGGTTTGTCGATCCTTATGGCGATCATCCGCCGTACTCACGGATCTGGTTTGAGGTCGAGCCGGGAAATGTGCGGGTCGTCTACGGCGGTGGGCTGGACGTGCGGGCCCAGGCGCTGGGCGGGGTGCTCGAAAAGGTGGACCTCGTGCTGTTGCCGGCTGACGGCTCGCGGCAGGAAGTGCTGCCCATGTTCCCGGAGCCGAACGGGGTCTGGCGGGCGGCGGTCGCTAACGTGACCGCTCCGGGGAAGTACCTGGTGCGCGCCGGGCGGGCGCGCAGCCGGCACTTTGACATCGGCATTCTCACTGTCCCTCGTTTTGAGCAGGTCACGTTCAAGATCACGCCGCCGGCCTATACGCGTCAGTCGGCGTACGAGGGTCCATTGCCGCAGGGTGGGCTGGCCGGCCTGCCGCGAACCATGGTGCAGGTGCGCGTGCGCAGCAACCGGCCCCTGGCGGGGGGTGTGATTGAGGGTTCAGGGTTCGGGATTCAGGAGAGGGACGAGGGGCGAGGGTGGAGGGGCGAGGGTGGAGGGGCGAGGGTGGAGGGACGAGGGGGAGCCGCGCCTTCATTCGCTGCGATCCGGCCGGCGAGGGTGGAGATGAGGCCGGGTTTGGACCCGCGCGAGGCCGTGGGGACTTTTGTTATCGACGGGGAAGGCCAGGCTCGTATCCACCTGACCGACATCGACCACCAGCAATCGACAGATGCATTTACCTTCCCTATCACGCTGCTGGCCGACGAACGGCCGTTCATCCGCATCATGGAGCCTCCGCCGGAATCGCTGGCCACACCGGACGCGATCCTGCCCGTGATGCTCTCGGCGGAGGATGACTACGGCATCACGCGCGTCCGGCTGTACCGCAGCCTCAACGACTCCCGGCCCCTGCCCACGGATGTGGCCATTCCGCAGCCCGCGCCCGCCCGCTGGGCAGGCGAATCGAATCTCTCCCTGGGCGAGTACGGTGTCGAACCCGGCGACGTGATCAAAGTGTTCGCCCGCGCGGAAGACAACGACCCGGACGGCGCCAAGGGTGCTGAAAGTACCGTCGCCACCATCCGCATCATCTCCCAGCAGGACTACGAGCGGATGATCACCACGCGTGAGGGCCTGGAAGTCATGCGGGCCAAGTACGAGATGGCCAACCGCGAACTCGAAGCCCTCTTGGAAGAAATACGCAAGCTCCGGGAGGAAATCGAAAACCAGCCGCCCGAGAGCCCGCTTTCCGAGGAGCAGCGCCAGAAACTCGACGAGCTCTCCGAGCGGTTCGAGCAGGCGGCCCGCGAAACCGCGAAGATGGCCCGGCAGAAGCTGCCCTACGACCTCGACAAGAAGCTCTCGCCGCAGTTGGAAAAGCTCGCCCAACAGATGAGGGAGGCCGGCGAGCAGGCCCGCAAGATGAGCAGGATGAAGAACATGACCGTGGCCGGCATGGAGCAGGAACTGCGCAAACTGGCCGAGAAGGCCGGCGAGCAGCGCAGGGAGCTCCAGAAGGAGGCCACCGAGCCGATGGAGTACCTGGCCTCTATTTACCCGCTCATGGAGGACCAGGCCCTCTTCGTCGCCATCTACCAGCGTCAGCGCGACCTCGCGCAGCGAATGGCCGCGCTCAAAGGCAAAGACTCCGGCGACGATCCGGAGCTCAAGGCCCGCATGCGCGACCTCGAACTGGAGCAGCGCCAGGTGCGCGAAGCGCTGGAGGCCCTGCTCGATGCGGTCGAGGAGCACGCCGCCGGCCTGCCCGACGACGAGAGGCTCAGCGACCTGAAACAGACCGCCGAGGATTTCGCCCGCAAGGTCCGCGAGTCGGCCGTGACCGACGTGCAGGCTTCGGCGGAAACGGGCCTGGCCGAGTTCTCCGGCACGCGCGCCGCCGAAAAGTCCAAAGAGGCGGCCGACATCCTGGAGAGCTTCCTGAGCCGCTGCAAGGGGATGGGCGACAAGGGTGGCACTTGCCTGAAGTTCTCCCCGCAGCTTGACGCCAACCTGGGTAATACGATCGATCAACTGCTCGCTGAGGCCGGTCTGCCCAGCATGGGTAACCAGTCAGGCGTCGGCTCAGGTGGTGGATACAGCATGCAGCGAAGCTCGCTGCAGAACATCGGCCTGTACGGCCATCTGCCCACCATGCGCATGGCCACGGAGAGCGGCCAGGAGGGCCGCAACGCACGGCTGTCGAGACCCGGCAACCGGCCCGGCGTACGCCACGAGGCCAACCCGCTGACGACCGATCCCGGGGCGGCGGACCGGGCCGTGAGTGCGGCCGGCGTCGACGTGCCGCTCCAATATCGTCAGAAGGTGGGGCGGTACTTTGAACGCATCGCGGACGAGATTGGAGAGGAGAGCGCGAAGCGCGGGCGCTTCGCGAGGTGAGAAGTCAGAAGTGAGAAGTCAGAAGTGAGAAGTGAGAAGTGAGAACTGAGAAGTGAGAAGTGGGAATAGGCGAGCGCGGGAGTTGAGACGAGAGTGGAAGTATGGATATGTCGGGTGACCCATCTCCACGGGTGGCCCACCTCTTCAGAGGTGGGTTCACGATTTTTGCTGCTCGCGATGGTTCGTTGGTCAGAAGAGCGGCAGCGGCCACGGCTTTGAAATCGAGAGCCCAGGTTCAGAGAACCTGGGCCACCCGTCGCGCTGGGGAGCGATGAGTGAGAAGTGAGGAGGGCACGACTTTGACGGGAGTTGGATATACCAAGAGCCGGGTGGATCGCCTCTACGGGTGGCCCACCTCTTCAGAGGTGGGTTCACGATTTTTGCTGCTCGCGATGGTTCGTTGGTCAGAAGAGCGGCAGCGGCCACGGCTCTGAAATCGAGAGCCCAGGTTCAGAGAACCTGGGCCACCCGTCGCACTGGGGAGCGATGAGTGAGAAGTGAGGAGGGCACGACTTTGACGGGAGTTGGATATACCAAGAGCCGGGTGGGTCGCCTCTACGGGTGGCCCACCTCTTCAGAGGTGGGTTCACGATTTTTGCTGCTCGCGATGGTTCGTTGGTCAGAAGAGCGGCAGCGGCCACGGCTCTGAAATCGAGAGCCCAGGTCCAGAGAACCTGGGCCACCCGTCGCGCTGGGGAGCGATGAGTGAGAAGCGCAATGTATTCTGATGGGAGTCTGCGATGCGGATGCCTTTGATAAACAGATTCATGATCCGTTGCGGCGTGGTGGTGATGCTCTGGCCGGCCGGCGCGGTTCTCAACGCACAATCGTCCAATGAGAATCCCGCGCCCACACAGTTGCCGACGACCCGTCCGGCCGTAACTGCGGCGGCCGGGGATGGCGTCGCGCCCCGTCCGGCCACGCGTCCGGTCGCCGCCAAGCCACTCGGCGGCGAGCCCGAAAGCATCGTCCAGGTGGCCAACCTCATCTACGCGGGGACCAAGAGCAGCAAATGCTTCTCCGACCACTTCCTGGTCAAGGCCGAGAAGGAGTCGGCCATCTCCACCAGCCGTCGGTTCCACGCGGTGAAACTGGCCTCCGAAGAGTTGTTCGCCTTCCCGCTGGTGATCATGACCGGCGAGGGCGAGTTTACACTGACCCCCGAGGAGCGTGAGAACCTGCGCTGCTACGTTGAGCGTGGCGGCTTTCTGCTGGCTTCGGCCGGCTGCTCTTCGGTCGAGTGGGATCGCTGCCTGCGGCGCGAGCTGGCCCAGATCTTCCCCGGGAACCCCCTCCAGGAGATCGGCATGGACCACCCGATCTTCCACACGGTGTACGAGATCAAGAGTCTCCAGGCCAAACAGGGCACGCCGCGTCCGCTGGAGGGAATTACCATTCACGGCCACCTGGGGGTGGTGTATTCGCGGGAGGGCCTCAATGACACCGCCCATACCAAGGGCTGTTGCTGCTGCGGGGGCAATGAGATTACCAACGCGGTGCTGGTGAATGTGAATATCCTGGCGTATGCGCTGGTGTATTAGAGGGGTCAGGGTTCGAGGTTCAGGGTTCAGGCGTTCGGCCGAGTCGGCAAACCCGATATTCGGATGCGAAGGGGAAGTGATAAGGTGGGCACGTGTGAAGGTGAGAGAGTGAGCATGCAACGGGGCGTCTTATGATCAACTACGCGTCGATCGGTTCTGTGCATGTCCCCGGTGTAGCAGTGAAGAGGTGCAGGGCAGGGCTCGCTCTGGCCGCACTGCTGATGTCAACGGGGCTCTCAATCCCGGCCCAGGGGCAGATGGTCCTTGACTCTGCCTCCCCCGGCCTCGCGTTGCAACCGGTGGCAGAAATCCAGCCGGTGCTCAGTGCCACGACGCAGCCTGAGCTGTCGGCCGATTCCCGGCCGGTTGCCGTGGTTCCTGCCGAGCGCAACGCTGTCGCCGGCACTCAGCCCACTACTCGGTCCGCCGCGCGGCCTGCGGCGACCGCACCGGTCAATCTGCTGCTGGAAGCGGAGGGTCTCTACCCGGCTATTGAGGTGATCGAAATTCTTGTTGCGGTCCAGTCCGCCGCTACCCAGCCGGTTGCTACCCAGCCAGTCGTAGCCGAGGTGGCCCGATCTGATGAGAAGGTTCCGTCCTGGACGCACGGCCTTAAGGAAGCCGTCAAGTTGGCTCAGCAAAGCGGCCGGCCCGTTCTGGTGCGGGCGGGCGCGCCCTGGTGCGGCTGGTGTCGCCGCTTGGAGGCTGAGATAGGCAGACCGGAAGTGCGGAAGGAACTGGCCCGCTGGACGCTGGCGTACCTCGACGTCGATCGCGACTCCGAGGAGGCCGAGTCGCTGGGCATAGGGCTCATTCCGGCCCTGCGCGTGCTGACGTCCACCGGCCGGGTGGTGGCCTCCCAGGACGGCTACATGGAGGCCGATGCCCTGGTCGCCTGGCTCGGTCAGCAATTCGATCAGGCCTCCATCGTCGCGCCCAGAGAACTTGGTGACGACGCGCCGCCGGACGCGGCCATGCTGGCCAGGCTGCTCAAGCAGTTTGATCATCGCGACCCGGTGATCCGTGAGGCAGCGATCCGGCGATTGGCCCCGCATCCGGACGTGGCCGCGGCTGCAGTAGTCAATGCCTTTTCCGACGGCAAACTGGCGGTCCGCCTGACTGCGCTGGAACTGCTCGAAGCCTGGAACGCGCCCATCCGTGGGATGGATCCCTGGCAGCCCGCAACCATCCCGGTGGCACGGCTCGAGCAGCTCAAAGCATGGGCTAGCCAGCCGGGCAAGACTCCCGCGACCCGTCCGGCGGATCTGGATGAGTCTCAGCTCGCCTCGGCCCGCGAGGAGTTGGCTGCCTATCTGAAAGCCGGGAACCCTACCGAGGTTCTGGCCATCCGTGAACGGTTGGCCCGTTACGGTCCGGCCTTGTTGCCGGAGGTGCTCGACGCGCTCAAGGCTGTCGAGGATGACGCGACCCGCGAGCGGTTGGGCGCCCTCCGATACCGCCTGGCGGCCAGCGATGCGTTGGCGCTGAGCTGGCCGGGAGGTTTCGAACGGCTGGCGTCTTTGTCCGTCGCAATGAGCCAGCAGGCCGCCGAGGAGCTGACCGCCAGGGCCACCGACGCCGACGTGCCGTTGCTGCTGGAGTTGTTCAGCCATCCCGACCCGCTGATGCGCGAGACCGTCTTACGGGCCTTGCAGACCATCGGCGGGGCCCAGACCATCGGTGCGCTGGTGAAGCTGCTGCGCGACCCCGAGCCCAACGTGCGTGCGGCCGTGCTCAAGCAGCTTGCCGAAAAGCCCAACCGCCAGCTTGTTCCCCGGATCGCAGAATACGTCAAGACCGAGACCGACGCGGATCTGGTCGTGCATGCGGTGCGGTTCCTGCGCGAAGCCCGGGGCGAGGCGGCGGTGAATTGCCTGGTGACGCTGCTGTCGCATGAAAGTTGGCGCGTCCGGGCCGAGGCGGCGGAGGCCCTTGGCCAGAGCGTGGGCGACATGAACAGTCTCTCCGCGGAGAAGCGGGCGGATGCCTACGCCGCCCTGATCAAACTGCTCGACGATCCGGATGGTTTCGTGGTCAGCCGGGCGGTGGCGGCTCTGGGCGGGAGCGACCTGGCCGCGGCCGTGGAGCCGTTGTCGCAAGCGGCGGTAAAGCATCCCGAACTGGCCGAGGAGATCGCGCAGATGCTGGCGCGGATGAGAGGGCGGTCGAGCGCGGGGGCGGCGCACTTGCGCAGTTTCCTTAAACATGGCGACGCGCGCGTGCGGGCGGGGGCGATCACCAGTCTGGCCTCCGCGGAGCCGCTGAGCATTGGCGAAGAACTGCGCACTGCCCTGGAGGACCAGGATCGCTCGGTGCGAATCGCGGCGGCGGGGGCGCTTATGGAGGTGGTCGAATACTATCGCAACACAGAAGGAGCGAGAAGAATCGAACGACCGGTCGTAGTTCGAAGTCGCCGTAGCCTGTTGGGCGCCCTGTTCGGTGGCCGGGGGAGTGTGGCCACCACGCAGCCGGATGACGCCCAGCCCGCGAGCCAGCCGTCCGGCGGCTCCCAGGAGCCCGAACTCGATCCTCAGAGCAAATGGCTCCTGGCCTTCCGCGCGGGGCAGGACCGGCCGCAGTGGATGAACGCCCTGATTCCCCCCCTGGAGACCATGCTGGCGGCTGATGTGGTGGAAGAGCGCATGGCCGCGGCTCTCCCGCTGATTGCTCTCGGAGCCGACGAGCAGGCCCTGCCGCTGTTGATGGTGGAAGCGACTACGACGCCGACCATCCAGTCGAAGGCCATTGCGGCGCTACCCTGGCTGCCCTGGGAGAAGCGCCTGGAGTTGTTTACGCTGCTGCTCCAGTTGGACTCCACCCCCGAGCGCCTCAACGAGCTGGCTGCCGGCCTGGCCAAGGTGCCCGACCCGCGTGCGGCCGATCCGCTCTGGGATCTGCTGGCCCGGCCGGAGTTCAACGACCAGGGGGCGACGGGCATTTATCAGGCCCTCCTGACGCTCTACGTGGGCGAATATCAATATAACCCCAGTATGATCCCGCCCCCCCGGCGCGTGGCGGCCACGGCGGCGGCGCGCCGGCGGATTGAGGGCGGGACGCCCATTCAGCGCGTGGTGGGGCTGGCCATTCTGCTGACTGTCGCTCGTGAAGAGGCCGGCCGGCTGGCCAAGGAACTCCTGGAGGATCCGGCCACCGCCGGCGATCCACAACTGCGCCGCGATGCCGGGCAGGTATGGCTCCTGGCGGACACAGGCGAGCGGGTTGCGGTGGAAGCCCTCTCGTCCGATTCGCCCGACCTGCGCCGGATGGCGCTGTTGTATTTGGCTTTCGGGCGTTCCCACCTGCAGGTGCTGCGCAATCACATCCCGGTGGTCATGAGTTTTCATGAGCAGGAGGAATACCTGGCATACTCCGCCAGGACGCCCATCGAGCCGAAGGCCCCGGAAGGCTTGAGTGCCCAGGCGGTTCGGCCGTTCCTCAAGGACCCTGACGCGAAGATCGTTGCCTGCGCGGGTTACCTGCTGGCGCTGCTGGGCGAGGCCGAAGGGTTGCCCCCGTTGATTGCCTATTGGCGCGGCAATGCCAGGAACGATTCGACGGTCTTCCGGCTGGTCTACCGCGCCATTGCCGCGCTGGGCGATGACGCGCAGACGCCCGTCCTCGAGGAGATTTACCGGCAGTTCGAAGGGGAGGATTATCGTATTCGCGAGTTCTACTGGACCATCCGGACCATGAAGGGGCCGGAGTGCCTCAAGCTGCGCGAGAAAATCCGCCGGGAGGTGGGCACGGAGAACCTGCGTTAGAGCGCCCTCCGCGACAGTTCGGCAAGCTCAGCGCGGCGCCGTGGCCGCTACATCCCCATCCCGCCTTCGCCCGGCTCCTCCTTGCCGCCGAACTGGGGGAGCTTCTTCACGTATTTTTCCGGGTTCTTCTCGAAGATCTTGTCGCAGCCCTCGCAGCAGAAGTAGACCTTCTTGCCCTTGTACTCGATGAACACCGCCGGGTCGATCTTGTCGCCGCCCACCGGGCAGAGGGTCTGCCCGCCGGTGTCCACGGCCGCCGCCTGTGTGGCCGGGGCGGTGGTTGGAGACTCCTTCCGCTCACACCCTGTCGTAATCAGACTCAACAAGAGCCCCAGCGCGCATACCAATCCTGTCGTCGTTTTCATAGGGATGTTATCTCTCCGTCAGAACCTTGCCTGGTATATTCCTTGAGGAACCCGACGAACTCGCGGCGGGGCTCCTCTTCGTCGCCCAACAGGCCGATCACGATGTCTTACGTAACGCAGCCACGCCCTCGCACAGCCGGATGCAAAGGATTCTAGAAGGCCGCGCGCGGTATTCAACCCGGTTGTGAGGGGGCCCAGAAAATGTGGCCACCGCCCAGCACGCGCCGGCCCCAGCCCGGGGGCGGTGTGACTGCCGCAGACAGGTGCGCCGTGTCCGAATTGGGCCGATAGAATGTCACCACGATGCAGCGCAGCCGGACGGTGAGGATCTCCACCGGGGCGGCCTCGTGGGCGTGGCCGTATCGGGCGGCATGGGCCGCATGAAAGGGCCGCAACAGTCGGGCCGGGTCGGTGAGCGATTCGGCCGGCAGGGTCAGAACCTCGGCCCGGCCCCGGTAGCGGGCGTCGATCAGCCGATCAAGCAAACTGTCGTCCTGGTCCAGTTGCGCGACCTGAAGATCTTCCGAGGCCTGCTCCATCAACTCCGCAAAGCACTGGCGCAACGCGCAGAGGTTGTTGATTGCCTGCTCGGGGGCCGGGCGGGCGTATTCCCGAACCTGCTGTGAGGGAAGCACGCCTTCGGACCACAGCACGCACGGCCAGGCCGGCCCGATGAGGCCGCGCATGCCCAGTGCGGCGGCCATTTGGCCGGCGGCCTCCATTCGGGTGCTGCCCAGGCAGACGAGAAAGCAATCCGCCGGCCGACGCCCGTGTTCCGCGCACAGAGCCCGGATGGCCTGTTGAATCTCCGCTGGATCCCGGCTCGGGATGGCCCGGAACGTTTCCACGGCGGCCCGCACCGGCCACGTGGCTTCCAAGGCTTCCAGTCCGGCGCCCGCCGGCTGCGTCCAGTAGGCCAGCAGGGTCAGCCCCTCGCCGGTATCCAGCCCCACGTACGTGCAGCGTGAGTCGCTCATGACTTCAGCATCAAAAAGGCCATTACGTTATTGAGCAGATGGAACACGATGCCCGGGACCAGACTTTTGCGCCACCAGAAGAGCACGCCCATGACGATGCCCAGCAGCATGGTCTGGACTATGGCCAGCGGCCCCTGGTAGCCGTGTCCGAACCCGAACAGCACTGCTCCAATCGGGATGGTCAGCCACCATCTGCGGAAGATTGACTGGAGGCGGGTGAGCATGAAGCCGCGAAAGGCGATCTCCTCCCAGATGGCCACAAAAGTCATCAACGCGATCATGCCCGTGGTTCCCATCGGCGGGAAGTTGGCTTCGATGGCCTTGGCGGCGTCGTCCTGGTGTTTGCTGATCTCCGGAAACAGCAGGATGACAAAGGCGCCGAGTATGAACAGACAGATGATGGTCAGGACATAGGAGCCCACGCCGATCCACGCGTTGACGACCAGTTCTCGACCGGTCAGTCCGATGGAATGCAACGGTTGGCCTGCCCACTTCAACAGGGCCACGCAGGCCACAAGTGCGACCAGCCCCCCGGTGGCGGTTGTGAGGAGGTTGAACCAGCGCTCGTCCTCCGGCTGCCAGAACATCAACATCGGGATAGCCAGCAGGGAGCCGCCGATGCCCGCGGCCAGGGGCGTGAAGGCTTCCAGCAGGGCCCGCCACCAGCGCATTTGTGGCTGAGCCGGCGCAGGCGCGCCTGCCGGGACAGGCGGGGGAAGGCCTTCGTCCAAGCTCACCGGCCTGGCGAAGGGCACATAGAAGCATTCCTGGCCGGTGCCCTGAAACGAGGCGGCCTCATGCTCCTGACGGGCAGATGGTCCATAGGGCAGGGGAGAGGCTTCATCGGCCCGGATTTCCTCTGGCGGTGAGCGATTCTCAAGATTCATGCGGCCTCTCGTTCTCCGGGAACGGCACGACCGGCAATGGAGTGGTGATCGCCGCCCGCAGGCGCGGTAGCCAGCGCACGAAGAACTGCACCGCCTCGGGATCCTGGCGTCTCATGCTGAACACCGCCTTCCCGTAGGCGTTTGGACCCAGGGCGTATCGCCCGAAAGCGCCGCCGCCGATGGCGATGTACCCGGCCGCGCCGCCACCAAACGCGAAAACGCCAACAGCCCCGCCACCCAGGGCCACGAGGCCGATGGCTCCACCGCCGATGGCCACAAGGCCGACCGCGCCGCCGCCGATCGCGATCACGCCGACCGCCAGCCCGCCGAAGGCGATGATGCCCAGGCCAATCCCGGGGTGGTTCGTGCCAGTACCAGCCGAATCGAACAGCGGTATTGGCCCGATCATGGGCAGATTGGGCAACAGGCTCGGCAGCAGAGGCAACAGGACGAAAAGCACAAACAGTAACTGCAACGGCAGCATGAACACGAACAGGTAGAAGCGCAACGCCTTCTGAAACGCCGCCTGACTGAAGCACGGATTGTCCGGGCCGACCACACCCTCGATCTGACGGCGCAGGCGTTCGTTCTCCCGCTCCAGCAGGTCCATCCGCCGCGCTAGATCATCCTGTGAGCCATGCTCCGGCTTGCCGGGTGTGAAGTTGCCCATGGTTGCCTCTTGAAACTGTTGGCTTCCGGCGGCATCTGGGCCGCGTCAGAAGGCAGGCAAGACGCCCGCCCCCAGCCATACTCATGTCGGCCAGTTCCGTGGCCCGACGCTGATAAGATAGCCCGGCCCGGTGATGGGGAAGCGCTCAAAATACTCGCGGATGCTCTCCGCCGAGACCGCGTTGACGGCGGCCATTCGCGCTTCTGCGGGGCGAGGCGCGCCGAAGTACTCGATGTCGTCGGCGATCTGCCCCAGCCGGTAGAAGGGGGTCTCGGATTCGACGGCCAGCGAGGTGCGCCGCAGATTCTTGACCCGGGCGATCTCTTTGGGCTCTACACCCTTTTCGACCAGTTCGGCGGCTTCGCGGCGCATGGCCTCCACGAGTTTTTCGCAATTCTCCGGCTCGCACAGTCCGAACAGCGTCAAGGCGCCGAAGTCGGCGTATTCGTCGCGGAAAGCGCCGGCCCGCGGGCTGAGGCCTTTCTGCATGATGTTCCAGTAGAACCGCGAGTTGACTCCGCCCAGGATGGCCGCCGCGGCTTCGGCGGTTTCGTCCAGCGGGTCGGTGCCGGCTGCCGCCGGATAGGCCAGCATGATGGCCTGCTGGTGAAAGCGATCCATGGCCCGGGCGGCCGTGCCTTCGCGCATCTGGGGCCGTACCCGCTGCCCGTTCGTCTCGCCGGCCGGCTCCCAATCCCCACAGTATCGCCGGGCCGAATCCATCACCTGGTCCGGGTCCAGGTTGCCGGCCACAATCAGCACGAGGTTGTCGGGCGCGTACCGCCGCCGGAAATACTCATGCATCTGGTCGCGGGTCATGGCCCGGATGGTCTCTTCGTAACCGAGAATGGGCCAGGCCAGGTCACTGTCCGCGCACAGGTGCTCATACAGGATGTCGTAAGCGGTCGAAGCGAGATCGTCTCTGGACATGGCGATCTCTTCGAGGACGACGTTTTTTTCCGTCTCGAACTCATCCGGCGGCAGCGTGGAGCGCATCATGTCCGCCAGCAGCTCAAGCTGACGGTCGAAGTCCTCCGGACGCACCCAGCCGTAGTAGAAGGTTCGGTCCCGGCTGGTGAAGGCGTTGTACTGGGCCCCCATCTGATCGAATTCGATGTTGATCTGGATGGAGGTCCGCTTGCGGGTGCCCTTGAAACACATGTGCTCCAGGAAGTGCGAGACCCCGGCCAGTTGCCGGCTATCGTCGCGCGCTCCGGTCCGCGCCAGGAACCCGCAGGCCGCCGACTGGACGTGAGGCATGACCTCGATGACCACCCGCAGGCCATTCGGCAGCTTCTCTTGCACGAATATGGTTTGAGACATTCCTGAGTCCTCGACGACAGATGGAGAGGAGCGGAGACGGAGCCATGGAGAGAATGAGCCCCGTCTCTCCATCTTTCCTCCTCTATCCTTCCATCTTTCACTTCCCGCTCGCCTGCTTCACAACGCGTCCGACTTCTCCGGCGTCGGCCCCAGCGTGACCACGCTCAGCCGGTCGCGCGGATGGCCGGCCAGGTAGTCGCAGATGCGCTGGATCGTGACCGCCTGCACGCGCGCCATCTTTTCTTCAGTCGGAATGGGACGGCCGTGATAGAAGAGATCTTCGGTTAACTCGACGGCCCGCGCCCGCGTGATGTCCCCGCGGGTCTGGTTCCGAATCACGATTCCGGCGATGGCCCGCTCAACCTCTTCAGTGGTCAGATCCTCGGAGAGTCGGTCGATTTCGCGCAGGAGCGTCGTGTAGGTCTTCTCCAGGTTCTGCGGCGTGGTGGAGGCCCCCAGGTGAAACATTCCGCTGCGCCGCGATTGATCGCTCCATGCGCCCACCCAATACACCAGCCCCTGCTTCTCCCGCACCTCGGTAAACAGCCGGGCGCCCATGCCGCCGGCCAGCAGGCCCACGATGACCTGGGCAGTGGGAAAATCCTCGTCCTGGGCCGCCGGGCCGGGGAAGCAGATGGCGATCTGTTCCTGTTCGAGGTCTTTCTCATGATGGGAGCGGGCCGCATTGAACTGGAAACCCAGTCCATCGAGGTCCGGCTCGCCCCGCCGGAAGCCCTCGAATTCCCGCTCGAACAGGTCGGCCACCGCAGCCGGCTCCACCGCCCCGGCCACCGCCACCTGCATGCGCGCGGCGCAAAAATATCGCTGCCAGTGGTCCAGGATCTGCTCCCGCCCGATCCGCTCCAGCGTTTCCTCCTCGCCCAGCGGGTGACGGCCCAGCGGTTCCCCGTAGGCCTGACGGTGGAGCAGCTTCTTGGCCAGCTCCTGGGGGTCATCTTCCAGCGCGGCCAGCGTCTGGCTGGTCAACTCCACCGCTACCGCGCAATCCTCGGGCGGAAAGCTGGGCGTCCGGATCATTTCCGCATGCAGAGCCACTGCCCGTTCCAGGAACTCCGGCAGGCACAGACACGAGAACCCGAACCGCTCGCGCCCCGCGTACGAGGAGTGCGTGGCCCCGATGGCGTCAAAGGCATCGTTCAGCGCCCGCCCGTCGCGTTTGGCCGTGCCCTTGACGATGGCCTCGTCGAGCACGTGGGCTACGCCGAGGTACTCCGGACGCTCGAAGGCATATCCGGCCAGTATGCGAATCTCGACCGCGACCACCGGCCGGCCGGCCAGAGGCAGCACCGCCAGCTCGATCCCGCAGTCCAGACGCTTGTGCTCAATGTTTTCCGTCACGCCTGCTCCCATTGGCTCAAACTTCGGTCAGTTCAAGCTGGTGTCCCCATCAGCGGAAAGAGTTCGTTGAGCTTCCCTTTCAACATCTCTTCGTCACGGGCTTCCACGTTCAACCGCAGGAAGGGTTCGGTGTTCGACGGACGCACATTGAACCACCAGTCCGCGTACTGCACCGTGATGCCATCCAGGTAATCGATCTCCCCGTCGCTGTACCGATCGGCCAGGCGCTGGATGGTGCCTGTTTTGTCCTCGTTATGGAAGCTGCGCTCGCCGGAATGTGCATATCGCCGCAACGGCTCGATGAGCTCGTGCAGGGGCTGTCCCGACTCGATCAGCAGGTTGACCACCTGGGCGAAGGTGATCATGCCCGAGTCGCAGAACCCATTGTCGCGGTAGTAATAGTGGCCGCTGAGCTCGCCGCCGAAGACGGCCTTGGCGTCCATCATCGTTTTCTTGATCATGGCATGACCGGCCCGCTCCCGACGCGGCAGCCCACCGGCCTTGCGGATTTCCTCCGGCACCACGCGCGACGAACGCAGGTCGTACACGACGGCCGAGCCGGGCGACTTCTTCAGGAAGTAGCCCGCCAGGAGCGCGGTCATCAGGTCCGCCGGGATGATCCGTCCCTCGCAATCCACGAAGATGGTCCGATCGGCATCGCCATCGAAGCAGACCCCGAAGGCCGCCCGGGTCCGCTTCATCCGGTCGCAAAGCTGGGAAAGGTTGGCCGGTACCAGAGGGTTCGGCTCGTGCCGGAAATCCCCGTTGTGCTCAAAGTTGAGCCGGGTCACCTCCAGCCATTCCACATCCCCAAACAGCACGGGAAACCACCTGCCGGCCATGCCGTTGGATGCGTCCACGACCACTTTCATGGGCCGGTCGGAGTTGTACCCGCCGGGCGAAGTGGTCAGGAATTGCCGGACGAACTGCTTGTACGGCCCGGACAGGTCGCGCTGTTCCAGGCCGGCCATCTGTGGTGTGGTATGGCGGATGGTGTTGATGGCCGCCTTGCTGATCTTGTTCAACCCGGTGTCCGCGCTGACGGGCTTGCCCTTCTCCCCGCAGATCTTGAACCCATTGTAGGTGCCGGGGTTATGACTGGCCGTGACCTGTACCCCGCCGCAGCAGGTGATGTGGTTGACCGCGAAGTAGAGCTGCGGCGTGTCCACCATGCCGATGTCAATGACCGGCGAGCCGCCCGAGCGTAGACCCTCGATGACCGCAGCCGCCAGGGCCGGGCTGCTCTTGCGCATGTCCCGTCCCACCACCACCGCTGACTTTTCCGTCCGGCTCCGCTCGTAACCGCGGAGCTCGGAACGCAGGAAGTTGGCCGTGGCCTGACCAATCCGCCAGGCCAGCTCCTCGTCCAGAGGTTGTGGATAAACGCCCCGAATGTCGTAGGCCTTAAAAATTGAAGCTATACGTTCTCGCTTATTTTTTTCCTCTTCTGCTGCTTTCCGGTCGATTCCCGGCATGACCAGGCCGCCGATCTTGTTCTCGTCGTCATTGAACTGGCAGCCCTTGCACTTGGGGTAGTTTGCCCGTCGACGTCCCAGGCAGACGGCGTTGGAGAGCTTAATGCGTTCTTCGCCGGGGCAGAAACGGTAATAGTCTTGTTGGTTCGGGGTCGCCATGGGCACGGTACGCTTCCTTTAGCCGAAGGCTCTTGCGTGAACGACCTATCATAGCCGAATTGGCGACTCTTCGCACGGCCGTCAAGCCGGGGTTTACCTGTGCTTCAGGATTCCCGGCCGTCAGATTCCGGGGGGGCGGGGCTTTGCCGTTTGACACGATTCACCTCATCCATACAATGGCCTCGGCTGTTTGCCGCAGGGAGGCGCGCAAATAGGATCCACTGCGCTCCATCTGGCCATCGTCTAGCCCCGAGGGAACCTCCAATGCCCACGCATGGGTGGTCTTGCTTTACGATTCGACAACTTGTGCTGAGTGGCTTACTGATGGCCCTGGGTTGCCGGACGACCTCTTCTGACGTCGAGTCGGTTACCGTCAGCCCTGATCCGGCCGGTCGCGCCAAGGTGATTGCGGCTCGCCGGCTGGCCCAGGAGGCCGCCGCCGCGGATGAGCCCAACCCGGCGGCGCCCGACCGGGTGCCGGTTCGTCCGATGGGGCCGCCCGCGACCACCCAGCCTGTCAGCCAGCCCACGCCCGACCAGATCGAAGAAGAAGTCCCCGATCCGGTGGACGAGCTCAAACGGATCGACGCCCTTCTCAGTCGAACCGACCTGAGCCTTCCGGATCGGCGCTCGCTGGAGCGTCTCCGCACTCGTGTGGCCGCCACGCAGCGCGAAAACGCGGTCCGGCTCAGCTTGGGGGATGCCGTTCGCCGGGCACTGCAGAACAACTACTCCATTCAGGTACAGTCCTATAACCCTGCGATCGATGCCACGCAGATTGTCGAGGCCGAAGCCCGGTTTGACGAAGTCTTCTTCACCAGCTTCAACTACAACCGTCAGGATCGGCCGACCAGTTCGCAGCTTCAGGGTACGCAGTCGGATACCCGCGTGTTCAACGGTGGAATTCGCAAGCTGCTCTCGACCGGCACGCTGGTTCAAGCCAGCTACGCGTTAACCCGCACCAAGACCAACCTGAGCTATCAGACGCTCAACCCGGCCTATTTCAACCAGTTCATTGTGGAGTTCCAGCAGCCGCTCCTGCGGGGGTTCGGGCTTGACTTCAACCGTTCTCAAATCGAAATCAACCGGCTGAACCGCCGCATCAGCCTCGCCCGCCTGGAGCGGGAGATTCGCGAAACGCTCTTCAACGTGGAGCGGGCCTATTGGCGGCTGCTCCAGGCCCGCCGGTCCATCACCGTGCAGGCCCGATTGCTGGAAGAGCTCCAGAGCATTCTGGCCGCGCTGGAAGCGCGCCGCGACTACGACGTGTATCCCATTCTGCTCAACCAGACCAGCAGCCGGATCCAGCTTCAGGAGGCCCAGTTCATCCAGGCCGTCAACAACATGCGTTCGGCCGAGGTTTTCCTGAAAGGCCTGCTGAACGATCCGACCCTCAACCAGGCGGTGGACGTGGACATCATCCCGACCGATACGCCCAGCCTCGAACCGATCATGCTCGATCAGTTGGGTGAGCTTTCCGCCGCCCTGACCCACCGCGCCGAGTTGCACGAGGCCCGGCTGGCCATTGAGCAGGCCCAGATCGCCATCGGGGTGGCCAAGAACCAGGCCCTGCCCCGGCTCGACCTGCTGTTCCGGTACATCGTGGACGGCTTGGGCGGCAACCCCAGTTCCGCCTTCAGCCAGATGAGCAACAACGACTTTAACGAGTACGTAGTAGGCCTGGAATTTGAGTGGCCGATCGGCAACCGCGGCCCCGAGGCCGCTATCCGCCGGGCCCGGCTGCAGCAGGCCCAGGCCATCGCCGCGCATCGCGCCCAGATCGAGCTGGTCATCACCGAGGTCAAGCAGATACTCCTCGATCTTCAGAGCACTTTCGAGCAGGTGGGGCCCAACTTCCGGGCCGCCCGGGCGGCATTCGATCAGCTCCGGGCCACCCGGGCCAAGATCGAGCGGCGCGATCCGGCCAACTTGAATGTCGAACTGACCGCCAACCAGGATCTGGCCAGCGCCCGCCTGGGATTGCTGGACGCCCTGGTCAGCTACAACATCAACATCATCGATCTGGAGCGCCGCAAAGGTACGCTGTTGCGTTACAACAACGTGGTCATCTGCGGGGCCGAAGACGAGGCCGCCCAGAAGCCCTACCGTCCCAGCAGCAGCGGCTGGGGCCAGAATGTCGGCATGACGGCTGAGTAGGCGGTGGCACACTATAATCCCCTATGCCTGTGGAGCCGAACAAACCGTCATTGAGATCCTTCTTCGCCAACCATTCCCGGAGCTGGAGAGACAATCTTTATGTCTACCCGGTGATCAGCCGCCGGGCCGGGGGGGTGTCCATCGGGATCAATCTGAATCCCGACAAGGCCTGTAACTTCGACTGCGTCTATTGCCAGGTGGATCGGACCATTCCGCCGACGGTCCGCACCGTCAAGCTGGATGTGCTTCGCGAGGAGCTGGAACGGACCATGGCCGCGGTGGTCGGCGGCGAGTTGTTCCAGGGGCCGCAGTTCGCCAGCGTCCCTGCCTCCAACCGGCGGCTCAACGATATCGCCTTCTCCGGCGACGGCGAGCCGACCGCCTCGCCGGTGTTCCTGGAGGCGGTCCAGGTGGCGGCCGACGCGCGTCGCCGTTTTGAGCTTGACGAGCTGAAGCTGGTCGTGATTACGGACGCCGCGTGGCTGCACCGGCCCCGTGTGCGCGAGGCCCTCACGATCCTGGACGCTAACAACGGCGAAATCTGGGCCAAGCTCGATGCCGGTACGGAAGAACGCTTTCGTCTGATCAACCGGCCCAACTGCTCGCTGCAACGGATCCTCGACAACATCCTGGATGCCGCCCGTATCCGTCCGATCGTCATTCAATCGCTGTGGATGAACGTCCACGGCGCGCCGCCGCCGGACGCGGAAGTGGACGCCTTTGCCCATCGTCTGCGCGAGATCCTGGTCGCCGGCGGCAAGATCAAGCTCCTGCAGATTTACACCATCGCCCGGCGAACCACGGAGCCCTGGGTTACTCCGCTGGACGATCCCGCGCTGGCCCGCATCGCCGAGCGCGTCCGATCCATCGTGGACGTGCCCCTCGCCATCTACGGCACGTAATCAGTACGGTCCGTGCGCCGCGGCCGGGAGCGGCACGGAGCCCCCATGACGCCCTGAACGAGAACCCCTGCGCATTCGGTTTGCGTTGCAGACCCGGGTGGGTTTCCGTCTGGTTGTTGGTAACCCCGCTACGGATTTCGCCCGGATCTTCGCGCCCCCCCTCTGAAGAGGCGGGGCACCCAACCACAGGATTCATTTGGAATCCTTATCAAACAGAGGCCGAGCCGGCCGGACCGCCGTTTCTGAATCGTGTCCCCGTTTTGTCGCAACGCCGTCCCGCGTATGATAGCCCCCAGCCGGCAGTTGGCGCGCGGATCCGTTCTTGTGCCTCTTGGGGCGGGAAGCTTTTCCCGCCATGCGATATCAGATCGGGAGGTGAACCGATGCAACGAGTGGTCGACGTCCAGAATCTCAAGGTGATCGAGGTCGATGACCTCTCACCTCCGCCCAACCGTATCCATGCGGAGGTGCTCGTCGTCGGCGGCGGGCTGGGCGGCGTGGCCGCCGCGCTCGCGGCCAGTCAGGCCGGGCGTACGGTATGCCTGGTGGAGGAGACCGACTGGTTGGGCGGCCAGGCCACCAGTCAGGGCGTCAGCGCATTGGATGAGAACAACTGGATCGAGACCAGCGGGGGGACGCGAAGTTACCTCGCCTTTCGCACGGCCATCCGCGACTGGTATCGCCGCAACACGAAGCTCAAGCCCGAGGCGGCACGCAACGAACGACTCAACCCCGGCAACGGCTGGGTCAGCCGGCTGTGTTTTGAGCCCAAGGCGGCTTTGGCCGTCATCGACGATTGGCTCGGACCGTTTGCCAAAAGCGGGCACCTGCGAATACTCAAACGCTGCAAGGCCTGGGCGGTGGGGGTGCAGGGCTTCCGCGTGACCTACGTGGATCTCGTGAACCTGGAGAGCGGCGAGCGTTTCCGGGCTACCGCCGATTACGTGATCGACGCCACTGAGCTGGGCGACCTGCTGGCCCTGGGCGCGGCCGATTTCGTCACCGGCGCCGAGCCACGCGAATGGACCGGCGAGCCGGCTGCCATCGACACGTATGACCCCGAAGACGTGCAGAGCTTCACCTACCCCTTCGCCATCGAGTATCGCCCCGGCGAGCGGCACGTCATCGCCAAGCCGCCCGGTTATGATCAGAATGTTACGTTGCAGCCTTACACGCTGGTGGTCCAGTATGCCCGCGGGCCGCGCACCTACGGTATGTTCAAGCGCGCCGAAGACACCTACGGCCCGTTCTGGACCTACCGCCGGCTGATCGACGCCGGTCAGTTCGACGACCCGCGTTACCCCCACGACATCGCGATGATCAACTGGCCCGGCAACGACTATCGCCACGGCAATATCCTCGTGCCTTCTCCCGAGGAGCAGATTCAATATCTGCGCGCGGCCAAGGATCTCAGCCTGGGGCTGCTCTATTGGCTCCAGCACGAGGTCGAGCGCGACGACGGCGGCAAGGGCTACCCCGAGTTCAAGCTGCGCCCCGACGTGATGGGCACCGCCGATGGTCTCTCTATGTTCCCCTACATCCGCGAGTCCCGGCGGATCCTTGCCCTTAAGACCATCGTGGAGCAGGAGGTGGCCACCGACGGCGTGCGCGCGGTCCACTTCGCCGACAGCGTGGGCATTGGCCGTTACGGCATCGACATCCACGAGAGTAAGCGCAACCGCAAGCAGGTCATCAGCCCGGCCAAGCCTTTCCAGATCCCGTTGGGGGCCTTAATCCCCAAGGTGATGCGCAACCTGCTGGCCGGCTGCAAGAACATCGGCACCACGCACATCACCAACGGCTGTTACCGGCTGCACCCCATCGAGTGGAACATCGGCGAATCGGCCGGTGACCTGGCCGCCTTCTGCATCGAGCAAAGCTGCACGCCGCACGACGTGCGCGCCCGGCCGGAGTTGCTGCTCGCCCTGCAGCGCCGCTTGGTTCGCCGGGGCGTGCCGCTCATGTGGTACGACGACGTGCCGGTGAATGATCCACGTTTCGAGAAGGTGCAGATGCTCCCGTTCGAGCAGCCGGAGGTGCTGGCCAGGCTGGACAAGGATATGCACGCACCCCAGGTAACCGACAAATGAGGTGACTGGCCCGAGAGCGACCTCCTCTGTCAACCCCGTTCAAGAGGTTTTCCCGCCGAAGGCGGGCTCTGAACCACGGGTTCCGCTTCGCTCCACCCGTGGCTACTTTCTCGCCGCCCCTGCGGGGCGCGTGTCCACCGGAAGGTGGCGGTCTGTGGTGCTCTCCATGCCCTCTCCTTATTCCGTGCGATTCAGCCGGTGTCGGCCGGACTTACGTTGATGCCGTCGGCACCTCCATTGGTTGTCCAAATCGTGAACCCACCTCTGGAAGAGGTGGGCCACCCCGGCCGTTCATTACCCGGTTGGAGAATCAAACGCCATAAGCGGCGCAGGCAGAACGGTCCGCTTCTCATGTGCGGAAAGAAGTTCCCGCTCATGGAAAGTGCGAGAGGTGATTCCCGCACCCGCCCATGGCAGCGCCCGGTCAAGCCAATGACAAAAGGACAACTGACCCAACAACTGACCACTGACCACTGACTACTGACAACTACCTCGCCTCTCCCTTCAGCATCTTCCGCAACACCATCTGCAGGATGCCCCCGTGCCGGTAGTACTCCACCTCCACCGGCGTGTCGATCCGGCAGATGGTCTTGAAGGTCAGCTCCGTGCCGTCCTCCCGTCGGGCTTTCACGCTGATTTCCTGCTGCGGCTTGAGCGTGTCGTCCAGCCCTTCGATGCTGAACGTCTCGGTGCCCGTCAGGCCCACGGTGTCACGGTTCTCGTTCTCGCGGAACTGCAGCGGCAGGATGCCCATACCCACGAGGTTGCTGCGGTGGATGCGCTCAAAGCTCTCGGCGATGACCGCCTTCACGCCCAGCAGGAAGGTGCCCTTGGCCGCCCAGTCGCGTGAAGAGCCGGTGCCGTATTCCTTGCCGGCCACGATCACCAGCGGGGTGCCGTCCTGCTTGTAGCGCATGGCCGCGTCGAAAATGGTCATCTGTTCGCCGGTGGGCAGGTAGATGGTCACTCCGCCCTCCGTGCCCGGCGCCAGCAGGTTGCGCAGCCGGATGTTCGCGAACGTGCCGCGGGTCATCACCCGGTCGTTGCCGCGCCGGGCGCCGTAGCTGTTGAAATTCTTCGGCTGCACGCCGTGCTCCGTGAGGTACTTGCCCGCCGGTGAGTTCAGCTTGATCGAGCCGGCCGGCGAGATGTGGTCGGTGGTCACCGAGTCGCCCAACAGGGCCAGGCAGCGGGCCCCAGTGATGGGTGCAATCGACCCCGGCTCGGGGGCCAGATCCACGAAGAACGGCGGCTCCTGGATATACGTCGAGCTCGCGTCCCACTGGTACAGGTCGCGGCCGGTGACCCGGATCTGCTGCCACTGCTCGTCGCCGGTGAAGACGTCGGCGTACTTGGTCTTGAACTGCTCCGGCGTGACGCATTGCTCGACGACCTCATTGATCTCGCGCTGCGTGGGCCAGATATCCTTCAGGTATACCGGCTTATTATTGCGATCGAGTCCGAGCGGCTCCGACGCGAGGTCGATATCCACGGTGCCGGCCAGGGCATAGGCCACCACCAGCGGGGGGCTGGCCAGGTAATTGGCCTTCACGTCCGGGTTGATCCGGCCCTCGAAATTGCGGTTGCCGCTCAGCACGGAGCAGGCGACCAGGTCGTTGCGGTGGATCGCTTCGCTGATCGGCTCCGGCAGCGGCCCGGAATTTCCGATGCAGGTGATGCAGCCGTAGCCCACCAGGTTGAAACCCAGCTTGTCGAGGTACTCCATGAGTCCCGACTTCCGGTAATACTCGGTCACCACCCGGCTGCCGGGCCCCAGGCTGGTCTTGACCCACGGTTTGACGCTCATGCCCTTTTCGACAGCTTTCTTCGCCACCAGCCCGGCGGCCAGCATGACGGATGGGTTGGAGGTGTTCGTGCAGCTCGTGATCGAGGCGATGACCACATGGCCGTTCTTGAGCCGGAACTTCTGGCCCTTGTATTCCACCTCGACGCCCTCGGTGTCGGCGTCGGCGACCGCCACGGCCGATTTCGACGCCGGGGCGGCGGCAGCCTGAGGTCCGCCCGCTTGACTCGAAGCGGTTGCGGCCTTGCCGAACGTCTTCTCGAGGTCCAGTCGCCACTGCGTCTTCATGTTGGAGAGCGGAACGCGGTCCTGCGGCCGGCGCGGACCGGCCAGCGACGGCTCCACGGTGGAAAGATCCAGCGAAACGGTCCGGGTAAACAGCGGCTCGGTGTTCTTCTCGCGCCACAGACCCTGTTCCTTGCAATAACGCTCGACCAGGTCGACGGTGTCCTCATCCCGCCCGGTCATCCGGAGATAGTCGAGCGTCACCTGGTCCACCGGGAAGAAGCCCATGGTGGCGCCGTATTCGGGAGCCATGTTCGCGATGGTGGCGCGGTCCGACAGCGACATGGTGTCCAGGCCCGGCCCGTAGAACTCGACGAACTGTCCAACCACCCCCATCTTTCGCAGGATCTGCGTGATGGTCAGCACCAGGTCGGTGGCGGTCACCCCCTCAGAAAGCTGCCCGGCGAGGCGGAAGCCGACCACCTTGGGGGTGAGGAAGTACAACGGCTGGCCGAGCATCGCGGCTTCGGCTTCGATCCCGCCGACGCCCCAGCCCATCACCCCCAGGCTGTTGATCATCGTGGTGTGGCTGTCCGTGCCTACGAGGGTATCGGGGAAGGCGACGATCTGCCCATTCTGCTTTTGGGTCCAGACCACCTTGGCGAGATATTCAAGGTTGACCTGGTGGATGATCCCCGTGGCCGGCGGCACCACCCGGAAATTGTCGAAGGCCTGCTGGCCCCACTTGAGGAACTGGTAACGCTCGCTGTTGCGCTCATAGTCGAGCTTGGTGTTGATCTGAAAGGCCGTGGGCGTGCCAAACTCATCCACCTGGATGGAATGGTCAATCACCAGGTCGCAGGGAATCAGCGGATTGACGCGCCGAGGCTCGCCGCCCAGCCGGTGCATGGCTGAACGCAGCGCGGCCAGATCCACCAGCGTGGGCACGCCGGTGAAGTCCTGGAGCACGACCCGGCCCGGCTTGAAGGGAATCTCCACCAGGGCGGGCGATTCGGCCTTCCACTTGGCCAGGCCGATCACATCGTTGTCGGTGACCTGAAAGCCGTTCGTATTCCTGAGGGTGTTTTCCAACAGCACCTTGACGGAGATGGGCAGCCGGCTGAGGTCTCCCAGGCCGTCTTCGGACAGCTTGTTCAGGCGGTAGATGCGAACCTCGCCCGAGCGGGTCTTCAGGGCGGATTCGGCGCCAAAATTGTTGCGCGGTGCGGATGACATGTGTGATCTCCCTGATTTCGCGTCAAATGGCCGATTCGCTCGTTAATCGAGCCCGGCACTTCCGGCCACTCATTGTATGACCAGATTCGTTTCGGAACGCTGCCTGGGCTCCGCGGCGGGGGGCGGATCCGGCAGTCGGCGCCGCTGGCATGTCCCACCGGCCCACTTCGCGTCCGTTCTGAAGGTTGTGCAACGGCTCAGACGATCTCGTCTTTCTGCCGGTCGTAGCGCAATTTGCGCCCGGAGCGCATGGCCTCCTGGGCCAGCAGGCTGGTGACGGCATGCTGATAGCCCACGTCGATCCCGGCGATGGGCTCCTTCCGGCTGCGCATGCACTCCAGGAAATCGAGCATGTGGGCGTGCGGGCGGGCCTTTTCCACCTTGAGCTTCTGCTCTTCCGCCGGCAGGAGTGCATCCCCCGGCAGGCCGCCCTTGCCGCTGTAGACCGCCCGGTCCAGATCCAGCATGCCGTTAGTTCCATAAAGCGTCAGGTTCGGCTGAACCGCGTTGCCCAGGCGGGTAGTGTAATGCAGGATGAACTCCTCGGGGAATTCGATCAGCGTCTCGAAGGTGTCTTCGACCTCCCGGCCGTCCTTGTACACGTACACTCCGCCCAGCGAGACCGCGCTGCTCGGGAAAGGCGCGTCCAGCACGAACTGCATGATGTCGTACATGTGGCAGCCCAGCAGCCCGCTGACGCCCATGGTGAATTCGCGAAAGAGTTTCCATTCCAATACGTGGCGGGGGTTGAACGGGCGGTAGGGCAGATCGCGCAGGTAGAACTTCCAGTCGAAATCGGACTCCTTCATGGCCTTGCACTCGGCCTCGCGCCGCCAGCGCGGGCTCCGGTCGTTGTAGGCTCCGTCGGCGGTGATGATCTTGCCCAGCCGGCCGGACTTCACGAACTCCCGGGCCGCGTGGAACTTCGTCTCGCTGCGCCGTTGCGTGCCGACCTGTACGATGCGATCAGAAGCCTTCACCGCGGCACGGGCGAGCTTGGCCTCCTCGAAGTGCACGCACAGCGGCTTCTCCACGTATACATCCTTGCCCGCCTTGATGCAGTCCAGCAGTATGGGTACGTGCCAGAAGTCCGGCGTGGTGATGATCACCGCATCCACGTCACCCCGTTCGAGCAATTCGGTATGGCGGACAAACGCCTCCGGCTTGCGTCCGGTGAGCTTCTGCGCCTCGGCCACGGCCTTTTCGCGCCAGGGCGTCCACAGCTCGCAGACGGCCGTCACTTCGACATTGGCCAGTTGCCGCTCCGCAAGCTGGGCCAGGGCCTTCAGATGCTGCGTCCCGCGGACGCCCATGCCCACGATGCCGACGCGAATCCGGTCGTTGGCTCCCATGGCCCGCGCGACGGGAGTTGCCAGCAGAGCGCTGCCGGCCGCCAAGGTGGATGTCTTCAGAAAATTCCGCCGGTTCATTGCCTCGTTCATCGGTTACTCCGTGGGCCCAAGTACCATACGGGAGCGGCCCGCCTCTTCAGAAGCGGGGAATGCGAGACGCCATGCGAGCGCCCGCATCGGGCGGCTTCGCGTGCGGCTCAAGTCGCCGCGTGGGCTACGAGGATAGCCGAGTGCCCCGGTAAGTGCCAAGGTCTCCGGCGTCGCCGTTCGTATCCGAGAATTCGACGCAAAACTCGTTTCCGTCTTCGCTGAACAGGAACAGTACATCCGCTCTGTAATTGGTGTCTCCGTTCTGAGGCACAAGCTGGATCTCCAGACGGTTGCCCTGTAGCACGGCCTCGCCCATCAGACGACGATCATTGCTGTTTTCATACGTGGTGTCGGTCACCCGGACGAGGTCGCCTTCCTGCTCGAACGTGATGGTGCCGATCAGCAGAAATGGACGGGTACCGAAATAGCGATACACGCCGGCCACGTTCACGACTGCCGCGGAGTTTTCCTCCGGGCAGGGCTCCTGTTGGGCCGGACAACCTGAACCGGCAAGCAGCGGCAGAGTTGCAATCAACAGACCGGAACCGACAAGACAGCGATAGGTCCTGGACATGAGCGGGTTTTTCCAAAGGCAAACAGAGCTGTGGCCCGACGGCTCCGTCCGCCCGGCGTTCCGCGGCCGGGGGCCTACATGGCCATTCTACCGTTCGCCTGCGGCGGAGTCTTGTTGGGGCTCCGATTCGGGCGAAAGCGGCTCAGCCTGGGGCGGTAGATGGGCCAGCGTATCGGGGGGGGCCTCGGGAGAGACGCCTGTGGCGGCCATCAGCCGCTTTTGCCGCCGATGAAAATACACCGCGGCCGTCACCAGCAGCCCCACCAGAATCGCCAGCACGATAAAGTGCGTGACCGTGCGTACTTCGCTGGTGATCTTGTCGAGGTTATGCCCGAAAATTTTTCCCAGGATCACCAACGTGGGCACGCTGATGCAGGCCGCAAAGCCATTGACGGCCAGAAAGGTGGTGAAAGGCACCCGCAGAACGCCCGCCGCCATGAAGATCATGGGGCGTAGACCCGGCAGGAATCGCCCGATGAAAATGATTTTAACCCCGTGGCGCTGGAAGAGCCGTTCGGCCATCAGCAGCCGGGGCGGATTCACCACGCGTCGAAAATAACGGTGCTCCACAATGTGGTGGCCGAAACGCCTGCCCAGCGCAAACAGGATACAATCGCCCCCCAGCACACCCGCCATGGTCACAGGGATCATCAGTGCCAGATGGGCTAACTCCCTGTGAACCAGAAACCCGCTGAAGAGCAGGGGGACATCTTCCGGCAATGGTAACCCCAGGCTGCAGGCCAGCAGCACCAGGAAGACACCCAGGTACGGCCCGCCTATTGATACCATTTGCTCGACCATTGCATTCCTCTGAGGGCCCTGTCGGTAGCCACGCGGTCCACACCCTATAATCGTTGCCAGTCCGGGCTGCAACGGGTACGCTCAGGGCCGCTCCAAAGTGTTTTTCAGTGAGAGTTGGATTTATGGCGGAAAAATGGTACAAGGGCGGATTGCGGTTCACGTGTACCCAGTGCGGCAACTGTTGCACGGGGCCGCCGGGCTATGTCTGGGTAACCCGCGAGGAGATCGGTAAGATCGCGGAGTTCCTCGAGCGCAAGGATGGTTCCCTCCCGGAGGGCACCCTGCGCCGGGTGGGCTTTCGCTATTCGCTGACCGAGCGTTCCAACGGCGACTGTGTCTTTTTGATGACCACCCCGGAGGGGAAAAAGATCTGCAGCATCTACCCGGTCCGGCCCCTTCAGTGCCGCACCTGGCCCTTCTGGAACCAGAACCTGCGTTCGCCCCGCGATTGGGCCGAAGCGGCGGAACGCTGCGAAGGCATGAACAACGGCGAGACGCACAACTTCGTGGCCATCGAGAAGGTCCGGCTCAAGAAGTCGTGGATAGAGGATGAATAGGGTTCAGGGTTCGGGGTTCAGGGTTCAGAGTTGCGGGCTTGAGGCCGTATGGCTGTGATCCCCGTGATACCCCAAGGGTGCGGATGCGAGAATCCCTTCCCGCCAATCAAAGCTGAACGCTGATCGCTGAATGCTGAACGCTATGTCTACCACCGGCGACATCCCGATCGAAGCCGTTATTGACGCCGTCCGCCGGCCGGAGGTCGTAGAGGCCATGCAGGCCTTCTATGCGGAGGCTGATCGTCGGATTGCCGCCAACAAACCCACCTGCTGGAACAAGGGCGAATGCTGCCGTTTCGGCGAGTACGGCCATCGCCTCTACGTGACCGCCCTGGAGGTGGTTTACTACCTCGCGATGCAAACCGAACCACCAGCACCCGCTCCAATAGGAGACGTCGGCGCTCCGGCGGTGGCCGGGCTCGATACTGGGCGTGGCTCTGTAGCGGCCGGGCTCTGTACCGGCCGTTCTCCCGCGGCGCCCAAACCCGATACCGGCCGTTCGCAGGAGGCTGAAGACGCTGTACCTTCGGCGAGCCCTCTCCCCGTCCTGATCCCGCCGATAACCGCCGACGCCTGCCCACACGCCTACGATGGCCGATGCCACGCCCGCGCGCGTCGGCCCCTGGGCTGCCGGATTTTCTACTGTGACCCGGCTGCCCAACACTGGCAGGGTCCGCTAACCGAGGAATGCCTGGAGGAACTCAAACGCCTGCACTGGGAACTGGGCGTGCCGTACTTTTATGCGGACTGGATGACCGTGCTGCGATCACTGGAAGACACTCATTCCAGCCGCGATTAAGTGGCCAGAGACCATCACCAGCAAGGGCCCGCCGATCAGAAGGCCTCGTTTGATCCGCCGCCGCCTGGCTCATGGAGTTGCCTGCTGTTGGTTCATTTCCGCATCGACCTGAATCTCTTCCGAGAAGCCGACGATGATATCCGGCCGCCGATAACTATGCAGCAGGAATAGCTGGGATCATCGCTCGCCTTGCTTCGAAGGCATTGTAACCGCACACGATTCCATCCTCACCGTCACATCACCTCCCGACCTGCCCACCTCGCCACCTTGGCATTTTCCCACTTTCCCACCTTCTCACTTTCCCACGCTTTCCCCTTCCCCTCGCGTCCGTATAACCGCACATTCACACAGTCACATACCGTCTCCTCATTGCCCCCTGTATGCGTGCCGATGAACACTGGCGGGAAAGCCTGACGGCCGGCCATTGAGGTGGGGCACTTCGGTTTGGTCGTCGCAAAATGTACCCCCGCCGAGGGATCCATGAATACGCAAGAACAGTACCGGCTGGGCATCGCCGCCTACAGCGCCGGTGAGTTCGAAGAGGCCATCCGCCTGTTGACGCCGGCCGCGTCCGGACGACGGCACGGGCCTGCTTCGGCCGCGCGCTACTACCTGGCCCAGGCGCACTATCGCCTGGCTGTTCAACTTTTTGAGGCACGGCGATTTCCGGAGGCGACAAAGCATTTTCAGGCTGCCGCCCGGGTGAATCCCATGGGTGCGGACTATGCCCAGTATCTGGCCGCCTGTTACGTGCAGACCGGCCAGTTGGAGACCGCCGCGGCTGAACTGCAGGTCCTGCTGGATCGTCGGCCTGAGGACGCCGACATCCGCATCCGCCTGGCCCTGACCCTCTGGCAGCAGGGCAACCCCACCCAGGCCCAGGCAGTGCTGCGCGAGGGGCTCCGCGAACAGTCCATGCACGCGGAACTGCACTATCAGCTCGGGGTCATGCTGGCGGCCGAAGACAATCTCGCTGAGGCCGAGCGGCTTTTCGAACGCACGATCGCCCTGGATCCGACGCATGCCGGGGCCTACGAGCGCCTGGCCCAGTGTTGCGCCCTGCTCAGCCGGTTTGAGCGGGCCTTGAGCTATCTCAAGAAGGCCCACCAGCTCGAGCCGGCCAACGCGCGGGTTGCGCTGCAGCTCAACCTGCTGGCCCAGTCCCTCATGGCCTCAGGTCAGCCGGTGCAGATCCAGTGGCAGACCAGACCGGCCCCGCGCCGCGATGCGGAAAGCATCGAACGGCTGGGGGAGGCCATCCTGCGCGAACCGGACTTCGTCGAGGCATTCCTCTCGCTGCCGGAGACCGAGGTGGATGGAGAGGTCTTCTCGACGCTGGCGGCTGTGCTCGAAGAGGCCCTGCGCAAGAAACCCGAGTATGCGGACCTGCACTATCACTGCGGAGCGGTTTACCGGCGGCTGGGCCGTCACGACAAGGCCCTGCATCATGCCGAGCGCGCCGTGGCCCTGAATAACAAGTACGTCAATGCCCTCATCCTGCTGGCCGACCTGTACGCGCAGACCGATCGCTGGCGGGCGGGCGTGGAGCGTCTGGAGCAGGCCATCGCGGCCGGCGCCGACTATCCGGACGTACACTGCCTGTTGGGTCGTTTGTTCCAGTCGGGGGGCGAACTGGACCGTGCCCGGCAGGAATATCAGCGCGCGTTAGAACTGGATGACAACTATCCGGCGGCCCGGGAAGCCCTGGCCGCCCTGGCTGCTTGATGGGGAAAGAAGAGTTATGTCGTACCTTTTGGAGGTACTTGGTCGCGGGTGGGCCGGCCGGCTGTCCCGGGTGTTCAAGGACCGTCTGAATCGCAATCCGGCCGATCCGCGGGAGCTGCTTGAAAAGCGGGAGCGCGAATCCGACTCCGCCGAATTGCAGCTCGGACTGGGCTTCGCCTGGCTGCACGCCGGTGAAGCCGCCAAGGCCCGCGACGCGTTCCTGGAATCCGCCCGCCTGGACGGCGAAAACCCTCTGGCCCGGATCGGTGCGGCCTGCTGTTGCGAGCAGTTGGGGCTCATCGACGAGGCCGGAGAGCAGCTTAGCGCCGCCGCTGACCTGGATCCCGACGACGCGGCCGTTCAATTCGGCCTGGGGTACTGCCACGAACGCCAGGGCCGACGGGGCGAGGCCATCACGCACTACCGGGGCGCGCTGCGCGTCTGTCCGACCATGCGCCCGGCCCGCGAACGGCTGGCGGCCATCTTCCTCCGGCAGAATGCCCTGGCCGCGGCCATTGACCAGTACGAACACCTGCTCGTGGAAGAGCCCGGCGACACCGACCTGTGTCTGACCCTGGCCGGTCTGCAATTGCGTCACGGCCAGCCCCAACAGGCCATTGAGCTGTTCGAGCGGGCCCTGACCATGGATCCCGACAACTGGCAGGCCCGCACGGACCTGGTGGACACGCTGGAACAGTCCGGCCTGATCCGCGAGGCCATCGAGCACTTGCACGAGATGTGTGAACGCCAACCGGCTTTTGCGGACACTTACGTTCGCCTCGGCGATCTGTACGGGCGCGCCGGAAACGCGGGGGCGGCCCTCAAGGCCTACATGCAGGCTCTCGATCTGCAGCCCGACTACCTGGAAGCCACGGTCAAAGCGGGCACCCAGCATCTTCGCGCCGGCCGGCACCTTGAGGCGGCGACCTTTTTCTCCCGGGCTATCGAGATCAACGACCGCCTGCTGGTGGGGTACGTCGGCCTGGGCGTGGCCCAGCATGAGGCCGGCAAGTCTGAAGAAGCCATCTCTACCTTCGATCTGGCCGCCAGTATCGAGCCGAACAGCACGCTCCTCTATTCAGAGGTGGCCCGGCTCCAGCTCAAATGCGCTGTCCAGCAGGAGGCCCGCCGTTACCTGCAAGCCGGCCCGGGCGAAGACACCGCGCCCCCGGCAGACGGGATCGACGACCTGATCGACCGCCAGATCGCGCGTCATGAGCAAGCGGTGGCCGAGCACCCTCACCATCCTGATGCCCACTACCGGCTGGGCCTGTTGCTCCGCCAGCGCGGCCGGCTGGATGAGGCCATCGACCACTTCCGGGAGGCGGTGCGGATCAATCCGGCCTACACCAAGGCCTGGATCAAGCTCGGTCTCGCCCTGCATGATGCCCACCGCGATGACGAGGCCATCCCCGCGTTGCAGAAGGCCCTCGAATTGCATCCCGACTACGTGGACCTGCACTACCGGCTGGGTGTGATGTTCGCCAACCGCGAACAATTCGAACTGGCCGTAGAGCGCTTCGAGAAGGCCACCGCCCTCAAGCCCGACTGCGTCGAGTTCCGCGAGTACCTCGCCCTGAGCCTGGAGAACATGGGTCTGATCGACCGGGCCAAGGCCTGCTGGCATCGCATCTGCGAGATGGCCCCGCACAGCCCACAGGCGGCCCGGGCCAAAGCGGCGCTGCGGAAGGAGTGACCAGCGCCGAAGGACGAGGGGGGAGAGGATAGCGGAAGGGGAGGCGCGGGGACGCGGGGACAACGCGACACGGGGACAAGGAGACAAGGGGATGCGCAGGGCGGGGGGTTCTGCGCGTTCCGTTCCTTGAGCCTGCGGCCGGCATCGGGAACAGATTCCCTAGTGCCCGGCCCGACGGGCACGGCGGCACCGGCGACTTGCGAGTCCTCTCGGGCGCATTCGCAACGCGTATACAACGCAAATTGCCGAAGTCAGGATCATTGATGCGGGGGGCGAGCCGCAATTTGAGGGTGTGAAAGCTGTCCATACGCGTGAGCTTCGCAGTAGACGTTCAGGTTCAAGTCCGTTTCGGCTGAGCAGCCGATTGACATATATCAATTCAGATGCGATAATACTTTAAGAAGCATCCGCCCAGTCAGACGACGTGATCGGAGTCGATATGGGCAAGCCGAAGGATCGAGCTGCTCTCGAGTGTTATCGCCAGGTGCTTCTGAATTGGGGGCACGTGAGCGGTTACATCCAGTGGAAGCGTCTGCCTCTGGCATGGCTTTCATCAAACTTGCCCAACGTCGGCGTCCGATTGGTGCACCAATTGATGGCCGAATACGTTGCATCGGGCGGCGAAATCGACCAGATCGAGGAAACGCGGCCGGAGTACGTGGCGTGCCGGTTTCACTATGACCTGCGATTGCCCATAGGGGAGAGACGAGTCTATATCGAAACTGTTCTCGACGAGGCCGATGAACCTGAGGATTGCACAATCTGGGTCGTGAACATGCACGATGAGTGACGACTCTCGATTGCACAGGCGAATTCATGATCAGCGATCATAACAGCACCAAGGCCGTTGAACGCCGCAAAGCATATCCGATCCGATGCGTCGAATGCGGCAAAAAAGAAGTCCGGCCTGCCGTACTTCGTCAGCATCACGTTCAAAGGAACCATGATGGCCGACTCTACGATCTGGTCGTAAATGATCTTCCCGTGACCCGATGCAAAGCCTGCGGCGAGGTCTATTTCACCGAGGAGTCCGATGAGCGCATCGTGGCCGCTCTTCGCGATCACCTGGCCCTGCTCACGCCCGCTCAGATTCGCGCCAACCTCGAAACGTTGGGTCTCAGCCAGAAGGAGGCCGCCGGGCGGCTCGGCATCGCGCCGGAAACGCTTTCGCGCTGGTTGTGTGGGGCGGTTATCCAGTCGCGGGCGATGGATAACCTGTTACGAGCGTTCTTCGCCTGTCCGCAGGTGCGAGAGAAGCTGACCGGCGCGGAAATAGATCGGGCGTTCGGGGAAAAGGTTGAGATGGGGACGAGCCGAATTTGACGTTGACGAGAGAAGGCCACCGTTGACCTCAAAAGGCGCTGCCCTGATGTGATCTCGACGGCTGGAAGCGCGAGACTCTGCGGCGACCGGAACGCCTGTCCCGCTGCGCTTGCTTGCGCCTCGGGCTCGTGGGTCGCGCATGACAGAACGTGCACTGCTCTTCTCCCCCTCGCACGGCAGGGGAGCGGATGATATGCTGACGGAGCGGCAATTAGATGGAACGTGGTTTCGTAGCGAGGTGAAACGATGACGCGTCGCGAGGTGCTTTCAGGGGCGGCCGGGACATTGGCGGGGCTGGCGGCGGCGGGGCGGTTGACTGCGGCCCAGTCCGCCGGCGGGTGGAAGATGTCGATGTGCGACTGGTCCCTGGGCAGGCCCGCCGATCCGTCGGTGTTCGAACTGGGCAGGAAAATCGGCCTCAACGGCATCCAGGTGAGCATCGGTTTCCCCGAAGACGGTCTCAAACTGCGCCGCCCGGAGGTGCAGAAGCAGTTCCGCGAGGCCGCGAAGGCCAACGGCATGAGCTTCCATTCCGTGGCCATGGGCGTGCTTAACAACGTCCCGCTGGTCAGCGAGCCAAGGGCCGCCGTCTGGGTCGCCGACACCATCGAGGCGGCCAGGAACCTGGACGCCCGGAACATCCTGCTGGCCTTCTTTGGCAAGGGCGAACTCAAGGAAACGAACGCCGATGACATGCGACGCGTCACCGAACTGATGCAGGAGCTGGCCCCGCGCGCGGAGAAGGCCCAGGTGATCCTGGGGCTGGAGACCTACCTGAGCGCGGAGGCCCACCTCAAGATTCTCGACGCGGTCAAGAGCAAGTGGGTGCAGGTCTACTACGACGTCTACAACGCCAACCACAAAGGCCACGACTATCTCAAGGAGATCAAGTTGCTGGGCCGCGAGCGCATCTGCGAGGTGCATTTCAAGGAGGGCGGCAACTACCTGGGCTCCGGCAAGATCGACTGGCCGGCCGTGGCCGCAACGCTCCAGGAGATCGGCTATCGCGGCTGGCTGGTCCTGGAGACCACCAGCCCCTCCGGCGACCTGGTCGCCGACACGAAGCGCAACCTCGAATACCTCAAAAAGCTCTTCGCGTAACAAAGCAAACCGCCAAGCCGCCCAGGCCGCCAAGAAAAGCAAACAGAAGTCAGCAAAGAAAGCAACGAGCTCTTGTAATCTCTTGTTTCCTTCACTTCCTTCTGTTTTGTTCTCCTTGGCGTACTTGGCGTCTTGGCGGTTCAAATCACTTTCCCACCTTCCCACTTTCTCACTTTCCCGCGCTGTTCAGATCAGCACTCCTCGAACACCTCGATTCCCGTGAACCGCGCGAAGCGTTTCGCGTCCGTCATGTGGCTGCCGTAAAAGATCACCCGGTGCAGGCCGTTGGACCAGTTTTCCAGTAGCTTGCGGGCGTCGGACACCTTCACGGCGGCTTTGGTGCGGCAGCCCCGGTCCGAGTCGGGAATGGCCACGATCCGGCCGGTGGACAGCAGCAGGATGTTTGCGCCCCAGCTCTCAGCAGGGCTGGCCGCCAGGGACGGGGCCTGGAGATCCCGCGGGATCGCGCCAACGAGCTTGGCCATGGTGATTTCCTGGCCGACGCGCATCTTGGTCTGCAGCACCGCGCCCTTGTGATCCTCCAGGTGCGAGCGGATTTCGTAGGGGGCCGACTCTCCGGCCGGGCCATCCATCTTGGTGGCGGCCACGCAATGCGCGTGGATGACGGTGTTGTTGGACAGGTCCACCACCGGATCAGTCACGAAGCCGGGGACGCCTTCCATGTGCTGGAAGATGATCTGGGTCATCGTGGAAGGCAGGTCGGCCTCGCACACGCCGGCCAGTCCGAGATCATTGAGCCGGGCGAACCCGAAGCACGGATAGGCCGGCAGCCCGTGCGAGAACAAGCCCAGGCAGTTAATGGTGATCGCGAAGGCCTTTTCTTCGGCCATGACCTTCTGGAGGGCCAGGCAGAAGCGGGCCGACTTGGCGATCTCTTCGCGGTTGGGTTCGCGCACGCGCTGAGCGCCCTTGATCCACTTCTCCGTATCCGCCTCGACAGCCGCGGCGGGGATCGCGTCGTACGCCTCCACCAGCCGGGTGTGGTCGTAGGTGACCACCGTCGTGCCGAATTTCTTCTTGATATCGGCCACGTAGTCGGCCGGCGGCTGCCAGTTGTGCCCGCCGACGAACAGCACTCTGGTTTGCTTCATCCGCCCGATGGCCCGGAACACGCGCACGGCCTCCAGCACGTTCTCAAACCGGCTGGACGCGATGACGTCGATCTTCTTGCCCGTCCGTTGCAGGTCCGGCACGATGGACCATTCGTGCCCGCTGTACGGCGTGGCGAACAGTACGGTCGGCCGGCCCGAGTCGGCCATGATGTTCAAGAAGTCGCTGGTGCCCATGCACACCTGGACGGCCAGGATGCCGGCCGCGTCCTGGTGCGCCTCCATCAGTTCGGTCAGCGCCTTGGGGTCGTTCACGAAGGTGTTGCCCACGTACTCGATGTCACCCTGGCCGGGGACCTCGTCGAGGGCCTTCATGAGCCGCTCGTGTTCGGCCTTGGTGTCCAGGTCCGGCCGGGGCCAGCCCGGGTGTCGGCCGATGAACACCCGTAAGACCCTGGTTTTCCCAAATGAAAACGGTGACCCGCCGGCCTGCGCGGCCAGGGTCGCCTTACACAGCCCGCCGGCCACGGCTGTTCCCGCCGCAGCCGTCCCCAGTAACTCTCGCCTGCTGATTTCCGTGTTCATATCCTGGCTCCTTGTATGGTTCGCGCAACGACGACAACACGTAGAGATTGCGGAGGAGAATGCCCGAATGGCGGGGCGTGATGGTGAGACGGCAAAGCGCATGGCGCGTGTGCCACGGCTCTTGAGCCGTGCCGGGACAATTCCGACATGAGGCACTGCTCTTTTCTGCGGCGAATGATGGGCCAGGCTGCAAGAGCAATGGCACACACAAAGCAGCGGCGCGTCCCAGGATGTGTCGCAAGATCGCGCACGGTTAATGAGGGTTGCGTTGAGAATCTGGAATCACCAATCTGAAATTTGAAATCCCAAATCTCAAATTGTTACGTCTTTGCGTCTCAGCGTCTCGGTGTCTCCGCGTCTCCGCGGTTTAACTCTTCTCTGTGCCCTCTGTGGCCGAAACTCGTTCTCTGTGTCCTCTGTAGCCGCTCACGCCGACAGGCACTCCCACTCGATTCCCAGCTTCTTGATCGCGTAGCCGACCTCGCGGGTGCAGTCTCCGTAGCAGGTCATCCAGTGGAAACCGCGCATCTCCTCAAGCAGCTTGTGCCAGTCGCCCTCGATGGTGATGTCGGTTTGCGAGCGGCATATGGCGTGGAACGGGTTGCCGATCACCTTCCCGGTGAAGCCGACCCACTTTTTCGAGGCAAAATCGGGCACCACGTTGGTGGTCAGCGTGCCTTCCTTCATCGCCACTTTGGGGGCGGCGCCGTAGTCCGACTCGAAATGCGTGTGGATCTCCACCGGCTCGTAATTCTTGCCGTCCAGCTTGCGCGGGGCGGTGCAGTGGGCGATGGTCACCTGCCCGTGATGTGGCCAGGTGGGGTCGTTCAGGAACACCGGCAATCCGGTGATGTGGTGCATGAGCATCCCCGCGGGGATGACCACGAAATCGGACTCGCAGAAGGCCAGCAACCCCTCATCGTTGATCAGACTCAGAGGCAGGCAGGCGGTGGTCTTGGAAATGGGCATGACCGTGCCCATGCAGTGCTGGATGGTCATGGCCGTGGCTTCGTGGTCGGCCATCAGCTCTTTGAACGCGTGGTAGAGCACGAACGCGTTCTCGACCGCCTCGCGCTCGCACTTGAGGGTGACGCCGGGTTGGGCGAGATACTCGGCCGCTTCCTTTTTGGCCCTGGCCATCGCCTCGGCGCCCTGGCGGTACTTCTCGATGCGCTTGCCCAGCTCGTCGTAGGACACGTCGCGGATATCGAGATGCCACGTGTTGCGGGCGACCGGCGGAGCGAGCTTGCGGCCCTCGCCCCAGCCGCCGGCGCCGCCGATGGCGACGATCCGCTGGCCCAGCGTCAGACGCAGGGCGGCCAGTGCCCGCAGCCGCCAGGCCAGATCCTTGTACTCATCCACCACCACGTCGTCCACGTCGATCTGCTTGATCTTGTATTCGTCGGATGCCCGGCGCAGGAAATGCGGATGCAGGATCTCGTACCACAGCGAGACCGGTCCGGAGTTGTGCCGGAGGAAGAAGACGGTGGGGCGGTCGGGCGACATCAGGGCGTCGAGGACGGCCGTGCTGCCGCTGGACGCGTAGATGAGCATGGTGTCGCACTTGCCCGTGGCAACCTTCCGGGCCTCTTCGACGGTGCGTACGGCCGCTACCGGGAGCAACTTGACCTTCAAACCGTGAGCGGCCACCATCGCGCGCAGTTCGGCCTCGATGCGTTTGACCTCCGCAACCACGTCGCTCTCGTTCATCAGGCCGCCCCAGGGTCGCCAACTGGTTTGCTCGCGGCGCTGGTGCAGGGCGTAGACCAGTGCGGGCTGGACCACCAGCTCCTGGGCGGGCATGATCGCGGGCTTGCCGCCCTCTGCGGGCTGGGCGTTGGCCTCCTTAGCTCCCCCGGAAAGCATCCAAGACCCGATCGCGGTCGCACCCAGTCCGCCGATGAGCGCCCGGCGCGAAAGGCTCGCCTGGATGAGCGCCTCCCCGGCCTGGTGTAACGCGCTCGAGCAGCATCGGCATGAGCCGGCCGCGTGTGACAGTTGTTCGCGGTTCATTGGCTGTGTCTCCCTGTCGAGGTCAACAAGAGTTGCGAAAGCCCAGCGATGTCGTTCTCGCCAGCACTGGACCCCGGCATCCTAACCGGCGCGTGGCGCCGGTGTCAACGCCATGCCGATTACTTGCCTGAGTTGCCGTGCGCGCGGCGGTACGCCGCGCAGGCCTCCACGAAGGTCTTGAACAGTCTGCGGGTCACCCGGCTGTAAGGCAGCCGCTCGGGGTGCCACTGCACCGCCAGGATTTCCGGGCGCAGCGGATTTTCGATGGCTTCGATGATGCCGTCGTCGGCCACGGCGCTGGGGATAAAGCCCGGGGCTATGTACCGGATGGCCTGGTGATGATCGGAGATGACGCTCACGGTGCGCGCATCCAGAATCTCCGCCAGTCGGGTGCCGGGCATAACATGCACGTCGTGCCGGACTTTGCGTTTGCCGCGATGGCTGATGCGGATGCCCTTTTTCTTGGGGTGCAGATGCTGGTAGAGCGTGCCGCCCTCCAGGACATTGATGAGCTGCATGCCGTAGCAGATGCCGAAGATCGGCAGCCGGCGGCGTTTACCGGCCTGGTAGAGCCAGGTTTCGAAAGCGGTCCGCTTGGAATAGATGACGTGCGTATAGCTGCGCGGCGTCTCGCCGTACAGCCGCGGGTCCACGTCGTCGCCGCCCACGATGAGCAGTCCGTCGATGCCTTCCAGGAAGCGCTTCAGGACGCGCTTCTTGTGGGCCACCGGCAGCAACACCGGGTGCCCGCCGGCATTGTCGATGGCCATGGCGTAGCGGTGATCGCAGACCAGATCGTAATCGGCGTAATCCTTCCTTTTCGAGATCGTCTCGCAACTGATGCCGATCAGCGGGGCGTGGATTCGTCTACGCATCCACGGACGCTCCCTTCCGGCCGAGATAAACCGAATCGATGTTCGGCAGCTTCACCTTCAGGGCATCGGTGAAGTATTCGAGCGAGTTGCCGCTGAGCAGATCTTCCAGGCCGATGCTGTAGCGTTTGGCGAAGCGCCGCTGCCAGGTCTGGGGGTGCTCCTGGCGGGCGATCAGGGCGGCGTTGTGGATGATCTTGGCCCCGTTGTACCCGCGTTTGAGCAGCTTGAAGATGTCGTAGACTTCGCTGGGAACGTCCATTTCCTCGAACTCGTCCCGATACTCCCACAGAAAACGGTCGAGGTACTTGCGCGCGGGGATCCACTCGCCATCCCACGGCAGCCGGCACTTCATGCCCCGGGTTCCGGCGTCGAACCGGGCCTGAATGTAGTCCTCCTGATTGTGGATGGGGTTCGGCGCCCCCTTGCGGCGCAGCCAGCCCAGTGCGACCGCCTTGGTCACGCAAACGGCCGCCACAATGAATTCGGGAATGTTCGAGTCCAGCACGCGCAGTTCCAGCGTGGCCGGCTTGCGCTTCCGGCCGGGGCTGTAGACCATCTCGCGCGTATCTTTGGAGGTCAGCTCGCCGCGTTTGAGCGCCTCAAAGTAGGTGTCCGTGCCGCGCAGCAGGCGGTTGGAGGCCTTGGCCGTGATCTTTTTGTCCCACACCGGCGAGTTGGCCCCCATGGCGATGAGCAGCGGGATGTTGTCGTGCAGATGAGCGGCCAGCGAACGGGCCCGCGGCCGGGTCAGCTCCTCATTTGCAACGGACAGGTGCAAATGGGCGCCGGCGAACCGATTGGTCCATCCGCCGACCAGCAGGGGAATGTTGTGGTCCGGCTCGCCGTGCTGTTGACCGTAGAGGTTCCGCAGGTATTTGCGAAGCCCGCTCTTCAGCAGGAACAATGATTCCCGAACCGTCTCAAACGGGCGGCTGTTGTATTCACTGCCGATGCTGGTATCGCGAGCGAACCGTTCTCCGTTCTCAGACACCCCGGGGCGCGGCCGGGACAGACGGCGCCCAATCTGGTAATCGGCCGCCCCAATGCTGTACGCTTCGATCTCGACGCCGATCACAATGCGTTTGTGAAAGCCGTTCAAAGGACTGGACTCTGGGCAGGAGCGCGGGCACGGTCGATTCCAGGCCGTAGAGGTCGATATTCAGGTCCCACGCTGCATGCATCAAACATGACCTTTCTGCGACGGTCCGGGGGCAGACAGGGGTCTGCTCTCACCGCCGCGACCACGCATAAGGATAATCAGGAAGCCGTTGCAAGGGCAAGCAGCCTTTCAGATGCACCTGGACTGATCCAGGCGATGAGAGGCTTCAACAATCAGGCTGGCCGAACATCAGGGGCGCTGGGTCGGCTGAGATTCAACTTCTTTGACCACAGTGATTTGTGGCTTACCCATGGTGATCCAGACCGAGCCGGCGAGTTCGGCCACGCCGCCGTCATTCCCATCGCTGAGCCCCAGGACGATATGGCTGGGGTCTACGTCGGTTTGTTCAAGTGCGGCGTCCACGTCCACCCACTGACCCTCTATGTAGAACTGCGTCCACAGGTGGCCGACGAAGACCCGCTCCCGGCCCAGGAACTCATCCGTATACACAAACCCCGTCGCGAGGCGAGTGGGAATGCCCACGGCCCGGCCCAGGGCCGCCAGCAGCACGCCGTGCTCGGTGCAATCTCCCTCCTTGCTGCGGGCCACTTCGCCGGCGGTGGCAAAGCCGACGCTGAGGTCCTTGGTCTGAACGTAATTGCTCACGAACGCGCGCAGCCGGTCGGCCAGCTTCATGGGGTCTTTCTCTTCTCCGGCGGCTTCTTTGACCAGCCTGGCGACTGCGGGGTCTTTGTAGTTGAGCACGGATGAGGCGGCCAGGTAACGCGCGCGCTCTTCCTGGCTCAGGGCCGTGCCGGCCGGCTTGGCCGGGCGGGCCGAGTGCCGGGTGTTGGTCAGCGTTACGGCGTCGTTCTCCTGGCTGACGATTTTCTGCATGTCCGTTTCGGGAAGCCGCGGCAGCTTATCCTTGCCATCCCACCGGAGCCGGAAGGTGATTCGGGCGGCCTCGCGGTCGATCGGCTCTTTCACCGTGATCAGCGTCCGGCCCATGATGTCGGCGGGGTCATCCTCGGCCAGGGCCACCGCCTTGGGACAGGCGATCATCACCACGGGAATGTCCATGACGTTCATTTCCATCCGCACCGCGTCGCCTGCCTCGGTCAGCCAGATGGTGGTAGCGATCTCCGTTGATTTCCCGAACAGCCCGGGAATCGTGAGCGTCTGCCGGCTGCGGATGGTTTCCACCTTCCGGCCGAACAGATCGATCTGCTCCCTATCGAGAATCTCGACCTTGGCGGTGGTGAGCTTGTCCGGGGCGATGGTGGGGTCGTAGAGGGACAAATCGTAGCTGGTGCCGGGTTTGAGCCCGCGGTCGATCTGCTCGCGATAGGCGCCCCAGCTCATGCGCGCCCCTTTGGGCAGCGTGTAGGTCTTTTTGTCCGTGGCGAGGCCGAACTGGCGGGTGACAATGGTGACCTTGCCATCGGCGAAGGTGCCCGAAGTGGAGGTGGGAATTTTGCCCAGCGACATCCGGCTGGAGAACTTGAGAGGCTCACCGGCCAGCGTCTCCTCGGTTTCCTGGGTCATTTTGACGGTCAGCGCCCCCTCGCCTCGCCCGGCGATCATGGTCATCTCGTTTCGCGTTCTGATCACGTCGCCCCCGTCGCGCTTCACGCGCTCCATGGTCGCGTGCATGTGGCCGCTTTTGGCGCCGGCCAGCATGACCGCGTACCACTCGTTGGCGAAGACGCCTTGAGGTGGATCATTGACATCCAGGGCCAGGGCCGGGACCGCCAGAACGGTTATCAGCAGGGCGCAGGTATGCTTTTTCATACCTTTGTTATACACGCCTCGTGCCTGAAGGACGAGACGCTCTTCGCGTAGAGTTCGGTAACGTCGCACCGCACGAGAAAAAGGTGTACAATAACTGATGGGCATTCGGGCGAAGCACACACGGGGAAAATGGGGCCCGGCGGATTGTCAGTAGCGCCTGGCGGGTGAAACCGGCAGGCTCCAGCCAATACGAGGGAATGCACGAGCGGGAGGTGCATTATGGTCTTTCGTCCCACGTCAAGACGGTTCGAGTGGGTAGCGGGCGCTTCGGCTTTCACGCTGATGGAAGTTCTGGTTGTCGTAGGCATTATCGCGGTCCTGGTGGCGCTTCTGGCCCCTTCACTGGCCGCCGCTCGCCAGCAAAGTCGGGCCGTGGTCTGTGCCAACAATATCCGTCAGATTGGCGTGGGTTGGCATCTGTATGCCCAGCAATGGCAGGAGGTCGCCGTGGCCGGTCGGTTCCCCAAGATCGCCGGGTCTACCAATCTCTATTGGGTGGGAAACGGCTGGAAGTACCGCGCCCGCTGGTACGCGATGCTCGGTGCCCAGGTACGGTTGTTCGCTTTCTCCAAGCCCAGCCCCGACCCCGCCCTGGATAACACCCAGCCGGTGGACGGCGAGGTCTTCCTCGACCCGGAGGCGCCCGAGTACATTAACGCTCGCAACTATCCATATGGCTATAACTTCCAGTTCCTGGGCAACAGCCGGTCGCGGCTCGGGGCCGGCCCGACGGACTGGGTTCGCTGGCCGGTGAAGGTCGGCCAGATCAAGACCCCGGCACGCACCGTTATGGCCGCTGATTCGCTCGGCACCGCCGCCAGCACGCCCACCGCCGAGCGGTTGCCCTACGATCCGACCGGCACTTCCGCCAATACCCATCCATCACGTGTCGTCAATCACGGATGGGCCCTCGATCCGCCCCGGCTGACGGCCACAGGCGACTTCTGCGATGACGGTCTCCGGGGTCAAGCCCGCTCCGCTCCGGACGAAAGGCACCGTGGCAAGGCCAACGTGATCTTCTGCGATACCCACGTCGAGCGCCTGCGCTCCAAGCAACTGGGCTACGTGGTGAACGACGACGGCACGGTCCCCCTGACCGGGGCGGGGAGTAATTCTCTCTTTTCAGGTACCGGCCGCGACGATGACCCGCCGCCCATCCAATAGACGGCCTGCGTCCGGCTCAGCGACGCGTGCTGGCGCGATGCTGACCAGCCCGGCCCAACGTCCCTCTTGATCGCACCGGGAGTTGGAGGCGGATGCCTGTGGGAATGGAATATGTTTATTTTCGGTGATATTTGCAGGGCTTAGCCGGCCTCTGGAGCACCCCCTTTTGTTGCCACGAAAAAAAGACCGTTCTTTTCGTGGATGGATTGCCCCAGGCACTCCGCGTCACCCCGCCATAAACATATTGCCGCACCCCGACGACCAGTCCGGCCATGTTTGACGCCTTGCATGGCCCGTGGTACACATAAGCTTAGCCGGAGCCTACACTCCCCCGGCGGGACGAGTAGTGCTGTCCGGTGCCGCCTCTGGAGCTGTGGCACAGGCTTTCTGAGGCATGGGTTCCGACCCGTGCCGGCATGGGCAATGAGGCCTATGCGCGCTGACACTGCGATTGCGGAGTCCCTTGTGAAAACCTACATGCCCGCCATTCTCGTCCTGTTGATTCTCGGCCTGCTCGTGGGAGTGGGTTTCCTGACCGCTGATCTGTTGGTTTCTCCCGAAGCCGCCTTCAATCAGCAGGTGGACCAAAAGGTTGAGCGGGCCGAGCGCCTGCTGGCCCAATATGAGGGAGGTCAGCCGTTGCTGCTGGCCGCCCTTGAGCGGCTCTCGGCCGTACAGGCTGAATCAACCACCCAGCCGGCCATCGAAGAACCGCTTCCGGATGATGCCGCCGGAGGTGAGAAGCCCAACCTGCTTCGCGAACAGCAGCAGGATCTCGACCGGCATCGCGATGAGCTGCGGCAGAAGCTCGTCAACATGGGCGGAGATACGCAGACAGCTGCCGCCGAATTCGATTCCGAGGAGGATCTTCGGCGTCTGGTCCAGGCCAACGTGGACCTGCTCACGAAGGCCCTTGCGGCCACGCGCGAGGCCATCGGCACCAGCGAGGGCGAGTTCAGCGGTTCTTCGCATCCCGTCGCCACGCGGTTGGAAGCGATGCTGATTTACCACCAGGTCGATCTCCAGCGGCGGCAGGCGTCAATCCATCGGGCGCATTCCGATGTGCATCGTGGCGAATTCAACCAGGTGTTGTTGACCTGGCGCGAGGCGGATAACCGGGTCAAAGCCCTGCAGACTGAGCTGAACGGTACAACTGGCGCTCCCGCGGAAGGTGAAGCCGTCCCGTCCATGGACGGGCGGATTGAGCAATTGCAGGCTAAAGCGCGCGAGACCGATACCCAGATTGCCGAAGCCCGCCAGGAGGTCGATCGCCTCTCGGCCGCGGTGGCGGAAGTGAAGGGGAAATTGGACCAGGCTCGCAGCCGGGCGGACGCCGCCACCAGACGCATGATGGAACTGGAGGATGCCGGCATCGATGCGTCCGATCCGGATGCCATCAAGCGTTTCACCGAAGCGTACAACCAGGCCGCCCGGACGGAGCGCGAAGCCTCGCGCGAGGCTGACGCCCTGGAGTACGGCATCCTGCGGAACGCCCGCCCCGAGGCTCAGGAAGAGAACGAAATCCTCACGGCTCCGCTGGTTCCCGCCCAGGCCGGCCAGGAAATCACGCCCCAACTCGGGCTGGTGGCTTTGGAGGCGGACCTGAGAGCCGCCAAGGCCCTGCTGGAGACCCGCCAGGCGCTGCGCAAGCAGATCGACGCCCAGATCAAGGTTTTGGAAACCCGCCGGGATCAGCTCAAGGCCGACCTGGCCAAGGCGGAAAGCTGGCGGGATTCGCTGGTCAAGGAAGCGACCGGGCGAGCCCAGGCGGCCATTGCCGAAGCGATTGCCGCCGAAAAGCTGGAGAACGAGGCCATCGCCAAGGTGACCGAGGAAGGGTTGCCGGCGGCCGAGCGGGCTGAGGGCGCTGCGAACCGGCGCGGCAGCGAGATTCAGGACTTCCACCGCCAGCAGATGGCCGGTTCACCGGCTACGGGCTTTATGACCGGTTACGTTCAGACGGTTGCCGGTGACCTCGAACTGGAGCGGGCCCTGTTGTTGGCCCAGCAGGCTCAGTCGCTGAATCGCCACGAGCCCCTGCTGGCCGCGCTGGTGCAGATGGGCATCGATCCGGGCAAGCTGGCCGTGGTCCAGGCCGGCGAGGACTCCTCGGCTGAGGCCGCCGCGATGCCGGCCGGCACTCCGACGACCCAGCCCCAAGGCATCGCCGAAGCCGCCAATGCCGCTCGCACCCAGGCTCTGGAGGCGGCCAAGGCGGCACTGAAACACTACGAGGACGCAAGCGGTCAGTTGAATCGGCTGTGGCTGGTACACACGCAAATGGCGGCTGTTCATTACCTGATGGCCAGCCTGACTACCGGCGATGAGGCCCAGAAGCACCGGGCGAATGCGGCCAGAGAGTACCAACTGGCCACCCGTGACCGGCCCGACCGGCCGGAGAGCAAGGCGTATCGGTTTGTCACCGAAGCCCCGCGCTAAACAGATTGAAACAGTCCGGGGCGGCGAGCACGTATAGGGCTCGCCACTTGGGTGCAGGCGCCTGGCCGGCGTAGTGGCGCGGGCGCATCATCACTTTCTCGGCAGAGGCTGGTTCTCGCATTCCGCTCACAGAGCAGTGTACACGCCCTGCCAGGAGAGGCTCTTACTTGCAGCAGGACAGATCCATGATGCTCGGCGAATCCCAGGAGGAGTTTCTTAAACGCGTTCGCACGGCCCTTTCTGACCGGGGTGCCCCCGTTGATCTGCCTGAGGAACACGAGATAGCTCGCATTATCGACTCCGGCCGGGACATCGTCAGCGAGTTTGCCCAGCGCGCCGAGCAGGCCAAGATGACGACCTGTCGGGTCCAGGATGAGGACGCTCTGCTGGACAAAATCGCCGAAATTGCCCGTCAGCTCGGGGCTACCAGCGCGGTGGTTCCCGACGACGGCCTGCCCGCCCGCGATCGTATCGTGGCCCGCCTCGAACAGGAAAACCTGCGCGTGCTGGATGCCGATGATTGCGAAGCCGCTTTTAGCGCCGATCTGGGCATCACCGGGGTCACGTCTGCGATTGCGGAGACCGCTTCTCTGTGCCTGACCAGCGGCGGCGGGCGTCGCCGTCTGGCCAGCCTGGCTGTGCCCGTACACATCGCGGTCGTACGCGCCGAACAGATCGTGCCCGACCTGCTGGACTGGGCCGCCCAACAGACTGCAGAGCCGCCGGCCAATCAGACACTCGTGTCCGCTCCCAGCAAGACGGCCGATATCGAACTGGCCCTGGTGATGGGCGTTCACGGTCCCAAACAGGAATACGTCATCATTCTTGGTTGATGTTGGATCGTGGCCGGGAGGCAAGCTCGACTCCGGGGCCGCATGCTCCCATCATGTTCAGTATTGACAGGCGGTTACACACCTCCTGGAGTTGGCCGTCCTGCCTTCGCGCGCACTTTATCGGTCGAGACTTGGTTCGAGACTCGTCAGTTTGCTTTTGACCCTTGCCCCCGCGCTCACTAGGATGGTGGAACTGTGACCGAGGTCGCGACGCCTCCGACGACAGGTCTTCGGCTTGTCTTTCAGCGCAAACGCCTCGTTCGAATCTTTCACAATTCCTCTTTCTTGAGGTGTCGGCATGAAACGTCTTTGCAAGGCATTGTCTTTACTATCTGGCCTGACCCTGGCGGCTGCGCCGGCCTGGGCCCAGACCACTGCCCCGGCCGCCACACGCCCGGTCCTGCGGCTTGGGCAGGGCTCAGTCGCCACGCGCCCGGCTTCCGACGAGGTGGCTTTTACTCTCAACGGCAAGAAGTTCACCGAAGGCGATCTGGAGAAGACCTTCCGCCAGCTCATGGGCGGTGGTCAGTTGCAGATGGATGAGAGCCAGATGGCCCGGCTGATGCAGGCCTCCCGGCGGCAGCTCATCGACGCGATGATCCGCGATGAGTTGCTTCGCGGGGAAGCCGAGAAACACAAGATCTCAGTCACCGATGCCGACCTGGAAGCGAACGCGGAGAAGCTCCTGCAACGGACCCTCAAAGAACGTTCAATGAGTCGCGAGCAGCTCGACCAGGAGATAAAGCGGCAAGGCAACATCACGCTTGATGAGCAGATGAAGCGCATCAAGGAAGATCCCCGCTTCTACAAGCACGTGCTGCAGGAGAAGCTTGGGCAGGCGATGTTCAAGAATCTCGAAGTCAGCGAAGAGGAAATCCAGAAGCGGCATCAGCAGGACCGCAGATACGCGGCCCAGGTTCAGGCCAGCCATATCCTGATCCGGGCGGATGCAAGTGAAGCTCCGGAGAAGCGTGAAGAGGCCCGCAAGAAGGCGGAGGAAGTGCTGGCCGAGGTCAAGAAGCCGGGCGCGGATTTCGCCGAGTTGGCCAGGAAATATTCTGACTGCCCCTCTAAGAGTCGGGGCGGCGATCTGGGCTTCTTCCCCCGGCAGGGCGCCATGGTGGAGCCGTTTGCCGCGGCCGCTTTTGCCCTGAAGCCCGGAGAGGTCAGCGGCGTGGTGGAAACCAACTTCGGTTATCACATCATCAAGACCACCGACACCCGGCCGGCCAAGGACCTCGACGCGGTTCGCGAAGAAATCAAAGACGAAGTGCGGGCCAGCAAGGTGCAGTTCGAGTTGCAGAAGCGACTCCAGGAACTGCGGGCCGAGGCCAAGGTGGAATACCCGCCGGGCAAGGAGCCCGCGACGCAGCCGGCGCTCGGGCGTTCCCGGCCCCCTGCTCCCACGGGCGGACGGGCCGCCACCCAGCCGGTATCGTGAGGCTTACGGAAAGAGGCACAGAGAAACGGTGAGACAAAAAGGCCGCGGGCGAATAACCGCGGCCTTTTCCCTGCGCGCCGGGCTTGGTTCATACGGTTTCCGTTACAAACCTGGGTAGATTCCTGCCCGGTTGTTGGTCGCCGCGCTGCTGATCGCTTGAATCTTCGCGCCCCCACCTCTGATGACGTTTGATTCTCTAAGCGGGCAATGGCGGGCCGGGTGGCCTACCTCTTCCAGAGGTGGGCCACCCGGCCCAAATGAATCGTGTGCGTTGTTCCGCATCCAACAGGGCGGGGCTCATCAATGCACGAGTTTGAATTGGGATCGGTATGAGTGGGCTTGGCCGGCCCTCGCTTGCGCTTCGGGCTCAGAATGGGGGCTGCTTGAGCCCAGGTGGGGCGCCCAACGCACAGGATTCATTGGGGATCCGTATTACTCGGCGACCAGGTTGAACTTTTCGAGATTGACATCCGTCCGGCCGGTGTAGATCTTCGTGGCCCGGGTCCCGACTTTCACCTGGTAGACGAAATAGAGAGCGTAGTCGCCCGTGAAATGCTGCCGCTTGATCCGCTCGAAGTGGGGCAGCTTGGCGAATACGTCGTCGCCCTGGCGAGCGGTCTCGTTCAGCAGAACCATCTCAAAGGTGGGTCTGCCGCCGACGCGGGCCAGGCCGTACATGCCCACTGGCAGGTAGGCGGTGCCGCGGGCATCATAGAGCTTGTAATCGGCGATGTTATCGCGAGCAAACCCCATGGCTTGCCCCAGCACGCTGCCCGGTTGGAGCTTCTCCAGGTTGACCTGGATCAGGCGCATGTCGGACGGCACATAAATGCTCTCGACGGGGGAACTGTTGCCCGGGACCGGCTGCCAGTCATCCGTGAGGGTGGCCAGCAGGCGGCCGCCTCTGATGGCGCCGTTGGAGACTTCCGCGTTGCCCCCGTACTGGGTAAGCGGCGTCTCGAACGGCAGCTTGTCGGATACGAGGGCTTCCCGTGCCGGGCCGATGCCGGAGACGCGGTCATGATTGGAGGTGCTGCGGTTTGAAGGACCGGAGGGGCGCCGGCTGGCTCCTCCCGATTGCGGCGCCGGCTGACGCGGCGCGGGGGATGGTTCGGCCGCGCTGCCGTTGGCCGGGGCCTTGGCGCCCGGGGCTCCCAGGGCGACCGGTCGCTTTTTGTTGCGGTCCATGCGGGGGGTGATTTCCGCGCGGGCATTCTGCTTCAGTTCGACGAAGCTGCCCTCACCAAACTCAGCGTTCTCCGGCACCTCGAAGACGAAGTCCAGCTTGTTGTCCTTGCCGCCCGGGCTGCGGCTGATGATTTCCCCGGCCCAGGTCTGCACCAGCTTGTTGCCGGCCTTCGCATCATTGATGCCGACGAGGAAGTACTCGCCGGACTCGCCCCGCTGCTCGTCCCGGATCACCAGGCGCACCTGCTCGGGGGTGAACTTGAGCGAATCGGCATTCGAGAAGGCCACGCGGACCGCCAGTCGCTTGTGCCCCGGCTTGGGTTGGTTCTTGCTGGCCACCAGAGAGAGCTTCTTGGGGTCTTCTTTGCTGGAGCTTTCGCGGGTGAAGAATTCGTTCTGCCGGATATCCCAGTAGCCGTCCACGTTCATTTCGGACGTGGTGGTCGTGGACATCTCGTCGCCCATGCGGGCCCGCGAGCGGTAGGCCTGGGCCATGAAGTCCGGATAGAAGTCGCCCAGGCGGTTTCGGCCGTGCAGGGCGTTGCCGGAGAGGTGCGAGACCAGCGCTACCGTGAATTCATCCTGCCGCAGCCAGGGGCTGCTGCGAATGTATTCCAGTTGGGCGGGGTCCTTCTGAGGCAATTCGGCATCGGGGATCGGCTGGTTCGTGCCCTTTTCCACCAGCGGCATGCGGGCAAAGCTCAGGATCGTGGTGCCAAACGGCAGCATCTCGAAACCGATGGAGAGCATGCCCACCACGATCATGCCGGTAATGAACCCGAGCACGCCTCCGCCGGCGCGATCCACATAGAGGGGGAATTGCAGGTTGCCCTTGATGAGGACGTCCAGGAACGTGCGCAGCACCAGCAGCGAGACGATGAAGATGCCCAGCAAGGCAATCGCCCGGCCGTGGTCGGGCTGATACTCCTTGAGGAGGGCGAAGTAGAGATCCTCGTAGAGGCCAAACGCCAGCGCGGCGGCCAGGATGGCCAGGATGCAGTTGATCAGGGCGGTAAACAGCCCCTGCAGCCCTTCATAGAAGGCGACGGCCAGGATCAGGACGGCGGCGAAGAGAGAAAACCACATGTTTATTGACCCCCTTTCTTCGGGGCAGCGCCCTGGCTTGGAGCCGGACCAGGTCGGTGGGGTGGCCGGCCGGCGCCTCCTCCACGGCTCGGGGGCGCGTCTTCATCGCGCATGACCCGAAGCACCTCATTCATGCTGGTGACGCCGCTGATGACTTTCTGGATGCCCACCTCCTGGAGGAAGAGCATGCTGTTGCTGCGCGCCTGGGCGCGGATATTGTTGATGGGTTGCCCGTTACGGATCATGTCGCGCATGGTGTCGTCCACCACGAGCAGTTCGAACACGCCGGTCCGTCCGAAGTAGCCGCTGGCCTGGCAGTTGGCACAGGGCGGCAACGGGTTGCCCTTGGCGTCAAACAGTCCCTCCGGCGGCGGTGGACGGTAAAAGTGATCGATCTTGTCGGCCGGCAAGTTGGCTTTCTTGAGCAGGGCGACGTCGGGTTTGTAGGCCTGCCGGCAGGCGATGCACAGTTTGCGAATGAGCCGCTGGCAGGATACGCCCAGTAGCACCGAGGCCACGCCGTCGGTGTCGCCGGCCAGGCTGATCAGTTTCTTGAGGGCCTCGAAGCTGTCCTTGGCCTGGATGGCCATGTAGATCTTCTTGCCGTCCTGGGCGGCCTTGACGGCCAGATGCGCGGTCTCGCGATCGGGGCAGTCGCTGATCATGACCACGTCCGGCTCGCGCCGCAGGATGGTCTGAAGCTGCCGCGAGTAGGGGGCGTCAGCCTTGGTGGGATCGAAGATGTTCTGGGTGATGTTTTCGAGCTCCATGAGCGGGGAGCGTTCGATGGTCAGCAGGTTCTGCATGAAGGCATCGTGGGCGCGAAGCGCGGCGTAGAGCGTCGTGGTTATGCCGCTGACCCTCGGCCCGCTGACGATGATCAGCCCGGAGGGCTTCGCGCAGATTTCCTCGAACTGCTTCTGCTGGGCCTCGGTCATACCCAGGTCGGCGATGCGGAGCCGGTTTTCGTCGCCGACGATCTTCAACTTCAGACGCTCGCCCTGGGTGGTGCCGCTGGTGGCGACTTTAATGGCGGTCATGTTTGCCTTGGTGCCGCTGATAGCCGCGCTGAACGAGCCCTGCTGGGGCTTGCGCCGTTCGTTGACGTCCACGCCGGCAACGCCCTTGAGGAAGTTGAGGGCCAGTTCGGCGTTTTCCCGGGGGATCAGATCGTGCCGGGGTGTGGGCACGCCGTCGACCAGGTATACGAGCTTGACCGCGTTGGGCGAGACGACCATCTCCACCTCGGTGGCCCGGCGCCAGAGGGCGTCGAAGAGCAGCGTCTGCGCGGCCTCGTAGGGGTCCACCTGAGTCGGGTCGGTTGGAACGGTCACTTTCTTGTTATCGTGGGCGGTCAGCCGGACGCGTTCGACGGCGTCGTAGCCCTCATCTTTCTTCCGGCCCATGCCGGCGAGCTTGGATTTAATGTGCCGGGGCGTAAACACCCGGGCGTTCACATCCACCATCCCATTTCGCATGATCACGTAGATCGCGCAGGTGCCCGCAGTGATGAGGAACCACAGGCCGAAGCCGGCGGCGAACAGGCCGGGGGTCTTCCAGGGCAGCATGAGCCAGACCACTAATCCGACCGCGCCACCGCCCAGCACGACGCCGTTCCACAGCTCGCGGTTCATCCGCTTGACGAAGACGGTGTCTTTGTCCACCCATTGGCAGAACGCCAGCCAGGGGAGTATGGCCACCAGGATCAGGGCGATTCGCACAGGGCTGGTGTAGCCGCCGGGCGGAGGCAACTCTGCCAGAGGGGCACCCACCGCCAGGGACGCATTCAGGAGGCCCGATCCCAGGATCAGAGCGCCCCAGCGGGCCGTTTGGGAAGGGAAGAGATTCATGGCAAGTATCGCTCAGCACGAAACATAACACTGTCTTCAGGACCGCCCATCGGTCGGGAGCAGCTTCTTCATCATAACCGCAACCGCCCGGTGTGAGTAGGGCGGCGGGGCGGCCTGAGACCCGATGGGGTCCATACCGGTTGAGGGGGCCGGCCGGGTCCTCCCCGGCCTTTGCGCCCAAAGCGACTCCGAGCCAGTCCGTACCCTTCTTGCCTGATGGCAAGCACATCAGGACTGGTTGAGCCGCGCCATGCGTGTTCGGTTTTCTCACCCCTGCCTGTGGTACCCGTTTTGACCGGATTTCCTGCCCATTCCGGCTCTCTCAGCCCAGAATGGCAGCCCCGCCGGTGCTGATGCCCTTCAGTCGCATCTTTAATTCTTGCGGGTTGGGTGAAGCTGCATAGGCCGTTGAGGTCTCAATGAACTCATTTTCCACGAGGTTCTTGAGGCACTCATTCATGTCCAGCATGCCTTCGGCCTGGCAGGCCCGGATGACCTTGCCGATTTCATCCTCACGCTTCTCATCGATCAGCTTGCGGATGGTCGGATTGGCAAACATGATCTCGACCGCCGGTACCCGGGCAATGCCGGGCTTGATGCAAGGCAGAAGCTTCTGACAGATGATAGCTTGAAGGTTGAACACCAGGGTCTGGCGGACGAGATCGCGGGAGCCCTCCGGGAGCAGGTCGAGCACACGGGTGACGGTCTGGGCGGAGCCCGAGGCGTGCACGGTTCCGAAGACCAGGTGGCCGGTTTCGGCGGCATTCAGTGCGGCCATGAAGGTTTCGGCGTCGCGCATTTCGCCGACCAGCACGACGTCCGGGTCTTCACGCATGAGGTACTTGAGGGCTTCGCCGAAATCTTTGACGTCGATGTGTACCTCGCGCTGGTTGATGAGGGCTTTCTTATCCTCAAAGAGATACTCGATCGGATCCTCGATGGTCACGATGTGACAGGCCCGATGGGCGTTGATGTAATCGAGGGCGGCCGCAATCGTCGTGGACTTTCCGGAGCCGGTGATACCTGCCAGGAGCACGAGGCCCTGGCGGTATTCAGTGATTTTGTAAATCGATTTCGGAAGGCAGAGCTGATCAAAGTTGAGAATCGTCTTGTTGACCCGGCGGGCAGCCACGCTGAGGGTGCCGCGTTGACGGAAGATGTTGACGCGGAAGCGGTCGGAGCCGCCAAGCTGGTAGGCGAAGTCGGAAGCGCCTCGCTCGGCGAGCTGGCGCTTCTGCTGGTCGGTCATGATCTCGAACCAGATGGCTTCCACTTCCTCGGCGCTCAGGGGCGGACCTTTGATGGGGCGCAACTCGCCCTTGTAGCGGACGTGCACGCGGGCGCCGCTCTTGAAGTGCAGGTCGGAAGCCTGGATATCCACCATGTACTTCAGGTACTTGTGGATCTTCGGCTCCTTCTTGGGCGTGGCGGGTATCCCCTGACCATTGTCCCCAGACGCGCTCTCGCTGTCCGAAATGTTCATTTCCAGCCCGCTATCCGCTTTGATGTCCGTATCTGCCATGATGCAATCTGCCTCCTCCAGGCTCACAGCCGAACCGGGATGCCCCGGTCGGCCATGAAACGCTTGGTTTCATGAATGCTGTAGGTTCCAAAGTGAAAAATGCTTGCCGCCAAGGCGGCATCGGCCTTGCCGATCGTGACGGCATCGGCCAGATGCTGCGGGCAACCCGCCCCACCGGACGCCACGACGGGGATGGTAACGGCCTCGGCCACTGCCCGGGTGATCCCCAAATCATAGCCGTTCTGCGTCCCATCAGCGTCCATACATGTCAGGACGATTTCCCCGGCTCCAAGTTCTTCCACGCGTTGGGCCCAGGGGACGGCTTCCAGCCCGGTGGGGATTCGCCCCCCGTTGATGTGGACGTCCCAGACCTCGCGGCCGTCGCGGCGGACTCGCTTGGGGTCGATGTTGACCACGATGCACTGGCGGCCGAAGCGTTCCGCCGCCTGACGGATGAAGTCGGGGTTGCGCACCGCGGCGGAATTGATGGAAACCTTGTCGGCTCCGGCGTTTAAGAGTCTGCGAATATCTTCCAGGTGACGGATGCCCCCGCCGACGGTGAGGGGCATAAAGACCTGCTCAGCGGTCCGGGCGACCACGTCGAGGAGGATGTCGCGTTGTTCGTGGCTGGCGGTGATATCGAGGAAGACCAGCTCGTCAGCCCCGGCCGCCTCGTAGCCGCGGGCGATTTCCACGGGGTCGCCGGCATCGCGCAGATTGATGAAATTGACTCCCTTGACTACCCGACCGGCATGCACGTCGAGACAGGGAATAATGCGCTTTGCAAGCATCAACCGCTACTCATTCAGCAGGACACATCGAGCAAATCCTGGCCAATGGCTGGCCACTCCAGCCTGGGGCGGGTGTCACCGACCCTGGCCTTCGCCCCCTCCCAAACCCGGTCGAGGACTGAAGGTATGGCCCTTCGGCGGGAACGGATCTGGCCGGCCAAGACGATTCGTTCAGCAGACCGGAATCCGTTATCGGTATTGTATCTGTTTGTAAGTGCCCCGTTCAAGGGGAGGATCTTCCCATTGGTATCACACGAAGGGCCGCTGTTTCGGGGGTGTTCAGGAAGTCGCGGGTGGCTTTTACCCGCTGCTGAATCGTACATTTGGGTATCACCGGCCTGTACCGGGGTCCGGTAAGCCTTGATCAACCAACTCGGAGAGAACCAGATGCTGGACACGCGGATGGGGGAAGTGTTGTGCCGGATGGGGATTATTCAGAAGGAGGATATCGACAGGATCCTGAGCCAGCAGCGGCGGACCCGACAGAAGTTCGGGCAGATCGCGATTCGGCTGGGCCTGGTTACTCAGGAGCAGATCTGGGAGGCCTGGGCGCGGCAACTGGCCGAGCGCGAAGGCATTGACCTGGATGCCGTGGGCAGCGACACCCCCGCGGTGGAGACGCTCCCGCTGGCAACGGCCCGGCGTTTTGGGGTGGTTCCCCTTCGGCTGTGGGGTCAGAACCTGGTGGTGGCCGCACCGGCCGACATCTCCGGTGCGACGCTGGAGCAACTGGCCCGGGAGACGGGGTGCCAGATTCACGTGTGCGTTTCGACGTCCTCCAGCATTCGCGAGCACCTTCAGCGGCTGTCCGAGGCCATGTGCGCCGCCTGAGCGACCGGCGGACCGGCAGTCGCTGTCGGGCCATCGGGCAGGTCTCGGCCGAAGGGGATCTCCTGCAGAGGGATTTCCGGGTGTTTGGAGGCGAAGTAGCGCAGCGTCCAGTCATTCGGAAAGAGCAGGACGGCGTTGTCGGACGCATCCCGGGCCAGTTTGACGCCGCCGGGCAGGATCAATTCGCGAAGCTGATTGCCGGATACCTCCGGGGAAACCCAGCGCAGGACGGTCCAGGGAGCCGGCTCCAGGCGGGTTTCGACGTTGTACTCGGTTTGGAGGCGGTACTGGGCCACGTCGAACTGGAGAGCGCCCACCGCGCCGAGGATGGATACCCGGCGCGCCTCGTCGGGATCGTGGAAAAGCTGGATAACGCCTTCGCGTTCGAGTTGTCCGAGGCCCTCGCGGAACTGCTTGGCCTGGGCGGTGCCGGCGTGCAGATACGCGAAACACTCGGGGGCGAAGGGGGGGATGCCGTGATAGATGAGACTGCCATCCTCGGTGAGGGTATCGCCCACGCGAAATTCTGAATGGCCGACGATGCCGATGATGTCGCCGGCGAAGGCTTCGTCGATGGTCTCGCGGTCCTGGCCGAAGAGTTTGTGGGAGCTGGCCAGGCGCGTCCTGCGCCCGGTGCGCGGGTGAATGACGGTCATGTCGCGTTTGAACTGTCCGGAGCAGACGCGGACGAAAGCCAGCGTATCGCGATGCCGGGGATCCATGTTGGCCTGGATCTTGAAGATGAAGCCGGAAAACTGGGCGAGATCGGGTGGTACCGACCGGCCAATGGCCTCGCGCGGACCGGGGGCGGGGGCCAGCTCCAGGAAGGAGTCGAGCAGCAACTGGACGCCGAAGTTATTGGCCGCGCTGCCGAAGAACACCGGCGTGAGATCGCCCCGTCGCACAGCCTGGCGGTCGAACGTGGCGCCGGCGACCGTAAGCACCTCCAGCTCCTCGACAACCGGATCGAGCAGATGGGCGGGGATTCTCTCGCGGACCAGCGGATCGGAAAGGCCGGCCACCTGGACCGGGGCCTTGTAAGCCCCGCCGGGGGTGCGTTCGAAGAGATGCATCCGGCTGGTGAGACGATCGAAGACGCCGCGGAAATCCGGGCCGGAGGCCAGCGGCCAGTTCACCGCATAAGCTTGCATCCCGAGGACGCTTTCCAACTGGTCGAGCAGCCAGAGAGGTTCGCGCGCCGGGCGGTCGAGCTTGTTCATGAAGGTAAAGATGGGAATCCGCCGGCGACGGCAGACCTCGAAGAGCTTGCGGGTCTGGCTCTCGATGCCCTTGGCGGCGTCGATGACCATGATCACCGAATCGACGGCCATCAGCACCCGGTAGGTGTCCTCGGAGAAGTCCTTGTGGCCGGGGGTGTCCAGCAGGTTGATGACGTAGCCGTCGTACTCGAACTGGAGCAAGGTCGAGCTGACGGAGATGCCGCGCTGCCTTTCGAGCTCCATCCAGTCGGAGGCGGTGGCGCGCTGGTGTTTGCGGGCGGTGACCGAACCGGCCAGTTGGACGGCCCCGCCGTAGAGCAGGAACTTCTCGGTCAGGGTGGTCTTGCCGGCATCCGGGTGAGAGATAATCGCGAAGGTCCGGCGGCGCCGGATCTGGTCATTAAGGCTGGGCATGTTGATACAAGTCTTTTGCTGTTACGTGATGATTGTTTATCAGTGATCCTGTGGCCGATGGACGGGTTCCCATGGGGATCCCATCAGGCAGTCGTTGTGTAACCGTCGGGAAGCAGGCTAGGGGGGACTGACCGTATTCCCTCCGGGCGTGCGATACAGCGTGACTGTCGGCGTGGTTTGTTTCATGACCAGAGTATAGGACGGGGCAGGCTGGGCCCGCAAGTGGCCAGTTTCTGGAGGTAATTTCCAGGGAGCAGCCCGCGGTCAGCTTTCGGCCCTCGCGCTTGCTGGTGGCCTGGGGTGTGGGCATTGGCCATTCCATGCCATGACGATTCACCACGACGCGGGGGGCTTCGTGCTGACCACAGCGGGGCGCGGTGTGGTGTTGACTGGCCGGGCGTGATCCTTCGCAGCCCGCGGGAGCCTCATGCCTGATCGGCGGCCGGTTATCGGGCCCGGTGTTCAAGCCTGCTCAAATCCTGGCCGATGGCCTCAATGTGAGAAGGTATCGACTATGGCTTGAAACCCTTGCGCGCCGACCATGCCCCGTGCGCCGCCGGCGGCGCGCGGTCACGCTGGTGGAGCTCATCATCGTCGTAATGCTGACCGGCACGGTCATGCTGACGGTCGGGTACGTGACCACGCAGATTACCTCCGGCGTGGCCAACGTGGACCGACGCTCGCAGGCCCAGACAGAGGCGGCCCTGGCCATGGTTCGCATCAGGAACGAGCTGGAATACGCGACTTCCATTGTCGCCCTTGATTCCAAACGGATCAGCTTCAAGCATCCCGACGTTAACGGGGACAACCAGGTAGACACCATTACCTATGAATGGTCCGGCGTCGGCGGGGATCCCATTACCCGTGAGATCAATGAGGGCGGGAAACAGCCGGTGCTGGATCGGTGTCGATCCCTGACCTTTCGCTCCGCAAGGCGGCCGATCACTCTGATAGCCGGCCGGAGTTACCCGCTGAAACTGGAGTATTACGACAACACGGGGCTAGCCACCTGCGTTCTCAAATGGTCGGCCCGGGGAGTCAGCAAGCAGGTCGTGCCCAGCGCCTGTCTGCGCCCCGCATCTATCGATCCCCAGGCACCCAACGGAGGGGCCGGCCTTACCGGTCAGTACTATGACAACATTGATTTCACCGATCTCAGGCTGACCCGCACCGATGCGGTGGTGGACTTCGACTGGGGCTATTCGCGGCCCGCGCTCCTGATCGATGACAATACCTTCTCGATTCGGTGGACCGGGCAGGTTTGCCCCGCAATCACCGGCGAGTACACCTTTTATGTCACCTCCGATGATGGCGTTCGGCTCTGGGTGAACGGCATGCTCGTGATCGATAACTGGACGGACCATACCTCCACTGAGGATCAAGGCGCGTCCATGGGCCTGTGGCGGATCGACATCGGCATTGAGGCCGGATCGGCCGAGGTCCCGGTGCGACTGGATGGGGCCGTGAACCTGGTGAATCGACCAGGGATGGAGGGGTGATGTCCGCTTTAGTTTCACAGTTTCGTGAACCATCAGCGGGAATAACCGGCGCGGCGCCCGACCGCTACGGCGAGAAGGGTGGCGACGGCGTCTGGTCGATGCGGTGGCCCCGATCGGTGCGGACTCGCCGGGGCCTGACGATGGTCGAAGTGACTATCAGCCTGATCATCCTTGGCGTGGCCATTACCGCCGGGGTGCGCACGCTGGGCAGCTTCGCGACCAGCAGCAAGGCCTGGGCGGAACGCAGCGTGGCCATGGAACTGGCCAATGCCCTTATGAGCGAGATTACGACGCTTCCCTTCGCCGATCCGGATGGGGGCAACGTGATCGGGTGCGATCCCGGTGAGACCGCCGCGGATCGAACCACCTTTGACGACATTGATGATTATCACGGCTGGGAGGCTTCACCGCCGCAGGATGCCTCCGGGACGGCATTGACCGCCTATAGCGGCTTCCGGCAGCAGGTTGCCGTAGCGTATGACGACGCGCTCGGCGAGCCCCTGGCCGTCGATTTTGAGGCGGGCACTTTCAAGAAGATCACGGTCACCATTTCGAAGGATAACAAGGTGCTGGCCCGGCTGGTGACTGTGCGGGCGCGTCAGGCCGACGTGATGAACGGTTCAACAATCGGTGAATGAAGCGGGCCGTCCTTCGAGGGACGGCGGTGAGCGCGAGCAGTCTCAAGGTTGGTCCTGGTGGTGGTGGAGATGAGCCGGTTTCTTCGAGCTGGTGGGCGGAGCGTGTGGCGGACGCATAGTCGTCGAGCCGCCGCCGTCTACCTGTTGACGCTGTCCATTTCCATGCTGCTGGTTGGGGTCGGTTTTACGCTCATCACCATTCAGCGGGCGGACCGGCGACTGCAACAAAATCTGGCCTGCACCGATGAGCTGAAATGGTGCGCCCGTGCCGGGATCGAAATAGCCCTGGCGGTGATGGAACAGAAGCCGGATTGGCGCGCGACGATGGTGGGCGATGAGCTCTTCAAGGACTTGCCGGTCGGGAAGGGCAAGGTGACCGTGCAAGTGTTTGACGATCCGGATGGCCAGAGCGCCAACAATGATGCCGATCCGCTGCGCATCAAGGTGGTGGCCAGCCGCGACGGGGCCCAGTCGTGCCTGGAGGCCCGTCTGCGTCCGCGACCGCATCGGGCGCTGCGCTACGCGCTCTTCGGAACGGGTGTGGAGCCGATCGAGTTCAGAGCTCAAGCCACCGTCAGCGGGCCGGTTCGAGCGCACGGTCCGATCCTCGCGAATGCCGGTAACCAGGTGCGGGATGATGCCAGCTTTGAGACCATGACGGGTTACGCGATCGCAGATCCGCTGGCGCCCAAGCGGTTCGTGGACACGGCGATTCCGGCTCCGCAGCCGCCGATGGCCTTCTATCAATCTATGGCCACGGTCATCACCGGCAGCTCCGGCAGCCACTGCGAACTCAAGGGCTTTAATCTGACCCCGACCAGCAATCCCGGCGGCACGCCTAATCCGCACGGTATTTACTGGTTGCGCGCCGGCGGTCGGGAGGTCCTGATCGAAAATCTGCATCTGCGGGGAACGCTGATCATCAGCGAAACCGGCACGAACGGCGTGACCTTTCAGAAGGGACTCATGGTAGAGCCCGGCCCGCTGTCCTATCCGGTTCTCCTGGTGGACTGCCCGTGGGGCACACTGCGAATCTCTCCGGATTCCGGCATGCTGGAAACCCTTATTACCATCACTCCATACGTCCCCGGCATTGGCCTGCTGGGCGTCGATATGAACGAGGATGGGGATAAGCTGGACACGATTCCCTCGCAGGTTCGGGGGCTCGTCTGGAGCAACGCCGCCCATGTGGTCCTGGAGTACCAGCAATGGTCTTTCAGCGGTTGTTTGATCGGCAACCGAATCACCGTTGACCACGGAGTGAACGTGGACAACGACCTGGCTCTGCTGGATACGTCGTGCCCCGGTTTCGTGGACAGCGCGATGTCCGTTGAACAGGGATCGATCCGGGAGGGGCGACCATGAGGAATGGTTGCATCTTGCGTTCCGGCCGCTGGGCACGCCTGCCGCGTGCTGTCCGTGGCTTCAGCCTGGTCGAGCTGATCATGGTGCTGGTGATTCTGGCCCTCCTGTCGGCCGTGGCCGTGCCCCGGACGGGTAATATGCTTCGCCGCAGCCGGCTCGACCTGGCCTCCCGGCGGCTGCTGGCGGATCTGCAACTGACGCGTTCGCAGGCCATCCGCGATTCCGCCGAGCGCAAGCTGATGCTCGACCTGTCGCTGCAACAATACACGATGCCGCAGCACGGCGGCACCAACCGAACCCACACGGTCGCGCTGAACGTGTCACCCTACGAGGGGGTACGGCTGGTGGGGAGCAGTTTCAACCCGCCCGAGGTGATCTTCAACCGCCTGGGCTTGCCCCAGAGCGGGGGGACGATCATGTTGCAGGCGGGTTCTGAGATCGTCACCATCACCATCAGTTCCACGACCGGGCGCGCGACGCGGGTGTGGGGGCCGTAGCGAAACATACTCAGTCGAAGGATTGGAGGTCGGTGGGCGGGGGGATCGGGTGACCAGCGGTCATTGGCTCGCCATACTCACCACCAGCAGGGTGATGTCGTCCTTTCGCCACTTCTCGTCCGGCGTCCGGGTGGCCAGTTCACGAATCTCCTGGATCGCGGCGGCCGCTCCCGCTTCGATCAGACGGCGGATCCAGGTGGAATCCTCGATGTTGCCGGCGCTGAAGGCCTCATCGTGCCGGAGCAGCAGCGCTTCCAGGCCGTCCGTGAAAAACAGCAGCGTGTCGCCCGGCGCGAACTGATGGCTCACTACCTCGAAGTCGGCACTCTCGAATGCTCCCATCAATCCGCCGTAGCTGGCCAGTCTGCGGGGCGCCTGGCCCGCACGAACCAGCACAGGGTAAGGCAAGCCGCCGCGGGCCCAGCGGATCTGGCCCGTGCTGTGGGTGAAAACCGCGTGCAGGCCGGTGATGAACTGGCCTCCGCTCAGACGAGCGTTGAACAGCTCGGCGTTCAGGCGGCGGAGGACCTCGTCAGGCTCGAGGATCCGGCTGGTTGTCCCGGTTACTTCCTTTCCGCGAAACGAGTTCTTCACGAAAGTGGTCAACAATGCCGCGGGCAGGCCATGACCGGTCGCGTCCGCGACAGAGAAAGAGCTGTGATCCTCGTCCAGCCGGCTCACGTCGTAGGTGTCGCCGCTGACGAAGTTCGCGGGCAGGTACAAGGTCTCGATGGTCAGCGGGCTGGTGTCCGGCAAGGTGCCGGGCAGCAGATCTCGTTGAATCTGGCCGGCCAGTCGAAGCTGTTCATCCAGGTGGAGAACGTCCTGGCCGCCTTCCGCATCCCGGCGACGGAGCCGGGCCAGCTCTTCGCTCATCCGCCGCATGGGGGAGCGAATCTCGCACAGGGCCTTGATACGCCCGGTCAGTTCATCCGCGTTGAGGGCCGATGTCTCTTCATTGCGGGTCATCAACCGGCGGAGCGGATCGGGAAGGACGCCGGGGTTGATGGTGGCGGAAGGGCCCTGCGGGCACGGCGCGGGCCATGCGCTTTCTTCAGCGCCTTCGCCGACGAGTTCGTCCGTCGATTCGAGTACCAGGGTCGCACAGGCGCGCTCGGTGGCGTTGGCCAGGATCCGGTCGAGCACATCCGGACTGCTTTGCTTCCGGGGCAGAATCACGCAGATATCGGCCGTAGGCGAGATACCGTCAGCCAGGGCCTTGTCCAGCGACCGCAGCGACACGCGGGCCTTGACCCGGTTGAGAGCGGTTCTGAGGGCTCCGGGAACTTGGTTCTGATCGAGGATGACCTGAACGTGCGGGATATCCACGACTTGGCTCCGGCGCTGACGGCAGCGGGCGTGCCGGTGATGTCGCCATCCTGGTCCGACTACCAACTGCCTCTACAGGCTTTTTTTCGGACGCGTGTTTATCGCTCTTAATATCATTTTGTGGAATTAGGTAAGCTTCGCACTGCCTGCTGGTTGCATTCTGGGGTGTGTGCCCCATGCCGAGGCCGTACTTATTGATTGCCGAAGAGGATGAACGCTGCTATCGTATCGCTTTGCACTTGGAGTTGTTGCCGTGCGTTCAGCCGGCTTGCCGGCGGAACCGCGCGGGAACCGGGAAGTTGGCCCCATGAGCTGATCACGAGGTCAGCGCTGGGTGAGGCGTTCATGCCGTTAGGCCCGCGTCAATCACGGTCCAGCACTGCTTGGCAGCAACGGCACACAACCTTGCGGAAGCGACACTGAGAAACGCCTTTCGACGCGACAGCAGGCAATGAGCTGGATTCAAGTCATAGCAATTGCTCTCGGGCTTTCGATGGATGCCTTTGCCGTTTCGATCGCTACGGGGATGAGTCTGCCGGTGTTGACGTATCGGCACGTGTTTCGGCTGGCTTTTCACTTCGGATTATTTCAGTCGTTGATGCCGGTGCTGGGATGGATGGCCGGTAAGAGTCTGGCGGATTGGATCGGCGCGTACGATCACTGGATCGCCTTCTGTCTGCTGGCCTTTATCGGCGGTCGGATGCTCTGGGAGGCCTGTACGGGGGGCGAAGAGAAAAGCGTCCAGGATCCTACGCGCGGGTGGCTGCTGGTAACGCTGTCCATTGCCACCAGTCTGGACGCGCTGGCGGTGGGATTGACGATGGCGTTTCTGAAGGTGCTGGTCTGGGGGCCGAGCCTGGTGATCGGATTGATCACCGCCTCACTGGTGACCATCGGCATCCGCTCCGGCCATCGTCTGGGGGGACGGTGCGGCAAATGGGCCCAGATCACCGGCGGCCTGGTTCTGGTGGCCATCGGCGTGCGGATTGTCATCTCCCATACCGTGTGAAGCTTCTGACCGGCACACCTGGCTTCGAGCCAGACACCCTTGCGCAAATTGACCGGAGGGCCGCAGCGACTTCTGGCCGCCCGATCACGTCTCTCTCAAGGCCGTCGCCACCGGCAGGCGCGCTGCCCGGATGGCGGGGAACAATCCTCCGATCAACCCGATGACCGCAGCCCACAGGATGGCGTTGGCCAGCAGACGCGGGCTGACCCGGAAGGCAAAGGCCACTTGGCTGAACGTCTGCCAGTTGATGGTGGCCGCCTGGAAGCCGTTGAAGGCGAAGTAGGCCGCGGTGGCGCCCACCGCGCCGCCGACCAGGGCCAGAACCAGCGATTCGAACAGCACGGAACAGATAATCGGGCTGGCGCCGAAACCCAGGGCCCGCAGGGTGGCGATCTCACGGGTTCGTGCCGCCACCGCGCTGTACATGGTGTTGAGCGCGCCGAACAGGGCCCCCAGGGCCATCAGGCCCGCGATTGCGAAGCCGAAGGTTTCGATGAAGGTGGTCAGCATGCTGGACTGATCCGCCAGCAGATCAGCCTGACGGACGGCTTTGACCTTGAGCTGCGGATTGGCGGTCAGCGCGTCTTTGAACTCTTTGAACTTCTCCGGCGAGGCCAGCTTGACGAAGACGGACTGGAACGAATCGCCGCGGTGATAGGCCGGCTGGAGAACGGCGGCATCCGTCCAGATCTCCGATTCCGCCGCGCCCCCGCCCCCCGAAAAGATGCCCACCACGGCCCAGTCGCTCTGCCCCACGCGGATCGTCCCGCCCACGTCCAGCCCGGCAAAGGCCCTGGCCGCGCCGGCCCCGACGATGACCTCGTTTCGCCCGGGCTCGAACATCCTGCCCTGCGAGATAGTGATGTCGCCTCGTACCGCCCGGGCCGCCTGCTGCACGCCGCGCAGCGGCACGTGCGCGTCCGTGCCCGTCGAGCGTTTGGGCAGGTTGATGATCACGAACAGCTCGGCGGAAGCCAGCGGCCCGGCGGCGCTCCAGGCGATGCCCGGCGCGTTCGTGACCAGGCGGGCCTCCTCGCGCGAGAGGATGCTGGTCATCTCGTTGTCCGCATTGCTGCGCAGGACAATGACGATGTCGTCCGCCCCGGTCGCGGTCATTGCCGCGCGGAAACCTTCGGCGATGGACAACACGCCGACCAGCACCGCCACGACCCCCGCAATGCCGACAGCCGCCGCGACGGCCGCTCCCTTGCGCTCGGGGATCGTGCGCAGATTGAAGAGCGTCAGTGAGAAGATCTGCACCAGCCAGTTGATCACGCGTTTCTCCTCAAGGCCACGGCTACCGGGAGCCGCATGGCCTGTATTGCCGGCACGATGCCCGTTACCACACCGAGGACCACGACCAGCCCCACGCCCAGTAGCAGGTCCTCATTGGGCAGATAAAACACCGGCAGCATGGTGGGCACGGGGCTTCCGCGGACGGTCACCAGCCAGGCCGCGCCCAGGCCGGTCAGGCCGCCGAGCGCCGCCAGCAGGCACGACTCCGCCAGCACCAGGGCCAGCACGAGCCCATCAGAAAAACCTACCGCCTTGAGCACGCCCAACTCGCCGGTCCGTTCGCGCACGGCCTGGGCCATGGTGTTGCCGGCCACCAGCAGAATGGTGAAGAACACCGCGCTGAGAATGGCGATCAGGATGGTTCCGATATTGCCCACCTGCTGAATGAAGCCCTGGGCGAATGCGCCTTCCGGCTCGGTCTTGGTCTCATAGGGCGAGTTGGCGAACTCGGCGTCAATCGCCCTGGCCACTTCGTCGGCCCGCTCGGGATTCTCGACCTGGACATAGTACCAGCCGACCTCCCCCTGGCCGTAGGCCCGGGCCTCGTCGAAGTAGTCGTATCGAAAGAAGAACCCCGAGGTGTCGGTGCTCTTCTTGCCGGCGTCGTAGATGCCGACGATGTCGAACTCCCAGGCCCCCTCCTCTTTACGCGGCCAGATCGGCGAGGTCAGCGGCACGCGGTCGCCGATCTTCCACCCGAACCGTTCCGCCAGTTGCCGCCCGATCACCGCGCCCGTGCGCGTCTGGAGCCATGCCTGCTTCTGATCCGCCGGCAGCACGTACTCCGGGTACATCTCCAGAAACGGCTCCGGCTCCACCGGGATACTGGGGAAGAAGTTCTTGGGTTCGTTCTGGTAGATACCGTTGAACCAGGTGCTATGGGTGGCCGAGACCACGCCGGGAATCCGCTCCATACGTGGTCCGTAAGTCATCGGAAGGGACACCAGGAGCGACACCTTGTGCCGCACGATCAGCCGGTCGGCGCCGGCCATGGTCACGCCGGCCGTAAAGGCGTTTTCGATCGTGCACAGCAGCCCGAACAGCAGGAAGGCTACGAAGATCGACAACAGCGTCAGCGACGTACGCAGCTTTCTGCGCTTGAGGTTACTCCAGACCAGAAAGAGCAGCTTCATGCCGGCGCCTCCATGGAAAGCTGCCCCTTGTCCAGGTGCACGGTGCGCGTGGCCCGCGCCGAGGCGTGCGGGTCGTGCGTGACCATGATGATGGTCTTGCCGTGTTCGCGGTTGAGGGCCTGCAGGAGGCTGAGGATCTCATCGCCCGACTTGCGGTCCAAGTCGCCGGTGGGTTCGTCAGCCAGGATCATAGTCGGGTCTGTGACGATGGCCCGGGCGATGCCCACGCGCTGCTGCTCGCCGCCCGAGAGCGTGTGCGGGTAGTGCCGGGCGCGGTGCGACAGGCCGACCACCTCCAGGGCGGTGTGCACGTGCCGGCGGCGCTGGGCCTTGGTCAGGTGCGTCAGCAGCAACGGCAGCTCCACATTTCGCTCGGCCGTCAACACCGGCAGCAGGTTGTAAAACTGAAACACGAACCCCACGTGCCGTGCCCGCCACTCGGCCAGTTGCCGGCCGGACATCTGGTCGATGCGCTCGCCGCTCACTTCCAGCGAGCCGCTCGTCGGCCGGTCCAGCCCGCCGATCAGGTTGAGTAGCGTGGTCTTGCCGGAGCCTGAGGGCCCCATCAGGGCCAGGAATTCGCCCTCGGCCACTTCGAGGTTCAGCCCGGAGAGCACGTGAATTTCTTCGGAGCCCCGGCGGAAGGTTTTTTCGACGTCCTTGACCTTTACCAGGATCCCATTCTGGCCACTCATCTCTTTGCCTCCGTTACCGCGGCCCCGTCCGTCAGATCGTCCGGCCCTTCCACCACCACGCGCTCGCCGTCGCTGACGCCGGCCTCAATGGCGATGCGGTCGCCTTGTTCGGTCCCGACCTTCACTGCCCGCCGTTCGACTTTCCCGTCGCGGACGATCCACACGATGTCCCGTCCGTCGACATGGCGGACGGCCGCTTTGGGCACGGTCAGACTGGGGCGGGTGGCCGTCGTCCCGTCCGCGCTCCCGGAGCCGGTGGGAGCGTCCCTGCGCGCGGCTTCAGGACTTTGAAACGCCACCTTCACGCTCATGTCCGGCAGGATGCGCGGGTCGAGCTTCTCGAACCCTACGCGCACCTTCACCGTGGCCTTTTGCCGGTCGGCCGTGGGAATAATCGCGATCACCTTCGCGGGAATGGGCCAGTTGGGATACGAGTCCAGCGTAGCCTCCACCGGCTGGCCTGGTTGAACGCGATTGATGTAGCTCTCGCTCACGTCCACCTCGATCTCCAGCGAGCTCATGTCCACGATGGTGCAGATACCCGTCCGGGTGAAGCCGCCCACCGACAGGGGCGAGATCATCTCGCCCGGCTGGGCGTTCTTGGCGGTCACCACGCCGGCAAACGGCGCGCGAATGACCGTATCTTCAAGCTGCTGCTGCCACACGGCCACTTCGCGTTCATAGACCGCGATCTCGGCCAGTTGCCGTTCCAGCCGGGCCCGCAGCGCCCTTGCTTCCGTCTCGGCCCGGTCGGTTTCGACCTGGCTGGCGGCCTGCTCAGAGAGCAGGCGTGAGAGCCGCCGCACCTCGCGCTCGGCATGTTCGAGGTTGGCCCGGGTCTCTCCCAGGGCTTTGCGGGACGATTCGAGTTGCGCCTCTGCCAGCCGGAGGCTCCGTTCCACGTTGGACGAATCGATCCGCGCGAGCACCTGGCCGGCCTCGACCCTCATGCCCTCTTCGACGAGGACTTCGATCACCTTGCCGGTCACCTTGGAGGAGACGGTCGCTTCGCGCCGGGCGGTCACGTAGCCGGAAGCATTCAGGAGCGTCCGCTCCACGCCCGGGGCCGAGGCCTGAACCACGGCCGTGCGCACGACGGCCGCCTTCGGCCGGCCCAGCCACCAGGCCACGCCGCCCGCCGCCGCGCCGGCCACCAGCACGGCCACAACCAGCACGGCCGGCCACCGGCTCCGCGACGCATGGGTGCGGTCAATGCGCAGAGCGTCGAGTGTCTTCTTGTCCGGACTCATCCGTCGGAGTGCTCCCAGGCTGCCGGCTTCGTGCGACCCGGTTGATTTCAAGGCATCGGGGTATCCGCCGGCCGCGGCACTATACCCCACGAGTAGGATAGGGGTAAAGAGTCGCCGGCTCATGGAGTCTGCAGAGCCAGGGGGGGGCGGTGGGCTGAAGCCTGTCTTACACGGTTTCCGTTGTGAACTTGGGTAGGTTCCTGCTTGGTTGTGGGTCGCCCCGTGGCTGATCGCTTGAATCTTCGCGCTCCACCTCTGAAGAGGCGGGGCGCCCAACGCACAAGGTTCATTCCAAATCCGTATCAGTCGTGTCTGGGGCGGGCGTTCCACCTGTGCCCGTGCCGACGAGATGGCGTCACCCGGTACAGGCGCTTACCGATCGAACCACCGCCGAAGGGAGTAGATCGTCAACTGCCGGTTCGCCCGGGCGATGGCGTCGGTCAGCGGCACGCCCTTCGGGCAGACCTTCACGCAGTTCTGAGCGTTGCCGCACCCGGCCACTCCGCCGGTGTCCCGCAGGGCCTCCAGGCGTTCCTCGGCGAGATTCTGGCCGATGCCGTGCTTCTGGTAGAGCATGGCCTGCCCGATGGCGGCCGGACCGATGAAGGCGTTATGTTCGTTGACCTGGGGACAGGCCTCCACGCAGCACCCGCAGGTCATGCACCGCTGCAACGGGTAGCCCTGTTCCTGGACCTTCTGGGACATCAGCGGCGGGGGAGTGTCGTCTACGCTGTTGTCCACCGGCACCCATGCCCGGACGCGCTTGAGGTGCTCGAACATCCGTGAGCGGTCCACGAAGAGGTCGCGGACCACGGGAAACTTGGTCATCGGTTCCAGGGTGATGACGTCGTCCGGGGTGGACAGCAGATCATCCACCAGGGCGCTGCAGGCCTGACGGACCCGGCCATTGATGAGCATGGTGCATGAGCCGCACACCTCTTCCAGGCAGTTGGCGTCATAGGCCACCGGGGCGGCCTGCTGGCCCTGGGCCGTCCGGCCATGGGCGGCGATCAACTGTAGACAGGTGGTGATGTTCATCTGCGGTTCGTAAGGAACCTCGAACTCCTGCCAGTAAGAGGGGCTTCCGGGGGTATCCTGGCGCTTCACACGGAGCTTGACGGTTCGTTCGTGGGCCATGACCGTTTCGTCCTTGTTACGTCCTCGCATCGGTGCCCGGCGATCGTTGGTTCACTCCTGGATCGGCAGCGCACCCGTTGGTGTCTGATGTCTTCCACCTACGCGCCGGCGGGCTGGGCCTGTTGGGCTGCCTTTTCGTCCGCGCTCTGCGTGTCCCGCCAGACCTGCTCGATGATCTCCGCACCGACCAGCCCGTAGGTTCGCGGCCGGGGTGGAATCAGCGAGGTGTCCACCTGCTCGTAGGAGATTTTAGGTCCGTCGGGCGTATATTCCGCGATGGTCGTCTTGAGCCATTCCTGCGTCTGCTTGCGGAATGCCTGCACCCAGCGGACCGCTTCCGTGCGGACGGTCTCCGGATCGCCGCCCTTGGGAGCGGGGATCGCGTAGTCGGGCTTGTAGTGGGCCCCGCGGCACTCATTGCGCAGCAGGGCGCCCCGGGCGATCACCCGGGCCATAATCAGCATGTCGCCCAGGGCCCGGGTGAAGCTCAAGTTCTGGTTGGTCCAGTTGGAGGTGTCCGCGATGGCGACCCTCTTGTACCGTTCCGCCAGCTCGTCGATTTTGGCCAGCGTCTCCTCGATGCCCTGGTTGTAGCGGACCACGGTGACGTTCTTGGTCATGGTCTGGCCCAGCTCGCGATGCAGCAGGTAGGGGTTCTGATCGCCCTTGGAGTTGATCAGTTGCTCATACTGTTCCTTGTGCCGGGCCGCCTCACCCTCGAAGAGCGAGGACGGCTGGGCGGCCGCGGACCCGGCGGGCAGCGCATTGAGCCAGCTATCGATGGCCGGCCCGACGATCAGCCCCGCGAAGATGCAACTCAGCAGCGAATTGGCGCCCAGCCGGTTGGCCCCGTGATACTGGTAGTCGGCCTCGCCGATCACGTACAGGCCGGGGATGTTGGTCATCTGGTTGCGTGGCGAATCGAGGACCAGCCCGCCGGTGTGCGGATCTTTCTCGAAGTCGCACCATAGGCCGCCCATGGAGTAATGCACCGCGGGGAAGATCTTCATGGGCATCACCCGGGGGTCGAGCCCGCGGAACTTTTCATAGATTTCGAGGATGCCCTCGAGCTTGTGCTGCGTGGTGGACGGCAGTTCGGTGACGTCGAGGTAGACGCAGTATTCGTTGGGATCGACGGAGAGGCCCTCGTTCACGCAGACGTTGAAGATCTCGCGGGTGGCGATGTCGCGGGGCACGAGGTTGCCGTACTTGGGATAGCGCTCTTCGAGGAAATACCAGCGCTCCTCCATGGGGATCTGTCGCGGGTCGCGATCATCGCCCTTCCGCCGGGGGACCCAGACCCGACCGCCCTCGCCGCGGGCCGACTCGCTCATGAGGCGATGCTTGTCGGAACCGGGGATGGCAGTGGGATGAACCTGGATGAATTCGCCGTTGGCGTACTTGACGCCGGCCTTGAAGGCTCGGGCCGCGGCCCCGCCGGTACAGATCATCGACATGGTGGACTTGCCGAAGATCATCCCGCAGCCGCCGGTGGCCAGCACGACGGCGTCGCCGGGAAAGGCCCGGATTTCCATGGAGAACATGTCCTGGGCCACCGCTCCGCGGCAGATGCCCTTGCCGTCCACGATGGGGCCGAGGAACTCCCAAAACTCGTATTTCTTGACCTTGCCCTCGACCTCCCAGCGGCGAACCTGCTCGTCCAGCGCGTAGAGGAGCTGCTGGCCGGTGGTGGCTCCGGCGAAGGCGGTTCGTTTATACAGCGTGCCGCCGAAGCGGCGCTGGTCGCGCTTGCCCTCGGGGGTGCGATTGAACATGACGCCCAGGCGGTCCATCATGTCCACGATCCGCGGACCCCACTCGCACATCTCCTTGACCGGCGGCTGATTCTGCAGGAAGTCGCCGCCGTACACCGAGTCGTCGAAGTGCTTCCATTCGCTGTCGCCCTGCAGGCGGGTGAGCGAGTTCACCGCGTTGATGCCACCCTGGGCGCAGACGCTGTGGGAGCGTTTGACGGGAACCATGCTGATGAGATCGACGTGCCGGCCCAGCTCGGCCAGACGCATGGTGGCGGCCAGTCCCGCGAGCCCGCCGCCGACTACGATTACACGCTGCTGTGCCATGATGGATTCGCTCTCTGTTTACAGGTGCTACTTGCTGAACAGCATTCCTTCCGCATCAGGGGCGCGGACGGCCACATCCGCCGGCGAATGATACTTTTCCGGGACAACGGGATGGGGAAATCGCAGAAAGCCCCACAATGAACCGACGCCCGCGATCCCGAGACCCAGGCCGATGATCGCGCACACGTAGCCGGCTCTGCGCTGGGCATTCCGGCCGACCGTAATACCCCAGGTGATCAGACCGGTCCAGATGCCGTTGGCGAAGTGGAACACCGAGCAGAGAATGCCGATCAGGTAGACCGGCCCGGCCCAGATCCGGTAATGCTGAAGCACCCACGCGGTGGTGCCGGAGGCCTTTTCCACCTCAAAGTAGCCGCCGTTCGGCAGGAGCGCGCCGAGCCAGTGCATCTGCCAGACGTGGATCAGGATAAACACCAGCGCAATCACGCCCGTAACCCGCTGGAGCCAGTAACGGATGTTGCCCCAGAAAGGATACTGCAGGGTGTTGGGCTGGCCCTGGAGCCACATTTTGACGCCCAGGCCGGCATGGAAGGCCAAAGGGATGAAAATGAAGGCGATTTCAATCGGCCCCAGCAATGGCCCGAAAGCATGGATCTTGTCCACCTGGCGCTGGTAGAAATCGCCGTTCTGATCGAACAGGATGGTGGCGTTGGTGAACAGGTGAAACGTAAGAAACGCGCCGACCGGAATAAGACCGGCCAGGGAGTGCAGCCGACGCAGGAGAAACTCCTGCCGGGCTGCCGGATAACCGGGCGCTTCGGACACGGTGTGGTCCTCCGGACAGACTTACAGTTGCCGCTCAGAATACGCTGTTGCCGCTCAGATGTTCGACCCGTCTGAGAACCGATTATATGGCTCGGCGCGGGCAGGTCAACATCCTGCAACGCGGCCGGCAGCATCGCCGCCTGACCGGCCCGGCGCAGCGAAGGAACGCTCTTTCGCAGCGAGGGAACGCCCTTTCAAGGGATGAGGCTGGGGTTCTTCATCGCCGCTGCGGCCCGCAGGACAGGGCGGAGATCAGATGTCGGGTTGGGAATGTCAGATGATGTTGGATTGGGGATTTCAGATGATGTCGGGTTGGGGATTCTAGATGATGCCGGATTGGGGATTGTAGATTTTGAAATTTCAAATTTCAGATCTTCAGATTCCCAATGGCAGATTTCGGATGCCAGATTTCAAGTCTTCATCGTCCATTGCGCGAAGATTCAAGCGATCAGCAGCGGCGCGGCCAACAACGCGGCGGAGCAACAAACAACGCTGCGGCGCGACCAACAACCAGGCAGGAACTTATCCAGGTTTGCAGCGGAAACTGTATTACGGTCCCGCCGGCTACGGGGCGCTCGTGGCCGGGGCGGCCTCGAGGATGCGGTAGACGAATTGCGGCAGAGCCTGTTCGTAGACGTCCAGCGAGGCCGCGGGCTTCCGGACGCCCGGTGCATGACGCCACTGGACGAGCCGCTTGCCATCCCATTCCCGCTGCATGCGGCCCATCTTCTTGCATACTTCGCCGGTTTTCGGATCGACGTCGCTCGGCGGGATGACCGCGGCCAGTCCGATCCGTTCCCAATAGGGGTTCAGGATCCGGTCGCCGCGCAGAATCGCCAGGATGTCGTTGTTGTTGAGCCCGTCGAGGTTAATCACGCACAGGCTCGGCGTGTAATAACTGATAATGCCGCTGTGCCAGCAACCGATCCGCAAACCGGGCTCGGCGTTTTTCTCCAGCCAGGCGGCGACGCGAAGGGCCTTCAACTTCTCCGAGTCGTCATCGAACTCCTTGTGCGTCTTCAGCGCGAAGGTTACCGCGGATTCCGCCACCACCGCCCAGGCGATCAGGCCCAGCGTGCTCGCGGCCAGGCCCTGGAGCCATCGCCATCCGCGCCCGCCCGGTGCCGGCGGCACGCCCCGCAGAGCCGCGGCCGCACCGGCCGATAAGAGCGTCAGCGTCAGCAGGGCCGGCACGCAATACCAGGCCCGGGTCCAGTCCAACAGCAGGCCGTAAGCCAGGCCCAGGATGACGGGCACCAGCCAGAGAAGGTGGATCAGGCCGCGCTCGGCGCGGCTCCTGGCCGTCGCCCACAGCAGCGGCAGGCCGCTCAGTACCCACTTGAGTGCCGACACCTTGAGCAAGGATCCCAGCACAAACTCGCCCCACACGCCCAGCGTGAAGCCGAGCACGGCCCATTGCGAGCGGTCGCGCATGAGGAACTTGCGCCATTCCATCTTGACGGCCGCGCTGCCCTGGTTGGGTTCGCCGGTATAGTGCCAGACGTAGAGGATCCACGCCCCGTAGGCGGCCATGGTCAGGAGGCCGAAGAGGGCGACGCCCGACAGACGAACCGACCAGGAGATCTTCGTGTTCCCCGCCAGTGCAGAGGCGGGGACCTTGTCTATGTCCGGGGCGGATTCCGCCGGTCCGGGCCCTGGCTCGCGTTTTCCAGTGCCAAGGGAGCGGTTCGTGCCAAGAGCGGCTGCCACTGGAGCGCCGGGGCCTCGCAGGCCGGCCACAAGCAGGATGAGGGCTACCACCGGCATGAACAGAATGGAGTCGGTGCGGCTCAGGACGGTCAGGCCGGCGCACAGGCCGATGAGGGCGCAAGCCCCCATCCATCCGGCGGATGTCCGCGGGCGGGTCACGAGGTCGGCCAGCCGCCAGATCAGCAGGGCCAGGCACAGCGCGTATGTGCTGGTCTCCAGCCCGGCGGCGGCGATGTAGACGGCATGCGCGCAGGTCAGCCACAGCAGGGCGGCGATGAGCCCCGCGGTCTTGCCCCACCAGCATTTTCCGGCCAGGTACAGAACGTAGGCGGAGAGCAGGTAGAGAACGGCATTCAGCGCGATGGCCAGCCTGGGAAGGCCGTCCAGCGAGGGTTCGAACAGACGGTAAAGACCGGTCAGCACAAAACCATACAGCGGATGCCAGCCGGTGGTGCGGGTCACGCCATCGGCCGTGGGGCCTTGCCCGGCGGCAATATGGGGCACGACGCTGAAGTAGTAGTAGGCGTCATCCGAGAAGTGAAGGATGTAGCCTTCCCGGGAAGCGACCACACGCCAGGCGGGAAACACGACGTTCATCAGCACGGCCAGCACGACCAGGGCCCAGAGCGGCGCACGCAGGTCGGCGGCGAATCGCGTCCAGAAAGAGCCGGCACGCACGGGGCATGGCGATCCGGGCTCATTCGTCTTTTCCGTGTCCGGTGTGGTTGTGGTGGAAAGTCTGCTCACGCCGGCATCTTAGAGTCCGGCTATGGCGGCTTCAATCCCTGAGGCATGTGGCGGAATCAACCCTGGAGCCTGTAACGCAATTCAATCCGACCGAAGGCTGGTTGACTCGCCGTTTTCCATGACTTCTGTAGCGGTTGGACTCTGTACCGGCCGTTTTCTGTACAGTGGCCGGGTGGGGCCCGGCGAAAGCCAGGTGCCGGCCGTTCCCCGGACGAGACGGCTGCCCCCGTTCGGATTCAGGAAGGCGGACAGGATGCCCGCTCCCCTGATGCGGCCGGCCGCTTTACCATAAGTCTTTGCCAGTTCTGTGTTTCGGGCTCCAGGGCGGGCGGCTCTTGGCAAGCGGACTTGAACATGCTAAACTGCCGGGCTCGTTAAAAGGACGATGAGACTGGATAAGCAGCGAGAAGATAACCATGCATTACCCGCGTAAGATCAGCAGAATCAAGAAAGCACGGAAACAAGGCTTCCGCGCCCGCATGCGCACGTCCAAGGGTCGCAAGCTGCTGAACCGGCAGCGTCGCATTGGCCGGACCCTGGGCCCCAGCCGCCTCTAAAAGCCTGTCCCGTCGAGGCGGCAACGCATCAGCCATGTAACCAAAACGACCGCGGCCGGCTATTATGCCGGCCGCCAGACTATCCACCCGCCCCTGCGGAAACTCAACTGTCTTCTGACCCGCTCTAATAATTCTCCGGCGGTCTCCACTTGCACTGGGGACACAGCACTGTTTTCCCGTCCTTGACCGGCAGGAAGATTTGTCCGTCTTTCGGACAGCGTACGCCGCGACGAATGGCCATTTTCTGGCATTTTGGGCAGCGTAACGCGGACCGGCCGCGCTCTGCGCCATCCGCACCCATCGCCCCTTGCTGGAGCAGGCGATCGAATTCGGCCGGTGTTACCAGCATGCCATGCCCACAAGACCGGCACGCGTAAGGAGCGGCCGATTCAGGCGTGTCCAGTTGCTCATTCTCGGGGTTCCCCCGCAGGAACGCAAAGTAGCCTGCGCCCAGGATAGCCAGCACGGCGACACCGATCTTGACGACAAGGCCGCGCTTGCTCTCCTCCACTTGTGACTGTGCAGTTGCCATAGGTGATTACTGGTCCCCTCGGTTGTGCCGGGCAATCCAAGTACCTGCGGCGCCACGGGGCAGATTGTACCGGTTCTTGCGAAAATCTACGTAAATGTTGGCCGCATGCCCGTCCATGAACAACATGCTGTGGAAATTGGCTTTGCCATGCCAGGAGCTGACCTTGTACGAGTCGGGGAGGTTATCAGCGGTAGTCAGAGCCCAGTCGGCCGGGTCTTCATAGAGCAAGATGAATCGGCTCGGCCCGTATCTTTCCATGATCTTGCAGATGTTCCGCATGAGGTACCAACGGCGCCTGGAATCGCCCCCCTCCACCAGCTCGGAGTAATACCGCCAGTTGTGGTTGGCCTGATAGCTGGTGCCGAGAAGCTCGTAAGCCGTGAGCGTGGAACTGTCGCTGTCCGGGTCGGCATTCAGGCGGACGCCTTTGTCTGATGGGCAGCGATATACCTCCAGCTTGGCGTTGGGTGCGATCTTGGCACTTGCATAGACGTACCGATTCAGCGGCCGTTCGTTTGGATACCAGTCGCTGGCGGCGACGTAGAAGTTGCTCGGGTGGCCCAGGGTGCCCCGGTTGCCGCCATACCCCCAGGTTCGCAGCCAGGGTTCGGTAGTACTCTCGTTGATGGTGGTCGAAGTATCGGTCTTGCGTTTGCCGGTTCCCCACGGGAACTGATTCTTTTCCGAATTCAGGTAAGATGTAACGGCTTTTCCGAGCGTGCTTTGATTCGCCAGGCAGGTGACCTTCAGGGCCTGCTCGCGCGCCTCTTTGAGAGAGGGCAACAGAATCGAGACCAGCAGGGCAATGATGGCCACGACGACGAGAACCTCGATCAGGGTGAAACCGGGGCGACAACAGGGGCTCGTGGACCGGCGCCGACCATTCGGAGCGGAGTTCATAATCGCACCCTCAAGACCAAGCGTTAATTGAATTGCACTCTACAGCACTTGAGATTCGAATTCGAACCGTGCCCTATCAGCATACCAATCTCAGCGGCGGATGCAAGGAAGCGTATATAATTTCTGGCTTAGGTGTAGGCTGTTCCCGGACCGCCCCAACACGCCGAACCGCTGCCGGTTATTATCGGCCGGCCGCACCGATTTGGCGTCGAATTGCAGTTGAGGTGCCGAGTTTTTGGGGTGGGGCCGGTGGTTTACGCCCTGTGGCTTCGACTTTGGGCGAGGCCGCCTTGGCTGGACGTAAACCCCGTGATTCGGCCTCTTCTGCCGAACTGAACCAGCGGATGTTGTCAGGATTGACGTGTTTGGAACCCCCGGTGGCGGCGGGGTGGTACACCTTGCCCTGAACACTGGCCAGGACCGGTTCAGCCTGAACCGGCCCGGCCGCCTGGAGCAGGAAGGCCGTCAGAATGCGCTCAATGTGGGGATTCTGGTTGTGGGGATGAATGTTATTCAATGGTGCTTTCGATGTGATATTGTCGGCCGTGGGCAGGATGTGCAGGACCGCGCCAGGGACCAACTCTGCCAGCTCCTCACAGGCGGCTCTTTTGTCTTCGCCGGCTATCAGTAAGATCGGCCGCTCTCCGTACTTACGCACGTTCGAACGTGAATCCGGCTCCAGCGTGAGCGGGCCCGGTGCCAGGCAGGCGATGCCATCGACCGAGCGGTCGCGGGCCGCATATTTCAAGGCAATGTTGCATCCCATGCCGATCCCGACGAGCACGAAACGGGCCGGGTCTACCCCCGGCCGGCGCGAGAGCCAGCCATAAGCGGCTTCCACGTCGCGGTCCATGGCCGAAAACAGCTTCCGGTCGCGTTCCGCCGCTCGGTCAGCCAGCCGCATCTCCGGCTGTCCCAGGCTTTGGCCGTGGCCGCGCAGGTCGATCGCCAAACATGCAAAACCGGCCGAATGGATGGCCGGCACCAGCGGGTCGAAGGCGGAGCTGTCGGAGCCGTAAGCGTGGATCAGGATGGCGATGGGGGCGCGACCGGCCTTTCGGGGCGGCGGCGTGTATGTGCCGGCGATGACGAAGTTGTCTTTGGTTACGAAGCGGACGTGCTGGCGGTCGGGGCGTCTGGCGGCCGACCCGGCGGGATGGTGGGGCGGAACAGCCCGGTCGGCCCGGGACGGCTGGGTAGCCGGTTGGGTGTGCGGGGCTGAAGACGTTGGCCTGGTCGTCGCGGGTGCAGGACCGGGCCCGGCCTGCTGCCGACGTGGAAGCGGTGACCGAACATGCCCCGTGGGGGCGACTGGCCCGTTCTGGACAGCCGGCCCGGCGAGGCAGATGCCGAGTGAATTCAGGACAAGAGACAGGACCAGGCCGAGCGTTCGGCCAGTGAGAGGGGGCATGGTCAAGCTCCCTTTCAGCGTTGGAATCTTCAGGCGATCTGTGGCCGGAAACTTGCCTTTGGATTGAAGCACGGTTGCCGGCATTAGGGTATAAGATACACTCCAGGCGGAATTCGGGCAAGGTTATAGGGCGTCGAGACTCTCTGGCGGCTGCTTCTTAAGCAAGCGGTGCAGGGGCATGCCGGCCAGGCGGTGCGGGGTGCGCGTCGGCCAGGCGGCCTAGGGCGTACTGGCCGGTGAGACTCGTCCCTGCAGCCTGGAAACCCGTCCCCGCAGCCTGTCAGTGTCATTTGGGCCTCTGCCGCCGGCTCCGGCCGGCTCTCGCCCGGCGACAGCCCCATCGGCCCCCGCCCGGCGGCGCCCCCACTGGCCGGGGGCACTGCCGTGGTTGAAAGGAGGCCCGCCGGCCCCGCGTATATCCCGGCGGACTGGCTTGACTGAGCCACAAAAACCGCTACACTCTCGGGTAACCAAAGTCACGTGGTTTCCCGGCCGATACGGCCATACTACGGACCGGAGCATCGATTCCCCGATAGCTCAATGGTAGAGCACCCGGCTGTTAACCGGGTTGTTGTAGGTTCGAGTCCTACTCGGGGAGCTTGAACTATCCAGCCGAACCAATTCGGCTG
>Ga0209204_1000015_pt1 | contig 187925 bp, 157 predicted proteins | sample AD_JPNMR2_MetaG_FD_184425 | JGI IMG/M metagenome (GOLD analysis project Ga0209204, IMG submission 184425) | Active sludge microbial communities of municipal wastewater-treating anaerobic digesters from Japan - AD_JPNMR2_MetaG (SPAdes) (version 2) | ecosystem: Engineered > Bioreactor >...
TCTCTACGGCAAGCGCGCCTATCTCCAGCCCAAGCAGCTATTCTGCCAGGTCTGCGACGGCGCGTTCATTTACGTCCCGGGTCATACGAACCAGGGCGACCCCACGGAGATCCTCGCCTACGAGCCACTGAGTTACCACAAAGGGGAAGGTGGGAATGTGCTGCGGCTGGACGGCTCGGTGAAGTGGCGCAGCGGGAAAGACTATGACGAGGCCATGGCCCGTGTCAAGGCCCATCTGCGATCCATACCCAACCTGCCGGCGCAGTAAGCAAGACGGCAAACCCGAGTACCGCTGTGACCGCCCACGTCGGGCCTGAGGACCCGACCTGCACTTTGCGCGCGGGAACTGAGAGGTGACGGGTGAGAAGGGAGAACTGGATGGGATGAGAGATGGTTGCCGGCCATCGCCAGTTTGCAAGGCAGACGGCAAGGGGCTACCATGTAAAGGGTTACATCGGGAGGATGCCATGAGCACAACTGGTCGTGATTTGCTTGCGGCGTTCGATGCGCTTGATCCTGTCGAGAAACAGCAAGTGGCCGTTGAGATCCTGCGCCGGTCGGCCGGGGTCGATGACCTGACCGAGAAAGCCTTCGACGAGTTGGCGGACGAGCTGTTCCGAGCTTATGACGACGAGGAGGCGGCCGGTGCCGGGGATTGACCGCGGGGAGGTCTGGCTGACGGATCTGGGCTCCGTCGCCAAGATCCGGCCCTGCCTTGTGCTCAGCATACGACCCGAACCGCAGGATCGGGTTCTTGTCACCCTGGTGCCGCATACGACCAGCGTGCGGGGAAGTCGCTTTGAAGTCGCGGTGCCCAAATCGTTCCTCAAGAGCGGGGCTTTCGATGCTCAGGGGCTCGTCACCGCTGCGCCGGCACGCCTGATTCGCAAGCTGGGGCACCTGCAGGCGACGGAACTGGCGCTGGTGGAGGAGGCGGTCAAGCGGTGGCTGGGGCTGACCACCTGACTGAATGACGGACGAACCTGGGACTCGTACTGGCCGGGCAAGGCCGGGTATGGCTTACGTAGCAGGCCAGAATCAGTGATGTGCGGTTTTCTCCACCTGGCGAGGAACCGTGATCGCTAAGGCATCATTTGACGCGAGTATTGAGGACGATGGGCGCATTTTCTGATCCGTCTTCGTTCGTCGGCACAAAGACTGTGTGAAGCACGTCCCCCTGTGGAGTTGGTGTAGCAAAATCTGCGATGTATCCGATCCGAGTTCCGGATTCCGTGTAATCCCAGATCTGGAATACCTGTCCTTGGAAACATCTCTTTTGAAACGTCAGCACTGCATGGATGTTTGTGAGCGGTATCTGTTGGTGGTCCTCGATCAGTAGTTCGACGGGGCCAGTGTTCCATTCAATGTCTTCAAGCACATCAGGGCCGACATTGAACCATTCCGGGTGAATCTCCCTGAGTCTGTCCAGGGTGCAGTTCGGGAAGTCAGAGAACTCGTGGGCTTCAGCACTGCGAATTCGGAGTTTACGCACGCCCGACAAAGGTGGAAGCGGCTGGTTGGAAAACACACGCGGCGTCGTCCCCGTCTTGATGAAGACACCAAACACCACAACTCCGCCGCTCGTTCTGAAGGCAAAATCAGATCCAATCTCGGTAATAGTCTTGACGTCTCGAAGAATCACGCCACATGTCCTACCCGCATCGATTGCTGATGGTGTAAAACCTGTCGTACTGACCGCAACGGCTTGATTAAACTGAAATCGGATCCGTCTGCCGGCCAGTTGTTCAATCCAATCCGATCCCTGCTTTCCTTGGGATGGGCGATCTCGACACTCGATCAATACTCGATACGGGAGAGTCCCAAGCTTGCCTGTTATCTCGATATCCAGCTCAGCGAGTTGGGTGCCAGTCTCGCCAAACACGCGTCTCCTCGACTGGACACGGAACTGTTGCGGGAGCAATGCTCGTTCAATTGACGAGACGAGTTCTTCGAGAGCCTCGCCGGAATTTGTTTTCTTATGTGTTTTACCCATTGGATTCTCCATCTTCCGGCGACATGAGGTTCGTTTTCGCCTGTATTCACAGGGCAAGTCGTCACCTCATTATGCGGCGTTGTAAGTGTCATCCGGACAATCCGGCGCTACTCAGTTGCTTGGCTGGTGATCTCGAGGTAAAGATCCAGCAGCGAAAGCGGTTGCGGTTGCTGCGGGGTGGTCGAGAGTTCCAGCGTGTTCGTGCCTTGGCGCAGCGGGGTTTCCTTCAGAACGAATTCCAGCCAGTTGTCGCGGAGCCGGCCGGGGGACAGGGCCTTGCCGTTCAGTAGTGCGCGCAACTCTTTGGGGTCGGGCGGGGTTTTGAATTGCAGGCGCAGGGTGATGCGGGTGGAGGCGTTTGGAAGGCGGGCAGGATGATCGGTCCCCAGGCGGGCAGGATGCCCGCCCTCCGAGCTGGCGGGATGGTTGGCCTCCCCGCCGGGCAGGGTTTCGCCGATTGGGAAGTCGATGCGGGCCGGCTTATCGGGGGCTATTGAAACGGGGTTGGCCGGGTTGAGGATCGGGGCCTGGATGAATTTCTGGTGCGGGACGGGCATGGAGCCTGTGCCGCGGATGCTGGCGAAGTAGGTGCGATCAAGCTTTTGCAGCACGGACGGGTCGCCGAGCTCGCGCCAGAGGGGGCTTTCCGGGTCGAAGAAGTTGAACAGGTAGACGCCGTCGGCGCCTGAGGCCCACACGTTCATGGCCCGGCCGCGGTAGGCGGCCAGGGTGCTGCGGAGCTTGCGGGCGGATTCGTCGCGGACGCGCGACTCGTCCAATGAAGGATATACCTTGACGCCGTAGCGGTGGCCGAGTTGGACGCTGTATTCCCAGGGGTTGAACTGGGCGTAGCCGCTGACGATCAGCAGGTCCACCAGGCCATCGGCCAGCCACTTTTCGAGGTCCAGGCCGATGTGCCGGCAGTACTCGACGGAGTCCGGGACGCGCACGGCCAGCAGGATGGGCCGGCCGCGCTTCCGGCCGGTGGCGTGGGTCATGGCCCGGATCCGGCGGAGCAGGCCGGTCATGTGGCCGCGTTCCTCATCGCCGCAGGGTTGGCCCTGGCCGGAGCATTTGAAGAAGAAGGCGTGGCGGAAGAAATCGAGCTCGATGCCGTCCACGGCATAGTTCTGACAGACCTCCTCGCAGTAGCGGAAGGCGAGGTCGCGGATTTCGGGCACGGCGTAGTCAACCGAGGACCATGTGCCGTACTTGGGCCGCTTTTCCTTGCTGCCGATCAGCCATTCAGGGTGCTCTTGTTTGAGGCGATTGGCCCGGAACATCACCGGCCCGTAGGCGGCTCCCGAGGCGTCGTGGGTGTCGTTCATGCGCATGGACCAGAAGAGCTCGATGTTGTGCCGGTGGGCGAAGTCCACCATGATCGCGAGGGGGTCGAGGCCCTTGTCGAGGAACTCACGGGTGCGGTTGGGGGCGAACATGGCCTCGCGGGTGTCGAAGACCTGCCCCACTTTGGTGTTGTGGGTGAACAGGCCGAAGCCGGAGCTCCAGGTGCAGTAGAAGATCGCATCCACATGCGAGCCGGCAAGGGGCGTGGTACGGGCGCGCAGCAGGTCCTCGGCGGTGGCCGCCTTGCAGAAGTAGATGGGCTCGTTGCCGTCGTTGTTGAAGATGACGCGGCGCGGGCGGTTGACGGCCTGCTGGTGCAGGGCTTTCCAGGCAGCGTCGTCGGGCTGAGACTGGCCGGTGGCGGCAAGGGTGCAGAGAATGGACAGCAGAAGGGTGAGCGTAGTATTCATGGCGGGTATCGTATGGGAGGCCGCTGGATAGGGCAAACGGAGTGATGACTGATGAGCGTCAGGCGGTCATTCTTCAGAACCCCATTGCTGCTCTGATGTCCCCCCCTGACACCCACTTCTCACTTCTCACTTCTCAGTTCTCACTTCTCACTTCCTCAGTAGTTGAGCCCGCTGTTGCGCAGATGCACGTACGGCTCCAGGTCCCCGTGGCTGGTCCCGCCGACCACCTCCCCGACGTAGATGCGGTGGTCGCCCGAGTCGGCAAAGGTCATCACCCGGCAGGCCAGGTAGCCGGCGCAGGCCTCGATGATGATCCCCTCGGGCACTTCGCGGATGGGCAGGCCCTCGAAGGCCGGTTCATCGGGCCGAAAGCCTTTGCCGAAATGCCTGAACATGGGGCCGCGTTCTTCGGGCACCAGGTTGAGCACGAACCGGCCGGAACCTTCAATCAACTCCTGAATCGGCCGGCCGTGCTTGACGGCCACGGTGACGGCCGGGGGCTGGAAACCGGCCTGCTGTACCCACGAGGCCAGCATGCCCGTGGAGCGGCCCTCGTGGCTGGCGGTGACGACGAAACACCCGCTGGGAATCCGCCCCAGCGGCCGGCTGATCTGTTGTTCGAGCTCTTGGTTCATAGCCCTGGATTTTAGCGGCCTGCCGGGGGCCGGCGTTTATTTGCAGCTTCGAAATGATTGCCTGATGAAGCAGTCAGCGCGGGCTTCGCCCGCAGCACAAGGGTTCGGGGTTCAGGGTTCAGGAAATCTTGCCGAGAGAACCAGAAATCACGCGACATCATTGAAAAAGGAAAGAGTATCAGTGATGAGAATTCTTTCGCGCAAGCAGTCCGGCGCCAGCCTCGCTCTGCTCGCGAATAACGGTCACGAGGCCTCGCAAGGCGTCGAGCACGCCAGGAGCCCGCTTCAGTCGGGCTTGCGGTTGATGCCGACGGCACCTTCATCGGTTGTCCAAATCGTGAACCCACCTCTGGAACAGGTGGGCCACCCGTCGAGCCGGGGGGTTGGCTTCAGGCGGCCAGTGGTTGCCGCCACCTTCAGGTGGACGCGCGCCACGAAGGGGCGGCGCAAGACGCTTCACCAGCATCTCACCCCGCACGGCTCAAGCGCCGTGGCACACACATTATGTTCCCGGGTTGTCTGACCAACAGGCACGGTCATTGGGTTGGGTCAATGAATTGGGACATTGGGTTTGCTGCCCGAATGCAGCCCGGACCAGTCGAGGCAGGATCTCGCCAGCGGGTCCGCGAAGCCACACGTCGGCCCGGCCTTCTTCGGGACCGATGCCGATAACGGACGCGCCCGACATTTGCGCTTCGTGCGGCAGCATGGCCGCAGGCATAACCACGCATGACGTGCCCACGATGAGGAAGCAGTCGCATTCGCGGGCCGCCTCCCACGAATCGCTCCAGGCCGGCTCGGCCATGGCATCGCCGAAGAGCACGATGCTGGGCCGGTGAAACACCTTCCGGCCGGGGCCATAGAGCGATCGAATGGCCCACAGAAGCCGCGGCAGCGTAAGCGGGCCGCGGGCGGCGCGCTGGAGCGAGCGCACGATGTCCTGCATCTGGGGCCGGGACAACAGCCGGACAAACTCTCCGTCCTTGCCGACGATCTCAAACAGCGAGCCGTGGACCTCGTGCACGGTGGTGCTGCCGGCGTCCTGGTGCAGGCGGTCCACGTTCTGGGTGATGACGGTCACGCGGGTGTGCTTTTCCAGGTCGGCGATGGCCCGATGCGCCGGGTTGGGCGCAGCCGCCGCCACCGGTGCGAGCACCTCCAGGAGGAACTCGGCCAACAGCTTGGGTTTGCCGGCGGCGATCTTGAGCAATCCGTTCCAGTTGGCGAACTGATCCGGCGGGAAGCGCTGCCAGAAGCCGCCGCTGTCACGGAAAGTGGCGATCCCGCTCTCGACCGACACGCCGGCGCCGGTAAACACGACCACATGCCGGGCGGAACGAAGCCATTCGGCGGCGCGGAGTATGGAGGCATTATCAAGGTGCATGATGATCTCCATTCCAGCGCAGATACAGGTAATAGCGTCCCTCACGGTGCTCCACCCGGCAGGCTCCGCCGAATGCTTTTTCGAGCAGCTCCGAGGAAAGCACCTCCTCCTTCCGGCCGGCCGCGAGCATCCGCCCCCGGCGAAGCACCAGCACATCCTCGATCCAGGGGCCGATCTCTTCGATGTGGTGTGTTACCATGACCATGGTGGGAGCATCCGCCTCGCGTGCGAGCCGTTCCAGGTGGGCCAGGAACAGTTCGCGGGCGGCCGGATCGAGCCCGGCGCAGGGCTCGTCGAGGATGAGCAGCAAAGGGCGGTTGATCAGGGCCCGGGCGATCAGCACGCGCTGCTGTTCGCCCTGCGACAACAGCCGGTAGGCGCGTTCGGCCAGCGGCGCCGCGTCCACCCGCTCCAGCGCCGCCCGGGCCGCATCCCACTCGTGGGGCTCGAAATCGCGGTAGAGGCCAATAGAGGCATCCAGCCCCGACACGGCCACCTCGATGGCCGTGCTGTGCATGGGAAACTGATGCAGCACCGCCGAGCTGACCCAGCCTACCGCCTTGCGCAGCTCACGCAGGTTGCAATCCCCAAACCGCTGTCCCAACACCGACACCTCGCCGGCGCTGGGCCACTCGTAGCCGGTGATAATCTTCAACAAGGTCGTCTTGCCCGAGCCGTTGGCTCCCAGCAGGGCCCAGTGCCGGCCCGGCTCAATCCGCCAGCAGATTCCCGAAAGGATCGGCCGGCCTTCGCGTAGGTAAGTAATGTCTCGAAGCTCAACGATCGCCATGGTTGCACATCCAGGAAGCAGAAAGTTGCAGAGTATACCCCCGTGGACGGCCGGCTTGTATGCTCTGGGCATATGATCCAGGGCACATGAATCAGGAGCACAACAATGCCTAAACTGACAGTGGAAGGCGTGGGCACCTTCGACGTCCCCGAGGGCAAGCGTCTGGTCCTGGCTCTGGAGGACGAGGCGGGCGTCGACCAGTTGCATGCCTGCGGCGGACACGCCAAATGCACCACCTGCCGGGTCGAATTCATCACCGGGGAGCCTGAACGGATGACGGAGGCCGAGAAGGGGGTGCTGACCGCACGGGGGCTGATCCAGCAGCCGGGCCTGCGACTCAGTTGCCAGATCGTCTGTGACCATGATATGGCCGTGCGGGCCATCTCGCGCCTGGCCGGCAGCGGCCGGCCGGACACCGGCAAGCGGCCGGAGGAAGAAATCACCCCGCCGCCAGTGTGGACGAAGCGAGACTAAATCGGACCGGCAGCGCCGGCGCGCCGGCAGCGCCAGATGGGACGGAATGGCCCAAGGGGCCTGCTTCGTCTCATCCGTCCGATCCGCCCGATCGGTCGGATCCGCCGGATCCGTCTGATGATTCGAATTGGTCCCCCCCCTACCGCGCCGGGGCACTGGCCGGTTGCGTGGCCACCGGAGTAATGAAGATCGGGAACCGCGGACCGAGCACTATGGCTTCCGAGGTGGTAATCAGGTCGCCGTTTCGCGCGTAACAGATCGCCTCGCCCTGCGGTTCTCCGAGCAGGCTGATGGCTTGCGGCTTTTCCTGGAAGATGGTCTCGAACGGCCGCCCCGGCGGCAAGGTGAACTCGTAGGCCGCCAGGTAAGTCCGCAGCACGATCCGCCGCCCGTCGGGCGCCACCGCTCCGCCGGTCACCATGCCAGGGACCACTTTCGAGAGGTCGGTCACGAATTCCAGGACATGCACGGATCGGCTGTTCCACCGGATCGAATCCCCCGGGAGCCGGTAGACGCGGGCCATTACCTGGTTGCGGACGTCGCGTTTGGTCACGATGTAAAGATCGCCGGATTCCGGGTGCACCAGCAGGCATTCGGCATCATAACGGCCGCTGGGGTTGCCCGCCGGCTGGCCTGGCCGGGCCGGATCGGGGTAGTCGAAATGGATGAATTCAACGCGCACCTCCTGCCGGATCGGCCCCTGTGTCCAGTCCACCCGGGGCTCGGCAAAGCGAAGAATGCGGGTGTCCGCGCGCCGACACGGGGGATTATTGCCGCCATCGAACACATACAGGGTATGACCCGGCCCGGGGGCCATGTCCTCCCAATCGCTGCACCTGGCCCCGCGCAACTCCACGTAGCCCAGGTCGGCGGCCACCCGGCGCTGCCGGTCGGCCGCGGAAAGGCGGAGGGCATAGACGCGCGGCCGCTGATCCGAATCGTTGCACGTCCAGAACACATCCGGATCGAAATGGCTGGGCGCGATTCCGCTGGATTCCCTGATCTGGTCGCTTTTTGAACGAGCCAGGAACGCGTGCGGCCCATAGGCGCGCTGCGGACCGGTTTCCACGGCAGCGTCGCCGGCCAAAGCGAGACGGGAACAGACCATTACGAATGCCGAAACGCCGAGCACGGAAACCTGAAGCCTGAAAACCAACGGGCGAAGCCCGCGGCGTGTCCTCGCGAGTTGATTCCTCCAGGTTGCCGCGGCTGTAAGCACGATCACCCTCCGCATTCCTTCCCCGGGAACCGATCCTTTCCGCTCAGACACGATTCGAAGATGAAATAATCGTTGATGTCCACGTCGTCGTCGGCATCCAGGCGGGCATGGTCGCAGGCCCGGGAGGCTTGCAGCATCGGCATCGCCATCATGCAAACCATGAACCGTTGCATATCCGCTTCGTCCACGTCGCCATCACGATCATAATCGGGTCGCACCGGCCGGATGACCAGCTCCATGGGGATCTTCAAAGGGCTGTTGTAGGCATCCATCGAGAGGATAGAGAGCTGCGCCCGGTGAACGCCGGGCCTCAGATGACCGGCGGAATAGCTCACGTTGATGACCTGCAACTGCTCGCCCGCGAGGCGGCCACTGGCGGGCGAAACCGTCAGCCAGTCCGCATCGCTGACGATCACGAACGAAACCGGCTGGCCGCCGGAGGTGCTGAGAGCAAAGGTGTCCATCTCCGGCTGGAGGCCGACACGGCTCGACCGCTCGATCTTCTCCGTGCTGGCCACCAGCGGAATCGTGACCATCTGGTCGATCCCCAGGCGAAGCACCTGGGCCGAATAAGGCGGCACCGTGAGCATGAGCGGGTTGCTGGCCGGCAGCGAGGCGGTTTCGATACGTGCGTCAGCCAGGTCAATGTCCTGCCCGACCAGCGTGCGCACGTCCGCCTCCGGCCGGACGGTGCAGCCGCGCAGGTTGATCCGCGTGCGCACCGGCCGGTCGCTGGAGCGGTTCATCAGGATGGTGTAGACCTCGTTGCCGTGCCGGGTGGTCGTGGCGGAGAGGACCGGCACGGCATCAACGCTCGGCGTGGCCCCGTTGAAATCCGTCGCCCCATTCTTGGGGCCGACATGGCCGAAGGAGGCGGTCTGCACGTCGGTTCGCACCAACTGGGTGCCGATCCGCCCGGCCAGCAGCTTGAAAGCGGCGGCGTTGGGGCGTTCGCTGCCGTCACCTTTGAGCGTTCCGCAGGGATAATTGCCGAACAGGTGGTGATAATGCGTGCGCGGCGTGGGCCACTCCAGCAGCACGCGCAGGGCATCCACGTTGTGAAGCTGCTGCTCGAATCGATCCGCCGCCAGCGGCATGGCGCCGGCCGTCGTCTTCCACTCGATCGGCTGAACCTCGTCAACCCAGGCCCGCAGGTTCTTCCCCTTCAGGCGGATCACCAGGTCGCATGTGGTCGTGTCCGGCTTGGGCGCGCCGGTCAGCACGATCCGCTGCCAGGTGCCGGCCTGCGTTGCGGTGGTCAGGCCGATGATCTGTCCCTTGCTGGGGCCGTCGTTGGCCTGGCGCAGGATGGCATGCAGAGCGGTGGGCGAATCGGTCTTGACCCACAAGCCCGCGCCGATCATGGCCAGGGGCAGCCGGCCCTTGAGGGAGATCTCCTGCCGCACTTCCGCGGCCCGGCCCTCGGGGCCGGTGACCAGTTCCAGGCCGGCAGATCCGCGTCGCGCCGCCTCCGGCAGGACCGTTGCCGAACCGGTGCCCTCGGGTTTGATCTCAACCGTCCAGCCCTTCGTGCCCTCCTCAAAACCGGCGTTGGGCAAGGGCCGGTTGTCATTCGGCCGCTTGCCCCAACACTTCATGTTCCACTCGGTCCACTCCAGCGGGACATGGTATTTCAGTTCCGGGTCCACGTATCCCCCCAGGCGCGGGTTGGGTATCCCATGGCGAAGCGACAGGATGTTGGTCAGGTTGTGAACCGTCCAGATGAGCGTGTCGCCCGTGTTACCGCCGTAGGTGTAGAAATGTTCCTGTACGGCATCGATGAGCCCGGCCTCGGCCAGACGGTTGACCTCCGCCGTCCAGGCCAGGTTGACGGCCCGATCGGGCGCCTGGGTCGGGTCCTGATTATTGCCCATAGAGGGATAACCCACCATTACGAAGTAAGGCAGGACATCGGTGGCCTTGCCCTCCGTTTGCTGGGCATCAATCAGGGCCTGGAACATGGCCCGAACGTAGGCCTCGCAGGTGGCACCGTAGATCTCCGGGGGCCAGTCGGTCCGGGCCTGGCCCCAGTTCTCGTTGCCCAGTTCGAAATGGGTCAGGGGCCGCTTGCCGGCGACCGCACGCTCGATAGTGTACTTGCGCATCAGCTCCACCGCCTCGGCCAGCGTGCCGAAATGGTAGTCGGTGTTGCCGCAGGGGTTGGGGGCAGTGTGCCGGTAGCGGATGCGCTCCTCGAGGGGCGCGCCCGGCGGCGGCATACCTTCCAGGCCTTCCGTTCCGCCCTGCATGTTGAGCGTATAGTACGGCTCCGCCTCGATGGCCTCGCAGAAATCCAGAAACTCGTCCACCGTCATCTGGCCGGGCGCCGGATTCCTCCAGTTGTACCGATCGGCCAGGCACCCGTTGGGGAACCGCACCGTCTTGATACCCATCTCTTTGACTCGCGCGAGCGTGGCGGGATTGACGGCCTGGGCCCGGTCCACCGCGGATTGGGTGAGGTTGGTGCCGACCAATTGCGGGCTCACCTCGTGGATGGTCTCCTGGGGGTAGATGTCGATTTCGGCCGTCACCTGCTCGGGCAACGGCGGCCAGGCCTGTCGGGGCGATTCCTGACCCCAGGCGATGGCCGACCACGCCAGGCCCAAACCACAAGCCCACAGCACAGGAAGGCTTCGCGTGGAGTCGTTCATGTCGTTTCCGTGCCTCCGTGAGGAATCATTCGCCCAACAGCCGCAGACGCAGGCGGTTCAACGCCGCTTTGCAGGTGCGGTCACGGATTTCATCGCGGGTCAGGCAGTCGCCCAGACGATGCTCGGTCACCTGGCAGCCTTCAGCGTCGGCCAGACCGATGTAAACCAGCCCCACCGGCTTCTGCGCGGTACCTCCGCCGGGGCCGGCAATGCCGGTGACGCTCAGGGCGAAGTCCGCGTTGGCCCGCTGCCGGCAGGCCGTGGCCATGACCTCGGCCACCTCCCGGCTGACCGCTCCGTGCCGGGCGATCAGGTCGGCCGGCACGCCCAGCAGGGCCGTCTTGGCCTCGTTCGCGTAAGTGACCACCCCCTGCAGAAAGTAACGGCTGCTGCCGGGAATGTCCGTGAGCCGGCCGGCCAGCAGTCCGCCGGTGCATGACTCGGCGGTCGCAATCGTCTTCTGCTTATCGAACAGCAACGCCGCCACCGCCGCCGCCAACTGGTCGTTATTCTCGCCGAAGACCAGCGTCCCGAGCCGCCGGCGGATCTCCTCGCGGTCGCGATCCAGCAGGGCCTGGGCTTCCGCGCGCGTCCGTCCTTGAACGTGGATGCGGACGCCGATCACCGTCTGCTGGGCGGTCGTGCCCACCGTGGGGTTCCGACCACGGGCCATGAGATCCCGAATTTTCTCAGCGATATCCGACTCGCCGGCCCCGAAGCAATACAGCGTGCTGGCCAGGATCACCCCCTCGCCGGCCAGCGGAGCCAGCACCGGCAGCACGTCGCGGTCGTACATCACGCGCATCTCGCGGGGTACGCCGGGCATGATGAAGATGAGCGTATCTTTCCACCTGGCCCGGATGCCGGGGGCCGTCCCGCAGGTGTTGGTGATCGGCTCGCTGCCGGTGGGGAACATGGCCTGCACGATGTTGGCCTCCGGCATGTCCCGCCCGCGCGAGGCGAAGAACGCGCGGATCTGCTCGACGTATTCTTCGCGGCGTTCGAGCCCCACGCCCATCAGGGCGGCCAGGGCGTCGCGCGTGAGGTCGTCGGCCGTCGGCCCCAGCCCGCCGGTCACCAGCACCACGTCCACCTGCGCGCAGGCCCGCTCCAGCTCCTGGCGGATAGGCTCCAGCTCGTCGGGGACGGTCACATGCCATTGGACACGGATACCCAGCTCAGCCAGCCGTTGCGAGAGCCACGCGGAGTTGGTGTCCACGGTCTGGCCAAGGGTCAGTTCAGTTCCGATGCTAAGAATTGCGGCATTCATAGAGAGAGTATAAATCCTTCTTCGGACCGGCCACGATCATCTTGAAGTGTCCTTCACCAGCCGCTCCACCGCCGCGGTGAGTCGCTCCTCGATGTCTCCGGCCCAGCGCTCCGCCGGCAGGCCGTACACGGTGAAGGACCCGCTCTCATACCCTCCCTCTTCCCAGACCCGTTTAGAGGGGATATAAGCGAACACGTCATTGCTGTAGCCGGCCACCCAGGTGGTCGGCCCGAAGCGCCGCTTGAAATTCAACGCGTAATCCACCACCACCTCCCCGCCCATCGCGATAAGGAGCTGATCGCCCAGCCGCCACACCGTCACCGGGCAAGGATACGATTTCGGGAACTCCTGGCCCTGTTCAAGCTGCCGCAGCATCCGCTGGCCCCACCGGCGGAGAAGCATTTGCTGGGACTCGGCCGCTTCCTTCAGGCGGGCCTCGGTCGGAGTGGACTCATAGGCCAAGGGCACGAACTCGAAGGCCGTCCGTACCCGCGGAGCTACCGGCCGCATGGGCTTCTCCAGCGCCGCCGCCACCCCTTCGGCCAGCATCCGACCGTATCGCTCCGCCAGCTCCACCTTCCGCCGGGGAAGCGGGTTCTGATCGGCCCCGCAGGCCTCCCAGAACATCGCCTGGGTCTGGGGCCAGCGCTTCTCCAACTCGGCCTGGGCAAACCCCGCGTAATCTCCGCACCACTGGTAGAAATTCAGCGTCGTGTTATGGCAGGAATAGCCGAAGACCACGGCCAGCAGCTTGCCTGGGCGAGTCGCTTCGGCCGAGTCCGCCGGCCCCTCCACCTCCCGCACGGCCAGCACCGGCACGGAGTGATCCACCGGACCCTCCAGCGGCGTGCCCGCCTCCTGAAGCTGGGGTACCTCGGCCTCTTTATTGTTCCGGCGGTTCACCGCGAACGTGCACTTGCCCTCGACCGCCCACAGGGTGACCGGCCTGAGGCGCGCGAGCGCCTCGCCGATGGCCGTCACCGTCTTGCGCTCCAGCTCCCGCGAGTAGGCTTCAATGTCGGCGATCCGCTCCTCGCTGAGCGCGTAGCAGTCAAACAGCGATTCGCGCAACACCGGCCCGCAATGCGTATGCGATGCCGTCAACAGGAACTGATCACGCCCCAACTCGTGACGACTCTTGAGCTGGGCCGCGATGTTCTCGTAAATCGTCTTGGGAAAGCCCAGCAGATCCGCGGTGACCAGCACCGCCCGCCGGCCCTGCGGGTCCTGCAGGGCCAGCACTTTCACCCACAGATCCTGAAGCTTGCCCTCAGCCGGCTGGTTGCGGCTCGCGTAGCCGGCCATCCACAGCGGCTTCTCCGGCGTGATCACCACCCGCGACAGCCCGGCCTTCCATCCGGAGTGGCCGGAAGCCTGGTCGACCTTCGCGTCGGCCGCCAGGCCCCACGAACCCACCACCATCACCGTCGCCGCTATCAGGACACATGCTCGCCGCAAATTCATAAAACGCTCCTCTGCATGGCCAGGCGCCTCCCACATGAAGGCGTCTGTCTTTCCGCGATCTTGCCGAGAACGTTCAGTCTACCAGAACCCCACCACGGCGTCCCGGTCTTTTGTCAGCAACGCCCCTGCCGGATGGCGAGCCGCCCCCCTGGCCTCGCTCGCTTCGCCCTTCCCTTGTCGCCTTCCGCCCGGTATCATCCCCGGCTCAAGCATGGATGCGGGATTCCCTTTAGCCACTCGGCCTCGCCGGCCGATGCATGTTCGACTCCCGAATCGATCCATGGAAAGCTCTTCAGTAAGCAGGGCGGGAGGCCCCGTAAGCTACCATGACCCACCATTTGTGCGGATTGCAGGTCGGCCGCTGGCCACTGGTTGCGGTGAGGTTCTCCATCGGCGCGGCCCTGATGCTGTCGCTGGCCTGCCGAGCCCCCCGCCAGCAGGCCACCCCGGTTCCCGAACCGGTGCAACAGGGCAGCAGCGTCGCCCCCTGCCCGGTCGAGGAGCCCCAGGTCACTGCCACCCGCCCCAGCCCCGCGCCCCCCTGTCAACAACACCTCACGCTGGGCGAATCCATCGAAGGGCGGCCCATCGAGCTTTTCGTCTTCGGCGAGGGCGGCGAAACCACCCTCATCATCGGCGGCATCCACGGCAATGAAGCCACCGGCAGCTACGTGGCCATCGCGCTGATCGAATACCTGAAGGAGCACCCCGATATCTACGCCGGGCGCTGCATCATGATCGCCCCGGCCGTCAACCCCGACGGTCTGGCCGCCGGCACCCGCGGCAACGCCAACGGCATCGACATCAACCGCAACTTCCCGGCAACCAACTTCCCGCGTCGTCCGGACCGGAAATTCGGCGGCGGCCGTAAGCCGCTCAGCGAGCCTGAAACCCAGGCCATCCGCGACGCCATCGAACACGCCCGTCCCGCGAAGATCATCTCCCTCCATTCCATTCGCCGCGGCCGGCACGGCAACAATTTTGACGGTCCCGCCCGTGACCTGGCCGAGGAAATGAGTCGTTACAACGGCTATCCGGTGCTCTCCACCATGGGCTACCCCACACCGGGCAGTCTGGGCTCCTGGGCCGGGGTGGATCAGGGGATCCCTACCATCACCCTGGAACTGCCCCGCGATGCCGACGGCCCCACCTGCTGGGCCGAAAACCGGGCCGCGCTTCTGGCCGCCATTCGCCTGTCGATGGGAGCGCCTGCTGACGTTGACCCACCCCTCCTTGGCAAGTAGTATCATGCGGCCATGCCAACGCAAACTGAATCCTTCTGGGCTCGTCTGACTGCCTCCCTGCGCCGCCGTCCGGCCGATGGCTCCGAACGCCAGCCGACGCCCCCGCCGCACGAGGAGGATCCGCTCATCCAGCCGGCCGACGCAGAGGTAGTCGGCGAACAGACCGCCCGCAGCGGCCCACTGGCCACCTGGCGCCGCCGGGACCAGGCCATCATCCAGCTCCAGGAAGGCTACGAAAAGGTCACGCGCGTCGTTGAGGAGATCCAGACCCACCTCGCCCAGCAAGGCGAGCGCACCGAACGGATCTGCAGCGCGCTGGAGCAGATCGCCCGGGCCATGGCCGAATCGCCCCAGATCGCCCGCCAGCAGGCTCAGACGCTGAACACGATCTCCACGCAGCTCGAGGCCGCCAACGTCCGCTCGCAACGGCTGGCCGACCTGATCAGCGAGATTCCCCAGGCCGCGCGGACACAGTCCGAAACCCTCGCCGGCATCAGCCGGCAGCTCGAACTCTCCAACGAGCAGGCGGTCATTAATTCACAGGTCATGGACCGCCTCGGCGGCAGCCTGCGCACCATCGGCGAGAGCAGCCAAACACAGGGCGAGATCCTGCGGGAAATGAGCCGTAAGGCCGCCGAGCAGAGCGAGCAGCTCGCCCGCCTCATCGAGCACCAGGGGCATCGCTTCATGGTGCTCTTCGCCGTGACCATCGTGATGGCCCTGGCGGCCGTCGCCGCGGTGGTCGTCGGGCTGGCCGTCCGGCCATGATCGGGTACACAGGCGCGCCGCCCGCACTCCCGCTCCAAGCTCTTGAGGGTCAATCCTCGATCGGCAGAATCAGCCGGCACAACAGAGCCGTTACCCGCTCCAGAACGTGTGCAGGCAGGCGACCTTTGACCCGCGCATGGCGGCCACGCCAATCAATGCACTTGACCTGGTCCGCGATGACAGCACTGTTCTCGTCGATCCGAACCAGAAACGGCCAAGGCTTGTCCACTTGCGAAGTCATGGGGCAGACGATAGCCAGCCCAGCTTTGAGGTTGTATTCGCGATGCGACAATACAAGCGCAGGGCGATGACCGGCCTGCTCGTGCCCCACCTGAGGATCGAAGTCCAGCCACACCACATCGCCCCGCGAGGGACACAAGCTCCGAGGCATCACCAGACCTCCCGGCCAACAGGTTGCCCCCAATCAGCAAGCTCCGGGCGGTCCTGCGGCTTGATTTGGGCCAGAAGCTCCTTGAGCGAAGGCACTTGAACGGGCCGCAGAATCAGCCGATCCTCTTCGCGGGACACTTCCAACTCGACACCTTCCCGGATAGCGGCTTGCCGGGCAATCTCTTTGGGTATTCGGACGCCGAGACTATTGCCCCATTTCTGGACTCGAACAGTCATGACGAACCTCCTCAGGATATACCATAGGATATACCCTGCGTCACGTCCAGACCACAAGCGGGCAATCAGCAGCGTTCACCTCGTGGTATCCCACCCCTCCTGCCTGAGCGTGCCGATGAAATGTGGCTCCTCCGTGTAGCCCGGGACCATGGGCATCACGTTCCGCTCGCCCAGCAACTTCGCGAAATCAAGCCCGCCGTTGCGCAGCGCGTCCGCGAAGCCGAGGGCGGCCACCGCATGCCAGATTACAAAGGCCGAATCAAAATCGATTTCGCGGCAATCCCTGTCCGGCTTGAACGGGCCCAACCTCTCCATCATATCTTGCCTGGCAATTCACTGGTTTCCGCGTAGAGCAGGTCCCTCTGCCTGTCCCAGTCGCCCTCCTCACTGTTAAGCCAAGTCGGAGGTCATGAGATTCCAGAGCAGATCGCTGAGCGTCTTGCGTTTGGATTTGGCTATGCTGTGTCCCTGTTTAAACCTTGAGTTGCCCGCATTCTCACATGTGCACGATCCCCCTACTTTTTCGGCGAGAAGCTGAAACAGGTCAGGGCCATCAGTTGCAGCAGCGTGGCGAGTTGCAGCCGGACGAGCTCCTCGGAGGGCATCAACTCGCCGCGCAGCCAGCCGAAGAGTGCCCAGGTCAGGGCGGCGATGGCCCCCATCTGTAAAATGGACCCCACCAGCTTGCCCAGCGAGAATTCCTCCGCCCGGGTGCGTTTGTCCACCGTCCGCAGGAAGGCGAGGATCTCCTGAAGGATGACGGCCGCGTCGTTCGCCGACTCGGAGCCGCCGGCCCTGGCGGACTCTTCGCGCCGGCCGGCCTCAGTCTGCATCCCTGGCGACGCCTGTTCCGCTCCGCCCGGGTCCCCGCCGGCCCGCCGGGTGTACTTGAGCACGATCTCGGCGGCCTCCTCGACCGAATCGGCCACGAAATCCACGTCGCCGCCCTTGCGGGGCGACTCCGTCGATCCGGGTCGGCGAACCAGAACCGTCCGGCAGCCGGCCGCATGGCCGGCTTGGGCATCGTGCAGGGAATCGCCGATCATCCAGGAGCCGGCCAGGTCGATCTTGCGCTCCAGCGCCGCCTGCAGGATCATCCCTGGCTTGGGCTTGCGCAGCTCGCTGTCCTGGCGGTATTTCTCAACTACCGCTTCTTCGCCGGCCAGGTACGGGCAAAAGTAGATCGCATCGATCCTGGCCCCCTGCTCGGCAAACAGGGCCACCATGCGATCGTGGATTCGCTCCAGCGTGGCTTCGTCGAACAACCCCCGGGCGATCCCCGATTGGTTGGTGACGATGACGTTCTCGAATCCGGCCGCCGACAACCGCTTCAGGGCCTCGGCCGCGCCCGGCAGGAGCTCCACCTGGGCCGGGTCACTGATGTAGCCAGGATCCCGGATGAGCGTATTGTCCCGATCCCAGAAGACTGCTACGGATTGCATGGATAACAATATGGGGGATTCCGGGCCGGGGTGCAATGGGGGCCTGGGGTTACCTGTTCTTTGTTCTTTGTCCTTGGTCCTTTGTCCTTGGTCCTTGATCACCGTTTTTTGCCCCACCAAGGACAAAGAACCAAGGACCAAGAACTACGTTCCCACTCGATTCCGCCTCGCTATAATTACGTCTTATATAGGGAAAAAGCATGCCTCCTTTCGAACGCCACATATTCGTCTGCACCAACGCCCGCGAGTGCGGCCACCCGCGCGGCTGCTGCAATACCAAGGGCGCCGAGGCCGTCCGCGAAGCCCTCAAGAAGGCCGCCGCCAAGCGCCTGGGCAAGCGCGTCCGCGTCAACGCCGCCGGATGCCTCGACCAGTGCGAGCACGGCGTCACCATGGTGGTCTACCCCGAAGCGGTCTGGTACGGATTCGTGAAGCTGGAGGACGTGGAGGAAATCGTCGAATCGCACTTGGTGAACGGGCACCCCGTGGAGCGTCTTCGCCTGCCGGACTCGTGCATCAACACCTCAAGTTGCCCGCATAAGGGGCGAGGGATGTAGGGACGAGGAGCGAGGGATAAGGGGTGAGGGGTCTGAAAGGTAATCTCATCCTCCCAGTTTCTGCACGATGGCGCGCATCATCCGGTTGAGTTCATCCAGACGCGCCATCAGCTCTTCGGCTGATTTTTGTGTCTGAGCATAAAGATAACTTCCCAGCAGGAGCTGAGTCTCGCGTTCCGCAACGGAACCCATGGCGGTCGATAAATGGTTGCGGAAATGGGCCCGACTCTTGACGTGCCCCTCTGCGATGTTGCTCGGAATTGAGATGGCCGCCCTCCTCATTTGAGCGACGAGACAGAACAACTCCTCCTTCGGCAGCAAGCGCGTCAGGAGATAGACATCCTTGGCCACCTCCATCCCCCGCTGCCAGATCTGCAGGTCTTTATAGCTTCTGATCTGTCCCACCGTCATCCCTCTCTTATCAAAGCAAGAGTCTCCCCTCTTCCCCTCACCCGCTCGTCCCTCGTCCCTCGCCCCTCGTCCCTCAAAGTGGAAACTCCAACACCTCCCCGGCCGTGTGCCGCTCCAGCAGCTCCCGCTTCACCTCGATCCCCCAACCGAACCCATCGAGCGGCCGTGGTTTGCCGCCGTAGCCGAATCGCACCGGCCGCTCGACCACGTCGCCCTTGAGCAGGAACGGACCATAACTGCCCTCTGCGAAGCTCACCCCCGGCACGTTGTCCAGGAAATGCCGTCCCGCCGCTGACAGGATGCTCGTCTCGCCCACCATGCAGCCGAGCTGGTACAGGATCCCGTGCTTGCGGGCGAAATGGGCCAGGCGCAGGCAGGCCAGGAACCCGCCGTTCTTGGCCAGGCGGATGTTGAACGCGTCGGCCACGCCCATCTCCAGCAGCCGCTCCGCGTCGCTCATCGACACCAACGACTCATCGTGCATGATCTTGACCGGCACCATCCGCTTGAGCCTGGGCAGTTCCTCCTCCTGGCCGCGGGCCAGAGGCTGCTCCACCGTGCTGATCGGAACGTCGTCCCAGGCACTCAGCCGCTCGATGGCCTGCCCGCCCGTCCAGGCCCCGTTGGCATCCAGCCGAAGTGTGGCCGTTCGCCCCAGCACCCGCTTCAACCCCCGCACCGTTTCCCGCACGCGTTGCTCGTCGTCGTCGTAGCCCACCTTGAGCTTGAAATCGCGCAGGCCGTACCAGCGCATCAGGCGGGCCCTGAACGCCAGCCGCTCCGTCCGCCCCGACAGCACCCCGCTGTAGCGGACCTTTTCGAGACTTCCCGGCCGGCCCAGCCCGGGCAGCCCCAGCCAGCTCACCGCCTCTTCGACAGGTCGCTTGAAATGCCGGCTATATGCGTCCAGCAAAGCCAGTTCCACCGCCGCCCGGGCCGCCAGGATGGTCTCGCCCTGCTCATCCACTGACGGCAGGGCGTCGATACGTTCCAACGCCTCCGGAAACGTCCCCGGGCGAAAGGTCAGCAACTCCTCGATAAACGTATCTTCGATGGAGGCCACCACGCCCCCCACCGTCTCGCCGGTCACATACGGCCGGGGCAGCGTCTCGCCGTAACCCACGGTGCCGTCCGCCAGTTCGATTTCCAGCACCACCGGATCGGCCGCCGCCCGCACCTGCGCCGCATGCTCAAACGGTTTGCGCAGCGGGATGGACAGCGCATACACACGAACCCGATCTATTGGACATGCCTTGCCCACAATGGAACCTCACGTCACCACCCTCAGCCCGGCACCAATCGACCGGCCAGTATACTCGCTGGACGCACAAGCTCCATCTCGATTGGGGTGTCTGCCCGCCGCCCCCGCACCAGCGTCGGCCCAGTGGCATTTGCTGACAATTTCGATTATCGTGGCCCCGCGCGGGACACCGGCATTGCCGGCCGATGACCCGACCGCACCGCCTCGATGGCTGAAACCCGCGCCAGGCGCCGGTGCATGTTGAGGTTTCGATGGATGCAAAAGGCAGCACACCCCTGATTCACCACTATCCCCCCGGTTTTCGTCCCCGCCGAGGCTTGAACTGGGGATTCCTCGGCCTGCTCTACACGTCCTATTATATGTGCCGGTACAATCTCTCGCTGGCCAACAAATCGATCAGCGACGAATACGGCTTCTCCAAAACGGACATGAGCAGCATCATCGGGACGGCCCTGCTGGCCTATGCTTTCGGCCTGATCATCAACGGGCTGCTCACCGATCGGATCGGCGGGAAGAAGGCCATGCTGATTGGCGCCGTCGGCACGATCGTCATGAACGTGCTGTTCGGAGTGGCCTCTTTCTGGGGACTGCTGTGGCTATTTGTCGCCATCCGCGGCATCGACGGGTACATGCAGTCGTTCGGCGCTCCCGGAATGACCAAGATCAAGACCGCCTGGTTCCCCAAGACGGAACGCGGCGGCTTCGCCGGCATCTTCGGATTGATGATCAATCTGGGCCGCGCGGGAATCTTCTGGCTCGGCCCGCACCTGCTTTCCGGGTTTATCATCGTGGGGCTGATCCAAATCCCGCCGCTGCACTGGCGCTGGCTGTTCTGGGTCCCCTCGATGATCTGCGCCGTGGTCGCCATCGGCATGGCCCTGGTGGTGGACGAAACACCCGAAGACGCCGGTTATCCCGGCCTGATCCCGCTCGATCTCGATGATGACGGACGGCCAGACCACAGGACGTGCGTCCCCATCCGGGAGGTCCTCCCCAAGATCGTTTCCAACCCGGCCGTCTGGGTCGTGGCCTGCGCGTACGCCTGCACGGGCGCGGTCCGGCAGGTTGTCGATCAGTGGTTCCCGACCTTCATGCAGGAATTCCACCATACGGATTTGAACTCCGCCCGTTTTCTATTCCTCGGCTTCCTGATCCCGGCCGTCGCCTCGGGCGGGTCGCTGATCTCGGGCTTTATCTCGGACAAGATGTTTCGCGGCCAGCGGGCCCCCGTGGCCGCGGCGCTCTACCTGTCGGAAACTCTGATCATTCTGCTCGCAGCTCAGTTCCACTCCGCCAATGCCGCCGTCTTATTTCTTGTCCTCATCGCCCTCACGGCCAATTCGACGCATTCCATCCTCGGCACTGCCGCCGCGATGGACATCGGCGGACGAAAGATGACCGGCTTCGCCCTGGGTGTGATCGATTCGTTTCAGTATTTCGGCGGGGCACTGGCCATCCATTACCTGGGGCCGATCCTCACCAAGGGATGGGACAACTATTTCTACTTCATGGCCCCGTTCGGCTTTGTGGGCTTCCTCCTGATGGTGTTGGGAAACGGGGTCATCTATCGCGGTTCGCAGCGATAAGCCGCTTCGCCATTCGTCAGGTATTCAGGCTTCCGCCTCGGGCGTCATCACCCATTCGCGCGTCGTCATTCGTTATTCCCTGGACATTGGCGCCTCGGCATTGGCCATTTGATCCTCCGTGTGCTCGGCCTCCAGCCGGCGGAACATTTTGATGGCGTCGAAGAACCCGCCGAAAGTGATAGCCAGGCCCAGCCCGAAATAGCTGATGATCGCCGCCCACACCACGTATTTCCAAACCTGTTCCCATTCGATCATTGGTCACCTCCGGCCGCACCAGCCAGGGCCAATTGGTCATCCAGCGGCGGCGCTTCCCGTCGAGTCTCTCCTGATCGTCCGCTCGCCAGCGATCCCACGACGAGACCCAGGAACGCCAGCGGGAAACTGATTACGCCAACGCGCGGCTCAGTCAACTCCCGGTCCAGCCAGGCAACCGTCCCGGGAACGCTAAACCCATAGGTTTCTCCCAGAAGCACCAGGATTCGAGCCACCAGGTACACCAATCCCGGCATAGCGCCAAACAACAGGCCCAGGTAAGCGCCTGCAGCGCTGGCCCGCCGCCAGTACAAGCCCATCACCAGCAGGGCCGTCGATCCGGCCACGTACATCGTGCCGGTCAGACTCAGGTAGTTCCAGATCGTCTCCTTCATTTTGAACCACAGACCGAAGACGATCAGGAACGCCCCCAGACACAGAATGAAAAACCGCGTGATCCAGATCCGCGACCACTCAGGCAGGTTGATGCCCAGCGCCCGGGTGATTGGCACGACCAGATCCTCGGTGAGCACGCCGCTCCAGGCCAACATATAGCTGGAATGGGTGGACATCAGGGCGGCCAGCATGCCTGCCAGCATGAATCCGACCAGCCCCGCAGGCAAAGCTTGAAGCAACATCGGCATGCCCTGCCGCGGGTTTGACGTGGAAAGCTGATCAAAAGCATCCGGGCTCAGCGTTTTGCTCAGGAAGGCGATGGCCGCCACGCCCCACAGCATCGGGATGATCGCCCGGCCGAAGAAGTTGACCGCCGTCATGCTCCACATCACCTTGGCCGTGCGAGGCGAATCGGTGGCCGAAGTCCGGAAAGCCTGCGTCTGCCATGTGTTGCTGCCCGTCCAGTGCATGCACTGCCAGATAATAAACAACAGCCCTACGCCAATCGCCCCGTGCTTAACGAATGGATTGAACCCGTATTCCGGCCGATGCTCCTGAACGGCCTGTACGATCCCGCCCATGCCGCCAACTTCCGGCATCTTGGTCAGAATCCACCAGGTGGTAAGGCCCATCCCCACCGTCAGCACAACGAACTGGATGTAGTCCGTCAGAACTACCGAAACCATGCCGCCCAGCAGCACGTACAGCAGCACGATCACCACCAGAACAGACATGACCAGATTAATCGACGGAATCACGTGGACGGGGCCCGCACCGAAGGCGATGTGCATGTCCGGCACACCGCTGATGATCCGGATGAAATCCGCTTCGACCTGAAGGAAGACGCCGTAATTGAGAATCCCCGCAACCGCAATGATGAACCCACCCAGAACCCGCACGCCCTTGCTGTAACGCTTCTCGTAGTATTCAGCCAGCGTGGTCACGCCCGAGCGCCGCAGACCCGCCACCATGAAGCCGGTCGCGCCGACAAACAGGGTCGCCCCCCCCGCAATCAGGCCAAGGACCATGGCTGAAAACCCGATCTTGAAGCCCATCTCGGCCATGTACATGACGGTGATGAGGCCCATCTCACTGGCCGTCAGCGTGGCGGTTGCCAGCCAGATGTTCAGCGACCGCCCGGCGATGAGGAAGTCCTCCTGGCCCTTGATGTACTTGCGGCACAGAAAACCCGGGACCGTCGCGATGAGCATGTAGATGCCGACGATCCACCAGTCCACGGTCGAGAAAGCAAGCGGCATGCAGCACGTCCTGTCAAACAGAGGGACCAACCAGCTAAGACGTGGGCGTCATTCTGCCCCCATACCACGGAATTGTCCAGCCAACGCATGCATTTATGGGACGTCCGGGCACCGGCGAAGGCCTGTTCGCCAACCGGCGGGGTGAGAACCGGCCCCCGGCAAGGAGACGAACCCTCCAGGGGGGGATCTACCCCTACGCAAAACCCCCAACTCACAGGCCGGATATCAACTCTTCCATCCGCACATCCGATAAGACCCCGAGACGCCACGTGGGGCAATGAGGTGCACATGGACCGAGCCGTCATCCTTTTAAGCGGCGGGATCAACAGCGCGGTCGCCGCGGCCATCGCCCGCGAACACTACGAGCCGGCGCTCATGCATGTGGCCTGGGGCCACCGCACGGCCGAACGCGAGCTGGCCTGCTTCGAGCAGCTCGCCGCCGCCCTGCGCGTGGAGCGAACCATGGTCGCCGAGCTGCCCTGCATGCCCACATTCGGCGGCAATGCCCGGGTCAGCAAGCGGTTGGCCATCGACGACGCCAACGCCCTGGGCAAGGACACGCCGGCCACTTTCGCCCTCGGGCTCATGCCGGCCATGCTCAGCCTGGCCGCCGCCTGGGCCGGCAGTATCGGCGCGAAGCGGATCGTTGTGGGCACCAGCGAGGATTACCGGCTGCCCGGCCCCACCATGTCGGTCATCTATCCCGACTACCGCCACGAGTTCGTCCAGGTCTTCAATCTCATGCTGGAATACGCCAAGCCGGCCGGCCGGGAGCTCACCGTTGAGGCGCCACTCATCGACCTGGCCCGTCTGGAGGTCATCAAGCTCGGCCATCGGCTCAACGTCCCCTGGGAGAAAACCTGGAGCTGCTACCGCAGTAACGACGCCCCCTGCGGCCGTTGCCTGGGTTGCGCCAACCGCATGAACAGCTTTCTCAAAGCCGGCATTGCCGACCCCCTGCTGCTCGAACCCGCGGCCCGATAGCCCCCGGTCGCCCTCCGCGGCCGGATTGCGATTCCCACCGGCCTATTGTTATGGCAGCTCTTCTACGGATTCCAAATGAATCTTGCGCCTTGGGTGGCCCGCCTCTGCAGAGGTGGGTTCACGATTTGGACAACCAATGAGGGTACTGACGGCATCAACCGCAAGCCCGGCTAAAGCCGGTTGAATCAGACAGAATAAGAAAAGGGCTTTGAGCGCACCACAGACCGCCACCTTCAGGTGGACACACGCCCCGCAGGGGCGGCGAGAAAGTAGCCACGGGTGAAGCGAAGCGGAACCCGTGGTAAAGCCGCCTCTCTCTTCGATGGCCGCCCCGGCAGGGGCGGCGTGAGACCCCTCACAAATCCCGCCCCGCCCCTGCCGGGGCGGACTTGTGCGCCGGGCACTCACAACCACCAGTTCCGCTTCGCTCCACTGGTGGCTACTCTCACCTGGCCCCTCTCGGGGCCACTGGCGATTACCCAAGTAACAAACACATCTCCAGCCTCAGACTCACTCCGGCTTTCAGCCGGGCTTGCTCACCATTACCGATTTAGTTTCGCAAGAGTCATGAAGCGACGTGGCAGAGGTACCGGCATTACCCAGACAGATCCGCAAACGTCATCAGAGATGGGGGCGCGAAGATTCAAGCGCTCAACAGCGGAGCGACCAACAACCTGCAGGACCTACCCAAGTTTGCAACGGAAACCGTACTCCCGGTCACGAGCATGCCTGAGCTTTCCCACCGCGCCGGCTTTTGCGGCGTTCTCCCGGCGCGCAGCTCAACTGTGAAAAACGCCGCCCGCATTCGATTCCATTCCAAAGTCGAGGCAGACCCTCGCGTAAAATTGCACAACAAGCGCCTCATCGTCGAGGCGTCCAACGGGATTGTTTCCAGAGGAAACTGCAAGGCTCCAGAAAGGAGGTCGTTATGGCGACCGTCACCCACCGCCGCGAACAAGTGATGACGGCTAGCGGGCTCGATGCGCTCGCCGGCATTTGGCTTCTGCTCAGTCCGTTCATCTTGAAATTCCTGCCCGGCGCGGCCGTCACCAATAACGTCCTTGTGGGCATCGTGATCGCGGTCCTGGCCATCATCCGCTTCTCCGGTGCGTATGAGCAGGCCTGGATCAGTTGGGTAAACGCGCTCCTGGGCGTCTGGGTTTTGATCAGTCCGTGGATCCTCCAATTCGCCGACCACCGCGTGCCGACCACCAACAACGTGATCACCGGCATCGTCGTGATCGTGCTGGCCACCTGGAGCGCCTTGGCCACTGACGTCGGCCGGCGAGGCATGCGCGGCGAGTACGGGTCCCCATCGGTCTAGAGTTCCGGAAGGACTATTCCCGATCCACGACGCGTAGCGACCGCTACAGTCTCTCGCCCACATTTGGAACAGGTTGAAAGTCGGCCTCCGGGGATCGGGCCCATTGATGTCTCCGAGCAAGTCGCCCGATCCCTGGCGAGGCCTTTCGTGAAGCCGTCAGCAATTGCCGACCGGCGCGCCACGCCACGTCCGCGCCGATTTTCGCTCCCCCCGGGCCTGAGCTGAAGCGGCTCGGGGCTGCCGTCCTTCATCTCCTCTGGCCCCGCCCCCCCACCCACCTGTATAATCACGCCTTTCGTTGAGTGTTCTGATTTCCCCAAAATGCGCCAAGGACGCAAGGATGTACCATGCCTGAGTTCATGCCCGACATTCAGCCCATCAGATATGAAGGACCAGACACGAAGAACCCCCTGGCCTTCAAATACTACAACCCCCGTGAGAAAGTTCTGGGCAAGACCATGGCCGACCACCTGCGCTTCGCCGTCGCCTACTGGCATACCTTCAAAGGTACCGGCAGCGACCCCTTCGGCCCCGGCACCATCCTGCGCGACTACAACAACTCGTCCGATCCCATGGTCGTGGCCGAGCAGACGCTGCGCTTCGCCTTCGAGTTCTTCACCAAGCTGGGCGTAAACTTCTGGTGCTTCCATGACCGCGACATCGCCCCCGAGGCCACCCCGGCCGAGGGCGGGCTGGCTGAGACCAACCGCCGGCTGGATCAGATCGTTAAGCTGGCCGGCAAGCTCCAGAAAGACACCGGCGTCAAACTCCTATGGGGCACGGCCAACCTCTTCTCCAACCGCCGGTATATGGCGGGCGCCGCCACCAACCCCTCGCCGGCGGTCTTCGCCTACGCGGCCGCGCAGGTCAAGAAGGCCCTGGAGATCACCAAGGAACTGGGCGGCGCCGGTTACGTCTTCTGGGGCGGCCGGGAGGGCTACGACACCCTCCTCAACACCGACATGGGCCGCGAGCTGGACCATCTGGCGGCGTTCCTGCACATGGCCGTCGATTACAAGAAGGCCATCGGCTTCAAGGGCCAGTTCTACATCGAGCCCAAGCCGAAGGAACCCACCAAGCACCAATACGATTCCGACGCCGCCGCCTGCCATGCCTTCCTGCAGAAATACGATCTCGTCGAGCACCTGAAGCTCAACATCGAGGCCAACCACGCGACGCTGGCCGGCCACACCTTCCACCATGAGCTGGCGTACTGCGCGGCCAATGGGATCCTCGGCAGCGTGGACGCCAACCGCGGCGATGAACTGCTCGGCTGGGATACCGACCAGTTCCCCACCAACCTGTACGACACCATCCTGGCCATGTACATCATCACCAAGGCCGGCGGCTTCACCACCGGCGGATTCAACTTCGACGCCAAGGTGCGCCGACAGTCAGTGGACGTGGTGGATCTGTTCCATGCCCACATCGGGGCCATGGACGCCTTCGCCAGAGGCCTCAAGATCGCCGCCCGGCTGATTAAAGATAAACCACTCGATAAGTTCGTGGCCGCCCGCTACAAAGGCTGGGACAGCGCCTTCGGCAAGCAGATCGAAGAGGGCAAGATCGGTTTCGTGGAGCTCGAGCAGTACACGATGAAGAACGGCGAACCGGCTGTGCAGTCCGGCCGCCAGGAAATGCTGGAGAATATCCTCAACGATTACATCCGCTGAGGGAGGCGGGCCCTCGTTCGCCTGGAGAGATCCGGGCCCAGGAGAAAACAAGCGGACGACCGTTGCGAACCTTGTTCGCTCCGGTCGTCCGCTTTGTTGCGCTCGAATCAGGGATCAGATGGAAAAACACTCTTCCGCGAAGGGGACCGTCTGACGGCGTGATCGACCTTCTTCGCGCCGGTCAGAGGGCTGGTCGATCCCGCTGCAGGATGGACACAGGAGTTCGCCGTTACGGCTTCGCCATCCATCGCGGTAGATCTTCTGGAGCAACACCGCCATGGCCATGTCCTCGCTGTACATCGGCAGACCGACCACTTGGCAGGCCTCGCCGCACTGGGTGCAATGCAGATTGGCCGTCACAAAACCGCCTGTGAGACCAAAGCGATGAAATGTGCAGTTCTTAAGATCCGCGGAGCGAACGTCCCGCATGTTACTATCCCCTTTCTTTGAACAAACGACGTGTGCTTCCGTACCTGGCCAATGGCATCGTGCTAAGGGGTATCATAACCTTAACGGACTATATTTCTAGTCCAAAATTAACAAGGAATATACCCTAGCCCCGTCCGGTCCTGCGATTTGCGGAAAATCGGCGGACGGCATCAGCCATCCGCGTTCTCGCCCTCAAACGGACGACGTGTCAGCAGCCCCGAGACGGCATCCCGCCACCCCCTTTAGAAGTGCCCCGCAACAGCCCATCTGTTTGTCTTGTAGATAGTTTCAGACGAGTTGGTGGTGAGCGATGGTGAGACCGCCGGGAGCACGATGTGTATACCAAGGCGCTGGGTCAGGGCGGAAGGCCGGCGTCGTCCCGCACGACTCACAGGCCGTGGCCCACCCGCCACAGCGCCGCAAAGCCTGTCCCAAGACCGCGTGCTCCTGCGGAATCCACGATCAGCCTGGGTAATGTGAGAGTCTTCTTATGAGCTTTCGCCGGCTACTGGCGGTTCCACTTTTCGCTGGCGAACTCCTGCCCCAGCTTCAGCATACCCGTTTGTGGATCGCGCGGCCCCGTGTCGAACGGGTCCTTCGTCTCGGCCATCCACTGTTGCAGGCGGGCTTCCATGCGGGCCCGGATTTCCGCGTATTCTTTCCGGCCGGCCAGATTGTTCATCTCGTAGGGATCTTTCTTCAGGTCGAACAGCATCGGCTCGCGCTCGTTATTATGCCACCGGGCGTACATCCACTCCTCGGTGCGGACGCCGCGCCAGAAGCCCACCCATTTCCCGCGATTCGGCCAGCCGGGCCCCATGTTCTGGAGGTAAACCGAATCCGGCGGCGGTGGGCCATTCCGCCCCAGGGCCACATGCGACAGATCCCGGCCCTGAACGCCCTCGGGCACCTCCAGTCCGCACAACCCCAGCAGGGTCGGCATCACGTCCACGCTGCTGAACATCACCTTGTTGCTGGCATTGGCCGGCACCCGGCCGGGGAACCGTACCAGGAACGGAATATGGGCCGACTCCGCGTAGGGGGTGGCCTTCGAAGCCCGCATGGAGTAATGCATCCACTTGTCCGCGGGCTTGCCGTAGCCGTGGCTGCTCAGGTGGTCACCGTGGTCGGATGTGAAACAGACAATGGTATTCTTGGCCAGATCCAGGCGTTCCAGGGTTGAGAGGAGTCGCCCCATCTGCGCGTCCAGTGCGGAGATGTTTCCGTAATAGTCGGCGATCTCCTGGCGGGCGAACGCCGCCATCTGCGGGGGAACATTGGGCGGCAGGTCCACGGCGGCGGGATCGTAGATCTTGAATCTCGGGGGATACTGGTCGTAAGGCCAGTGCGGCGGCCCCCAGGCCACCATTAGGGCAAACGGGGCGTCGGGCTGGTTGCGCACATGCTCCTCGACAAAGCGGATGGCCAGGTCGGTTTCGCCCGTGGGAGCCCATTTGTTGAACTTGAACGGCCCGCGCTCGTTCTCGTAGTAGGTGGTCTTGTAATAGGCATGCTGGCAGTTGTAGGCGGCCATGTAGTCGAAGCCGTAACGCTTGTCCGGCGTGTAGGGCCCCTCGCCCAAGTGCCACTTACCAATGAACCCGGTGTGATAGCCCGCCGCCTTGAGAACCTGGGGCAGGGTAGTCTGGTCGGTGCGAAGCCGATATTCGTTGTCCGGCACGCCATTGAGATGCCCGTATCGGCCGGTCATCAGGTGGGCCCGGTACGGCGCGCAGAGCGGATGGCTGGAGAAGGCCCGCTCATACCTCATGCCCTCGCGGGCCAGCCGATCCAGGTTCGGCGTCTTGACCACCTCATTGCCGCTCGACCCCAGGGCCGTGTAGCGGAGTTGATCGGCGAAAACGAACAATACGTTGGGCCTGGCGCGATGTGGGGAGGGGGACGCACCTTCGTCGGCCCGGCCGGCCGCGGGCCACATCAAAGAGGCTCCCACCGCACAGAGCGCCGTGAGCCATCGCAGGCTCATTGGTGAGTGCATGGCCATCATCGTCTCTCCGCTTTTGTCTGAATGTCGAGGAACGCCGAACCTGAATGAAAGGTCAGTTTATCTGACTCCAATCGGAAAACAAATCGCCCTCGGCCCAGTGGAATTCTCGCGCCCAACGCAAAAAAGAGTATCACCCGCCCCATCCAGGCCCACAACGATCTCGCCGTACCGGCCGTTCTCCTGTGGCGCGCGGGCTCTGTACCCGCCATTGGCCCGTAGCGGCCGGGCTCCGTACCGGCCGTTTTTCCACCGGCAACGGTCCGGTTCCTTGCCAGCCATTCCCGCAAGTACTTTGTGGAATCGCGGAGTCAAAAAAGCACCGTAACATCAATATCTCAAGAGACCCTGCACTCCGCTACCGCCAATTCAACCCCCCTACTGGGGATGGCCGAAACCTTAGTTAGCAAGGTTTCCAGTTGGAGGATTCCATGCTTCTGCGCCGACCAGGCAGGTATCCGGCCAAGGGATGGGTAACCGGCCGTGCCGGCACGGAGGAACGCGGAACCGCGGAACTGGAAAACCCCTGGGATCACCAGCTCCTCCTCGGGTTCTGGTGATGGGTTGTTCCTGTTTATCAGGATATGAGGCCAGCCTGACGGGTGTGAGGCTGGATGGGATTGGCGGCCTGAGACTTCCATGATTCGCCTGACCGTGAGCGCATTAGAACCAGGAATGGTGCTGGCCGCACCCATTCCACATCCCCAGGCGCCGGATCGGATCCTGCTGAACGCAGGCGTCTGCCTCGACGCCCATACCCTCCGCGGCCTGCAGCGTTTTCCGATTCATGCCGTCTGGATTCAGCACCCCGGCTTTGACTTCCTGGACGACCGGTTAAGCAACGCCATCCCCCAGTCCCGGGTGCGCATCTACGAGAGCGTCAAACAAAGTTTCAGCAGCATGGCCGGCCAGACGACGCCCGCCTTCAATCTTGCCGACTATCGCACGGTCATCGGCAACCTGATCTGCTCGCTGGTGGCCGAGCGCAACCATGCCGTCTTCGCCGAACGGATCTTCTGTGACGAAGGCGAATTGTTCGGCCACTGCGCCAACGTGGCCTATCTTTCGCTGCTCATCGGCATGCGGCTCAGAAGCTACATCGGCAGTCAGCGCAAATACGTGGTCGGGGCCCGCGCGGAGGATCTGACTAATCTGGGCCTGGGAGCCATGTTTCACGACATTGGCAAAGTTGGTCTGGATAAGAGCCACCAGTCCTGCCACGTCATCGACAAGCAGGCCTCGGATCCCGAGTACCAGACCCACCCCGAAAGGGGCTACCGTACCCTCAACGAACGGCTGGAAGCCACCGCCACCGCCGCGATCCTGCACCATCATCAGCGCTTCGACGGGCAAGGCTTCCCGGTCCCGAAAAAGCAGTTTCGCGAACGCGAGGTCAGGCCTCTGGCAGGATCCCGGATTCACATCTTCGCCCGGGTCGTAGCGGCGGCCAATGTTCTCGACGCCCTCATCAGCGCGTGCCAGAAGCGCAAAGAGCCCATGGTCGCCGCGCTGGCGGCCATTCAGCAGGAGCCCTACCTGGGGATGCTCGACCCGGTGATTCTGCGGGCCGTCCTGCAGTGTATTCCGCCTTTCCCCTTGAGCACCTGTGTAACACTCTCCGACGGCCGGGATGCGGTGGTCGTGGACTTGAACGAGTCGGATCCCTGCCGCCCCCGGGTGCGGGTCCTGCGTATGGGCGGGGACCCCTCGGCGCCGGCAGGCGAGGAAATCGATCTGGCCAGCCCGGGCGCTCCTTCCATCATCAGCGAAGGCGGCCAATCGGTAGCCGCTTTCGTAAACTGGCAGCTGCCGTCCGGCGACAGTGAGGCTCTCGCCGCCGGCGATGCCGATTGTCAAATGCCTCTTGAGCCCAGCAGCGCCTGAACGACGGCGACCTCATACGGATTCCAAACGAATCTTGTGCGTTGGGTGGCCCACCTCTTCCAGAGGTGGGTTCACGATTTGGACAATCGATGAGGGTGCCGACGGCATCAACCGCAAGCCCGGCTGAAGCTCTGAACCACGGGTTCCGCTTCGCTCCACCCGTGGCTACTTTCTCGCCGCCCCCGCGGGGCGTGTGTCCACCTGAAGGTGGCGGTCTGTGGTGCGCTCAATGCCCTTTTCCTATTCTGTCCGATTCAACCGGCTCCAGCCGGGCTTGCCCACCATTACCGGTATAGTTTCTCAAAAGTCATCAAGCACTGGCCTGAAGCCGCCTTCGGCGGGAACGCTGCTCAAGCAGCGTGGCAGACGTGCCGGCATTGCCCAAACACATCCGCAAACGTCATCCAGAGGTGGAGGCGCGAAGATTCAAGCGATCAGCAGCAGGGCGACCAACAACCAGGCAGGAACCTGCCCATGTTTGCAACGCAAACCGTATCATTCGTGCGCGACCGTCAGGCAGCCGGTGTCTTTCGCATCCGAAAGGCTGAACATGGCGGCCACTGAATGCGGGAATACGTTCACAGCCCACATCTTTCGCAAACGCCGGCCCTGTAAAGGCCTTTGATTTTGCCCGCCTCCTGGGTCGAAACGCGAAACGCCCGGATCGCAAATGACTCTGGCCGCCGACCTTCCCGCGTTGTATGATCTGCCCTCATGAACCACTACGAAACCATGACACCACGTGAACGGGTTCTGAAGGCCATCAACCACCAGGTTCCAGACCGCGTCCCCATCGATCTGGGTGGGTTTCAGACCGGCATCCACAGGATGGCCTACATCCCTCTCCTCGAACACCTGGGCATTGAAGACAAGGAGGTCGTCATCCTCGACCCCGTGCAGGGTCTGGCCCGGCCCTGTGAGGCGGTGCTCCAGCGCTTCCGGGTGGACACCCGCTACATCACCGCCCACGGCCCGGACAGTTTCAAGGGCGGAATCGAGATCAACGAACGCGACGGCCGGCGCTGGCACGACCTCAAGGACGAGTTCGGTGTGGTCTGGTCCATGCCGGAGGACGCCCCCCTGTACATGGACATCTCCGTGCATCCGCTTGCCGACGCCGACCTGGCCGACCTCGATCAGTACCCCTTCCCCAATGGCGGCGACCCCACGCGCTTCACCGGCGTCCGCGAGCAGGCCCTCCGCCTGCGCAAGGAGACGCCCTACGCCCTCTGCACCGGTATCGGCGGCGTGGTCTACGAGTATTGCTGGTACCTGCGCGGCCTGGAACAGTGGTTCATGGATCTGCTGGAGAACCCGGCCTTCTGCGAGAAGCTGCTCGACAAGATACTCCGCTACTGGACGGACTTCTATACCGGCTTCATGGCCGAAGTCGGCGATCTGGTGGACGTGATCATGATCGGCGACGACCTCGCCGGTCAGCGCGGACCGCTGTTCAATCCGGAGATCTACAAGGCCATCGTGAAGCCCCGCCAGAAGGCCCTCGTCCAGCACATCAAGAGTAAGACCAAGGCCAAGATCTGGTATCACACCTGCGGCTCCTGTGGCCCGTACATCCCCGAACTGATCGACAACGGCGTGGACATTCTCAACCCCGTCCAGATCGGCATCGAGGGCATGGACCCCCGGGAGCTCAAGGCCCGGTACGGCCGGCAGATCACCTTCTGGGGCGGCGGCATCGACGCTCAGCACGTCCTGCCGAAAGCCACGCCCGCCGAGGTGCGCGAACATGTGCGTGCCAACATGGAGGCGTTCAAGCCCGGCGGCGGCTACGTGTTCAACAACGTGCACAACATCCAGGTGGGTGTGCCGCCGGAGAACGTGGTGGCCCTGTTCGACGCGGCGTACGAGTTCGGGTTCTACACCGACAGGTGAAGAAAACACGAAAACCCCATGGAACCGAAGGATTTGCACGCGAAGCCGGCCTCGTAAGGCATCCGGGTTTTCGTCATCCACCTGACCCAGGGGGCACAACGGCACGAGGACCGGGCCGATGGCTTCGGCCACTGCGGCTGGGAATCCCAGGGACAATGAACGGCCGGCGTGCAACTGTCTGCCGGGTTGCTTCCCGTTTCACCTGTGGTATACTTCCCCCGCCGCGGAAGACCACCCTGTTCGCATCCCAGGAGGAACCTGAGAAATGTTGCGCAAGCGATCCCGGATGGTTCGCGCCAGCTTGGCGCTGACTGCCGCGGCCGTGCTGGCCGGCGTGCTCGGCGGAAACTGCACCGGCCTGACCGTCACCGGGATTCCCCTGCCCGGCGGCGGAACCATCGACATCAACACGGTCACCGTGGAACTGGTCAACATGACCGCTTATCCCGTCGAACCACGGCTGTTTGTGGACCCGGAGGACGATTCCTGGGACGTGGACGACGGCGCGAACCGAGTCTTCCTCGATGCCCCCATCCGCCCCGGCGAACTCGTGCGTCTGACGTTCACCTGCGCACGCGCTGGCGCCATCGAGACGGACCACGCGGTCATGCTCATCCCCTTCCACGAGGACGAGGAGAGCGACAACGACCCCATCGTCCGCCGGCATGACGACTTCAACTGCGGCGACGTGGTCTCCTTCATCTTCATCGACGAACCCGGCGAGGACTTCTATACGCGGGTCGAAGTCAACGGCCGGTTCGTCAAAGATTAGCGACCTTTCCAATGGCGGGTCTCGCGCCGCCTAGAGCGGCCGAGCTCCGTGCCGGCCGTTTCCCGTATTGTGTCCGGGCCGGCTACCCGGCGAAAGCCGGGTGCCGCCCGTTCCCCCCCACCAGGAATTCTCCCCGCCCGTCACATTGTTGCTACAGCCCGGCCCGGAGCCGACCGTTAATTTCGGTTGGATATTAATACTTGCTCGCAGGAGTGGCTGCTGATGCTGAACCGCAGAGAACTGCTGAAGCTTTCCGGCCAGGGGCTGCTGGCGCTTGGCGCCACCCAGGCTGGGTGCGTATCGTGGCCCTGGGCCAAACCATCGACCCGTCTGGCCCGTGTAGGCGGCGTGGGCGAGGACTTCCTGGTCTTCGGCAAGGATGGAGCGATCTATCGTATCCTCTCGTCTCAGCGCCTGGTCCAGAAGCTGGACGGCTCGGGCAGGATCCTCTGGCAAATCGGTGAGCTGGGCCAGGCACACGGCGACTTCAATTACCCCACCGACGTGGAGATCACGCCCGAGGGGCATCTGCTCATCGTGGACACGGGCAACAACCGCGTCGAACGCTACGACGCGGACGGCAACCACCTCTCGACCTTCGGGAGCCACACCGACGGCACCGACCCGAACGAGCTGGACGGTCCGCGATCCGTGCTTCTGAGCCCGGACGGGCTGATCTACGTCGCCGACACGAAGGACCACCACATTCACGTGTACAACGGGCAGGGCGAGCTGGTGGATACCTTCGGCGAGTTCGGCACGGCCGTGGAGCAGCTCAATCATCCGAAGGCCTTGGAGATGGACCCCGCCGGCTTCCTGCACGTGCTCGACCGCGGCAACAACCGCATCCAGGTATTCGACCGCCAGGGCAACCTTGTGCGCAGCTACGGCGAGTTTGGCGAGGGCGAGGGCGGATTGAACGCTCCCACCGCACTGCTGATCGACACCGCCGGCAATTGCTACGTGGCCGACGCCGCCGATTGCGCGCTCGACGTGTTCGGTCCGGACGGCGAACCGCTGGCCATCGTGCCGCTTACGTTCGATGACCTCCGGCCGTGCTCGCCCCGGCGGCTGAGCTGGATGCCCAGCGGCGAGATTTACGTCACGGGCACACCGGTTGATTTGGCGATTGCGTGAGGCGCTCGGCATGGCCAGCCGCGGCGCATAGGCATCCTGACGCGGCCCAACGATTCATCACGAAAGGCACGATATGGAAGGTTTTATTGGTGAGATTCGGCTGTGGGCCAACCAATTCGCCCCAAAGTATTGGATGTTCTGCGAAGGCCAGCTACTGTCCATCCAGAGGTACATCGCCCTGTTCTCTATACTTGGCACCACCTACGGCGGCAACGGCACGACTACCTTTGCCCTGCCGGATCTCCGCGGGCTCGTTCCTGTGGGTACAGGCCAAGGTCCCGGCCTCACCCCGCGCCAATTGGGTGAGCGGATTGGCACTCCGACCGTCCACCTGACGGAAGACCAACTCCCGCCGCACCGGCACCTGCTGCCGGCCGTCAAGGCGGTGGCCGACGTGGGCAGCCCGGTTGGCGCGTACCCGGCGGCAAGCAGCGCGATCATGCCCTACGACGACGTAGCCGATGTGGTCATGGCCCCCACGGCCGTCGGCCCCGCGGGCGATGATCAGCCCCATGAGAACATGCAGCCTTACCTGGCTTTGCGGTACATCATCTGCGTCGAGGGTTACTTCCCCTCTCGTTGGTGAAAGCGTCCGGCAATCAGAGCTGGTTGAAGGCCGGACGACGGCCCCGGCGGAAAGGAATTGCAAGATGGAAGGCGTGATAGGCGAAATCCGACTGTGGCCCATGAGCTTTGAGCCGCACAATTGGGCGTTCTGCGACGGACGCCTGCTCAACGTACGGGACAGCCCGGCCCTCTTCGCGCTGATCGGCACCACCTATGGCGGCGACGGCAGGAACACGTTCGCCCTGCCCGATCTGCGCGGCCGCATCCCCATCGGCGCGGGGCAAGGGCCGGACCAGCCCATGTACGATCAGGGTCAGACCGGCGGCGTGGAAAACGTCCCGCTGACGGTCAGTCAGTTGCCGAGACACACCCACCAGCTTCGCGCCAGCAGGAAGGCCGGCACACTGTCTGACCCGAGCGACGCTTTTCCGGCCGGCTCGAACGATCAGAAGATCTACAACGCAACCGGCAATGCCATCATGACCAGCACAGCAGCCGATGAGGCAGACACGGCCCCTCAACACCCGAACATGATGCCGTTCGTGTGCTGCAACTACATCATCTGCCTGTTGGGGCTGTTTCCCCCGCGGGATTAATCGCCGTTTGAGACGCAAAGACAAGTGAGTTATATCCGGACCGATGGGTCCGAGGAGTCACAGCGTGGACGAGTATTTGGCCGAGATTCGCCTCTTCGCGGGAATGTACGAACCCCGCGGTTGGATGTTCTGTGATGGCCGCCTGCTGTCTATCGCCCAAAACCTGGCTCTCTTCTCATTGCTCGGCACGACCTACGGCGGCGACGGCGTCAACACCTTCGCTCTGCCGGATTTGCGCGGCCGTGTGCCGGTCGGCGCCGGAGCCGGTCCGGGGCTCACGCCGCGAGCCCTCGGCGAGACCGGTGGGAGTGAGCAGCATGCATTGAACACGGCCGAGATCCCGGCCCACACCCACACCATCCTGGCCAACAATACCGCGACGCCGGAGAACAGTGCGAGCCCGACCAATGCGGTATACGCAGTCAGCGACGGCGGAGACGCCGCCCCTGTCTATGCCACGGCCACGCCGGATACCACGCTGGCCGCCAGGGCCATGACCCCAACAGGGGACAACCAGCCGCACCCGAACATGCAGCCGGCATTGGGCTTGAACTATATCATCTGCGTGTGCGGCACCTATCCGAACCGCGACTGAGTACTACGGCGCAAAGTCGTATCGGCCGGGCTCCGTATCAGCCGTTTTGCGGGCAAAACGGCCGGTACGGAGCCCGGTTGCTACAGAAAATGGCCCACTTTGCGCTTGACAAGTAGCATCCCACACAAGCACCCTTGATTACGCGCACAACCCGCGCTGGGGTGGCTGTGGCTACAACCTCAAGATGCACACGACCGGCGCCTGCCCCGAATGCGGCGAGCCTCGTCCACACCTGCCTCCCATCAACCCCGCCGAGGACTCCTATACGCGGGTCGAAGTCAACGGCCGGTTTGTTGAGGATCAGAACCTTTCACGAAGCAGTCTGATAGTGCCCTTTCGCCCCTTCTGATCCAGGCGTTTTACGCTTCGGCCCATGAGGCGGGCAGGCTGCCCGGCCCCCAGCGGCGCCGGCCGTCTGCGTTGGGGGACGGGCATCTTGCCGGTCTGAATTCCTCGGTGGGCAGGTCTCGTGCCCGCCTGATCCGCCGGGAAACTGGTGGTTTGGAAACAGTACCAACATCCGGCCTGTATGCCGGATGATTGTCCTCCAGCCTAGATGACGGCCAGGCCCGCCGTAGGTACAATGCCCGCCCTGGCAGGCGAACGGACTCACCGCGAGCCGCCCTGTCGCGTGATCCCTGGAAAAACGGAGGAGATCCTCAGATGGTGAAAGAACTGAACGTGCGAACGATTGTTGCCGCGTTGGTCTGTGCTCCACTGGTCGCCGGGATCTGCCTGGGCGCCGCCCCGGCCAAGAAGACCGCCACCACCCGCCCGGCCCGCCCCAAGCTGGCCTGCCGCCTGGCCAACTACGGACCGTACCAGGAGGGGGCCCTGGCCCACCTGCAGTCCATCGGCGTGAAATACGTGTTCATGAACATTCCCAAGCCCGAGGAGGTCAAAGCCATCCGGCAGCGTCTCAAGGATCACGGCCTCAAGGCGCTCGTCGTCCGCGGCGACGTGGACTGGACCAAGCCCTCGGCCCCCGAAGACCTCGTTCCGCAACTGGAAACCTGCAAGAAGATGGGCGTGAAGTACATGTTCCTCTCGGTCAAGGGCGATTGGCCCGACGAGCGGAAACAGGTTATCTACGAGCGTCTCCGCAAGGCCGGCGACGCCGCCGCGAAGTATGGCGTAACCCTGACCATCGAAACGCACCCGCAACTGGGCACCAACGCCGACGTGCACCTGGCGACCATGAAAGGCGTCAACCATCCGAACGTGCGGGTCAACTTCGATACCGGCAACATCACCTATTACAACAAGGACCGCGACGCGCTGGGCGAGCTCAAGAAGATCATCGACTACGTGGCTACCATTGAAATCAAGGACCACAACGAGGAGTTCGAGACCTGGAACTTCCCGGCATTGGGCACGGGCAAAGTGAAGATCCCCGAAATCGTCCAAGTCCTCAAGGACCACGGCTACACCGGCCCCATCACCATCGAGATCGAAGGCGTCAAGGGCGTCAAACGCGACGAGCCAACCATCAAGAAGGAAATCGCCGATTCTGTCGTCTATCTGCGCAGGCTGCTGAAAGGCTCCTGACGCCACTCATTCAGACGGCAGGCCCGCGCCCGGGCGCAGTCTCTCACCGCCTGCGCTCGTCGCGGGGCCGGGCCTCGCGGGGTCTTGCTTCGTGGGGCCGCCCCTCATGGGGTCGCACTTCACGCGGCTTCACCACCCGCACAGGTGCAGGCCGGCGTTCCACCACGACCGGCCCCGGACGCGCCACCGCTGCCGGCCGGCGTTCCACCACCACGGGCCGACGATGCACCACCGCCGGTGCCGGGCGAGGAGCCACGACGGGCGCCGGAGCCACGCGCCGCTCTACGATCACCGGCGCCGGCCGGGGGGCGACCACCACCGGCGGCGGCTGCTCGACGACCACCACTTCCCGCTCCCGCCGCTCGCAACCAGCGGCCACCAGGACGACGAAAGGAAGCGCAACTACCGGCATACCAATGATTAACGAGCCGCCAGATCGCATGGGGACACTCCGGCCATGAGGGAAGCCTATCGCGGACATACAACCTCAATACCTATCGGCAATCTCCCACTTTCACCGCCAGATATGGGTTGAAACCCGCATTCGAAAGGCCAACACTATTCGGCAGGCTCGCCGCGCGGCGCGTACGGCGAGTGGATTTGTGTTTTCAGTCTGAAACTTCGGGATGTCTCATGAGCCAACTTTTTTCACGCTTTCGGTTGCGCAATGTGGATTTCCCCAACCGCGTGTTTGTCTCGCCCATGTGCCAGTACTCGGCCGAGGAGGGCGTGCCCACCGATTGGCACCTTGTGCATCTGGGCAGCCGGGCTGTCGGCGGGGCCGGACTGGTCATGGCCGAGGCTACCGGCGTCTCCCCCGAAGGCCGTATCTCACCGTGGGATACGGGCTTGTGGAACGATGAGCAGGAGCGGGCCTTCCGCCGGATCGCGGCGTTCATCCGCGCGCAGGGCTCGGTGCCGGCCATTCAACTCGCCCACGCCGGCCGGAAGGCTTCCACCGACCGGCCCTGGCTTGGCGGCAAGCCTCTGTCCGCCAGTCAGGGCGGCTGGCAGCCCATGGCTCCCTCGCCCATCCCCTTCGACCCGGACTCGCCCACGCCTCGGGAAATGACCCGCCAAGACATGGAGCAGGTGCGCGAGCACTTCCGCGCCGCGGCCCAGCGCGCCCGCCGGGCCGGCTTCGAGGTGGTGGAAATCCACATGGCCCACGGCTACCTGCTGCACGAATTCCTCTCGCCGATCAGCAATTGCCGGACGGATGCTTATGGTGGGTCGCTGGCCAACCGCATGCGTTTTCCGCTGGAGGTGGCGACAGCCATCCGCGAAGCCTGGCCATCTGACTTGCCGGTATTCGTCCGCATCAGCGCCAGCGATTGGGTCGAGGGCGGCTGGGATGTACCCCAGTCCATCGAATTCACCCGTCAGCTTAAGGCCATCGGCATCGATCTGATCGACTGCTCCAGTGGCGGTATGGTTCCCGACGCCAAGATGGAGCTCCGCCCCGGCTACCAAGTGCCTTTCTCCGAGGCCATTCGCAAGGAGGTCGGCATCGCCACCGGCGCCGTCGGCATGATTACCGAGCCCGAACAGGCCGAGCAGATCGTGGCCTCCGGCCAGGCGGACGCCATTTTCCTGGCCCGAATTTTGCTCTACGACCCGTACTGGCCTCTGCATGCCGCATCCCGCCTGGGGGATGAACCGGCCTGGCCGCCTCAGTACCTGACTGCACGGCGGATCGAAACCCGCGTGCCCGAGTCGGTGGATCGGGAAGACTGAGGCGATCTGCCCCACCAGCCGGCAATGAGTCAGCCACCGGGGGGGGCGTGCATCCTGCACGCCTTGGAGGCAGGAAGGATGCTCGCCCCCCTGATGCGTCGGGCCGCCTAGCCACCACCCGTTGCCAGTGCCGGACGAACTCAGAAGTTTTTTCTGAAAGACCTTTTGCACAAAGCGCCGGGCGGTACAATGGACCTTTCAGCGAAACCCGCAGCACGGAAGCGACATTACTACCTTTTTAAAGCGATTCACGAAAACTATGGCCAGTTGCCTCCCCCAGCCGGATAAACCTTTCGCAGCACCCTTGCGGTCACGTTGCACCCACGCAGGCCGGGCGGGGGCAATCGCTTGTCGGCCAGCCCTCCTGGCCCTTTGCTGCGTTCTCATGGTCTCCGGCTGCGCCCGGCCGCGCCGTCCGGTGCCGGTCGAACTGATCCCCAAGACCGAGCTGTCCGGCTTTCCCGGGGTGCGCGGCTGGTGGGAAAAGCCGGAAGCGATTGAAGCCAGTCTGCGCACAGGACTCCAGGAATGGCAACGACAGCAGGCCGCTCGCACCGACGCCCCGTCCAATGACAACGACAACGGCAATGCCGCCGATGACACCTGCAACATTCTGTGCCTGTCCGGCGGCGGCCCCGGCGGCGCGTTCGGCGCGGGCATCCTGTCCGGCTGGACCGAATCCGGCAAGCGTCCGCAATTCTGGCTCGTCACCGGCATCAGCACCGGCTCAATGATTGCGCCCTTCGCTTTTCTCGGCCCCGAGTACGACGATGTGCTCCATCGCCTCTGCGCCAGCGTCCGCACCCGCGACATCTACCGGCGACGGCCATTGACGCTGGTGGCTTTCGGGGCCAGTTCCCTTGCCGACTCCACCCCCCTGGCCCAGCTCATTAAGGAGTCCGTCAACGATGCGGTAGTTGCCGCCGTCGCCCGCGAGCACGCCAAAGGCCGGCGACTTCTGATTGGAACTACCAACCTGGATGCCGGGCGCCTGGTCGTCTGGGACATGGGCGCCATCGCCGCCAGCGGCCGGCCGGACGCCCCAGCCCTCTTCCGTAAAGTTCTACTGGCCTCCAGTTCCATTCCCATTGCCTTCCCGCCCCAGTTTTTCGAGGTACGGGCCGACGGGCGAAACTTCGACGAATTGCACGTGGACGGCGGCGTGCACTCCGAAATCTTCCTCTACGGCGTGGCCATGGACGCCCGTCCGCTCTGGCGCGAGACGCTGCCTCCCGGCGCTCCCCGCCCTCGACTTTACATTATCCGCAACGGCTATCTGCACACCCCTGCCGCAGCCACCCGGACGGACATTCTCTCCATCGCCGAACGCACCGTGGTCAGCGTGCTCGACGCCAAGGCCACCGGCGACGTATACCGCCTGCACGCCCTGGCCCTCCGCGACGGGCTGGATTTCCACCTGGCCTACCTGCCTGAGGATTTCACCGTCGACAAAAAGGAGTCATTTGATCCTCACGCCAGCCTGCTCCTCTTTCAGAAGGGCCAGTCCCTGGCGCGCGAGGGCTATCCCTGGCTCAAAGCCCCGCCGGGCCTCAATCCCTCGGATCCGTATCAGCCCCTGCTGCTCGGTCCGCTGTCCCCGCCCGAGCACACCGCACCACCGCGTCTGATGTCCTCGCGTGGCGAATCCGAGCAGGAGACGTTCGAGAAAGTCATAGGGAAACAACTTTCGCCCGACGTAACGCCAACACCGTGAGTCGGACCGTAGATCGAGCCGCACGGCTCACCTGCCGGCTGATCCAACTCTCGTAAGCGTCGAACACAAAACCTGCGAATCGCACCAGCCAAGCCGGTGCGACGGGGGACTGTGCCGCCCGAGCACCCGCCAAATCCCCAAGCCCGAAAACCTGCAGCCCCCCCGCCTTCGCTGTCGATTTGTACCGAAAATCGTGTTTGTTAACCTGTGACCCTCTGGAGAAAACTCATGTTCAACCGCAGAGTCGGCCTGGGAACTGCTCTACTTGTGCTCATCTCACTGCTCGGCTGTACGCCAGAGGTTTTGCATGACCTTTTTGGGAAATGCGATGTGGCGGAAACAGCCGGCCCGCCGGATATCGAAGGCTACTGGATATCCATGGAGGTCATCTCCAGCTACTCCGAAGATGAAGCCGAGGCCCAGCCCATTACCGACGTCGATTACTGGAAATTCGTCAAACTGGAAGAGAACCCCGCATTTGCCTATTACCAGGTGAGCCCGGCCTGTTCTCCCGATACCGTGACCGGCTACGCCACCGTTTACCAGGAAGGCACCGTCCTGATCGACATCATCGCCAGCGGCCACGTTCAGCTTGAAGCCATGCTCTCCGAGAACGACACCATGGTGGCCACCCACCTGGTAAGTGACGCGGCCTGGAGCGCTCGGCGCATCGAGGAACCTCTGTGCAAGGAGGTCGACGGCCGGATGGTCGTCGCCATGCGCCCGCTCAAACTGTTCGACGAAGAAAGGGTGGAGATGCCCGCGGCGAACATGTCAGCCGGGGCCGAGGCCCCCAACGGCAAAGCCCACCTGGCCGCCGCCAAGGACTCGCGCCTCACGATGGGCGATGAGACGACTGTCCGTTCCCCTGACCAGAAGACCTCCTGCACCGATCCCAGCGGCTCGGCCGTTGCGTGCCCGGCCTCCAATGTCGGCCACGCCGGCTACATCCAGTGCGTGGACCAGGAGGTGTCCGAATCGAAAGTCCAACAGCTCGCGGACGTGGCCTGTCTCATCGACACCGACCAGATCTATCCCGGCGCGCTGCTGCAGGGCGCCCATTATGACGGCGGCAGCTTCACGCCCATCACCATCCCGCGGGCCGGCGGCAAGATCACCCTCAGCGGCCTCTATCTCGGCGGCGCGGCCAACTACAGCGCCACCGTGGATGAGGTCTCCTATGCATCCATCTCCAACGCCATCGCCAAGATTCTCAACGACAACGGCATCGTGGGCACCGCGGCCAACGCCAGCTATCGGGTCGACAGCGTCTATTCGTCCAACCAGTGGGCCTTCAACCTGGGCACCGATGTCAGCTTCATGGCCGCCGACCTCTCCGCTGCCGCCGATTCCGGCAATCAATCAGCCAAGAACACAGTGATCATGAAATTCACCCAGGTCTTCTACACGGTGAGTTTCGAGGATCCCAAGCTGGCCACCAGCGTCTTCGCCGACGGCGAGGCCTTCGATGATCCCGAGAACCAGATCGGCGCCGGCAATCCGCCCTTGTACGTCTCCAACGTCAAGTACGGCCGGCAGGTGTACTTCGTGGCCACCTCCAGCCTGGGCTCCTCCTACGTGAACGCGGCCCTGAGAGGCGCCTACAGCGGCGCTGCCAGCGTCACCGTCACCAGCGGCATGAGCTACAAGGATATCATGGCCAAGACCTCGATCAGTTACATCGTCCGCGGCGGCGACGCCGGCCTGGCCCTGGCCCCCATCGCGGCGGCCACGCCCGACGAAATGTACGACAAGATCAAGGCCTTCCTGGCCGACCGCAACGCGGCCGTCTTCTCGGCGCAGAACCCCGGCATCCCGGTGGCCTACACCCTCCGCTATCTCGACGACCGCACGGTGGCCATGAAGGGGCTGTCCACCACGTACGACCAGCACGACTGCAGCACCATCCCGGCCGCCGATTACCATTTCGAACTTCAGGCCAGCGACATCGACGACGACCTGCACATCTGGTTGGACTACGAGACCGACGCGATGAAGAAGGCCTACACCAATCAGAGCACATTCTACGCAAACATCAATAACTGGCTGCCCGACAACAACGACCATCTCATCATTCTGAAAGTGGGCAACGGCGGATGCTTCGGCACCAGCAGCCGACTCCGGTTCTTCCGCGATGGTGCCAGGATCTATGAGGACTGCTACTATCCGGGCGGTTGGCAAGACTGCGGCTGGCAGGTGGACCTCCGGGTCCGCGTGAACCGCACCAACGGCAAGTTCGAGGTGGTCAACCGTTGGCACGCCCACTAAGCGCCGGCCCCGGCCGACGGTGCACCGCTGCACCGTGAGCCGTGCCGGATAGCCAGGAATGCTTTCGAAGCGCCGGTCTTCCCCACGAGAGGGAAGACCGGCGTTCTTCATTTGGGTTCTGCGTTATCATGGTGCGGTAGGCGAGACTGGCCGCACGTATCCTCAAAGAACGGCTTGGAGAAACTGAAGTCTGCTAATGTTCTCTGGGAGCATCAAATGAGTTTCGCGGTGACCGCCTGGCTCATAGTGAGCGTGAATTTCGCTGTGGCGATTCTCGTGCTGCTCCGTCCCTGGCGCAAACCTGCCGATCCCGCTCAACCCGCTCCCATTACGTTCGTCGATGCCGTCCGCGCAGCTCTGGCTGCTACGGCACTCCTGGTTCTTGAACGGCTTGCCGGCATCGGCCGTAATCCGTTCGCCCTCATCCACCTCGTGTACCTCCATTTGGTGGTACTCGCCCCGGCCACCGGCCTGACCGTCCTGGCCCTCTCCCTGTGGCGGAAAGGCGGCCGACGCGCATTTGCCGTCAGCCTGCCGGTGAAGATCCTGGCCGTTCTGACACTTTTGGCGGCTCCCATCGGCGTGTACGCCACGTTCATCGAGCCGTTCCGCCTGACCCTTGAAACCGTCCGCGTGCCCCTGCGCGAAGGCCGGGATGCGGGAAGCGAAATCCGCGTCGCCGTGCTGGCCGACATCCAGACGGACCGGGTCGGAGAACACGAGCATCGGGCTATTGATCTGGCCATGGCCCAGACACCCGACATCATCCTCCTACCCGGCGACCTGTGGCAGAGCGAACACGAGCCCACCCCGAAGGACACCGCCGCGCTGCGCGAGCTGCTCAACCGGTTGTCCGCGCCCGGCGGGGTCTGGTTCTCCCCGGGCAACTGCGATTCGCCGGCCTGGACCAAGAACTTACTCGCCGGCACGCCCGTCACCTTGCTGGACAATGACATCGTCCAGGTACAAGTCAGAGGTCGAAGGGTGACTATCGGCGGTGTTGAACTGTATAACACGCGTGAAGCGGAGGCTCTCATTCGCCAGCTTGAGGAAGACCCCACCTCCGGCGATGTACGTATCCTGATGGGCCACCTGCCGGACAACGTCCTGCACCTGCGGCCCAATTCGCGCATCGACCTCGTGGTGGCCGGCCACACCCATGGCGGTCAGATTGTGATCCCCGGCCTTGGCCCGCCCATGACGCTCTCGCGCGTGCCCCGCCATATCGGAGCCGGCGGTCTGCATCACCTGAACGGCAACGCCATTTACGTCAGCCGCGGCGTCGGCTGCGAACGCCGCAAGGCCCCGCGCATCCGCTTCTTCTGCCCGCCGGAGGTGAGCCTGCTGACGATCGAGAGTACGGCCGGGCCGGCCGCGTCCCAGCCCAATCGGGAAGGGTATGGCAATTCTTTGTAGCGAGGTGACGTGGAGCCTCGGAGGGCGTGCATCTTGCACGCCTTTGAGGCGGGCAGGATGCCCGCCCCCCCGATGCGCCCGGCCGCCTTGAGATGATCCTTTGCCGGGCCCACCGGGAACAGCCAGGGCCAGCAACTGGCGGGAAGGCCGGTCCATCCGCTATAGTGCTGGGTTCGGATCATTCAGGAAGGGTCCTGGATGTCAATCGCTGAACGCTGATTGCTGAAAGCTGACTGCTGACATGGCCAAGAACATTAAACCCCGTTCCCAAGACTACGCCCAGTGGTACCTCGACGTCATCAAGGCCGCCCAGCTTGCGGACTACAGCCCTGTCCGCGGCTGCATGGTCATCCGCCCGGAAGGCTATGCCATCTGGGAGGCCATCCAACGCGACCTCGACCGCCGTTTCAAGGAGACGGGCCACGTCAACGCCTACTTCCCCCTGCTCATCCCGCAGAGCTTCCTCACCAAGGAGGCCGAGCACGTGGAAGGCTTCGCCATGGAATGCGCGATCGTGACCCACTCCAAGCTCGAAAAGACCGCCGACGGCCTCAAGCCCGGCAACCCGCTCGAGGAACCGCTCATCATCCGCCCCACCAGCGAGACCGTCATCGGGGCCATGTACTCTCAGTGGGTACAGAGCTACCGCGACCTGCCCCTGCTGATTAACCAGTGGTGCAACGTCATGCGCTGGGAGATGCGCACCCGCCTGTTCCTGCGCACCGCCGAGTTCCTCTGGCAGGAGGGCCACACCGCCCACGAAACCGCCGAGGAGGCCCAGGAAGAGACGCTGCGCATGCTCGACGTCTACGCCGCCTTCGCCGAGGACACGCTGGCCATCCCGGTGATCAAGGGGGCCAAGACCGACGCCGAAAAGTTCCCCGGCGCCGTCACCACCTACTGCATCGAAGCCCTCATGCAGGACGGCAAGGCCCTCCAGTGCGGTACCAGCCACAATCTCGGCCAGAACTTCGCCAAGGCCTTTGACATCAAGTTCCTCGGCCGCGACCAGCAGCTTCAGTATGCCTGGACCACGAGCTGGGGCGTCAGCACCCGCCTGATCGGCGCGACCATCATGACCCACTCCGACGACGAGGGGCTGGTCCTGCCGCCGCGGGTCGCCCCCTTCGTGGCCGCCATCGTGCCCATCTTCAAGAGCGAGGAGGAACGCAACACCGTCCGCGCGTTCATCGACAAGGTGCTGACATCGCTGGTCGGCGCCGACGAACTGGCCGCCGCCGCCAGGCGCTTCGGTTACAACGAGACCCCCACCTACTTCTTCGACTCCACCACCGGCCAGCGTATCGTGGTGGACTGGCGCGACGCCCGCCCCGGCGACAAGCAGTACCACTGGGAGCAGCGCGGCGTGCCCTTCCGCTTCGAGGTCGGCCCCCGCGACGTGGCCAACAACGCCTTCGTCCTGAAACGCCGGCTGGACCGCTCCAAGGCCGTCGTCACGCTCGACCAGGCCTCCCGCGAGTGGCTCAGGCAACAACTGGACGAGGTCCACAAGGCCATGCTGGACAAGGCCCGCCAGTTCCAGGCGGCCGAAACCCGCGAAGCCGCCAGCTACGACGAAATGAAGAAGATCCTGGCCGAGCATGCTGGCTTTGTCCGCTGCTTCTTCAAGCCGGACAAGACCATCGAGGCCCGCATCAAGGAAGACTGCAAGGCCACCGTGCGCTGCGTCCCCTTCGAGCAGCCCGGTACAACCGGCAAGTGCATCTTCACCGGCGAGGAGTCTAACACGCAGGTCCTCTTCGCCCAGGCATACTGATACTGCACGGGCCCTAATGGTGCACAGGCCGCCCTGGGAGACGGGTTGACAGGGGGGGCGGGCAGCCCGCCCGCCTTCCATAGTCGGATAACCCCTCTTTTCAGAGACCGGAGCGCGACCGCTGGAGAAGTGCGGATGCCGGGTGACTTACCCTCTTCAGAGAGGGGTTCACGATTATTCGCGGTGCCGGCAACTGACAAACCGATCCGTGCCCCATAACCAACGTCCCCCGGCTGCAGGCTGATGCCCTATCATCGGCGGCGCCCTCTACCACATCCGGCAGGATACGCCCGGTGGTATGCGCACCGTGCCCAGCTCCGGTAATCTGCCCCTTCCCAGTACAGCGAACGCACATACACTCATTGCGACTGCGTCATATCGCCCAGTTCGTGAGCCTTTTCACTCAGTATTCGCATTACAATATGCAGTACGTTTGGAACTGACGTATCCAAACGAGTAATCCCGGCTCCGAGGCCCTGCGCGATTGGGGCAAACCCTGAGGCGTATTCACCCCAAGTCATTGCCAATTCCCCCTTTGTGAGGGTTTTCTCATGCCCTGGGCGGGCCCATTCCGAATGCGGCACGGTGATTGCTATTTCTGGGGGCGTTGGGATGCAGTTGCATCTTGTTACCGCTGAGAAGATCGGTCTACCCTCGCTGACGTACATCTTGTCTGACATCCTGGGGTGGGTTGGTCTGAGGCCAAGGATAGGCACCTTGTCATGCATCGGCCTCATCTCGGCTTGCATCTGGAGGCATCCCACACAGCAAGCCGACGGCCGTTGCATCCGGTTTCGCATCTGGCGTTTAGTAGCGAATTGGGCATCGCACTAGCGGCCGTCGGACGAAATTAATCGTCGATCTGGAAATCGGCGCTAAGAATATCATATATTGGTATAGAGACGCTCAAAGGATCTTTGTTCAGCTACAGACAGGCGTAAACCAACTACGTTCCGAGCCCTTCCGCTGCAATCCCCTCTCCGGCCCGAACAATGGAAGGGAGTTGTTGGTTTGCCCCGTTTTTTCAAAAACCGCGTCGTCGCTGTCAAACCTCACTGCCTTTTTTAACAGCGACGACGCGGCCTTCCTTTTTGGGGCACCCGCACTTGTTCCCGCTGTGCTCTCTGGTGGCCTTGGCCAACAGGGATGGGCTCCGGGTAGCCATGACCGCGGAAAACGCCCGTGTCCACCAAACCCCCGCGACCTTTCTCCGGAGTCCATAATCTCGCTTGTCAACGCGATTTGCGGTTGAGCACGGACGTCGCGTCAAACCTCTGGCCAGGCCGCGGAATTAACCTGAATCCGCCGTTTTCCGCCTTCCAATGCCCCCCACCTCATGTTTATACTGTCTCGCCCGCGCTATACTGTGCCGGCGCATTGCACCGGTCCGATAAGCCGGCCGTAGACCCGATCGCGGCAACAGCAGTCGAGGTTTTCGTCAACCCTCTCGGAGGGCGCTGTCAGCTATGAGCACAGGCCATGAAATCGTTGCGTCCCAGTGGCTGGCCCCGGCGGTTCGCCGACTGGTCGTGCGTGCCCCGCACGTCACCCGCCACTGTGGGCCGGGACAGTTCGTGATCGTCCGGGCAGTACCCGATGGCGAACGCATTCCTCTGACCATCGCCCGCTCCGACCGGAGCGCCGGCACCATCGACTTAATCGTTCAGGCGGTAGGCGCTTCCACGCGTCAGATCTGCGCCCTTGAAAAAGGCCAGAGTCTCTGCGACGTGGCCGGCCCGCTTGGACGCAAAACCGAAATGGAGAACGTCGGCCATGCCGTGGTGGTCGGCGGCGGCGTCGGAACCGCCGTCATCTATCCCCAGGCTGCCGGCTTGAAGGCGTGCGGCAATTATGTTTCGGCCATCATGGGCGGTCGCACCCGCGAATACGTGATTCTCGAAAAGGAACTCGGCGAGATCTGCGATGCCGTCTATCCCTGCACGGACGACGGGAGTTACGGCTTCAAGGGTTTCGTCACCGACCGGCTCAAGCAGCTCATTGAAGCGGCCGAGCGTCCGGTCAAGGCTGTCTTTGCGGCCGGCCCCGTCCCGATGATGCGGGCGGTGGCCGAGCTCACCCGGCCTTACGGCATCCATACGGTGGCCTCGTTGAACCCCATTATGGTGGACGGAACGGGCATGTGCGGCGGCTGCCGGGTGCAGGTGGGCGGCGAGATGAAGTTCGCCTGCGTGGATGGCCCGGAATTTGATGCCCACCAGGTCGATTTCCGGGAGCTGACCGACCGTCTGGGCGCCTATCGCGCTCACGAACAGGCGGCGATGGAACGGCATCAGTGCCGACTCACCGCCGGCCTGCCAGGACGCTAAACGTCCGTGCGGGCGGTGAGACCGCCAGGCACGTGATGGGTGGGCCACGGTCGGCGGTAGCGGTCGGGCTCTGTACCGGCCGTTCTGGTGCGGCGTCCGGTCTCCGTACCGGACATTCTGGTGTGGCGGCCGGGCTCTATACCGGCCATTTCGGACTGTAACGGCCGCCGCCGCGAGCGCTTCGCGGAACTGTGGAACTGGCAACGGGACTGGCAGCGTGCAACAGAGCCAGTGTGGCAGGGGCGTCGGGCCCCGGCATGTTTTGCCAGAGGGTCTTTTGTCATGAGTGGCGACAACAAACTCAAACCTTCTGAACGCATGAAAATCCAACGGCAGGCCATGCCCGCCCGTGAGGGGCACCAGCGCTCCGCCTGCTTTGAAGAGGTCAACCTTGGGTTTGATGAGCGTCTGGCCGTCCTGGAGGCCCAGCGCTGCCTCGAATGCAAGGACGCCAAGTGCATCAGCGGCTGCCCGGTGCAGATTGACATCCCCGGCTTTGTCAGCCGGGTGGCCGGCGGCGACCTGGCCGGCGCAGCCGACATTCTCCTGCGCGACAACGCCCTGCCCGGCATCTCCGGGCGGGTCTGTCCCCAGGAAAAGCAGTGCGAGGCCCAATGCGTCCGCGGCAAGGGCAAGGGCTGCTCGGTGGCCATCGGCCACCTGGAACGCTTCGTGGCCGACTGGGCCCGCGCGCATCAGAACGGCCGCTCCCCTGTCGCCCCCAAGCCCACCGGCTTCAAGGTGGCTGTTGTCGGCAGCGGCCCCGCGGGCCTGACCGCGGCCGGCGAACTGGCTCGCAAGGGCCACGCGGTCACCGTCTTCGAAGCCCTGCACGAGCCCGGCGGGGTGCTGGTCTACGGCATCCCCCAGTTCCGCCTGCCCAAGGAAATCGTCAAGGCCGAAGTCGAGTCGCTCACGCGGCTGGGCGTCAATATCGAGTGCAACGTGGTCATCGGCCAGACCTACACCATCGACGACCTCATGACCGAGGAAGGCTACCACGCGGTCTTCATCGCCAACGGCGCCGGCCTGCCGGTCTTTCTGGGGATCCCCGGCGAGAACCTCAAGGGGGTATACAGTGCCAATGAGTACCTCACGCGCGTGAACCTCATGCGGGCCTGGCGCGACGACGCCGAGACGCCGGTGCTCAAGGTCAAGCATGCGGTCGTGGTCGGCGGTGGCAATACGGCCATGGACGGCGTCCGAACCGCCAAACGGCTGGGCGCCGAGTCGGCCACGCTGGTCTACCGCCGCTCGCGCACCGAAATGCCCGCCCGCATCGAGGAGGTCCAGCACGCCGAGGAAGAGGGCATCCAGTTCCAGATGCTCACCAATCCGGTGGAGATTCTCGGCGACGAGAACGGCTGGGTGCGGGCCATCCGCTGTGTGCGGATGGAACTGGGCGAGCCGGACGCCAGCGGCCGGCGAAGCCCCATCCCCATCCCCGGCAGCGAGTTTGAGATTCCCTGCGAGGTAGTGATCGTGGCCGTGGGCACCCGGGCCAACCCCCTGCTCACCCAGACCACGCCGGACCTCAAGGTGAACCGCAAGGGTTATATTGAAGTGGACGCCGACGGCATGACCAGCAAGCCGGGCGTTTTCGCCGGCGGCGACATCGTCCGCGGCGCTGCCACGGTGATTCTGGCCATGGGTGACGGCAAACGCGCCGCCGCGGCCATCGATCGTTACCTGACAGCCAAACGGGCAACGCAGTGATCCCTGGAGCGGCCCGCCGCCGTGCCAGCCGTTCGCGTCACAGTTCGGAGCCGAGTGTCTCGCCCGTCTCCCGGAGACCGCCTCGCAAGCGTATGGGCCATATCGCTTGGCGACCAATTCTCAGCCGGGCCGCGCGTGCCTGAGACCGGCAACAATGCTATGCTTTTACGGGGGTGCATGAGCTGCCGCCCCTCCGCCAAAGAAAGGAGTTCAAACCCGTGACCACCGAGCCCATCGGCGACATCTGTGTCATCCGGGACGATGAGACCCAGGAGTGGACGGTTACCGTCTGCCGCGGCAACGGTACGCGCGATCTGCTGAGGCGGTGCGCCACGCGCGAGGAAGCCGCGGAACTCGCCTATGCCGAGCGCGATCGCTTCCGCAAGGTCCGCAATATCGAGCTGATGGTCCATTTCCCGGACGACTGCCCCTGCCACTGTCTGGAAGAGCGTGACTGGCGCAAGTGAACCGTCCGCGACGATGGCTGCCGGGCTTGCTGCTGGCCGTGTCACCGGCCCTCGCGGCCGATGAGCCCCCCGGCCGTGTACGAGTCCGCGTCGAGCCCAACCTGGCAGCCCTGTTGACGGAAGAGGACACCGACGCCGACCAGCTCATCACCGTAGCGGATCGCGGCGACCGGCGCTTCGAACTTCGCGACACGAACGGGAAAAGCCACCTCGTGGAGGGCACTTACCCCCTGGCCAACCTGCTCGAAGAATTCGGCGTCGCCTTGCGGTCAGGGCGTCGCGTCACCGTTATCGACATTACGGACATCCGCGCGGCCCCGCCGCGTCGCATCTCGCGGATGATCCGGCGGCATTACTGGGACTGGCTCACCCGCCGCATGGACTCCGCCGGCCTTCGCCTCGCCCTGCAAGATCCCAAGATGGACGCCAACGGGCGTCAGCGTCTCTATGTGCCCAACAACGACCCGCTCGCACGGTCGTACTATCGCCGCATCGCCGAAGAGTTTCCCTGCCTGGGGTTGGAAGTCATCGAGCTGCCCCGGCAAATCACGCCCGAATTCGTGCGCACGCTCGATGATAAGCCCGGCCTGCTCTCGCTGGCCCTGCGCCGCGATGCAAGCGGCGAGATCGAACCCGCCCCCTTTGTGACCCCCGGCGGGCGCTTCAACGAGATGTACGGCTGGGACAGCTACTTTATCGCCCTGGGCCTGCTGGCCGACGATCGGGTGGACCTGGCCAAGGCCCTGGTGGACAACCACGTCTACCAGATCGAGCATTACGGCCAGATCCTTAACGCCAACCGGACCTATTACCTCAGCCGGTCGCAACCGCCCTTCCTGACCTCGATGGCCCTGGCCGTCTTTGACCGGCTGCCCCGGACGCCCCAGACACGCGATTGGCTGGCCGGCGTGCTTCGTGCCGCCATTCGCGAGTATGAGACGGTCTGGACGCAGGGCACCCGCCTCACCCCCACCGGCCTGAGCCGGTACTTCGACTCCGCCTCCGGCATGCCGCCAGAGGTAACCCCGGACCAATATGCCCACGTGCTCCGCCCCTACGCCGCCAGGCACGGCCTGGACATCGCCACCTTCGCCACCCGGTACCGTGCCGGGCAGATCCAAGCGCCCGAGCTGGACACGTACTTCGTGCACGACCGGGCCATGCGCGAATCAGGGCACGACACCACCTACCGCCTCGTCGGTCGAGCCGCCAACCTGAACCCCGTGGCCCTCAACGCCCTGCTCTACAAATACGAGACGGACATCGCGCAGATTATCCGTTCCGAGTTCGGCGATGACTTCGCGTTGAGCCCGGAGCGTCACACCAACAGTGATGAATGGATGCAGCGAGCCCGGGACCGCCGGCAGCGCATGCTCGCACTCATGTGGAACGAGGAGCGGGGGCTCTTCTTCGACTATGACTTCGTTAAGGGGCGGCAGTTGGAGTACGTCAGCGCAACCACCCTGTACCCGCTCTGGGCCGGCCTGGTCGATGAGGATCGTGCCCGTCGTCTGATCCGCTCCGCGCTGGCCGAACTGGAAGCGCCGGGCGGCATTCTGTCCAGCACGGAAGCTTCGCGCGGCCCCGTCTCGGCGGAGCGCCCGCCGCGGCAGTGGGACTATCCCTTCGGCTGGGCCCCGCACCAGATGCTTGCCTGGGAAGGTTTGCGGCGTTATGGCCTGCAGGAGGACGCCGAGCGCCTCGCCTACCGCTGGCTCTATATGCTGGCCCTCAACACCGAGCGGTACAACGGGGCCATCACCGAGAAATACGATGTGGTTCGCCGGACGTTCGACGCCGACGTCGAGTACGGCAACGTCGGCGTCCGCTTTCAGTACGTGTCCGACGGCGGTTTCGGCTGGACCAACGCCTCGTTCCAGGTCGGCCGTCGTCTTCTGAACCCCGCCCGCCGTCAAGACCTCGATCGCATGATCCCGCCGGAGTGGCTCTTCAAGCCAACAAGCCAATCGGAGGGCGGGCATCCTGCCCGCCTCCAATGAGGACCATTTGCCCGCCACTACATCAGCCGACAAATACCAATGCACGCCAGACACGAACACGGCAACAACCTTTCCTCTTCCACTTGACTCACCTCCACTGCCGAGGTATATAGGCCCAAGAAACCAGGCGGCAACACCACCGGGATCCTGGCGAACGGGCAACTCATCTCGGCGCGCACTCATCGAGCAGGTGGAGACTCATATGCGGATGGCAGTGTGTGCAGCAGGCGTCATATCACTCATGTCGGGATTATTGACCGTCGTAATTACAATGTGACGTTCTACAGTTCCAGTTTGGCCGCATGAAAGAACGATCGCAACCATTCCGGTGCCTGGCGGGTCTCCTGGAGAGAGCCGTCCACCGCGCATTCCAACTCCAGAACGTCGCCGGGCACGTAGTTGGCCAGGTCGGCGTACTTGGTATGGTTCCACACATGCTCCACCGGGTTGAGAGCCGGCGCGTACGCCGGAAGCCACTCGAATCTGAATCGCCGGCCCGCCTCAAGGCAGCGGGCCGTCTTGCGATGCACCGACCGGCGGTCCAGCACCACGATCAGGGGCCGTCGCAGATGCCGCTGCACGTCCCGCAGGAAACTCTCGAACTCCTCGGCGGTGACATTTCGACCCTGGACGCCGAAGTACAGCCCCAGCCTGTTTCGGCCTGTGGCCAGGCTCAAGCCACCGATCACGCTGAGGCGGTCGTGTCGATCCCAGCAGTACATCACCGGCGTCTGCCCCACTGGAGCCCAGGTTCGCCGTACCACAGGAGCAGTTGATATGAGAGCACGACCGGTTAGAAGCGTGTACACACGGACATTCACGCGTTTCTGCTTTTCCGTCGGCGCAGTCCTGACCTGTTACCTATGTAGTATGGCGTCTGTTCACTCCACTTCTGCCCCGGCTGATGTTGGCGAGGATGAGTTCCTGATGCCACCTCCGCCTCAGGGTAATGTAGTAAGTGGAGATGGACAGCTCCGCGACGTCGTCATGTATATGCGAGCATTGTCGCGGCGTGCCACAGAAACGGATGATGAGAAGCGGCTTGAATTCAGAGGCTTTCCTCCTGGCTTTGTGTTATCAAAGGTCCTTCGATCTGAAGTGCTGCCATCGGGCCTGCTCCGGTTCGCCAAGAAGCGCGCATGGTGTCCAAAGCCGAAGCGCAAAGATGAGCCGGATGAGTTGATTGATGCGGCTGTGGTTCGATTTACGAACGGGCCCTGGACAGTTCAAGTGGTTGATACAAGGCGTGCCACCACGATTATTCTGCGGAGCAAAACACGAGATAGGATAATAGATCCATCTGAGATTGCGTCGCGCCTGCCCGACGCATTGTATGACATACTTAAGACAGATGTACTGGAAGGTGCACGAGTTGTTGCTCACAGCGAGGCACATTTGTCAGACGGCACGATAGCCGTGTTGCTAAATGTGTTGCTTTCAAGGCCGTTGCAGATGGAATCGTCTTGCAGCAGCCGCTGGGTGACGGTCTTTTCGCGTGGCAATGTAATATCGATCGCGATGGAGAAGTCTTACGCTATCGCGTCTCCGAATGAAGGCATGGATATGTCCTTGTTCGATGGACCGCGCCAGCAGAGTGTGACGGATGCAAAAGATCTGGTTGGTCTTGCCGAACAAGGTCCATCGGCTGCGGGTGAATTGGCGAGACGTGTGCGGGACGAAATGGACAGCAGCGATGGTGCCGTAGCCCCGGAGATGCGTCGTAGGCGGGTAGTGACCGGCTTGTCTTTGCTGTCAGAGCTTGCCGAGGAGGCGCAGACCGCTTCAACAGGGCCGCGTCACGACTGCTGGCGCGCGGCCTTGTCTTGCGCTTCTGGGAAACGAGCGGCGCTGCCCGAAGCACATAATCTGGCTGGTAAGATGCTGAAGTTGATGGCTGCCTCCGGACGCACCGAAGACGTTTCGTTGTTGAAGGAACTGATTCTGAGTCCCGAATTCATTGCGTACAGCGATGAGGGACTGAATGTCCTCAGCAGTGCCATTGGCACAGCAGACATGCAGAATTGGTGTGTTGCGGTGTTGAGAGGACAAGTGCAAGCAGGTAACGTTAACTCCAGGCTGACCGTTAGCGTTTTGAACGCGACGCCGGGGCAATTTGCAGATGATCATCTGCGCTTTGTAAGCAACGTGGTCCGAATAACTGAAGATGAGGTAATTCGCAGGAAGGCCATGGAGAACTTGGTGTGCTTGAGCGAGGCTGCTCTGGCCTTTCGCTTGAGCACTGTCGCTGGGCTTAGAAGAGCTGTCACAAGTTCGGACAAGGCTATCATTTTTTCCGCTATTCAGGGCTTGCAGCATTGCGGTGACGCCAGTTCGTTATGGGCGCTGCAGGGCCGGCTTGCAACGCAGGATGCCGACATTCGCAGGCGCGCCGAGAGGGCAACACGGGTCGTGTTGGAGGGTACTCCTGCCGGTACGGGAGAAGCAGTTGAGGTCCCGACCCCATCGTCAGATGGAACGGAGCTGTCGGCGAAGGTAAGGGCCTTGCTTGGAAACCTGGATCCCTCTGCAGTGTATGATGTACCCGCCTGGAACAGCAGAGTCAACGAATTGGAGCGCGGATTCAGGCGCAAACATCCTGCCGGTGCTGTTCGTGGGCTGCTGCCTGACGCTGAACGACCCGACTTGGATAAGGCTCGGACGCTTGAGATGTTAGGCAGTGTTCCGGCCTGTGATGACGCATGTCCTGCAATTGCTGATCAGATCCTGCAACAGAACCCCGACGCCAATGTTGGCCTGGCTGCAGTTAATCTGTTGAACCGGTGCGGGGCCTCGTTGAAATACATGCATGAGGCGGCAAACACTGCAGTTCGGCGCTCCAGTTGGTCCAACGAGACGGAGGCCTGGATGTCTTCTGTTCTGGCTGCACGCGCGGGACATATGGGCGTGCTTAGTTTAATGCTGCAGAATCTGTCTGGAGAGAATCGGTTGAGCAGTCGAGCAGCCGTGGAGTCGATGGGGGCTATACTCGGCATCAGCCTCACCGAAGATCAATTGGATGATCGAGGATTCGATTCAACGGTCGCTGATATCAGGAGGCGTTGCGGGGAAGGCGGCGTGGTCAAGCAAGGGGCGGGACACAAATAGGGGGGGACGGAAAAAGGGTCAGAAGCCATTGTTGAGCTCTACGATTGGCGCATGATTGGCCCCCCCTTGCCCGACGACATGGCGGGACCCACGAACGGTCAAGACCGTGCAGGGTCCGATGGTGAGCGCGCAGTTGGCGAGTGGATGAATGCGACTACGTCGCCTGCCGCCAGCAAACCGACATCGGCCGGCCAAAACTCAACCGGCCCCTGACTCAACAACCCGTCACCGGGCCGGCTTTGTGGCCGGCGGGTCGAGGATATCCGCCGTCCGTGCGGCCCGATCCGGGAACGGGGCCCGGTAGGTGGTCGGCTTGAGCTGATACCAGTAGGCCACGCTGCACCAGTCGTCGCTGCGCTCGAAGAGGCCCTTTTCACCGTATCCGATCTGTTGGATCTCGGCCCGCAGGCTTTCGCGGAAGTACACCGGATCCTTCTCATGCCAACGATACATGCTCACCAGCGGAAACCGGAAGTGCTCGTTGGTCAGGTTGAGCGTGCAGCCGTGCCAGGGGGTCTGGTAGAGGTCCATGCCCCAGGCGGCGCAGAAGTAATCCTCCGTGCCGGTGCCGCAGATGGTGGGATAATCGGTATCGCCGTCCAAATAGAACTTCATCTCGCCCTCGCCCCACCAGTGCGGCCCCAGGGCGCGGACCCCGATCACGCAACCCAGGAAGTAACCGGGGCCCTCGGCACGATCCAGCACCACGTAGTCATCCTTGAGCACGGTGGGGTTCTGCCGGTTAAAACGGGCGTGGAAGTAGCCGGTGTTGGGCGGGAGGCTGGGGTGCAGCTCGTAGTCGATCTGGAAGAAGAACGCTCCGAGGGTCTTGTCGTCGGGCATGTCGTTGGTCACGGTGATCTTCGCGTGGGTGGCGAAAGGCATGGGGAAATAGCAGTTGAAACCCCTGGCCAGCGTGGCGGTGACATAGGCGCTGGACAACGGCACAGCCCGGCCATGGGCGGTCCCGAAGAAATCGCCCAGCGGCACCTCAACACTGGGAACTTCATTGTTATCCCAGTACATCCGCAGGATCATGTTCCGCAGGGCGGCCGGTGAGCGGTCGGAAATGGTGATCCAGATGTGGCGGATCACGCCCGGGCCATCCACATCCATGAGCGTAACCGTCTCGCCGTTCTTGATATTCATGATGGCGGGCGAGCCCTTGCGGCCTTCTCGTTCCATGCCGCCGGCCCCCTTGGCCCCGGTCTTGTTCTCCCAGGTGATGGCCCGGCTCTCGACGCCGTATGGAATCGTGGGCAACTGGGCGTCAGGGGCCGGGAACGGAGCGTCACAGCTCCGACTCACATTGCCCCGGCCACAACCCGGGATCAGCAAGCTCGCTGCGCAAAGTAGCCCCAGAGAACCAATGAGCCGTGCCATGTTCCACCCTTTCAACGTCAGGTCCGCGCACCGGAGCAGCACAGCGCTCGGCTCCGTACGCCGGCTGATTATGCGCATCTGTTGGTCGAAATCCATCCCCCTGCGGTGCTAAAGTCCTAATAGGGTATCTGTTTGTTCAGGCCGTCGTTATGACGGCGTTGTCCTTTCAGGAGAAGGCCATGCCACGGGGCCAGAAAACAACCGGCCGCACACGGAAACGAAAGCCGGCCAAATCGCCGGACCAGATCGTGATCGGCCTCGGAACCGAGATTCCCGCGGGAGAGCCCCTGCCGCAGGAGACCGGCATATGGCCGGAGGTCAGTACCGGCAGGCAGAAGAAACGCAGTACGGGTCGTCGAAAGACCAGCCGGGCCAGCGCCTCGCAATCCACCGCCAAGCGTTCGGCCCGGGGTGGCAGCAAGACCCGAGGCAAATCGCCATCGGCCGCCAGGAAGAAACCCTCCGGCGGCAAGACGGCCAAGACCCGGGCCCGCAAGTCGCGGGCGACCAGTTCCACGCTGCGCAAGCGCTGACCCTCGACCGGGGTGCAGGCCATTTCGGCGGCGTTCGTCTGCGGGAGGCACGGCTCGAGGGTGGCCGTACGCCCTCACCGGGCACACTTTCAGACGCTCAGGGAGACCTTCTTGCCCAGCAGGGCTTTGTGCCGGGTCAGGATCGGACGGACGATCTCTTTGAGGAATCGATCCACCTGCTCGGGCGAACGGCCGACGTAGCGGCGGGCGTCCAGGGCGCTTTCGAGATCCACGTCTTTGAAAGCCGGATCGGCGGCGAGCCGGGCCATCAGGTCGTTGGGACGGCCGAACTCTTTGACCTCGCGGGCGGCGGCCAGTGAATGCCGGCGGATGCGCTCGTGGAGCTCCTGGCGATCGCCGGGCGCAACGTGGCGGCCGCCCCTCGCTTGCGCTTCGGGCTGGCCGGGTTTCCTCGCTTGCGCTTCGGGCTCGTTGGGGCCCTTTGCTTGGGCTCGGCGCCCTGAAGGCGGGCAAGATGCCCGCCCCCCTGTTCCCTGTCCGGTGGTTGCGGCCATGAGGATCTCCTCGGTGGCCATGAAGGGCAGCTCCGCGGCCACGCGCGAGGCGATCACGTTCTGGTTGACCACCAGCCCGCGGGCCACATCCACGACCAGCCGGAGAATGCCATCGATGGCCAGGAAGCTTTCGGGGGTGGTCAACCGCTTGTTGGCCGAGTCGTCCAGCGTCCGTTCGAGCCACTGCTCGGCCGCGTTCTGGAAAGGCGAGCTGAGAATGGAGAGCACGTAGCGCGACAGGCCGGTCATCCGCTCGCAGCGCATGGGGTTGCGTTTGTAGGCCATCGCGGAGGAGCCTACCTGCTCCTTCTCGAACGGCTCTTCGATCTCCTTGAGCCCGGCCAGCAGACGGACGTCGTTGGCAAATTTGTGGGCGCTGACGGCCACGTTGGCCAGCGCGGCGGCCACCTGGGCATCGATCTTGCGGGTGTAGGTCTGGCCCACCACGGGCTCGACGGCCTTGAAGCCCAGCTTGTCTGCGACCATCTTCTCCAGGCGATCCACCTTGCGGGCATCACCCTTGAAGAGCGCCAGGAAGCTGGCCTGGGTGCCGGTCGCGCCGCGGATGCCGCGGAGGCGCAGGCCGGCCAGGCGGGCTTCCACCTCGTCGAGATCGCGGGTGAAATCGTAGCACCACAGGCATGCCCGCCGCCCCACCGTGGTGAGCTGGGCGGGCTGGAAATGGGTGTAGCCCAGGCACGGCAAGTCTCGCCACTTCTTCGCAAAACCGGCCAGAGCCTCGATCGCGTTGACCAGCCAGGCGCGGATCAGGATCAGCGCGTCGCGCATGAGCACGACGTCGGCGTTGTCCACAACGTCCATGCTGGTCGCGCCCAGGTGGAGGATGCCGCGGGCGTCCGGGGCCACGTCGCCCCAGGCGTGCAGATGGGCCATGACGTCATGGCGCAGGCGCCGCTCGTGCTCGGCGGCCTTCTCAAAATCGATGTCTTCCAGCGTCCTGCGAAGCTGGGCAAGCTGTTTCCTGGAGATTGGCAGCCCGAGTTCGGCCTGTGCTTCGGCCAGGGCCAGCCAGATCCGCCGCCAGGTCAGGATCCGCTGCCGGGGGCTGAACAGCCGGCACATCTCGGGGGAAGCGTTGCGACTGACAAGTGGATTTTCGTAGATCTCCTTGCTGCTCATCTCGTGCCTCAATCAGAAGCCAAACACACGGGCCAATGACGAATGTCGAAGCACGAATGACGAATCAATGACGAATGCTCAAATGACAAATGACGAAACGCCAGCAGGCAGCCCTGTTTCGTCATTCGGATTTCGGGCTTCTTTAGTCATTCGGATTTCGTCATTCGTCATTTACACTTTGACCACCTGCGCGAGCTCCGCCACGAAGTCCTTGCAGGCCTGCTCGATGGCCTTGTCCCACTCGGAGGCGAAGCGCTCTATGTAGCGCATGTTGTCATAGGCGTAGATGATGCTCCGGGACGCGCTGACCAGCGCGCCCGTGCCGTCAGACTTGAACAGCGGGGCCACGTCCGCGGCGGTCGCCCCCTGGGCCCCGTAGCCGGGCACCAGGAAGGTACAGTTCGGCATCATGCCCCGGAGGCGCACGGCTGATTCGGCGTCACGGGCGGCCACCACGGCCCCCACCGCGCTGTAACCACTCTTGCCCACCAGGCCCTCATCCTGACTCCAGGCCGCGACTTGCTGGGCGATGTGCTCGGCAACGGTCAACCCGCCCTCGAGCTTGGCGTTCTGGATGGTGTCGGCGGACTCATTGGTCGTCCGCACCACCACGAAGACGCCCTTGCCCTGCTCGCGGGCCACGTCGATAAACGGCTTGACGCCGTCCAGACCGAAATAGGGCGAGAGGGTGACCGCGTGCGGGCCTTCCAGTTCGTCGAGATCGGAGAAATCCGGGTCCGCCAGCATGGCCCGGGCGTACATCTCGGCGGTGGACCCGATGTCCCCGCGCTTGCAGTCGCCGATCACGATCAGGTCGGCCTCGCGGGCTTCCTGGATAATGTCGAAATAGCCTTCCAGTCCCTCCCAGTAGAACCGTTCAAAAAACGCGCTGTTGATCTTGACCGCCGGTACGATGGGGGCCACGATCCGGATCACCCGGCGGCAGAATTCGAGGACCGCGTCCAGGGAGGCTTCGGAATCGGCGGCGTCGTTCAGATCCTTGTGCTCGGCAATCTCGGCCGGCAGCATGGAATAGACCGGATCAATACCCACGCAGGCGGGCGTTTTCTTGGCTTTGATGGCGGCCTGCAGGTCGTCAGCGAAATTCCTGGGCACGATCGGTTCCTTTCAATTATGGCTCAACACGGCACTGTCATCCAATGGTTTACGGTAGAATAAGGAAGTCTAGCTTTCGGTATGGGAGCATGCAAGGCGCTAAGCCCGGCAAGTTGAGAATAACTTAGATTCCCCAGGGGACCGGTGACCAACCTGTTCGCCCCAGCAATGGAGATGAGTCCGTGGCACGCAGACGAAAAGGCAAAGCCGGCCAGCGACGGGTGGATTTCCGCCCGAACCGTCAGCAACCACGACGTCACAAACACTTCGGCTCGCACCACCTGGCCGACGAAGCCGTAGAGGACGTCCACCTGGCTGAATCGGTCCGCGCCAAGGGCGAGTTGTCGCGACGCCGCACCGTCGTGGAGCGTCTGGACGAACCCCTGGACGGCCGGCGGATGCGGGGAAAGGCCGTGGCCGTCCGCGGAGCATACGTCGAGGTGGACGACGGCAAGGAGCTCTGGCTCTGTACCATCCGTCGAATCCTGCGCACCCGGTCGATCGATACGCGCAGCCCGGTCGTCGTCGGTGATGATGTCATCTTTGCCGTAACCAGAAGCGAGGGCGCTCAGCGCGAGGGGGTCATCGAGGAGATCGCGCCGCGCCGCAGCACCCTGGCCCGCTCCGATGGCCGACGGACTCACGTCATCGCCGCCAACGTGGACCAGGCGGTCATCGTGAGCAGCATCCGCGAGCCGAGGATTAAGGAGCACCTCATCGACCGCTACCTGGTGGCCGCCCATGCCGGCAACATCCGCGGGATCGTGTGTATCAACAAGGCCGATCTCGACGAAGACGACGAGATCCCCGAGATTCTGGAACGCTACACGCGAATCGGCTACCTCGCGGGAGCGACCAGCACCAAGACGGGGCAAGGCATCCGGGAGCTGCGCGATGCGCTGGCCGGCAAGGTCACCATCATTTCCGGGCAGAGCGGGGTGGGCAAGAGCTCGCTGCTCAACGCGATCAACCCGGCCTGGAATCTCAAGACCGCGGCGGTCTCCGAGGCCACCGAGAAAGGCCGGCACACCACCACGACGGCCGTGTGGCTCAAGCTGCCCGAGGGCGGCGCGGTGGTGGACACGCCGGGCATCCGGGCGCTCGACGTGGCCATGGTGCCGCTGGAGGAACTGGAGATGCACTTCGTGGAGTTCGTGGACCGCGTACGGCACTGCAGATTTCCCAATTGCATCCACATCCACGAGGAAGGCTGCGCCATCAAGGCGGCGGTCGAGGCCGGCGAGATCGACCCCATGCGCTATGAGAGCTACGTGGAGCTGTTCATGGAGCTCAGCGAATTGCGGGCCAAGAGGATGGGGAATTAGGAGGGTTCAGGGTTCGGGGTTCAGAGCTGTGGATCCGTCGGCTGGTTGAGGCGACATCAGTTCTGGAGCATTTCGAGATACTCGGTTCTCTCCTCCGGAACTTCCAAGAACCAGCAAACGGGTACGGCCCTGTTAACCCGAGCTACCGCGCTACCGTCCGCACCGGCGGGACGCCGGTGCCATACTGTATCCTGCTCTCTGCTCCCTGAACCCTAACCTCTGAACCCTGACTCCTGAACCCTGCCGTCACAGGAACACGAACGTCACCACGATGAACAACGGGATCAGGATCCCCACGCTGTAGAGCATGTATCCGAAGAAGCTGGGCATCTTCACGCCGGACTGCTCGGCAATGCTCTTGACCATGAAGTTCGGGCCGTTGCCGATATAGGTGTTCGCGCCCATGAACACGGCCCCCAGGGAGATGGCCACCAGCAGACTCTCCTGGATGAAATTGCCGTCGGTAAGCTGCAGGATGCCCGGGCCGGCCGAGTGGGTCAGGGCGTTGGCGGTGGTGAAGAACACCACATAGGTCGGGGCGTTGTCCAGGAAGCTGGAGAGCATGCCGGTCGCCCAGAAGAACTGCCACGGCTCGTTAAGATGCAGTTCCGGCCCCTTGATCCGCAGGATCTCGATGGGGGCCTGCATGGTGATGAAGATGCCAATGAACAGGGCCGCGACCTCGGCGATGGCGCCGAAGTCAAACTGGTTCTCTTCGCGAATCCGCGACGGGGTGGTGATCCAGCCCAGGGCCACAAAGGCCAGCAGAATCAGTTCACGCAGGTAGGCATGCTCCGGCACCACGAAGCCGGTGCCCAGGAACGACTCGCCCGGCACGACCAGGGCCACCGCCAAGATCACGCCCAGCAGCCACAGGAAATTGATCTTCCCGTTGATCCGCAACGGCTCGATCTGCGTTTCGTCGAGCATCTTGGCCAGCGGCGGCTCCTTGCGGTACAGGCGCAGATCCCAGAAGTAATAGAGTACCAGCAGGATCCCCACGCAGAAGCCCCACTCGCTCACCAGCCGGAAGGTCCACAGGAACGGCACCCCCTTCAGGTATCCCAGGAACAACGGCGGGTCGCCGATGGGCAGCAGCGAACCGCCGATGTTGCTGACCAGGAAGATGAAGAAGATAACCGTATGGGTTACATGCTTGCGCTCGCGGTTGGTCTGCAGCAATGGCCGGATGAGGAGCATGGACGCCCCGGTGGTGCCGACAAAGCTGGCCATCCCCGCCCCGATCCCCAGGAACGCGGTATTGACCGCCGGCGTAGCCCGGACGTCGCCACGAAGCTGGATTCCGCCGGAGATGGTATACAGGCTGAAGAGCAGGATGATAAAGGGCACGTACTCGCCAAACACCGAATGCCACAGCACGTTCTTGACGGTGTCAAACCCCGGTGCGGTGGCATGATGCTCGAAGACGATACCGCTCCCGCGAACCTGGTAATAGACCAGGGTGATGGCCGCCAGCACCAGGGCCACCAGGAGCTTGTTGCGGTTGTGGTGCCACCAGTGGGCGGTCTTGGGGATCAGTGGCAGCAGCGCGATGCTCAGAAGCAGCACCGCGAACGGAATGGCCGCCAGCAGCGAAGGGGCCTCGTGGACCGGATGCGCCGACGCCGCCTCGGCCGGATGCGTGGTGGTCAACTGTTCCAGAACCGCGGCGCCCCCTTGAGGGTCCGCAGGTTGAGTAGCCAGGACCTCCTGGGCCAGGGCCGGCCGGGCCAGCATCCATCCACCGACGATAAGTACCATCAGTCCAGAGGAATAGAATCGTGTGGTTCGCAACATATCGAAGTACATCGGCTAAACGGTCCCTTCCAATTCATCCGCCCCAAAACAGGTCGGCACAAGGAGAACAGGCCCATTATTTGCGGACCTGGAGGGGGGCATTCTATACTGATTATCGGTTTCTGGCCAAGGAGACAGGCCCAATGGCCACAAGATCCATGAGCGCGTGTATCGGCACCAGATGGATAGCGTTCGGCATGGCTGCAATCCTGGCCAACCTGATGGCCGGCTGCGGTACCGGCCACGGGGGCGGGGCCTCGGCCACATACCGAAACAAGCTCAATGAGATGAAGACCGTCCAAATTCGGGTCAAGGATCAACCCTTTGACGTCTGGCTCGCCCGGACCGAAGACGAGCGGGAACGCGGCCTCATGCAGGTGACTGAGAAGGAAATGGCCGCCACCCTCAACGGCCGGCGGGGGATGCTTTTCGTTTTCCCCGGCGAACAGAACCTGGCCTTCTGGATGTTCAACACCATCATCCCCCTCGACATCGCGTATATCAACGCCCAGGGGCAGATCGTCAAGACCTACACCATGGCCCCCCTGGAAACCCGCACCTATCCCTCGCTGGAACCGGCCCAATTCGCGTTGGAAGTGCTGGCAGGCACTTTCGAGCAGCTCGGTATCGGCGTCGGCGACCACGTGGAAATCCCCGACTCCGTCCTCAAGGACGCCCGCTGATCAGTCGAATTGTCCTTCGGACGAACGAGATGGAGCCCGAAGCGCAAGCGAGGGCCGGTCCCTCGCTTGCGCTTCGGGCTCTGATCGCCTCAGGAGAGCCCAACTGTCCCAGTTATCGGCACTATCGTCTGCCGCTCCGCCCCGCCCGCCGCGACTGCTGATCGTCGGCGAGCAGGCTCGCTGGCCCTACGCAGTCCGAGAACTGCTCCAGGCGCAGGGAGTGGCCGTCAGCCGTGCCCCGTCGCTCCGCCATGCCTGCGACCCGGCCCTGTTGTCCCGGGTGGACGCAGTGATCATCTGCGAGCCGGACGACGGCGAATTCTCCGCCAGTTCGCAGGGGGACATGGAACTGCTGGCCGACGCGCTGAACTCGCATCGATTAATGGGGATCGTTCTTTCGCCGGGCACAACCGGGGTGGTGCCCGGCGAAGGCGATACCCTCATGACCGTGGCCGCCGACATCACTCCCGATGAACTCTGGGGGCGAGTGGCGACAATCCGCCAGTGCCGGCCGCTGCTTCTGCAAATGGATCAGCAGGTCGCCACCATGCGGCGGCTCGGCAAGCAACTCAATCAACACTTTACCGAAGTGGACCAGGAACTCCGGCTGGCCAGCCGGCTGCAGCGCGATTTTCTCCCCAGGAGCTTTCCCGAGGTGGGGGAAATCCGCTTTGCGGTATTGTACCGACCGGCCACATGGGTCTCCGGCGACGTCTACGATGTGCGCCGCCTGGATGAGACCCGGCTGAGCTTTTACGTGGCGGACGCGGTCGGGCACGGGGTGGCGGCCGGCCTGCTGACCATGTTCATCAAGCAGGCCCTGGTCGGAAAACGGGTCGAGCAGCACGAATACACGATCATCCCGCCGGAGGAAGTGCTGGCCACGCTGAACACTTCGCTGGTGGAGCAGGAGCTGCCCAACTACCAGTTCGCCACCGCGTGCTATTGCGTCATCGACACGCAAGATTACCAGTTGACCTTCTCGCGCGGCGGACACCCGCATCCCATCCACGTCAGCGCCGACGGTGAATGCCGCGAGGTACATACCACGGGAGGGCTGCTGGGGGTGTTTGCGGATGAGACTTTCCCCAGCGCGACGGTGTCCCTGCTGCCTGGCGAAAAGCTGGTCCTCTACAGCGATGGCCTGGAGGATGCGATCATGGCCGGTCGGGACCGCACATCCAGGCAAGTCACCTTTACGGAGGGGTTCAAGAAAGCGGCCCGGTTGCCCGCGGCGGCGATGATCGACGCCCTGACCGCACAACTGGACGAATCCGAAGGCAGCCTGCAGCCGCCGGACGACCAGACGTGCCTGGTGGTGGAACGACTGAGCGCGTAATACGCATTCCAAACCAATCTTGTGCATTGGGTGCCACGCCTCTTCGGAGGTGGGGGCGCGAAGACTCAACCGATCAGCAGCAGGGCAACCAACAACCAGCCAGGAATCCACCCAAGTTTGCAGCGGAAACCGTATCCGGCGGGCAAGATGCCCGCCCCCCGAAGAGCCGGCCGGTACGGGGGGCGGGCATCCTGCCCGCCTCATGGATTGGAACGCATGGCCGCGGCGTTGCCCCCTCCGCCCGGACGTGCCCGGCCACGGCACCGAGCTTAAATGCCGGCCCACCCGATGTGAAGCGCCCCCCTTCTCATTTCCGCCCGGCCGGTTACAGTAGCCGGGCATGATACGTCGCCTGTTTGCTATTGCGGTTCTGCTCGCGCTGCTCTGCGGGACGGTGCTGTCGCTGCCGGTCTTCTGGGCCCGGCCGGTGGTCGGCCAGAAATCCAGCCAGATCGCCCGCCACTGGCTTGACTGCATCTTTACCGCTTCGTCGGCCCTGACCGGCACGGGCCTCTCGCCGCACGACATCGGCGACGACTTCACCCCCGCCGGCCAGGCGCTGATCCTGGGCTACATGCAGATCGGCGGTCTGGGCGTGCTGGTCCTGGGGGCGATTGTGGGTCTGCGTTTCCGTCAGCGGTTTGGATGGGGCACCGACCAGGAAGGGGCATCCCAGGTCCGGCTCGGGCGGCTCATCGCCTTCGTGTGCGTGCTGGCGCTTCTGCTGGAAGCGGCCGGGGCGGCAGCCCTGTACTACAGCCCGGATCGAGGGTCGGACCCATCCGAACGGCCCCTGTTCACCGCCCTCTTCCACAGTGTCAGCGCCTTCTGCAACACCGGCCTGACACTCACGCGGGACAGCTTTCTCTCGGCCGGCGTCTGGTGGCCGGTGTATGCAGTCCTCCTCCCGTTGATGGTGCTGGGCGGCATCGGCGGCCCGGTGCTCTACGAATTGTGGCGCCGGTTGCTGGGTTCCAGGTCGCCGCTTTCGCGGGACACGCAGGTCACGCTGATCGGTACGGCCATGCTCATCCTGGCCGGAGCCGCGACGATCTTCTTTATCGAGAGCACGCCCCGCTGGCAGCTTCGCAATCCACGGGAAGACTCCGAACACATCAAGCTCGCCAGGGAACCCGCCGGCGAGGTCATCGAGTTTTCCTCTGAGGGTTCCTCCCGGGCGTCTCAACAGCGTCTGCGAACCATGAACGCCGGTCGCCGGGCGGCAGCCGCACTGTTCCAAAGCGTCTCCGCGCGATCCACAGGTTTCCGCGTGGCCCGGCTGGACGAACAGTCGCTTTCACCGGCGGATCGGGCGGCCACCATGCTCCTGATGCTGATCGGAGGCGGGATCGGCGGCACGGCCGGCGGGCTGCGGATTGTGATGGTGGCCATTTTGTTGGGGACGCTGTTGGGGGGCAGGAGGAACGCTCGTCTGATCTCTGAAGGCAGGCAAGATGCCCGCCCTCCAATTCACGTCGGGCAGGATGCCTGCTCTCCGATACACGGGCAAGACGTCCATCCTCCAATAGGCGGGCAGGATGCTCGGGCGATGGCCGTGCAGGTGGCTGCCGGGGTTGCCACCGCGATGCTCCTGCTGATCGCCTTCACGGCACTGGTATTGATCTACCGCGAGCCGGCCTCATTTGAGGCGTGCGTTTTCGAGGCACTCAGCGCCTGTTGCAACGTTGGGTTCACCACCGGCATCACCCGCTCGCTGCAACCCGAAAGCCAGGTCATGGTCATACTGGCCATGCTTCTAGGCCGGATTCTCCCGCTGGCAGTGCTGGCGAATTGCCTCTGGCCCCCCGCCGCCGCCCCGCGGTCAAAGCACTCCACCCCCACCGATCAACCATCAGCACTCCCAAGTGCCGAAAACTGAAAGCTGACCGCTGAACGCTGAACGCTGATCGCTGATCGCTGAATGCTGACCGCTTATCTACGAATCACAACCGAATCGCTGCGAATCGTGCCCGTATACAGATGCGTCGGTACGTTCGCGGTCCGGCCCTTTCTGCCGATCTCCTCCCGGATGCACGGCGCGTTCCCTATGGTGGAATAGCGCACGAAAACCCTGGCCTCGCCGGGCGCCTTGGGGAGCCGGCTCATGCGCTCGCGCAGCGCGGTCAGCGGCGCCCGGCCAATGATCATCCGCTCCCCCGGCCGGATCCGACGAACCAACTCAGGGCGAAACACGTCGCCCGTCGATTCCGGAGTCCAGCTCGCGGACCCGTCACCGCCGTCATCCTGCCCATCCTCTTTGCCCTGCAGCCGCCACTCGACGCGGGCCTGCGTCTGCAGGTCGTCGCCCAGATTGAGATTGATCCACTGGTCGCGATCCCACGTGCTCTCCACCCGGACGGCCAGGGATTCGCCGTCAGGCTCAATCTTCAACCGCAGCGGCCCCTCGGCCGTACGGATGGCTTCCGGGGCGGATTGGATGATCTCAACCGTCGCCGGCTCCGAGCGCACCAGCCCGAATCCCTCGTCGATCCACGTGGGGTCGTTCCACTGGGGCTGGTATGAAAACTGGATGGTGTACTTTCCGGCCGTCAGCATCGGATACCGGGCCCACCCGCGATTGAACGCGTTGATCACCAGACGGTCGGTCGCTCCGGCCGGCACCGGATGCGAGGGCGACAGGTCCCGGGCCCGAAGATTGACCGCCTCATACACCTCGGCGCTGCGCTCGATGGGGTCCACACGCAAATCGAGCGATTGTCCATCCGGCCCGGTCACCACCAGGAAGTCCCCCACGTCCATCAGGGCCGCCACTTGCCGAACATCATCGTCGGCCTCCCCCTGGTCCGCCGGCCAGGGCGCCTCGATGGGTTCCCCCGTAGGATTGAACACATGGACGGTCACCGTGAAGGGCTCATCCCAGGGCACGCGCGGGGGATTCACCTCCAGCCGAACCTGTGCGCCAATCAGGATCGCCGACTGGAGCTCAGCCAGCAGGTCGCGAGCCAACAGCGCGGTTTCCAGGTCCTTCGATTGGGCCGCCTGCCGGAGCGCGGGGAAGGCCACCGGCCCCCACTCCGCCAACTGGCGGATCGCCGCCCGCCGACGGGCATAGGCCGGATGACTGAGCTGCCGGACGACCGTCGCGATCCGCTCCGGGCTCGGCCGAGCCGGGCGCGACGCGGGCTGACTGGCCGGGGCAGTGTCCACCGCTGCGAATACGGGCCGCTCAGCGGACGAACCTGCCAGCCAGACCAGGAGTACGGCAGATAAGGACAGCCGGCCAATCATCAGGCACCTCATAAACGCGTTCTCTTCATGCTACCATAAGGGACGCCGGGCGGGCGGGCCAGACAGCCGTCATGCTGACTTTGCTTGTGCCAGGGCCTCCCTGCCGGATGTGTGCCACGGCGGCCTGTGCCGCGAGGATACGCTGATTCTTCACTTGCGGCGAAGCAAGGGCCTCGGGAAAACGTAGAAGATTCAATGCCCACGTACCCTGTTGAGTTAAAGCTCACCGGACGAACCGTGCTGGTCGTCGGCGGTGGAGAGGTGGCGGTCCGCAAGGTGGCGGGGCTGCTTCAGGCCGGCGCCACCGTCCGTATCGTAAGTCCGAATTTCTGTCAGCCATTACTGAACTTGCGAGAAGTCACCAGAGAAGCTCGTGCATACAGCCCGGAGTGCCTCGATGGCGTCTGCCTGGTTTTTGCCTGCACGGATGACCGGCAGGTCAATGCCGCGGTGGCGGCGGACGCCCGCGCCCGAGGCATCTGGTGCAATGTTGCGGACGAGCCGTCGGAGTGCGACTTCTTCGTGCCGGCCGTCCACCGGCAGGGAGAGCTGAGCATTTCAGTCGGCACCGGCGGGGCCAGTCCCCGGCTGGCGGCCCTGCTGCGTGACCGGTTGGCATCGCATTCAGGCCCCGAGTGGGGTATCCTGATTGAAGAACTGGCCCGCGCTCGCGGCCTCATCAAGACGCGCGTGGCCGATCCGGGCCTTCGCCGACAGATTCTGGACACCCTGTGCACGGAGTGCTCCATCCGGTTACTGGCCACCCGTGGCCGTGAGCCGTGGCGGCGATGGTTCGAGCGCGTAACGGAGTACCGTCTCCAGGGCCGCACGGAGCTTCCGGAGACAAGCTGAGCCGGTGCGTCTGCACGTACAGAGATTCATGAACCACGAGCTACTGGTTACGGTTGTCTGCGGCGTGAGCTACCTGGTGGCGGGTTTTGCTGTTTACCTGCACATCCGCGGTCAGGTCTGGTGGGCCAACCCGGTGTCGCGGGTGGCGGCCGCGGCGGCGATCGGGCTGAACCTGGCCTATCTCGGCCGCGCGATCGCTCTCGAAGGCCTGGTCAGCACCTTCGAGCACAGTTTCGATGCCATCGTGCTGCTGTCCACGCTGATCGGCCTGGTCGCACTGGGCACCCATCTGGCGCCCAGGCTGCGGGGTCTGGACGGCCTGTTGTTTCTGGCGGCCGGCGTTGTGGCGTTCAGCGCGATTTTCGTTCTGCGTCAACCGAGCGGCGTCATGAGCGCCCGGCCATGGTTCATCAGTCACTCGCTGGCTTTTGCGGTCAGCGGCGTCTTCTTCATTGCCGGGGGCGTGGCCGGTATCGCTTACCTGCTGGTGAATTGGATGCTCCGGCGAAAGCGCCTCGCGCTGGTTCGCAAAGTCCCCCCGCTGGAATCGCTGGAACGGTTCGGCCGCTGGATGCCCATTATCGGATTTCCGGTGTTTACGTATGGGATTTTGACCGGCCTGTGCGGCGTGGCCCACCGTCCGGACTTCGCCACCGTGTGGTACCGGGACCCGACATTCCTGTTTGCGATCGCGGCGTGGCTGATCTACGCGTACATGACCGCAAGCCTGATGTATCGTCCGCGCATCCGCGGCCGGCGGGCGGCTACGCTCGCGACGTACGGCCTCGGTTTGGTCATCGTGATCTTTCTGGCCCGGGAGTTTTTGTCGCCTCTGCACCAATGAACACTCGGACCCTGGTCATCGGCTGCAATCATCGCTCCGCCTCCGTGGAGGTGCGCGAACGGATCTCGTTCAACGACGAGGTTGCCGCCCGGGCCCTGCGCGAGTTGCGAACTCGCTATCCAGCGTGCGAGGCGGTACTGCTCTCGACCTGCAACCGGATGGAGCTGTATCTGGCCTCTCCTCCCGGCGGGCCGCCGGGCGTCACCGAAGCCATCAACTTTATTGCCGAGTTCCACGGCGTGCCCGCCGCGGAGTTCGTGGAATGTCTCTATCACTATGAGGGCGCGGCAGCCGTGCGACACTTGTTCCACGTGGTCTGCTCGCTGGACTCGATGGTGCTGGGCGAGTCGCAGATCCTGGCCCAGACCAAGCGCGGGTTTGAGCTGGCCCGCTCGGCGGGTACGGTCGGCGGGACGCTGGACGGACTCTTCCAGCGGGCCTTCTCGGTGGCCAAGGAGGCACACACCAAGACCGCCATCGCCGCCGGCCGGGTCAGCGTGGGCAGCACCGCCGTGGACCTGGCCCACCAGATCTTCTCGCACTTTGACGACAAGATCATCATGATGGTCGGCGCCGGCAAAATGGGTGAGCTCACCCTCACGCACCTGCTCGATACGGGCCCCAAGCGGCTGTGGGTTACCAACCGCACCGACGCCCGGGCGGTCGCACTGGCCGAAAAGATCGCCCAGCAGCACCTGGTCGCGGTGGAGGCGGTGCCCTTCGCCCAGTGGATCGACCATCTCGCCGAGGTGGACATTGTCATCGCTTCGACGAGCGCATCTGAACCGATCCTGACCGCCCGTCAGTTCGCCCCCATCCCGGCGCGTCGGGGATACCGCCCGCTGCTGCTCATCGACATCGCCGTCCCGCGCAATATCGAGCCTGCCGTCGCCGAAGCCGATGGCGTGTTTCTGTACAACATCGACGACTTGCAGGCCGTCGTTGAAATGAGCCTGGCCCATCGCCGTGAGGCCGTCGGCCACTGCCACCAGATCATCGAAGCCCACGTGGTCGAGTACCTGGAGCGATGCTCCCGGCAGGACCTGGGGCCGCTGATTGCCGCATTGCAGAATCATTTTCGCGGCGTGGCCGACAGCGAGCTGCAGCGCATTCTGCCGAAACTGGGCGACATTTCAGAAAATGACCGCGCGCTGCTTGAGCAGATGCTCCACCGAATCACCCAGAAGCTGCTCCACGACCCGATCAGCCATCTCAACCAGGCCGCGGCCAACGGTGGCGCCCACTTCTATGCCGATGCACTCAGGGCGATGTTCAACCTGACCAGCGAGGAAGAAAAGGAAAAGGAATAGCCCTGCCGGCAGTTCGGCCTGTGCCGCAACGGCGGCTCCCCAACCGAATAACCGCTCTTGCGCAGCAAACGGCCGGGACCAAGCCCGGCCGCTCTCATCCTTACGGATCTGTTCGTGCGTGCTTCCGTCAGCGCCTGCCCAACCGTGCCGGCTGGCGGATCACGATGGGCCGGTAGGCCACCGGCCGGACGACCCGCTGCGCGGGACGGTTGTAGGTGTGAGTGGTGGCCTGCACGGTGCCGCCGGGGAAGGTGTTGCCGCGAGCGAACGCGGTGGAAGTTCCGCCGGGGCTGCTGCGGGTCGCGCCGCCGGCCGCCACATCGCGGACCGCGCCGCCCTGGGCCACCACCCCGCCGTAGCTGCCGCTCACATGGCCGTTATTGCCGATGCTCAGGTTGAAGGTGCCCGCGTAGGCGGGGCCGCGCTGACCGGCAATCGCATGGCTGAAAGAGAAGTCCAAGCCGTCGGAGTCCACACCAACCGCCAGACCGGTAGCGGCGTTGACGGCGCCGGTTCGAGTGCGCGTCCGGGCCAGGCCGGCCAGGCCATCACCCACGTAGTTGGCGGTCGCCGCCGCGTTCCCGCCACCCCTGTTCCCGGCGGAAGCACTGGTAGAGGCCTCGCCGGCCAATGCGCTCATCGCCATCATTCCACTCATCACCAACACCATCGCATATTCTCTGGACCTGTTCATGGCCTGTCTCCTGTTCTTTTCTCGTTCCCTCTTCTCCCCTTGTCCCCTTGTCGCCTTATCGCCTTGTCGCCTTGTCGCCTCAATTCCCATCTCACTTGCGCTCAGGGCTCTGAAAGGCGGGCAGGATGCCCGCCCTCCGACCCACGGCGGGCAAGATGCCTGCCCTCCGATCCGCAAGATGCCCGCCCTCCTTTACGGTCGGACCTCGATGGCCGTCACACGGGACTGGCCGGTGCCGAACCGATTGGCCCGGGTCTGGGCCAAGGCCCGCACGCTGCTGTTCTGTCGCCACCCGCTCACGCTCACGCCGTACCCGTCTGCGTTGGCCGTGGCTCGATAGCCGGCCCGGCTGTCAGACCGCACACGGCTGGTGGCCACTCCACCGCGGGTGTCGGCCAGCGAATCACTGATGCTGGTGGCTCGCCCGCCGTACAGGCCCCGGCTGACCGCCCTGCTGTCGCTGTTGGCATAGCCGTAGCGGCTCAGCGCGGTGGAGTAGGACTGGCTGCGGGCGGTGCCGCCGTGACTGCCGCGGGCGTTCGCCACGCTGTTGCTGATCGCGACACCACCGATCGCACCGGCCACGCTCTCACTGGTCGCAACCGCCCGGCCACCACGGGTGCCACGGGCATCCGCCCGGGAATTGCTGAGGGCCAGGCCATGATCCGCAACCGCAATCGCATCGCTGGTTGCCTGGCCACGCCGCTGACCAATGGCCTGAGAATTGGCAATGGCAGTCCCGCCGTTGGTCGCGCCGGCCCAGGCCGTCGCGTTGGCATTACCAGTTGCCGTGGCGGTCGCATTGGCCTGCCCGCCGTTGCTGGCTACTGAAACCGCGCTGGCCGAAGCGGCCAAAGCCGCAGCGCCAGTCAGAAGCACACCCGCCCCAGTCATCAGGTATCTGTGTCTCATGGCCGTTCTCCTCTCTGGAGAGCCTGGTATCCACCTCGGCCGGCCCGGACCCGCGTCCATTGGCTTGCCAGAGGAGTCAGCAGATTAGACATTTACGCATTGAAAATGTTTGATGAAGGATATTATTCACTAATAGAAAACACATAAACCATTACCATAAAAGAATTAACGGATGCAATATTTTGAAACGAACGGGCATTTGAAAGAACCCGCCCCTCCGGCTGGCCGGATTCGGTCAGGGAAGGGCCGCTCCTGATCGCAATCCTGACCGAAGTTGGTCGCGGCTTGTCAGGACCGGGGTGCCGCGAAAACTGCCGTTCAAATCCCACAACCGGCCAAGTCACGCAGAGCCACGCGGGTATAGCGCCTATGCTTTCACAGATGGGGCCTTTCAGAGAGGGCGCGCAATGCCAAACGAGTTCATCAATCCCAATTGGCATGTGGTCATCATCCATTATCCGCTGGCGCTGTTGACCCTGGGGGTGCTGATCGAACTGTTCAGCCGGCGGACCAGCAGCCTGAAAACAGCCGGACGGTGGATGATCCTGCTGGGGGCGCTGTTGATCGTGCCGGCGTCCACCCTGGGCTTGTACGCCCTGCGCGACGTGGTCACCCCAGGGCCCATTGACGCTGCACAAACATGGCGCGAGGTGGTACAGGAAAGCCCCTGGTCCGCGGCGCAATGGTCGATGATGAAATGGCATCTGCTGCTCATGTCCATTGCTGCCGGATTGTTCCTGCTGGGCGTCGTCGTGTGGCTGGGCGCGTCGGATGAAGCTCGACACTCGCTCCGCTGGCCCGTGCTGTTGGCGATGCTGGTGGGCGTGGGCCTCATGAGCGCCGGGGCGTGGCATTCCGGAGAAGCGATCTATCGCTATGGAACCGCCGTCGAGCGGAGCACAGCGGGGGCTGAACCGCCGCGCGAACCGGCAACGCAAACGGCCGCACAAGCGGGAACGGCGCCGGCCGGCATGGTGGAAGAGTCTCCGCAGCAGCCTCCGGCGGTCAGCCATCTGGCCGATCCTGACCATGCCCGGGAGCCGGTTAAGCCCGGGAGCTTGGAATATTACGTTCGCCCCTTGCAATTGCATCTGCTGCTGGCCGGTCTGACGGTGGCCACGGCCATCGCCGCGCTGGGTGTATCCTTCCGACGTTGGAACTGGCGGCCTCCCACGATCGCAGAAAGCCGGCTGGTCGAAACACCCCGCCCGGCGGAACCTGCGGGCGTGGCTCCGCGGCCCCCGGCCGAAGCGGGGGTGCCGACGACGGCTCCCGCCCCGCATCCCCTGGCCGTATCCCCCGTGCGCCCCGCCAGGTTCTGGTGGTTAACGCTCTTGTTCGGCGTGGGGACCGCCCTGGCCGGATTATGGTTCACGAGCGACTGGCGACTGGAGGAAGGCCTCCTGGGGCCGCTGCGTAACGCCGACAAACGCGCGGACATGCCGCGACTGTTCTTCCATGTGATTTTCGGGACCAGCACCGTCTTGTTGACGCTGCTGCTGGCGCTGATCACCTGGTTCAGTCGCCGAGCCAAAGCGGCGACGATTGTCTTTGCAATCCTTCTGCTGCTGGCGGTGGCCGCCCAGTTATGGCTGGGCATTCTCCTGCTCTTCGACTCGCACCACGGGCCGCTGTTCAGGTTCAATGCCGGGTAAATCGCCGGCGGCCGGGTGGAACAGTGCCAGGCATTCACATTGGGACCAGCGGATGGAACTACAGGCACTGGGCCAACGGGCGGTTCTATCCGCAGGGGCTCAAGCCCGGCGACTGGCTGCGATTTCTGGCCGGACATTTTGACACCGTAGAAGTGAATTACTCCTTTTACCGCATCCCCACCCGCGAATCCGTGGCCAAATGGCAGGCCGCCACGCCGCCGGGTTTTCTCTTTGCCATGAAGTTGTGGCGCGGGATCACACAATTTCGCAAGTTGAGTGATCCGGCCGGATTCCTGGCTCAGTTCCTCTCGTCAGCCAACATCATGCCCCCGTCCCGGCGCGGGCCGCTGCTGGTGCAGCTTCCGCCGAGCATGGGCCTCCATCTCCAACGGCTGGACGCCTTTCTCATCGAGTTGGAGCGGCAAACGAACGCGTCGCCCTGGCGCGTGGCCGTGGAGTTCCGGCATCCAAGCTGGCTGGTGGAGCGGGTGTACCGTCTGCTGAACGAACATCGGGCGGCGGTGGTCCTGGCCGACTTGGGCCGGTGCCCGATCACCGAGCCCAACGACGTCGATTTCGTTTACGTCCGCCGGCACGGAGGGTGGCATCACCCGGAGGGAAGATACCTGCCCGAGCAGATCGCGGCCGACGCCGAACGGATCAAAGGCTGGCGGACGACGGGGAAGACGGTGTATGTGTACTACAACAACGACCTCAACGGGCATGCGGTGGACAATGCGCGGGAACTGGCCGGGTTGGTCGGATTGAGGGAGTGAGGGGACAGGAAGACAAGGGGACAAGGAGACAGGGGGACAAGGGGATGAGGGGATGAGATGGCGCGGGAAAGGAGGAACGCTGATGAATGCTGAGGGGGTGCGTGGGGCTTGCCGAGAACTGAGCGGCTTGGGAAGAAGGCCAACGTTGGCAACGCAGGAGAACCTTGTTGCCGTGGCGGCCGGGCGAGGACTCGACCGCCACAGAACTACCCAGGCACGGTGCGGCGCCGGTCGGGATTGACTGAGGACACTTGCCTGCCTACTGTGTTGCTCTGGTGATGCGTTTTTGAGTCACTACTGTGGAGTAAACCTCATGAGTGCACCTGCCGATCGGACGGCCTGGCTTCAAGGCGGCGAGGCTGCCTGTAAAACTTATCAACCCTACCCCGAGCGCGCCTATCGCATGGTGCTGCTGGGAGCGCCCGGCATCGGCAAGGGCACCCAGGCGGAGTTGCTGTGCAAGCGGTTTCGGACCTGCCATCTCTCCACCGGTGACGTCTTCCGGGCGGCCAAGAGCTCCCAGGGGCCGCTGGGGCCGGCCATGCAGGCGGCCCTGGGCTACATGCAGCGCGGCGAACTCGTGCCCGATGAGACCGTCATCGACATGGTTCGCGAGCGCGTCGAATGCCTGAAGTGCGACTACGGTTTCCTGCTGGACGGCTTCCCCCGGACGGTGCAACAGGCCGAAGCCCTCGACCGTATGTTCCAGGAGACCGGGCTGGTACTGGATGCCGTGCTGAACTACGAACTGCCGGTCGAAAAAGTGGTCGAGCGGCTGAGCGGCCGGCGAACCTGCAAGGACTGCAAGACGACCTTCCATGTCCGCACCATGCCGCCGAAAGTGGAAGGCAAATGCGACAAGTGCGGCGGCGAGCTGTACCAGCGCGAGGATGACCGGCCGGAGTCCATCCGCGTGCGTCTGAAAGCCTATGAAGAGAGCACCGCGCCGCTGAAGGATTACTATGCCAAGACCGGCCTGCTGATCACCATCCAGGCGGATGGGACCCCCGAGCAGGTGTTTGAGCAGACCATCGGCGCGCTGCGCGATCGCGGAAAGGCGTAAGCCCCCTCCAAACAAGAACCTTGTCCCGGCCCCAGAGCCCCTTGCTCTGGGGCCTTGTTTTTAGCGTGCGGCGGCGCTGCCGGTCGTGGAGCCTTTGGTTTTTGGGGGTATCGCGGGTCTCAGGTCATCCTTGGGCATTCAGCCCCCGCCCGGACGACAGCTCGCACAATCGCCGGAGGGTTTCGGCCGCCTGACCGCTGGCAATGGCTTTGCGCGAGAGGGCAATGCCCTCGGCCAGATCTTCGGCCACGCCAGCCACCACCAGCGCCCCGCCGGCGTTGAGCAGGGCGTGGTCGTAACGGGGGCCGGTATCGACTCCATCCAGGATGGCGCGGATGGCCGCGGCGCTGCTCGCCGGCGAATCAATCAGCAGCGATTCGAGCGGCGCGACGCGCAGGCCGTATTCGTTCGGATGAATAGCGAAGGTGCGCATCCGCCCGTCGCGAACCTCGGTCACGCGCGAAGTGCCGGTAATGCTCAGGTCGCACAACCCGCATTCCGCATGTACCACCCAGGCGTGGGTGGCGCCGCGGGCAATCAACACCTGCCCGAGTTTCTCCGTCAGATCAGGCTTGAATACGCCGAGCAGTTGACGCTTGACTCCCGCCGGGTTGGTGAGCGGCCCGACGATGTTAAAGATGGTACGAATGCCAAGCTGCTTGCGAACCGGGGCGGCGTGGCGCATGGCCGGATGGAGCAAAGGGGCGTGCAGGAAGGCGATCCGGCAAGAGGCCAGACATTGTTGCAGGACGGGCACGGGGGCTTCGAGGGTAATCCCCAGGCAGGCGGCGGCTTGGGCCGATCCGCTGACCCGGGTATGACTGTGATTGCCGTGTTTGGCCACGACCGCTCCGGCGGCGGCGGCAATGATCGCGGCGGCGGTGGAGACGTTATAGGTATTGATGCCGTCCCCCCCGGTCCCGCAGGTATCCATCGCGTCGGCATCACAGGGCACGCGGGTGACGTGTTCGTGCATCACGTCGGTGGCCCCGACAATCTCCTCGATGCTCTCGCCCTTGTGGGCCAGACAGGTGAGAAAATCAGCCATCAGACCGGGCTCGCAACGGCCGGTCATGATGAGCGAAAACACTTCATAACACTGCTCGCGCGTGAGGTGGCGTCCAGCCTTGATGGTGGCGATAGCCTGGTCGATAGACTGCATTCAGAGCTCCAACTACGAAACAGACAAGCAGACGAAGGAACACGCAGGCCGGGAGAAGAAACAACCGGGCGACGTTCTCCTTCGTCCTCGAATCTCGCCGTCTCGTCGTCTCGATTCCGGCCCTTACAGACGCTGCACCCGGGCTCCCTCAGAGGCGGTGGTGGGGTAAACAAGCGCGGGCTTCTCAAACCGATGATTATATTCCGACGCGATGGCCGATTGAAGAGCTTCCACCGCGCCCTGCTCGACCAGGGCGATGGCACAGCCGCCGAACCCTCCCCCGGTCATGCGGGCCCCGTACACGCCCGCCACCTCCCGGGCAATCTCCACCAGGGCGTCCAGTTCCGGGCAGGAAACCTCGTAATCGTCTCTGAGGGACTGATGCGAGTCGAACATCAGCGCCCCGAAGTCCTCCAGCCGCCCGTGACGCAATGCGTCGGCCGCCTCAGTGGTGCGCTGGATTTCGGTCACCACGTGCTGGGCCCGGCGGAAGATGAGCGGATCCAGGGCCTGCCGCTGGGCGAACAGCATGGCCGGTTTGACGTCGCGAAGGCTCTGGATCTGCGGATATCGGCCCTTGAGGACCTCCACGGCCTGCTCGCACTGCCGGCGGCGGATTCCGTATTCCCCCCCGCCGATCTCATGCTTGACCTGGGTGTTCATGACCAGCAGGACGGCATTGTCGAAGGGCATGGGAATGTGCTCAAACTCGCGCGAGCGGCAGTCCAGCAGCAGGGCGTAGTATTCTTTGCCCAGGGCGCAGATGAACTGGTCCATGATGCCGCAGGGCGAATGAGCGTACTGATGCTCGGCCTCCTGGCAGAGTAGGGCCAGCTCAACGGGGTCCATGGTCTGGCCGGCCAGGGTCAGGAGGGCCAGCCCGGAGCCGACCTCCAGGGCCGCCGAACTGCTCACACCGCCGCCAATGGGCACCTCGCTGTGGATCAGCAGCCGGCTCGGCTGGAGCCGGATGCCGCGTTTGACCAGCATGGCGGCCACGCCGCGCGTATAGCTGGACCAGGACGGCATTCCCGGCGCATCGGGCTCGCCCGGATCGGCGGCCGAGAAGCGGGCGGGCTGATCCGCGAAGGCGGTCGAACGCACCTCGATCGTGTCCCCATCGGCCGGAGCCGCCATCACGTACAGGCACTGGGACATGGCGATGGGCAGCACGTAGCCGTCGTTGTAGTCCGTGTGCTCGCCAATGAGGTTCACCCGGCCCGGAGCGCGAACCGCCAGCGTGGGAGCCGATCCCGGAAACGCCTGTTGAAACCGATTCATCAGATCGCTTGTGTTGACCACGGTAGAGTTCCTACAGAGAATAGAGTGTGGCCGACTTTAGGCTGTGGCGTCAAATGTGTCAAATCAGGAACCGCCAATGCCGACACCTGTTCTGATCGACACGGACATGGGGATCGATGACGCGATCGCGGTCGCGTTGGCCCTTGCCTCCGATCAGATCGAGCTGGTCGGGATGACCAGCGTGGGGGGCAACGTCCCGCTGGAACAGGCCACAGGCAACATCGGCCGGGTGCTGTCGGCTCTGGAGGCCCGGGAATGGCCGGTGATCGGACAGGGCCTCGATCAGCGCAACGGCTTAAGCGACGCCCGGCACGTCTTCGGGGAGGATGGGCTCGGGGAGACGGATCTGCCCATCCCCGCAGGGTACCAGCCCCGTGACTATGTTGAGGTATTTGAACACTGCCTCCACGCCCATGGCTCATCCCTGACCATCATCGCCCTGGGGCCGCTGACCAATCTCGCGGCATTGATGCGCGAACGACCCAGGCTGCTTCAACAGGCCGGGCGAATCATCGTGATGGGCGGGGCCCTCTGGTGCCCGGGTAACGTGAATCGCTGGGCGGAGTTCAACTTCTACCGCGACGCCAAGGCCGCGGCCGCGGTCATGTCCGCCGGGCTGCCCATCACCCTGGTGTCGCTGGACGTCACCCGCCAGGTCGCCCTGGACGAATCACACGTGGCTCGCCTGTCGCGCAGCGGCCGGCCGGGGGGCGAAGGGCTGGCCCGGATGCTCCGCTGGCCCCTCGAACATCATGCGGACATGGCGGGCAAATTCCTGGTCCATGACGCCGTGGCCGTGGGGGCCCTGCTCTGGCCGGAGCTGTTTCTGCGCTCGCGCATCGGGCTGGAGGTGGTTACTACCGGCGAACAGGTCGGCCGGAGCAAACCCGTGGTCACCAAGGACAAGAGCCGGCAGGTGGGGGTGGTACTCTCCGTCAACGTCGAAGATTTCCTCGAAAACCTGCTGGAAAGGATCTGTCAGGAGGAGTTCATCGTCTGAGGAGATGAGAAGTGAGAAAGGGCCTGGAAATCCACAGGCTCTCTCACTTCTCACCTCTTACTTCTCACTTCGCCGAAGGCGCTCATGTTCGACCGGGTTGACGACACCATCGTGGCAATTTCCTCCCCCCCGGGCATCAGCGCGCGGGGCATCGTGCGTTTGAGCGGGCCGGAAGCCGTTTCCCTGGCCGCACAGGTCTTTGAGCATGCGACCGGGCCCGGCCTTCACGCCACGCCGGGCCATCGCCGGCTGATGGGACGGGCGCGAATCGATGCCGACGCGTCAGTCCCCGCGGAGGCCTACGTGTTCCGGGCCCCGGCCAGCTACACGCGCCAGGACATCGTGGAGTTGCACCTGCCCGGCTCACCGCCCGTGCTGGCCATGGTCTTCGAAGAACTGACCGCCGCCGGCGCCCGGCCGGCCGAGCCGGGCGAGTTCACCGCGCGAGCCTACTTCGCCGGGGCCCTCGATCTGACCGAGGTCGAAGGCGTGGCCGCCCTGATCCATGCCCGCAATGACTCGCAACTGCGGGCCTCAGAGGCACTGCTTCATGGACGATTGAGCCAGCGATCCAGCGCACTGCGCGAAGAGCTGACCGACCTGCTCGCCCTGCTCGAAGCGGAGATCGATTTCGTAGAAGAGTCTATCGAGTTTACCACCAGTGGGCACGCAATCGCCATTCTGGATAAAGTAGCCGGAGAACTGGACGCCCTGCTGCGCGACGCACCGGCGATCGAACGGCTGGAGGTGCTGCCCCGCATCCTGTTGGTGGGTCGCCCCAATGCCGGCAAGAGCACGTTGTTCAACCGGCTCAGCGGACTGGACCGGGCCATCGCCTCGGCCACCGCCGGCACCACGCGCGATGTGCTCACCGCGCCGATGAAGGTGCCCGGGGGCGAAGTCATGTTGCTGGACAGCGCGGGGGTGGAATGCGGGCCTCAGACCGCATCCCAGCCGTCGGATCCAACACCCGGCGAGGCCGCCGGCTCGGCAGAACCGGCAGCGCTGGCCGCCGCCGCGACGCGACGATCGGTCGGTATCGCAGACCTCGTGCTGATGGTGGTGGACGTGACCGATGCCCCCCTCGAAACCATACGGAGCCTGCGGTCGATGCTGCCGCGGCAGCGGGTCCTGATCGTGCTGAACAAGGTCGATGCAATTATTTCCAACCCTCCCTTGCTCCATCTTCCCGACCCGGCCGTTCGAGTCAGCGCGTTGACCGGGGAGGGCATGGCGGCACTCCAGGCCCGAATCGGCGAAATGTTGTTTGGAGGGGTCGAGACGCATGGGGCGGAGCTGCTGGCCCTCTCCGATCGTCAGCGATCGGCCTTGCGCGAGGCCCGCCACGCGCTGGGTCGCGCCCTGGAAATGTGCAAAAACTCGCAGGAAATCAAGGATTTTGCGGAACTGCTGGCCCTGGAAGTGCGCGAGGCGATCAATGCCCTTTCGCTGTTGACCGGAGAAATCGCGACCGAAGAACTGCTCGGTCGCATCTTTTCCCGCTTCTGTATAGGCAAGTGAAAAGTAAAGAGGCTCACTGGATCCGGTCGATAATTTGTGGAAGGCATCTCGCGTGCCAATGATGTGCTGAATGTCGGCCTCGACGCGAGATTTGCTTTGACATTCTTGAATGTCATGTTAATTTAACCGGCAGAAAGGAGGTGACGTCCATGGCTAAGAAAGCAAAGAAGGCCGCCAAGAAAGCTGGCACCAAGGCCACGAAGAAGAAGAAGTGAGCCGAATGGACATCACCAAGACCGTTGTCCCGAGTGCAGACTAACAGATGATGCAAGGGGCAACGGCAGTCGCCTCCGACTCAAAGTTGGGTGCGACAAACAGCCGTAAGGGAGGTGCTCAACGCCACGGGAGCACCTCTCCCTTTTTTTGGGGATCGTCCCATCCCGGCCCCCCACTTCAGAGCCGGAAGCCAGCGCGACCAACCACAGTGACAGCAGCCAAGCCCCTGCCCTGCAGCGCAAAGTGGGCCATTTCCCGTAGCGGCCGGGCTCCGTACCGGCCGTTCTGCCCGTAAAACGGCCGGTACGGAGCCCAGCCGCTACGACCGTTGGTCCCAGGCACGACCGGTAACCACTACCCGGGAGCGAGAAATCAAGAACGACGCATCATCCACGCGTTTACCTGCTGACCCACGTACGCCTCCCATGCGCCCCAGGTGGCCAACAGCCCCGCGTCCGAATAGAATATGAACGATCATTCACTCTTGAGATACGGCTCGACAATGACCAGGCATCGGAAGGCCACTCAGGCAGCAGGCAAGACGCGGCGGCGCTCTCGTGGGCAGCCCGAATGGGCAGACTGGCCCGACGAGCAGTTGCTGGATCTGCGCCTCTGCGACCTGCATCTTTCCATTAAGCGCTCCCCGCTTGAGCCGGTGATCCAGAAGGTCTACGAGGACCTGGAACGGCACGATATCCGCTTCCGGCCGCACTTCTGGCTCTCGGAAGAGTGGTTTTCACCTGATGGGATTCCCGGCGTGGCCATTCCGTTCTACCTGGCCCATCCGCGCCTGATCCGCCTGGAGCGGAAGCAGATGCTGGAGGTCGAGGGCGGCACGCAGGAGTCCTGCCTGCGCATTCTGCGTCACGAGGTGGGGCATGCCCTGGACCATGCCTACCTGCTGCATCGTCGCCGGAAGTGGCAGCGGCTGTTCGGAAAGTCCTCGGAACCGTATCCGGAGTTCTACCGGCCCCGGCCATACTCCCGAAATTTCGTGGTGCACCTCGACTTCTGGTACGCCCAAAGTCACCCGGATGAGGATTTCGCCGAAACCTTCGCGGTCTGGCTGCGGCCCAAGTCGCTCTGGCGCAAACAGTATGAGGGCTGGCCGGCCCTGGCCAAGCTCGAGTACGTCGATGAATTGATGGCCCAGATCGCCGGAACCCGACCGGTGATCACTTCCCGCAAGCGCGTGGAGCCGCTGTCCCAGATCCGCAAAACCCTGCGGCAACATTACAAGGAAAAGCGGGCTCATTACGCCCGTGAACATCCCAGTTTTTATGACGATGACCTGCGGTTGCTGTTCTCCGATGCGCCTCAGCACGCGAATCGCGAATCAGCGGCCGCCTTCCTGCGCCGGGTCCGCGGTGAGATTCGCCGCCTCGTCTCCAGGTGGACGGGGCAGTATGAATACACCCTCGACCAGGTGCTCAAGGACATGATTGGCCGATGTCGAGAATTGAAACTCCGCGTCGCAGGACGCGAACGCCAGGTCAAAATGGACTTCGCGATTCTGCTTACCGTGCAGACGATGAACTACTTGTACACCAAGCGCCACCGGCTCGCCATGTAAGGAATCGCATGAAGAAGCTACGCGTACTGGCACTGGTGCACGAAGACCTTGTCCCCCCGGACAGCATCGAGGGGTTGAGCGACGAGCAGATTGCCCCCTTCAAGACCGAGTACGATGTCACCGCCACGCTGCACAACATGGGCCACGAGGTCAAGACCGTCGGCGTGAGCAGCGACCTGCGCGCGATCCGCACGGCCGTGGAATCCATGCAGCCGGACATCGTCTTCAATCTGCTGGAGGAATTCGACGGCCAGGCGGTCTTCGACCAGAACGTGGTCAGCTACCTCGAACTGCTCGGGCTGCCGTACACCGGTTGCGGCCCCCGGGGCCTGATGCTGGCCCGCGACAAGGCGCTCGCCAAGCAGATCCTGACCTACCATCGCATCCGCGTTCCGGATTTCATCGTGTTCCCCCGGGGGGCGGCGGTCCGGCGGCCCCGACGCCTGACCTTCCCCCTGTTCGTCAAATCGCGAAACGAGGAGGCCTCCCTGGGCATCGCCCAAGCCTCCATTGTGGAAGACGACGACGCCCTCAGGGAGCGGGTCGCCTTCATTCATGAGCGCATCCAGACGGACGCCATCGTCGAGCAGTACATCGACGGGCGCGAGTTGTACGCCAGCGTTGTCGGCAATAAGCGTCTGCGGGTCTTCCCCATCTGGGAACTGCTCTTCACCAAGGCGCCTGAGGACATGCCGCGCATCGCCACCGCCCGGGTCAAGTGGGATTACAAGTACCAGCAGCGCTGGGGTATCATCAGCCAGGCCGCCCGGGACCTGCCCGAGGGCATGGCCGAGCGGATCGCCACCCTGGCCAAACGCATCTATCGCTATCTCGGCCTCACCGGTTACGCCCGGATCGACATGCGCATGACCCCCACCGGCGAACTGCACGTTCTGGAGGCCAATCCCAACCCGCAACTGGCCTATGGAGAGGACTTCGCGGAATCGGCCCATGCCGCCGGCGTCACCTACGAAGATCTCCTCCAGCGCATCCTCAACCTCGGCCTGAGCCGGGCCCGGGAACTGCGCACCAGCGGATAACCAATGGCAAAACCTGGCCATGGAATCGCTTGGAGTCTGCAGAATCAGAGGATAAGATCAATTAGACCGGGGGGCACGACGGATCGGTGGGACATACACCCATGCCTGTGGAAACATTATTGATCAATGGTCCACGCGGCGGCGGGAAGAGCACGGTCGCTCAACTCGTGGCCCGCGAGGTGCTCCAGCGCCCCGCTCATTATCTCCGCATCGAGGCCGCCTCAGACCAGCACACCAACGTGGTGCTCTCCGTGGAACCGGCGTCCGGGCAACCCTGCCCCTGGGCCTCCGAACACCTGGTGAAGTACACCGCCGATCGGGTCTTTGAGACGGTGCCGGAAGCCTTGCGGAAAGTCCGCCGGCTGGAACGCCGTGCCTTCGCCATCCTGGAGGCGGACGCCGATCCGGCCCTCCGCCATGCCTTCCCTTACGATTACCGCATCTTCGTCATGCCCGCCCCGGCCGACGTCCATACCGTGTTTCGGACCCCCCGGGCCGCCGCCATTGCCCTGCAGGAGGTGATGCAGGATACGGCCGCCTTCGCCTCGGAGATCTTCGGCCTGTTCGAGACGGAGTCGCTGGAAGACAGCGTTGGCGTGGAATACTACCCGCCGGTTGCGGATCGCGAGGGCCGGCGGGAGGTGGAACGGCTTGAGATCACCGAGGCCCAGATCCGCCAGTTCCTGCGCTCGCCCCTGGGCGGTGAAATCGCCTCCCGAATTCAGCTTCAACCCCCTTATCACGCCATGGTTGAATCGGATGTGGTCCTGATCAATACCGGGGTCGGCGGCGAGACGGACGCGCTCGGCGAGTGCCTGGCCCGGATCGAAAAATTGCTGGCCCGCGTCCGGCAAGACACCCGCCGGCACAGCGTTTTGTACTGGGGGGATATTTTCTCCAGAGACGATCCAACCTATTCCAAGCTCCTGCGGCGGCTCAAGGCGTTGTTTGCTCTCTGACGGCGCGTTAGCATCTGGCACTACAGCGCAAGCTACCCAAATTGCTGTAGCGGCCGGGCTCTGTACCGGCCGTTTGAGAGACGTAGCGGCCAGGCCCGCACCGGCCGTTTCGAAGATGTAGCGGTCGGGCTGCGTACCGACCGTCCTGGAAATGTAGCGGCCGGGCTCCGCGCCGGCCATTCTGGAAACTCGGCAAGAAACCAACCTGGAAAGGAGACCCTATGCCGAACCGTCAGAATTCACGTACATCCAGCAGTGGCAACGCCGGCCGCGGCGCCGGCTGGAGTCGCCGACAGGTCCTGAGCACCGCGGCCGGCGCCGGAGCGGCCATGCTGGCCGGGTCGCAGGTCGCCACGGCCCAGAGCCCCAGACCCGGCCGGCGGGTCCTGGGCGCCAATGACCGCATCGTCCTCGGGATCATCGGCTCCGGCGGGATGGGCCGTCACCATATGAACACCCTCAACAGCATCGGCGGCATCGAGTGGGCGGCCGTCTGCGACGTATATGAGCCCAACCTCAACGAAGGCCTCAAACTCGCCGGCTCGAAAGCCAAAGCCTATCTCGAGCACGAGCGTCTCCTTGAGAACAAGGATATCGACGCCGTGGTCATCGCCTCGCCGGAACACTGGCACCACCGGCACCTGATCGACACCGTGGCCGCCGGCAAAGACGCCTACTCCGAAAAGCCCATGTGCTGGAACATCAAGCAGGGCCAGGAAATGGTGGAAGCCGTGCGCAAAACGGACTGCATCGTCCAGATCGGCATGCAGCGGCGCAGCACCCCCATCATCCGCGACGAAATCAAGCCCATCTTCGATCAGGGCGAGAACGGCCCGCTGGGCAAGGTCCACCTGGTCCGCGCGGAGTGGTACTGGAATATCGGCATTGACCGCAGCTCGACGCTGCCCGGCAAGCTCGATTGGGAGCGCTTCTGCGGACCGGCCGGCAAGCAGGAATTCGCCCCCATCAAGTTCCGTCACTGGCGGCTTTTCTGGCCCTTCTCGGGCGGCAACGAAACCGACCAGGGCACCCACCTGATGGACGTGGTGCAGTGGATGATGGGCGTCGATCAGCCCAAGTCGGCCGTCCAGTGGGGCGACGTCTTCGAGCACAAGCCGACCGAAACGCCTGACACCTTCTGCTGTACGTTCGAATATCCGAACTTCGTGGCTACCTGGACGCTGGGTTACAGCACCAACACCTGGCGCAATGGCTGGTCCATCACCTTCCAGGGCACCAAGGGCGCTCTGTTCCTCACCGAGGCGGGCTACCGCATCTTCGACCAGGTCAACGGCTGGGAGAAGGGCTGGCCCAAACCCAAGGTCGAGGTGCTGCCCGGCAGCGTGACGGACACCCGTCCACACCTCACCAACTTCCTGGATTGCGTGCGCAGCCGCAAGCAGCCCAATGCCCCGGTCGAGATTGGCCACAAGGCCGTTCGCCCGCTGCATCTGGCCAATGCGGCCCTGAAGGCCAACCGCCGTGCGATTCTCGAAGACGACGGCGTGACCATCCGGTTCGCGTAAACACCGCCCAACCAGCGACGTTCCCCAGATCCGCCCGTACTGCCGGGCGGATCTGTTTTTGGGGCCGGGAAACAGGGAGCCAACCTTTATACTGGTTGTCCACGAGGCCGTGCGCCAGACGCCTCCCTGAAGAGGCGGCGGGATGCCTGAACACTGTGGGACGCTTATAATGTGGATCTTAAATGAATCTTGTGCGTTGGGTGCCCCCCTTCTCATAGGTAGGGGCGCGAAGATTTAAAGATCGGCAGCGCGGCGACCAACAACCAGGCAGGAACCTGCCCAAGTTGGCAACGGAAACCGTACAAAAGAGAACCATGACTCGTACCCATAACAGGTTGCTGTCGCTTGCCGGACTCGCCATCGCCATCGGGCTGGGGGCTCCGGCCTGCGATCGCGGGGAGTCCAGCTCGGATTCGGCCTCCGCCCGGCTTCCCGGTCCGCTGAATCTACCGGCCAACCGGAACGGCCAGGTTCCCGCCCTGCTCTCCGAGACCGGCATCTTCACCGATCTGCAAACGCTGACACCCCATCCGGCCCTGCTGGCTTATGACATTAATGTCTCCTTCTGGTCCGACGGCGCCGACAAAAAGCGGTGGATCTGGGTGCCGCCCGGCCGGAGTATCCGCTTCTCCCCCACCGGCGAATGGGAATTTCCGGCAGGCACCGTGTTGATCAAGCACTTCGACATGCCGACCGACCTCTCCCGCCCGGAGGTCAAACGACGACTGGAAACGCGAATCGTCATCACGGAAGCCGGCGGCGAGGTATTCGGGATTGCGTACAAATGGCGCGACGACGGCCGTGATGCCGACTATATCGTCCGCAGCCTTCGGGAGGAGATTCCCGTCCAGGCCCCCGACGGCGTCCAATCCCGAAAATGGTACTTCCCCCACGCGCACGATTGCCTGCAATGCCATATTTCCCTGGCCGGCGGCGTGCTCGGCGTCAGCACCCGGCAACTGAACTGTGACTTTCCCACCCCCGACGGCCGCCTCCAGAACCAGTTACTCACGTGGGGCGAACGAGGCCTGCTGAAACCCCGCCCCCGCCCCGAAGCGCTGTCAACCTATCCTCGACTGGCTGCGGCGCATGACTCCTCCCGCAGCCTTGAAGACCGCGCCCGCTCCTACCTGGACGTCAACTGCGGCTACTGCCACCGGCCCGACGGTGCGCCCGGCGAATTCGACGCCCGCTACGAGACCCCGCTTTCCAAACAGAACCTGGTCAACGGTCCGGTCCTGATTGATCTGGACCTCGACCATGCCCGAACCATCGCACCCCGTGATCCCTCGCGTTCCCTCATCCTGCAACGCATCGACACACTGAAGCGCACCAAGATGCCCCCGCTGGCCCGCGAAAGTATCGACGCCGAGGGCGTCGCCCTGCTGCGCGAATGGATCGAGAGCCTGCAGCCATAGTCAGTTGCCAGTGGTCCGTGGTCAGTTGAGGGGTTCTTGGTTCTCTGGTTCTTGGTCCTTTGTCCTTGGTCCTTAGTCATTAGACATACGCTCAGACGTCAGTATCCCGCCGCGCATCCGTCCTTCCGCGGATCCGAGCCCCCGCGCAGTATGCCCTTCTCCGCGTCGATCAGGATTCCCTGGTAGCCGCCGAAACCGCGCTGGCCGCGCGATACCTGGTGGCCTTTGGCCTTGAGCCCGGCGATCGCTTCTTCGGACACGCCCGCCTCGACGGTTACCTTTCCCCCGTCCTTCATCTGGGAGCCTGTCGGCGTGCTTGACCCCGTGTGCTGACACCGGGCGGCAGCGCCGGCCTCCTGGACGTTCATCCCGAAGTCGATGATGTTGCACAGCACCTGCACCTGCCCCTGCGGCTGCATGTCGCCGCCCATGACCCCGAAACAGAACCACGGCCGGCCTTCACGGGTAACCATGGCAGGGATAATGGTGTGGAACGGCCGCTTGTGCGGTTCCAGGCGGTTGGGATGCCCCTCCTCCAGGGCAAACAGGCAGCCGCGATTTTGAAGACAGAAGCCCAGGTCTCCCGGCACCAGCCCGGAGCCCCAGGCGTAGTAGATGCTCTGGATCAGTGACACCGCGTTACGGTCCTTGTCCACCACGCTCAGATACACCGTGTCGGCCCGGCCGATCTTCGAGTCACCGGCCGGCAGGGCCAGCGCCGCCCGCTCGCGATCGATCAAGGCGCGCCGCCGCTGGGCGTACGGTTTGGAGATCAGCTCCGCGATGGGCAGATTCTTCTCCACCTCGGGATCGGCATAGAACTTCGCGCGATCTTCGTAAGCCAGCTTCTTGGCCTCGATGAAGAGATGCAGATACTCCGCCGTATTGTGCCCCAGCCCCCGCAGATCGAACGGCTCCAGCAGGTTCAGAATCTGCAGCACGGCGATGCCCTGGCCATTGGGCGGAAGCTCCCACACGTCATAGCCGCGATAGTTGGTGCTGACCGGCTCCACCCACGTGGAGGTGTGTTCCGCGAAGTCGCGCAGGCTGAACAGCCCGCCGTTCGCCTCGCTGAAAGCCACAATCTGGCGGGCGATCTCGCCGCGGTAGAAAGCGTCCCGCCCCTCCTGGGCAATGCGCCGATAGGTCTGGGCCAGGTGGCGGTTGGTCATCCTCTCGCCTGGCTGCGGCGCCCGGCCATCCCGAAGGTAGGTGCGGGCGGTGTCGGGCGAGGCGCTCAGCAGTTCTTGCCCCCTCTGCCACTCCTGACCAATCACCGGCGTCACGAGAAAGCCGTTCTCCGCACAGGCGATGGCCGGAGCAAGAATCTCCTCCAAACTCATGCTCCCGAAGCGGGTCCGCAGCATCTCCCAACCGTCCACGCAGCCGGGCACCGACCAACTCAGCGGCCCGCGTTCGGGAATCTCTTTGAGCTGCCGGCGGGCAAACAGTTCGCGCGTGGCCCCGTAGGGGGAACGTCCGCTGGCATTGAGGCCGTAGAGCTTTCGCGTCCGGGCGTCCCACACGATCGCGAACAGGTCTCCACCCACGCCGCAGCTCATCGGTTCGACCACGCCCAGTACGGCGTTGGCCGCAATCGCCGCATCCACCGCGTTCCCGCCGCGCTTGAGCACCTCCACGCCCACCTGCACCGCCAGCAGATGACTTGTCGCCACCATGCCTTGCCGTGCCACGGCCTCGGCATGTGCCGCCTCAGCGCCGCCCGTCGGCCTGTCCGCATCCAGTCCCCAGCCAGCCATCATCGCCATCACTCCCGCCGATATCCATCCCAGCCACATGCCAACCTCCGTATCGCCCCGGCGGACCTACTCTATCGCAGCAAGGACCGACGGCCAAATTTCGACGATCAAACCAGCCGTGGAAGGCGATAAGGCCGAATCGGCAAACCGCAAGGCCGGGCATAGGCCTGGTCAGAGGTCATTCATTTCGGAATAAGTGCGTTTTTCACCCGTCAGCGGGTAACAATGAAGCGTGAGCAGCAACACCGATACACAGGAGTGCACCATGCATGGCACGTCCTGATCTGGCTCCCGGAATGCCCCGCCTTATCACGCTGGCCGCCGTGGCCATCGTGACGCTGGCGCTTTATCTGGGTAAAGACGTGCTCATGCCCCTGGCCCTGGGCATTCTGTTCAGCTTCCTGCTGGCGCCGCTGGTCACCCGCCTGGAACGGACCGGCCTGGGGCGCATACCGGCCGTCGCCCTGGTAACGGTCCTGTCTTTCGCCGTCATCGGGTCCGCCACCTTCTTCGTCGTCAAGCAACTGATCGATCTGACCGCCTCCCTGCCGGCCTACCGTGAGAACATCCGCCAGCGGATTGAAGCCGTTCGCGGCCATCGCGGCCCCATCAGCGAAGCGGCTCGATCCATCCAGGTACTCTCAAAGGAGGTAGTCCCCTCCCCACCGGCCACCAAGCCCGCTCCTGAGCCCGAGCCGGCACGCACGCCGGCAACGGCGCTGCCTCAGCCCTCTCCCGAGCCGGTTCCGGTCACGGTGGTGTCCTCGCAATCCTCTCCCTTCACCGAGGTGCGCGACGCGCTGGGCTGGGTCATCGGGCCGTTGAGCACCGCGGCCATCGTGATCGTCTTCGTGGTGTTCTTCCTGATCGGGCGCGAGGACCTCCGCGATCGCATCATTTTCCTGATGGGCCGCGGCCGGATCCATCTGACCACCCGGGCGCTGGACGACGCCGCACAGCGCATCAGCCGTTACCTGCTCATGCAGCTCATCATCAACGTGAGTTACGGCGTGCCGGTGGCGGTGGTTCTCTATCTGCTGGGCTTGCCCAATGCCCTGGTTTGGGGCTTGCTGGCGACGGCGCTGCGCTATCTGCCTTATATCGGCCCCTGGGTGTCGGCCAGCCTTCCCATCCTGCTGTCGCTGGCCGTCTTTCCCGACTGGTGGCGGCCTCTGGCGGTCATCACCCTTTTTATCGTCCTGGAAATCATCAGCAACAACGTCATGGAACCCTGGCTCTACGGTTCCAGTACCGGGCTTTCCTCGGTGGCCGTCATCGTGTCCGCGGTGTTCTGGACCTGGCTCTGGGGCCCGGTGGGACTGCTGCTGGCCACCCCGCTGACCGTGTGCCTGGTGGTGATGGGCAAGTACGTGGGCCAACTGGAGTTCCTCAGTGTTCTCATGGGCGACGAGCCGGTGTGGGACCCCAGCAACCGCTTCTACCAACGGCTGCTGGCCATGGACGAAGAGGAAGCCGGCGACGTGATCGAGGATTATCTCGCCAGTCATTCGCTCATCGCCGTGTATGACGACATCATTCTGCCGGCCATGCACCTCGCCGAGCGGGACCGGCACCGGGGCCACCTCAGCCCCGACCGCGAGGATTTTCTCCGTCAGGCCATCGACACCTTCCTGGAGGAACTGGAGGAATCGACCGCCCCGCTCGAAGAGCCGATCCCCCCGGCACCGGGCCAGCCTCCCGCCGGCAACGGCAAAACCGCCGCTGATGCCGGCAATAAGACCGGCGTAGCGCAGGCTCCCGCTCCCGTCGCTTCGCCCGAACCGCCCGCCAATCCGCCTTCGGTATTCTGTTTGCCCGCCCGGGATGAGGCCGACGAGGTCGCCGCTCGCATGTTCGCCTCCGTGCTGCGCCGCGCCGGATACCCCGCCACGGCCTCCTCCGCGGAGAGCCTGGCCAGCGAGGTGCTCGAACAGGTGGAGCAAGCGCAGGCCCCGATCGTGTGCATCTCCGCCCTGCCGCCCGCCGCCATCGCCCACTCGCGCTATTTGTGCAAGCGGTTGCGGACCCGCTTCGACAAACTCAAACTCCTCGTGGGCCTGTGGAGCGCGACCGGCGATCTCGACCGCGCTCGCCAGCGGTTAACCTGCTCGGGAAGCGACACGGTTGTCCGCAGCTTCCGCGAAGCCTTGAACGAGATCCGCCGGTTCAATGTGCCCCACCCCGGTAACAACCGCGCGGACCGGGCGGGCTGACCGGACCGATCCAACCCGTCCCCCCCGAACCACCTCAATAAAAGAACCACGGCAACCCGCGCGAGCCTCCAATTTGAAGAGGTTCGCGCGGGTTGCCGTGGTTCGGACGGATTCTCCGCCCGCGTCGCTTCCCTTGTGTTGATGATCGTGCGGGGATCCCTCCGGCAAGTGGGACCGCGCCGCGATGGCCCGCCTTACGCCTGCTGCTCGGCCGCCTGGAGATTGATCTCGCTTTCCGCCAGCTCGGACAACTTCTTGTCGGTTCGGCCCTCCTCGTCGAGGGTCTGTTGCAACAGACTGGCCGACCAGTTGTCGCCGAGTATCCGCGCGTAGGTCCTGAGCGTGCCGTAACTGGCGATCTCGTAATGCTCCACTTTCTGGGCCGCGGCAATCAAACCGGCGTCCAGCGTTTCGCCCTGGGCCTCGGCCATAATCTCCTGGCTTTCTTCCAGCAGGCCCTCCATGCCCTTGCACTTCCTGGCCCGGGCGGGCACTTCGAGGTGCTCGAAGATGCGCTCAAGCCGCTCGATCTGGCCCTCCGTCTCCTGTTGATGCAACTCAAAAGCCTTCGCCAGCTTCGGCGAGGTAGCCTTCTTCGCCATCTTCGGGAGTGCCTTGCTGATCTGCTTCTCGGCGCTGTAGAGATCCTTGAGTTGTTCGACGAACAGTTCTTTCAGATCGGTGAGCTCCATTATAAATCTCCGTCAAGAACTCCCCCGGACCACCAGACCTCCGGGGGGTTGCAAAAAGGAAGCTTGCCAAACCCGATGCTGATTATTCAGCCGTGTGGCTTAACCCGCGATGAAATGTCAGTGAATTCGGCCTCACCGCCTGAGGGGCAGGAACCAGCCGTAAGAGGGATTAGGAAGTATTTGGCACCGCGTCGGCCCGTTATTGGTTCGGGTCCGTGGCGCTGAGCACGTAACCGGTTCCGATCACGGTGTGAATGAGCGGGTGGGAAAAAGCGCGATCGATCTTGCGCCGCAGCATTGAGATGTAAACGTCAATCACGTTGCTGTCGTTGTCAAAATCCATGTCCCAGACATGCTCGCCGATCGACGCCCGGCTCAGCACCCGCTCCGGATTGCGCATCAGGTATTCCAGCAACGCGAATTCCTTGGTGGTCAGCTTGATCTTTTGACCGGCGCGGGTCACCGTCCGGTGGACCAGGTCCATCTCCAGGTCCTCAAACCTCAGCACCGCCGCCTCCTGGGCCTCGCCGCGTCTCAACAGCGCCCGCACGCGGGCCAGAAGCTCATCAAACTCGAACGGCTTGGTCAGGTAGTCGTCCGCTCCCGCGTCCAGGCCGGCCACCTTGTCCAGCGTGGTTGAGAGGGCGGTCAACATCAGCACCGGCGTGCTCACGCCACGGCGCCGCAGGTTCCGGCAGACCTGCACCCCATCCTGATCCGGCAACATGATGTCCAGGATGATGGTGTCGTAGTGTTGCTCGGCAGCCTTGTTCTCCCCCTCATGCCCGGATTCCACCTTGTCCACGGCATAGCCCTGCGCCTTGAACCCCTCTTCAATCAGGGAAGCAATTTTCGGGTTGTCCTCGATCACCAGGACGCGCATTCGCCACTCCTCAGCCAATAAATAAGCACCAGTTCACCTCTATTTTAGCCGCTTCTTAATTTTAGCCTCTTAGGGTAGTGTTCGTTGCAGCCGCTCAAGATTCCACCTTATCTGGGAGATCAATTCCATGGAACGCTTCGGGAAATACTTGATCGGGGGAATGCTCATCATCGGCACCGCTTTCCTGGCCGGTGGCAACTCGAATTGCGAAGTCAACAGTGATTTCGACGGTGATGATGGCTTCGATTTTGACGATGATGACGGCTTTTTCGATGACGGCTTTTTCAAGCCGATCATCGGCGACAAGGATCAGAGCCCCAATATGCTGGCCATGAGACTCCCTCTTCTTTTCCCCAATGCCTGAACCGCCCCCAGGGCCGGCATTGGCACGAAGATATTTTTACTCTTGCGCCTGCAGGTTTTGCACGAACCGGCCTTTTCCGGTTCAGATCTGAACGCTCGCTTCGGTGCTGTTTTCCGAAGTTTCCGAAGGAATGTCGGCTGGCGTGGGCGGCGGTTGGAGGGACACTTGGCCGGTGAGAATGGCCAGACCGCCCGGCAGCGCCCAGACAAGCTGGATCAGCCTGCTCATCAGCGACAAAGAGACTGCGGCCGCTTCAGTGCCTGCCTTGGCCGCCCGGGCAAAAAGCTGCACGTAAATGACTTCCATGACTCCCAGCGGCAGGGCCCCGCACAAAAAGCAGATCGGCGTGTAGGCCAGGTAAACCGCAAAATCCCGCCACGGATGAGCGCTGACCATTCCCAAGGCCCATCCCGACAGGAATACGGACATCACACTCCATATCTGCAGCACCATGGCCAGGAACAGACAGGCCAGGACGCGACGACGATGGTTGCGGAACTCGAACACGGCCTGGTCGAGACGCTGCAGATGATGAGCCAGCGGCAGCCGGGCAAGAATTTGTTCTAACCGCAGGACCCGCCGGGTCCATCGCGAGAAGTACACGGCCCCGCCCAACACCATCCCGGCCAGCAACAGCCCGATGAGCCCGCGCGGACTCAGGACTTTCATCCAGGGCTTGGCCAGGGCGGCTTCTCCCCAGGAGGCCATGGCCGGATTGTTCCAGTTGATCACTACCATCAGACCGGACAGCAGCACCAGCCCAACAACGCCAACCACCCGATCAATGAAAACGGTCGTCACCGCCTCATGCTTGTGAGGCGTCTCGCGGGCCACGTACCAGGCCTTGAGCGCATCCCCGCCGGAAGTCCCCAGGGGCAGCGCATGGATGAGGAAATTGCTTACAAAGGTGAACTTAAGTGCTTTCCAGATCGAGAGATGAATATCATGGACGGCCAGCAGCCACTTGAGCCGCACGCCGATCAGCACCGGCGCCGGTCCGAACACCAGCAGGCCCAGCAGGGCTATGCGCCAATTCACGTTCGCGAGGGTGTTCCGGATCTCCTGCCAATCGGTGGCCCGGTACAACCAGGCCACCGCCAGCAGGCAAACACCCAGCCGGACCAGCCGCGACAACCAGACTCGCCGGCCGTGCCCAGGCACGGTCTTATCCTCGAAACGTGACATAACCCGGCGATTGTATATCCCGCTGACGCTTCGGAAAAGCCGTTCCATCTGAACAGACGAACAGGCGCAGGAGGCCGTTCTCGATACGTAACCAACTGACGTTCAGGGCAACCGACGTTCAGCGCAGCGGCCGGGCTCCGTGCCGGTCGTTTACCGACGAAACGGCTGGCACCCAGCTTTCGCCGGGTACCCGGCCCGGCCGCCACCTTTGGTGAACAGCCGTTCAGTGGCCGCTCTACTTCGTGGGAGCGGGTTGCGTCGCCGGTCGTTTTTCGCCGCGCTTATGGCTTAGAAACCACTCGTACAGTTCCGGGTTGTTGTAGGTGGCCGTCCAGGAGTCGTGCTGTACCCCGGGATAACACGTGTATTTAACGTTGCCGCCGGCGCGTTTGAGGGCCTCAACCATCTCGTCCGTGCGCTTCACCGGCACGACCGGGTCCGCATCGCCGTGGAAGGCCCAGACGGGAACGCTCTTGATCCGCCCGACCAGCAGCTTGTTCCCCCCGCCGCAGATGGGAGCGATGGCGGCGAACCGCTCCGGATAGCGGGTGGCCAGATCCCACGTGCCGAACCCGCCCATGGACAAGCCGGTCACGTAGATGCGATCAGGATCCACTCGGTAGCGGTCCTGAACCTCATCCAGCAGGGCGTTGAGTGAGACCGGCTCCCACCAGGAGTCCGCCGGGCACTGGGGCGAAACCACGATAAAGGGCAGCTTCCGGCCATGCTCGACGAGCTTCGGGGGCCCGTGGATCTTGACCTTCTCAAGATTGTCTCCACGCTCGCCAGCCCCGTGCAGGAAGAGGATCAACGGCCATTTCTTGTCCGGGTCCTTGTCGTAACCTTCCGGCAGATAGAGCAGGTACTTGAGCCGGACGGAAACCTGCTTGTCCATCTGTCGGGCCTCTTGGGCGGGCCGGGTAGCCGGCGTCTGCCCATAGACCGCCGCCGCAAAAGCCAGCAGCAAAACGCACTCCACCGCCGCAACGCTCGAATGTGAGGTCATAAGCAAGATCCTTTTTCGACAGTACGATGGATTGTGACGAAACACTACAACGCCAGGTTGCAGCATCAAAGAATCGTAAGCTACTTTCCCGTTCCCTCAAACCACTCCGCGCCGATCACCCGCCCCAGCAGGAAGAACTTCCGATCCGGGTACCACAGCACGGCCTTGCCGTCGCGAACCGTCATGCTCGCATACAGTGCCAAGTCCAGACGGCCGGGCGTGCCGGGCTTGCCCAGGCTCACCCCGTCGTGGTCCATGAAGAACTTCGGCTCATCGAACCACACCGGCTGCTGAGCCCCCGCCTGGAACCGCCCGGGGAGCAGGTAGACCGGACGGCGGTGAAGCCCCGTGTCTGTCGGGCCGGCGCCCTGGTAGTGTCCGTCGTGGTTGTGGATGAACAGGACGTACCGGCCGCTGCCGGCGGTGTTGCCGCCCACGTCGTAGATCGGGCACGGGGAGAGCGGATGCTGCAACGCCTCGCCGCCGTCGCGGCGCAGGAGCCGTTGCGGCCGGGTCCAGGTCTCACCGGCATCCTTGCTTTGCGACCAGAACGGGCTGCCCGCTGACGTGCGCATCACGCAGAACAGCCGCCCGTCCGGCAACTTCACGATGGACGGCTCCTGGCAGGCGCTGACCTCCGGATGGCCGGGGAATGGTACGGCCAGCGCGTTTTCGTTGGTGGCGAACCAGGCGATCTTGAGATCCTGCGGTTCGGGGTTCTCGTCCACATTCTCGAAGCGCATGAACTCCACCCGCGAGTCGGCGGAGATCCACGAGCGGGTGGGGTTCCTCCGTACCGCGAAGCTGGTCCAGCGGGTAATGCCGGCCAGGTACCGGCCATCCTTGCCCAACCGGAGCGGCTTCTGCCAACAGATGATGTTGGGCGGCATGCTCGCGTCGGGGTTATCGTTGATGCTGCGCAGGATGGGCACGTTCTGCGGCTGCGACCAGGTGTGGCCATTGTCGTCGCTGTAGATGCCGTGCAGCCAGCCGGTTGTGTGGAAGAACGTGTCGTGCTTGCCGATGTGCTGGCTGTAGAGCACGTAGATCCGGCCGGACTTGCTCACCAGCGGGTAGCCCCAGCTTGCGATGCGGCCCTGGCCGGCCTTCTTTGGACCGGCAATGATGCGCGGCTCCGACCAGGTCCGGCCTTCATCCGTGCTGCGGGCGAAGACGATGTGCTGGTCGGGCTGGGACTCGGCGGAGCTTTGGGTCCAGACGGCCATCAGCGAACCGTCCAAGCCATCGAACACCAGGAAGTGTTCGTTGCCGGTGTTGCTCACGCTTTGATCGCTCACCCGGGGGACGTAGACGATGTAGTCCGGCCGGGTGATCTTCAACTGCTTCTCAATGCGCGAGGCCAAATCCTCGGCGTCGCGGATAACGGCCGGACGAGTGGCTACCTGCGCCTGACCAGAGGCAGGGGCAACCGGTAAGGCCATCGCGGCCAGCAGTGTAAGGAGCTTCAGAAGAGAGATATTCCGCATCGATACAGCCCTTTCGCCATAATCTCGGCGGTTGACCATCCGTTCCCTCAGACGCTCAGCCTACCACCTTGGTTCGATCACGGCAAAGCCGTCGCGGCCCCGTGGGCTGCCTGGTTCATCCGTGGACGGATTGTGCTCGGGGTCGGCTGCGGAATGGCGGCCCTCGCAGCGAGCTGGTGCGAGATCGACAACCCGGGGCTTACCATGTTGCGGTTCGAAAAGGACTTTCTGCACTGAGCGGCGGACTTTCGCACTATCGTTCAGTACGCCCGGACAAGCTGACAGCCGGGATAGTAGAAACTGAGGATTTCGCTGGCGGTCTTGCCGCTTTGGGCCAGGGTGTTCGCGCCGTACTGACACAGCCCCCAGCCGTGGCCAAAGCCCCGGCCATCGGTGAAGAGGATCGAATCCTTCTGCACCACCGGCGTGAAGTGTCCGCTCTTGATCACGCGTCCGGTGGGATCGACGGTCAGCCGGAAATCCTCAACGTCGAGCGAGACCTGCCGGCCGGCGGCGTCGGAGACTGCGACCTGCACCGGGCGGCCTAATGGCGTCCGCTCGGTGATCTCCAGACCCACAATCGGCCCGATGGCCGCGATCCGGGAGTAGCGTTCACGCAGACGCTCGGTGATCTGCTTTTTCGGGATAGACACCGCCGGCCAGCGATACGCGGGCGATGGGCTGCAGAAATCGCAGCGCACGTTGCCGGCCAGCGGAGGATACTCCGGTTCACCTTTGCGGCGCGGCGAGATCCGGCTGCCCCCCCCACAGGTCGAGCTGAAATAGGCGGGAAAGATCCGTTCGCCCTCAGGGCTTGAATAGGCGCAGACGATTCCGCGGGTGTCGTGGACCGCCTTGACGCCTTCCGGCGATCGCGACTCAACATTGGCGCCCCGGTATACCTGGGAGCCCTCGGTCGCCAGCAGGTCCCAGTCCTGCCTGGGGCCATAGAAGCGCTTGTGGTACCAGGCAAAGGTGCGGGCGGCGATGGCCTGGGCACGTTGGGCGGCCGGCTCAAAGTCGGCGGGCAGTTCCGCCGGCACCACTCCGAGCAGGTAGTCCTCCATGTCCACGATGTTGAGCACCAGGGCGGTGGTGGGCGACTGACGGACGAATCGCAGCCGGCCGCGATAGCGGTGCAGACCTTCCGGCGTCTGCAGCCCAACCAGCCCCGCGGCGCGCGGCCGGAGTTCCAGCACGTCGGCGTCGAAAGTCCGCTCGCTGCTCGCGAATTTCACCACGCCGCCGGCAAACGAAACCGTCAGCGGCGTCGGATGGTCCATGGCCGCCAAAACTCTCCCGCTACGGGGGTCCAGAACGTCGAAGGGCTGGCTGATGGCGAGGAGACAGCCGGTCGCCTCGCGCAGCAGAGCCACGCGGACAGACCGGTCCAGAGCGGGGCCGGTGGCCGGGGGCCCGGATTTGTAGTCATCCGGGGAAGGCTGCGAAGTGGATGATGGCGAAGAATCGCAGGCGACGAACAAGGTCGTCAAGAGAAGCGCAAGCAGCGGAATGTGCCGGGGCTTCCTGCCGCCGGACGGCTGCATCATACGGATCCTCAATCAGTCTTGCGCAAGCTCAATCCAAGCTCCGCGAGCTTCTGCTTGACCTCATTCAGCGAGGTCTGGCCGAAGTTTTTTGCGGCCAGAAGCTCGGCCTCGGTCTTGTTAACCAGGTCGCCCACAGTAACCAGGTTGAGCCGCTGGAAACACTTCCGCGCCCGTCCGGAGAACTCCATGTCCGAGAGGAACTTGCCCAGGATCTCGGGCGACCCTTCGGGCAGGTTTCGCCGCGGGACGGCGGTTCGAGCCGCCGCGCTCGCGGGAAGGGCCTCGTCCTTGAGCTGTCCCAGGCGCAACCCCTTCTGTTTGAGCATGGCCTTGATTTCGTTCAACGAGGTTTCGCCGAAATTCTTGTAGGCCAGCAGTTCGGCCTCGGAAACCCGCAGCAGGTCGCCGAGCGTGTTGATGTTCATTTTCTTGAGGCAGTTCCGGCTGCGCACGCTCAATTCGAAGTCGGAGACGGGCGTGTCCATGATCGCGTTGCGCTTGGCCCGGGTACGCTCCTGGGTTTCGTCGTACAGCATGGTCATCGAGCTTTCGATGTCCTTGGCGAACATCCGGGCCCGAGGGTGATTGGGATATTCGCGCAAAATCCGGTCCACGCAGGCGAATGCCTCCTCGAATCGCCCATGATCTTCGTAAATGACGGCGAGATTCATCAGCGCATTGACATGGGCGGGCGTCTGGCGGGCCAGCGACTCGTAGAGCTTGATCGCCCGATCTTCGTCGCCGTACAGGTCATGGTTGTAGGCCAGCCGGAAAACCGCAGCCTGGTGGTTCGGGTCGCGCGCGACGGCGGTCTCATAGACATCCATGGCCTCTTCGATCCGCCCCTGAGCCTCAAGCAGCAAGCCTCGATGATAGTGCCAGTCCGCCGTATCGGCCCGTTGCTGATTCAGAGCAGCTTCGGCTTGATCCATCTTCCCGTCACGAATCAACGTGGCGACGTCGTTCATCTCGTCGTATCCTCAATACCAGTCAGGGAGATAGTGTGCACGGTTCGTCCGCGTCGGACCCCATTCCCGGGGACAGCGTTGAAAATTAATCGAATGAGTCAATGTAACAGATATTGTAGCACATGCAAGCGGTGGGCCAAATGCGGGGGTGGGCGGCCGGCGCCCCCATCGACAAGGACGTCAAAACCGATCCCTGATCCCGCCCCGCAATCGGAAGGACGAACAGGCGGGCGCCATCCGTCGCCCGAGGACTTGCACAATTCAAACATAACCACTATATATAGAAAGACTTATGGCCATCAGGCAAATTCATGTCATCATCAACCCCATCGCCGGGGCCTTCAAACAAGCCAGTGCTCTGAAGCACCTGCTGAGTCGACTGCGCGGCGAGGGTTTTATCGTCGAGGCCCTTACCACTGCCGCAGGGGGTGACGCCTGGCGGCTGGCGGCTGAGGCCTCGGTGCGGGCCGATGCGGTAGTGGCCGTCGGCGGCGACGGAACCGTCTGTGAGGTCGCCAACGGCCTGACCGGCTCCACGGTGCCGCTCATCATCTGGCCGACCGGGACAGAGAACCTGGTGGCCAAATCATTAGGGTTTAAACCCGATGCCGACCGGGTCGTGGCCTGCCTGACCCGCGGACACAACCGTCCGCTGGATGTCGGCGTTGCCAACGGGCGGTCCTTCCTGGTGGTGGCCGGAGTGGGCTTTGACGCGGAAGTGGTTCAACGGCTGGTCCGGACCCGGCAAGGCCACATCACCCATCTCTCCTATACGCTGCCGATCTGGCGAACCTTCTGGGAGCACCGCTTTCCGGCAGTCAGGGTGTTCAACGAAGGGCGGCTCTTCTGGGAAGGCCAAGGCATGGTGTTCCTGGGCAATATGTCCCGGTATGCCCTGGGATTGCCGGTGGTGCGCGATGCCCGCCCGGACGACGGTCTGCTGGACCTGTGCATTTTCACCTGCCGGCAACGTCGTCAGCTCATCGCCCACTCGCTGCGAACCCTGGTCAAGCGGCACATCGAACATCCGGACGTCCGCTATGCCCGGGTCCGACAGGTGCGGATCGAGTCGGCGGTGCCGGTTCCCGTGCAGTTGGACGGGGACCCGGCCGGCCTGCTGCCGCTGGACGTGTCCATCCGGGCGGGGGCGATCCGGGTTCAGATGCCGCCCATCGAGGCGAAGATGTAAGGTTTTCCGAAAACGACGGGCGGGAGAAGCCATCACCGCATGGGCAACCCGCTCGGACCAGGAACCTCCCTGTGGGTGGCCCAGGTTCTGCGAACCTGGGCTCACGATTTTTGAGGACCACAAACACGCGAAGAACCACAAGCCATCAATACCCCCCCCAGCGGAAGAAATCGTGAACCCACCTTCCGAGAAGGTGGACCACCCGAGCCGACCCGCTCGGGCAAGGGATATCCCTGTGGGTGGCCCAGGTTCTGCGAACCTGGGCTCACGATTTTTGAGGACCACAAACACGCGAAGAACCACAAGCTATCAATACCCCCCCAGCGGAAGAAATCGTGAACCCACCTTCCGAAAAGGTGGGCCACCCCTAAAGTTCCCCCCAGCCACGCGAAAGGGTAAGATTCGCAGCCATGAACCAACAGCATTCTCCACAGCCGGTGCGGATCCGTGATATTCAGATCGGGCCGGGTTGCGGCCTGGTCCTGCTGGCCGGGCCGTGCGTCATCGAATCGCGCGAGCACACCCTGCGCATGGCCGAAGGAATTCGCCGGATTGCTTCAGCGGCCGGCGTGCCACTCATTTTTAAAGCCAGTTATGACAAGGCGAACCGCTCCAGCGCCGCCAGTTTCCGCGGCCCGGGTCTGGAGGAGGGTCTGGCCATTCTCGCCGAGGTCAAGCGCGAGACAGGCGTGCCGGTGGTATCCGACATTCACGAGGCCGCCCATGCCCGACCAGCCGGTGAGGTGTTGGATGTGCTCCAGATTCCAGCCTTCCTGTGCCGCCAGACCGATCTGTTGACTGCCGCCGGTCAGACCGGACGGGCCGTCAACGTGAAAAAGGGCCAGTTCATGTCCCCGGAGGAGATGCGTCTGGCCGTCGAGAAGGTGCGCGCCGCCGGCAGCCCCAACGTGCTGCTCACCGAGCGGGGAACCTTCTTCGGCTATGGCCGGCTGGTCAACGACATGACCGCCATCCCGCGCATGAGCGCGTACGCGCCGGTGGTGTTCGACGCCACTCATTCCTGCCAGTTGCCCGGCCAGGCAGGCACTCAGTCCGGTGGGCAGCCGGAGATGGTCCCCACACTGGCCAAGGCCGCGATTGCGGCGGGTGCCCACGCCCTGTTTCTCGAAGTGCACGACGATCCCCCCCGGGCCAAGAGCGATTCGGCCACGGTCTGGCCGCTGGATCAGCTCGCGGGGCTGCTGGAGGGGTGCGTGAAGGTCTTTGCCGCGCGAGGCTGAGGCAGCGTGCCGAAGACCCAGTCCCACAGCGGGGTGGTCACTCCAAAGCCGCGCTCCCAGTCCTGGTAATGATGCAGGGCGTGATACTTGACCGGGCCGCGCAAAAGAGGCACGCGCCACGCACCATGCCCGGCCAGGTGCACGAACTCGTACCAGACGTAGCCGGTCATCAACCCGGCTTGGAAGGCCAGGGCGGCATCGAGGTCGCGCAGCACCGCCAGAGCCAGCCCGAAAAAGGCCAGAGCCAAGGGGATGCTGCCCGACAAGGTCACGACGGAATGCTCCAGGTCGTGCGGCTCACGGTGATGTCGCAGGTGGGCCTGGTCTTGAAAGCGGCTCAGTGCCGGCCAGGGCATGGGCAGGTGCATGGCCCGGTGCAAGGTCCATTCCAGCAGGGTCCAGAAGGCCAGGCCGGCGAACCACAAGGCCGCCGTCGGGCCCAACCCGATCTGCCCCCGTGCCCCGACCCAGACCAAAAGACCCGTGATCACGGCCGGATACACCAGGAACGGCCGGGAACGCAGCAGCCAATCGCGGACCGCAGGTTTCATGGACAAGGCCCTCCAGTTAGAGCCTGATAGATCCCTCCGACCGGAACGTCGCGCAATTATAGATCCCCCAAACCTGCCCCCGTGCGATCTCGCCACACATCTTCGCACCCACCACCGGTAGCAGCCAGGCTCTGTACCGGCCGTTCGCGGCTGTCCCGTTCTCGGGTATGGGCTGGGCTCCGTACCGGCCGTTTTCCGGATAAAACCCCATCCCTCCACTCAACACCTTTGCCCTCTCCGCCGCCATGGGATAAAACATGGCCTGCTGAGTTTTTCGAAAGGCACACCCCGATGGCGGAACTGAAGACCTATCCCAAGCTAAGCCAGTACAAGACGGCGAAGGAACTCCAGGCACGATGGGCCGAGCTGGGCTGGAACATCCCCTGCGACGAACACATCCTCACGGCAGCGGCCGGCTCCCCACTGGCCGAGCCCATCGAGATCTTCGGCCGCCGCGTCGGAAACCGCTGGTGCGTCCAACCGATGGAAGGCTGGGACGGCACGCCGGGCGGCGCCCCCACCGATTGGACGCGCCGCCGCTGGGAGCACTTCGGCCGCAGCGGCGCCAAGTTCATCTGGGGCGGCGAGGCCGTGGCTGTCCGACACGACGCCCGGGCAAATCCCAACCAGCTCTGCCTCAAGCCGGAGACCCAGCGCGAAATCGCCGCACTCCGCGAGCGCCTCGTCGCCGCTCATCGCGAGGCCACCGGCAACACGGACGACCTGCTCATCGGCCTGCAACTCACTCACTCCGGACGTTTCTGCAAGCCGAACGATAACGCCCGGCTGGAGCCGCGAATCGCTTACCATCACCCCATTCTCGACGCCCGTTTCGGCATCCGCTCGGACGACGACAGCGTGGTCATGAGCGACGACGATCTTTACCGCTTGATGGACGATTTCGTCACCGCCGCGAAGATGACCGCCGAGATGGGCTTTGATTTCGTGGATCTCAAGTGCTGCCACGGCTACCTGGGCCACGAGCTGCTCAGCGCGTATGCGCGTCCGGGCCCCTTCGGAGGAAGTTTTGAGAACCGGACGCGGTTTATCCGCGAGTTGATCGGCCGGGTGCGTTCGGCCGTGCCTCAGTTGCACATCGGCGTCCGGCTGAGCGCATTCGACACCGTGCCCTTTGAAGACGACCCCGCCACCCGCGTCGGGTCCAAAAAAGGCGCGGGCATCCCCTGCCGCTTCGATCATCTGCTCCCCTACCGCTACGGCTTCGGGATCAATCCGGAGAATCCGCTCGAGATCGACCTGAGCGAACCCATCCGGCTGCTCGAAATGCTCGCGTCGCTGGGAGTAACCGCCATCAACATCACCGGCGGCAGCCCTTATTACTGCCCGCACATTCAGCGTCCGGCCATCTTCCCTCCATCCGACGGCTATCAACCGCCGGAGGATCCGCTGGTGGGCGTGGCTCGCCACATCGATGCGGTGCGCCAACTGAAGGCCCGCTTCCCGCACGTCGTCCTGGTTGGTTCGGCCTATACCTACCTGCAAGATTTGCTGCCTCAGGTGGCCCAGGCGGTCGTCCGGGCCGGCTGGGTGGATCTTGTCGGGATCGGGCGAATGGTCCTGAGCTATCCAGAGATGCCCATCGACAGCCTGCGGCGCGGCGCCCTGGACACAAAGCGTATTTGCAGGACTTTCAGCGATTGCACCACCGCTCCCCGGAAAGGCTTGATCAGCGGCTGTTTCCCTTTAGATGATCTCTACAAACGCTCGGAGGCAGGACAGCGGCTGCGCGAGCTCAAAAAGACGGATGGACAGGCCCGTTGAACCGCAGAAAACGATTTTCATCTAAACTGAACACAGGGCCTTTCCCCTACGGCTCTTCAGTTTGACTTTTCCGGTTAACCAAATCACAATGGCAGCGTTGGCGCTGAAATCGGTATCACTCCTCCGGTATCCGATGGGGCTCTTCCCCGTCAGCGTCTTCTGAATTCTGGCGTCAAATAAGCGTTCTTGGACCAGGTGTCTCGACATTTACCTTCAGAGCCACCGCCCATGAGTCACTCCGACAGCGAAAGAGGACAAGCAGGCTTGAGTTACAAGTACCAACGAGTGCGCGAACGGCTGCGTCAGGCCGTTGAAAGTGGCGAATTGACCGGCAAACTGCCGGGCGAGCGGGAGCTGTCACGGAGGTACGGCGCCAACCCCAAGACCATCAACAAGGCATTGACCGATCTGGCCATTGAGGGATTGCTGGTGCGTCATGTCGGCCGCGGAACATTCGTTTCCTCCTCTGGCACCAGCGAAGAACAAGGCCGTGTGCATTCGCGTCCTCTGAAGTTCGGCTATCTCACTCCGGTAGACAACGCCCGCGGCTGCGCCCAGGAACTCTGCAAGCGAACGGCCGCCCTGCTGGAGCCCATGGGTCACGGCATGGAGCCGCTGTCGTTGCCGGTCGAGCCCTCGGGCGAGTTGTCAGGACGATGCCTGAGCGCGGATCGGCTTCGAGCGTTTGACGGCCTGGCGCTCTACGGCGCTCGTCCCTCCGCCGAACTGCTGGCCAGCATCAGCCGTGAACATCTGCCCCTGGTCATGGTCAACAATCAGCACCCCCTGGTTCGCACCGCGGCCGTGCTGTTGGATTATGCACAGGGCGCGTTCGAACTCTGCCAGCATCTCATTTACCTGGGGCACCGGGAAATCCGACTCTGCGTTGATCCGATGTTGATGCCGGCGGCCGCCCAGGCCGACACCGGCTACCGGGCGGCCATGCAGCGCAACGGCCTGTCGCCCCGGCCCATGTATGGCACGGCCGGCCCTTTCGACGGCGGGCCGGCACTGGCCGCGGAACGCGGTAATCCGCCGACAGCCATCATCTGCATCGGTTGCGAAATCGTGCCCGCCCTGAGCGAAGCGGCCGCAGCGCTTAACATCAAAGACTTGAGCCTTTGCTGCATCCCGGAACCGTGCGATTCCGCGACCGAACGACTGCAACTCACCAGCTATGAAGCGGACGCCGGCCTGATAGCCCGCTGGATCGCCGATTTGTTGACCTCCGCTTCGCCTACGCGATGGCAGCGCGTGGTCATCGTCCCGGGGCGCATCGCGGATCGCGGGTCAGTAGCTCCCGGCGATGTGCCGGCCGAGCGCAAACATAGCCCCGATGTCGCAGTGCTCTAATATGGATTCCACATCAATCTTGTGTTGGATGCCCCGCCTGTTCTGAGGCAGGGGCGCGAAGATTGAAGCGATCAGCAACGGGCGACCAACAACCAGGCAGGAACCTGCCCAGGCTTGCAGCGGAAACCGTATGATGCCCTTTCCGGCCGGGGAGCTTCGCGCTTCGGCTCCTGAGGCGGATAGGATGCCCTCCCCGCGGGGCCATGTCGATTAGCTTTGATTTACCGGCGCATAACTGAGCTCCGGCGGTTGATTCCAAGCCGACCAGTAACGGCCCAGATCCTTCATCATCTGCTTGAAGCGATCGAAGTCGATCGGCTTCACCAGATAGCTGTTGACGTGATGCCGGTAGGCTGCCCGGGTGTCGGCTTCCGCCTGGGAGGTGGTCAGGATGACCACTGGAATGGCTCGAAGGTTCTCATCCTGCTTGAGTTGACGGAGAACCTCATGCCCATCGATCTTGGGAAGATTCAGATCCAGCAGGATGACATCCGGTCGGGGACGATCCACGTAGGGGCCACGTTGCAGGATGTAATCCAGCGCCGCTTCGCCATCACACACACGGTCGATCGTAATGGTGTCAGCCAAATCCGTGAATTGCAACAGAATCAGCTTCGCGTGAGCGTTGTTGTCTTCGACCAACAGGAAATGCTTTGTTTTAGTCCCCATGGCCTTTCCGGACCCGCCGGTGTGGTCCGTTTTCTCCCTTACCAGGCTATCGTAACCGACAATCTGCGCGGCCGCCCTTCCAGGAATCAGCGGCTGCGGACAGTAACCCGCATGAACATTAATTCAGAGCCTCGGAAGCTTTCGGAAAGTCCCCCCCAACCGTCTGCCAAATTGTATGCTTCAAGAGTAATCTTGAGGCAACATTTCAGCGGCAAAATTGTTGTGAATTCAAAGAATTAGGAAGAGATCATTTCACCAGCGCGGATGCTTCGACGGCGAGCCTTCTGCCGTCGTTTCACGCGCCGACGCACGAGGATCACCGGCAATACCCAGGCGTACGGGCGCAAGGCCATCCATCCCGCCACGTACCCGATCGCGGCCCCCGCCAGGCAATCGCTGGGCCAATGCACCGCATCCACGTAACGCGAGACCGCACATCCGCATGCCAGCGCCCACCAGACCCAGCGCAGATGAGGATAAAACCAGGCCAGTATGGCCGCGAAGGCGAATGCGGCGGCCGAGTGTCCGGAGGGAAAAGCTTCATACCGCGTTTCGCGCGAGCGAGGCGTGCCGTTCGAGCGCATCCAGGTGTCACCCGGCCGGAGCACGCCCAGCAGGCCGGCATAATCTTTATCTTTGGCCTCGACGGGGCCGCCGTTCGCAGCGTCGGCCACGATCTCAACCGGCCCGGAGGACAACGCCCGCGGTTCGGCAACTTCCGCAATCGCCGCGTGCGGGCGATACCGAGGCAAGCTCCATTTGATCGGCTGGCACATGGCCGCGACCAGCAACTGCGCGAACAGCAGCGTAACAATGAAGTACATCCTGCGCCGATCGCTCAGATACACGATGACCATGGCGGCCACCATCGGAACCACCTGGCCGAAATCGCGCAGCCCGAACAACAACTGCCGTACACCCCCGGAGGGCTCGTCACGGATCACCAGGAACCGCCAGCGCATCAAGAGCACGTCGAACTGGACCAGCAGGACGAACGCGGACAGCCAGGCCAGCCAGATGATGCCCCGGCGAACCCACTGAGCACGGGTCAGCTCGCGGGGCAGCGGCAGCACGACATCATCCGGCGCAGGTGAGGCCAGCGACCCGGGCCGCAACCATCGGCACAGGTACGAACAGGCTGGGGAGTTTTCGGCTTTCGGCTTTTCGCTGCTCAGTGCTCGGTGCTCGCTTGGGGCTAACAGGAAAACGGGTTATACTGGCCGCCAGAGGCTTCTTCAGGCGCGCGAGAAAATCCTCATCCACGGAGGCCACGCGATGCGACACTATACCCGACGCGCCGTCCTGCGCCGAGCCGCCGGAGCGACGGGAGCCACTCTCTGGGCAGGCCGCCTGCCGGCCCAGCCGGCCAAATCCGCGCGCATCGATCGGGTCGAGACCTTCCCGGTCAGCTATCCGACGGCCGGGCGCTTCAAGTTTCTCGAAGACGCCCTGGGACGGCCCATCGGACGGCAGACCGTGGTCGTGAAGATCACCGCCGATAACGGCCAGGTCGGCTGGGGTCAGAGCGTGCCTTCGCCCAAGTGGAGCTATGAAACGCTGGAGACCGTTCAGACCACCATCGATCACCACCTGGGGCCACTACTGAGAGGCAAAGACCCCTTCGACATCGACGGCATCCACGCGGCCATGAACCGGGCCATTGCTCCATCCTTCTCCACCGGCCAGCCGATCTGCAAAGCGGGCATCGACCTGGCCCTCTTCGACCTGACCGGCAGAATGTCGGGCCAGACCGCCGCCGCGCGCTGGAACCGCAAAGGCCGCGAGCACATCACTTTGAGCTGGACGCTGAACCCGCGAACCCTCGACGAGATCCCCGACCTCATTGAGGAAGGCCGACAACGGGGCTACCGCCACTTCAACGTGAAAGTCGCTCCCGATCCGAAGTTCGATGTCGAGCTGTGCCGCATGGTCAAAGAGCTCGTGCCGGACGGCTTTCTGTGGGCCGACGCCAACGGCGGTTACGATGAGGCCACCGCCCTCGAAGTGGCGCCCAAGCTCGCCGAGGCGGGCGTGGCCGTGCTTGAGCAACCGCTGCGTCCCAACCGCCTCACCGGATTACGCAAACTTAAGCGTCAGGGCGCCCTGCCCATCATTCTGGACGAAGCCGTGGTCTCATCGGAGGATCTCGAAGAGTTCATCAAGTTGGACGTGCTCGACGGAGTGGCCATGAAGCCGGCCCGGTGCGCGGGCCTGACCGACGCTCGCCGGCAGGTGGAAATGATCCTGCGGCATGGGCTGATGTTTCTGGGCAGCGGCCTGACCGATCCCGACCTCGCCCTGGCCGCCTCGGTGCTGCTCTACGGGATCTATGACCTGCAGTATCCGGCCGCACTCAATGCGGCCCAGTTTTTGGCTGATCACAGTATTCTCAAGAATCCGCTGAAGCCCGTCGAGGGCCGGTTGACCGTACCTGAGGGGCCGGGGCTGGCGGTTGAGGTAGATGAAAACGTGCTGAGATCCAAGCGGAATTGACGTATCCGTTTAATGCCGGGATGGAAGGGCGATTTTATCCGGATTCTTTGTCTGGATTCGTTCGAGACTTTTCGCTTGAGGTCTATATGCTTCTCTTACCGCGGCAGCTCATACAGGAGGTCAACATGAACAAAACCTTATTCCGCAGACACATGGTTCAGTCGTTGCTGTTCCCTCTTCTTGCCATCCTGACCCTCGCGGGCAACATGGGTTGCCCCGCACCCGGCGGGGACGTGATCCTGCCGGATTTCGTCACCCTCGAACTGGTCAACGAGACGCCTTTTGAGGTGGACCCGGGGGTGTTCATCAACGGCTCTCAACTGAACACGGGCCTGCTCTTTCCGGCCCCGGATGAGCTGGTTCTGGATGTAGACTGCTTCCCGGGTGATTTGATCGAAATTGACGCGATCCTGTTGGATCCCTTCGATCCGGCTTTCGACGTGCTTTCGGCCAACGTGCCGGTGCTGGAAGAGGGGTTCGAGTTCCTCTGTGGCGATATCATCACCATCTTCTATACTCAGGATGCTTTCGGCACCTTCTTTGTGGAGGTGGCCGTTAACGATGTTCTGCTTGGATTCTGATCCGAGTCCGCCAGACAGAAAGGATGAAGCCGTGGCACTGACCCCTGAGCAGCGTGAGATCCTCAAGTTGCGACGCGAACAGGTAGCCCGGGAACTGGATGAACTGTCCACCGGCCGGACCGCCGGCGACAAGTTCGACAAGACCGAGCGTCGTCAGGAGCTGCTCGACGAGCTGGATGAAATCAGTCGCGATCTCGGTGAAATCGAGCCCGAGGAGTAGCATGGACGGATGGCTTGCCGGCATCGCCCAGGTGGATTATTCGCCGCCCCTGGGCCTGCCCCTCATGGGCAATTTCCGAGATGATTACGCGGCCCGCGGTCGACACGATCCGCTCTGCGGCCGGGCGGTGGTTCTTCAGGACCCCAACGGGCGCCGGGTGGCCTTGCTTTCTGTTGATATTTGCATGCTGGATCGCGGCAACGTGGCCCTGATGCGCCGGCACGTTGCCGCCTGCACCGACCTGGCCCCCGAGGACATCCTCATCGCGGCCACGCATACGCACAGCGCCCCTGCTCCCATGATGCTGGGGTGCCTGCCCAAGGCGCCCGACGCGGAGATCGAGGCCTTCCTCACGCGGGCAGCCGAGGCGGTCATTCTCGCCCGCAACGACTTGCGGCCCGCCAGCCTGCGCGTCGGCTACAGCGCGGAAAGCCGGCTGTCCTTCAATCGCCGTCTGCGCTGCCGGGATGGACGGACGCGCATGAACTGGGAACGCGTCGACCCCGGGGAAGTCATCGAGCCCCTGGGCCCGACCGACCCGGTCGTCGTCACCCTGTCCATCCATCGCGGCGACTGTCCGGCGGCCGGCCTGATCAACTTCGCCCTGCATCCTGCCATCCTGGCCGGCGACAACTGGCTGTACTCCGCCGATTTCCCGGGCTATCTCGGCGAAGCGCTCTCCGGGATGATCTCCCACGAATTTGTCACCTTCTTCTTCAACGGCCCCTGCGGTAACGTGAACCACATCGACTACACCGATCCCCAGCAGGGCCGCGGCTACCAGATGACGCAGCGCGTCGGGTACATGCTCGCGGTGGCCGCTTACCGGGCCATGCGCATCAGTCGCCCGGTGATCGGCGGGGAGCTGGCCGTTTCGCGCGAGAAGGTGCCCCTCAAGCGCCTGTCGATCAGCGATGAGCAGTACCAGTGGGCCCAGGAGGTCATCGCCCGGCTGGGCACCGAGCGGTCGCCGGGACAGGTGGACGGCGCCCCCGACGAGTATTACGCCCGCTGCTGGCTGCAAATGCGCGAGCAGCAGTCCGCCGGCGACGCCGCCGAGGTGATGGTCATGCGCATCGGCGACGTCGGCATCGTCGGTCTGCCCGGCGAGGTTTTCTGCGAGTTGGGGCTCGAACTCAAGAAACGCTCGCCCGCCCGCCACACGCTGGTAATCGAGCTGGCCAACGACGCCATCGGATACCTGCCCACCCGGGAGGCCTTCGCCCAAGGGGGCTACGAGGTCAGCCCGGGCGTCACCCGATACGAACCCGGTGCGGGGCAACTCCTGATCGATTCCGCCGTCCGGCAGCTCAACCGTCTGTTCGCCTGAGATGTCCCTTCCAACTGCTTCCCGCTGAAACTAGAATGCGTCGACCCGCGGAGCGCGCGGGTCAGGAGAACCTCACGTGGAGATCTTCAAGAAATTCACCTTCGATGCCGCCCACCGCCTGCCCAACGTGCCGGCCGGCCACAAATGCGCACGCCTCCACGGCCATACCTACACGGTGACCGTATATGTCTCCGGGCCGGTGGACGAGACCACCGGCTGGATCATGGATTTCGCGGACCTCACCGCCGCGGTCAAACCCGTTCTCGATCAGCTCGACCATCGCTATCTCAACGAGATCGAGGGCTTGGAAAACTCAACCAGCGAAAATCTCGTCCGCTGGATCTGGCAGCGGCTCAAGCCCCGCCTGCCCAATCTCTCCAGGCTGGTGATCCATGAGACCCGCACCTCCGGCTGCGAGTACCGCGGGGAATGATGAAATGCCAATCCCGATCAGCCCAACCGCGCCGCCTGACGCCGTAGATACCCGGCGGGCCGTCGTACTGCTCAGCGGCGGCCTCGACTCCTCCACCACCCTGGCCATTGCCCGGCACGAGGGCTTCGCGGCCTATGCGCTCTCCTTCCGCTACGGCCAGCGTCATCAGTTCGAACTGGAGGCCGCCGCGAAAATCGCCCACCAGCTCGGCGCCATCCGGCACGTCATCGCCGACATCGACCTGCGGCAGTTCGGGGGTTCGGCCCTCACGGACGATATCGAGGTGCCCAAGGATCGCCCCGTCGAGGACCTGGCCGGCGGCATCCCCATCACCTACGTGCCGGCCCGCAACACCATCTTTCTGTCCTTCGCCCTGGCTTGGGCCGAGGTGCTGGAAGCGGCGGACATCTTCATCGGCGTGAATGCGATCGATTACAGCGGCTATCCCGACTGCCGGCCGGAGTATATTGAAGCCTTCCAGCGGATGGCCAACCTTGCCACCCGCGCCGGCGTCGAGGGCCGCACCCGGCTACAGATCCATACCCCTCTCATCAACCTGACCAAGGCCCAGATTATCGCCCGTGGCCTGGAGTTGGGCGTGGACTTCTCGCTCACACATTCCTGCTACGACCCGGACGCCCGGGGCCGCGCCTGCGGGCATTGCGACGCCTGCCAGCTTCGACTCAAAGGCTTTGCCGCCGTGGGCATCCCCGATCCGGCCCCCTACCAGCCCTGATCCGGCGGGCCTCCGGCCAAGCCGGCTGGAGCGGGTGTGGCCATACTGTGTGGGGTGGCGCGGGGTGTTGGGGGGCGTGCATCTTGCACGCCTTTATGGCCGGCAAGATCTCCCCCGATGTCATGCCCTCTTTGAGGAGGGCAGGACACCTGTCCTCTCGACGCCATGCGTGCCCTTTAGGCGGGCAGGATGCCCGCCCTCCGATGCCTTGCACGCTTTTGAGGCGGGCAAGATGCCCGCCCTCCTGAGGCGCCCGGCCGGTTCACCATCATCCTTCGCTGAACCCGCGGCAGCGGGCCCGACAGCGTTTGACTTCCAGGGGCGTTCGCACTTCAATAGTGGGTGATCCGGGGCGTAGCTCAGCCTGGCTAGAGCGCCTGGTTTGGGACCAGGAGGCCGAAGGTTCAAATCCTTTCGCCCCGAGTGTCCGTCGAAAACAGCCCTTCGGCCAACACGTCGAAGGGCTTTTCTCATTGGGGAGGCAAGATCCACACCGACGTGTCGCCCGTTCAAACAGCTCACGCCGGGCACGATGCGCCTTGATCGAGATCCCGCCGTAAGCCATTAACCCTCCAAGACTTATCTTATGCAGATTTCAAATCGATCTTGTGCGTTGGGTGCCCTACCTTTTCAGAGGGTGAGGTACTCCGAACGCGCGAAGATTTAAGCGCTGAGCAGCGCGGCGACCAACAACCAGACAAGAACCTGTCCGAGTTTGCAACGGAAGCCGTATCAGGCTGCGTCTGACGGCCCGCTCTTTGGCGGCACCATTCCTTCTGTCGGCGGACCTACCCGGCGCAGACCGCCTTCGGGTATGCTTTTCGAGCCTGGCCGGAACCGGCACTGCATGGCCCGTTCGCCGAGTGACGGCGTGGACGTACATGCCGCATCAGGTTTCGGCCGACCAGACCGAGGAGCCCGCGTCATGAAAACGCGCATCGCGCTGATCGTCATTCCCGTGCTGTTGGCCTCAACCGCCTACGGCCAGACCCTTGACGACCTCATGTACCGCAAGGACTTCACCACCCACCGGGTGTCCAGCAGCGACCCCTCCGGCGGCAACTTCGATATGCGCCGGGTCGATGCGGGCAAGACCCTCACCCTGGCCGAGTTGGACGGGCCAGGCGTGATCACCCACATCTGGTTCACCTTTATGTACCCTTCGCGCAGCGCCCTGCGCAAGCTGGTCTTCCGCATCTACTTCGATGATCTCCCCGATCCCTGCGTCGAAGCTCCGCTCGGCGACTTCTTCGGCCTGGGCCACGCCCAATCGTACGCCTACGCCAGCCTGCCCCTGGCCGTGGGCACCCATACCGGCCTGAACTGCTACTGGCCCATGCCGTTCAAAAGCAAAGCCCGCCTGACCATGACCAACGAGGGAGCCCAGGATTGCCGGTCCCTCTACTTCCAGATCGACTACCGCAAGCTGGATAAGCCCGTGCCGGATGGCCTCTACTTCCATTCCCAATACCGGCAAGCCTTCCCGCCGGAGAAGGGCCGAACGTATCTGATCCTCGAAACGGATGGCGGGCCGGGACACTTTGTCGGATGCAACCTGTCCGTCGAGCAGGTGGACGAAAGCTGGTGGGGTGAGGGCGACGTACGCATCTATGTGGATGGCGAGTCCACCCCCTCCCTCTCCGGCACCGGCTCGGAGGATGACTTCGGCGGGGCGTGGTGCTACAGCCACGAGTTCTCATTCCCGTATTTCGGGGCTCCTCTGCGGGCGCGGTTCAGCAAAGACGGCGTCTGGGAGCACTGCACCCCCGATCTGAAGGGCAAGGATCTCAACCAGTGGCGCTGGCCGGAAGCCTGGAAGCCCGGCGACCTCTGGAACGTCTACCGCTATCACATCGTCGATCCGGTCCCCTTCCGCAAGTCCATCCGGGTGGACATCGAGCACGGCTGGAAGAACAACGAGCGGGCCGACTGGTACTCCAGCGTGGCCTACTGGTATCAGGCCGGCAGGCCGTCCACGCGGGCCGCACTGCCGCCCGTGAAGGAGCGCATCCCCCGCTATCTGCGTCCCCACGACTATGGCGACGGCCGGTGGGAAGGCGAAGACCTGGTGGATTCCGCGAAGCTCACCGGCGGCAAGGTCCACGAGGCGGGCATGGAGTTCTGGGGCGACCTGTTCAGCAATCGGTATGCCCTCGAATGGAACGCCGAGAAGGCCGGTGACACGCTCACGCTGCCGTTTACCGTGGCCAAAGCAGGCCGCTACCGCGTGGCCGCCCGGTTAAGCAAGGTTGAGCCGGGCGGGACCTTCACCATCAGCCTGGACGACCAGCCCCTCACCGAGCCAGTCAACCTGTACCAGCCGCCGCCATTCCCCGGCCTGTTCGAGCATCCCGTGGCCGAAGCCCACCTCGAAGCCGGCGAGCACACGCTGAAATTCACGTACACGGGCTCGGATGAGAAATCCAAGGGCAAGCGGCTGATGTTGGATAGGTTCCAGGTTGCGGCAGAATCGCAGGCACAGACGCGGACCTCTCCTGAGTAATACGCCAGCCATCGGCGTCCTGACGGGGCATGGCGATGCGCCTGACGGAATCGATGCGTGCCCCTTCTGGTATTCACGACAGGTTGCCGTTACCCTCCGGGTATGTGCGGCGGGCGGTGTAAAGGTTGTTGCGGGTGTCCCGAGTTCCGGGCCTGGCATGAGGGTCGGGCGGAAGCGATCTCCGTTGAAGTCCGCTGGCCGGCGTTGGGCATGGTGGTGGAGGTCATTCAGGCGGTCCCGGTCAAGCTCTGGACGGTGCCCGATCGCGTCGAGTACGGGATCGATTATAAAGGCCGCGTCTATCCGCTGAACGGGGATCAGCAGACGGGGACACACTACATCGAGATCGACGGTTAAGCTTTATTCTCCTGCCGTTCCGACCAGACCCAGCCCTCAGTTGTCGTCGTAGAAGATCTGGTAGCTGTTGCTGCCATTGGGCACATGGGCCGGGTTAGTGAATCTGACGCCCTGCCGGCCGGGGGTGGTGATGACCGTGTAATCGGCAGGCGTGGCAAGGGTGGTGCTCGGCAGCCGGACCACCCGGCGGACGCTGGCCGGAGAGGGCAGAATCTCCGGCAGGCCGAAGGTGTTCCCGACACCGACCATGACCCCATCGTTAGAGGCCGGGACCGACGAGTTCTGTGTTCGAACCCAGCGCACCATATCCACACGGGCGAAGCACATTTCACCTTCCACCGTGCCCTCACCGGTGAATCGGAAGTATTCGGTCTGGAAATGGCCGTCGGCGCTTACTCCGTCCACCGCGATGTAGAAGACACCGTTCAGACTCGGGGAACCACCGTCGAATACACGAACCTTGAGGTTTCGCGCATGGGGTAGGTTTTTGACCGCGGCATCCACCTCGAACACGATGTTCTGGGTGCTGCCGGGGAAGTTCCTGGACAGGATCGAGTTGGGCGCAGCGTCGCTGTCGGCGGCGGCCGGCGCCGTCAATTCCAGCATATTGGTGGCCACAAAGATGTGGACCGCGCTGGTAAAGGTAGTGTTCTGTGCATCGGTGACGGTGCAGAACACCTTGTAGGTGCCGCCGAGAATCGGAGCGGTGAAGAGTGGATATTGCGCCGTGTCGCTACTCAGGGTGGCGGCGGTGACATCCTGCAGAGCAGGGTTAACAACCGACCAGGAATAGGTGTAGCCGGGAACACCGCCCGTGGGAATAGCCGCGAGATAGGTGGTTGACGTGGCGGTCATGATGTCCTTGTCAGTAACCACCACCAGCGACAACGGCATCTCAACGTTCAAGTGCAGGACGGCCACGGCCGTGGCGGAGGCGGCGTCCGTAACCGTACAGGTGATACGGTATGTTCCCGGCGTGGCCGGTGCCGTGAACACCGGGGAGCTGGCAGCGGGGTCATTTAAAGCGGATATGGGGTTTCCACCAGGATCGAGCACAACCCAGGCATAGGTGAACGGCGCCAACCCGCCGACAGTGCCGACGCTCAAAGTGGAGGTCTGGCCGGCGGACAGGCTGATGCGACTTGCAAAGGCGTGGGCGGAGAGAGGCATGCCCACGATGATGTTTACCGAATCGCTGAAGGTCGCTCCTGCCGCGTCGGTGACCGCGCAGGTGAAGCGATAGGTGCCCGCTGCGGCCGGGGCGGTGAAGGTCGGGCTCGGCACGTTGGTGGCACTCAGAGTGGTCACCGCATCCGCGCCCGAAGGATCAACCGCCGCCCAGGCGTAGCTATACGGGGCGGTGCCACCATTGGCTACGGCCAGCAGTGAGGCCGTACCCCCGGCGGCCGGAATGCTGCTCTTGGTGGCGATCACATCCAGTGACAAGGGCACACCCACCTGCAGATGCAGCGTGGCTGGGAAGCTGGCTCCCGCCGCGTCGCTGACCGTGCAGGTCAGCCGGTAGGTACCGGTACTAGCCGGAGCGGTGAAGATCGGGTCGGGCGCATCGGCAGCGCTCAGGGCCGCGGTGGCATCACCATTGGCCGGATCCAGGATGCTCCAAGCATAGGTGTACGGCGAAACGCCTCCGTTAACGGTGACGCTCAGCGCCGTGGTCTGGCCGGAGGGCAGACTTTGCCTGACGGCGGTAATCGAAGCCGACAGACCCATGCCCACGGAGATGCTTACTGAATCGCTGAAGGTCGTCCCTGCCGCATCAGTGACCGTACAGGTGAAGCGATAGGTGCCTGCTGTGGCCGGGGCGGTAAAGGTCGGGCTCGCTACGTTGGTGGCACTTAAAGCCGTGGCCGCATCACCACCCGAAGGATCAACCGCTGTCCAGGCGTAGCTATATGGGGCGGTGCCCCCGTTGGCTATGGCCAACAGAGAGGTCGTCCCACCGGCGGCCGGAAGGCTGCTCTTGGTAGCTACTACATCCAGCGACAACGGCATGCCCACCTGCAGATGCAGCGTGGCTGGGAAGCTGGCCCCCGCCGCGTCGCTGACCGTGCAGGTCAGCCGGTAGGTACCGGCGTTGGCCGGCGCGGTGAAGGTCGGGTCCGGGACATCGACAGCACTCAGCGCTGTGGTGGCATCATCACCAGCCGGATCCAGCACGCTCCAGGCGTAGCTGTACGGAGAGGTACCGCCGTTAACTGTGACATTCAGCGCTGTCGTCTGGCCGGAGGGCAGGCTTTGCTTGACGGCGGTAATCGACGCCGACAGGCCCATGCCCACGGTGATGCTTACCGAATCGCTGAAGGTCGCCCCCGCCGCGTCGGTGACCGTGCAGGTGAAGCGATAGGCGCCCGGGGTGGCCGGAGCGGTGAAGGTCGGGCTCGACACGTTGGTAGCACTTAGGGCCGCAACAGCATCACCACCCGAAGGATCAACAGCAGTCCAAGCATAACTGTAAGGCGCCGTGCCCCCGTTGGCAATGGCCAGCAGTGAGGCCGTCCCACCGGCTGCCGGTATGCTGCTCTTGGTGGCTACTACATCCAGCGACAAAGGCATGCCCACCTGCAGATGCAGCGTGGCCGGGAAGCTGGCCCCCGCCGCGTCGCTCACCGTGCAGGTCAGCCGGTAGGTGCCCGCACCGGCCGGGGCGGCGAAGGTTGGGTCGGAAACGTTGGTAGCGCTCAGCGCCGCAGTGGCATCATCACCGGCCGGATCCAGGACGCTCCAGGTGTAGGTATACGGCGAAACACCCCCGTTGACGGTGACGCTCAGCGCCGTGGTCTGGCCGGAAGGCAGACTTTGCTTGACGGCGCTGATCGAGGCCGACAGGCCCATGCCCACGGTGATACTCACCGAGTCGCTGAAGGTCACCCCTACCGTATCGGTCACTGTACAGATGAAGCGATAGGTGCCCGGTGTGGCCGGAGCCGTGAAGGTCGGACTCGACACGTTGGTAGCACTTAGGGCCGCAACAGCATTACCACCCGAAGGATCAACAGCAGTCCAAGCGTAGCTATATGGGGCGGTGCCACCATTGGCTATGGCCAACAGAGAGGCTGTCCCACCGGCAGCCGGAATGCTGCTCTTGGTAGCTACTACATCCAGCGACAACGGCATGCCCACCTGCAGATGCAGCGTGGCTGGGAAGCTGGCCCCCGCCGCGTCGCTGACCGTGCAGGTCAGCCGGTAGGTACCGGCGTTGGCCGGCGCGGTGAAGGTCGGATCGGGTTCATCGACAGCACTCAGGGCCGAAGCAGCATCACTGCCAGCCGGATCCAGCACGTTCCAGGCGTAGGTATACGGCGAGACGCCTCCGTTCACGGTGACATTCAGCGCCGTGGTCTGGCCGGAAGGCAGACTCTGCTTGACCGCGGCAATCGAGGCCGACAGGCCCATGCCCACCGTGATACTCACCGAATCGCTGAAGGTAGCGCCTGCTGTGTCAGTGACCATACAGGTGAAGCGATAGGTGCCTGCTGTTGCTGGCGCGGTGAAGGTCGGGCTCGGCACGTTGGTGGCACTCAAAGCCGCGGCCGCATCTGCGTCCGAAGGATCAACCGCCGTCCAGGCGTAGCTGTAAGGCGCCGTGCCCCCGTTGGCTATGGCCAACAGCAAGGCTGTCCCACCGGCGGCCGGAATACTGCTCTTGGTGGCCAGTACATCCAGCGACAGGGACATGCCCACCTGCAGATGCAAGGTGGCCGGGAAGCTGGCTCCCGCCGCGTCGCTGACCGTGCAGGTCACCCGGTAGGTGCCGGCACTGGCCGGAGCGGTGAAGATCGGGTCGGGAACGTTGGTAGCGCTCAGGGCCGCGGTCGCATCACCACCGGCCGGATTCAAGACGCTCCAGGCGTAACTGTACGGAGAGGTACCGCCGTTCACAGTAACGCTCAGCCCCGTGGTCTGGCCGGAAGGCAGACTCTGCTTAACCGCAGTAATCGAGGCCGACAGGCCCATGCCCACGGTGATGCTCACCGAATCGCTGAAGGTAGCACCTGCTGTGTCAGTGACCGTACAGGTGAAGCAGTAGGCGCCCGGCGTGGCCGGAGCCGTGAAGGTCGGACTCGGCACGTTGGTGGCACTCAGGGCCGCAACAGCATTACCACCCGAAGGATCAACAGCAGTCCAAACGTAGCTATATGGGGCGGTGCCACCATTGGCTATGGCCAACAGTGAGGCTGTCCCACCGGCGGCCGGAATGCTGCTCTTGGTGGCAATCACATCCAGTGACAAGGGCATGCCCACCTGCAGATGCAACGTGGCCGGGAAGCTGGCCCCCGCCGCGTCGCTGACCGTGCAGGTCAGCCGGTAGGTACCGGCGTTGGCCGGCGCGGTGAAGGTCGGGTCCGGGACATCGGCAGCACTCAGCGCTGTGGTGGCATCATCACCAGCCGGATCCAGCACGCTCCAGGCGTAGCTGTACGGAGAGGTACCGCCGTTAACTGTGACATTCAGCGCCGTGGTCTGACCGGAAGGCAGACTCTGCTTGACCGCAGTAATCGACGCCGACAGGCCCATGCCCACGGTGATGCTTACCGAATCGCTGAAGGTCGCCCCCGCCGTGTCGGTCACCGTGCAGGTGAAACGATAGGCGCCCGGGGTGGCCGGGGCGGTGAAGGTTGGGCTGGCAACGCTCACGCTGCTCAAGGTGGCAGCCGCATCCGCGCCTGAAGGATCAACTGCCGTCCAAGCGTAGCTGTAGGGCGCTGTACCACCATTGGCTATGGCCAACAGAGAGGTCGTCCCACCGGCGGCCGGAAGGCTGCTCTTGGTGGCGATCACATCCAGTGACAAGGGCATGCCCACCTGCAGATGCAGCGTGGCCGGGAAGCTGGCCCCCGCCGCGTCGCTCACCGTGCAGGTCAGCCGGTAGGTGCCCGCACCGGCCGGGGCGGTGAAGGTTGGGTCGGGAACGTTGGTAGCGCTCAGCGCCGCAGTGGCATCATCACCGGCCGGATCCAGCACGTTCCAGGCGTAGCTGTACGGAGAGGTACCGCCGTTAACTGTGACATTCAGCGCTGTTGTCTGGCCGGAAGGCAGACTCTGCTTAACCGCAGTAATCGACGCCGACAGGCCCATGCCCACGGTGATGCTTACCGAATCGCTGAAGGTCGCCCCCGCCGCGTCGGTGACCGTGCAGGTGAAGCGATAGGTGCCTGGTATGGCCGGAGCGGTGAAGGTCGGGCTCGCTACGTCGGTGGCACTTAGGGCCGCAACAGCATCACCACCCGAAGGATCAATAGCAGTCCAGGCATAGCTGTAAGGCGCGGTGCCCCCGTTGGCTACGGCCAGCAGTGAGGCCGTCCCACCGGCCGCCGGAATACTGCTCTTCGTGGCCAGCGCATCCAGCGACAACGGCATGCCCACGGAGATGATGAGCGAATCGGTGAACCGCTTGAGCACGGAGTCGGTGACGGTACAGGCAATTCGATAGACGCCGATACCTGGCGCGGTGAAGATCGGTCCGGGGATGGTCGGATCGTCCAGTGCCGTGTCGATCAGCTCTCCGCCAGGCCCGATGACCGCCCATTCGTAGATGACAGGCGGCACACCGCCCAGTACCACTGCGGTGAGGCCCGCCTGCGTGCCCGGAGCCGCAAGGGATGGATGGGTCGTGCTCACATCCACCGAGAGGCCCTGGTCGAGGCCGCCGCCCACGACCAGGCTGGTGGAGAGGACCGCCACAAAGCCGGCCGCATCGGTCACGGTGCAGGTGAAAGTAAATGTGCCGGTCAGCAACGAGCTGGTAAACGTCGGCGTGGCGATGAAAATGTCGTCCAGGCGTTCATTTTCAATCTGGCCCAGGGGATTGCGCACGCTCCACACGAATTGATACGGCGGAATACCACCGCGCGCATCAGCGGCCAGGTGAGCCTGTCCGCCGCCGGCGATCACGTCGGTTCGGTCGCAGGTGACGTCCAGGGTCACGGGTTGACCGACAATGAACAGCAGCGCATCTTCGATCTGCTGGCCGACGGCATCGGTCACGACACAGGAGGCGCGATAGATGCCGCTCATCGGTCCGCTGGTGAATGTGGGATTGGCAGCGGTGGGATCATCCAGGAAGCTATTGTCGATCTCGCCGTCGGGGGCCACCAGTGTCCAGGCATACGTGAAGGGGGCAATTCCGCCCGTGACGTTGCTGAACAGATGGGCGGTGCCGTCAGGACCACCGTTGGCCGGTATCTGAACGCGATCCATGGTCACGGTCACGCTCAGCAGGCTGTGCACAACAATCTTGACCGAATCACTGGCGGACATGCCGGTGGAGTCGGTAATTGTGCAGGCAACCCGGTAGGCGCCCAGCACGTTGGAGCTCTGGAAAACGCGCGTATTCGGAGAAGAGCCGGTCAGTCGGTCGGGCGCGAGTTCGCCGTTCGGATCGATGACAACCCAGGTGTAGGTGTAAGGAGGCGATCCGCCAATGGCCTCGGCGGTGATGGTGGCCTGGCCATTGGGCCCGCCGCCGCTGGTAACCCAATCAGAGCTGGGATCAATTCCTCCCGGCTGAGCACCATGGGCGGTACTCACCGTGACTTCGGCCGACAGTTGCTGGCCGACCACCAGCACAAGGGAATCCACAGCGACCTGGCCGAGGGCGTCGGTCACCTCGCAAACGAGTCGATAAGTGCCCGGCAGATTGTTACTGGTGAAGACAGGCGACGGGCACTGGAAATCATCCAGCAGGTCGGCGGCATCCTGGCCCATGGGATCGAGCACGGTCCAGCGATGGGTATAAGGGGGCGTACCGCCCACAACAATGCTGGACAGCGAAGCCTTTCCGGTGCTGCCGCCCTCGGCGGAAATGCGCTGGCGATCGGTCAGGACGCTGATGGAGAGCTGCTGATCGACCAGGATAAGCATCGAGGCCACCACTTCCTGGCCACGATCATCGACGACGGTGCAGACGGCGCGGTACGTTCCCGTCTGGGCCGGGCTGGTGAACAAGGGAGTTTTCGAGGTCGGATCGTCGAGCCAGTCGCCCTTGAGACCGTCCGGCCCGAACATGGACCAGGAATAGGTATATGGGGCGGACCCTCCGGAGACGTCGGCAACCAACAGAGCCTGGCCCACGAGTCCCCCGCCGGGGGTAACAACCGGCCGGTTGGATGAGAGATTCACGGACAGGAGGCGGTTGACGACTACCTGAGCCGTTTGGGAGGCAATCGCGCCGGTTGCGTCCTTCACCGTGCAGGTGATCCGGTAGGTGCCCAGTTCCGACCCACTGGTGAAGACGCGCGAGGCATTGGCGCTGCCGGTGAGGCGATCGTCGCAACGGACGTCGTCGGGACCGAGCACACTCCACTCATAGGTATAAGGCGGCGAACCGCCCCAGATTTCGGCCGTGATCGTGGACTGGCCGTTGCTCCCCCCACCGTTCGGCACGACCTGACGGTCCACGCTCAGAGAGATGCCCAGGTCTTGACTGACGTAGATGATGGCAGAATCGGTGACAAACCGGAGCAGTGAGTCGGTGACCCGGCAAGTCAGAAGATAAGGGCCGATCAAGGGACCGGGGTGAAAAACCGGATCGCTGGCATGCCGATTGTCAAGGAGATCGTCGCGATTCTGGCCCATCGGATCCTTGACCGACCAGATGATGACATACGGAGGCTGGCCGCCGGAAACATTGGCATGAAGCGTGGTGGTCTGGCTGGTGATGGCTTCAGGGTCGGCCGCGCTCATTCTCAGGCGATCGGCCTGAACGTCGATGGCCAGCTCCTCCTGGCGGGGTGTGCAGGCCATTGGCAGCACAAGGGAAGCAGCAAGCCATGCCGCCCAGTACCCATGCCGATAACGGCGTGTTCTACCGTCAGTGGTCGGCGCGGCGGGGCGTGTTCCAGCGATCGTGAGTCCGTTCCTCATCTGCGTACACCCAATTGCTCCCTGGCATTCTGAGGGACACTCACCAGAGTTATCGGTTATCGAGCGGTATGAAGTGATTTATTTGCCCTCTGGGAGAGGCGCGCAGGACCGATAATCACGCAAGATCGGCGAATGGACGACCGATATTCCCGGCATCCACCCGGCCAACAGCGGTTCACCTTGCATGGCCCCGGGAATTTGGCATTCGGGGTCCCTTCAACCTGCCGATAACGATCCGGACATGGCGTAAATATTCGTGTGCTTCGATTTTCCTCCCGCAGGGTCTATATCGTATGTTTGGAACGGCTTCCGCGTCGCCGAGGTTGTGGCCGGCGGAAGACAGTCAAACCCAGGGGGAAACATCGATGCACCACCTGAGTAAGCGAGCGGAGAAAATTCTGGCTCTGGCCCGCGAGGTGGCTCGCGAGTACGGGCAGGGATTTGTAGGGACGGAACACCTGTTGCTGGCGATCATTCGGGAGGGTTCCGGGCTGGGGGCACGGATCCTGCTGGAGCATGACGCCGACGAGGAAAAGGTCAAGGCGCGAATCGCCGAAATCACCAAAGACCGCCTGCAGGAGACCTGGGTACTCGGACGGCTGCCGGGCACGCGTCATTATCGCGACGTACTCAGCAAGGCGGCCGAGGCGGCCCGGGGGCGAGGCAACTGGCAGATCTGCTCCGTGCATCTGCTTATGGCCCTGTTGTCGGAGCGCGATTCGACAGCGTACCGCGTGTTGCGGGCCCTGGGAGTGACGGAGGACAGAGTTCGGCGAGCCATCGTAAGGGAGGTGTCAGCGCACGTGAGCTGACAGGCGCTTTCCGAAGGGGGAAGGGAGCGTCTGCGCAGAAGGCGGCAAAGGACTCGAAGACTGCCTCAGTCTTCACTCCTTTGACTGCCTTCTGTTCGTTTGGGGCCCATGCTGACCACCTCGCGTGAGCCATTCCCCGGCCAGCTCGTCGCGCAGGAGAAGCTGCCGTGCCGGGACACAGAGCCGGCCCGACGATGTACGATCGCAAGGCGGAGAACCGCGGCCCCGGCCTGCAGAGGCAACAAGAGGGATAAGCCTCTTCCGGACAGGCGGGCTGTCCTTCCGTGCCCCGCTGAGCGCAAGATCTCTCTCAGGTGGCGGTGGGTTGTGGACCTTGCTCCCACCGGCGGGCCACGAACCAGCACAGAGTCAGCGTGGGGATCGGGCCCGTGAAAGGAATCAGGGCCTCGACCGTGGCCACCTGGCGGAGGGCCTTGAGGTTCAGGCGGTCGAGAATGATCCAGGTAAGCGGCGCCGCCAGCACATCCAGACTCATGTCCAGCAGGTCCAGGGCGACCACCAGGCCCAGCGGTACGCAGCGCAGCGTCTGAAAAAAGCCCGCCTCCGAGGGGACGTTCAACCGGCGCAACCGATGATAGAGCAGGGCCAACAGGAGTAACCCGAGCAGGAAAGCGACGCCGGACACAATCAGGATAATCCTTAGAATTTCCATGGCGACCTCCGCGATTTTCCCTTCCGCGTCGGGCAATCACCTTATTTGCAGACGCAAAAACAGCCCCGAGGCGCGCCCCCTGCCACTTAAAGGCCTGATTCTCAAATACTTATGAAGTAGTACCCAAGGGGTAGCAATACTTTGTGACACTTGGTACGATGTTGGACAGCGAGGACCAACATCATGAACCTGACCTACTACACGAATTACTCGCTTCGAGTAATGATCTACCTGGGATTGCATTCTACATCTCTGGCTTCCATCACTCAGATCAGTGAGGCGTTCGGGATCTCCCGAAATCACCTCATCAAAGTGGTGCACAACCTGGCCAAGCTGGGTTATCTGAAGACGACCCGCGGCCGGGGCGGTGGGTTGCGGCTGGCCCGGGACCCCAAGGAGATCAACATCGGAGAGGTGGTCCGCAAGACGGAAGCCAACCTCAACCTGGTGGAATGCTTCAACACCCTCGGCAACACCTGCCCACTGACGGGAGCGTGCGAGCTCAAGCGCATGGTCCTGGAAGCGGAAGAGGCGTTTTTCTCGGTACTGGATCGCTACACGCTGGCCGACGTGCTGGTTCGGCGCAAACAGATGGCGTCCTTGCTGGGAGTCACGTTCACGCGACAGACCCCCCTGTGGCGACAAGGCTGCACCAGCCGGCGCAACGGCACCAATCAGCGAAGCTGACGCCCCGGCCCTGGAAAGCAGGATCATTCGCGCCGCGGCCCGGCGAGGACGGTTTGTGCGCCTGTTTTGAGGAAGGAAGGCTCGCCTCGCCGCGACGGCTCATGGGCGAACCTGGATTCAATCAAACAGGTCTTCCAGGTCATCGAAGAAATCATCAAAGAAATCATCGTCGTCATCGATGTCGACGAAGAACCCGTCGCCGAATCCTCGCACCCGAATGTCACAGTCGCTGCCCAGCGACAGGGCGCCGAACAAGGCAATCAGGCCAATCAGCCACCACTCTCGCAACCTGAACTCTCTCAACCTGGACATACTGGCCTCCCTTCTGGGGGGATAAAATCAAAGTGGGCAGTCCACGCCGCATCGTCCTTAATATCGTAGAGGGGTCCCCTTAAGGTTGAGCATGACCGGGCCGGATCGAGCGATTGATTTTTCGATGCAGCCGGCGCGCGGGGCCGGCAGAGCCGCTCCCGGGTCCGGCCGACCCGGCTGGGCCGTACGGCTGTTCGAGCCGGTCAGCATCGTCCTACTGGTCTATATGCGCCTGATCTTCGGGGCCCTGATGCTGGTGGAGGTGACGCGATATTTCAAGAACGACTGGATCCATGCGCTATTCACTGAACCCTCGTTCCATTTCAGCTACTACGGATTTGCGTGGTTGCGCCCCTGGCCGGGGCCGGGAATGCACCTCCACTTCGCCGCCCTGGGGCTGCTGGCCGTCTGTATACTGTTCGGCTACCGCTATCGCGCGGCCGCGGCGCTGTTTTTCCTCGGCTTCACCTACGTGTTCCTGCTCGAAGAGGCGCTGTATCTCAATCACTTCTATCTGCTGTCGCTGATCAGTTTCCTGATGCTGATGGTGCCGGCGCACCGGGCGTTTTCGGTGGACGCATGGCGACGGCCGTCGATTCGTAGCCCTGTGGCCCCGGCCTGGGCGCTGTTCCTGCTGCGGTTTCAGGTGGGCGTGCCCTATTTCTTCGGCGGCATCGCCAAGCTCAACGCCGACTGGCTGCACGGCGAGCCCATGCGCATGTGGCTGGCCAAACGCACGGACTTTTGGCTGGTGGGCCACCTGTTCACGCGCGAGGAAGCGGTCTATTTTTTCACCTACGGCGGGCTGTTGCTGGACCTGCTGATCGTGCCGGCGCTGTTATGGCAGCGGACACGGCTGTTGGCGATCCTGGCCATGGCCACCTTCCACGTGATGAATTCGATGCTGTTCAACATCGGCATCTTTCCGTGGTTCATGCTGGGGGCAACGCTGATATTCTTTCCGGCAGATACGTGGGCACGCTGGGGACGGCGTTGGCTGGGGATTCCGACGCCCTCAGAGACAAACGACTCGTCTGGTGAAACCACAACAACTCCGGCATCTCCCATGTCCGCCTGCCCGAGTACGGGCGTGTGGACCTGGCCCCCGGCGCGATGGGGACGCCTCTGGCACCAGCAGTGTGCGATCACCGCGTTTGTGGGCTTGTGGGTACTCGTGCAGGTGTTGATGCCCTTTCGACACTTTCTGTACCCCGGCGTGGTTCATTGGACAGAAGAGGGACATCGCTTCTCCTGGCACATGAAGCTACGGGCCAAGCAGGGGCGGCTGTTCATGTATGCCTGTGACCCCCACAGCCAGGCGTGCTGGGAAGTCGACCCGTTGCGATACGTCACGGTCTGGCAGTTGCGCAAAGCCGCGGAGATTCCGGACATGGTGCTCCAGCTTGCGCACCACGTGGCCGCCGAGCTTCGAGAGCAGGGATACCCCGACATCGAGATCTACGTGGATGCCTGGGTCTCGCTCAACGGGCGCGAGCCGCAGTTGCTGATCGATCCGAACGTGAACCTGGCCAGCAAGAAGCGCAGCCTCCGACCGGCCGATTGGATTCTGCCGTTGAAGGATACGCCTCCGGGCCGGTGGCCGGCATGGCCGGAGCGCCCACCCCAGGAGCCTCAGGAGGAGGAACCGGTGGGCAGCGTTCTTTCCCCGCCCCCAGTTCCGCGCGTCTCATGTGAGCTTGGCCGGCCCCCGATTTTTGCCTGAAACCCGGCGAATGCTGGATGCCGGGTTGTTTCCTGGGGTAGCGGCCGGGCTCCGTACCGGCCGTTTCGCGGACAAAGCGCCTGCCCCTCGTTTGGCTTCTCGAAGGCAGGCAGGATGCCCACTCTCCGTTCGGAATCAGAAAGGCGGGCAGGATGCCCGCCCTCCGTTCGGCTTCTCGAAGGTGGGCAGGATGCCTGCCCCCCTGCGCCGGCGAGCAACCGGCGCCACACTGGCTATTCCGCCCCACCCAGGAACCCTTCGTGGAAGAAAACCGGCTCGTAGCCGTGCTCGGTTACCCAGCGGATGGCCGTATCGAGCCGCTCGGCATGGTCGGGCACATAGTTCTTGTAGAACTTCCAGAAATACTGCTCGTGGGTGAACAGGTCCATGATCTCGGCCTGGTTGGGGTCTTTGGCCAGCGGCTCGAGGGTGGGGACGATCCGATCAATCGGCGTGGAGTTGCAGACGATGTCCACCTTCGAGAAGACGATGCCGCTGTCAAAGTCTTTCAGCGCGTCGTGCCGCGAGAGATATTCGGAGCGTTCGTCGTCGAGCAGGTAATTGATGTCGTACCGGCCGTTCACGCGGATGAAGTAGCCGCTCAAGACACGGACGCCGCGCTGGTAGAGCGGCTTGAAGGCCGATGGCTGGGTCATGGCCCAATGGATGACCGTCGGAGGCGTGCACGTCCGCTCGCCGGCAAAGCGCAGAATCTGCTCAGTGACCTTGTCATAGTCGGCGATGAGCGTCGCAGGCGAGGCATGCTGGTAAAGCCGGTCGGGGAATTCGGAACGGGCATGGAAGGCGAGCTTGAGCCAGTCGGCATTGTCCTGCCATTCGCCCTTATAGCGGTCGGGAAACTCAGACAGCTCAAACCCATCCTCTGTGGCATAAAACACGTTGAGAACGAAACGGGTTTTGTACTTCCGGTGCAGGTCGCGCAGGATCTTCAGATAGAAACAGTCGAAGAGCGATTTGTACTTCTTCTGAGCGATGTCGCGCAGGAAATAGCTGTTGTCGTCGATGGAGAAGCGATAGCGCGGCTTGGAGAGCCGGTCCCAGACGACGCGCACGCGATGTTCCGCCTGGCCGAGCGAGCCGCGGGTGGCCGCCACAATGTCCGTCTCCTTCTCCCGGAGGACGATCTCGGCGGTGAAGGTCCGCCCGGCGCGCTGCGCGACGACACCATTGACCGTGACCTGGTCATCCAGCGGGGCCTCGCCGCGAACGCGGATTTTCAAGCCGCCATCGACGGACTGGCCATGACGCCGGTTGAGAACCGCGCCGTGAAACGGCTCATCAATGCGCAGCCAGCCGGTCCCGCCCGCGCAGGCCGTTGAGGCAACGCCCAAGGCCAGGCCGGCCGCCCCGGCACTGGCCTCCAGAAAGTCACGTCGTCCAATCATTTCATCTGGCATGGATCACCGTCCTTGCACTCCAACTCCGCGCGTGCGCGGGATGCTGAGCCGGCCGGCTTCCCGGACCCGACACATGCAGCAACGCAGTCCCGGCGAGCCCACCGTCCCAACCCGCGGCCGGCAGGTATTCTAAACCCCCGCTCGCCGCCTCACCAATAAGAATACCGGCGACCAACCACCGCTTGCCTTCGCCCTGCTGCCGTTGCCAGTACACCAGTTTCTCGGCGAATGAGGCGGGTTCCCGGCGAATCGGGGGGATCTCATCGGATCAGGCGGGCAAGATGCCCGCCCTCCAGCACAGCCGGCCGGCATTGTCGGAGGGCGGGCATCCTGCCCGCCTCAATGCCTCGGGGGGTGGGCATCTTGCCCGCCTCAATGCCTCGGGGGGTGGGCATCTTGCCCGCCTCATAGGTTGAAGCGCAAAACGCATGGACCGGAAAAGGGTATTGGGGCCTCTGTTGCGCGAACGACCGGTACGGAGCCCGGTCGCTACAGCGCGAATGGTCGGTGCAGAGCCCGGTCGCTACAGCGCGAACGGCCGGTGCAGCGTCCGGCCGCTACGGAAGCGAGGAGAACAGCCGGCACCCAGCCCGGCCATCGCCGACAATGGCCCACTTGGCACGGCGGCATTAGAATCGCGGCATGTGCGGCATCGCCGGGATTATCGACTTCTGCGGGCGGCCCATCGACCGGGCCGTGCTGGAGGGGTTTTGCGCCGAGCTGGCCCACCGCGGACCGGATGACCGGGGGATCTGGATATACGAGACGCCGGAATTCAGCGTCGGGCTGGCCCACACGCGTCTGGCGGTCATCGACCCCACGCCCGAAGGGCACCAGCCCATGGCCGATCCGGCCAACCGGTGGGCCCTGGCCTACAACGGTGAGCTTTACAACTATCGGGCGCTGCGCGCGGAGCTGGGTGGCGAGTTCCGCACCGACAGCGATACCGAGGTGGTGCTGCGGGCTTGCATGCAGTGGGGGCCGGAGGCGCTGCGGCGGTTCGATGCCATGTGGGCGCTGGCCATCGTGGATACGGCCGGTCGCCGGGGGCACCTGTCACGCGACCCGTTTGGGATCAAGCCGCTCTACTACGCCCACCTGGACAACCGGCTGGCATTCGCCAGTGAGATCGAAACGTTGATGCGCTTGACGGCCATCCCCCGCGAGATCGACATGGAGGCCGTCTCGCTCTACCTGCACCTTGGATATATCCCCCATCCGATGAGCATCTATCGGCACGTGCGCAAGCTCCCGCCGGGGTACGTGCTGGAATTCGACGCCAACGGCCCGCGTGCGCCGCGGCGCTATCACCACCTGCCGCCCCCGCCGGCATTCCCCCTGCCGTATGAGGAGGCCGCCCGCGAGCTGCGCGCGCGGGTCGAGCGGGCGGTAGTCAGTCAGCGCGTGGCCGACGTACCACTGGGGGCGTTCCTCTCCGGCGGGCTGGATTCGACCATCGTGGCCGGCTGCCTGGCCCAGGCCGGCGGCGAACGGGTCAAAACGTTCAGCATCGGCTATGCCGATCACCCCACCTACGACGAGACGCAATACGCCCAAATCGCCGCGGAACATTTCGGCACGGAACATCACGCCTTTCGCCTGACCTTCGCCGACGTGCTCGCAGCCGTCGAACCCATGTTGAATCATCTCGGCGAGCCGTTTGCCGACAGCTCACTGCTGCCCACCGCGCTGGTCAGCCAACACACACGGCAGCATGTGACGGTCGCGCTGAGCGGCGACGGCGGCGATGAATTGTTCGGCGGGTACTGGCGCTATCTGGGACACCACTACCTCGTGCGATATCGGCGCATTCCCGGCCTGTTGCGCAAGGGCCTGATCGAGCCGCTGCTGCGCGCAGCGCCCACAGGCAAGTCCACGTCCTGGATGAACCGGCTGCGACAGGTGCGCAAACTCCTGCGCGGCGACCTGCCCGATCCACTCCTGCGGCACATCGCCTGGGCGCGATTTCTTGACCTTCCCTCCGCATCCGCGTTGATCGGCCCGGATCGCGCCCGCAAGACCGCCGACACGCTCCAACAGCTCGCGCGCGATGCGGCACGAGGTTGGCGAGCCGGCGCGGCCCCACCGCCGGGCCTCGACGAGATCCTGCTCGCCGACCTGGGCATGGGCCTGCCTGACGATATGCTCTTCAAGGTGGACATGGCCAGCATGTACCACAGTCTGGAGGTGCGCGTGCCGCTGCTCTCGAAGGAGCTGGTGGACTTCATTACGGGTCTGCCCATCGAATACAAGATCGCCGGTGGACAAGGCAAGCGCATCCTCCGCGAGGCCTTCCGTGGCTTCGTGCCGGAGGCGATCCTGACGCGCAGGAAGATGGGTTTCGAGGTGCCGGTGGGCGAGTTCCTGCGCCACGAGCTGCGCGACATGTTCCACGACGTGGTTACGCCCGACGCGCTGGGGGCTTTCTCCATCAACGCGGCCACCGTCGCGCGGATCTACCAGGCCCACGCCGCCCGCCGGGAAGACTACACGGAACTGCTGTGGGCCTTGCTGGTCCTGTGTTGGTGGAGACAACGGCACTGAAGATCCCGGCGCTCTGCAGTCCAAGACCGTAGCGGCCGGGCTCCGTACCGGCCGCCTCTCGGATAAAACGGCCGGTACGGAGCCCGGCCGCTACAGCAATTTGATGACCTTTGCGCCATAGCGCAAGCCATTTCGTCATTCGACATTAGCCATTCCTTCGTCATTCGGGTTTCGTCATTCGTCATCTTTGGACATTGGGATTTGGACATTGGTCATTCCCCCCCTGCCACCTCCGCCACCGTTCGCCTGTAGAAGCAGATGAATTCCGGTCGACAAACAGCTCCCAGCGGCCATGTGTAAAACGATGAGCGACGATGCCAGCGACGTGCCCGCCACCCTGGCGGGCGACCGGGAGGCCTTCGCGCGGCTGTACGAACGGCACGCGCCGGTCATCCTGTCGCTGTGCCGCCGCTGCGGGTCGCCGGCCGAGGCCGATGACGCCCTGCAGGAAGTGTTCCTGCGCGCCTTTGGCCGGCTGCACCATCTCGCTGAGCCGGGCGGATTCCGGACGTGGCTGTACTCCATCGCCCGTCGGGTCTGCTCGGAACGGCGGCGATCGAGCCGTCGGCGAACCCGACACGAGATCGAGGCCACCATGCGACACACGGAACTCGATCCTCCCAGTCCGAACCCGGCCGCGCAGGCCGAGCAGGCCGAACAGCTCGACCGGCTGACCGCCGCCCTGGACCACCTGCCCGAGGACGAGCGGCTGGCCATCCACCTCTATTACCTGGACCCCGACCCGCCGGCAGCGGCAGCGGCCGCCCTGGGGCTGTCCCGTAGCGGGTTCTACAAGCTGCTGCACCGGGCCCGACAGCGTCTGGCCAAGCAGCTACGGGAGGCGCGAACGTCATGAATGACAACCACTTACGTCCCGATGACGATCTGAATGCGCCCAACGGGGGCGAGATGGAGAATTGGAGAGATGGAGAGTTGGAGAGCCCCGGGGTGCCCCACCTCTTCAGAGGTGAGGGACACGAGCCCCCACCTGCCAGGGTGCCACACCTCCTCAGAGGTGGGGGACACGAAGACCCACCGGTTGATATTAGCGCCAATAATCCCGGCCCGCCGCCGGAGGATGACTTGGACGCCCTGCTGCGCAGTTGGCACCAGATTCACACCGCCCGGGCCCTGGAAGCACAAGACCGGATCCTGGAACAGGTTCTGGTCGGCTCACGAGAGAATTCCCCAATCTCTCCATCGTTCACACGCTCCGTCTCTGCATCGATGGAACTTTCAGCTTCTGCCGGCGTCAAAGACTCCGGAAGCGCGCAACGGACCCACTATTGGAGGTCGATCATGACCCGGTATTCTCCGATCGCGGCAGTGCTGGCCCTGCTGGCGGTATTGATTCCAATGATTATGCCCAATGGGCCGGTCCAACCCGCCCGGGCCCAGGACATCATCTATGCACCCGAAGGCGGGAAACTCGAAGCGTTCAACCCCAAGGGCGAGTTGATCGGCCCCTGCCCGCTCAAGGGTACCGACGTGAACGTGGCTATCTCCGGGCGGTTCACGCGGGTGACGCTCAAGCAAACCTTCCGCAACCCCTATGAGGACAAGATCGAGGCCGTCTACACATTCCCGATGAGCCACCGGGCGGCGGTGGACCGCATGACCATGACCGTCGGCGACCGGATCATCGTCGGCGAGGTCAAGGAACGACAGCAGGCCCGGCGAATCTACGAAGCCGCCCGCGAACAGGGTTACGTAGCCAGCCTGCTGGAGCAGGAACGGCCGAACATCTTCACCCAGTCGGTGGCCAACATCGAGCCGGGGGCCACCATCGACGTGCAGATCAGCTATGTCGAACTGCTGGAGAGCAAGGACGGCACGTTCAACTTCGATTTCCCGATGGTGGTCGGGCCGCGGTATATCCCGGGAACGCCGAAGACGAGCCTCGCTGAGGCGCCCGGCCATTATCAGCGGCGCGCGGGGCTCATCCTGATGGCACCAGCCAGCGTGACCATCAAGGAGGAGGGGCCTCAGCCACTTCACAAACTGAATGGTCAACAACTTACGGCACTGCTCCAGAACGCCATCCCCATCGAGGCCCCCGGTGGCGACCGTCACCTGTGGTATGGCTTCGAGGCGGCCTACGTGGATGGGTCGAAAGAATCAGGCATGTTGTGCAACGATGGCGTGGGGCACGTTGGCGGGCGCTGGTTCTGCCTGCCCAAAACGTTGATCGCCAAGCCGGGTGCCGCCTTTTCACCGGATACGGACCAGGTGCCAGACGCCAGCAAAATCACCCCCATGCCCGTCCGGCCGGAACAACGCGCAGGCCACGACATCAGCGTCAGCGTAACCATCGACACCGGCGGGCCGGGCATTCTTGACCTCAAGTCCGAACTGCACGACATCATCACGACCAGAACCGTCCAGCGTGATGACGGCCTGCCGCGCCGGATGACCATTGAGCTCAAGAAAGAACGCGAGATCCCCAACCGCGACTTCGTCATTTCCTGGCGGCAGACGGCGGACACGATTGAGGAAGCCACCTTCACGCACACCGGCAAGCACGGCAACTTCTTCTCGCTCATCCTCCAACCGCCGGCACGGGTGACCGACGCCCAGGCGGTGGCCCGCGAACTGGTGTTCGTGCTGGACACCTCCGGGTCGATGTTTGGCTTCCCCATCGAAAAGGCCAAACAGGTCATGAGCAAGGCCATCGGGGCCCTCCGGCCGCAGGACACCTTCAATCTCATCACCTTCTCCGGCGACACGCACATTCTCTGGGACAAGCCTCGACCGGCTACCAAAGAGAACATCAATTCCGCCCAGCAGTTCCTCGCCACCCGCTCCGGCCGTGGCGGGACAGAGATGATGAAGGCCATTGAGGCGGCGCTGGTACAGCAATCCACCACCGGTGATTCTCAACCTCTTACACCGGATGATCTGTTGAACCTGCCGGCGGATGGCCGCGAAGTGCAAGTTCGAGTCCAGGGCAAGCAACTCATTCATGCCATGATTCCGACTGTTTTGACCGCCAGGGGAGAGACCAGCATTAAGGTCGATGATCAGGTCGTCCCCGCGCCCGGTCTGCCGGACGACTTCGCCGAGTTAAAAAACAAGGAACTCATCATCAGTGGACGGTGGGTCACTGAAAATCGCCGCCGCGTGCTCCGGGTATCCAGATGGAGTGAAGCCGGCACGGCCGCCGCTGCCCCCATCCGCATCTGCTGCTTCATGACCGACGGTTACGTAGGCAACGACCAGGCCATCATCGACGTGGTGAAGCGGAACGCCAAAACCACGCGCGTGTTCAGCTTCGGGATCGGCAACAGCGTGAACCGCTACCTGCTGGACGGCATGGCCCGGGCCGGGCGCGGCGAGGTGGAATACGTATCACTGCAAAGCGACGGCGATGCGGCCGCGAAGCGGTTTGCCGAGCGCATCCAGACGCCGGTGTTGACCGATATCGAATTGACTTTCAGCGACGGACTGAAGGTCACTGAGATGGTCCCCAACACCCTCCCCGACCTGTTCGACGTGAAGCCGATCATCCTGCATGGCCGGTATACCGCACCGGGCTCCGGCACGCTGACCATCCGCGGCCGGACGGGCAGCGGGCGCTACGAGCGGACCATTCCGCTCGAATTGCCTGCGAACCAGCCCGAGCACGACACCATCGCGACGCTCTGGGCCCGGGCCAAGGTCGAGGAACTGATGAACGAGGACCTCCGGGCCGCCCAGACCGGCAACTTCCCCGAAGAACTGCGCAATGAGGTCGTGAAGCTCGGCGAGACCTTTGGGATCATGACCCAGTACACGAGTTTCGTGGCCGTCGAGAAGCAGCGGGTCACGATCGGTGGCCAGCCGCGGCTGGTCCACGTGCCCATCGAGATGCCCCAGGGGGTGAGCTATGAGAGGGTGTTCGGCCAGGAAGCATTATTCAAGCTGGTCGCGACCTCGCCTGAAGATCCTGAAGATGCCGCACCCCGAATACAGCTTGGCTCGGTGATCATCGTGAACCAGCGTAGACACAGGTCATACGACGAAGCCAACCAGCCGGGGAATGTGCCGATGGGCACTGCCCGGAATATGTGGGCACTTTCGCGACAGAGTGGCCACGTCGGCGGCTTCGGCGGATTTGGTGGCGGCGGTTCGGGCGATTCCTACGGCAGTGCCAGCTATGGCTACCAGGTCCCAGCCATCGGCTCGCCGGCACCGCCGACTATGGATCAAAGAATCGTGGGGCTACCTCGGAGCCAGCCCCCACACACCAAAGGTGTGCAACCGATCATTGGGGATTTCTATGACACTCGGCAGGAAAGGAGGGCCTTGGCCAAGCGAACGGACTCAGCCGCCGCCGGCCGCCCGCCAGTCTCAGCGGGGGATGTGAACACGCAGCAACTACCCGCCCGGCTGGCGGCGCTGAAAGCAGCCAACCGGCTTGACTGGGCACGCCAGATGATGGTGCCCCAGCGCGTGGCCATCCAGATCGGCGAACTAGTCAAAGCCGGTAAGCTCGACGATGCCAAAGCCCTGGCCGAGGCGCTGGTCAGGCTCGATGGCGAATTCAAGATCGGCGTGCAGATGCGCGACGTGCTCAACGACCCGAAGCTCGCTGCCGCCGAGCGCGATCGCCGGATCGCCGCCCTGGCGGACGAAGCCAGGAAAGCCTTCGACCCCGTCATCCGCGAGCTCAAGCTGCGTCAGCGGGTGGACGACCGGCTGCTGGCTATCGCCCAGGCCGGCGCTGCCGCGGCGACGCAGCCGGCCCCCGCGGACCTGGAGCTGGTGAATAACCGCCTGCGGGTCAGCGTCATCACGGCGGATATGGAGCAACCGACGCTGGATGCGCTGCGCCAGGCAGGCCTCCAGGTGGAAGCAACGGCGAAACCCGCACGGCTGGTGATCGGCCTGATCGCCCGCGAGAAGCTGGCCGACCTGGCCCTTCTCGACGTCGTCCGGCGGGTGGAGCCAACACGGATCGAGAAGTGAGGAGCATGAGAGATAAAATTCACTCTCACTCCTCACTTCTCATCCATCTTCTTACCAGGAGCAGTAAGGGCGCCCGAACAGGAAGCCCGAACGCCGCCGCCGTCTCAAGACAACTTCTCAGCGGCGATACTCGGGCGTGCCGGCCGCGGCCAGCACCTCGCCGAAGTACATGCGGTGATAGTCGCCCTGGTAGTTGGGCGCGATGAAGTCGGCCAGGAAGTGGGCGGGTTCGAGGTCGTCGAAATACATCTTCCGGCATTCCAGGATCAGCTTGGCTTCGGCGAATCCAGGAGTGGGGATAAGCGACAACTCGATGGGCGTCAGCCCGCACTCGGCCATCTTCGCGGTGTCCCGCCCTGATTGCCGACCCAGCTTCTCCAGGGCCGGACGGTATTGGTCATCGAAGGCGCACAGGCTGAAGGTGTTGTGACGCTCCATGAACTGGCGGGTGTAGCGTTGCGGACGGACAACCACCATCACGAAGGGCCGATGCCAGATGACCCCCATGGCCCCCCAGGACACGGTCATGCTGTTGAAGTTTCCCGCCCCCTTCTCCCCGGCCGTCAGCAGGAACCACCCGGGCTCCCAGGCGCCGAAAGCAGGCAACTTCAGCTCGGTCAGGGGAATCGTCTCACGGCTCATGGTATCCTCCTCTCCACCATCACGCGCACCGGCGGCCGGCGAGTATCCGGCCACCAGGCAGGGTTCGTGGCTTTGATGGCATGAGCCTACCCTGCCGGCCGAGCAGATACAATATCTCGGCCAGGACGCCTCGGGCGTGGATGGCAGGACCGGGCACGGCCCCAGCCCCCAATCGCGGCAGGTGCCGCCATGTCCTTCCGACTCACCAGCCCCCACGGGGTAGAATAAAGGCCCTGGAGACTCATCTGATGCCGGAACTGGAGCTCGTCCTGTTTGTCGGCTTGCAGGCTTCGGGCAAGACCTCGTTCTACCGAACCCGGTTTGCCCAGACGCACGTCCATGTCAGCAAAGACCGCCTGCGGAACAACCGCCGCCCCGAACGTCGTCAGCAGCAACTGATCCGGGAGGCGCTCGGCGAGGGGCGCAGCGTGGTCGTGGACAATACCAACCCCACACGGGCGGATCGCAGGCCTCTGATCGCCATTGGCCGTGAATTGGGTGCCCGGGTCATCGGGTATTACTTCGCCTCGGACGTGCGGGAATGCCTGGAACGCAATCGCGGCCGTACCGGAAGAGAACTCGTACCAGAGGTGGCCATTTACGCTACCGCTGGCCGTTTGGAACCGCCCGTTGTGAGTGAAGGCTTCGACGCGTTGTACTGCGTGCGGTTGCAGGAGGGCGGCGGGTTTGACGTTCAGGGATGGCGGAATGGGAAAGTAACCGATGCACCCGGATGAGTTCAAGCGGCGGATACGCGTTAGAATGTTGCCACACCCTGCGGCTGCTGCCGGATCAAGGCGGATCACGATCTGCCGATGAAGGCCGACTACTTTAGGTTCATTCGTGGTCTCATCCGGCAAGTGGAGAAAGAGTCTGGGACAGCGGAGCCGGGATGACCGCCACCGTGATCGCAACTCCTCTGTTTTCTTGATCCGGGAAAGTCGAAGTTGAATGAGAGATGTCCGATGAACCCAATGGACACGCAAGATCAAGGCCGGACATCCGTGCGATGGGCGACCGAGTGGCCCGTGAGATACCGTCGTTTCGCCGGATTCAGGAGGCGCGTTGCGGGGCTGCGCCAGTGGCTCTGGAAGCTGGGCAGCGTTCCCGGCCTTCCGGCTGCAGGTATCATGGCTGACCAATCCAGCGGTTCGGGCATGGTGCTCGTTGACAGCCTGCAACTGGCCTGCGATGCCTTTCAGGCGTGCCGTCACGGCGGAGCCCGCCCTGAAGTCGTGAGGATCGTAAGCCTGCTCACGAGCACACTGGCGCGAGTCAGAGAGAGCGGCGTCTTGATTGTCAGGATGCCCGATCAGGGCTTCCTGTCGGCCGGCTCGTGCATTCAAACGGCAATTGAATGGGAGCCACTGGCCGGACGCCGGCCATTGAACACCCTGTCCCCGCAGGGTCGAAAGTTGCTGGCGTACACGGAAGTGGCCGCTGATGAATTACTGAGATTGTGCCAGGCAGGTTCGGCCATCGCGGTTCGCTCCGTGGGATATGCCATGCAGTGCATCCCCGGCTTGATCCGGTCGGAACAACCGTTCAGACCAGAATCCTACGAGTTCTGCCTCCGAATCGCTGCTTACCGCTGGTTTGAGCTGTCGAGACAGTTTCAAGAGGCTATCTGCGATCTGATGGACGTTGACCGCGCCGAAATCGACAGGCTCGCAGGCGAAGAAGGCTTTGCGATCGACCTGTTCGGCTACTCCCCGCGAGGGCAGTGCGATGCTGATTGAGGGAGCCGTTCATCCCGTTGCCCCGTTCGACATCGTCAGCCCGAAGTGCGGCGGCAAGACCCGCTTCCAGTTCGATGCAGGAACAGCGACAAGCCTTCCGCCGAGCGGCAACATAGGAGTAAGATGGCACCATGCACTGGTTCTGGCGAGCGGCGATTGCGGTCTTGGCGGGCGTTCTCGGGGCGGGAGCGTGCTTCATCGTGGCCCTGTTCCTGGCCAGCGGAAGGAATCCAAACACCATCGCGTTCAGGGTGATCTGGCTTTTCGCGGTCGCCTCCGTTTTCATTCTTTCGTCCGTCGTGGCCGTTGCTGTTCATGGCCGGTTGATTCGCCGGTATGGCATGGAGGTTCGCGAAACCCGCTGCCGTAAATGCGACTACATCCTGCGGGGCATCAGTGAGCCGAGGTGCCCCGAATGCGGGGAGAGGATATGAGGCCGCGTATCCCGCTGACGTGCGGACTGCTTCTGCCGGCTGGTGTCCTTTTTGTCGCCTGGATGAGCTTCGGTTCCATCTCCATCAGGTAGGTGTCCCCTTCGCGGGAACACACGTTCACTGTCGCCGATGGTTGCCTGCGTTACGATCTCGGGATCGCGTACAATCGCTCGGGGTGGAAATTCGAGTCGTCCCTGATGCGTCCGATGCAACTGCTTCCCAAGTTCTCACGTTACGGGCGGCGCCCTTCAGTAGATAGACTCGACCCTCGTACTCGCCCCCCTGCTCGGCCTGATTGGGAATGACTCCAGATTCAGGGGTTATGTTCGGATATGCCATCTGAAGGGCATAGTACCGCGGGCTTTCGACAGAAGCAGGAAAAGGATACACTGTCCTGAGGTTGGCCCATCGCCTCCAAGCAGGTGATGCCATGAGCATCGAGCCACCACGTCCTTACCGGCCGTTACCGAAGCATCCCGAACAGGTTCCACCTTCCCATGGGAAGTGGCGCCCCTTCGGAAGTCTGCTGGGGCTCTGCATGATCTTTTCGTCCCTTGGCGCGCTCCTCCTGGCCTACGCGATCGTTGGGGTGCGAGCCCTGTCTTTCTGGGTTGCGTTGTTTGGTACCCCCTTCCTGACGAGTTTCATGTTTACGGAGGCCGCTGTTTGGCGCGGACGCTACGGCCTGGCCGTGCTCGGCACTTTGAGATTGATCTTTGTGTGTTCGTTCGCGATGGTCTGCGCGTATTACTGCGAGTATTACTGCGGGCTCCTTGATTCTCATCTAGAGGTTGATCTGCTGATCTGCTCGGCGATCTGTGGCGCGACGACTTATCTATTCTTGTCAAACCGCCCACTCCTCCCACTGATGGGACTTCTGGCCGGCGCCGGCGGAATGTGGCTGGTGATCGTGCTGACTGAGGCGGGAAATGCTTATTGGCCAGTCCGCTACCAGCGATGGGAGCCGCCTTACCTGATAGTGATGCTGCCCTTGTTCGGACCGGTCATGGGCTTGTGCATGGCCCTGCCGTTCACGATCTTTCCGGGGTTGCTCAGGCCGCCAAAAACGCAACATAGGGAGGGATTCTGCGATCAGTGCGGCTACGACCTCACCGGCAACGTATCCGGCATCTGCCCCGAGTGCGGCCAGCCCACGCCACAAAAAGACCCGGCCCCCCGCGAACCGGAGCTCCTCTCGAACGACGACCCTAAAGCCACATCCTGACTTCTCCTGCCAGATGCGGCATGGTGAAGTTAGTGCGCGCGAAGGAAGCACATTTCTGAAATTCTCATGCATTCTATCCTCTTGCGTACGGCGATGTTGTGTTCATCGAGCAGCGGTTGTCCATTCAAGACGATCTTCCCTGGAGCGGCTCCGCTGGTCTGTTTACGTGAGCTTCAGCTCAGCGACCATGCAAAAACGCAGCGTCCTTGTTATCTTTAGCCTGAGGAGGTGACCATGAACACGCTGCGCCGTCCGTGGACGCTGCTGGCCTGTGCCGTTCTCGTCGCGGGATGCCGCTCTCAGGCCCCGTCCTCTTCAGTTGCCGTTGACCCCCACCCCGATACCCAGGCGGCGATGCACGACCCGGCCCACCCGCCCATCGACTGCCCGCTGCGCAAGGCGGGGGTCAATCCAGGCCATCTGCGTCCGTTCGAGGACATGGAACAGTACATCGCGTTTCTGGAACGGCCGGACCGGGCGGTGTGGCAGAAACCTGATGAGGTCGTAGCGGCACTGGGGCTGGAGGGCACGGAGATCGTAGTGGACCTGGGAGCCGGCTCCGGTTACTTCACGTTCCGGCTGGCGAAGGCCTTGCCCGGGGGAAAAGTGGTGGCTGCGGACACCGAGCCCGAAATGGTCCGCCACATTCACCACAAGGTCGTGTCGGAGGGTTTGCGGAATGTCGAAGCCCGGCTTATCCAGCCGAATGATCCTGCGATACCGCCGCAGGCCGACCTGGTGTTCGTCTGTGACGTGCTGCACCACGTCGCGGATCGCTCCGCCTGGCTGGCCACACTGGTCTCCCAAATGAAGCCCGGGGCCCGGCTGGTGCTGATCGAGTTCAAGGAGGGTCATCTGCCGGAGGGACCACCCGAGTCGGTCAAGATCGCTCGCTCCCAGATCATCAAGCTGGTAACCGACGCCGGGCTCACGTTGACCGCTGAGCGCGCGGATCTGCTCCCCTATCAGACTTTTCTGGTCTTCCGCAAGCCGAATGGTCGGTAGCTGTAACCCGGCGGCAGGAGCGCATTGGCTTGACTGTCCCGCGAGGCCCGTGTTCGCATGTCTTCGGCAACGCCCCGGCCACCGAACGCCCGCACGGTCGTGCCGAGCACATCGTCGATGGCCTGGCCCAGCAGGGTTCCACGGGTACGACGAAGAATGTCAGGATCGCTCATCGCCCTTATTTCTCCGGGTGGCCCCAATCGGCGGGAAGCAGACCTCGCCCCAGTCTTTCGTCTGGCCGTTCTCGATCATGATGTCGATGAACTCCGGCAGAAACTCACCTATAAGCGTCGCCCCCTCCGTCAGCGTGCGCCGGTTGAGAGAACTCCCTTTGGTGGCCGCCCCGTGCATCAGTTGGTTCCTGAGGATCCACAGTCGCTCGAAGGCCACCTGGAGGATGGGGCACGGATTGTGGGCATTGAACCTGGGCATCAGAGCCTTGACCTTCTGGTGCAGGGCATCTTCGTGGTTCGCGCCGGGGTCCAGCCAGAACTTGTCATAGAGAAAGCGATTCTCCACCAGCCGCAGAATCGGGAGTTGTCGTTTGAAAACCAGATGCCGCAGCCGGCCCCCGTGGTCGATTCCGCAGATGGCCGCAAGGAACGCGCCGAACGCCTCGCGGTCGCCCCAGGCCCGCTTCTGGTTATCCAGTCGCCCGTACAGGGCGTTAAACCCGATCCACCCGGCGATGAACCGGTCCTCGGCGTCCTGGGCCTGCTCGACGCGCTGCAACCATGACAGCGCCCGCCAGACCCGGATCGCGAAAGACTGGTTCGCCTGCCGGACTGATTCCGGGATGGCCTTGAACTTACGGCGAAGCTCTTCGGACACCACGACCGCTCTCCGATCCGTTGGACATGCCAGAGTGCGGCGAGTTGGTTCCCGCGCCGGGGCAATTCCCGCCGTCAGCAGAATACCACAGCCGGGGCGCAGGACAACCATCCTGCTGATCATCAATGAGAGGGCTTCCCGTCAGGACAGTGCCGCCCAATCCGGCTGCCCCGGCAGCGGCTATGGCCGAGGCGAACAGAACCGCTGGCAAGGCGGCCAATACCACCATTCGCTCGATTATCCCCCGCAACCTCACCAGTAGCAGTGCGCAGCGACAACACCCCGGCGCGGTCCGGCGCGATGAGGGCGACAAAAAACTGGCAGGGTGTGGTTAAGACGGCAGGTTCCATAAACGACGCGGGGGCCGCAACTTCGTGCGACCCCGTGCAATCAGATACGAATGGAAACGGAGAGGCAGGGATTCGAACCCTGGGTACAGGTATTATCCCGTACAACGGTTTAGCAAACCGTCCCCTTCAGCCACTCGGGCACCTCTCCAGAATCTATAATGTCTTGGCTCGCAAGATCTTACGCGCAATCCACGCCTGACGTGCCCCGCGCGGTCGTGCCGAGCCATCTGGACCGCACATGAAGATAGCAAAGTATAGCCCGGAAAGCAAAGCCTGACCGGGGAGATTTCCACGCGCATCGGGTCAAAACGATCGTGATGAGCATCGCGGGATCAACCCCCGGCGCGAGCCCGGCCGGCTGAGCGGGTCGGGCCGGCCGGAAAGCCCTGCGGGCCCGGATGGGGTCGGCCCGGTGAATGAGGGTGTCACCCTTGATCTCCGGCTGGGATCGTCCCCTGAATGCGGGTGTCGCCCCTGGCTCACAGGGCATCCGCGTCCGGGGACTGCCCGGCGACAGGGATGTGCCGGGGATGTGCCGGCCCCCACCGGAAGCGCTGTTGAGCCGCGATGGCGCGGTTCATTCCTTGAACTGCACGTCAGTGTCGGCAAGCCGCGAGAAGCGATCCGCCGGCTCGCCGGCCGCCCAAGCGATCCCGCGAAACACCAAAAGCCGGAAATGCGGATCATTGAAGGACCAGTTGTAATGGCCCAGGATGTTCACGTAAACCCGGCACTTGCCGACCCGGCGGTTCCAAAGAGGGCCCCTTCTCACCGGGGCAGCGCTGCCGAATTGTGGCGAATACCCAGTCCAGGTGCAAACAAAAAACAACGCCGACTGGCCAGACTCTTCGTCCGGGCAGTCGGCGTGATCGGCGAACGTCAATAATCCGGAATGCGCTTCAGCCGCGAAGCTTATGGCTCCCAGCGGACGAACGCTTCCATGCCGTAATACTCCGGCAGGCCAAGGCGGTTGTACCGCGCGGCGGTGTCCGTGTTGCGGGCCTCGGCACGCTGCCAGAACTCGCGATCGTCGTAGGGGCCGGGGAAGAGGGCCTTGTCCTTCTGCGACTGGTGCTTGAAGATGCCGAAGATCTTGTGCGTCAGCTCGCTGTGCGAGAGCGGCACGGCCAGGTCGATCAGGTCAATGTCCCACTCCTGCCAGGCGCCGCGATAAAGCCACACGATCTCGGGCATTTCCTCGGGCTTGCAGCGTTTCAGGGCCGCAAAGATGGCCTCCGCGCACAGGCGGTGCGTGCCGTGCGGGTCCGACAACTCGCCGGCCACGAATATCCAGTGGGGACGCACATCGCGGAGCAGCTTGTAAACGATGTCGATGTCCTCAGGCCCGATAGGCCGCTTGCGAACCTCACCGGTCTTGTAGAAGGGCAGATCCAGAAAATGGGCCCGCGACTTGGGGATGCCCATCCACCGGCAGGCGGCCACGGCTTCCGAGCGCCGCAGGCGGCCCTTGACCTCCTGGAGCTCCTCGATGTCCACCTGGCCGGGCTGCTTGGCGGAGAGGAATTCACGAACCTTCTTGTCGAAGGCCTGGGCCTTGGGCCCATCCAAGCCGGAAGCGCGATTAAGCTCCTGCCAGAAATCCATCATCTGGAGGGCATAATCGTCAAAGACGGCAATGTTGCCGCTGGTCATGTAGGCCACGTGGACCTCGTTGCCGCGTCGCACCAGGTGGCTCAGCGTGCCGCCCATGCTGATCACGTCGTCGTCGGGGTGCGGGCTGAAGCAGAGGATGCGCTTCCCGCTGACCAACTGGCCGTTGTCGGCAATGGTGGCGAAGAGCCGGCCGTAGACCCGACGGTTGATCACGTCGGCCGATTCGGATTTCCGCAGCAGCGAGGCCAGGTGATTCTCGTCGTAATCAGAAGCATCCAGCTTGAGCAGGCTCTTGTTCAACTTATTGCTCAGCCAGATGACGGCGCGATGTTCGTTGTAATCAGTCCACTCGATTTCACCCAGCACCCACGGGGTGGCCACGCGGGTGAGGGCCCCCGCCGCCGCCACATCCACCACGACCTCCGCCTGGGGATGATTCTGCAGAAAGCTGGCAACCACGGCATCCGTCAGCGGGCCTTCCACGGCCTTGCGCACAACCGAAGCCTTGTGCTCACCGAAGGCCAAGCAGAAAATCCGGCGGGCCTTGAGAATGGTGCCCACGCCCATGGTGATGGCCCGACGCGGCACATTGGCCTCGCCGAAGAAGTCGCTGGCAGCGCCCCGGCGAGTGGCCGAGTCCAGGGTAATCAGCCGCGTAACCGAGTCCGGCGACGAGCCCGGCTCGTTGAAGCCGATATGGCCCGTCCCGCCAATGCCCAAAATCTGGATATCGATCCCACCGGCGGCCTTGATCTTGGCCTCGTAGTCCCGGCAGAAGGCCTCAACCTGGTCCTCAGGCAGCGAACCGTCGGGAATGTGGATGTTGGCGGCCGGAATGTTCACATGGTCGAACAGATTCTCTTTCATCCAGCGCACGTAGCTCTGGATGCTGTCCGGCGGCATCGGGTAATACTCGTCCAGGTTGAAGGTGATGCACTTGGACAGGTCGAGGCCATCCTCACGGTGCAGGCGAATGAGCTCGCGATAAACGTCAATGGGCGTGTGGCCGGTGGCCAGCCCCAGGACCGTGTTCTTGCCACGGCTGTTGTTCTCACGAATGGTCGCGGCAATGATGCCGGCTACGCGAGCGGCGGCGGCTTGCGCATCCGGATAAATGGTCGTGGGGATCCGTTCCAGACGGGTAAAGATCTCAGAGGTCGGGATGGGAGCGTTGCGTTTCACGATCTATCCACTCCAGGTGGTCAAAAGCGGGGATTATATAATTCCGACAAAGGAGCGGCAAGAAATGCAGCCCTTCGCCGGAATCCGGGCAGACGACCATAAGCTTATTTCAAATAAAGACTTATCAGCCGACGCGAACGCGCCATGCGGTCAAGCCCGGTCGAGCACCCGAATCAGCCGAGGCCCAACGAACCACCGGCTGCTACACGTTGCGGGCCAGAAAGAAGGTAATACCCGTCAGAGCGGCCAGCAAGCCGGTGGAGATCACCTGCAGGGTGGTGTCGCAGGCGGGGGTCTGCAGCAGAAGGCAGCCGGTGGCAATCCATAAAAGCAGGTTTTTCGAACGGGAAAACATGGGTTCTCTCCGGGTGACCAGCCGGGCAAGTGCCAAAGCGCCTCTACCGGCCGATGTCCACAATAATGGGCTTCAAGTGTACTCAGCAGCGCCGGGCCGTCAAGTCTTCTCCATTTTCACCTTAAGTCCATTCCCCACCCTACCGATAGTCGGTGCAACCCCGGCTGATATTGGTTCAGCCGGACAATCGCGTCCAAAGTCTTTTGGAGACAAAACTATGCCAAGTTACACCTCCCGTCGCGCCACCGCATCGCGGAAGACCACTGCTCGCTCCAGCAGCAAGGCAGCCACCAAGGCCAGCCGGACGGCTCGCAAAGTGACCGCTTCAGCCAAGTCCAGGAGCACCTGCCGCAAGGTGGTGGCGAAGGCTGCGACGGCCAAGAAGTGCTGCAAGACCACGGCCAGCCGCAAGACCAGCCGGACGCGGTAACACCGCCGGCGGACTGGGGGCCGGCACGACGCCGGGCCTCCGCGGGCCATCTGCCCGCGCGGCCTCGCACGAATGCGGGGGCACGTCCAAAATTCCGGGACAAAGCCCGGTCAATACTTGAACCCTTACGAACATATGCGGGTATAACCTGCTGGAGCGTACTGCCCGCTCCCACCGGCCGATGAGCCGTACACTGCCCTGAAGGGGCATTCCAGAGCGACAGACGACCGCGGCAGTCCTGGCGGTCGGCTCCGAAGCTCGCTCACACCGGAGAGGTCATTCAGCGTTGGTCGAGAATGGCCTCTCCTCAATTTACGTTCAAAATTTCCCCTGTTCGGACGCGATGGGGCTCGCCGTCAACAAGCACGGCGAGCCCTTGTCTTTGGGCCCTGCGTCGGGCCGGCCTTGCGGACGCGTAGGCCCGGATCCCGAGGGTCTGGGCCACCCGCGCCGACTCGTGGTACACTACCGGCCATGACTACCAGCCTGACTGATCGTGTGGGCCATTTACCCAAGCCGCAGCCGGACGTTCAGCGGATCAAGACCGCCCTTTCCCACGGACAGCCCGACCGGGTACCGCTGGCGGAGTTGGCCATCGCCGAGGAGGTGATGGCGGAACTCGGCGGACCGTTGCCCCCCCTACCGGCCAACCCGACCGGCCAGCAGCTTCGTGAGTGGGCCCAGGCCCGGGTGGGGCTCTGGTGGCGACTGGGCTACGACTACTACCGTGTACGCGTGGAGATCCCCTTCACGGTGGACCGCCTCCCCGCGGTCGATACGGCCAATGCCCAAAACCAGCGTCAATGGGTGAACGAGCATGACGGCATCATCCACACCCTGGCGGACGTGGAGCGCTACACCTGGCCGGGCCGGGCCGACATGGGTCTGAGCCAGGCCGAAGCGGCGCTCGCCTGCCTGCCGGAGGGCATGGGCGCGATCGGTTTTTCCGGCGGGGTGCTCGAATGGACCACCGCTCTGATGGGCCTCGAGCGTTTCATGATGTGCCTCTATGACGAGCCCGAGCTGGCGCGAACCGTAGTGGATCGGGTCGGGGCCGCGATCCTCCAGGGGTTTGAGCTGCTGTGCGAGATGGACGCGATCTTCGCCCTGTGGTTGGGCGACGACATGGGCTTCAAGACGGCCACGCTGGCCAGCCCGGAGCACCTCCGAGAATACATCCTGCCCTGGCACAAGCGCTACGCGGAACTGGCTCACCGCACCGGCCGGCTGTTTCTGCTGCACAGTTGCGGGCATGTTGAGGCGATCATGCCGGACCTGATCGCGGACGTGGGCATCGACGCCAAGCACAGCTTCGAGGATGTGATCATGCCCGTGGAGGAGTTCCACCGCCGCTGGGGCGGAAAGGTGGGCGTCATGGGCGGAGTGGACGTGGACCTTCTGTCGCGCAAGTCCGAAGAGGAGGTCCGTGAGCGCACGCTGCAGATTCTGGAAGCCTGCGCACCGGCCGGCGGCTACTCATGCGGATCGGGGAACTCGGTGACCAACTACGTGCCGGCCCGGAACTATCTGGCGATGGTTGAAACGGTGCATCGCTTCAACGGCCGGCTGTAGCGGCGGCCGGCCCTGAGGCGGCCCTGACGCTCCGCCTCCCGGCTTCACTCTGCAGGTTTACTCGCTCACCCGCCGCACTCCCACGCGGCCGTCCAGATAAAGGGCACAAGTGGCCCCTTCCTTCCGGGTGGTCAGAAGGGAACCGCCGGTGGTCAGGTGAGGATAGTATCTCTGCTTCGCGATGATCGTATAGCCGCTGAACGGGCCCTTGAAGCCGGTCAGGCCGGGTTGCCAGCTATAGTTGTCGTACACCCATGGAACCTGCCTTTGAGTGTCGTTGCGGCTTATCTGGAAGAGCGTCTTTGTTGTCAGGTAGGCCGAAATACTGAACGCATAGGTATTGCGATACTGCTGCATCTGCTTTGATTGAGCCGGACAAATCCACACCGGCGACCGGCCGGGCAGATTCCTGGTCGTGTGCAGAATGGCCGCCAGGCCGTAGGTCTCGGGTATGGCGCCCCGATCGCGCGGATCCACCTCGCCGGGCGCCCGTCGGAAAGCGTGCAGACCCAGCGTATCCGCATCCGGCAACTTGTCCCGATGAGCGGTCGCGTAAGCCCACGACGCGGCGCCGATCTGCCTGAGATTGGTCATGCACATCGTGCGGCGCGTCTGGCTCCGTGCGTGGTGCAGGGAAGGCACCAGGATGACGATCAGCAACGCGATGATCGCAGCCGCGACCAGCACCTCAATGAGGGTGAAACCGGCGGTCAGGGGTGAAGACTGGCTCTTCACGGCACGCTCCAGGCATACCCAACCGTGCACTCAATCAAGGCAATCCGCAGAAGCTGGAACCGCCGGCCCGCTCAGACAGGTGGCAAACAGGCTCACATCATCCTCGTCTATGTCGCCATCCTCGTCCAGCAGGCCGAAATAACAATCCGCATCGCTCAACGCGATGCCGGGGCCGGTGATGCAGGCTTGAAGGTAGCCGAAATCCTCCTGGTCCACATCTCCGTCGAGATCGAAATCGCAGGGCGACTTTCCGGGGTACATGAACTTCCACAACATGACCCGGTCTCTGGCGGTTACCAGGCCGTTGCCATTGAGATCGTATTTGAGATACTCCACGTAAGCCGGGCCGTCACCAATCAAATCGTTCCCGTTCGCATCACTCGGACTTTCATAGTATGTCTTCTTGGCCGCATCGTAGAAGGTCCGAATCGGCGTTATGATCATGTTCTTAAACAAGGCCAGGTCGGCCTCGTCCACATTATTGTCGCGATTGAAGTCTCCGGTCTTGAAAGCCAACAGGCCGCCGACAAGCCTGTTGCTGGCTGCATCCTGGAACAAGAACTGCGGCACGGTAATCGTGGCATAAGGCGCCTGCCGGAAGAACTGCAGGCGCAACATCGTGGTCTGCAACACATTGCTCGCCCCCAGGACCGTGTTGTATTGGACGCGCTGAGCCTTACTCATGACCACGGCCAAACGCCCCTGACCGTCCAATCGCCAGACGGCGCCGCCGGTGGTTTCAAAGAAGTAGATGTCGCCGCCCAGCGTCGTGATGCTGGAAATGCTCACGACCTTATCGACATCTACGCCCGGATCGGTCTCATCAGGGTTGGCCGGCCGGGCCAGATAACGGCCATTCCATTGGATGAACCTCTCCAGTTCGGCTTCGGTGAAGAGCGCATAGGGCCCGAGGACAGACGTGCCGGTGTCCACCAGGTAATCCAGGCCGCCCACGTTACCGGAGGCGGAGGAACCACGAAACAGGATCTGGTCTCCCACGGCGGGATTGTCCGGATCGAGATCGCGCACAGAGGTGTGCAGGACGCACGGTTCGCATTCAATGGCAACGTAGGGGGGAGGCCCACTGGAAGCGGCATCGGCAGCAAAAATCCGCGTCAGGGCCCCGGTGGCCACCCGCACCTTCCAGATCCCACCATAGCTGGAACTGCCATCATTGAAATAGAGGCTCTGACCGTCGCTGGACCATGCGAACTGCCGGCCAACGTCGCTGGTGGTGCTCGGGGGGTCGAGCCCGATCACATCCGCCATCTGCTGGAGCGTCACCAGCGGGGTCATGACCGTACTGGCGTCAAAATCAGCCGGGACCTGCAGATTATAGCGGTACACCCGCTTGGTCAGGTCGGGGCGTTTGGTGCTGCTCAAATCTCCGATCACGCTGTTCGCATCGATAATCCAAGCCTGAGTGTACGGCGGATAGAGCGGCGTCACGCCATCGGTATCAAAGATAGTCAGTGGATTAAGCAACAAGCTGCCACAGATTGGGCTTCCACCGCTGAAACTGGGATTGGTCTTGGTAAACCGCACCCACTCGCTGGGAGAAACCATCTCCTCAAAAGCCTGGGCTCCGGTAACATTCGTCACCTTGCGGATCCATGCGCTCCCTCCGTAGCCGGCAACCCAGAGCGTGTCCGTCGTGGGGTCATAGCCGAACGCGCCAACGGCCGGACCACCGGTGGCAATGTAGTTTGGCACCACCACCATCAGATTGTCCGGCATCTGTGCCATCGACACCGACACCATAAACACCAAGGCGAAGAGAGCAGACCCGCTCCTTACGCCCCACCCGAGCGAATTACATCCAGACATGCTTTCAACGCCTCGCGACTGATATAGACAGGTTCCTGCGTCTTCCCTGTCAGAATACCGTCAGGCGCCGCCCCCGGCAACTGCAAAACTTGAATACTTCACAACCGAGTCATAACAAGTTGCACACAGCCCAATTGCCAATGCACAGAATACACCGGCCCGGAAATAAGATCGGTGCCGACTCTATCCGGAGCTTGCCCGGACGGATTACGATGCTTACCGGCCAGGCTCGAAGAACAAACACAGTTAATCGCGCACTTGGCTATGTCACTATCGCGTCTGGCCGTTGACCGGAAACTTCGATGCCTGATGGAGTCGTGAGAGGTGCATTCAGGATCTGGACGATGTGGGTGAACGTCGATCTGACAGCCGCAAAGCGGGAATCTTCACCGGCACGGATGCCGATGGCCACTCGGTGGACAGCCCATTGGCCAAGTCGGCGCGCAGGTAAAGCCATGCGCACAACTTATTGTGGCATGGCGACCTGCACCCGGCCGGAGTGGCTTTCGCCGGAACTCAATTCATTTCGCCCCTCCGAAAGACACGACGACCTTGCTTCAGGTGCGATCGCCGGCCTCCGGGCTACTTCCCTGCCGCCCAGTTGGCGGAAACGCAAGACGAGGAATCTACTCTGTGATACGTCCGCGCACGACACCCGCGCCGCAGCCGCGCGGAGTATATCAGTCGCGACGGACTATGGATATAGTCCAACAGGCTGGATCTGTCAAGCCCCGATTTCAATGATCCGAGCAAGGATCGCAACGTCAGGAACCCCGGGGTACCAGAGGCCGGGCCTCAGATTTGCCCACCGTCACGGCCAGGCCGGGCAGCTTCGCGCGGATGTCGCGCAGCCCCTCCTCGCTGACCTGAGTCCCGCGTAAGGCCAGCACCTGCAGGGTGGGCAGGGTTTCGAAAACCTTGAGGCCCGCATCGGTGATCGGAAGGTCCGGTCCATTGATGGACAAGACTTCGACGCGCCGCAACCCGCCCAGATAGGCCAAGCCCAGATCGGAGAGATTGGGGGTATGAAGAGCAAGGTGTCTCAGATTCTCAAGCCCGGTCAGGCAGGCCAGGTCGCCATCCAAGAGCTCCGAGGTGATATTCAGCCTGAGGCACTCAACCGTGGCCGGGATCCGCAAATGGCACAACCCGCCGGGCTCAAGGCTGATCCGCACCAGGTTCAACTCACTCAACGCGGGAAACGCGCCCAGCGCTTTCAGTCCCGGCCCCTGCAACGTCATGTTGTGCAGGGTCAGCTTGCGCAGGCCCTGGAGTTGAACCAGTTGAACCAGGCCCGCGTCACTCACCGGCGCGCTCAGATTCAATTCACGAAGTGAATGACACCGGGCAATGTAGGGCAGGGCGGCGTCCGTCAGCCCCGGCGCCCGGATGTGCAGAGACTCCAGGGCGGTCATTGACGGAAGGATCCGCAGGCCAACATCCGTCAACGCCGAGCTGGTAACAGGCCACAATCGTTTCAGCGATTTCAATTTGCTGAGATGGTAAAAACCCGCATCAGTGGCCGCCCGGCTGGGAATCCCCAGCTCCTCCAGGGCCGTCAACCGGGACAAGGAGGCCAGACCGGCCTCGGTGATATTGGTCTGGCGAACCACGAGCTTGCGAAGCTGCTTAAGATTCTCCAGGTGCCGCGCGCCTGCGTCTCCGATCGGCGTACCAGACAGGTCCAGTTCCTCAAGATTGGGCAACGCCGCCAGGTGAACCAGGCCCTGCTCGCTGATCGAAGTGCCCTGCAGATCTAAACGGCGCAGCCGGCTGAGACCTTTCAGGCAGGCAAGGCCTTCATCACTCAGCGCCGACTCGGGAAACCCGAGGTTTTCAAGTGCGGGAAGAGAACCAATGTACTGGAGATAATGGTTCAGCTCGGGGTTGCTGTTTTTGACGAGTTGAAGCGAGCGCAGCGAGTGGAGCGAACCGAGATGAGCCAGACCCGCCGCCATCCCCGGATGACCGCGGATGAGCGTCAGCCGCGTCAGTGACGTCAGTTGGCCAATGGCGGCAAGTTGATCCTCGGTGATCTCAGTACTGGGCACATCGAGTTTCAGCGGCGCCTCGATCTGAAGAGCGGTCAGTGAGGGCAGCGCCGTCAGAATTCCCAGGGCCTCCGCATCGATCGCGCTGGGCAGGCAGAGACCCTGGAGATGTTCAAGCGCCACCAGGCTCTGGATCGCGGCCAGATCCAGCGGCGGATCCGATTTCAGGAACGCGTCGCTGCCACAGAGGCTCAAGCCGATGAGGCCGCTCAGATCGGACAACGCCCCGATCTCCCGGGCTCCCGGTCGACTGCAGGCCTCGAAGGTGAGAATCTGAATGTCATCCGGATTGAGCCCGGCAAAAGGACGGTCTACCAGGAAGGTCTCGGGCGTCACCTTGAGCTTGAGCATCATGCCGGCGGGGACGGTGATCGTGCCGCGGGCTTCCAGCGGGAGGGAGCCCTCGCCGGCGGCGGAGATCGAAAAAGCTTCCGTGAAGAAGTCATCCTCCACGAGATCGCGGCTGACAAACGTGCAATAGCCCAGGGACCGATTCTTCGGGAAATGTACGAGTCGGGGGGCCGGACTTTCCGTTTCGCCCTCCTGCCCGGAGACATCGCCCGGATCCCGAACCGTCACCCCGACCGCCAGGATCACGCCCGACAGCAGCAGCACGCCGGCCAGGGAGCGGACGGTCAGCCTGGGCGCTGAGGTCACCGAGCCGTCCAGAAGGGCGGCAATGCGCCGACCGATCTGAGTACGGGTCACAAACAGACCACCGGCCAGGCCGATCCGGCGACGATCCCGTATGGCCCGGAGGATCTCAAAGAGGTACTCCGCATACTGACCGGCCTGGGGGAAAGACTGAACCAGGGCGTGGTCACACGCCGTCTCTAACGCCTCGGTAAGCCGCCGACTCCCCCACCACACCGCCGGGTGGAACCAGAACACCGCTCGGACAATATCTCGAATGAAGATGATGAGCGAATCCAACCACCGCCAGTGAACCAGCTCGTGCCGGAGCGACCAGCCGACCTGCTCGTCATTGCACTTCTCCGCCAGCCACTGGGGCAACAAGATCACCGGGCGAAAAACCCCGACCAAGGCCGGCGACTCAATCCGGTCACTGATCAGAAGCGACGGCAACGCGCGCAAGCCCAGAGATCGGCCCAGTCGCTGGTACGTGGATTCCAACTCCGCATTCGGCCGGGTTGCGACCCGAACGAGGTTACGAAGTCGCAGCAGGGCATGCATATAACGGGCCAAGCCGATCCCAACGCCGCCGAGCCAGACCCCGAGCACGACCCAGTACAGTGGACTGCCGGCGCTGCGGGCCGGGCGGGACTGTCCGCCCCGGGTGTCGCGACTCACCGTCAACCGACGCTCGGGAACGTCGGCCTGCGGGGGTTCTGGCGGTGGCGGAAGGTTTTCAGCCGCCGGCGCGACGGCGGGACGCTCAGGCCCGCTTGGCGTCACGGCGGGCGCGACGTTGCGACTTTCCACCACCGGGGCCGGCAGCAGCGACGCGTTGAACAGCGGAACGGTCAGGATGCTTCCTGCCATCAAAGAGAATAAAGGCTTGATCAGCACCGCCAGCCACAGATAACAGATCATCCGTGGGCAGCGAATCCGCGCCAGCACAATAAAGAGATGGACCAGGGCCGCCACCCAAACCAGTTCGGCACTGACAATCAACAATCGGGCCAGAAGAAGATCTGGACTCAATCCCCAGAAGCTGGCGTGAAACGAGATCACGACACCTTGGTTCCTCGATCTCTACGGGTCTCGATTAACTTGCGAATCTCTTCCAGATCCGCGTCGGTCATGTCGCTGTCGTCCAGCATGCAGGCGATCGCCTGCCGGGGGGAACCCTGAAATAGTGTGGCCAGCAGTTCACGCAGGGAGCGACGGGCCACGCTTTCGCGGGGAACCACCGGATGCCACATGAAACCTCGACCGATGGTCGGAATCGGCTCGATGTAACGCTTGTCGCGCAAGCTGGAAAGGACCGTGCGGATCGTGGTCGGGGCAAGTGGGCGTTTCTTCTGAAATTCGACCGTCACCTGGGCGGATGTGCAGTCACCCAGGCTCCAAACGGTATCCATGACCTCCAGCTCAAGGGCACTGAGGGCCGGCCGACTCTGGGGAGCGTTTCGAGATCTTCTGGCCATGACCTTCCCTGGTGAACAAATCTCACCCTGATCAGACGGATTGGCCTATAAATATAGTCGAGAACGGCTGAGCCTTGAAGAGAATTTTCGGCTTGACTTTTGTGCGCCGCCGGCGACCCCATGCGGCATAAGGGCCGGGCAGTGCCTCACCCGACCGCAATCTGCTGTCACACCGACACTTATGGACTATTCACCCCGCTTCGCCACCGGCAGGGCCGACCGAAGCATCCAGGCCGGGATGGTGAAGTACAGTATTGCGAAGTGCAGTGGCTTCCCCCGCGATTGGGCGTAGAGCCTGTGCTGGCAGGCGCTGGCATCGCCCTCGCCGAGGCCGGCGCAGGCGGTGCGCCGGCGCCATACGGTCTGCCGAGGCAACCCCCTATCCGCGTCTGTCGCGCTGAGTCTGCGGCGGTACGGCCGCTGCAGACCGGCGGGCTTGCGGCTCTTGCGAACCAGGCACCGTTCGCCGGGCCACTGCGTCGCGAGGTGGCGGGAGCAGCTTGCCCTCGGGGCTGATCCGCGCGGCCAGCATGGCAGGCCGGGAGAGTACATCGTGATGCTCGGCAAAGAACCGAGCCAGGGTGGGCCAATCCGGCATGGTCATGGCCTTCCGGCCATACCGGTCGGCGTCTTTCTCATTGACGATCAGCGCGAGCATGCGGTTGTACGTATAGGCTTCCACATCCGCCCGCTTATCCCCAATGCCGATCAACAGATTGGGCCATTGCTGCCGGAGGCGGGCCAACGTGTTGCGTTTGAAATTGGTCTGGCTGCGCCACTCGGCCCAACTCTCCGAGACCATCACCGGGCCATCGGGAAAGCCATGTTCGCGCAGCCATCGGCGCGTGCGTTCCAGCATGAAGCGCGGCCGGGCGGTCACATAAGCGATGTGATAGTCTCTCGCCAGCGCGGTCATGGTCTCCCGAGCGCCGTAAATGGGTCGCGAGCCGCCATCGTGCCGGGAGAACAACAAATCGCCGTAGTCGGTGACGGAGAGAGTCTCGTCGATATCCACGACGATGATGGTCCGGCTCGGATCCCAGTGAAACACCTTGCCGGAAGTCCGCAGCGTCCGGCCCTTGAGCCGGACAGTGGCCTCGAATTGCGAACAGTCGGGATCGGGAAGTGTGCAGACTACACTGGCATTGCCTTCGTCCCGGGTCCGGCCAGTACCGATCGGCTGGTTCCTGGCGGAGAACTGAACGGGGACTTCTTCCAGGCCATTGCGAAAGCCCAGACCCACCGGCTGTTCGAGATAGGCCGTCAGGGGAGCCTGGACGCCGCCCATCACCACCGCATCGTTCACACTGAGAACCGGACCGCTGCAGCCGAAAGCAGAGAGGAACACCAGCCCGCAAAAGATACCGGCAGAGGCGAGGCGAATCATTCGCATCGGCAGTCTCGTCCCTTTCTGATTGGAGGTCGCGATCGTACGACACGACCAGCGGCGACGCCCCCGGCACATCCCGTGCGGTGACGAACATCCGTCCACAATGGGCACTATAGCCAGTCATCGGCAAGGCTCAAGTCCGATAATAAGCAGCCCTGAGGGGTAGTTTCCTTAATCCCGCCAGCCTCCATGGGCTGGCGGGCGGCACCGGCAGGGTGGACAGGCGTTGCCGGAGCGTGTATCACCTTCGCCTATGACTCGAACATATCCCTTCTTATGCGTTCTGGGCGTTGTGTTTTTCCACTCCCCGGCGGTTCGCGCGGCCGATACCGCGTCACCCACAACCCAACCTGCGCTGCAGATCGTCGGCGGCCCGTATCTTCAGGCCCCTTCACCAACGAGCATGACCCTCGTGTGGACGACGAACCGCAAGTGTACATCGAAGGTCGAATACGGCGCCTCGGCGGACGATCTGTCCCAGGTCGCGATCAGCGTCCGGCACGGGCTGATCGACGCCAACACCACCCTGCACAAGATCACCGTGAGCGGGCTGCGGCCGGGGACAACCTACCACTATCGCGTCATGTCCACGGAGATCGTGGAGTTCAGGCCCTACCGGGTGAAGTACGGGGGGACTGTTGAAAAAAGGGGAGAGTTCACCACGCTCGATACAGATAAGGAGAGATTCTCCTTCTGCGTGCTCAACGACCGGCACGACAGGGTACCCGCTCTGCGGCAGGCGCTGGGCTCCATCCAGTGGCAAGGGGTGGACATGGTGGTCGGACTGGGCGACATGATGAACGACCCCATGAGCGAAGAGCAGATCTTCCGCAACTTCATCAATCCCTGCACCGAATTCTTCGCCGGGCGAATCCCCCTGATCATGGTGCGCGGAAACCACGAGACTCGCGGGCTGCTGGCCCGCAGTCTGATCGATTACTTCCCGAACCCAAGCGGGCGCCACTTTTATTACTCCTTCGACCACGGCGGAGTGCATTTCGTCGTGCTGGACTGCGGCGAGGATAAGAGCGACACCAGCCCTGAATACAGCGGACTGGCGGCCTTCGAAAACTATCTGCAGGAGCAGACCCGCTGGCTGGAAGAGGAACTGCGCAGCTCCGCGTTCCGCAACGCCCGCTTCCGCGTTTGCCTGGTGCACATTCCGCCGGTCTCATACCGCGAGGAAGACGACGCCAAGTTCATCCGCCCGGGTTGGATCCGTAAGAACTGGAACCCGATGCTCAACCAGGCCGGGCTGGACCTGATGATCTCCGGCCACACCCATCGCTATGCGGAGTTCCCCCCGGACGAAACCCGCGCGTTCCCGCTGGTGGTAGGCGGAACCAACACGGTCATCCGGGTGGACGTCTCGCCGGAGAAGTTGCAATTGACCACCTTCAAAGACGACGGGTCGGTGCTGTCCCGGCCACCAGAGGTACCGCGCAGGAAGTAATACGGATTCCAAATGGATCTTGCGCGTTGGGTGCCCTACCTTTTCAGAGGGTGAGGTACTCCGAACGCGCGAAGATTTGAGCGCTCAGCAGCGCGGCGACCAACAACCAGGCAGGAACCCACTGCCCTCTCCCATCCAGCAGTTTCGCGCTTCGACCCATGAGGCGGGCAGGATACCCGCCCCCCGGCAACGTCAGCCGGCTGTTCTGGGGGGCGGGCATCTTGCCCGCCTGAATCCCACGGAGGGCGGGCATCTTGGCCGCCTGCTTCGCCTGCAAACTGATGTACCGGAAACGGCCTATCTCCACATCTGATAGCCACCGGCCAGGTTGTAGACTTCGCCGAAACCGGATTGCATCAGGATTCGCGCCGCGTTGTAACCCCGCTGGCCTACCTGGCAGAAGACCACCACTGGCCGTGTGCGATCCAGTTTGTCCAGATGCGCTCGCAACTTCGGGAGCGGAATGTTGATCGCACCGGGCAGCGTGCCCCCGGCGAATTCATCGGGATTGCGAACGTCCACAAGCTGACCCTCGGGGATCGGCTCGCCCGGGGCCACCTGACACACCCGGCCGGCGCGCTGGTTCTGGGCCACGAACGCCGCAATGTGCAGCGGGTCTTTCGCCGAGCCGAACTGCGGCGCATAGGCCAGGTCGAGCCCGGCCAGATCGTCGATCGTCCCGCGAAAATGCAGAGCCGTCGCCACCACGTCGATGCGCTTGTCCACCCCCGCCCCGCCGACCGCCTGCGCGCCCAGCACGCGGCCGTCGCCGGGATCGTAAACCAGCTTGAGGATCATCGGCTCCGCGCCCGGATAGTAGCCGGCATGATGCGGACGGATGGCATAGCTCACGGCGTGAGGCACGTTCAGCCGGCGGGCGGCCTTGGCGCTCAGGCCGGTCATGGCGGCCGTTCGGCCGAACAGGCCCACGATGGCGGTACCCATGACCGGGGCGGCGTCCGGAGCCGCTCCCAGTGCCGCCCGCTCGCCGGCCAGCCGACCGTTGCGATTGGCCGGGCCGGCCAGTGGAATGCGCACCGGCCCGCCGGTGATGCCGTACACCGTTTCGGCGGCATCCCCCACCGCGAGGATGGCTGGGTCGCTCGTTTCGAGTCGCGCGTTGACGGCGATGCCGCCCGTCGGGCCCAGGGCCAGCCCGGCATCACTCGCAAGCTTGACCACCGGGCGAACGCCGATGGAGATGAGCACCAGGTCGGCCGGCAACTCCTCGCCGGTGGCCAGGCGCACAGCGGTGACGCGATCCTCGGCGGCCACGAGGTTCTCGACAGCCGCCCCCAGGTGCAAGGCGACGCCGTGGGCCTTGAGCACGGCCTCAATCTCGCGGGCCATCTCCGGGTCCAACGGCGGCAGTACCTGCGGCTGTTGTTCGATGACGGTCACCGTGATGCCGCGCTCGACCAGGGCCTCAACCATTTCCAGGCCGATGAACCCGGCACCGATGATGGCGGCGCGGGCCGGGCGGTGGGTCTCCACGAAGGCCTTGATGCGATCCATGTCGGCCACATCGCGAAGCGTGAAGACGTTCGGCGAATTCACCCCCTCCCAGGGCGGAACGATGGGGGCCGCGCCCGGCGAGAGAATGAGCGTGTCGTAGGGCTCCCAGAAACGCTCGCCTGTGGCAAGATTGAGCACTTCCACGCGCTGGGCGGCACGATCGATACGCAACACCTCGTGGCCCGTGCGAACGTCCACATTGAATGCGCGTTTGAAATACTCCGGCGAAGCCAGCAGCAGCCTGTTACGCTCCTTGATCTGGCCGCCGATGTGGTACGGAAGCCCACAATTGGCAAAGGACACGTGCGCGCCTTTCTCAAAGACGGTTATTTTGGCCCGCTCGTTCATCCGCCGGGCGCGGGTAGCCGCGCTCGCCCCGCCGGCCACGCCACCAACGATCACGATTCTGGGTTCTGCCATAACGTTTGCCTTTCGTAAGTCCCCTCTCCAGGGCTCAGGCCACTGATCCCTCGATCCTCAGCGCATTGGCCCAGCACCGCTCATCCCCTTGTCTCCTTGTCCCCTTGTCTCCTTGTCGCCATGTCCCCACGTTCCCGCGCTTCAACGCTCACGAACAACTCGCGCCCGTGTGGCACGAAACCGAATTCCAGGGCATCTTCTCCAGCAGCCGGGCCATCGGACAGAAGCCGCTGAAACCCGCAAAGGTCAGGCCAGCCGCCACGAAAACATCGATCAGCAGAAACGCCGGATGCACGAACGACAGGCCCAAGCCCGCCAGCAGCAACAATCCGGCTACGATCATGACCTGACGGTACAACGGGATGCGCTTGCGGTCCACGATGACGTTCACACCCTCGCGCTTGCAGGCATCGAGGCCGCCTTCCACGGCACAGACGCTGGTGAAGCCGGCCGCCTCGAGCTGCCCCACCGCCTGCCGGGCCCGCACACCGCTCTTGCAGATCACCAGCAGCGGCTCGGCGCGATCCCAGCGGCTCGCCGAAGCGGCCAGCGTCCCCAGCGGCACGCATTCAGCCCTGGGCAGCCGTTCCCCCGCGAACTCATCCGGGTTGCGAACGTCGATAATCCGGCCAGTCCACTCCGATACCTGCTTCGGCTTCAATGTCACCATCTCCATACCTCACGATATGCACACATATCTTCACAAAAAAAGAGAGTCTTATTCTTCCGCCGGCTGGTGGCCGCGGATGCAGTCCAGCAACCAGCAGGGGCGTTTGTCCACCACCTTGTAGTACACGGTCTTGCCCTCGCGCTCGCGATCCAGAATCCCGTGCGCCTTCATCAGGTTGAGATGCTGGCTCACCGCATTGGGCGGAATCTTCAGATGCTCGGCCAGCTCCCCGACGGCCATGCGCTCCCCCAGCAGCAGATCGCAGATCCGCAGCCGATGCGGATGGGCCAGCACGCGAAGAACCTCAACGGCCTTCTCGAGCTGCTCCATGGGGATCAACTTGTGGCGCGTCGCAGTCATCATTTATCAATATATCATGAATTCTACACATGTCAAGCGCCAAGCCGCAAAATTTTCCCCGCCGACCGCCGACAGGTGATCATCCACAGGAACGCCCCGGGCAAACGGTCCCCACGGAACGGATGCACCGGCAGCGAGGCCGGGGATTCCGGCCGTATCGAAAAAGCAGTATTTCCAATACCTTCCCCATCGTTTCCACGCTCCAGCGACCGCGCCGGCTCGCCTGGAAGCGAGTTTTTCTCCCCGAGCTTTTCCCGCGAGCAGTCGCGGCAATCTGGAAAATTTTGCTCGCCGGGATCGTGGCCTTCCGGCTGCAACTGCTCAGAAGCCGGCCCGTATAAAGCTGCGGCCATCGTGGCTCGGCGATTCAGGCATTCCCCGTATGGACGTCTTAGGGGGGACTGCTCTTTAATACTCCACTTGGCTTGCCGGAACGTCCGATACATGGCTGGTCACGAATAACAGGCGCTGGAGGCGTCTGTCGGTGAGGCAGGGCCGGGCCAGGTTTCACCGACCGAAATCACAACCCAACTTTGAAACGAAAGGTGGCTTGATGAGAGCAGGACGCTACCTCACCAGGCGTTCAGGAAGACACGAACTACGGAACCTGGCCCTGCCTCCTCTGCTGGCCCTGCTGGCCGCCGGCTCAGCGGTCGCGGCAACGAAGCTTGCAACAACCCAACCGGCGGATGCCGACAAGTCCTCCCGGACGCGGTCGGCCGCCACCCTGGTACAGACCGTGGTGGCTGAAGATGCCGCCCCCTTCGCCGTCGTAGAACTATTTACTTCAGAATCCTGCCCCAGTTGCCCCGCCGCCGACCGGCTCCTCAGCGAGATGAGCGCTGAGGCCCGCAAACGCGGTCAGCGCCTTATGCCGCTGGCTTTCCACGTCGATTATTGGAAAACCGGCAGTGCCGCCGACCCGTTCAGCGATCCCGCCTTCGCCCGCCGACAGAGGTTCTATGCCGCCATGTTGAGCAGCGAAGACGATGTCTACACCCCCCAGATGTTCGTCAACGGACGCGCCGGTTTTGTCGGCTCGGAGCGCGCGACTGCCGAGCGCCAGATCAAGTCAGCCCTGAGCCGTCCCGCTACCGCCACAGTCAGCCTGGGCATTGAGGCGGGCAAGTCGGCCGACACGCTCCAGGTCAACTGCGACGTGCGCACGACCGCAACCAACGCCACTCTGCAACTCGCCGTCGTCGAGCGGGGCTTGTTCGGCCACGGCCGAAGCAAGCTCGATAACGTCGTGCGGGTCTTTAAATCCATCCCTTTGAGCAAAGGCAACCACCAGAGCGTTGAGCTGCAATTGCCACGCGACTTGAACCGTAAGAACGCCTCGATCGTCGGTTACATCCAGGACAGCCGTAACCTGAGCATCCTGGGCGCTACCAGCGTCGATCTGGAGTCCGCCCCCGTCGAGCGGGTTGCCCGCTCCAAGTAGGCCCGTTTCAACAGCTTGACCGCCGGCCATGCCCCCCGGCATGCTTTTCCTGAATCCACTGGATCCGTTGAGAATCCAGCGGCCCGGTCGAAACCGCCCCTGAAGCATCGTGGCCCCTCGGCGCCCCCAGCGTCTCTCCGGCAAAGGCGAGACTCCCCGGCTGAAGGTGGCGCTATGATGAGGGGACATGACAAGGGAGGATTCGCCATGCCGCAAGCCTTTGAAACGCACGCTGACAGCCCCACCCACGAACAGATCCGCGAACTGCTGACCAGGGCGCGGACCATCGCCGTCGTGGGCCTGTCCGACAATCCCAGCCGGGACAGCCACCGTGTCAGCGCGTACCTGCAGAACCAGGGCTATCGTATCATCCCGGTCAATCCCGGCGTAACCGAGGTGCTGGGCGAGAAGGCCTATCCCAGCTTGCGCGAGGTTCCGGAAAAGGTGGATATCGTCAATATCTTCCGACGCCCGGAAGCGGTTCCTGCCATCGTCGAGGATGCGATCGCCACAGGAGCCGGGGCGGTGTGGATGCAGTTGGGCATCACTCACGACGAGGCGGCCCGGCGCGCCTCTTCCGCCGGAATCCCGGTGATTATGGACCGGTGCATCATGGTGGAACACAGGGGCCTGGGCGCCTGATCGGTCCGGCGTCGCGCCCGGTTAAGAAGTACCGGGCTTCTGTACCGGCCGTTCGCGTGTAGCGGCCGGGCTCCGTACCGGCCGTTCTCTCGGACAGCCCACAAAAACGGCGATACTAAACTCGGAGCTATCGCATCCGCGGCAGGTGAAGCGGTTGAACCGGCCCCTGAGCGCCATCACCGGCCGGCAACTCCGTCACTTCCAGCCCCAGGTCAACAATCCGCTCTCCGGCCTCCAGGCTTATGGGGCCCGGAGTGGTAACGGTCGGAATGGCTCCGCACAAATCGCCGGCATCGCAAATGAAACCATCGCCATCGCGGTCAGTGCCGGCATAGATCAAGTAAGCTCCCGAGGCCAGGCCAACCAGGTTAAACGCGTAGCCTTCCGCCGCGGATGTCTCGTCCTGGGCCACCGGCTCCAGCGTATCCGCCTTCAGGGCCAGCACGTAGATCTGCTCACCGCCGGAGCTATCCCCGGAATCCTCCGACGGAACCGCCTGTTGGCCGCCGGCATGACCCGCCCGGCGCAAAGCCTCGCGAACGGCCGCGGCGGCATCCACCAGCCCGTGGCCATAGTCAGGATCCGGCCCCGCGACGCCCAGGTCGCGGGCCGTGCCCAGCAGGATCGACCGCATCTCGGCCACCGTCAGTCCCGGGTTAACCGCCAGCATCAGGGCGGCCACGCCGGCCACGTGGGGCGCCGCCATGCTTGTCCCGTTGCTGAACAGATACTTGGTGATGATCTGGCCGCCGGACTCCGCCGCGCCGGTGCTCAGTACGCTGTCGGAGTAGCCGTCGCCGTTAAGATCCACGCCCGCCACCCCGCCGGGGGCCATCAGATCGAGGGTGGCCCCATAGTTGGAATAACTGGTTCGAACCGCCTGGGTGTCCACCGCACCTACGCTCAGGGCCTCCGGAGTAGCCGCCGGCCAAGCCGGCTTGGAAGAGCCGCCGTTGCCCGCCGCGCAGATCACCAGCGCGCCGGCTTGAGTCGCTTCGCGAATGGCCGCCGTCTCTTCCGAAGAGGCGGGCTCGCCAGGCGCCCCCGCGACGCTCAGATTGATGATCCGGGCCGGTTGGGCCGGCAGCGTGCCGGAGACGTTGGGCAGGCCGGCCGCATAGCGAATCGCTTCAGCCACGTCGAACGAGGAGCCCCCATTCACCCCCAGGGCCCGCACCGGCATGATCTTCGTATTCCAGGTCACCCCGGCCACGCCAATCCCGTTGTTGGTGGCCGCCCCGATGGTGCCGGCCACGTGCGTCCCGTGGAACGAGCTGCGTCCCGGGCCGTTGTATTCATCTCCCATGTCTTCCGGATCGCTATCGCGTCCGTCGCCGTCACGAGCGGAGGCCGGGTCGGAAATGAAGTCATAGCCCGGCACGAGCCGGCCCTGCAGGTCAGGATGCGTGCTCACGATCCCGGTGTCCACGACCGCCACCACGACCGAGTCGCTGCCCGTGGTCAGGTCCCAGGCCTCCGGCAGGTTGATCAGCGAGTAGTGCCACTGGGCGGGAAAATAATGATCGTTGGGAACCGCGGCGATGTACCGCCGCAGGTTGGGCGAGGCCCGCAGGACGCCCCGCCGGTTCAGTAAGGCAGCGGCATCCCCCACGGTGGCGGCTTTCGCCTGGCGGGAAGCCAGCTTGGAGCGAGCTGGACAAAATACCCGGCACAACCCGGAAGGCGACCGCTCAATCTCCTGCAGGCCCGATTCAGCCAGAATCGCGGCCCGCTCTTCATCCCCCACCGACGGGTCAAACGTCACCAGCAGTTCGCCGGGAATGACGCCCTCCACCTCGGTAGCGGCATCGGCCGGGTCTGGAAGCTGCCGTTGGGTATCGTCGATATGTTTGGAAGTCGGCTGCTGCGTGGCGGCCGGCTGCTGCCCGAAGGTCAGATAACCGCTCACTGCGGCGGTCGAAGGATCGGAGGGATCCGAGCCATCCTCATACGCCGAGGGGGGGCCGGCCGGCGGTGGTGACTCAACGCAGCCGCCCAGCCACAGCATGGGCAAACTCAAGGCCAGAATAAGTAGCGATGCTTTCGCATCCATGCGTGCTCCTCTACGCGTGTATCGACCGTCTTGGCCGTCGGCTTCGGCGCGCACGCGGATTCATGCGGCCCAAGCCCGCCCATACTACGAAAAGAGGGGCTGTCTGATTGGGCTCAACCCCCACAAGACGCTCAAAAGGGGGCATTCACCCTACCGATCCAGTCCTCACACAGTGCGGATTCAGGGTTCGGAGTTCAGTAGAGGGGCGAGAGTTGAAGGGAAAGGGGGAACGGCGCGACAACTGGTTATCGCACCTGCCATTTGCGACATTGTCTTCTATGTTCCCGACTCACCAGCGGTTGCTGGCATCGTTTGGCACCAGGGGCCTCGCGTGGACGTCACCGCAGGGGCGCGGAGCCACGGGAAAACGCTGCGAGTGCTTTCCCGTGGCTCCTGGAAGAGAACCAGATAGATGCCGGGGAGGCCGGTCAAGCCGGATTCACCTAAGAAGAACCGGTCGATACACCACCTCCCGCGTTCTGTTGGGCCAAGCAAGAAAGAGTACGGAGAACATGGCCGTGCAAGCCGGCCTTTCACGGTACTCCTCCATATCTTCCTCAATCAGCCTTTCCCAACAGTTCCGGGTTGTCGATCCACATGGCAAAGTAGGGGCGGTCGGCACTGCGGAGCTTCATCAGGAAGAGGAACGGTTTGTCGAACACCAACCGTTTGGGCTCTGGAGGTGCTGAAGTCACCATGGCCCCGATCGTGGCCTGGGACTCCAGGCGCACGCCTGCCTCGTTGAGCTCGAATCGAACGTCCTGCCGGGCCATGAAAATCACGTATTCGTTCTCCAGTAACCGAGAATCAAACGGATGGTCGATCAGTTCATCGAAAGACCGCTCCAGGCGGAAGTTCATCATCGGAACCTTGAGCACGTCGTTTTCGGTCAAAGATCCTGAAGAACCTGAAACACTGCGGGCCAGCACGGCATCGATGGTCGCCTCCAGAGTGGCTTCCGGGTGAACCTTCGCCATGATGATCTGGTCGGCCTCGCTGCGGGTGATCAATTCAATCACGAAGTCATCGTTATGTTGATAATCCAGAACCTTGACCTGTCGGAGGACCTGGGGATCGACACTGGTTTTCCCGGAGATGCCAAAGCAGAGGATCGGTGTTCCTCCGAAATCGAGTGGGTCGGTAATCCGCTCGAACCGCTCCGGAAAAAGCAGGTTTTTGAGGAGATACGCATACGCCACGATGATACCTTTTCTATCGGGCTTGATTTCCGGCAAAACCGGTTGCGCTTCAGGGGACTTCTGGGCCATCGTTTCTCTGATCTGGCCCAGAATGTCATCTTCCACCTGCCCGGCCATTGCGACATAGGACGCATCATCGAGGTCGTCGCGGGTCACCAGCCATTCGTTCAGGCTTGTGAGGAGGGCCGGTTGGCTGGCCATGTCCTTGAAGTAGATATCCTCCCCGAACACATCGAGCAGTTCATTCCAAGCCAGCGGGAAAGTGGCACACCACACCAGATTCCGGCCGGAGACGATGGGCTCGCGGAGGTCGGCCGTGACCAAAGTGGAAGTCAGGTCCCTGGCGTTCACGTCGGTCAGTTTGGCCTAGTTGCCTGGTTGATCCAGGAGTGGGCAACCGGTGAGCAGCGAAAGTGCCAGCAGAGACAGAAGCAGGGTGATCTTCATGGTTGTCTCCATCTCAATCTCATTTTGTCCAGAAGGGCTTCGCCTCCCGCGCCGGAGGCAAGTTTGACTTTGAAGTGTACGCAGAGACCAACTGTCCAGTCGCCTTTACTTGCCTCCCCGACGACCTGATAATCGAACGGTCGTCGTACCTGTTTAACGTGGTTGAGCTTATGCTCTCAGTCATCAGGCAGCCATGATTCTCGAAGCCGTGACCATTCAGGCCAGCCCACGCGAGCACGAATCGCTCGCCATCGCCCTTCGCGCAATAGCCCGGATGGGCGGGGTGGACCCGAATTACGACGAGATCTGTGCCGCGTTGGGTATTTCACTCGTGGCCATCGTCGGACCGGCCGAGAGTTCGCCCGCCCTGTGGCCAACCTTCGGGCGGGACGCCTTCCTGGCCCCCACCGCCCGGCTCTTTGGTATCCACCTGCGCGACCTGCACCCCCCGGAGGTGGGCGTGGACATGCTCTGGGCCGAGGAGTTCGCCCAGCATTTCGATCTGAGCTATAAACCATTACTTCGCCAGGCCTTACAAAACGAACAGCCAGTACTGGCCTGGGGCGGATGGGCGGGTGATCCCACCCCCCGCTGGGGAGTCCTCACCACTGCCGCCGACGAGGATCTGCTCGGGGTCGTGCCGGGCACCCTCGACCCGGTGCAGCTAAGTCACCCCGCGCTTCAGTGCTACGTCGTCGAGCACTACGAGCCCCGGACCCCCTCGTCCGAGGAGGTGTTCGACACCGCCATGACCCATGCGCACGGTTTTCTGACCCGCTCGACGGCTCTGTTCCAACACTTGACGCCTCCGGGCTCGAAAATTGTCGCGGGCCCCGCCGCCTTTGACGTCTGGGCCACCTGGCTTCAGTCTCAACGGCCCGGCAACGAAGCAGACCCGGCCCGCGAGGCCTTCCGAATTTATACGAAGACCCTGTGCTCGGCGCGGACCTCGGCGGCACGGTTCCTGGCGAGGTCCGATGCCGCTCAAGGGCCCAGCCATGCGGCCATGATGGACGCGATCATGCATGCCTGTGACAGTTTTGCCGCGGAACTTGGCCTGCTTTGCCGGCCCGCCGAGGTCCATGCCCTCTGGCAAACGGCGGAGGGCCACCAGGAGCTGCTCGAAAATATTCGTACCGCTCAGGCCATCGACCGTCAGATCGCCGACTGTGTCAGCCGGCTCGTCTCGGCTGCATAATTCGCCCACCGGCCCGGCTCGTGCTAACATCGCCCATATGATCTCGCTGCCCGTCATGCCCTCTGATTCGAACCGCCCACAGCGGCGCCTTCCACCGTGGCTGAAACGTCCGCTGCCTCTGGGCGGCGAAATGGCCGTTACCCGGCAGGTGGTCTCCTCCAGCCGCGTGGCCACTGTCTGCCAGGAAGCCCACTGTCCCAACCTGATGGAATGCTGGTCGCACAAGACGGCGACGTTCATGATCCTGGGCGACAAGTGCACGCGCCGCTGCCGTTATTGTGCCGTCAACACCGCCCGGCCGGATCCGCCTGAGCCGGACGAGCCCAAACGACTGGCCGATGCCGTCGCGGAGCTGGGTCTGCGCCACGTGGTCATCACCGCGGTCGCCCGCGACGACCTGGACGACGAAGGCGCCGGCCAGTTCGCCGCCTGCATTCGCGCCGTGCGCGCTCAGACTCCCCAGGCCACCATCGAGGTTTTGCCGGCAGACATGCACGCCCGCCGCGACTGCATCGAGACGATCTGCAACGCCGGGCCGGACGTGTTCAACCATAATCTCGAAACCGTCGAGCGGCTCACGCCCATCGTGCGCCCACAGGCCAAGTATCGGCGCTCGCTGGAGGTGCTGCGGCTGGTGAAGGAACTCCGCCCCAACATGCCCACCAAGAGCGGCCTGATGGTCGGGCTCGGCGAGACACTGGAGGAACTGCACCAGGCCCTGGCCGATCTGCGCGAAGTCGGCTGTGATGTGGTGACCCTGGGCCAGTATCTCCAGCCGACGCCGAAGCACGCCCCCATCGCCCGTTTCTACACTCCCGAGGAGTTCGACGCCCTCGCCGAAACCTGTCGCGAGCTGGGCTTCCTGGGTGTGGCGTCGGGCCCATTCGTTCGCAGCAGTTACAACGCGGCGGAAGTCTACGACCGCGTGCGCGGTTCGGCCTGACCGGCGTTGGATTTGTGGCGCAAAGCGCCCCGAAGATTTCCAAACCAGGGAGCCCGTCCGGGTCGTTCGCATCACAACCGATTGAGGCTGCGCCGGTTTCGGTTATCATGCGGCCCATGAAAACAGCACAGCAAATGGTTCGAGAGTTTCACCAGGCCTTCGGCCACCCCGTCGCCGACCGCCCCGCAATGCTCAAGCCCGACCGCGTTATAGCCAGGGCCAACTGGATGGCGGAAGAGGTAACCGAATTCAGACGAGCCCGTAACCTTGAAGATCAGGCCGACGCCATGATAGACCTGCTCTACTTTGCTCTGGGGACGCTGGTCGAGATGGGTGTAGAGGGCGAGCCCCTGTTCCACATCGTTCACAAGGCCAACATGGAAAAGCTCTGGCCGGACGGGAAACCACACCTGGGCCCCGACGGCAAGGTCCAGAAGCCCCCCACCTGGCGCGATCCCAGCGAAGCTCTCCGCCAGGAGCTCGCACGGCAGTTGGTGAACTCCGCCCAGGCTTGCAGGGTGTGATACGGTTTCCGTTATAAACTTGGGCCAGTTCCTGCCTGGTTGTTGGTTACCGCGCTGCTGATAGGTTGAATCCTCGCGCGTTCGGAGTACCTCACCCTCTGAAGAGGTAGGCCACCCAACGCACAAGATTCATTGGGGATCCGTACTATCCCGCGCGGACTGATGTGTGCCGCGGCAACCGGGTATGACTGAGCCGCGGGGACCGCTATCCCCCCATACTGTCCAACCTCACGGCCGGAGGCAATCCGGATCAGCGGGAACGCCTGTTCCGCTGACGCAACGCTGGAACAGGTCCAGATCGACGGAATCCACCTCTTCGTCGTCGTTCAGGTCGGCCGCGGCGCACTCCTCGGACGGGGGCCAATCCATGCTGTCCATGCACGATTGCAGGTAATCGAGATCCGCGTCATCCACGTCGCCGTCCTGGTCGAAGTCGGCCCGCACAGTGGAGACAGTGAGATTGATCTGCAGCGTTTGCGGCGAGTTGGCCGCCCCGGGCGCCGACACCGTAACCACCGCCTCGTGCGTGCCAGGGACCAGCTTGGCGACGTCGTAAACCAGGTTGATCGTGTCCACGCCGCCGGTGCTCTTGCCTTGCATGGGGTTGACCAGCAGCCAGTCCGCGTTGCTTTCCACCTCGTACATCAGCGTGCCGGCCTTGCTGGCATTCCTGACCGTGAACGACCCACTGGGCAGATTCACGCCCGCGTGGGTGGCCAGCTCGATCTTGCGGGGGGCCAGCTCCACCACCGGCAACAACCGCCCGGAATTGAGCTGCCGCACTTCCACGTTGTCCACATAGACCATGAAGGAAGGATCTGCCACCGACTGGCTGGCCCGCAGCCAGATGCTGACCGTAGGCGAAACCGCGGTGAACGTCCGCCATACGTGCGTGAACACCTCGTGCACGATACCCTTGTCGGCAATCTGATCGGCCCCCCAGTCAATGCTGGGCGCATTGCCGTTGGCGGTCTGGCCGGTGGGATCCACGCCGATGTGGAACCGCAATCCGGTGGGCTGCTGACCGCGAAATTCATACTTCATCCAGCACGCGACCAGGTAGCCCTGCCCCGGGGTAAGCCCCCCTACCTGCCGATTGATGCCGCCGGTGAACCGGCCGGCCGGGGCCAGCTCCTCAAGGGTGCGCGGGTGAACCTGGCCGGCGCCGAACATCTGCGAGTAGAGCCCCTCCGTCGCGTCGGCGGGATTATTCGCATTGAAGGTGCCCACGTCTTTGACGATGTTGCCCTGCCCCAGGATTTCGTAGGCCGGCCAACCGCACGAACCACCGGCCACGAAGTTGGCAAACCCGCACCACCAGCGGTTCTCGTTCATGTACTTGCCCATGGTGACCAGATCGACGGCGATGGTCTCCGGCCGCCAGTTGCCATGCCAGCCCTGGGCGGTCGAACCTTCGGTGGCCAGGACCGGCGGGAAACGCCAACCCCGCCGTTCGTACAGATCTCTGAACCGCCGCGGACGCATGGAGAACTCGCAGGTGTCGTCCCGGCTCTGGTTGATGACCATCAGATCATCGTTGGGCCCGCCGTAGCAGTGGTACCCCAGGTAATCGGTCACCGCCAGCAACTCCCGGCAGGACGGACTGAACGTCTCATCCACCATCCGCCAGATGCTGGCCGGCTCTCCCGAGGCCAGGTTTAACGAGCAGACTTTCATGCCCAGTTCGTGGGCCCGCTCGGCGAAGGCCAGTTCAAAGGCCAGCGCCGCCGGCCAGTCTTGGCCCGTATCCGGCTGATTCAGCCCCTGCCAACAGTCAATTCGCGGGAATTTCTGCTGCTTGGTCCAAAGCTGATCGGCAAGCTGCCGGCCGTAGTACCTGGGGGCGGTCTTGTAGATCTCCCAGTTCGAGTCGATCGCGGGACGTCCGATAAAAATCGTGTTCTCGAGGTGAGGATACTTTTCCGTCAGGTACTCGACATCGCCGTAGACCCCGTCCTCGCCCGCATCATTCGGATCGCTTGCGCTGGGTGTGCCGCCATAGAGCAGGATGACCTTGGGATTCATGTCGGCGAGGGCATCGCGGTTGCCGCAGTCGTAACGGCCCCCGCCGATCTTGCCCACCCGACGGGATTGTCGCCACGCGCCGTAGCCCACCGTTGACCACTTGTTCCAGCCCGCTGAGACCCCGCCGGCAAACGGCTGCTCGAATCCCCCGTTGACCACCAGGTTGGCCCCGAAGGTCCGCGGAATCAGCATCTCCGGATCCACCGGATCCGGCTCCGGCCCCGGCGGGTTCCCGGTCGGAACCGGCCCGCTGATGACCAGATCATCAAACCAGACCCTGGCGTCGTTGCCATGCTGGGCCCAGTTGCGGGTTCCCTTCAACGAGACAGTCATGACCGGCAGAACCGCCCTGGCACTCGTGACCAGGGTCAGCCAGCGGTAGCCCTGAACGCCGCCTGCCGACCAGACCATGCCTTTGCCTTCTCCGCCGGGCTCCCCATAGGGATCCAGGCCCAGCCAGGCTACCAAATCCTCGCCGTTGTAGGTCTGCTGGGCCGGCGGCTCCAGGTAGACGCGGACGCTGGCCGTGTAAATCTCGCCTGGAACTACCCAGATCTGCTGATAGACGCCCACACTCTGGTTGCGGGTGGAGGGCTCCGGCAAGACCAGCTTCTGGGACTTATCCCCCCGGTAGGGACGGTCAAAACCCTCAAAGTGGACCTGGCCTGTGTAGCCGGAGCTCTTGAAGGCCGTCCATCCCTCGGCCGTGCCGTTGGTGAACGACCTCTCGAAATCAGAATTGTTTGCCGTTCCGGCCCCTGCCCCCTCTGGCGGGTAAGGAGTCGGCAGCGAACAGCGATCCTGGATGCCCACAAAGCCCGAGGACACCCCCGGAACGAGGGTTAATGCAGCCAAAGTGACCGCCAACAGGTGGCCCAATCGCATCGCTTACACTCCCCTGACGCCGGCTGAAACCACGGTAAACGCGACGCAACCAGTCTCATCCGTTATGAGCCCCCGGGGCCCGGCATCTGAAGCGGCATTCCCCCCTGCCCAAGCCCCATGCCCATAAGTTCTGGCTTGACGTTCTCCAGGAGGCCGGAAAGACATGGCCGGCACAAGGCCCCCCGGAGACCATCGTCCAAGTCGAGCGTCGCCGTTAACTTCCCGCAGCGATACTCCATTCTAGCTGAGAGAGAACGGCAGGTTCAAGCAATTGCAGGATAACTAAGGTGGATGGGGGGCCGGCGGATCAGAGGTTCAAGAATTACCGGCCGTCAACCGCCATCTGGCAGGCGGGATCAGGAAGGCTTCTTTCGGCAGGCAGAGGGATGCTCGGTCATCCCGTCAGCATGGCTTCGGCCGCCTCGATCTGTTCGGGCAGTTCGGCCCGGAGCTCTTCGAGCTGGGCTTCGGTCAGGCCAATGGAGACCAGGAGCGTCTCATCGATGACTTGATGCGCGGCGGTCAGGTGGAAACCGAAGTGCTCGTGACAGCACAGGGTATCCGCGACGTACACCATGGCCGGCAGCAGGCGATGGTCGGGCCCCAGATTATCGATCTTGTGGTGATATCCCAGCACGGTCTGGAGGACGCGTGGGAACTTCCACTTGGCCGCCAGGGCGCTGCCCAGCGTCTGGTGATCGGCGCCGATAATCTCCATTTCCAGCTCGTGGAGGTATCGGTCGCCCTTCGCGGATTCGCGGATGATTTCCGCCAATCCATCCGGATAGGCCTGTCGTTCCACCAGCAAGCCCAGGTCGTGGATCAGGCCGGCCAGGAAGGCCTCTTCCGCAAATGGCCGCTTGCCCAGAAGGCAACACATCTGACGGGTGGCCACCGCCACCGCCACGCTGTGTTTCCAGATATCCCGGGCACTGAAGCGATCGGAAATCCGCTCCGAGGTGAACAGCCGGCTGATGGACGCTGAAATGGCGATGTTCTTCACCGCGCTCAGCCCCAACAGCACGATGGCCCGATCGATCTCCGACACCTGCCCGGGTAACCCGTAGAAGGCGGAGTTCACCACCTTGAGAATCCTGGAGGCCAGGGCCGGATCGTTCTTGATGATATTGTGCAGATCGCGTGCCGTGCTCTTGGGGTCATCCACCACCGCGATGATCCGCGTGGTGACCTCCGGCAATGTTGCAATGTCCCCGATCTTGGCCAGGGCAGTTTTAATCACCTGCGCGGTATTCATGTTCACGGCGGTTGTAGACATCAAATCCACACCCTCTCTATGGGCGCACGACCTGAACCACTGGGTCCGCTGCCTCGACTAAATCTGCTATCGTCCGGGTCTGTTGGGGGGTTTAGCTGGATTCATGCGTGATCAGTAGCGCAGGGATTTCCGCATCAGGCGGGGCGAGATTATAAGGCGTTCCAGAACCGCGGCGATGTGTTCGCCGGCCCGTCCGTCGCCATACACCGACCGCCCGGGACGCGGCCGGGGCCGGGCCAGTGCTGCCGCAATCGCCCGCCGAATCTCCGCCGAAGATTCGCCGCAGTCGATCACGTTGGGCCCGCAGCGTAATCGACCTTCCTGCCGCGGACCGATGTTCACCGCATTCAATCCCAGGCTGGCCGACTCAATGATACCCGCCGAGGAATTACCCACCATCACCGCGGCCAGAGAAGCCAGCCGCAGGTATTCTCCTCTCGGCAGCGAGCGGAATACCCGCCAGCCGGGGCGATTTTTCCAGCGCTGAATCACCTGGATGATGCCGTCGTGGCCGGGGTCGCTGTTCGGGTAGATGATGGCCGCCCGCAGGCCGTGGGCCTCCACGCCGGCCAGGATGGCCCGCATGGTAGCTGATTCTCGCCGCCCGCTTCGGCCGAGGGGGTGCTGAATCACGAGGGCATAGGGTCGCTCCAGGGGGGCGGACGTCTCGGCCGCCTTCTCCCGGAACTTTTCCCGGAACTGTCGGATGTCGTCCAGGCCGGGCGCCCCCACCTTGTGGATGCGCTCGGGCGGCTCGCCCATCCGCCGGAGCCGCTCGGCCGCATCCCGCGAGGCCACCAGGTGCACATGGGCCAGCCGGGTGATGGCGTTTCGCAACATGTCATCGATGTCGCCGGTACCCCGGTCGCCGCCGTGAATATGCGCCAGCACCCGCCTTCCGGTGACGGCCGCACAGGCCCCGGCGAAAGCCTCGATGCGGTCGCCAAGGACCACCACGATCTCGGATCGCAGCCGGTCCAGGGCCTGGGCGATGCCGGCCACACCCCTGGCCAAGGCCGTCGCCTCGGACCGGGCATCATCCCGCCCGGACTGCATGGGCACGGCCGCATCCACCCGCCAGCCGGCCTTCCGGATATGGTCGATCGTCCGCCCGAACTTGGGCAGCAGGTGCATGCCGGTCACAATCAGTTGAGCCCGGAGCCGGGGACGGGCTGTGACGGCGCGCAAGACAGGCTCCAGCAGGCCGAACTCGGCCCGGGTGCCGGTGACAATGGCGATGCGACGACGGCTCATCAGAAAGAATTATCGGCAGGACGGGGCGATCGGCACGACAGCGCGAGGTCGTGGCGGCTGGGTGGATAACCAACCAAAGGCTCGGTGATCGGCGGCTGGATAACCGACCATTTCTCGGACAGGGCAGCCGGTACGGAGCCTGGCGGTTACGGCGAGAACGCCCGTACAGAGCTTGGCCGCTACGGAACACGGGAGTTTCCAACTGGAAACGGCACTGGGATTACAGAAGAGGAGGCGGGTTCGGGACCTGCTGCCGATCTGCTATAATTGACGGTTGGCCATTGAGGACCTGCGTCATGAAGAGCCCGTTTCCCGGAATGGATCCTTACTTGGAGCCCTATTGGCCGGGGCTGCATACGCACCTCGTATCCCTGGCAACGGCGGAATTGAACCGCACGCTGCCTGGGGATTTGGTTGCGCAGGCGGAAGAACGCTTGTCAATCGAAAGCAGCGACGAACTGATTCGAACGGTGGCCGCGGACGTTATGGTCTATAAACCAGAGGGCCCGGACATCGCCGAAGGGGGAATTGCCATCTCGGCACCGTACAAGCTTGTCGTCGATGCAGAGCCGTTAACCGAAAGGTTTATTCGCATTATTTGTGCGGACGACGGGCGGCTCATAACGGTGATCGAGTTCATCAGCCCAGCCAACAAGATGGGCAATGGACTGGAACAATACCTTCAGAAGCGAGATGAATTGCTCGCCGGCGGCGTCCACGTGGTAGAGATCGATCTGGTCCGCCGCGGGAACTGGCGTGCCCTGCTGCGCCCACATCTGTGCCCTCTGGAAGCCGTGGCACCCTATCGCGTCACAATCCGGGTGGGCGGCCGGCGAAATGCTTACCTCTATCCCATCCCACTCCGGCAGCATCTGCCAAGCATACCAGTACCTCTGCGTCCCGGCGATGCAGAGGTGAAACTAAACCTGCAGTCCCTGCTGGAGCAGGCCTATGAGATAGGCGGCTATGCTCGCAGGCTCGACTATGCTCATCCTCCCGATCCGCCGCTGGAAGAAGATGATGCAGCATGGGCGGCGGCTCTGATCAAGGACAAGATGGCGCAGAGCTAACCGGGCAGGCTTGAAAGGATACCATTGGTCGCATTGCCGAGGTCACCAAGACCCTGACCTGTACTCGCTGTATCCGAACGGGGGTAGGCGTTTTGTCCGGGAAACAGTCGGCATCCAGCTCTTGGCCAGGGACCGGGGCCAGCGGCTGTGGTGAGAACGGTCGGTACAGAGCCCGGCCGCTACGTCGGAAACAGGCGGTATGGAGGCCGGCCGCTACGTCGGAAACGGGTGGCACGGAGGCCGGTCGCTACAGCACCGCTTCCCAGGCCAGGGCTGTATCGGCGGGAATGTCCAAGCGGGCGTGGCGGCCGATGAGGTGTTCCATCTCCGCCGGAGCGATCCCCCCGCCGGGGCGTTTGATGGTGAGCATGGAGCGGGTCAGGGCTTCGCCGGCGCGAATGTGACGGGCCGCCACGATGCTCCCCCGGGCCAGTTGCCGGACCTCGCGCTGGCTGTTGGACACTTCGATCCGCCCATTGCCAACGAAACGCTCGGCCTGGCGGATATGGCGAATGTATTCGGCCAGCATCTCCGGCTCCAGTGAGAAGGCGTGATCGGGTCCGGGGCGGGTTCGATCCAGGGTGAAGTGCTTCTCAATGATGCGGGCCCCGGCCGCCACGGCGTAACCGCCCATGGCCACCGATTCGGTGTGGTCGCTGAAGCCGCTCACACAGTGGAAGGCCCTGGCCAGAGTACCGATGGCCGCCAGGTTGGCTTCGTCCTCGCGGGCCGGGTAGCTGCTCACGCAGTGCAGCAGGGCCAGCGGCGCGGCCAACGTCGACTTTTCGGTGGAGCAGGCATCCAGGCCGCATTGTGAGTCGGGCAGAGTGTCCGCCCCCCTGTCTGACGCAGGAAGCCCTTCGCGCATTCTGGTCAGCCGGAAACACTCGACCGCCGCCGCGATCTCCTCCAGATCCGCCGCCCCCGTGGAGGCAATTACTGGCAATCCGCTCTTCGCGGCCCGCTCCACCAACGCCGTGTTGACAATATCCGGCGAGGCCAGCTTGAGGGCCCGCACCTTGATGGAAACCAGGAAGTCCAGGTCGGCAACGGAGAACGGGGTGGCCAGGAACTCAATGTCCTGCCGGCCGGCGTAGGCGGCCAGTTCCGCAAAGTCCTCCCAGCTCAACTGCAGCCGGGCGAGCATTTCATACTGAGTGCCGGCATGGGCGGCCCGCTTCTGATACTGTGCGGCCGGCGCGGACCGGGTCACCAACCGGTCGGCCGAGAACACCTGGAACTTCACCGCGTCGGCCCCGGCATCCGCCGCCGCATGGATCATCTCGCAGGCCAGCCCCACGTCGCCGTCGTGGTTCACGCCCGCCTCGGCGATCACATATACGGGATAGCCGGCCCCAACGGTGGCCGGGCCGATCCGCAATGAGGGGAAATCATACATGGCGTCGTTCATAACCGGCTCCATGCCCAATGGCCGCGGTGAGAGCCCGGCGGCGGGTCGCACCGGTCGGGAAATCCACAATCGCGGTCTCGTTCCGCAGGCGAATGACGGCCTCCGCCCGGTAGAAATCGGCCAGCGTATCGATATCGACGCATTCCTCTTCCTGCACGACGGCCTGACGATTCTGGCCGAGATAGGCCGTCGGGTTGGTGGCTGTCTCCGGCGAAAGCAGCAACGCGCGCCGGACCACCACCACCGCCCCATCGAGGCAATACAGCGGCTCGAGGTCCTGGCGGCGGACGATGTTGTTGGGCCGGTACTGGCACATCCGGCCATCATCCAGCCGGTACATCCAGTCAGGGTGATACTTGCCCACCGGAGCGACCGTCTGGACCGAATCGCAGCCGGTCTGCAGCAGGCGTTGGACACATTGGTCGATGATGCCGTCCTGGCGAATAGGGACATTACCCCCCAGAACGACGATCACATCCGCCTGCCGGCCCGTGCGGGCCTCGTAATCTTCGATGGCGTGCCGGGTGGCGTCCTGGGTGGTGGCCGCATCCGAGGCCAATTCGGCCGGCCGGTCCACCAGAAACAATTTCGCCGCCCGCCCGAGGGCCTTGGCCCGGGGCGAATCGGTGGTCAGGATAATTTCGTCCACAAAGCGGCTGGACTGGGCATGGCTGATGGTGTAACTCAAGACAGGCCGGCCACATAGGGGCAGAATGCACTTGTCCGGCAGGCCCTTGGAGCCCGCCCGCACCAGGATGACGGCTACGGTATGCATGCCAATGCATCGGATGAGTTATGGGGCGGTCTTGAGATAGCACCGTCAGAGCAGGCTGCGTAATTCATCTTCGGTCAAGCCGGCCTGCTTGAGGATCTCCTTGAGCACCTCGCGATGCAGCTCCCGGGGATGGACGGCAACCAGCGTGCGCCGACGGGTGACGGGATGACGGAGGTGAACATGGCTGCCGGTTTGGCGGAGGATCTCGAACCCCGCCCGCTGCAACGCGGCAATGACTTCGCGGGGCTTAAGACTTGGCAGTCGGCTCATATGGCAATCGGGACGGCAAGCTCGGCGCCTACCGTCGCCGCGCGGGCCTGCTGAGGATCTTCGGGGATGGGCTCGCCATCATGGAGCAGCCCCTCCAGGTAGCAGCGGATAGCGTCCTGGGCCATCACAACCGCTTCCTCGTAGGTCTCACCCTGGGTAACGCAACCCGGCAGGGCAGGAACATAGACGTTGTATCCGCCCTCCTCGGCTGGTTCAATCCTGACAGTGTAAGTATAGATCTTCATCTTGTTTGAGTTTAGCCGCCTGCACCCCCAAGGGTCAACAAGAGACGGGCTGTCGTACGTATAATGCTTGACCGTGTGTAAATGGAGTACCTGAAGATGTCTGTACGAATCATGCGCATGGCCATCATGACGTCTTTGGCACTTGTCCCCTGGCTCGCTCAGGCCCAAGCCCAGCAGCGGCCCGTGTTGAAAGCCTCCAAGATCCTCAAACCCCACGCCCTGCGCGGCGATGGCTACCACGTCGAGGAGAACGTGGAGGTCGTGGACAACCGCTACTCGTTCGTGCTGGTGACGCCCCAAGGCCGAATCGACGCCCAGGGCATCAACATGCTCGAACTGCGCATCAGCGAGGTGGAGGCGATCAAGCGGGCCGAGCGCATGATCAAGGAATCGCCCGAACTGGCCGGAGTAAAGGACAACATCAAAAAGACCGGCCAGGGCCTCAAGGCCCTCGTCACCAACCCGGTGGACGCCATCGGCGAAGCCGCCAAGGGCGCCGGCAGGAAGGCCAAGGCCCTGACCAAGAAGGAAACCTACACGAAAGGCGGCAGCGATTCGCGCCGTGAGCTGGCCGTCATCCTGGGCTGCGACCCGGAGACGCGCAACCCGGTGCTCAAGAAGCAGCTCGATCAGATTTCGCTGCGGCGCTCCGCCGGCAAGGGGCTCATGGCCGTCGCCACCTTCGGCCTGACCGGCGGGGCCGCGCTGGCCGCCAAGGGGGCCTCCGCCATGCGGACCACCGCTGAAATGCAGGAAGCCCTTCGCACCACGCCGCTCTACAAGATCAACGAAAACACCCAGGCCGAACTCGTCCGGCTGGGCGTTGACCCCGCCACCAGCAAGAGCTTTGTGGAACATCCGCAGTTCACGACGCTCCAGCGTCTGCAATTTCTGGCCCAACTCAAGCGATTCACCAGTACGCGCGGGCTGCCGCGCCTGGTGCACCTGGCCTTGCGGACCCGTTCAGAGACCGAGACCCTCGGGCTGATTCATGCCCTCGAACTGCTGGCGGACCTGGCCCGGCAACATCGGATTGCCGAGATCGTGGATACCGGCCGGCCGGCCGTGCGCCTGACTGACGGACGGATCGTGGTCGTCAGTGACGCGGATTACCTGCTGAACGGCCCCGAGTTGACCAGCATTTTGAGCGCGATCGCCCGCGAGAAGTTCAACCAGTCGGGGCCCGCAGTATTGCTGATCATCGGCCAGGCTTCGCCGGAAGCCAGGGAAGCCCTCACGGCCGCCGAGATCCAAGTCGTCGAAAACGGTCGTGTGGAGCAGGTGAAGTAACAGGAAACCGAAGCCTGCCAATAACGCTGGACGAATGGTTGAGGCTTTCAGCCGAAAGCCGAAACCGCGCGTTGGCCAAGCAGGAGGCCGCCAAAGGGCGCGTGGAGTTGACGTTCTGACACTAGCGTAAGGCAGCCAAAGCGGATTCGAGCAACTGGTCAAGTTCTGCGCCCGTGACGTCTCCTTCTCTGAAAGCCTCATGGATGGGAGCGAAAACCTTGTCGAAACAGACCGGAGCGCTGAGTTTGTCTGCCAGAGCGTCTAGCACGAATGCGGTTACGTCTTTGCCGGCCGCGGCGGCTCGCTCTCGCAGTCTGTGCTCCATTTCCGGCGTTAGGGGGATCTCAAGTGTCATCACGCACCAGTAACGTAACCAAGCCAGGACACGCCCGGCTGAAGGGATCAGAAATTTACATCTCCCAACTATTTTATCACCAGACGAGACCAGGATCACGATTATTGTTGGCCCTCAGACAGGCCGCCCGGCCCCATGCCGCTCCGGCCAGGGCGAAGGCCGCGCCGCTGACAATGAATACCGGATCCTGCGGCCGGTCCAGAACCGCGCTGGTCGCAATGGACAGCCCCAGCGGAATGAGCCCCGCCAGGCAGGCCGACGCCGGCCAGGCCATCCACGCCCGCACATTCACCAGCAAGACCGCGGCGATTATTCCCAGCGGCAGGAACAGGAGGCCGCCCGCGGCCATGCCGGCCACCGGGTAATCGTGCCGGAATAACACGACCGACACCCGGTACAGGCGTAACGGCCGGCGCGCCTCCGCACCGTCCACCCAGATCCGCGCCTCGCCATCCGAACACACGGTCATGACATGATGCCGCCCCTCGCCCAACACGCCCTGGCGCGACCGGCAGCGCACCGCCGAGCCGTTCGGCCCCGTGCGTCTCGTCCGAAAGCGGAAGTCCACCGCGTCGCCCTGCTGGCCCACCGTGACATTGCGATGTGCGGCATCCTGCGAGATCGAGACGATCCGGGCCGGCCCACCCTGCCAGGATTGCGCCGGCGCCACCAGACATTCCACCGCCAGCGCATCGGCGGCCATAACCGCCTGGGCAATCCGCGCCGCCGGACCGGCCGAGCGAATCACGTCCGGCGCTTCAATTGTCAGCGCACCGCCCGCACACGCGTTCGCCTTGACGTCCTCCCCCGGCACAACCAGGGCCAGTTCCGCCTCGCCCCTGATTCGTTCCTCCAGCGCTGAACCATCGGGCAAGAAAGCGTACAACCCGATCGCCCCCGCTCTACGCCGCAAAGCCACGCCGGCAGAATCGAACGGAACCCGGGCCAGCTCACGGATCTCGTCGGCGGCAGGTACTCTGGCGTAAAAGGCCAGGCCGTGGATCTGTCCGCGCCAAAGCCGCCCGCCGTTCAGCTCATTGCCGACCACCACCGGATACTGCGAATCCCATCCCGCCAGCCGAACCCCCGCATGGGCCCACCCTACCAGCCCGGCCACAGCCAGGTTGCCGACCAGCAGCAGTCCGGCCGCAATAAGCCGGTCATTCCGTTCATAGACGGCCAGCCAGCGCGGCCGAAATGGCAGAAGCCGCCGGCTTAACCTTGCCCCTGCGAATCCGGCGGCCAGTGCAATCAGCCAATCCGTCAGCCGTGCATGCCGCCCGGCCATGAAAGCCTGGCCGACTTCCAAAAGGGCGGCGAAGACGCCCACAACCAGCATCGCCGCGCGGGTGGGCCGGAGCCACCTGTCTGCAGCCAGACGGTTGCTCGCGATCCAGTGCACCAGGAAGCCAAGCGGCACAAACACCACCAACCGTTCGAGCAGCGTCAGAACGACCGGCGGATCAATCGTCGGCCCGATCGCAGCACGCAGTTTCGCGAGGACCGCACCGGGGGCATCTTCAAGGGCCAGCGGCAACAGCGAAGCGACCGTGGCCGCAGCCAGCAACAGACCCAGCATAAACCAGGAAATCGGCGGGGCCGGCCGACCGGTCGTCCGGCTGATGGCGGCACGCGGTGATATCTGGGCGTGCAACATCCGAAAAGGTCTCGATGGATTCGCCACTCCAGCAAGAAACCTGGTCTATTGTACCGGCCACGTGTGATGCGGGCAGCGGAAGAGGAGCGATAATGACGACGCCGGCCAACTGCCATAAAAGGCGTTTCCGGCCGCGGGCAGGTTTATCGCGAGATCGGCGAACCACATTCGGGACACGTGCCGCTCACGTTGCCGGTCAGATTGTAGCCGCAGGTTTCGCATGGTTTGCCGGCGGGCTTTCCTGCGAAGTTCGCTTCGGTGTATATGATCAGCACCAGCATCACCGGAACCAACCCGAGCAGCGCGGCCGCGCCGAACCAGCCGAGTTGCGGTCCGGTGATTCCATGCAGGATCAACCCGGCGCAGACCATACCCGCAATTGCGAGATAGACGATGGTCCAGATGGCAGCCAGCCGGTTGATTCGATACCAGTTGTGCGTGCTTCTGAAAGCCGCTGGTGTCCGGAAGCCATACCAGCCGTTCGGTGGAATGCGACCCAGGAGCAGCGGGACCATAAGCGCGATGAGCAACAAGAAGATTCCGCCGAACACCAGCTCATGCATTTGTCAGCCTCCGACAGAGAATGCAAATGGCGGTGGCCGGCTGATGACCTCTGCGGCCAGAGCCGTACCAGCAGCGTCAGAGCCGCCGGCGGATCGATCCCCCACCCGATCCCGGCGCGCAGCTTCGCGCGAACCGCACCGGAGGTATCCTCAAGCGCCAGGGGCAACAGCGACGCGGCCGCCGTCGCAATCAGCCCCCACCCCGGCACGAACCGGGAGATCGACGGCGCCGGCCAGCCGGTTGACGACAGCATGCTCCTGCGCCCGGCTCCACACATCCGGCAGGATCTCTGCTCACTTATACATCAGGTACTTCGCCCGCTTGGCCATGAACGGCTCCAGTCCGGAATTCCATATCTTGAGGATCTCCTCGATGGGTTTGCCGTCCAGGAACGCCTGGCGGATCTGGTCGGTGCCGCAGACCTTGTCGAACATGCTGTCCCGCTTGTTGCCGAACAGCTTCTGGTCGGGATAGAGCTTCCGCACCGCATCCATGATGTGGAACTGGATGGGCGTCAGGCGGATGGCATCACGGTCGGTAATGTGGATCTGCACGCCGCCGCAACGCTGCTTTTCGTATTGGGTGTAGTAGGGCTGATAATAGCAGGCCCGGAAGTACACGCCCGGCAACCGCCGGCCATTAAGCTCCTCGGCCAGCTTCTCGGCGTCGATCCAGGGCGCGCCGGCCAGCTCGAACGGCAACGGGTAACCCACGCCTTCATTGACGACATGCAGCTCGCCCATGATCCCCGTCGCGGCATAGAACATCGAGCTGTCCGCCCGCGGCACGTGCGGCGACGGCGGCACCCAGGGCAAGCCCGTCTCGTCGAACCACATGTCGCGCTTCCAGCCGCGCATGGGCACCACAGTCAGCTTGCACTTGACGCCATTGGCCAGCCAGCCCTCGCCGTTGATCATCCGGGCCAGTTCGCCGCAGGTCATGCCATACACGTAGGGAATCGAGAGGTAGCCCACCCCGGAGCGGAACTTAAGATCCAGCGGCCGGCCCTCGATGCGGTTGCCGGTCAGCGGGTTGGGCCGGTCCAGCACCACGAAGGCCTTGTTGTGTTCCGCCGCCGCCTCCATGCACTTGGTCATGGTGGTGATGTAGGTGTACGAGCGCGAGCCGTTGTCCTGAATGTCGTACACCAGCACGTCGACGTCGCGCAGCATCTCGGCATTGGGCTTGGAGGTCTTGCCGTACAGCGAATACACGGGGACGCCCGTCACGCTGTCACGGCTGTCGCCCACGTGAGCGCCGGCCGGCACATCGCCGCGTACGCCGTGCTCGGGGCCGTACAGGGCGACCAGCTTCACGCCCGGAGCGTGGAACAGCGCATCCACCGTCGAACGGTAATCGCGGGTAATGCCCGTGGGATTGGTGATCAGCCCCACGCGCTTGCCGACCAGCGGCTTGAAGCCGTCAGCGGCCAGCACGTCGATGCCCGTCTCCACCACCGGCCGGGCCTGCCCCCACGCGAGGTTCGCCCCCGCCAGGAAAGCCATCACCACTCCGGCCACCAACTGAAAACTGGAAACTGCGAACCGCGAATTGTTCCGCATGACGACTCCTCTCGCATCCTGTGTATCAACGGGATTCATTTCACCAGAATATAATCCAGCCCGGCCATGTACCTCTGTCCGGTGCTCTTCTCGTTGGTTCCGATCATCTCCAGGGTCAGCGTGTTCTGCCCCGCTTTGAGATCGAACGCGCCCAGATCCAGCTCTTCGGTGCCCACCACCCGGGAGTGATACAGGTCGATGGGCGCGCCGGCCTTCTGCCCATTCACCGAAATCTGCACGATGCCGTAATCCGGCGCCCGGGTCAGCCGGGCCAGGACGCGCTTCCTGCCCGCCTCCTTGACCTCAAATCCCAGCACGAGTCGATTGCCCACCTGGTTATCCGTCCACCAAAGGTGCTCCTCTCCGCTCCAGCCCTCGCCGAAGGGAGCCATATTTTGGCTGTGGGTCTGGCCGGTCTTGCTGAGCACGGCCATCTGTTCGCCCTCGATCGCGCCCTTCACGCGGGTCACCTGGAACTCCGGCACGACGGTCAGCTTGACGTCAGAGGCGATGATGGGCCCGAAGAAATCCGTGGAACCCGGCCGGGCATACCAGTAGCTGATCGCCGCCCGCGTGGTGCGGGCCCGCTCGTCCCAGTGCCAGTTCTCCACGTCGAAGCGGAAGCTCCTGGTGAAGGGAATGTCATCCAGGATATGGAACCGGTTCACCGACGTATGGCCGTAGTTGCCCGGCCCCTGGCAGCGGGGTTGGTTGTGATAGGCGTGCACGAACCGCTCCGGGCTGCACCACGCGTAACCGTAGTAATCTTCGGTGCCGGTACCCAGGTGGCTGGGGAAAGTCTCGCCGTCCACGTAGATCTTCTCGTCGCCCTCGCCCCACCAGGCGCGCACGTTATTGATAATGTGCAGGTGCCCGCCCACAAAGCGGCCGGCGCCGTTGGCCTGCAGGTGTTGCCAGTCGCTGAACGGGCGAGTGGGCACGTCGCGCTCGATCCGCCACTTGGCATGAAAATGTAGGCTGCGGTCATCCCAGTTGTATGGCACCACCGACACCGCGCCACTGACGCGGGCCGGCTGGCCGGAAAGATTCGTGACCGTGATCTTCGCGTTCCTGGCAAAAGGCATGTACCAGTGGCACCACAGGTCCTGCGGCTTCCCCTCGGCCGGCTCGGTAATACCCAGCGGGAAGGAGGCATAGGGAATCAGGCCGGGGGCCGTGCCGAAGAAGTCGCCCAGCGGCGCTTCCACCTCGGGCGGCCGGGGCTTCTTCGACTTCTCATCACCCTTCTCACGGTCAAAGGTCATCTTCACCACGATGCCGCGTGCGGCCCGCTCGAGGTCCTCGGCGGACAGGTGCACCAGGAACCCGCAGATGGCTTTGGCCCCCTCTTGCTCGAACAACACCGCTTCGGCGTTCGGGGCCAGTTCCACATCAAACGGCGTCTTCACCCGCTCTGCCGGGGGCTCGCTGCCAGCTCTTGGAGAGGCCAGGCGCCGGGCAATGTCCTCGATCTTGCTGGACAGTCGTTGCAAGTCTTCGCGCTTGAAAGTCTCGACCTGCGTGCCGGACGCATAGGTGCGATAGTTCACGTGGTAGTAGAAACCGCCCTTGTCGCTGGTTACCTTGCAGTGCCGGGCGTAGGGGATTGGGAAGTAGAGGTTCCAGCCCTTGGACCGCTCACCGGCGATGGGCACGGGTAAACCCGGAACCTTGCCGCCCAGCAGATCGGTCATGGCCGCTTCAAGCACCGGCGTCTCGCCGCCGTCCAGGTAAATCCGGAGCGTCCCCGCCGGGTTGGCCGACCAGATGCGGACGATGGCCCCCGGACCGTCCGCATCCATCATCACGTGCTCATCGCGCCCATCCTTCTTTTCCACCCGCAGGTAATGGCCGCAGTCGCCATTGGCGAACCAGCCCTGGTAATCGGAAAAGGATTTCGAGGCCCGGTCATAGCTGGAGAACTGTCGGGTGGCATAGGCGGGTTCCGGCAACCTGGTGAGCCGCTCGAGATTGACCATGTCGTCCAGGAGCGATTCCGTTGTGATGGCCGCCAGGGTCGCCTGGGCGAGTCCGGCCACAGCCAATCCCGCCAGCCACGCCGGTGCGAATCGTCGAGACATTCGTTTTACTCTCCTATTGAT